>Ga0073928_10000008_pt1 | contig 576479 bp, 525 predicted proteins | sample PaiPotPPA55metaG_FD_76969 | JGI IMG/M metagenome (GOLD analysis project Ga0073928, IMG submission 76969) | Iron sulfur acid spring bacterial and archeal communities from Banff, Canada, to study Microbial Dark Matter (Phase II) - Paint Pots PPA... ...
CCAGAGCGCAGCGTTCGGCACGCCGATGAAGTAGAGTCCGATCGCAATGCACGAGCCAAAACTCACGTTCACCAGAAGCTGCATTGTAAGGTAACGGGCGACGCGACTCCCGGCGTCGTCCATAGCCCGCGTGGTCGCGCTGATCCGGCCTTGCCCGACGAGGCGAATGATTCGGCCGCGCAGGTCTTCGCGCTTCAATAGCATGAAGATGACGAGCACAAAAACGAGGCCGGCTGTCCCAAGCGGTCCGAGCATTCCGGTCGCGGCGGCTTGCAGGATTCCCGGAAGACGGCTTTGCGATTCGATGATCCGAACCGGCATTGGCTGTTGACCCGCAGGCACGTTGCGAGAGCGCGCCTCCGTAGTGGCCTTTGTTTCCGGCACCGGACCGGTCGCATTCGCCGGTGGCTCCAAGGAGTCCGGTGATTGCTTTCGCAGCTCAGAAACGCTGTGCGAAAAGCGGCCAAACGCACCGCCGGTGGGAAGTCGGATCGCGTGCAATCTGTTGTCGATGTTTGTCTGGTAGTCCGGAAGCTTCGCCGCGAGGTCGATCAGTTGACGCGTTAACAACCAACCTACTCCGCCGACGACGCTGAAGAGCATCGCCACGACGATCAGAACAGCCGCTATACGTCCGATCCAGCGTTCAATGTAGCCGACCAGCGGTGCGAGCAGGAAGGTCAGCATCGCGGCAAGCGCGAGCGGGATAAGTAGTTGGCGTCCGACGTAGAGAATTGTGACGACGAACGACGTCAGCAGAATCGCCCAGGTTCCTATGGCCGCCGCGGTAGCGGCATTCTTCGTCGCTCGCATGGGACGCGTTATCCGTCGTCCACACTGTGGCTTCTAGCAAATGCGCGGCACGTCGCCCGCCCACCGCAGCTCAGTTCCTCGACGCCAAGAAAGTCTCTTCGGATTCCGTGGCGATCCAGACAGAGAAAACTGACAGGTGCACAAACCTACAAACTAGAGAGCACCAGTCATGCGCACCGCGGTTTACGCGCCGTGAAGTATATCTAGCCTTGAGCTAAAACACGTGGAGCACTTTGAGGACGATGATGATAACAACAATGACTCCGGTGATGTAGAAGATGTTTCTGTTCACGGATCGTGGATAACACGTCGCTATCCCCGGCGGCAAGCAACATAATCGTCGCGTGTGATTGCGGTCTTCCTCTACACCCGGCGATACCTCGGGTAATCCTGAATGATCTGGGAATCGGAGATTTGGTAGACAAAGAACCGTTTCCGCCATTTTTCGTTGCCTCGGACGCGAGGCCAGCGCAACCCAAGCGCAGCCAAAATCAGCGCTTCGGCTTTCAGATTGAAATCAAAGAAAGCAAAACGCCTGGCGACGAGCACTGTCTTTGCGGCTCCCAAACGCATTGGACTAAAGTCCTGTTTGCGGTTGTCAGCACTGGTAGTAAGATTATGCTCGATTACGTTACCCGACGCCTCGACGCACTTTCGGCTGGCCTGAAAAACCGGTTGGGGGGCTTAACCTTCGCTGAGACACCGCTTGCGCGATCTCCAGATTCAACTGGAGCCCCGAGTCACCTGAAGCGAGGCGCTGTTCAAAGCGCCTCGTGAGGATGATTCCTCGTTCCGCGCGAATCTGGAGCAGTCAATCTAAATGAAAGGGCGTTTATGAAATTCGTTAGCGGCGCCAAGCTAATGGCCGTGCCTTATCAAATCCACACCTACACCGAACTCCGGCAACAGGTTCACAACGACCTGCGGATCCAACATCCCGAATGGGTCGAGCCAAATGGCGAATCCCCCACGTGTGATTCTTACGAGGCGCGTCTCGTCGAAGTGCTCGACGCGTTGACGCGAAGGGGATCCAACAACTCTATCGCTATTCCTTAGCGCGCCCTCGAACAGGGAACTGGAACGTAAAGACTTATGGAATACGACTACGTGACAGGAAAGGACTCACAAGGGGAGAATAGTTGATGGGAGCGGCACGATCCAGGGGCGTGAGGTCGCGGACGTCGAAGTCCAGACGCAGATTGCAAAAAACGAGCAAACGTTTCGGAGCATCACAACCCGAAGGTATCGAGTACGATGAATCTGCCGAGTTTGAACGAACTGACCGGCTCCTCCTCTCGGCACTGAGGTACTGGGAGGTTCAGCATGATCTAATCGAAGAACGTATCGCCGCAATTAGGTCGGTCTCAGTTCCTTCGTGAGGCGTGCGGTCATTCGCGCGCGACTTCGTTTTGTTGGGGCAACCCGTACCGGATCATCTGAGAGAATTTTAGCGACTTTTAGAGCGCAAGTTTGCGTGTCACCCACTGTCACATAACAGGCGAACAGCTTAGGTGAGGCCGCAGGCATCTGAGGCGAGAAAAGAGCGTCTCGCAGAAAAATTTTGTAGCGCAAGCCGCGCAAAGTGAGCAAGGCGATCAAGGAACGAAGTGAGTTTTTGCGCTCGTTTTCACCGGCTTGCGCACCGTTGCGGACGCGAGGGGTCTCAGCCATTTCGGATTCGCGCCGCGTTGCCCAGAATTGCGCCGTTTTACACGAAAAACATTGCAGACCGTAGAAATGACGGTGAAAGGTTGGGACTCTTCGCGCGCGCGGAGTTGGCGCGGAGTTGTTACGGCTCGTAACGCGGTTTGCGCGGACGGGCTCGTTCTGATAAGATGGCAAGACAATGCAGCGCTGGGGTTTTCCGATATCGGGTTTACTCGTTGTTGCTGCTGGTGTGGCTTTGGGGATGGCCTCCCCGGGGAACAACACAAGTTTGCCGACGCAAAATCATATTCCAAGCGCCTGGCCTTCATTCGAAACGGGCGCCGTAACGCATGAGACCGAGTCGCAAACGGCGCTTCCGCCATCGAATGTGAGCGAAATCCCAGCACAAGCTCAAACTGGTTTGCCGCAAGGATCGGTGTCGACGCGCAGCAGTTTTTTGGCGAGCTGGGAGAAGGCAAACGGCGCAACTGGTTACCTGCTGGACGTCTCGATGGACAGTTCTTTCCGCAGCTACCTCGATGGTTACCACAACAAGGACGTGGACCTTGTGACCGTACGGGTTGTGACCGGCTTGAAGCCAGGAACGACGTACTACTACCGGGTGCGTCCTTACCGTGCGAACGGTCCCGGCAATTACTCGGAGGCAAGCTCGGCTACAACGGTGGCGACCCCAGGACTAACCATTCACGCAACGTTTGATAGCTCTATCACCAACAACCCGAATGCTGCGGCCATCGAAGCAATGATCAACCGTTGCATATCAATTTACGAATCTCTGTTCAGCGATCCGATCACAATTCAGATTCTTTTTCGATATACCACCACAGCTCCGGACGGGCATCCTCTGCGCCCGGGAGTTACCGCGCGTAGCGACAATCCCTTCTACATTATTCTATGGAACACTTACATTGATGCGTTGAGAGCGGACGCAAGAACCAGCAATGATAATCTGGCGAATGCAAGCCTCCCGGGCGCCGCATTATCTACCGACATCCGGCCGTCGAGCGCAAATGGACGGGCGGTGGGGTTGGATACGCCACCCGCAATGTTCGGTGACGGCACCGTCGGGAACGGCGGACCATATGATGGAATCGTTACGCTAAATTCCGGAGCACCGTTTGAGTTCACACGCCCTATCACCCCCAGCAACTTCGATGCGCAGCGTGAGACTGAGCACGAGATTAACGAAGTCATGGGTTTAGGTTCGGCTGCGAGCGTGTCTTATTTCCACACGCAAGACCTGTTTAGTTGGTCATCTGCCGGCCAGAGAAATGTCAGCACGACAGGCACGCGTTATTTCTCGATCAACGGCGGCGTCACAAACATCGTTAACTTGAATCAGAGTGCCAACGGCGATGTCGGGGATTGGTTAAGTGGGGCGTGCCCGCAAACTCACCCCTACGTGCAGAATGCCGCTGATTGTCCGGGGCAGTCTTCCGACATCGCGGCAACGTCGCCCGAAGGAATCGATCTTGACGTTATCGGTTATGACCTGAATCAGGCAACCTTGGGCAATATCAGCACTCGCAGTTTTGTTCAGACGGGTGACGACGTGATGATTGGCGGTTTCGTCATTCAAGGGGTCGAACAAAAGAGGTTGATTGTGCGGGCCATCGGTCCTGAGCTCACTCAATATGGGATACCTGACGTATTGGCTAATCCGACCCTGCAACTTCACGATCAGACTGGGGCTTTGATTGCTTCTAACGACAACTGGCAGACTACGATAATCGGCGGGCTCATCACTAGTAACCAGGTCAACGACATTCAGAATAGCGGCCACGCTCCGACTGCGGCAAGTGAGTCAGCAATCATTGCAAGCCTACAACCGGGGAACTACACAGCCATCGTACGCGGCGTAAGCAACACCACCGGAGTTGCTCTCGTGGAAGTGTACGATCTCGGCTCCGGTATTACTTCAATTTTGGGCAATATCAGCACTCGCAGTTTTGTTCAGACGGGCGACAAGGTGATGATTGGCGGTTTCACTATTCAAGGGACTCAACCAAAGAGGGTAATTGTGCGGGCCATTGGTCCTGAGCTCACTCAATATGGGATAACCGATGTATTGGCTGATCCGACATTGGAACTGCACAACGGCAATGGAGCTTTGATTGGCTCTAATGACAACTGGCAGACCACCATAATCGGCGGGATTATTACCAGTAACCAAGTCAGCGACATCCAGAACAGCGGCTACGCTCCGACTGTGGCAAGCGAGTCGGCAATCGTTGCAAACTTACAACCCGGTAACTACACCGCGATTGTCAAGGGTACGAACAACACCACCGGAGTTGCTCTTGTCGAAGTGTACGACCTGCCCTGACAGTGTTTGCGTAGGGGTTTCATTCACCGTGGCGAAGAGCAAAAAGGCCGCCACTGCCGAAAGCAGGAAAATGCCGTAGTTAAGGTGATGTACATGCGTGCATCCCATGCAAAGAAACAGATCGGGGATGCGGCCCGTCGTGATCAAAATCACGATGCTGCGCGAGGCAATAAAGGTGAGCAGAAATGCGATAAATGTGAGTCGCGCCAGATGCCGGGTTGGTGAAGGGGGAATGTTCATGTTTGCTTTCGCCGAGATTTTCAAGTGGCGACAAGGATTGGACCAACCGCTTAGTTCGGCCCGCTACTTTTATCGAATTGTGATTGGCTCAATGTTTGTAGGTATCCTTATGGACTTTGCTAACATCAATCCAGTTAAAGCGCTTTTCTGGACGGCGGTGATCAACGGCCTGTTAGCGCCATTCTTGCTAGTGGGAATTCTGATAGCGGCCTCCGACCATAAAATCATGAACGGGCAACCTAGTTCGATGCTCAGTCGCGCGGTGGTCGCCCTCGCAACACTAGTGATGTTTGGAGCTGCGATTGGTATGTTTGTGTTCTAAGAGTTGAGCCGGGCATCTAACAAGCGCGTCGGTGCGCTGGAACTGTTTAGGCCACGCTAACGCTGTTGATTAGCAAATGGTAAAATACAGCGAACCGAAGTGCCTCCGTCTCGACGGCCTTCAATCGTCAGAGTTGCTCCGATCGTGTTTGCTCGATATTGCATATTGCGCAAACCCATAGTCTGGCCTGCAACCTTCTCACTGATTCCTTTTCCATCATCGCTAATTTGAAGAACCGCTTCACCGTCGAGAACTGCCAGTTCGATCATTATGCGCTTTGCGTTTGCATGTTTGACCGCATTCGCCACGGCTTCTTCAGCTATTCGATAAAGATGAAGAGCCACTGCTGGCTTCAAATCCATACGCTTTGAATGTGGCCACTCAAACTTCACGTGACTCGGCACTCGGTCAGCCAACTCGGCCAACGCGGCAGGCAAACCCGCCGATGCCAACGTTATAGGGTTAAGGCCTCTTGCGAGATTACGGCAGCTTTCAATTGTTTCCGTCATTAGCGGCGCAATCGACCTTACCCTTTCGCCTAGATTCTTATCTAACACATCGATTTGGTTCGCTAAAGAACCCACCATAAGTGCGGTGGCGCCGAGACGTTGGCAGAGATCGTCGTGCAAATCTTGTCCAATGCGTTGACGTTCCGATTCGACCGCCGTTAGCAACTCAGCCTCTAAACTTCTGCGTAGTCGTATCTCGCGCTTGAGCGTTGCCATAGTGCCCGCCAGCCGTGAATCAGCGGTCTTGTCGATTGATGCAACCAGTCCCTCATAGCGTTCCTCGCATTCCTCTAGTGCGGCAACAACTTTTCGGTACGGAGGCCTCTTAGCGGTATTCATCGGTTCGTAATCAAATCGCCCGTTTTTCTTTTTCTCCTATATCTCGATCGAAGGAAGTTGCGTGATGGGCCGATTCTTTGACCCTAACATATTGGATACGCAGCCGAAGCGCGGTAAAGATGCCAAAGTTTTTTCGATCCCAAGGGACGGTCTCGCCCTTACTATCGGGCGAAAGCGAGATGATGACGGCCGTCGAAATTGTCGGCATAATCAAGGTTCAAACCGACATAAAAGCCGGTCCAAGAATAGTCGCAGCCGTGCGCGGGCGCCGGAGCGACTTCTTTCATTTCTTTTCCGCTCGGCAGAGCTTCCGGGCCGGGCGCGAGTGCGCCGCCGACGCACAAAACGGCGAGGGTTAAGGTAAACTTGTGCACCGCGGCGTTGTAGCCCAGCGGCCAGGCACCGTCAACACAAAAGCAGCGAAGTTCACCCCCGGTTCGGCACCCAAGCCGCGACCGCGGAAGCGTTTGGCGCCGACGGACAAATTGACTTGCTCGTCCTCATATGGGATACGGATGGGGAAGCGCCGAGACGCGTTTCGTTCATCACTGATATTCCTCCGGCCACGGCATATAATCGGTCACAACTGAAGGCTCGCTGCTCTTGCCTGTCCTCAAACTCTCGCCTTTCCCGATCGCCTTCATGTGACGGTAAAAAGAGTCTGGTTGGACGGTAGCGACGCTAGTGATGTTTGGAGCGGCCATCGGCATGTTCGTGTTCTAAATTTCTTTATCGTGTCAGAGCAAGATGGCGCCTACGAGCCTCCAAGGTTGCGAGCGTAGGCGCGTCCGGAGCACATCCCAACGCCTAACATGCGCGATGCAGCCTCTATCTTCTTTAAAGAGCTTGATTTGGTGCAAAAGGGCGGCAGGTGCGCGACGTGGCATGTACCGAATTTACGGGCGCTTAAGGCGTCGTAAACATCCTGTCGCCACCTGCTCGCGTGTCACTGGTGTTAGTGGCAACGATTCGGAAATGATACGTGGTGCTCGCGCTCAAGCCAGGGATGTTCGTGCTAACACTCTGGTACGTGTTCCCAGTGCGAAGCTGGGGGTCAATGGCGTGCCCGTAGCTGGTCGTGGTGCCATACTGGAAATAGACACTCGTGGTCAATCCATGTGGATCCAGTGAGCCATGGAGTGTCGCTGAAGAAGTAGTTACGCTGGTCGCCGGGCTCGTCGTCACGACCGGAGGCCCGGTCGCGGTAAACGTGGTAAAGGTCTTGTCGCTACCCATCGTCGTGCCGGCGCTATTGGTCCCTACGATTCGGAAATGGTAAGTTGTGCTCGCAGTTAAGCTGCTGATGTTAACGCTCACATTCCGATATGTACTTCCAGTCTCACTTTGGGGAGCGGTGGTGAGCCCGTAGCTGGTCGTTGGACCGTATTGAAAGTGAACACTCGTAGTCAACCCGTGTGGATTAAGTAACGCATTGAGGGTAGCTGAGAAACTCGCGACGAACGTTTCCGGATTAGTTGTGACAACCGGAGGCCCAGTCGCGCTTGGCGTGGTAAAAATCCTATCGCCACCCAATGTGGTACCATTGATGTTGTGGGCTACAATTCGGAAATGATAAAGGTGGCTCGGGAGCAAGCCGCCGATGTTGGCGCTGATAGCCCGGGGCGTGTGCCCAGTCTCGGTCCGCATAGGGGTGATGCGGCCGTAGTTCCTGGTTAAACCATACTCAAAATCGAAAGTGGTGGTTGGGCCACGCGCATTGACAAAGCTATTGAGTGTCGCAGAAAAGCTTGCGACGTTTGTCGCCGGATTAGTTGTCGCAGCCGGCAAGGGACTGCTGTAAACATCGAAGCCGGGGTTGCCGTAAATGTTGCCGTAATCGAGCACAAAATATCCATCAGCGAATGCGCCGGGGCTGTTGAAGGCGGGGGAGCTTCCCTGCGAAGGGGAAAAGTTAAAAGCTCCCAACAATTGCAGCGTGGCCAGATCGTAAGCCAACACCTCGCTCACGCCGAAGAACCAAAGAACATTGTTCGTTAATGCCGGTGTCCCCCCAAATGAACCAGGAATGGATCGAAGAGTTGTCCCGGTAGCAGGATCTCGCTCCCAGATCCCGCCGGGCCCGGCGGAATAGAGCTTGCCGGTTGGGCCGATCGCCACCGACCCAACATTGCCGGTGCGTTGCCACAACAACCTAATATGCGCATTATCAGTGTAGTGGTACGCCGAGAGCGTGGCGGTTGAGTCATTATAAGCTTCGCACAGGTAGAACTGCCGGCGCGCTGCGTCGTAGGCAACCGTGCTGCCACAGCAGCCATAAATGTTGCCCGACCAAAAGTGGTTCGCCGAGCCAGTCGCTTGATCGAAAGCATAGTATTGACCCGGCCCAGCGAGGACGATCGAGCTGCCGACGACCGTTGGAATGGAGAAACCGCCGAACTGGCCGTTTTGCGTCCAAAGCACCGATCCGCTCGTCTGCCCAAGCGAGACAGCGCTCACCCCTAGGTAATCAGCAACAAACGCCGTCACGTTTCCGCTCATTGGGTCTTGGACAACAGTGGGCATATCCGACTCCGCTCCTTCAAAAATGGGCACCGTGTAGCGAAGCCTGCCTGTTGCTGCATCCAGGACGTAGAGCGACGAATTCGAAAAAGTAGATCCGACGAATGTAACGAACCCACCGCCAACGCCTGGCTGCGACGGGAATACAAAGTTGCCGGTGTAACTCCACTTAATCGCACCAGTCGACAGATCAAACGAGCTAACCTTCGTCGGCGGTGCACTGTACCCCTGCTGGTTTTGCATCGCGTAGATGGTATTTCCAACAATGACTGGCGTGGAATATCCAGTGGGTGATGAAGGCGCTGACCACGCCAGCGAAAGCGCCTGCGGAGTAACGAGCGCGGTCGAATTGCTCGTGTGCCACGCATCATGTTGATAGTATGGCCAATCGTCCGCTGCGACCGATCGTGCGAACAGGATTGCCGCAGCAGCACCGATTGCCTGAACCCGAACCAACCCTCGCATACCGGGCGAGGTGTACCAGTTTCGATCCGATTTTGTCAAGACATTGAGCGCGATCTTCAAAATCCTTGCGTTCACGCGACTAACAGCCCCTTGGCAAAGCAACTTCGGGGTGTTCGCCACGACACCCTGCCGTGGCTTATCTCTTTCTCTTGCGGCGAGGTTGCACCGGCACGAGGGCCGACGGGTAACGCCGCGCCAGTTGCTCCGCTGAGAACGGCCTCCTGTGTTGACTCTCCGAAACGATTCCGCTTCCTAAATGCCGAATGATTCGGCACAATTCGCGCCATGCGCCGTGCTGAACGTTCCAACGAACGATGGGTTCGCCACTACGAATCGCTGCAATGGCATTTCTCACCAGAGGAAGCGCACGAGTATGCCGAAGAACTAACGGAAGGAGAACACCGAACAGCCCAAGCAGCGAGATCACCGCAGGAAATAAAGGGCGAAATGGAAATGATCGGGCATATTGAAGCGTCAATCCAAACCTTACGCGTGCTCGTTGGCATAGCCGCGTTTTTTTGCCCGCTCGCTCTGGTATCTTCCCTTGAATCACATTTCTGCGACGATAGATGCAAGAACATGCTGGCGTCGATTCCGCCGTGGGTGTCAACGTTACTGCTAATCGCTTTCACGTTCGGCAGCATCTTTTTCGCGGTTGCAATCTGCCAGCTAAGTTTTTGGAAGCGCTATCTCGACCTGTTACGCCGGAAAAGGTTGCAGTCTTTTTGGGAGTGGCGTTCGGCGACGTTACGATTTCCCACAGGACATATGATTTACTCCGGGGATTTCGACAGAACCGAGCCGCCAGACGTCGGTGAGCCCCAAAAAAGCCGCCTTATTTACTCGACTAATGGGTGCTAACGAGGCGACGAAGGCGAACCAAGCGGCGCTTAAAGTAGGGCAGCTTGCATGGGACGTGGCGCGGGGATATGCCACGCACATCGCCGTAAGCCGAATGGCTCCACGGATCGAACCGCGGGCGTTTGTTCGATTAATCGGCGACTACCTGACTGATTTTGTCCTACGTAAGGACGGAACCAAATGGTCGTTCGGCACGCAGGACGCTTTAGGTGGTGTGGCCGATAGAGCAATCGCAACAGAACTTCCCCGCGTCTGGCTTACAGGTTCGTTGCTCGCCGTTGGTGATGCGTTGAACGAACATGACTACTTCGGCCGTGCTCCTCTGTTTGAACTGGTGCGCCACCTTCGCAATGGCATAGCGCACGGAAACCGTTTTGACATTCGAGACCGTGACAAGCTGAAGAAGTATCCCGCCCACAACCGCGATGCGGATTACAGAGGCCCAAACAGCTCACTTTTCGAGATCACAGACGCGCTGGATGGGCAGCCTCTCCTATTCGATTTCATGGGCGCGGGTGATGTGCTCGACCTTTTGCATTCCGTCGGCGCTCACCTACAACGAATAGGACGCGGCAAACCAGTTTAACAAAGTGGACTCAAACGATGATGGTCGATGACCGAAACGCACGAGCACAACGGCGATTTCAAAGAACCGTAAGAGTTCAGTTTCGGCAGCTTTACTGATCGTTCGCGCGAGCCAGTTGGGATGCAGGTTTGTTCGCTTCAAGCTGTGCGCTCACATTCTGCAAGCCCGTAGTAAGTGCTTCAATCTGCTTTTGCTGCTGCGCGGCATTCGCCTCCAATTCCTGCACCTTGTGCTGTTCCTCGACAAACGCCTTGTGCTCTTTGAGAAACTCATTGAGCAACATCGCGTTCACCGCGTCGTAATGCACACTCTCAGGCTGGTCTTTAGAATTGCGCGCTACCAGATCGGGATTTGCCTGAGCCACATCCTCGGCGATCAGCCCGAAGGCAGGCGACTGGCTTGGATCAATCTCTTTCTTGTAACGGTAAGTGACCGGTTTGAGCGCGAAGACCGCTTCGCTGGCCTTATCCATCGGCCTGATGTCTTCCTTGTAACGGCGCGAGGAACTCATGTGACCAAGCAAGCCGGTAGTTAGATTCACCGTAACAGTTTCAGTGCCACTGCCGCTTACAGTGGTGTCTTGAATGTTGCGGATATAGGTATGATTGGCTTCGCCAGCAACACCCTGCATGCCATGGCCGATGTAAACGTTGCCAGAACCCGTTGTGGCATTTTTGCCGGCTTCAAATCCTAAGGCCGTGTTGCCGCTGCCCGCTGTGTTGTAATGGAGCGCTGAAGCACCGGTGGCCGTGTTGCCAGTGCCGGTGGTGTTCTGCAAGAGCGCCCAGAAACCATTTGCCGTGTTGTGGCTGCCGGTGCTGTTAGAGAGCGCCGAAGCACCGGTGGCCGTGTTGCCGCCGCCGGTTGTGTTGCGACTAAGAGCTTCCTTACCGGTGGCAGTGTTGCCGAAGCCGATGGTGTTAAGGCGGAGCGCCGAAGCACCGATGGCCGTGTTGCCGCTGCCGAAGGTGTTGCTTTCGAGCGCAAAGCTGCCCTCAACTGTATTGTCGCCGGCATAACCGCCGTCCGGTGTCGGTGGCGGTAGTTGCGCTTGCGTCGTGGGCGAAAGCGCAACGTAGGCGAGTGCAAATGTGATTAGAATTGGTGGAATGCTTGTTTTCATATCCGGGGAGTTTGGAAAAAAAATCGCCACCTTTCAAGGCAATTCGCCGCAAGCGAGAATGACAGATTCCAGTTCCAGAAACGCAGTCAGCTTTTCATCCGCGCGAACGATGAAGCGCTTCCCGTCGTCGGGGTGCGCGTCTGCAAGCCATATCGTTCGCCCGTTGGAATTGAGCGTTGCGACGCAACCCAAGCTCCAACCCGCTTTGCTGAGATTGTCAGCGATGATTTCCCAGTCCCGTTTGACGCGGGCGGATTCTGCCGCTTTTGCGCTCCACAAAACAATGACAAAGTGATATGAGGGGACGCAATGACGCGCACGAAGCACGCGGGCGATTTCAAAGAGTGGTGACTTTTCACTCGTATCACGTCGGAGTTCCCGCTAGAACAGGTTTCTATGAGTCCGCTTTTATCGGGTTTCTCCCAACAGCCAAACTCAAGCGAGATTAGACCCAGAATTTGGGTATTTCTCTGGAAATGCCCAAAAATGGGGTCGAATTCTCGTTAGACCGACTCCAGTGAGCAGCGACGTATCCAATTCCTCCGGCGCGGAGCGCGATCTATTGTGTCGAGGACTGAGTGGATTCCTTCTTTGGTGTGTACCGTGGATTGTCTTTGCGCTGGGCTTTGGCGCACCGTCTTGGTTGAAAACGATTTTGTGGTCAACGTCGCTCGCCGTCATGGGCGTAGCGTGTCTGGTCAACGCTTCCCGATGCGGCCGGGTTCACTGCCGCTTCACGGGGCCATTTTTCATCCTCTGCGCTGTTATTTCACTCGGTTACGGCCTCGGGCTTCTGCCGCTTGGACCGTCCGCGTGGAAGTGGATCGGCGTCGGGACAATCATTGGCGCTTTGGCCCTTTGTTGCATTCCGGAACTGTTTCTCGGTCGGTATCAACGAAACGGCTCCGCGGTCTAACCAATCGATGAAGCCAACTGCCCCATTTCGGAATGCGTCCAGCGTGTTTGCCATGACACCCTGCCGTGGCTTATCTCTTTCTCGTTAGGCGACGTGAGCACATTGATTGAGGAGCGGCCAAAACACAGTTGGAGAAGTGCGATAGTTGATCGCCTTCTTGAACTCGGCATCGTTTTCCTCGGCGTTTACGCAGCTTTTGCGCTCAACAATCATCAGATTCACAAACAGGAGCGGCAGCGCCGCGAACAGATTCTAACTTACCTCGAAAAAGGCGCAGTAGCGGCAGCTGAAAAACTGAAACAGACCACCGCGAATTACGATCGAAACATGAACCAATTTTTGGATAAACTCACAAAGGGAGAAATGCCTGAAATTGCCCCGATTAGCTGGGCTAGCAATTACAATCCCAATGAATACACATGGCTGCTCCAAGCCGGCGGTTTGGAGTTGCTGGACATTGAGACGATCGCCCGGATGCGGGAATTAGACACCGCCGCGAGCACTGGGCTTGCCGCGATGGCACATTACCAAACGCTCAGCGATCAATTGATCGTACCGCATCTCGCCGAAGGCCGCAGCCTTTTCTACGATTCGACTACTAAACAGCTCCGCGGGGAATACGCGCAGTATCCCGCAATTCTTAAAGAAGGCTCTCGGATTTTGCACGACATCACGCAAAAAACCGATCACCTTATTGCTCAACTCCGTGTGGAACAAGGACACCATCGTTGAATGGAGAAGCACCTTCTCTCAATGCCAATAATTCATGTTACCACGCCTAACCGATCGATGAAGCCAACGGCACCATTCCGAAGCAACTTCAGCGTGTTTGCCACAACCCCTTGCCGTGGCTTATCTCTTTCTCGTTAGATGTAGAAGCGCCGCGCACACATGAACTCCCGCGTGAAGCAATGGGTCTTCGGCATCTTGGGAGTCGTGGGCCTCATTTACGGCTTGATGCTGTTCGGCGACGCCTTTCGGGCTTACACGGCTCCGTTCGCTGTCGTTTGGATAGCCATTCCCATCTTCGCGTGCTTTCTGCGTCGGCAGAGTCTGCTAGCTTCGTTTACTCTCTCTGGCTTACGTCGACTCCAGACTGCATTCATCGTCGTTGTCCTCGCACTTTCTTTCACCATGTTCGTGGGCCGCGACCATGTGCGAAACCAGTTCGGTCGACATTATGTGCAGGGTTATCATTATTGGCGCGGCCAGACCGACGAGGACGACTACGGTCGGCCATACTACGTTGGAGACGAGTGGACCGCCACAACACGCTCAGGACGGTGGTTAGTGAGCGTGTTCGAGTGGGTCGTTTTCGCTGGAGTTTTTGCACTGCCAGCCATCACACTAAGGGCAACGGAATCCGCGATTGATAAGAAGGAGGCAGAGTCCGCTGGCCGCTGTGATGACTAGTTCACACCAGATTTACAAAGTCAGCCCGCGCAAAGATAAACGCGGCGTCGATCTAATTTCCGACGCGCTGCCGTTCAATCGGCTGTGGCACGACACGCCGGATAATGCAATTGGCTACGCGATGCACAGCAGTCGTTCACACGACGCGGTGATTCGCGTTTACGATCAAGCTGGCAACGTGATCGAAACGCACGAGCACGCGGGCGATTTCAAAGAGCCGTAAGCGTGAATCGCAGATTCGAGTTCGTAACCATGTTTCACGCACTTGGTCGAAGTATTCTTACCGACGAGCTGCGCGAGTCCTTCAATTATGACGAGGCCAGTCGGCAACGGCGTCGACGCCAGCGCAGCAACAATCGGTACGAGGCAAACCCGATAACGCTCAGCAGCACGAACGCCGCACACAACACCACCAGAAGATTATGCATCGGATGGGTAATTGAGTAATTCTCATGCGACGCGTAGAAGCCATTGAAGCTCGCAAGCGCCGACGGCAGGCTCATCAAGTCCTCTCGCGACAATTCAAGAGGGCGCTCGTTAGGATGATAGGTGGCGCCTTCGGCATAGGTGTGGCCTGCGAGGTCGCGTTCGATATGGCCACCGAGGACATAGGTGACAGGACGATTCGTCAAAAAATCAATTATGCGAGCGGCGCTCCTCTGGTCAGTCGCTGTATCCTCGAGGGTCAATCGGCCTGGCATCAGAAAATCTCCTGAAAAGACAAGTGCAGTCCTTTCATCATAAAAAGCGATGTGCGCGGATTCATGTCCCGGCGTTGGTACGACGTCAACCATGCGGTCGCCTAAATCCAAATGGGCAATGCCCTCTGGCCAATGACCGAACCCAAAGAAAGCACGCACGGACGGCAAATCTGGAGGCACGACCTTTACATTTGGCAGGGAAGCGAATTGCCCGTCGCCAGCGTAATGATCGCGGTGTTTATGGGTGTGCACGACGAGCAAGGGAAGGCGTCCGCCGTCCTTGGGCGGCAGAAGGGAAAGGACCGTTTGCGCCAGCGGCATCTTGTTTGGGTCCGCGACGGCGCCGGTGTCAATCAGAAGAGCCTTTTGGGATCCAACGAGCAGGTAAAGAAAGTTCGCTTCAGAGTGGGCGCAAGGATTTTGCCGTAGGATGAAAGTTTGTGGCTCGTAGGCATGTACCTGCAAAGGAGCTTGAGGTGGCGCGGCGCAGTTTTCAGCACCGATGGTCCACTGCGCGGGCAGTGAGCCGGGCACCGGCTCGGACCATGCCGACTCGGCGCAAGACACCATAGTTGCTAGCGACAAGAGTGCATTGGTCAGCGCTAACGAAAGCAGTCGTTTCATATTCTGACTTCGGATTAATGCAGCTATTCAGACATGAAAATTGCCCTGCCCGCTTCCTTCTACAACGCGTAGCCCACAGAGCCGGCAGCCTTATACGTTCGCAGTGCTCGACCGCTCGCACAATGAACCGCTTTCCGTCGTCGCGATGCGCGTCAACAATCCAGATTGTTCGCCCGTGAGAATCAATCGCTGAGACATAGCCCCAAGCTCCAACCGGTTTTGCTGAAATTCTCCGCAGTTTCTACTGATTGTTGTTGACCACTTGCGGCGCAGGTTTGCTCGCTTCAAGCTGTGCGCTCACCTTTTGTAGGCCCGCAGTAAGCGCTTCAATTCCCTTTTGCTGCTGTGCTACGGTTGATTTCAGTTCAGCAATCGTCGCTTCCTGCTTTGCAGAAGTAAATTTCAGTTCCTGCACTTGATGGTGTTCTTTGAGGAACTCGTTGAGCAACATCGCGTTCACCGCGTCGTAGCGCACCGTATAAGGTTTTCCTTCCTTATCGGGCAGCACCAGGGCCGGATTTACCCTTGCGACTTCCTCGGCAATCAAACCAAACTGCGGGAAGTCCTTGACGTCGCTCTTATAGTGGAAGGTGACTGGGCGAAGTGACATGATTCCTTCACTAGCTTTATCCATGGTGGCAATGTCCTTCTTGAACCGCTTTGAGGAAGCGACCGTGCCTAGCTGGCCGTCAACGGATACGACGACAGGTAATGCGTTGCCGTTTTGCGTGGTGACGCCAAAGACGTTTGCGATCCAAGCCGTGTTGTCCACGTCGGCCCCGCCCGCACCGATACAAATGATGTTATTGCCCGTTATTACATTGGCACCGGCAAGGATGCCCAAAGCAGTGTTTCCCCCACCAGTCGTGTTGTGAATGAGCGACCGGTCACCCACTGCCGTGTTGAAGCCGCCTGTAGTGTTGTCTTCCAGCGCTTGAATGCCGACAGCAGTGTTATTGTTTCCCGCTGTATTGTTCAAGAGCGCTACACCACCGACGGCAGTGTTCACGACGCCGGTGGTGTTGGAAAACAGCGTAAGCACTCCATTGGCAGTGTTGCCGGTGCCCATCGTATCGCTGTTAAGCGAGAACCAACCAACTGCCGTATTGTATCGGCCCGTGGTAAGGCTGTTAAGAGCGTGGTTACCTTCCGCTGTGTTTTGTCCGGGATAGCCGCCATCCGGGGGCGGACTGACCGCTTGCACTGCGGGCGAAATCCCAAAACAGGCCAAAGCGAGTGGAATAAAAAACAGTAGAGTTGTTTTTTTGAGCTGAACTAATGATTGCATAGATTCCTACTTTCTTTTTTCTCGGTCGTTAACCCTTCTGCCTACAACGGGCCGAAAACGGGGGGAAGCAACGAGAGAGCTTCTTAGCCCTACCCCTGGATTCAGATCTTTTTGGTTACGAGAAGATTGGGAGGGTCGTCAAGCCACAAAATGCAGGGCGTCACCTAATTTTGTGTAGGGTCTCGCCTGATATGGTGAATGCTCACAAATCAGCGGACGATGTCAAAGAGTGGCGAAGTTCACTTTAAATTAACCGTTTGCGGCGCAGCCTTACTCAACTCAAGTCCGCCATCGGACGGACTCGCTGCGGCGAGCTGTGCGTTCACCTTTTGAATCTGCGCTCCCTGTTCTTTCACGGTCGCGATGAGACTTGCCACCGTCGCTTCCAACTTCTCAGTCTTTTTGTGCTCTTTGAGGAACTCGTTCAACAACATCGCGTTCACCTGGTCGTAGCGGACGCTGTAGGGTTTTCCTTCCTTGTCAGGTAGGACCAAGGCTCGGTCCACCTTTGCGACTTCCTCTGCAATCAAGCCAAATTGGGGTGTGTTCTTGGCGTCGCTCCTGTAATGGAAAGTGACCGGTCTAAGTGACAGCACAATTTCACTGGCCTTGTCCATAGGCACGATGTCCTTCTTGAACCGCTCCGAAGAGACCACTGTGCCGAGCTGGCCGCTATCGGAGACTATGACTGGCGCCGTCGTGCCGCTTATCGTGGTTACTCCAAAGATGTTGCCGATCCAAGTTGTGCTGCTCGTGTTGGCACCATCACTGCCGATAGCAATAACGTTACTGGCCGTCGTGATATTGGCGCCACCCTGGCCCACGACGATATTGGAGCTGCCAGTGGTCAAGTTGTCGAGCGCACTGTTGCCGATTGCCGTGTTGGCGGTACCGGCGGTCATGCTCGCGAGCGCTTCAGCACCGACTGCCGTGTTGGCGGTACCGGTGGTGTTGCTAAACAAGGCATTCGAACCAATCGCCGCGTTACCATTGCCCATGGTGTTGTGAACGAGCGCGGCGGTTCCAACGGCCGTATTCGTACTGCCGCTAGTGTTGAGCAACAACGCTGCCGCGCCAACTGCGGTATTGCTATCATTCGTGTTGAGGACCAACGCTCCAGCGCCAACACCGGTGTTGAAACTGCCGCCGCCGACTGAAAAGAGCGAACGCCAGCCCACTCCTGTGTTTCCCTCGCCGGTGGTAAGGTTTTGAAGAGCGAGACAGCCTTCCGCTGTCGTAAACCCGGGGTAACACCCGTCCGGCGGCGGAGCAACGTCTGGAGTTGCCTTTACTACTGGCAACAGCGCAAAGCTGCCAATCACGGACAGGATCGATGTGAATATTCTGAGGCTATTATTTTTCATTAATTTAATTTTTCTTTCAGTGTTTTGGCCTTCCCTGATTTCTTCCTGGAGAACTCATTTCCGGCCGTTTTGGTACATGTTGGCTTTGCCTAGCCCTTAGCAAGAACCTCCCCGAAGGTATTTTGCCAAAAATGCAGATGCTGTGTCAACAAGAAAGAACGCCCTGAAAACTGCACATCCGCGCACGCCTGGCTTCAGAACGCTGTCAATTTTTCATCCGAGCCGCACAACGAAGCGCCTTCCGTCGCCGCGATGTGCGTCAGCAACGAAATGTCTCGACATACCTGACGCGCTTCGACTAAAAGGTGTTTGCTCACCGGAGCGTAAGCAAAGTGAAAGTGCACGCTGGTCCCGCGATTAAAGCGCATCTTATTCGAGGCGCGTTTTACCTGCTTCTGTTTGCGGCGGTCTGCGTTGTCCCATTCGCGTTCGCGCAGCGAGCTGTGATCAAGCGGATTGTGTCGCGTCCAGAGATTTCGAACGCTTCTAGCCCGAGCGGCGCTTGTAATCCTATCGTTAACGGGGGATTCGAGACTGGTGACTTCACGGGCTGGATAATTGACGGGGTGAATGCAACGCCCGTAATCACCAACGCCAATTCCCACAGCGGACTTTTTTCAGCGTTCGCGGGCAATGCACCCGACGGTTTTTCACGAAGCGAGCGGGGATAGCTCATTCTATCAGCAGTTCACGGTACCCCCGGACGGCGGCATGTTGAGCTTCTGGCACTGGGACTGCACCACGGACACTATTGTCTTCGACTGGCAGGATGCCTACATCACCGATAGCACAGGCACGATCCTGGAAACGATTTACCATCACTGTGCGAATGGGATGGTATGGACCAATCAGCAGGTGGACATGACGCCGTATGCCGGTCAAACCGTGCGTATCAAGTTCCTGACGCACCAGGATGGCTTTGGCGACCTCACCGCACAGTATATAGACGATGTGGCGCTCTTTACGCCATGCGGAACGCTAACTCCAACGTGTGGCACCACCCTGGGGTCGCATGTATTTGGTCAAGCAGTCGCTACCTTCAGTGTGTCGGCGCCTGCTATGTCTGTCGCGACAGGTAGCTCGATTTACGTCGCTTTTTCAGTTGGCGGACCGCAAGCGCCGATAGTGATACTAGTCATAGACAACGAGGGCAATAGTTACGCAAGAGCGACGAGTATACCCAATGGTTCGATTGAGACTGAGATTTGGTATACAGATAACGTAGCTGCAAATGCAAATCTAATAGTGACGGCAACCTTTACTGGAATCACGAATACGACGATAGAAGCAGTTGAGATACAAGGAGCAGCGAATCCCTCGCTCGACACCATTGGAACGAACACAGGTCATTCATTGACTGCAAGCGCCAGTGCTATTTCAACCTTTGCTAATGACTACGCTTTGTTGTCAGTCGTCACGCCGAACAACGGCAATCAATCTTTCACGGCGGTTCCTCCGGATTCCGTGATCGATGCGATCCCAGTGCCTGCACCGTCAGGGCAAAGCATTGCCGGTGCTGATCTGGGCGAACAACTTGGAGCGATCGGCCCTTACACGCTTTCGGCAAACATCACCGGTGCCGACACGGGGGTAGATTGGGCAGCTGCGGTCGTAACGATTAAATCAGGCAATTGCAGCCCGACGCCAACCCCAACACCCACTGCGACGGCTACAGCCACATTTACCCCAACGCCCACCGCTACAGCTACCTTTACCCCGACCCCTACTGCCACGGCTACATTTACTCCAACTGCTACAGCTACCGCAACGTTTACTCCTACGCCTACGGCAACGGCTACGTTTACCCCGACGGCAACGGCCACAGCGACAGCTACGGCGACCCCAACCGCAACACAGGCACCGCGAGTTACTCCCACACCGCGGCCTCGCCCTAGCCCAGCACCGCGCCCGTAGAGCCAAAGCCTAACCAATCCGATGAAGCCAACAGCCCCATTCCGAAATGAGTTCAGCGTATTTGCCACGCCACCCTGCCGTGGCTTATCTCTTTCTCGTTAGATCCATGCGCGTCAGGCTAGCAATCGTCGCAGCAGCGGTTGTCTTTACAGCGGCGCTCGTGCTGTCAGGCTGGCCTCGCGAGATTTACATACGCTACCGAGCGGCTCGCCTTGCAGCTCAGATCGAGCGCTACCACGGTGCACACGGTAAGTATCCCGTCTCATTGTTGGAGATCGCCGGGGCACCGGTGAACGGCCCTATTTACTATGAGCGCGATTTGGAATCCCCAGAAGCTTACTATCTCTGGTTCGGAACCGGAGTTGGCACAGTCTCGCAGTATGATTCGAAGACACGCACATGGCATGGGCCGAAATGATCTAACCATTCGATGAAGCCAGCGGCCCCATTGCGATATGATTCCAAGGTGTTTACCACAACACCCTGCGGTGGCTTATCTCTTTCTCGTTAGATGCCGAGGGAAGACCGAAGACGATGAGCATTGAACTCACGCGCAGCTTTCTTCTGTGGTGCACAGTCATCAATTACGCAATTCTCCTGGTTTGGTTTCTGGTCTTCACGCTTGCACATGACTGGATGCGGCGCATCCATGGCCGGTGGTTTCGTCTGTCCGATGAGCAGTTCGATGCTCTTCACTACCTTGGGATGTCGATATATAAAATCGGAATTATTCTATTCAACCTAGTGCCCTTTGTTGCTCTATGGATCGTCGGCTGACGACATTCTTCGACTATAATGAGGGTTGGCCTGTGCTGTGACGGGAGCTATTAACGAACGCCGTCGCGACGCGACATTCTACAGCCCATGACATGATGCTGTAATTCGTGTTTACGATGAAGCGGGCAACGTGATCGAGACACACGAGCACAAGGGCGATTTCAGAGAGTGGTAAAGTTTTTGCTCGCATCCCCGCTTCCGGCGCTACTTCATCGGCGAAAAATCCGTCGGATGGCGGCTCAAATCGAAAAGTATTCTCCTAAACAATTGCCAACTCAGGAAATTTTCGTCCAAGCACTTTTTCACTCGGCGCTTTCAACCATCGATCCAACACGGTTCCGTAGACGCTTCGAAAATCGGTGTTGAATTTAAGATCGCCGCGATCGAGACCGGTCAGGCTTGGGTATTTTCCGACCAACCCGGCTTTCACCATGCCTCCGAGCACGAACATCGGCGCGGCCGCGCCGTGATCGGTCCCGCCGTTTGCATTTTCCTGAACGCGTCGTCCGAATTCGCTAAACGTCATCAACAACACGCGATCGAAATTTCCCTGTTGTTTGAGATCGGCGACGAAAGCGCTGACCGCGTCGTTGAATTCGCCCATCAACCGTTCATGCGTGTTGATTTGTCCGGCGTGGGTGTCGAATCCGCCTTGGCTCGCATAATAAACGCGGGTCGGCAATCCACCGGCGATCATTCGCGCGATGAGGTTCAAGCTCGCGGCCAACTGACCCTGCGGATACGGCACGGTCGATTTATACTTGCGCGCGATTGCCAGAATTTTGTCCGAGCTCAGCTGGGCGTCGAGCGCGGTCCGTTGCAGAAAATCGAGCGCGCTCAGATCGTTTTTGGTCTTTCCGGAAATCGCGCCGATCGATCCACCCGCGTTCGATGACGCGGTGCCGCTTTCATCTCCCGCACCCCCTTCGTTCAGTTGACGGAAAAACATTTCTTCGGCGCTCATTTGTCCGTTTGCTGGTTCGGACGGCCGAAACCGAAATTGTTCGGGGCGCGAAAATGTGACGCCTGTCGGTTTTTTTGCCGCGAACGCTTGAGGTGTTTCTTCGCCGATCGCCACGCCGACCGTCGGATCGGCACCGGAACAACAATTGTCGAAGTAACGGCCGAGCCATCCATCACTCAAAGTGCGATCAGAATCGGAAGCGGTCTGCCAGATTTCAGTGGAACGAAAATGCGAGCGGTTCGGATTCGGATAACCGACGCCTTGCACAATTGCAACGTGTCCCTCGTCGTAGAGCGATTTCACGCCGGCGAGTTTTGGATTGAGCGAAATGTGATTGTCTATCCTAAGGACCTTATCTGGAGGGAACCGAAGCCGAGGCCGAGCGACGTGGTAAGCGTCATCGGCATAGGGAATGACCATGTTTAGTCCGTCATTGCCACCCGCCATTTGCAACACCACCAGAATGGTTCCGTCTTTGCCGGTGACAGTCTGCGTGGCGGCGTCGGCTGCCAGCGCGTCGAGCGCAAAGAAAGTTTTTTCAAGGAAAACCGGAAGGGTCCAGCTGGCGGCTGCGCCGAGCATCGAGGTGCGCAGAAATTTCCTTCGCGTTTGCAATGTCGTTTTCGTTTTCATTTTCAGGCGAGTTGAAATTGTGGTGTGCTCATCATCAGATGGGTCAGCTCGCGCAAATTTGCGTCGGTAATATTCGGGCCGCGCGATTCCAGAAATTGTGCGAACGCGTCGATTTCTTTTTGTGTCGGCCGCGCTTGAAAGAATCGCTTGGCGAGAAGATCGACAACGTCGCGCGGCTTGGCGCGCATGTCGGGCGGCACGAGTTTGCCAATGTCGATTGGATCTCGCCGAACTTGTTCCGCTAAATGCGCCGCGCGGCCAAAGCCCACGTCCGCGCCGTGCCGGCGCTGCTGGAGATTGGCCGGCAGAATCGCGTCGCCGTTAATCAGATAGTTGGCGAAGTTGTAGCGGAACAGCAAAGTCGAGGTGCTGATCCATTCTTTGCCGCCGTCCCAGCCTTTCACGTTCGGCGGCGCAAAAAGAATTTGTCCCATTTGCCGCATCGCATTTTGCGCCGCCACTGGCGGTGGCCCCGGCGCGTTCAGTAATTTCGAGGTTTGGACGATGTATTGGACCGGGCTCTTGATTTGGCTGCCCATTACGCGATCAGAATAAAATTCGGCTGAGCTGAAAATTTCTCGCAGGACCCGCCGCATCTCGAAGTTGTGTGCGCGAATGGTCGCAGCAACGGAATCGACAATCGCGTTGGACGGATCGTCTTCCGCGAAAAAGCGCCACAATTTGCGCCCGATGAATTGCGCGCATGCCGGTTTGGAAACCAGTATGTCGATGATGTCGTCGCCATTCAAATTGGCGGTCCGGCCCATGAACGTCTTTGGTCGGTGATCCTGTTGGAACGGCGCGAACCGAAATTGTTGCGTGGTGAAATCGATCCGGTAACCGGTGAACGCGCGGGCCGATTCGCGAATGTCTTGCTCGGTGTAATTGCCGATGCCGACCGTGAACAGTTCCATCAACTCGCGCGCCCAATTTTCATTCGGGTGTTCCTGCCGGCTCTGCTGGAGATCGAGATAGATCATCATCGCGGGATCGCGCGAAATTTTTTTCACCAGCGCGCCGAAATTTCCAAGAGCATTGCGGCGAAGCGTGTCGTTCTGCAGCCACATCCAGTATGCGTCGCGCACTTTTTGGATGCTGGTGGCGAAGTGGCCGTGCCAGAACAGCGTCATCTTTTCCAGAAGCGGCGCGGGGCCGTTGAGCATCCGGTCGAGCCACCACCGGCGAAGATCGACAATCTCGTCGCCTTCCATCATTCGAATCTGCCGGACCTTATTCTGAAAATTTTCGCCACGTCCCTTCGCGGCTTTGATCTCCATTCGTTGGGCGCGAATGTCGCGCGGATGCGCCCAGGCGGGCGGCGGCACGTTGGCCGCGTCACTTTTCACCTCTACGAATTCGCAGAGAGCGGCGGTAAGGCCTTCTTGCCGGGTTCGTTCGATTTCATCTGGTGTGCCTCCAAATCCAGCACGATTCAAGAGATGCGCCGCGGCGGCGGCGTTCCATTTTGAATCAGCCAGCGGCGTCAACATGTTCATTCAACCAAATCTTCCCTAGTTCAGTTGCGTTCTTGCTAACTTTTCCCCGTTTCTTTAGACCGGCAGTAGAGCTTCCGGGTTACAACCGATCTCATTCACGACGCGCTGCCATTCGGTCGGCTGTGGTATGGCGAAGCAAATGACGCCGTCGAATACGCGAAGTTTTTCAGCCGAATCGCATGATGCCGTCATTCGCGTTCACGATGAAGCTGGCAATCTGATCGAAACGCACGAGGACGCGGGCGATTTCAAAGAACCGTAACGCGAGTGAAACAAAAAGCCGCCACGCGGTGAAGCGTGACGGCTGATTGTTGAAATGCTGCTGTTTTTGTTGGGCCGCGTGCGGCTTTAGGGACTGTTGACCACTTGCGGTGCAGGTTTGCTCGCTTCGAGCTGAGCGCTCACTTTCTGCAAGCCCTCACTAAGTGCCTCAATTTGCTTCTGCTGCTGTGCGTTTGCTGTTTCCTGCTTTTCAACCGCAGATTTTAACTGCGTGACGAGCGCTTTCTGTTCCTGCACCGTACGGTGCTCTTTGAGGAACTCGTTGAGCAACATCGCGTTCACGGCGTCGTAGCGTACCGTGTAAATCTCGCCGTTCTCATCGCGTACCACCAGGTCGGGGTTCACCTCGGCCACTTCTTCGGCGATCAAACCAAACTGCGGCGTGCCACTCTTGTCACTCTTGTAGTGAAAGGTTACTGGCTTAAGCGCCAGGATCGCTTCGCTGGCTTTGTCCATCGGTGTGATCTCGTTCTTAAACCGCCGCGCGGAGCTGATCGTACCCAGCTGGCCCGCTGAGTCTATCAGGACTGGTATAGCATCGGCGTTTTGCGTTGTCACGCCACGAATGCCGCCGATAAAGCAGGTGCTGCTCACGTTCGCACCTGGCACGCCGATACAGATAACGTTATCGGCCGTAGTGACGTTTTGGCCAGCAAAGGAGCCTAAAGCAATGTTGCCGCTGCTGGTACTGTTAACGAGCGCAGCGAAACCAACGGCCGTGTTGCCGTTGCCAATGATGTTGTTGGAGAGCGCACCAGAACCGTTGGCTGTGTTGAAGCTGCCAGTGATGTTGTTGGAGAGCGCACCGTCACCCGCGGCTGTGTTGGCGTTGCCGGTAGTGTTTCTGAAGAGGGCGAACGCTCCATTGGCCGTGTTGCTGTTGCCGGCGCTAGTGCTGAGAAGCGCTCCCGCGCCAGTGGCCGTATTGTGGTCTGCGGTGTTCGCAAGGAGCGCCCCAGCACCGACAGCAGTGTTGAAGCTGTTCGTGGTGTTGCTCCTGAGCGCAAGAAAGCCAACTCCGGTATTGAAGCCGCCGGTGGTGAGGCTCAGAAGCGCGGTCTGCCCCTCTGCCGTGTTGCCTCCGGGATAGCCGCCGTCTGGCGCCGGGACAACCGCCTGCGCGTTTCGGAAAAGCGCAAAGCAGGCAATCCCAATCAGAATGGGAATTACGTTTTGAAGTTTCATGTTTATTTTTCCTTTAGTTTAGCCCCGGCGGGTTGACCCTTGGCAGTGCAAGTCTGAAAAAGGGGAAGAAAGCTCCGGGAGACAAAGCTTCCTACCCTGACCCCGGTTTCAGACAACGCCGAGTTTTGAAAAAATCTCGCAGCGTGTCAAGGAAACTCGCCGCAAGCGCAGATCGGAGATTCGAGTTCCAGAAACGCGGCCAGCTCCTCATCCGCATGTACACGGGTAACTTTGCAGCCGTGATTCCCTGCATTCCGGATGCGATGAGAGCATGCAGCCCCCGCCTTCCCCGACTACGCTGCAACACCGGTTTCAATGGTCCCTGGATCTGCACCCGATTGGCACTGGTTCAATAACCAGTCTGTTTTCGCGACCGTTTTCGCGACTTTGGTCCTGCCTGCCGACTCTTTCATATGGGCACGGATTGCCGTAATTATTGGCTCAACGGCCTTGTAGATTTTCACCGCCGTCGCCGCGGCCTTTTCGATCGATCGATCACCTTTACTACATCGTAGCCCTGCTGCGGTTTTCGTTTCTTCGCGTTCTTGTTATCGGAAAAAGTTTTGTTAGAATGACCACATGTGGCGAACGATCTTCACCGCCGCTTTGTTATTCATCGGCCTGGGCGCTCTGTTTGCGCAAGAGGAGTCCGGCGAACACCAAGACACATCCGTTGGATTGCCCAGGGAATATGCAGATTACTTAATCGCATCGAGCACGCTCTCACCCGACAAAAAGTTCGCCGTGATTTATCCGAAAACGGAACTTTGCCCCGACGAACCAAAAAAAGGTTCTGAGGATCGCTGCAAAGACTATTTGGTCGCGTTGCAGCCCTTTCAGATTCTTACTGTGCTCGATACCAAATGGCCGGAGTTCGAACACAAAAACCGTGGCGGAATGAGCGCCACTTGGTTGAAGGACGGTTCGGCTGTGCTGGTCACGCTCGATAGCAGATGGGGCCCGGGCGACGTATTTTTGTATGAGATCCGCGGCGGCAGGCTAAGCCGATCGACCAACCTGCTTAAGAAAGTGCACGACCTGCTCGTACCGGATTACAAAAAAGCAAACGTCGGGCGCTACAACGATTACCACGATTTCGTTTTTGAGAGCGAAGACGACGTCCCGGTGTGTAAGTTCGCCGACTCAACGCAGGTGCGAATTCACGGGACCGCGACGACGGATCCGAAAGACATGGCCGGCGAAAAAGCGTGGGACGCAGTGGTGGAAGCGACTTGGGATATTCCCAAGGCCAAGTTCACTTCGCAGAAAGTGACACGAAAGTTTGCCGGCGTCCGGAAAGAGAGCGGCCTCTAGCGCTGCAGCACAACGGGCGGCAACTCGCCGAAGTTGAAATCGAATCGGGTGCCCTGTCGCACCGAACCCCCGATTGCCCTTTATCTTGCAGCCGGTGATTCAGTGCCTTCTTGGGCGCCGGGCCTGCACTACGGGATTCGTTAGGCAGAGCCACAGTGTTGCCGGGGCGGTAATGCGGCGAAACTCTGTCCAAAACCAGATGCATAAGGACAAAATCGTGGTGCTGAGATACTGGGTTACGACGGCAAAAGAAGAAAGGCATCAAGAAGAAATCGGAAAATTCGGAAAAGTCTTGAGTCAAAGACGGATGGCCCCTAACAAGTGACCAGAAAAGAAAATTAAGAAGGAAGAAAAAATAATGAAACGAAGATTGGCTTTATTAATTGGAACTCTGATCTGCGCCTCAGTCGCACGCGCTGGTGACGTGAAGGTCAACGCTGTGATCATCCTAACACTAACACGCCAAACGAACAGGCAGTGCCAAGATACATTGTTCGCAGCCGTTACCAAGGCAAACGTCACAGATCGAGTACGTTATATTGTAGTGTCTTTTGGTATTGTTGCCATTAGCGTTAGGATGCCATGTTCGACGTTACGAAGTGACCGAACGAGATTAAGCCTGTCGTTACTGTTTGAAGCGTGCTAAGGCGATAAACTTGAGCCTTTGTCGGCTCGGTGGCCTCGAGAAAAACGACCCCCCTACACCCCGCAGCGGTTACATCGCGCTAGCCGCGCGAAAATCTCATTCTCACACACGGAACTAACGAACAAGGCCTTCTGGAAAAATGAGGGGTGGTAGACCCCGCGACGGTTCCATCGGCAAAACCGGTGAAAAAGATCATTCTCACACACGGGGCGAACGAACAGGCGTATCGGAAATACATTGTTCGCGGGAGTTACGCGAGTAGGAGATTTCAACGTGCACAAGATCAGGGTCGACTCTGACAATAAGCGGTGAGCGCGATGCACCAAGATGGCTTTAACTGAGTGCAAGAAAGGACTAAAAACATGCAAACGAAACTACCGATAAATGGGACAATTCAGCATCCCGACTTGGCGGAGGCATTGCGCGGAGAGAGCGGCACATTCTTTTGCCAGCAAGGTGGCCAAGGCTACATTGTGACGGCAGCGGAAGGCTACTCCATTAAATCATTGCGGCCAGTCGGTCGCAAGATCGTGGAAGCCAATGTGGTCATGCAGACTACTCCAGACCCCTGGGCGATTACCAAAATCTCCGAGGATGTTCTTGAGTTTAGCTCTATACCACAAGCCCCTCGCCAACAGCGAGCCGCCTAAAACCAGAAACAAATAGCGTCCCGAGTGTTTACCATACTTGGGGCGACTTGTTTTAAAGCAAACAGGGAAAGATGGCCTGGATAACGATCTCGCGCGGCATGGAGCGTAGTCGATTGCCTGGTCTTTCTTAGGGAACACAAGGCTCGACGCCCGGTGCTTCAAAAACTTTCCAGCCCCAAGGATGCGGTCTGATTTCGATTAGTGTCATTCTTGCAGCCAGCAGTCATGGGTGTTCGACATCTGTTGCCAGCAGGTGAGCGGAAATGGTTCGCGCGAGTTCTACAAACGCCGTCAGCTTTTCCTCTGCTCACGCAACGAAACGCTTTCCGTCGCTCCGGATCGCGCTAGAATCGTTTTTGATTGCCGGATGGCAGATGATCCGGCCGTGATGTCATCGGGGAATCCCGGCCACGTTCAGGAAGTCCGCCGGCGCAACGAAAAATCTTCGTGACGTTTCGTAAAGATTCCTGCAATCATATTTTAGATGACATCTTTGCGGCTTCTACGTTTTGCCGGTCTCCTGTTGCTCCTTGGATCAGTTGCATCGGCAACTGCTCAAACGGTGGCAGAGCGTATGAAGAACGAGCCTGGCTTTCGGATTTACCCGGTCATTTTCGGTGTCACAGCCACGAGCAACTCGAAACCCCCAGCGATTCGAGTAATGGAGGTCGGGGTTCCAAAAGGGTCGGCGAAGATTGATAATGTCCCGGACGCATTCATTAAAGCGGCGAAGAAGAAGATTCAAGCAAACCCTCCGGAGCCTAAGATGAAAGATGGGAAGCCGGTCGAGGTCCTCACGTATTTCTTTTACGTTCCGGGGCATCCCAATGTCGTCGTCGTTGACTTGGACAAGCCGCTCGACAAGCAACCATGACATCCAGCCCTATGCAGGTTGCCAAGCATGGCGCGCCAAACGCTGTCAGCAATGCAATCGGATACGCGCAGCATTACAGGCGCTCAATGACGCGGTGATTCGCGTTTACGATGAAGCTGGCAATGTGATCGAAACACACGAGCACAGTGGCGATTTCAAAGAGGCGTGAGTTGCTACACGTTCGGGCAGACTTTCGCGATATGGTTGGAATACAGCTACGATCATCCGTACTATTCAGGAACTTCTGGGGACAAGAAGAACGAGGCGATTGGATAACCCATTATGACGATGACAGGTGAAGCTAGTAGCGGGACGAACTGGAGCTGGCGACAGGGCGTCATAGATGTTCAGACAGAGCACATCGAACTTCGGTGTGGAGACGCGGAGAAAAGCGATTATGAACAATGGGTTCCGATCGCTCTGATCGGCAAACCGGCGAATCATGTCTTTCCCGTGTTGTGGCTAATAAGTTCCGACAATACCGCTTGTGAACGGATGATCGGCGCCGCCAGAGACGAACTTAACTTCTACTTGGTTGAGCACCCGAAAGACTACCCCGGCACTGGGCATCCTTGGACGTATGCGAAATACCACTGCAACACTGCTGCGAACATGTACTCCCAGGTGCATTAGTCATACTTCCCGAACGGAAATCGTGAAGAGCGGCATTCGAGTTCCGTGGTGCGACTATTTGATGGCAGCAAAGCAATCTTCAAATCTGCTAAATGATGCACCTTTACGAAGCGCAGCCGCGCAGTGATCATCGCGGAGTCGATCTGATCTCCGATGCGCTGCCATTCGGGCGGCTCTGGTCAATGACCCAATCTAGCGACCTCGTTATCGTCCCGTTGATTTCACGGTCACCGATTCGTCCGCCCCGTTTCGCGCGCGATGTTGTGATCTGATTGTGAGCTCCAAAACCAGTAGCTTGTCGTTAATTCCTCCCAGTTGGCATTCCAGTCGTCGGAGGTCGTATTTATACCCAGAGTTAAGGAACGCAATATCGCTCTCAAGATCATTCTTCTTGAGCGCAAGTTCTTTTAGTTTGTTACTCTCTTCCATGTCTATCCCTCCGTCGTTGTCTTGTCGATGGTGGGTCATCCAAGTCTTTGTCATAACGTAATTCTTTCTGTTTTGTTGTACGAACTTAGCGACTCATGCGAAGGCGCGCGCTCCGCAAATTGTGAATTGCTGTGCATTTCTTGTCCGCGCGGAATTGTTTGACGGGCGGCAAGCGGCTGAGGGACTCCGAGCGTTCTAGCGGCCTCGTGCGTGAGGTTCCGAAACGATTCCGCTTCCTAAATGCCGAATGATTCGGCACACTTCTTCCATGACTCCGCTTTTGTCGGACTCTCCCCCAGCAAGCGGAGTAGACCCAAAATTTACGTCTTTAAGGGTTTGCCATCTCGCCGCCTTTTTCGCCGGTCTTCCCTCTAGAAGGCAAGAAATAGATTGCAAGATGCAATCTAATTATAGTTAGAAGAGTCATGAAAATGTTGCGCGTAGCGATAGTTGTTTGGCTGTGTGCGGTTAGCCAGAGCGCGTTGGCGCTCGATCCTCCCCCTACGCCGACGCAGTTGCGCGAAATGGCCAGCGTCGAGTGCGTCCAAGCTGGGAAGGATGCCGGCATTGATTACATGCAAGCGCTTAATCGCGCCATCGCCAAAGACCCACGCGGATTGGTCACGCTTTTTCAAGTACCCGGTCTGGATGGCGCGGCGGGAGAGGCGAATGACGCGATTTTGGTGGGGCTTTTGCAGCGGTGGGGCGATCGATCGTTCGCTCGTGTCTTGCGCTCTCAGAAGCCAGCCGTTCGCGAAGGGGTCGTTGCTGCACTCTACAATTTTATTGGATCTGATATGAAACGGTTATTTCCCCGTACTTTTGCATTAGCGCCACCAAACTTCTAACCAAACGCTGGAGCCGAACCGCTGACCGGGCGTGAAAAGAAGTTGAGATGTTGAGTCGTTTAGCTGTTGAGATGAAAACTTGCGCTCTCGTCAGCGGTCGCTCAGCTTATTCTCGTTAGGTCTTATGACGCGCATGGATGATCCACTGTGGGGCAAAGTTGAAGTTGAGCATTGGCAGCGGACGCCATGTCTTCGTGGCCGCGTGGCAATCGAGCAAGACGTGAAGGACGGCCGAGCCGTTTTCTACCTCGGGAATGCAGACGAGATTGGCGCCGTCCATCTTGACATCGGTTTGCCGCATTGCGCCATCGTTCAGGCGGACCAAGCTGAGATTCCCGCAGTTGTCATTCAGTCCGAGCGCGCTGACGACAAACATTACATTGGCTATCGTCCGATCAGTGGCGGGAACGGCGTCTGTGTGCTTTCTGAAGTCGAGTTACTATCGGAACCAGATGCGAGATTCCACGAACAGACCTAACCAATCGATGAAGCCAACGGCCCCTGATCAATACAACTTCAACGCGTTTGCCACCGACCCCGCCCGTGGCTTATCTCATTCTCGTTAGATCGTGACGCGCGTCTCCATACTTACTGCGCTTCTGCTTCCTGCAATGATCTGCTGCGCATCAAACTTGATCGACCTGAGCGTCGTCACGAGCAGAGGCTACGTCACTTATACCGTTCCAAGAGATTGGACCGTCCTAGACATGCAGACGAAAGCACCCAGGACGTCTGCCATTTTTCAAATCAAGAGCAACCCAGCGGAAGTGGGCACACCGGACTCCACTAACCTCGCGATATTCACATTTGAGGATAACTCGCCTGACGCCACGGCGACATTCCAGAAGATGGTAGCCAAGGCGGGCGCCCGAGCATCGGCGCGCACCAGACATGGAGCTTGGCAGCTATTCAGCCGACACGCTTCACAAGGCAAGACAATGTATCAGGCGAGAGAGGCGTGCCGCGACGTAACTGGCGCGCATGTCTTCGTCACATGTGCATGGCCACAGCTTCCACGCAATCCGTCGCATTACAATGCCGAGATGGAAGCGGCGTTTCTTGATGTCCTCGATTCCATGAAAGGTGGTTTAGGGGCAAAGCCTCATACTGGCGGCGAGATTGTGCGAAGGCCGCTTCATCAGTGACAAACGCATCTAACCATACGCTGGAGCGAACCGCTGACCGGCAAGAAGATTTACTTTCGATGACTTCAACACTGAAACCCAAGGCACGGCGCGCTCTCGTCAGCGGTCGCTCAGCTCTGTCTCGTTAGATGGTGAAGACTTCTTGGCCGTTTGATCAACCGCGTAACTGTGCGGTGTTCGTCACCGAGGAAGTGTTTTCCGGCGAGGAGCCGATTCTCCACGTGACACACGACGCTGACGACCACGGCTGGCAGTTTGCTGGGCTTACCTACAGCGGCCCGGACAAGGCGAAGGTCATCTCGCTGGCCGAAGTAGTTCAGACCGACTCGTCACTGTTGGAGCTTTCCAAGCTTCCTGTTGGCTGGCATGCGTGGCGTCACGCCGTTCAAGAGCCTTGGATTCGCGAGCCTCTCGATGATAGCACGCCAACCATCTAACCAATGGATGAAGCCAACGGCCCCATGGCAAAATAACCGGAGCGTGTTTGGCACGACACCCTGCCGTGGCTTATCTCTTTCTCGTTAGATGATTGCAGCGTTCGTGAGATTTGCACTGGTCGTATTTCCCGAACGGAAGTCGTGAGCAGCGGCATTTACGTTTGTGAGCGCGCCCCCCTTGCACGCTCTTGGTTAGTTTTGCTCCTGTTGCCATTGCTCTTCAGCTAGAACGATGGTTGATGTTGACGGCGCGTCTGGGAGGCGCGCCCACACTGTGCGCCTGACGCAGATTACCGGCTCGCCGTTGCCGCCCGCTTCGATTAACTTGCCGTGCTCATCGCGCGGTGGCTTCGGGTAAGGTTTTCCCTCCAACATACAGCGATGCGATGCGTCCCAATATTCGCCCCAAAGTAGAAGACTAGCGGTCATGGCATGTTCCATAATCATCCAGCGTGTTCCGTCGGCGCATTCTTCGATTTTCATGCGCGCACCAGGCCTTGGCCACTCCTCCTGAAGTGTCTCACTCATGCTTCAGTGATGGCGGCTCTGCGAATCGCCTGCAGTATGCGATGTAGGCGAGTTGGCTTTTGGTCAGCGGTAAGTTCCCGTTCGTGGTCACCCACTCTGTCTGTCTCGGAGGCGTATCGCCGTTGATGCTGCGTTGCGCGATTGGCTCTCTTTCCACCACGACCACACGTGGCTCGCTTCGCCCAAATTCGTTAGGCCAGTATCGTTCCAAGAGCCACTCCGCGTGACGCGCTTCTTTGTCCGCTGCTTTGACGATGATCTTTAGCAGGCTCGCCTTGAAGGCATCTCGCGCGCGCGAGGTTTCGGAAAAAAACGAGGCGTACGGCTCTTCTCCGCAGCGCCCGCGATTCTTCCATTCGGCGTAAGTAGTTTCGCCTATGCCAGAAATGTTGCAGGCGGTTTTGATGTTGCAGCCCTCGCGCAACAGCTCGCAAATGCGCGCTTGCAGCGCGGCAGTCAGCAGCGTTTTTCGTCCCTGCCTTGCCTTCCGTTTCATGCGACCGGTTGCGCCCGCAATGTGGTACATTTCTGCGTTTTCATCACCGCGAGGCAGCTAGCTGGCTGGCGAGCTTTGTTGCGATTTTTGTACCGATTTTCGCGCTCATCGGCTTTCTTCGGCGATTTTCGTTTCGAGAGTGGCGAGCCGTTTATCGCGCAACCCTTCGTACTTCTCCGCGAGTTCCTCGATCTCCTCTATCACCACGGGCGCGACTCCCGGCCCGTCCATTTCGGGTAGGTCTGGTTGTTTCTTGGCCATCACGCCCTCGCTTCCCGTATGCAATGCGTGCGCCAGCCGTCGATCACGACCGTGAAGTCGAATCCGGCGCGCGCCGTCGCGTTGAACAGGTCTTGCAGTTTGTGCCGCGCGGTCAGCTTCTTCGATTTGAACAGCAGCGCGGCCTTCAGCTTCCAGCCGACCACGAGCAGCCCCCTGATCTCTCCGATCTTCGCGTCGTCGAGCTTCATCCACTCGGCGAGTTGCTTGCCTTGCAGCATCGTGTTCCGCCGGATCGCGTCCGCGAATCCCTTTCCGCACAGCTTCTCCGCGCGATCTATCGCGTCTTGACGCGCCTGCTTCGCGGCCTCCTCTTTCGCTTTGTCGCGTTCGGCTTTGCTCAGCGTCAGTTCGCCCTTCCTGACTTTCTCGGCCTTCGCGGGAGACTTCCTTTTGAGCGCCTTCGCGCGCCTAATTTGACGACCACTAGCGCCGGTCGCTTCCGCTGCTTGTTCAGATGCGCGCTCCGGCGTTTTAACTTGTGGGCCATTTGGCCCAGATGTTCCTAAGTCGGTGCGCTTTCCCTGCCGCTTTTTAGCCTCGGCTTCGAAACGCGGCAGTATATCGGCACCCAGCATAGCGAGTTGCGATGCGTTCAGATGCCGTCGCTTCAAGTTGCGCGACGTGACGAAGTTCAATGCGCCGATCTCGGTCGCCTCCACTCCGTTCATTTTTTCGAACTTCAAGTAGTGCGGCTCGATTCCGGCCATCAGGCACGCTTTTTGGCGATGCACGCCGTCGAGAACTTTCCCCTCGAACAAAACTATCGGTTCGAGGAGCCCCTGCTTTTTGATGTCGTCTGTCAACTCGCGGAGCGCATCTGCGTCCATCGCAGGAAATAGTTGCGCCAGCGGGTGCGGAGCGTATTTCACAGCTTCTATTGCCATTTGGTTATCCTTTCGTTGACTTCTTCGTTTTGCTCCGGGGGGAGAAAACTCGCTTCCAGACCTCGACGATCAGCAGCCCCCATCGCGAGCGGCGGCTTTCGGCCTTTTGAGGGGCCTCAATTCTTGTTCCATCTCCTCAGCCGTCTTTCCTCGTGTGAGAAGCAACTCTCGAAACGCGCTCACTTTTCGCCTCGTCGTTCTGACTCGCCTCCGTTCATCTGTTCTGACCTTTTGACCTCCCCTGCCGTGGACTCGATCTCAGCGTTCGATGCCTGCGACTTCACCCACGCCGCGACCGCCGCGAACGGCACAAGGGTGATTCCTCGTCGCCTTCCGGGCGCGCGGACGTGAATCAGCTTCCAGTACCCGCGCTTTTCGCCGACGTAGTAATATGCGCGAGACATATTAAAGTGCGGGTCGAGCGCTCCCGGCGCCGGCAGCCGGTAAGTTGTTGGCTTGACGGTCGTCTCTGCGGTCGCGGTCGTGGTGGATGACATAATTGCACCTCTTAAAATGCAAGATGTCGCTGGTCTAGATGCACACTTTTTGACGCAAAAGTGTGCACGTGCAGTTTTGAATTTGCGGTTTAGGCACCCTGCAACGCGTGCATGACAATCGCGTGCGAGTAGCTGCCTGATTGACAATCCCGCGAGCAGAGAGCGCCTTCACGCAGCGAAGGAAAACCGCGCAAGGGAGAGAGTTTTCCGCCAACTCAACGACCCTATCCGACGAACTCGCGTAGGTGTGGATCGTTTGAAATCCCGCGCTTGCGTGCCCTTGCACACTTTGCCAGCAAGCGATAGATGAATCGCGGAAGCGATCCACCGAAAAGTCTGCGCGTTCCATCCGCGCCGAAGGGAGCAGCGAGCGTCCAACGAACGGAGACCGGGGAGCCGCGGCGACCTGCTCTTACCATGTGCTGCGCACTGCGCGACTTCACGTCCCGACAGTTTCGGCCAACATGCTTCGTCCCGTTTTTCCGGGCGAAGTGTGCCCGCCTCCTGCCGATTGCTTAGCGTCCGACAGCAGCTTCAGCCATCACTCGTTCGCAACTCGGTTGAGGCCTCGCGTGCCCGCGCGGTGTCGCACCTGCAAGGTTGGCGAGCGGCTCCCCTTGCACTCGTTCGGGCGACGGCCTATGATCGCGGGGCGAAGTCGCACTTCGACCTTCTCTCCGATCACTTCGGGGCCGTGGCGATTTTGCTTTCAGTAGAGTTGTTTCGCTCGTCGCATCGCGGCGCGTTTGTGGGGTAATTTGGACAAGCGCTTCTTCGTGGCGACGAGCGAGATCGAATCGTAGAGTTGTTGCGGAGTCGGATAGGACCCAAAATGGTCGGGTCCTTTCCGGAGCACATGCTTGCAGTAGGCATGGTTGAGCCCCCCTTCGATCAGGGCGTCGAACTTCGCGCCGCGGAGTTTTCCCTCCGCCGCAAGAGCGACCGCGTGCAGGGTCTTGGCGAGATTCCCGAGAGAGCCTCTGCAGAGGATCCAGAGGTCAAGCCCGGCGAGGGCCCAGCTGCCGTGCACATTCTCGTATGCTGCGTCGCGCTGCGCCTCACTGGCCGGGTTGCTGTTCAAGAAGTCGCCATATTTGTTTTGGAGCCTCATCGCAGCGAAAAGATGGTTGGCGCACCTCTGCACTTCTCTGCGGTAGGAGGCGGCGTTGCGAGCCTGCCTGTCTTTCTTCGCCGCCTTCGTGCTCCGCTTCTTCATCGGATGCTCGGCAGCACCGCGATTGCATCGCGCAACCGCTCTAACTGGTGATGGGTGTAGCGCTGGTGCGTGTCTCGCTCCCGGTGGCCGACGAGCGCCATGCGTCTTTCTTCGCTGACACCAGCGTTCGCCAAGATCGAGCTGAACGAATGCCGCAAGCTGTGGAACGAGAGCGCGCTGACGCTGCGACCTGCTCCTGATTTCTCGCGGATCGTGCGGTGTTCGATCTTGGCACGCTCCATGATCTCGCCGAATTGCTTGCTGAGCGGACTCGCGCTGCCCCCCGCGAGCGTCGGGAACACGTATGCGTCGTCGCTCTTCGGTGTCGGCAGTGAGAGCAGGTGATCGAACAACGTCGGGTGGACGACGGTGACGACTTCCGTTCCGGTCTTCCGGCTCTCGAACCGAATAGTTGCGATGTCGGACATGAGGTCGATGTCGCGCCAGCGAAGATTGGCGCAATCCAGAAGACGTTGGCCAGTATAGAACGCCACAAGAATCAGACCGCGCCAGTCGCCTTCGGCGGTTTTGAGGAGCGCGGTGACTTGCTCCGGACTGAACACTCCCTTGCGCTGTGGTTTGTTCTTGAGCCGTTCAATCGCCAGGCATGGATTAACCGACACATGACCTTGCCGCAGTGCGCCATTGAAGGCAGCCGACAAGATCGTGACATCGAGGTTCACCGTTGCGGGCGCGAGTCCAAGCGATTGTCGGCGGTCCCTGAAATCAGCAATATCCCTCGGTGTAATCGCTGCAATGTTGAGACTCGCCTTTGGACCAAGGAACTCGATGAAATCCCGCATCGTCTGCGCATGCCGCTTTCCTGTCGCGGCGGCGCGTGACTTCTTTTTTTGCTTTACGAAATGATCGAACCACTGCTGGACGGTGAACACCGTCAGGCTTTCCCCGCCGACGCTTCGCATCAACTCGGAGATCACTTCACGCGCACGAGCCTCGGTCAGCCTCAGTTGTCTCGCTTCCTCGGAAGCCTTCTGCCAGGTGCGCGCCAGTTCCAGCGCCCTGGATTTGCTGGTTTGACGGTGGACTTCTTCAACCGTCGCCCCAATGGGTCGGTGAACGCGGCATACCAGAACGGGGAACTCTTATCGTATTTGCCTACAGATGCCATGATTAGACCAGAACGTAAACCAGAACATTCTGTAACGTCAAACATGTTTCGCAAAGTCTTTTCACGAGGGAACGAGGGTGTTCTGCCTCGCAATAGATGAAACTCGATGTTCGAATTCGGACAAGGCTGAGCGCACCTCGGGTCGAATAACAACGGACGGTCGAACGCGGCGAATCATTGCGAATGCTTCTTCCGCGGTCTTCACTTTCTCACTCATTATTAGATAAGCGGCTACCGCCGCTGCGCTTCGCGAGTAACCGATCTTACAGTGAATATAGACGGCACCGTTTCGGGAGTGATTGCTGATGAAGTTGCTCATCTGCACAAGTTGCGCGTGGGTGGGAGCAGTCAGGTCCAGGACCGGAATATTTCGATAATTAATTTTGCGGAACGGTTTCGCTTCGGAAAATTCAGCGCTCAAGTCAAGCACGGAAGCAATCCCGGAGCACAAAGCCGTGTTCGCAGAACGGCACCCCAGTTTGCCGCCAATCCAGATTTGTGGTGTGACCTTGTCCCACGATCGACATTGCCTCCGGTAATACAGCAACGACAGATATTGACCGAGTAAACAAGGCGCCAACACAAACCGCGTGCTCCACGGCAACTTTCCTTCAGTCTTGTGAAAAACGATCGGACCCGCTCTGAAGTACGCGATCGCCACGATGCCGAGAGCGATCGCAGGCCAAACAAGCAGGACTCCCCATGGCCAAAAGATCGCGCCCATAATCAAGGCAACAACCGCTCCCGCTGCGTAATACGAGCCGATGCGGCGATTCGCGACAACTGGCGGCGCGTGCGAAGACTCGCGAAAAAGGTAGAAGCAATACCCGGCCAAAACAAAACCACCGACAATGTCGATGACGTGGTGCTGGTAAGTGAGCAGCGGCGAGAGAGCAATAAGGAAGAACCACGACATAACTGCCAACAACAAAACACCGCGAACATTTCTTGCGTAAACATCGACTAGCAGCAAAAGCAGCGCGGCGTGCAATGACGGCAAAAGATTAAATGGCAAGTCCACTCCTTGAAACCAATCGAAGACCACACCGAGCCACCCGCTAGCGTGAGGGCGCGGGAAAGCAAAACGCAGCGGGAAAAGCAGAAAACAAAAGCCTGCGATGAGAATTGCGGCGATGACCCGCCGCGAAAATGTCCGCAACTCCTCCTCTGTTCGACAAAGGAACGGAGCCGCGATGAAGAAGAGGTCGATCGACATGTAGGGGAGAATCATGAACGGAACGAATGGGATGGCATGCTCCCATTGAAAATAGAACGAGCCTACTTGCCTGCGTTGTCCCGTGATCCAATTACAACCGCTGTAGACGACCAGAAACAGGACCGACAATTCCGCAGAAATAGCAGCCGCTTTAAGACGAGAAACGTGCACGCGATGGTTAAAACTTCGGGCGTCGTGCGATTGAGACCGTGAACATTCCCCACTGATCGATTTTCATATCGATCTTTTCGAAGCCGACCGCGCGAACGAGTTCATCCATTTCGGCCGTCGTCCGACGACGCATGACCCAGCGTTCGCCTTCCCGATTAACGAGAACGTGTGCTATGAATTCGAGCTGGGGGTGCCACGGCTGATTCGTGTAAATGAGGTAACCGCCAGGCTCGATCGCGTCGGCTAATCCGCGCAACGAATTCAAAACCGGCTCGTTCGACGGAAACAATTCATAAAGGCCTGAAACGATTCCGATCGTCGCGCGCGGTTGAATTCTGGCAAGAGATTCACGATTAAACGCGTCGCCTCGGCGCGCGATTACTGCACCATTAACATTTAACTCATCGGCCAGAGCGCGCACGGCATCCACATTCTCCTGCTTATAATCGCAAAGCGTGGCGCCAATCGGAATCGCCGGCATATCGCGGATCGTCTCGATCACGTAACGACCGGCACCTGCGGCGATATCGAGAATTCTCACCGGGCGATTCTCGCTATGCACTTCCCGAATCAAATCGCGCAGAGTTTTATTCAGATTCGCTTTGCGTTCCCGAATGCCGCGCCAGCCGATGCTGTTCAGGTACGATTTGTCGATCAGCCGGCCAAGTGCGCTCGAGCCGTGCGGTTCGTTCTTGTAGACGTAATCGAGCGATAGGCCGGAATCGAAGCCACAACGCGAGCCGATCTCGATGCCACGACTTAATCGAGCGGCAAGTTTCAGCCCAGCGCGAACGACTGCGAATCTTGCGCTGCCGTTGTTCTTTAAGCACTCATGTTCGTGCGCCGTGTATCCGCTCTTGTCGGCGTTTACTAATGAAGGCACTGCTGCCGCTTTCGCGAAGCAATCTCGAACGAACTCGCGGACAAGTTCGACAACGTCACGCCGATTCGTTTCGTGAAAGATCGCGTGATAAGCGTCCGGGAAAATCTCGAAGCGCTTGTGAGCTGAAGAAAGGCGATCAAAAAACTTTTGCTGTGCTTTGCGGCTCACAACCCAATCCTTTCCCACGGCGATCATCAGCGTCGGCGTTTGAATCGCACCGGCATCGGCAAGCAACCGTTTCGAGGTGTCGTGGAGGTCGAGAAGCACGTTGACCGCGATTTGCCGGAAGATGAGCGGATCGGAATCGTAGCGAGCGGCTTGTTCACGATCGTGCGTGAGCATTTTTGATTTCACGTAGCTCTTTACGAATCGCGGTTGAAGAATTCGCAGCGCCGGAATTGCGAATGGGATGTAGAGCTTCACGTGAAATGCGGCAGTTGCCAAAATCATTGCGCGGATCGGCGGCGCATAGTCGTGGATCCAGGCTGTGACGGTGACGGCGGCGAGACTATGCGCAAGCACGATCATATTTTCGATCGGGATGCCAAACGTCTCCGAAACATGACGCGCAAAGGCGTCCACATCTTTGATCACGTCGTGAAGACTCTTTGCCGCGCCGCGATCTCCCGCCGAGCGTCCATGACCGCGCGCGTCCCACGCGAAGATCGCAACGTCGTCAAGATCTAGTGAATCGACCGTTTCCTGCCAACGACCGGAATGTTCGTGACCACGGTGAAACAGCAGCAGCGCTTTGTCAGGTGCCTTATTTGGGATCCACGAGCGATAAAACAGCTCTGCGCCGTTCCAACTAGTGAAAGTTCTTTCAGTGGCTTCCATTTGCTGGGTGCAATTGATTCACCGCATCGCGTAGTTCGGCGGCAATCGCGCCGATGTCGATCTTGTCTGTTCCGCGATCGCGATAATTGCGAGGCGTTCCAACGACCAATCGAACTTTTCGCGGGCGCGGAAATCGTTTGCCTTTAGGCCATGCCTGAAATGATCCATCGATGAAACACGGCGTAACTGCGACGTCGCATCCCGCAACAAGAGCGCCGATTCCTGATTTGAATTCGCCAACTTCGCCGGTTGTCGATCTTGTGCCTTCTGGGAAAATAATCAGGATGTTTCCTGGATTGGCGAGCAATTCCCGGCAAAGCGACAGGCTTTGTCGAACGCGCGCTTGCCTCGCAAACGGCAGCGCGTTCACGAGTATCGCAGCAGCCCAAAGTCGCGGGACGCTTTGGAAAAAATAATCAGAAGCGGCTACTGGAAACGCGCGATGTAATTTGCGCAGCGGCAACGCTGCGAGCAGACAAAGTGTGTCGATATGACTGCAATGATTCGCGACGATAACGAGCGAGCGGTTGGTCCGCAGATTTTGGTGCCCTACAATCTCGAAATGGTTGTAGATGTGCAGCAGCCCTCGAATGATCAACGCGCCGAGCGACCGCAATCCGTAAACGAGCATGTCCGGCTCGCGCGGAAACTGACGCAGACGATCGATCGGCGCTTGATCGACATCACGCACCGAGTCGTGAAGCCGCTTTTTCATCGGAGCGGATAATAGTAGCCAGCCATGTGCATGAACAACGGCGCCGCGTAAACCAAACTGTCGATCCGATCCAGAATTCCGCCGTGACCGGGAATAGTTGCAGCCATGTCTTTGGTTCCGATGTCGCGCTTAATCACGCTAATCGAAAGATCGCCGAGTTGCCCGCCAATTCCAACGATCAAGCCAGTCAGAATTAGTTGCCACGGACCAAAGAATGGAAACGAGAAGCGAAGAAGCCAGGGCAGAATCATAGCGACGCCGAGCGCTCCGAGCGCGCCTTCCCATGTCTTGTTCGGACTGATTTCGCTGCGCAACGGATGGCGGCCGAAAATTTTTCCGAAAGTAAATGCCGCGACGTCAGTCAACCCCGTCGCGAAAATGATGTAGCAAATAAAGCCGTAGGCGTTGCGAGCGTTCGCCATAAATCCGAGGTGACCGAACATCCAGCCGATGTAAACGAAACCGATAATGGCGAGCGATATGCGTTGCAGCTCGCCGCGAGCGCGATTGCGCAAAATTGGAATGAGCAGGATCAACGCGATCGCGAACGCCGGCACGGCAACAAAGAATCCGTACCAGCCCGTGCCCTGTGCTTCGCCACCCGGCCGCGAAATCAGCGAGGCGATTCCGACAGTAACGATTCCGGCGTAAACCGCGCCGGTCATCCACGAGTCACGGTACAATCCCGACGCGTGCGCGAATTCCTTGAAAGCATAGATCGCAAGCAACGTGACACCGACGATCGTTGGAAGGCGTCCGAGAAAAACAACGATGAAACCGATTCCGGCGATGAGAATCCACGAGTAATACGTCTTGAACATCGACGCGGTTTCCTTTTTCAAAACGAATCGCAGAAAACCGAGCACAGCGCCGGCGAGTGCGAGGGAAATCAAAACGATCCAGAAATAATCACGAAAAACAGGATCATGCAGCGCGATATGCGGCGACATCACCACTTATCTTGCAGCGCGGCGGTGATCCGTTTCAAGCGAACAACGATTGTTTCAACGCAACCAGCGATGATGACGAGACAGGTCCAATCAAAAACGGTGAGAGTCGCGGATGATTGTGCCGGGAGAAAAAACGTGAGCCATGCGCCGCCGTGGAGCGCCACCATGCGCCAAGGCTTGGACATAATTCCGCCAAACTGGCGTTGAACGCCGAGCGCTTGTCCAAACAGACCAACGTATGAGGTGAGCACCGCGAAAATCGCTGCCCAATATCCGATCAACGGACACATCAATCCGCTGTGTGCAACCCCGACGAAAATCACGATGTCCGAAATGCGATCAGGCAGATCGTTCAGGATTTCACCACGCCGGCTCGCCTTCCCCGCCGCGAACGCGACCAGGCCGTCCAGCATGTTGAACCAGAGCCGTAAATAACAAAAAAGCGGCGCGATGATGAGTAGCCAACGTGTCGCTCCCGATTTCCAAAAACAGATTGCAGCGATCAGCGCCGCCACGATCGACAAATACGAAATCGCATCCGGATGAATTCCGTGACGCACGCAAAACCGCATAGCAGCGCCCGCAGTTTGCCGGAACACTGCCGCAATCGGCCGCCGCGAAGTTGGTTCGTAATCCGACATCGTTGCCATTTTGTAGAGCAGCGACTCCGTCTGGCAACACAAACGACAATAGAGTTAGCCGCAGATTGAAAGGACGGCGAGCGCAAAGGCGCCCGGAAGACCTGTCGGCAATGCAGCGTTTACTTGCAGAGCGGCACGGTTGGAACGTTGTTGCCGGACGCGGAGGACGCGCCACTACGTCCGCTGCAATGATTCGTTAGGGGCAGGCGTGTCGGACCTTAACGAAGCACTCCTTGGCGAGGCCCGGATCAAATGAACGCCAAATTTGACAGCGAGCAGCAATCACGTCCGCTAAACCAAACGAAATTTGTTGCGATTGTCCCGAAGCTCGTTTAGTAGCGTCGAAGTTTTCGAAGATTGTTCTGGGGGGAACAGCCGCCTCTCATACCTGCTCGGGTGTGGGGGGCGGTCATTTTTTGATCAAGAAATCTGGTGACAAAGTAGCGAAGCTCTGACTGAAAAAATTGGCTGTGCCATTTTATTTTCCTTGGTTTTGTTTACTAGCTTCGCAGTTTTCAGTGATTGCCTGGAGGGAACAGCCGCCTCTCATATCTGTTCAGGTGTGGAGGGCGGTCATTTTTGGCCAGACTATGGGATCGAACCATGATGCGGCTGCTCGTGCTAGGATCAGGCCCGACCCGGCCGATTTAGATTGCGACCCTGAACGCTGCGACTCTGCTGGTGCGTCTGGGTGCTGACGTCAACGATTACGCCGCCCTTGGCGTCTTTCTTCGGTTTTAGATCGCGGACTTTGATGTTTTTTTTGGTTTCTTTTCTCTGTGCCATTTTATTTTCTCCTAACTTTTATTTGGGTTGTTTGTCGTTTGTGTCGTGTCGGTGGCACCGAAGGGCATTTGATGGCCGCCCTTAACGTCCTTTTCTGGGATCAGGTCGCGGAGACGAATCAATTTGTCCCTTGTGTGCTGGCGCCTTTATTTCCTGATTCTGCGGCGGGCGCATTCTTTTTGTTCTTCAGTGTATTCACCTTGGCTCTCTGCTGTTATCAGCATCCGTGCCAAATCCCCAACACAAGGAAAAAGGCGGAGATGATCGCTACGTTTATTATTAAATCAGAGGCGTTTATGCGGGAAATTTTCTCCAATTACCAAAGCAGGCATTCTGCATGATGCGAAATTCCAGCTTCATTATTACCCCGTTGCGCCTCAGATTTAGACCAATGGTGCTTTATTTTTGGGCATATCTCGGAGATAGCGGGAAAGAGTCGAGCGAGAAATACCGAGTAATCGCGCCGCGCGTCGTTGATTCTGATTTGCTTGATCATAAACGAATCGAACATGCCTTTGCATCGCGTTGTCGAGTGAGAGGTCATTACCAACGCCAGCATTCTGATGATTGCCCGCTGGCATGGGCGCTGGTTTCTCAGTTCCTGTTGGCGCCCCGTCAGGCTTGAGATCGGAGGGGAAAATGACGTGCTCGGGTAGAATTACCGAACCATTACAAAAAAGAGTCATGGTCCGAACCGTGTGACTTAGTTCGCGTAAATTACCGGGCCACTCGTGACGAAGCAGCTTCTCCATCGCTTCAGGGTGCATGGCCGTGATGCGTTTGCCTTCTTTAGCCCCGGCGGCTTGCAGTTCTGCAGCGATCAAGACTGGCAGTTCTTCAAGCCGTTCTCGAAGCGGAGGAATAAGCAGCGTAAGGCCGTTGAGTCGCTGGTACAGGTCCTCCCGAAGTTTTCCCAGCCGCACCCGTTCTCGCAACGAACAATTGGACGCGCAGATAATTCGCGCTTTGGAAGTCAGCATTCGTTCGGAGCCGAGGCGCTCGAATTCGCCGTACTCCAGAACGCGCAGGATTTTTACCTGTGCGAGTGGACTCATCTCCGAGATTTCATCTAAAAAAAGCGTGCCTTCGTTGGCGAGTTCGAATTTTCCTTTGATTGTTTGTTGTGCACCTGTAAAAGCTCCGCGTTCGTGACCAAATAACTGACTCTCGAGCAGCGTGTCGCTAATCGCCGAGGCATTAAATGCGATGAATGGCCTGTTTCCCCGCGCTGATGAATTATGGATGGCCTGGGCAAGCAAGGTTTTGCCGGTGCCAGTCTCGCCGAGCAGTACAACTGGAACGTCGGACCTCGCAGCGAGCGCGGCCAACTGGAGACAGCGCGCCATGGCGTCGTTGCTCGTAGTTAGGTCTTCCAGCCTTAACCTGGATGGCCGTGCCTGCATCAGTGGTTATTGCTTTATGCTCTCACGTAATCGCCGAATCGGTTCAAATGCATATTCAATCAGCGTCCGGCTACCGACAATAATATGCGCGTCGCCCTTCATTCCAACGCGCAGAGGCAGAGCTTGTCCTGCTCGTGAAGAGATTTCATAGCTATCGAGTGATCCTAATGCAACGAAACGGGATCCTTCAGTGGTGGTAACGGCCGATGGACTGATCAAGTCGACCTTTCCAGTTATGGTACCGTAACGTTGGTAAGGAAACGCGTCGAAAAAGTAGCGGACGCGCTGAGCCACAGCAAGCCTGGGGAGACCCGCTTCATTTAACATCATGCGAGCGCGTGGCTTGGAACCTTTCGGCGCCAACTGGCAAAGCACTTGTCCTTGCTGAACAAAACTGCCTGCGGTTCGCTGGTCCATTGAAATAACCACTCCTTCGTAGGGACTGCGAACCGTCAACAGATTGTGTTGAGAGTTTTCCAGGTCTGTTTTGAGAGCCCCGGTACGCATCTTTAGCTTTTCAATCTCAGCCTGTTCCTCACCTCGCTGGCGAGCATGCTCCGCTTCCATTCGCTCGCGATCAAGGGTGACCTGCTGCAAAGTCCTTTGGGCCACACTCAAATCTTTCTCTGATCCGGATAAATCCAGCTTCAACTTTATCAGGTCGATCTCCGACTCACCGCCCTGTTTGGCGAGTCTTTCCATTCGTGTCACTAATTCACGGCTAGTCTGCGCGTGGTTTTCGCGAAACTTTACCTCGCTTTTGGCCTGCTCGATCTCCTCGCTTTTAATTCCACGTTGCGCAGCGTAAGCACTCTCGTTTCTGTTGAGGCTTTCCTGCTTTGACCGTAAGTCTTCGTTGAGCGTGCGAAACTGTGTATCCCAGCCGCCGATCTCGTCGGAGCGTAGAACAAACAATTCGTCACCGGCTTTTACAGGTTGGCCTTCCTCGACCACTACCCTGCTAATTACCGCCTGCCGCGGAGCTTGAATCGGATCAGCACCCGTTGCAGGTATTAGAACGAAGCGGCAATCAACCGTTTCCGGCAATCTCATTACAAGGGCGATCAGCAAGGCAACGAGAAACGCCGCAATTAACAGGCAAGCTGTCCAGCGAATGACCCAGGGAGGCGGCTCCTGTGGTAATAGCTCGGATTCCGTATCGAATGAGTCACGTTGAGTTAATTGTGAGCTCATCGAAATCTTTTTAGATTCCGAGTTGTTGGCTCGAAAGGTAGTAATACAAACCACGCTGCGCCATTAACTCATCATGGGTGCCAATCTCGGCGATACTGCCTTGTTCAAGCACTACGATCGAATGCGCTTCTCGAATGGTGCTCAAACGATGCGCAATTACAATCGTCGTGCGGCCGGCCAACAATCGAGCAAGGTTGTCCTGGATCGCGCGTTCGGATTCTGTGTCGAGTGCGCTTGTTGCCTCGTCAAAGATCAACACAGGTGGATTGTTATAGATCGCTCGTGCGATAGCTATGCGTTGCTTCTGACCGCCGGACAGGGAAAGGCCCGATTCTCCGATCTTTGTCTCATAACCTAGCGGCAACCGCATGATGAACTCGTGGGCCGCGGCAGCCTGGGCAGCTGCAAGGACGCGATCGATGTCCGGCTCAGGATCCCCAAATGAAATATTGCGCGCGATCGTATCGTTAAACATGTGATTTTCCTGAAGAACGGTCCCGATGTGCCGTCGGACATCGCGATAATTCAGAGTCTTTAAATCGACATTGTCGAAAAAGATCGCTCCCTCGGTAGGCTCGAGCAGGCCTGCGATCAATTTGATGAGCGTTGTCTTGCCGCTTCCGCTGCGACCAACGAATGCCACCGTGCGTCCCGGCAAAAGATCGAGCGTGATATCCTTTAAGATGTCGGGTGATTCAGGTCCGCCATACTTGAAACTGACTCCGCGCAACTCGACGCGCCCTTCGAGGCTGCGTACCGGGACGAGTCGAGAGCGATCATGACCCTGCTCCGGCTCCTGTTCGAAAATGTCATTCAGACGATTCAAAAGAACAGAAGCGAGCTGCACGTTGTCCCAAACTCCGAGCGCTCGCAAAATCCCTGCGTATGCCATTGCAGTGAGTGAGCTAAACGCAACAAAACCACCGACACTCAAATTACCGTGGATGACTTGGATGGCGCCGACCCACAGGAAAATCGCAGTAGACAGGAGACCAATAGTTTGCAGGACGCTGTCCCACGACATCACGATGAAAGTCGCTTTGAAAACCTTTTGCGAGACCGAGAGAAACTCGTTCAACATGGCGTCACGAAATGAGCTCTCGGCCGCCGCGGCTTTTACAGCTTCGATCCCTTTGATTGCGTCGATCTGATGCGAACTGTATTTGCCCTGACTTTCCTCCACCCCGTGATAAAGGGGGCGCAACACCTTTACCGAAAAAAACATTAGCCCCACGTACAAAGGCGTTGTCGCCAGAAACGCGATGGTCAGTAGTGGACTGTACATCGCCATTAAAAAGAGTGCCCCTACTAGAAAAACCGCTGCCAGTAACGCGCCAACTCCTTGTTGCACGGCCAATTGCCGAACTTGCCTTGCACCTTCGAGCCGGCGCTGAATGTCCCCCGTGCGGCGACTTGTAAAGTAACTCATCGGTAGAGACAAAAGTCGCCGGCTCAAAAAATCGAGAACTGACGTGTCGAGACGTACGGCCACAAATGCCAGCAAGTATTCCTGCGTAAGCGTGGCGAGTTGGACGAAAACGAGCGCTGCGAGCATGCCCAGCAAAATCATTTTCAACAGGCCGACGTCATTTTCGACTATGACTTTATCAACGACGATCTGCGTGAATACCGGGAAGAGTAATTGCAGGAAACTCACGGCGATCGCCAGCGCAAGCACCTGCAGCAACAGCACTTTGAAGCGCGAAATAAACGGCAAAATCCAGGCGAGTGTTGGCTTACTTTGCGGAGCTTTTTCGAACGCTGGCGTGTAATCGAACAGTGCGGCGTATCCAGTCCACCGCGTCTCAAATTCCTTCCGCGGAACTTTGCGCAGCCCGAGCGATGGATCGGCGACGCGCGCAAATTGCTCATCAACATCGTAGAGCACCATCCAATGGTTGCCTTCCCAGTGCACGATTGCTGGAAGCGGCATAAGAGGAAGATTGCGGTACGAAATTTTCAATGGACGCGCCGCCAACCCAAGTTCTGTCGCGGCGCGCGAAATCGCTTTTAAGCTGGTACCATCGGTCGCCGTGTGACAAAGCTGTCGAATCCGTGCCAAACTTACCTTGCGACCAAAGTGTCGGCAGATCATTCCGAGACAGGCGGCACCGCAATCCATCTCGTCGATCTGCATGATATGATCGATCTTTCGGAGGCGCTTGCCGCGCTTGCGGAACAGGCCTCGCTCGTCGGCGAACGGCTCTTCCTGCCCAACCGTCTCCTCCGGCGGCTGTTGGCCATCGAGCTGCACTTTATCGTGTACCTGCGTTTCGGCAGGGAGCAGTTCGGTCGCGAAATCGAGCGGAACACGCGCCTCGGTTTTCGCCTGATAAAGGGCTAGCCGCTCGCTTAACAATTTATCGAATTCCGGAAATCGCCGGCGGAGATCTCGTGCAGCCTTCGGTTCAAGGGAAAGCAATTGACAGTCTGTGAATGCTTCTACTGAGGCCGCGCGCGGCGAGTCGTTTAAGATCGACAATTCACCGAAGAAATCGCCTTCGCGATAGAACGCGAGATTGCGCTCCCGTCCGTTCAAGCCAGCGAATGCGCGTGCCCGTCCCTTCTCGATTACATAAAGCGGCCCGGCGTTGTCCCCTTCTCGAATGATCACATTTCCTTTTTCAAATGTGACGGGGGTTAGCTTGTCGATCATCCCGCGCAAGACTGAAATCGGTAATCGACCGAAGTTGCTAAACTGATAAAGAAAGCTTTGGAGAGCGCGGTTGCGACCGGTTGTCTCGATGTATTGTTTCAGCTCCGGCACGCGGCGGACGAGTTGAAGAAAGTCATCGCGATCGATCCGGAGGACATCCACTGCCGTGCTGCAGCGCACGGTCGCATTTCGTATTCCGCCTTCGGCTAACGCAGCCTCCCCGAAAGAATCCCCAGGCTTCAATAATCCCAATGGGATTTCCTCACCATCCGGTTTGATCTTCAGGGCACGCGCTCGCCCTCTCGTTAGAACGTAAAATGAGTTTGCCGGATCGCCTTGTTTTACGATCACATCTCCGAATTCATAATGTTCGTCCTGCAGGAGTGGCTCGATCGCCTCAAAATGTTCATCGGAAACAAAGCGGAACAACGATGAACGCCGCAGAATTTCGCTGTCTTGGATTTTCATTCCACTGAAACAGGAACGCTCAGTCGCGGGCACGTATATTTGGTCGTCAGGTCTGAAAAATACTGGTCGAGCAGTCGCTGGTCGACACGTGATTTGACGGATGGATCCTCTAGTCGCGGTTCGACTTTTTTGATGATCCGACAGAGTTCGAACCCGTCGCCGTGCGGCGTCGGTTCCAGCACGTCACCGGGCGAGCCGCTGAAGTATTTCTGTTGCGCATTTGCTGGAAGATCTCCCAGCAGAAAGTCCGCACGTCGATAGGGATACCTTCCCTCAGTCGCAACTTCCTCCATTGACATCCCGTCCTCCCGCACACAAAACAGCGCTTCCTTCGCGGCATCGTGCGATTCAAACTCAATCAGTTCGATTTCAAATCGTGTCAGGCGCAATCGCAGAGCCATCAATTCACGTTGGCGTGCTTCGGGGACGAGCAGCTTATCGCAAAGCGTCCCGTACGCCGCGTCGATCGCGAGCATTTGATTCAACCACTGCGAATCGCGGCCCATTTCTTCCAGCCAATGCGGCAGTTGCGCTGGTTCAACGCTGATCCGATTCAAGAATTTCCGCTTTTCGGCGGCGATCGTCTCTGATGTAGGCTCTGTTTCAGCGCAGTGTGCAGCGAGACGCCACATGAGTTTAGTCGTCATGCCCTCTAGTGCCCCGGACAAAATCAACTCTGCTGCGAACAAGTCGCGCAGCTCTGGAGCTGCGGAGGTATATCCGATTTGTTCGGGCGAAAAGCCTTCATCAACCGCGCCGAAGCAATATTGACGGGCAAAGTAATCGCTGAAGTCGTCAAATCTGAGGCCGCGATTTGCCAGCCACGCTTCCGTCTCCTCCGCTGTGATTAGATCATGGCTGTAACGAAACTCTTCTGCCGCCGCAGAAATCGCCGACTCGTCCAACTCTAATTCCAATTCGTCTGCACGCTCTTCCGCTGCGACGTGACGAAGAAATGCTTGCCATTTTTCCTCAAATTCGCCCCGGAAAATAGCTGCATCGACAGCATCGCGTGCCGTATACTCCTGAGTTCCGCACGCGCACACGATTACATCGTGAGGCGAAACTGACTCTGTGCTCGACATGAAGAGCAGCTTTTCTACAGCATTTTAGCAAGGAAGTCGATCCCCGCGGTGGGCACGTCCAAATGGCGTTAAAAGTCCTCGGTACTGGGTCGCGGCGCAGCGGCGCAAAACTCCACTACACGACGTGACGAAAACGCACGAGCAAGCGAGCGATTAAATGTTTGCGAGTACTGTGTCAGTTTGGTAACCTAACACGGCCATGGAGGGAGAAACGCCGAATATTCATGTAGTTCAATCCGTTTGGCGCCGACTTAAGAAGGCTAAAGTTCGTGACCTGCAGCCGATAAAGGACGTGAAAGGTGGTGGCGGTGTTGGGGGCACATCCAAACCCGCCACTGGCGGCACAGGCACCGCGGGAAATAGAGGCAGCCGTTAGAAATTTGGCGTCGGTAGCGGCGGTGATTGCAGTGGCTTTGCCGGAATCCAGCGTACGGCACGATCCCGAAGAAAGCGGCCTAACCCTGCCGTCTAAATTGTAAAACACTTCGAATCGGGCACGAAAAATAAATCGTTTTCGCGCATGAACGCTACTTGATGGTGACGAGGATACTGGCAGTCTTGCCTTCGCTTACCACGCTCATGACGTAGTTTCCGGCAGCCTTTGCCGCCTGACCACCAACACTCACGGGGAATGGAAGCGAATCACTCGCGAAAAGACCGTGCGCAAAGGCTACAAACATGATGAAAAATAGTAGAAGACGTTTCATAGGAGCAGGTTGATGCCGGATTCTGAATCTCTTGAACGCACGAGCACGTGCGCGGTTTCAAAGAATGGTGAGCGCACACCCTCGGTTTTCGGCCACTTGCGGCACAGGTCTGCTCGCTTCAAGCTGGGCGCTCACCTTTTGGATTTGCGCTGACTGCGCCTTCACGGTTGCTGCAAGACCCGCAACTGGGGCTTCCAATTCCTCCACTTTGCGCTGTTCTTTTTAAAAAACTAGTTGAGCAGCATCGCGTTCACAGCGCCGTAGCGCACTGTGGACGTTTTTCCTTCCTTATCGGGGAATAACAGAGCTGGATTCAGCTTTGCGACTTCCTCTGCAATCAAACCAAATTGCCGTGTGTCTTTCGTGTCCGTCTGAAGCCCGCAAACATTCCGCTTTCTAAATGCCGAAGGATTCGGCACGATTCTCGCCGTGCAGCCTTCAATCGCTTTCTTCTCGCAACGGCAGGAATGGTTACGGTGAGAATTCGCACATCGGAGTTTCTTGTCGTTGTCCTGGTGGGACTTCTCCTTTCTTCCTGTGCGGTGGCTCCCCGACGCGCGGCCATCAGCGGCGGGACTCCGACCGGCGCGGCCGAATTGAAGATCACGCAGGACATCATCCCCGCGGGAAATTGCGGACGTCCATTGCATCGGCCGATGCGTCCGACATTTATCACTATTCATTCGACCGACAATACGTCTCGTAGCGCCGACGCATTGCATCACGCGCTCGCCATGAACAAGGGGCTCCGAGGCCGTCACAATCGCACTGGATTTCTCACTTGGCATTTTACTGTGGACGATCATTCCATTTACCAAACCCTCCCGACTAACGAAACCGGAGAGCATGCTGATTACGAAGGCGAGGGAAACAGGTCGTCCATCGGGATCGAAATGTGTGTAAACCGGGGCAACAATCTTGACATCACCATTGACACGACCGCGCGACTCACAGCCAGACTGATGCGTCAATATAATATCCCTCTCGATCATGTTGTCCCGCACATGCACTGGCGCATGATCCGTTACAGTGACAACCGCGATTTGGGGTTCAAAAAATGCCCGAGAATCCTGCTCGATGGCGGTCGTCTTGGTCCAAAATGGAGCGCATTCATCGCCAAAGTCTCATCTTATGCACGATGAAGTCGGCAAAGACGTCAGCTTTTTGTCCGGAAGGTAACGGATGAACAACAATGACGAGTAAGCCTAGGGCGCCGAAAGTGTGCCCAGTGTGCGGCGAAGATGTTCCGCGGATCGCGTTGGCATGTCCGGAGTGTGGCGCAGACCATACTTCGGGCTGGCGACAAGATGCCGAAGCATACGATGCCGTGGATTTGCCAGACGAGGACTTCAATTACGAAGAGTTCGTTAAACAGGAGTTCGGATCATCTCGAAGACCCGCGATCAAAAGAGTTTGGTGGATCACTGCAATCCTCCTTATTGCTGCGTTTATCGCGATCTATTTCTACGCTGCTCACTGAGTTTAGCACGCTAAAGGCCCAACCATGCCATGTAGCCAACGCACTTTTACGAACTCCGACGCCGCAAAGTTTCCTCGTCACCTTGCCAATTTTCCGTGCCAAACTGAATTCGATACTTCCTTCGGTATTGACATAAGCAATCAGTTTATTGTTTAAAGTGCTATGACGATTCTCCAAAGAACGGGTCGATACATTTTCTTTGTTTCTGTTGTCATGTTGCTGTTACAAGTGGCTGTTGTAACCGCGCAAAACGGAAAAGGCGGTGTAACAGTTTCATACGAGAGTTCGGGCAGCTCCCGAGTCGCGCGCTTCAAAAACTCAAATGCATTTCATGTCCGAGTGGAGTTCTCATATAACGGTACAAGAGTGCACGGTTCAGCTGAGGCGTCTGGTAAGGATGCGGTTTTTGTGCCAGCCAATTATTCCGCCACGTATGGCGGCCATGGGATTTCTATCACGTCGGTCCGAATCACTGGTGTTATGCGGTCGGACTGAAGCCGCCAAGGCAAGGAGCCTCTGTCGCAGCACGATCAATCATCGCGGAGTCGATCTGATTTCCGACGCACTGCCATTTGGTCGCGTAATCGAGGGGATTTTACTTAGTCAGCGACAGTTCTTCGAGTCCTAATTTACCCGCTCGCAATCCGGCCCTCTTGTCCGCGATATAGGCTCTCTTTGTACCGTTTTCAAAGGGTAACAACCCAACATTGGCAGTGACAATGATCATGTACGTATCGGTAAGTCCCCGAAGTTGGCCAGTGATAATCGGTCACGCCACGGCGTGTAATTTCTCGCTCGATGGCTTCCTTTTCTTCGAGATCGTCCTTGACCTCATCATAGCTGCTGCTCTGCCAGGGTCGCTTTTCCCAACTCATGCGCGCCGTGCTCAGGCAATACATGAGTTCGTAGCGCCTCAGTTGCAGATCGGAAGTGGACAAATGTTGAATGTCATTCGTCGTCGAACAACAACCTGCTACAACAAGCCAGGCTGTCATTAGCAGTATTATCTGTTTCACGTTTCGGGTCCTGCTGTTGACTCCTGCACTGCCCGATGGAGGCGTTACGAGTTCGCTTAATACAATCCTAAGATCCGGTCAATAGGATTCATAGCCCCTTCCTTTCTCCCCGTTGAATTGCAAGTTCCGCAAAGCAGTCAGCTCTTTATCCGCACGCACAACGAAGCGCTTTCCGTCGGCGCGATACCCGTCAACAATCGAAATTATTCATCTGCGAACAAAGAAATGTTGACGGAAAATGAAGATCCGGATTCGATCGCCTCATGAAAATAAAAACGACTGGATTGATTTTGACGCTTTGCCTTTTTGGAGCAGCATTGTGTTTCGCTGAGGACCCACAAATGAGCACCTCGAAGCCGAACGAGTCCAAATCAAAGGTTACCCCTGGGGCGGAGAAGATTAAGCCAACGTACATCAGTTTGGTGCAATTCACCGATAAGGGGATCCAAAACGCCAAGCAGACGACCCAGCGGGTAGCCGCGTGGGCCGCCAAGGTGCAGTCGATGGGAGTCACTATTAAGCAGATGTATTGGACGCTCGGTCAGTACGACCAGGTATGCATCTTCGAGGCTCCGGACGATGAGACGGCTGCCAGCGTGTTGCTGGCAGCGGACATGCTGGGCAACATTCGCACGCAGACTATGCGCGCTTTCACGGCCTCAGAGATGGAGAAGATCCTGGCCAAGGTGCCCTGAAACGCCGCGACCAGTGACGCGCATTTGCAATGACTAACAGCATTATCAAGGACGCAAGAACACGCGCGAGACTTGAATAGCCGTAATAGGTTATTGTCTCTTCATCCTATCGCCTGGAATCTCCGGGCATTTGAACCTGCGATCTTTAGGGACCAAGCGCGCGACGCAGTTGGGTAGCGCCCGGTGGTGCCTTTGTAACTCCACTTAAAATCGAATCGGCCCTAACAGGTCTTCCGTAGTAATTGAAATTGGATTGTCTTTGCGTGCCAATCACTGCGCCTTCCAGTGACACGCCAACAAAAAGGCCTTTGCTCCTGCTGTAGGTGTAAACAGCCGCTGTTGGCATGACCGCGCCTGCCGCCGTGCGGCCTACCGGACCGGCTGCGGCACTGACATCCACGCCGATCGTCACGTTCCCTCCGCGGGAAAACGCGTGCACGGCAGCATCGGTGTTGAGGACGATCACGAAATCAGTTACCTGGGCGCCAGCCTGAAGGCCCCAGCCCCCACCGCCTGTGGCGATGAATGATGGTCCAGACCAGCCACGAGGCGTGCGAGCGATCACCACGCCTTGTCCTCCTTTAGCACTGAAAATAAATCCTGCTTTGACCACGCTCATGATGGCGAGCCCTTTTGCTTGCCGGAGCACATCTCTTGGAATTGCCTTCTCAGGCATTTGCTGAAATTGGTTAATGATCGCGGCGCAATGATTCACGGTGTCCTGTTCGGCGGCATCCGCCATCACCACTGAAAGAGACAACATTGCGGGAATAAAAAACAATTTCTTCATCGGGATACCTCTGCTTCGCCAATGCTTATCGCAACGGGTATTCTAACGCAATCGGAGATGCGAGGCATCGCGGTCGGTCACAATAAGATGCCACGGCAATTTATGCGGTCCCCCGCTAGACATTTTGATGACACTGGACGTTAAGCTTAAACAGTAGCCTTTACTCGGTTCGCAGCGCCGTGATCGGATTAACGCGAGTGGCGCGGTTGGCCGGGAAGAAACAAGCAAGAAGCGCCGCACTCGCGAGCACCAAAGTTGCGGTAACGAGCGCCAACGGATCGCTCGGACTTACGTCATACAGGATTTTGGCCAGAACGCGCCCTGCAGCCAGTGAAAGAAGGAGGCCCGCGCCAACCGCGAGCGCCGTTTGCATCGCGCCCTGTCGCATAATAAGGGCGAATACGTCACGTCGATGTGCACCCAGGGCCATGCGGATACCGATTTCCCGGGTCCGGCATGCTACGGCATAAGCTTTTACGCCATAAACGCCGACGACGGCTAACATAAGCGCGATCGCACCAAAAGCGCCGAAGAGAGTTGCCCCAAGTTTAACGATCCAGAGGTTGGGCGACCTCTCCATCAAGTCGACAAATGGGGTTATCTGTAGCAGCGGCAAGTCGGGATCGATCTCGCGCAGCGTTTGTCGAAGCGTCGGGATAAACGCGGCGACCGCATGGCGATCCTGTGTGTTGAGCCGAACGTGCAGAAATGTTTGACCGCTGTATCCCTGCGCCAACGGCACAAATAAACGGCAGACGAGGGAATCGTTGTCAACGCTATGCCGGTGCTTGCTCACGACACCGACGACTTCCATGTCGTTAGGCGAGCCGTCTTTCGGCGGGTTCGTGTAGCGAATGTGCTGACCGATCGGATCTTCGTTAAGGAAAAGTTTTTTGGCCATTTCCTCGTCGATGATCGCTACGCGTCGCGCATCCTTGTTTTCGGATTCGTTCTGGGTGAAATCGCGGCCGCGTATTAGTTTTATGCCTAACGCCTCGCAATAACCGGGCGTTATTGCGGTGAAGAGCGAATTGACGCTTGGATCCGACGCTTTCGGGTCGTTAGGAATGGCGTCTTTCGTGCGAAGAACGCGGCGCGCGCTGGTAAAATCGGAATACGGCAGCATGGTGCCGGTGGCCGACGCGGTTACTCCGGGCAACTCGCGTACGCGTCGCACCATGTCGAAGATCAGGCGACGCGAATCGGCCGGTGTTTTCTTGATCAAACTGAAATCGAACTCACTAACGATATCGCCGCGCGCTACGAAGCCCGGATTAAGCCCAGCTGCCTTGAGTGCACCACGGAAAAATAATCCGGCGGCGAAAAGCAACATGAGCGAAAGCGCGATTTGCGCCATTACCGAAATGTGACGTGGCGCGAAGAAACGACTTAAACGACCGATGCGCGCCGGTTCGCCGACTTGCTCTTTCAGATCCTTAACGAGATCGGCCTTTGTTGCCTTCAATGCCGGGCCAAGGCTGAAAAGCATTGTCGCGATGAGGCAAAACAACAATGTGATTGCAAGCACAGTCGCGTCGGGCCGCAATTTCACAACGAACGAAAAATTGACGGACGAGAGCAAGCCGCTCAGTTGCTGGAGTAAAACATCGTTGCACCAGGCGCTCAGGATCAGGCCGATGAGACCGCCGCAAACAGCCAGCAAGAACCCTTCGCACAATAATTGCCTGACGATCTGCCAGCGTGATGCGCCTACGGCCAGCCGCACTGCGATTTCCTTCGAGCGCGATGTTCCGCGCGCCAGCAACATGTTCGCGAGATTTAAACAGGCGATGAGAAGAACCGCTCCGGCCATCGCCATGAGCAATGTCGCGATCAGCGTGAGCGGGCCGTCATTCTCTGGTTGCGTGCTCAGACCGAATCGTGTCGGCGTTTGGATCTGTAATTCGCGCGCACCTTCGCTGCCCTCCGGTCGGATCGCATTGAACCGCTGAGCCAACACCGGCAAACGCCCCTTCGCCGCGTCGATCGTCAGGCCGGGACGCATCCGCGCCACGAGATTGAAGGTATAATTCTTCGGGTCCAACAGGTCGTGCGTCGTTTCGGAATCGCCAAAGGCCGAACCAAGCTGTGAACGAATGCCGATTGGCAGCCAGATATCCGGCGCGATCAACGCGTTCGCGCCGCTGAATCCGTCCGGCGCGATGCCGATCACGGTGTAAGGCTGTTCGTTGATCTGTAGCGTGCTACCAACAAAATCATCGCGGCCACCGTTGCGTTTCCAAAAGCCGTAGCTTGACACGAGTACAGCCATGTTCGCGTTCGGCTTACATTCCTCAGCATTATAGAACCGACCGCGAAACGCCTGCACGCCCAGCATCGGGAAGTAATTTTCGGACGTCAGGAACGCGAAGCTGCGCCGCATCTCGTGATCGCGCCCGATGCCGGCGACGGCGAACTCGAGCGCCGCTACATCGACAAACACGGCTCCGCCGTTCTCGCGCAGCTCGCGGTATTCGTTATAGGAGAACTGACGGTAATCGTAGCTCGCATTCTGTCGGGCCGTGAACACGTTGACGACTTCAGCAGGCCGAACCGGCACCACTGGCTTGAGTACCACACCATTGATCAGCGCGAAAATGGCCGAGTTAACACCGATTGCTAATGCAAGCGTCAATACCGCAACGCTTGTAAATCCCGGCGTCTTGAGAAGCTGTCGCACAGCAAACCTGAAATCGTGCATCATAAGGAGCCTTCTTTGTTTTCATTGAGATGCAGCTCCCCTCGCCTTTGGATTCAACAGTTGTGGTTGGGGCGATAATTTTTTGTCGCAACGATTCTTGCTCCCTATCGCACAACGACGGTATGCGAACCGGCCCGGCCATGATCGTCCAGCGCGGTGACTTCGTAATCGCCGGCTGCTGCGGCCCACTCGAGAACCTGATTCGGTGCGGCTTTGCCAACGAATTGCTTGCCGGCAAACCAGAAAATTTCACGCACGTCCGCATCGGCTTTCGCGCGTAGCGGAATTTTCTTTTTCGAAACGAGCAGAATTTCCTTGCTGTTCGGAGACACAATTATCGGTTTCTGTCCGACCCGACTCGCCAGCTCGCTGCCAGTGTCCGGCAGGAAGGGAGGCGGAACTCTGCGTGGAATTCCGGCTTGCTCGAACAGCGTGAGAAAGTCGCCGGGCCAGAATTCGTAAACTTCGCGTTTCAGCTGGCGTGTGCCGTCGTCGATTGGAACGCGCAGTCCGGTGGCAGTATCAACCAGCACTTCGCGATGCACATCGCAGGTTTTGATAGGCGACACACCGGGAATGAACCACCCTTCGACGTGCTGCGTGCAAAACCGGTTCGGGAGATCCCCCGACAACGCGCAAAACTCTACGCGTTTCAAATTTGCTCCCGGCGGAGGTTGATGTGGCACCGTTGGTTCCGGCCACGCCGCGCGCAGACCATCGATAATCTGAAAGAGCAGCGGCGCTGCCGCAGTGCGGCCGACAAACGCCGGGTTGGCGCGCCCATCGAAATTTCCAACCCAGACCCCGAGCACGTAATGATCGAACACTGCAATTGACCAGGCGTCCCGAAAACCATGCGACGTTCCAGTTTTCCAATAAACCCGCGCGCTGTGATTTCCGTCTGCGCAATTCATTTCCGGTCGCGGCACATTGCCAAGCATTTCCAGAGTCAGAAATGCGGCTTCCGGCGAAAGAATTCTCCTTGGCTTTGCAATGCGGTCGCGCGCCGTGAATCGCAGTGGTTGCAGTTCACCATTGTTCGCGAGCGCAGCATACAGCCGGACCAAATCCTGGAGCGAAACTTCCGCCCCACCCAGCGGAAGCGCGAGACCGTAGAACGATTCGGCTTTCGGCAGATGTACGTCTGCTTCGCTCAGAAATTCGTAAAGCGTGGGATGCGCAAGTCGCGACGCGAGTTCAACTGCCGGCACATTGCGGCTGCGCGCGAGCGCGTCGCATGCGCGGATCGGTCCGAGGAATTCGCGATCGAAATTTTCGGGATTGTATTCACCAAAACTGCGCGGTGCGTCAGCCAGGATCGATAACGGATGAATCAATCCTTGCTCGAGCGCCAGCGCGTAAACGAACGGTTTCAGCGTCGAACCCGGCGAGCGCGGACTGCGCGTTCCGTCGACCTGGCCGTCAATGTCAGTTTTGTAGAAATCCGCCGAACCGACTTGGGCGACCACTTCCATTGTGCGGGTATCGACCAAAAACACCGCTGCGTTTTCGATGCCGCGATTGCGATTATTCGCGACGTAATCGGTTACCCTTCGCTCAATCGCTTGCTGCTTTTCCAAATCGAGTGTGGTGACGATTTCATCCCGCCCGTGCGACGTCTCGAGCACTTCCTGAACAAAATGAGGCGCGATGAATTTTCGTTCCGTTTGCATGCGCGGGCGAAATTCGCGCATCGAAAATTCTGCGTCGGTGTGCACACCGGAGCGATCATACCAACTGGATTGCGCGACATTCACCGAATTATTATCGCGATCGACATGTAACGCTCGGCGACTTGGGCTTTGCGGGATCACACTCAGCGCGATTGCTTCTGGCCGGCTTAGTTTCGACGCAGGCTTATCGAAGTAAATCTCGCTGGCGGCGCCAATGCCTTCGAGGTTTCTGCCGTACGGCGCCAGATTCAGATATGCTTCGAGGATCTGATTCTTTGAGTAATGCCGTTCCAACTCGAGCGCCCGCATGATTTGCTCGAGTTTTCCGGAAATCGTTCGGGTGTGAAGGCGAAAGCGAAGGCGGGCCAATTGCATCGTGATGGTCGACCCGCCTGTAGTCGCTCGATGAAGACGCAGGAGTTCCGCTGCGCCGCGGGCAAGTGCGATCGGATTCACCCCGAGATGACGCGCATAATATTTGTCTTCGTAGCGTAGCGTCGCATCGATCAGGTCTGGCGAAATTTTTTCCAGCGGCGTCCAAATCCGAAATTTTTGGTCTGTACTAAGGGTGACCCGGAGCAATTTGCCGTTGCGATCACGCACGCATTGGGAAAACGAAATCCCATCCAGCAGCGGCGGCTTTGGCAACGTCAGCAAGAGTGCAGCGATAACTGCACAAAAAACAATTCCGTTACGAAGCGCACCCCGCAGATTTCGAATTGCTGGGGAGCGCACGCGGCTCGCGTGCCGTGTTCGGCGGCCTCGCCGAACACCCGAACGTCCACTATCTGTCGACTGCGAGGGAGCCGCTGGCGAGGCCGCCAGCGGCAGCACGCGAGGCCGCGTGCGCTCCCCGGAAGTTTCCGGCCACGCACTCATTCGGTGACAGTAATTTTTCCGCCGACGCCGCGGCCTTTCACATTGCGATCGTACATGGACTGCGCGAACACGGGCGGCACGATGAATTGGCCGCGGTTGCACGATTTGATTTGGTAATCGATCTCGAGCGCGTTCGCCGGCGCGGTGACGAAGAATACCGCGCGGTCCTCGCGTACATCGACGTAATCGACGCCTTTCATTGAAGACGCCCCGGTGCGCGCCGAGGAATCGACAACTTCGAATCCGCCCGGCAAAAGATCGATGATTGCCACGTTGGTGATCGGTTCCCGCTGTAAACTGCGAACGTGCAGTCGCACGTGGATTTCCTCGCCCAGGCGTGTACTGGTGACCGCTTCGTTATTTTTGCCGAGAATTTCTCGATAAATCTCCAAGCCATTCGTGAGCAACTCAGTTGGCGCGTGGCCGTCGAAGCCTGCTTCAACGACTTGGAAAAACGCGCCGGGGCCGCTCAGCTTTCGGCTGCTCGCGAAGCGCAATGCGCTCGCGTTACCCGAAAACTCCGAGCGCAAAAGCGGCTTCATTCCGCCTGTCAGTCGGGCCTCCTTTTTATCCTTCCGTACCTCGGTGATCGTTAGCTCGGGCGGGTTTTGCGCTATTGCATGCGAGTAAGCCTTTAAAGCACGCACTGCATAAGCAGAGGAAAGTGTGTTGAAATCGCCATCCCCGATCGGTTTGAGAATGTGTTGGAATTGCTCGGCTGAGATTTTGCGTAGCCGCGCGGGGAACTCGCGAGCGATCACAGCGATGTATTGCGAATTCATGCCAAGCGGCTGACAGAAATCGTCGCGCTCAATGGTGTCGCGATTATCCATCTTGTAGCTGTCGATCAAACGTTCAGCCTCAGCGTCTTTGTGAAGTAGATGCAGCGCACCGGCGAGATAAACGCCCGTGATATCTTTCTGCCACCGATCGTGCTCATTCTTTTCGAGCCAATCGCGGAGGTTCAAAATGTAGTTTGTCGTGATAACACCTTCACGTGTGAGAACGTAAATTCCGTAAGCGACCGTGCGCGCATCAGCGAAGTCTGTTGGATCGCGTGTGACCATTTTTTGCAAGTTGCGCAAGCCGCTCGCAAACATTTCCGGCGGCGGCACGAATCCCGCGGCTTTCGATTCACTCAAAAAATCCATCACATACGCCGAGACGAAGCTGATTGAATCGCCGGTCTCGGGAACCCAGTAACCGAAACTGCCCTGGTCATTTTGGCGGCGCGCCAGGACGCCAAACGTGTGTTCGAGTTGTTTGTTGATCTCGGCGCGGCTTAATCCGAAGTCGGCTTCATCAGCCAGCATCAATCGGCAGAACGCGCCGCTGGTGATTTGTTCGCTGCACCCAAACGGAAAATCTTTCAGGTACGCATCGAGACCGCGCGCGAGACCCAGTGGCAGCGCTGAGGCGGTCGCGTCGAGTTTGCGAAATTCCGGGTGCATCTCGCGAGTCAGAGGGATTTCGATCCTCTCTTTGAAGCTGCCACTGCGCACGTCAGTCATGTACGGGACAGGCGGCCGCACGCTCAGCGTAGCGCGGCGCTTTGTTTGTAGCACAGCCATCTTGGCTGTGGGGCCGGCGGACATCTTGTCTGCCGAGTCAGCAGGCGAGACGCCTACCGGCCCCACAGGCTGGAAGCCCGTGCTACCAGCGATACGCGCAATGAACGTGATTTCTCCGGAGCCGAGCTTGTCCGTTGCACGGAACTTGAAGATCGCTGTTTGCTCCCGGCCTTCAGCAATATGTAACGTCTGCGACGCGCCGCCCGCGATCGACAGTTGCTCATTGGTTTGTGCGCGCAGTTCGATCTCGGCGTTCGGGCCGGAGCCTTCCACGTTGTTGGCAACCGTCACTCCGGTTTCGAATTCGTCTCCAGGCGCAGCGAGCACCGGCACGCTCGGTGTAATTGCAAAAGGCCCGCGAATCAGAGTCTCGCGCTCGCCCGAGGCCACCGCATCATCCGCGATCGCCACAGCCATGATCTTCAGCGTGCCATCGAAATAATCAGGCACGTCATAAACGACTTCGCGCTTGGTGCTATCGGCATCGACGATGCCCGACCAAAAGACGACTGGCTTTTCCGTGACCCGCTTGAATGGATTCAAGCGTTGGATGTCGCCGCCACCGCCGAACGCCGACACTGAGCGCAGCAGCGAGAATTCCGGAATGATCAGATCGACAATCTGTGCCGTGTCGACGCGCAGCATGCATTTTCGGAAGTAAAACCCGAGCGGATCCGGCGTTTTGTAATCGGTGACTTGAAGAATCCCTTCGTCCACCGCGAAAATGACGATCTTACTGGGCCGATCTGCCTTGTAACTGATGTGCAATGCTTCGCCCGGTTTCGCATTGGCCGATGCGCTAATTTCAACATTTAGCCGGCGCTTTTCTTTGTTCGCCGTAAATGGCACTACGCCGTAACTCAGCGGACTGACGAAAATTTCCTTCGAATCCAGTGCGCGGACGAACGCGACGTTAACGTAACCACTGCCTTCGAAATCGTGTGGAACACGAATGTGCTGGACGCTGCTGGCCGAGTCCGCGTGAAACCATTGCTGCGTGTAAACGCGGTCGCGCTCGATTGTAATTAATCCGCTACCAGCATAAGGAGCAGTGATGCTGACCGCGATTTCGTCGCCGCTGTTGTACTGCGCGCGATCGAGCTTCACCTGGAGCTCAGCATTCTTGTCGAGTGACCGCGAAACTGCGCCGCGACCAATCACGCAGAATTGCAGTTTGGCTAAACGCCGATCCTGATCGTCGCGCAACTCGAACACGTAATTGCCTGGCTCGTCGGTGGGGAGCGTGTATTGAAGGCCGTTTGCAGAGACGGAAATCTTTTCAGATTTCGCGACGCGCTCTTTCAAAACCGACTCGTAAGCAAAGTTGCCGCTCTCCTGCTTGGTCAGAACGGACACCTGCTCCTGAGCGATGACGTTCGCAGTCACGTTTGCCAGCGCGATGCGGTTGAGCTGCGGATCGACTGCGACAAGATCGACGAGGCGCGGTTTATCCATCTCGATATAACGCAAATCGCCGTCGGGTTTGCAGCCGATCACATACGGCAAAGCTGAAACGAGCGCGTCTACTGTGCCCGTGACACTGCGGCCGCCTTCCGCCTCGAATCCTTCCGCAATCAAACGCATTGAGTAAGTCGCGTCCGCGAAACGCTCGAGTTGCAGATCGAATTCCGTTTGGCCGCCAGCGTCGGTTTTGCTCTCGCCAAGCTCGATCGTCTGTTCATGTCGTTCTTTCTTCTCGTCGAACAGCGGATCGAAAAACACGTAGTTTGGAAATTCTGAGAAAGAGAACGCGCTCGGCGCTAGCTCGAGGCGAGCGGTTACCTTGCGACCGGTTGCCGGGGTTCCATAAAGATTTGCGAGCACAACCGCGGCGCGCATTTCCTTTGGCTGGATCCAGCCACGCGGTGCATTTTGCGAAAGCCGCGTCTCGATTTTCATTCGATCCGGCAGGAATTCTTTCACGTTCACCGTGGTAGAACCGAGCAACGTGGAACGCTTGCTGTTCTTAACGAGATAGACATTGAAGATGTAGAGGCCGGTCGGCGAGTCATTTGCCGTTTGATAAGCCAGCTCAGTGAATCCGCTGTCGGGCAAATTGATTTTCCTGGTCTGAACAGGGTGATCTCGCGCGTCTACCACTTCGGTTTCAATCGGAAGCCCTCCGAGCTTGCCATTCCAGTTGCGCTGTTTCACGACGACGCCGATGTGAACGTCGTCGCCGGGCCGGTAAACACCCCGCTCGGTGAACACGAATGCATCGAGGTTTTCTGGTAGAACACTGTCCGCGCCGTCGATGTCGAACCGCGAAACGTTTAGTTGCCGATCTTCGCGATTGTACGGAATGAAAGATACGTCGTCCCCGTTGCGCGCTACAAATGCGACCGGCGTTTTCTCCCGCGTTGATTTCTCAACCGATCCGAATGCGCAATGGCCATTGGAGTCGGTCGTGGCGCTTTGGATAGCGATGCCGTTTTTGCCCAAAAGATCGACAATCACATTCGGTAGCGGCGTCCCTTCTTTGATTGAAATGAGAAAAACGTCGTGGCTGCCGTCAGCGTTTCTCTTCGTCAGGATCCCGGTGTCGGTGACGAGGATGAAACGTGAGTCGCTGACTGCCTTGATCGCTTTTTTCTTCTCTGAATCCCAACCGCGCGCGGTCACGAAAAAGAGACCGCGCTCGCTGCCGCCGTCTGCCGGCTTGCGCAGATGCTCGGAAAACTCGAACGCCGAATAGTTTGCTTTCCATTTGTTCTCGAGCGCGATGCGCTGTTGCTCGAGCGCAATACGGGAAATGTTTTCCTCATTGAAGAGCTCGGAGTCGCGAAAATGCGGATGCTCGAATCTTCCCTCGGTTTGGCTGACCAGATGATTGATCTGCGCCGTCGCGACGCGCGCAATCTCGTATTCGATTGCGCTTAGTCCGTGGGAACGGATCGACAGCTTTCGTTCGCCATTGAGCGCAAGCAGACCGCCCTGGCCTTCGATTTGGACTTCGCGCGGCAACGCCGGGACATTGACGACAGCGTTGTAATCTTCGCTCAACGGAAAACCGCCAAACGCCTGCACGCCCTTGTTCACGCGGACGTAAAGCTCGCCATCGCTTTCAACGCGCACTCGAAACGCATGCTGCCGATTCAGCGGCTTTTCGGACTCCATCGGCGCGAATGCCACTGGACGTGCAGCGTCGAGAACGTCATCGGGAACATCGGTCGCACTTTTCCAAAGCTCGGTTTCTTTTACTTGCGACCCCACTGAATCATCGTCGGAATCAGTTTCTTCGTTTGAAGCAGCAGACTCATCGGAGGTTTCGTCGACGTCTCCTTCCGTTTCGACTTCGGCGGCTTTTTCGGCGTCGGAAAGTTTGCGTTTGGGGAGCAATCGGATCTGGAGAGCTTTCAACAAGTCGCGAGTGCTGATGTCGGCGGTAGTAGTAAGCACGATCAATTGCTCGGGCTCACCGTTTTTGTTGCGCAGGACAGTTGTTTGAATGGAATCGATCTGGAACATCGACGCGACCGACGGGACCCGGAGTTTCTTCTCGATTGCGTCGCGCGTCTGCGCGCCGCCTTGCGCGGTGCGAAGACCTTTCGTCACCGTTAAATTAAGAAAATCCTCGTGCTCCGGCAGCACGATTTGCGAGCTGTGGATGTAAGCCAATCGACGATGTAACCCGTAGGTCGTAGTGAAATGCGGGGCGGGGTCGTTAGGCGGAAAGATGTTTGAACCGCCGACCATCCTGAGTTGGACGTGTCGCTCCAATTCACCGGGATCGACCGCGTGCGTCAGCTCCAAGGTCGCACTGATTTCGCGTCGTGTTGGATTTGTCGGGTCCTGGTAAATCTCCAGTTCTTTAACCGTGATTGAGAATGGGGGCGTCCGTGTTTCATAGGCGAGCCGCTCCATCAAGACGTGGCGCGAGAAGAAATTTTTGTCGAAGACGACTCTGAATTTCTGATCTGCCGGCCAGTCTTGGCTCGGTTCGAACACGAGAATATCGGCCTGAGCCCAGTGCCATGCGCCGTTCAAATTCGGCTCGAGTCGGACGCCTTGCACGGATGGCTTCTTTAAGTCTTCCAGGCGCGCCGCGGATTCGCTGAAATAAACTACGAGCCGCGGGAACTTCAGTTCTTTCTCCAGTTTGGTGACTTCAACTGGGACGATCTTGGCCGAAACTTTTCTGGGTTTCGGGAGATGCGAATACCACTTCCAGGTCCACGCCCCGCCGCACGAAATTAGAAGAATCGCGATCATCCCCGACGCGATTAGCCTCGGATGAGCGCGTCCGAAGCGACTGCACCCGTCGAGGCTTCGGCTCAGCCAATTCGGTGGTCGCCAGGAAATGTTTCCGAAAATCAGCTCAACAAATCGCCGCAGTGCGTGAGCGATCTTCGAGGCGGATTTGTTCAGGTTTGACAGGAACTCGGGCGTGTTCATGAGGGGAATACGGGCGCCGGGCCAAAATCTTTCATTAAAACGTGGAATGCGTTGTCCCCAACGCGTTGGGAATTTGATTCGGCTTCGCACTCCTCATCGCCTTCGGAGAAGCCGATCCACCTTGCCCGGGGTCGGTTCCCGGAGTTAGAAGACCGGTGTGAAACAGCCCAGCTTGCTCGGGACGCGCCGCAGCTTGGTCGAGCGTTTGGCCGATTGGGGGGATCACCTGCGCTGGCAGGAATTTTTCGACACGTACTCGAAGCTGATCTACTCAGCCGCGCGCCGATCCGGTCTCACCGATGCTGAAGCACAGGAAGTGGTGCAGGAAACCGTGATCACGGTTGCGAAGAGCATCGACAAGTTGAAATACGATCCGGCAATTGGTTCGTTCAAAGGCTGGCTCTTGCAGATCACGCGCTGGCGAATTGCCGATCAGTTTCGCAAACGCGAACCCGGCAATTCGAAACGTCCTCGTTCATCCGACGACCGCGCGACGGCAACAATCGAGCGTGTTCCCGATTCGCGCGGTATTGATTTGGATGCGGTGTGGGAAATCGAGTGGAAGGAGAATCTCTTTGAGGCAGCGATCACGCGGGTGAAAAAGCAAATCGAGCCGAAGCAGTTTCAGATTTTTGATTGTTACGTGCGCAAGGAATGGCCGGCACAGAAAGTTGCCGCGCGATTAGGAGTCAATATCGGCCAGGTGTATCTGGCGCGACATCGCGTCGGCGCGCTGTTGAAGAAGGAAATTAAAGCGCTTGAAAAGAGAGGTGGCTGATTAGGAGGCTCCCCAGAATTGCTTCGCCTCCGCTGCTTGTGTAAAATCGCCCATTCCCGACGAGGTTAAGGCTCAGATACCAATCATTCCCGATCACGAATTGCTGCGCGTAATCGGGCGCGGCGCTTACGGTGAGATTTGGCTGGCGCGGACGGTGACCGGCGCATTTCGCGCAGTGAAAGTCGTCTACCGCAGCACGTTCGAAAGCGAGCGCGCGTTTCTCCGGGAATTCGAAGGAATGTCAGCTTTCGAGCCGATCTCTCGAGGGCATGCCGGCTTTATCAACATCCTGCACGTCGGACGGACCACCGAGTATCTCTACTACAGCATGGAGTTGGCGGACGATCATTTGGACGGGCGCAAGATCGATATTGGCAGCTACGAACCGCGGACATTGAAAACCGATCTCGCGCGACACAAACGCCTCTCCGCTGACGAATCGATAAGGCTCGGGCTTTCGTTAACGGAAGCACTTGAAGCATTGCACAAACGCGGGCTAAGCCATCGCGATATCAAACCGTCGAACATCATTTTCAGCGAAAGCATACCGAAGTTGGCCGACATCGGATTGGTGGCGGTCAGCGGACAGCGTTCATTCGTTGGCACGGAAGGTTACATCCCGCCGGAAGGGCCGGGCACGCCGCGTGCCGACATTTACAGTCTGGGCAAACTTCTTTACGAAACCTGCACCGGAAAAGACCGGCTCGATTTTCCGGAGGTCGATTCGCAATTGAGCACGCGCCCGGACCGCGAACGTCTGCTGCAACTCAACGACGTGCTGGTGAAAGCATGCGCTAACGATCCGAACAAACGTTACGGCTCGGCCGCGGAAATGCATCGCGACCTCACCGCACTGAAGCACGGTGAACGCCCACGAAAATCGCGCGCCAAGATTTTGCTCGCGACGCTGTCACTCGTGGTTCTTCTGGTCGCCGCAATCGGATTTTGGCTGAGGCCGTCACAACCGTCTGACGTTCACCTTCAAACGACGATCCGGACCGAGCCGATCGGAGCCCTCGTCGTATTAGGCGATCACGCGCAAAAAAGCCCGGCGACATTCGCAGACTTGGAACCGCGCAACTATAACCTGCGCATCATGATCCCCGGATACGAACCGGTGGAAACGAGCGTTGACTTCAGACGCAAGCAGTTACCAGATCTTCCGCCGTTTCGACTTGTGCGAAGCAAAGGGGCTCTTGAAATCCAATCCGATCCACCGGGAGCGCAGTTTTCATTGCGAAGCGAGGACGGTCAGGTTTCGCGCGAAGGCGTAACCCCGCAAACCGTAGCTGATCTTCCAACCGGCACATACTCGATCGTCGCGCGCCACGGCGACTGGGAAATGCGCGGCGACGTCGAGGTGCAGCGTAGCGACACGACGAATAAATCCTTCGCGTTTGTTAGGGCACTCACAAACGTTACCAGCGAACCCAGTGGCGCCGAGATTTTCGTGGACGGACAATCGCGAGGACGCACGCCAGTCCATCTGGATCTGCCTGCGCGTTCGCACGAACTGGTCGCGCATTTGGACGGATGGCCTGATGAACAGCAAAGGGTTGATGTCGTCGCGCAACGAGACAACGCAGCACATTTTGTGTTCGCAAATGGCAGCGTGAAGATCACTAGCGCGCCGGGCGGCGCGACTGTGATGGCGAACGGAAAAGACTTGGGTCAAACGCCCCTGGTGATCGAGGAAGTAAAACCAGGCGACGTCACGTACGAACTGCGCCTATCCGGTTACAAGTCGGGATCGGTGAGTGGCAAGGTCGATCCGCAACAGCAGACATTTCTGGCAGCGCGTTTGGAAAAGACCGTCGGTCCTGCGCCGGGGCAACCATTCACCAATTCGTTAGGCATGAAGTTCGTTCCGCTTGGCGACGTTCAGGTTTCGATCTGGGAAACGCGCGTGCAGGATTACGAAGCGTTTTGCCGTGCCACCGGGCGACGGTACGAGTCGCCCGATTTTCATCAGACACCAACTGATCCAGCTGTAAAAGTGAGCTGGTTCGACGCCGTGGCGTTTTGCAAATGGCTGACCGAAAAAGAACGCGACGAAAATCTGATTGGCGATCGAGAAGCTTATCGGCTGCCGACAGATGCGGAGTGGAGCATGGCCGTCGGTTTGACGAATGAAAGCGGTCCGACGCCCGAAGCGCGCGACGGCAAGATTAAGAACGAATTCCCGTGGGGTAAACAATGGCCTCCGCCAAACGACGCAGGAAATTATGCGGGAACTTCTGGAAAGCGACACACCGCGACGCTGCCCGTCGGAAGCTTCAAGTCCAATTCGATTGGCCTCTACGATCTCGGGGGGAACGTTTGGGAATGGTGTCTCGACACCTATAAAGGCGACAACAGTGCAACTGGTCGTGATTGGGGAGTGTTGCGCGGTGGCTCCTGGGCCACAAGAAATCGTCTGGAAATGCAATCCTCTTACCGAAATGTAGTTGATCGCAATGAACGAGACGTGATTTACGGATTTCGCTGCGTGCTTGCAACGGAACCTAGCGGTGACGTGAAAGATCGCTAACCGCTCACCGATTTCGGACTTCGAAGATCAGGCTTGCGTGTGGCGGGCGAAGTGCAGGTCAACGCCCTTTGGGAGCAGGCGTTTGCGACCGCGTTGGCGCCGGCGCGCAAGAGTGGCGCGGCCGCCTTTTGTTTTCATACGCGCGCGGAAACCGTGCTGCTGTTTACGCGTTCGCTTCGATGGCTGATAAGTGCGTTTCATAAACCGTGATCTTGCTCGGGGCCAATCTGAGAGCGGTTATACTAGGGACGCGGCCGGCATTGTCAACGACACCGGGAGGGCACACAATTATAAGGCGTGACCGATTTCGTACGATGACGCGTTATCCGCTACAGACAAGAGGGTCTAATTTAGAAAGTTGCCAACAGGGCGCATTTCTGAAATAACGACTCGCACCGATATGGCGGAGAAACAAAATGTCGTGATCGAGCCTGCGACTGAAGCCGACCTGGACGAGTTGTCGCAATTGCTCGGCGAATTGTTCGCTCAGGAGGGCGACTTCCGTCCCGATAAAGACAGACAGCTCCGCGGATTGCGGCTCATTTTCGAACAGCCCAGCCGTGGTCGGGTCTTTGTGCTGCGCCGCAATGGCGCAATCGTCGGGATGATCAACTTGCTATTCACCATCAGCACGGCGGAAGGCGGGTTCGTCATGCTCTTGGAGGACCTGGTGGTGCACAGGCAGTATCAAGGACAGGGCTACGGCAACAGGCTTCTCGAGCACGCGATCGATTTCGCGAAGAAGAAAAACTTTCTCCGAATCACACTGCTGACCGATCGCCCCGAAAATGTGGCGCAGGCCTTTTTCCGAAAGCATGGCTTCATCGATTCTTCGATGATTCCGATGCGCTTATGGATCAGTACCCAGAACGAGGGGACCGAATCAAAAGAATAGGCCGCCCCGCGGAAGTGCGCTGCAGCAATTGTTGATGTTCAGCCTTCCAATCCCTCGATGCCGATGAAAGGCGCGCTGCCAATATTCCGGTTGGCAGGAATACGCGTGTATCTGCATTTCACCTGGTTCATAGTTGCCGCGCTTGAAGTGACGCGATTCGCGCACCGGTATCGCAATCCAATTTGGGCAGCATTGGAATATTGCGCGCTCTTTGGTGTCGTTTTGCTGCACGAATTTGGACATGCGCTCGCCTGCCGCCAAACTGGCGGAGAGGCAGACACGATCGTGCTGTGGCCGCTTGGAGGAATCGCCTTCGTCAAACCTCCAGCTCGACCTGGCGCCTACCTATGGAGTATTGCAGCCGGGCCTCTTGTGAACGTAATTTTATTTCCCTTGTTCACTTTGTTTGCCTTTGTGCTCATCAAGCTCCACTGGAAAACAGTTCACCCAGATTTCTACCAGTTTGTTCTGACCGTTTGGTACATAAACGCCGCGCTGTTGTTTTTTAATTTGCTTCCAGTTTATCCCCTTGATGGCGGCCAAATTCTGCGCGGACTGCTCTGGCTCAAAGTTGGACCCATTCGCAGCTTGAAAGCAGCCAGCATAATTGGTTTCGGAGGAGCAATTTTATTCGCGTTTTGGGCGATCGCATCGCGATCAATCTGGTTAGGTATAATCGCCTTCTTCATTTTCTCGCAGGCGCAAGCCGGTTGGCGCGCCGCTCAAAACCTCGCTATCGAATCAGAGGACGCCGCGCGCCGTGAAGCGGCAATTTCTCCACCGCCAATTCCAGAGCGACAACTCTAGGCCGAGCTATTTCGCGCCGCTGTGAATGAGCGCCGGCAGTTGAGACACGAGGCGGTCGCTGAATTCCGCGCGGAATTGAATTTCATCGATGACTTTAGCTACTTCGGGCACGCTTGCCGGAGGTAAGCTTTTTGCGGCGTAGCTTTTTAATTCGTCAGCGCGCGAACCATCGGAGAAAAAGGTAAACAGACTGGGCGCGTAACGGTTTGCACCTGCCGCATCGACTTTGGCGAGCAGCGCTTTCATATTTCCCTTCGCGAACTCCCAAGCAATATCGGGATGACCGCTGTCGCGGGCGACTCGCGAGACCAGGAAGATCGCACGACTCGTTGGCAGCTCGTCAGTAAGCGCAATCGCAAGCGTCTTCTTCACCAATTTCGGATCAGTCGCGCAAGCGAGCGCCTCGTAGTAATTCTGTTGGTCCTCAATGCTGGTGGTTTTCAGACCGAGTTCGTGCAGCTTGTTCCAAGTCTTTTCATCGGCATAGCGGCCGACTACTGCCAGGACTGGGGCGCGGAGATCCGGTGGGAGCGACGCAGGATGTGCGAGGTATTTCTGGAAACGCTCGCGGCAGCCGGCGATAACTTCGGGATCATTCAAATGTCCGAGGGCGCCGATCAAGCTTGCGCGCAGCCTTCCAGCGCTCGGCGGTTCGTTCGGTTTCGGATCCCACCCCAACCTCGCAAATGTTGGACGCAAGAGCGATCGAGCATATTGCTGGAATTTTTCAGTGGCTGGGCTGCCACGCAGCAGACCGTTGATGAATTCCAAGACACCGATGATCTGTTCGCGTTCGGCCAGATCAGTGGAGGCGGGCAACTTTTCAACCAATCCAAAATAGAGCGAGGCCGGCGCGCGTCCGGCTTCCACAAGCGCCCAGGCATCGCTCATAAGATTCACGCGATCTTCGACGCCTAACTTCGGCAGCGCCTTAAGTAACAATTCCCATGACCGGTCATCATATTCGACGCGATAATTTCCGGCGCCGTTAACGTTCAACTTGAGCCCGCGATCTGCGGGAATGTTTTCCAGAACCGCGGTCTTATCGGTCGTCAGCAAAGTCGCCGGTGTTTCGGCAATCATCGAATACGTCAGAGGGATTTGCCAGAGCAGTGGCGGGGCGTTCTTGAAATTCACGGTGAAACGCTCCTGAGTAAGCCGGACCTTGCCGTCGGGCTCTCGCCTAACGGTCACGACAGGGAATCCGGGCTGCTGCGTCCAGCCGGCCGCAATTTCACCTACTGATTTGTTCGAAGCATCCGAGAGCGCGTTCCACAAATCCGCAGTGGTTGTGTTCGAATATTTATGCGCGGCGATGTACCGCCGAATTCCATCGCGGAAAACGTCCTCGTCGAGAAAACTCTCCAGCATTCGCAGGAACGACTGGCCTTTCTTGTAGGTGATATCGTCAAACGCGCTATTGGCTTCGGCTTCTGTTGCGACACGCTGCTGAATCGGATGCGTCGTCGAGCGCGCGTCGCCCTCCATGGCCGCTTCCTTCGCGATTCCGCTACGCCGTGTAGGATCTCGCGGTAAGCCCCGTGCCAGCCAGACTTCCCATTGCGGATTGAAATGCGCGGTGCATTTGCTGCCCATCCAGGACGCGAATCCTTCATTGAGCCAGAGGTTGTCCCACCACGCCATCGTTACAAGGTCCCCGAACCACATGTGCGCCATCTCATGGGCCAACACTTCATAAATATTTTGCTTCGTCTCGCCGGAGGAACTTTTCGGATCGAAGAGAAGCCTCGATTCGTAATAGGTGATGCCGCCCCAGTTCTCCATCGCACCACCGAAGCCGCCCGGAATAGCAATTTGGTCCAGCTTGGGCAACGGATACGGCACGCCGAAATAATCGTTGTAATACTTCAAAATCTGCGCTGAGGCCTCAAGCGCGTAGCGACCCAGTTCTGCTTTGCCTTTTGTCGCGATTACGCGGATCTGCGTCGGGCCGACTCGCGACTCGATAAAATCGAGTTCGCCGGCGACGAATACGTTCAGGTAACTGGACATCGGCGGAGTCGGCGCAAAGCGGACTTCTTTCCCGCCCGCGATTTTTTGCTCGGTCTCGATCGGCATGTTTGAGACGGCGAGCCAATTTTCGGGCACCACAACGGTTAATTGAAAACGCGAGCGAAAAGCCGGTTCATCCCAGCAAGGGAAGAATCGACGCGCATCAGTCGCTTCGAATTGCGTCCCGAGCATAACTTTGCGAACACCGCTGCCCTCTTCCTGATAGCGCACGTAGAAAAGCCCCTGCCCTTGCTGATTGATCTTGCCCGTGAAACGTAGCGCGAGCGCGTGATCGCCGACCGCGAGTTCTGACGGCAACGTAAGCGTCAGCAGTTCCTTTTCATCGTCGGTCTTAATCGCCGAGAGCGGCAGTTCTTTGCCATCGACAGAGGCCGCTTCGATCTTGAGTTCGAGCGCGTTCAACACCAGTTGATGGACCGGACTCCGCACGTTCAGCTTCACGCTTTCACTTCCGGCGAACGTGAAATTGTCGAGGTTCGGACCTATGCGGATTGCGTATTCCGTCGGAACTACTTCTTTCGGAAGTTTTCCGGGCGTGTCGTTGAAGTTAAACGGTTTTTCCACAGCTCCGACTAACGACCTTATCAAAAACAAAATCAGAAATGCGACAAGTGGAACGCGCATGTCTCGCACAATATGACGGCCACAGTGCCGTGGCTACAGCAAGGGCCTGATTACTCCACAACCAGCACCAGTAGCAATTGCCCCCCACCCACCTGCGGGCCTTTGATCACCAGCGGACTGCGCTTGCTCAACTTGGCTTCGGTCTCGAGCAAAAGCTCCTTCTCTTTGTAAAGCTTCAGATTCAAAACGTAGCCGCCTTGGGTTTCACCGCGTGCGTCTACGTGCAGTCCGAAAAATTTGCTCGTCGCAAGCCAATCTTCCTGACCGGTCTTAAGGATTTTTTGCGATTGTCCAATTACTTGAAATTCGTTGTAGCCGAAAAATTTTTTCAGCAATCCTTCAATCCGAGTCAATTCCTGCGGAATCGGCTGCGGTTCCCTAACGTTCTCCGCCATGACAAGCCCGCTCCAAACTTTTTCCGCCGCTGGCGACGCGGGCGCCGTGGTCATCGTCAGGACGAAAACAGAGATTACGACGGCCAGAGAGCGACGCATGAGCAGCTATTTCGCAGCGTAATCGGCCGGTAAAGTTTGCAGTCCTTCGGTCCAAAGGACTGTTACACGGTCTTGTTTCACCTCAAAGATCGAGACGGTTGCATTAGGACTAACGACAGGATCGACCCGGGTGTTGAGAATCTGTGTCAGGTATTGCGATTCCTCTGGCGGTGTTTCCTGATGCATAACCAGGACGGTGCAAATTAAAAACACAGCGAGCGACGCCGTGCCCGCCCAGAGCAGGCGCGGAATCGTCCACCAACTGGACGTTGGACTTCGGCCAGCACGCTCCCGACGTTGCTCACCACTTTCCTGAACGATCCTTTCGCGAAGCTGATGACTAAAGAATTCTTCGTTCTTCAGTGAATGCGGACTCAACTCGCGCTTCAACAGCCCGCCGAGCTTTTTCGCCTCGGCTTTTTCGGATTGAGCGGCGGCTTTGTCAGGTAGCGACGCCTCAAATTCCGATAATTCGGCCCCGCTGAGCTGGTCGTCCAGCCATGCCGTCCATTTTTCCTCAAACGTTTTCATAAACGTCTCTCAGTAAGCTTTGCAATTTCTTGCGCGCATAAAACAGCCGGGACATCACGGTACCAATCGAACACCCCAACGCGTCCGCGATTTCGTGATATTGCATTTCGTCGATTTCCTTCATTAAAATCACGGCGCGGTGTTCCGGCGAGAGCTGGCCAATTGCCTTTTCGATCCGGCCCCGGATCTCGTCTCGTTCCATGACTTGATGGGGCAACGCTTCCGTTTTTGGAACCGTTTTGGATGCCGGATCAATCTCTCTAAGTTGAATTGCATCATCGAACTCAGCGTCGCCGCCTTTGACGTGCTTTTTGCGCAGCCAATCGATCGTCACGTTCATGACGATGCGATAAATCCAGGTGTAAAAAGATGACTGACCGCGGAAGCGTCCAATCGACTTCCATGCTTTTAGGAAGCTGTCCTGAGCCAGATCCCATGCGTCCTGTTCGCTGTGGACCATGTTGTAAATCATGCCAAATACTCGTGTGCGGTAGCGAGTTACCAGCTCGTCGAATGCTTCGGTGTCACCGGCCTGGCATCGTTTTACCAAGTCCAATTCCGACACATCGGACTGCGCCAGAGTCGCTTCCGTTTGCATGATTGGACGGAGCGCGCCCTTATTTCATTCAACGCTGAAAAGTGTCTGGGCCGAAACGACGGCGCCACTCAGCGCGATATTCACCCATTAGGCTTACGATGCCGTCGCGGACTTCAAAGAGTCGTTGCTGCAACACCAGATACTCCGACCGGCTGATCAGTCCGGCGGCCTTTCGCAGTTGCGCTGCTGCATTCATCGATGTCGTAATCGCCTTCAAGGCCCGTTTCAAATACGCGATGGTCATCCCAATTTCATCGAGATGATCACCGCTCAACGCTGCTGCTAGCTTCGCGCTGGCCAGAGCCGCGTGAGTAGCCAGCTTAACGGCTGCGGGCTCGTTCTGGAGCGTAGAGTTTTGATCGAACAATTGATCGATCCAGAGCGTAAGATCGAAAGCAGCGCGATAAAGATCGTGCTCCTGGAAGGTTTCACCGGAGGCAGCTGTATTGTCGACGTCGGACTCTTCCTCTTCGGTAGTGGTTTCATCCAGAAGCGCGTCCACCTCCGCGCTCCAGTCTTTCTCATCCAGCAACTGCGTCCAACCCATTTCGCGCGCGATAATTTCGTCGCGGCGCGGATCGTCAAGATATGTTTCCAGCAACTGCATGTACTTTTCGGTCTTCCCGTCTTGTTGCTGAAGAAAACGCTCCCAATCGTATTCGTCCCACATGCGTTCAGGCTCGCCCCAGTTGCCGGCCATGCAGAACTAAACGCGAGCTTCTCTTTCCGCGCAAAATTTTTTCGTGGCGCCCTTGCTGTTTCCAAATCGCTCCTCAACTTGGCACTGTTGCATCCAGCTGTGCGATCGGTACGTTCGTGTCCGTGAAAAAACGCGCTGCCTTATGCGGAGTGATTTCTTTGGTAATCGGGTGCCTGCTTTCTGCTTGTTCTTCATCGAAGGAGGAAGGCGTCGTAAGGGAATCGACTGAACCAGGGACATATTCACCTGAGGCACACTTCGGCCGTCCGTCATATGCTCCCAACGGCGAGGGGGGATCGACTTCTGGGCACTTCTGAATTGCGACGCCGATTATTGCGACTGTCCGTTCACTCTGTGATCGCAGTCTCTTGCGGCTGGTTGCACCGGAGATGACCCGCACATAGGTTCGGGTCAGTGATTAAACAAGTCGCAACAACAGGCGTTCTGGTTTTGCTGATTGCGTTCTTACTCGCTGCCTGCGCGTCACAAACCGGTGAAACGCTCTCCGATCCGTCGTCCTCGCAATCTGGTGCAGCTGTCCCGGGAGAAAAAATGTCCGGTGAGGATCGTTACGCTCCGGGTCCGATGGGATCTGGCAATGTGAAGTGGTGAGCGTTGTAGCGTTGTTCGAGACGGCCCTCAGAGATCGTCCCGGCCGGTAGAGCCATTCGTGAAGTGTACCAGCGCTTCATGGACACCGGCACCATGGTTTTTCTGTGCGATGTAACCGCCAGCATTGCTGACGGCAATTTGCACTTCCGGAATGGCATTCGCCGGACACGACGGCATCGCCGCGAATTTTCCGTCCAGCATCGACACATCATTGTGGTGATCGCCCGCCGCGAAAATGTTTTCGCGCCCGACATCCAGTAAACGCGCCAACTCAGCCAGTGTCGCGCCTTTGTGATAATCAGCGTGACAGAAACGCAGGTAAACCCCATTGCGCTGGTAATCCAGCTTCGGATGACCCGTACGTGCCTGCCGGATGAAGTGCGTGATGCGTTCCATCTCCTGCTCGTTTTCGGCAGCGAGCCCTTCAAGGCCTTCGGAGTTATAGATCAGACGCGCCTTCGTTTGATTCGTGGCAAAATCCACAAATTCAGCAAGGACGGAACCGGCAGACGAAAACAAGTCGGCATGATCTCGCGCGCATCGTTGGTTCCAATCGCCGAACGGTTCCCATTTCCCGCTGTTTCCTCCGGGACGGAAAACGTCACGTTCCGTCGTGAGAATGAAGTCCGGACGAATCGGCAGTGCGAACTCAGCGAGACCTTTCTCAAGCAGATCGACCGAGCGCCCCGTGTTGATCGCCCAGATCGCACCAGTATTCTGCAACTCGCGAATCAACTCCATACATTGCGAGTTGAACACGGGTTCGGTAGCACGCGAAACAAGCGTCCCGTCAAAATCGATACTGAGTAGTCGAATTGGTGAACGCATTCGAAACAATTTAAGAATTGATTTTCGAGACGCAATGCGTCGATTGCTTTTAGGAGCACAAATCAGGATGAAATCGGCTTACGAACTCGCAATGGAACGCCTTCAAAAAACGTCACCATCGCTCTCGCTCACTGAGGAACAAAAGAAAGAACTCGCCGAACTAGATTCCAAGTATCAGGCGAAAATTGCCGAGAAAGAGCTCTTCTTGAAGGATCAAATTCGCAAGGCGCAAACCGAGGGCAAGGTCGATGATATCGATTCCCTACAGAAGCAACTCGCCTCGGCAGTCAGCAGGTTTCAGGAGGAGTGCGAAGCAGCGAAAGAAAAATTGCGCGCCAATTTCGCGAAACTGTAGCCGCGTCTCCGTAAGACGCACATCGCACGTGATGCTAACACGTCCGCGCTTCGCACAGCGAGGCGGATACAACAATTATCTCGCCAGGGATGTAGCGTTCTCGCGCTCAGCCGCGCGGTCGCGCCGGCCGCGTTTCGGTAAATCAGGATCGAGAAAGCCCAGCATGTGAGCGTGCTTGATCGTGCGAACGCCTTCCTGTTTCTGAAGCTGCTCGATGCTGCGGCGAAATTTCTCCATTTTAGTCCAGTGAACCTTTGGACGAAAATGATGCTCGGCGTGATAGCCGTTGTAGAAAAACAGCCAGTTGTAGATTTTTCCGTAGCTGCTCACGCCCCACGCAATGGGCTTGTCGGGATTCGCCCCGTAGTGTCGGTAATAGCCGTTCAAGTAACTAAAACAATGGCCAAGGTACCAGAATGGCAGCAAATACAGCACGAATCGCCAGTTAATGAAGTGAACCGGATTCGACGATACGATGGTCGCCATCACCAAAAGCGTCGTGGCGAATGCCGCCAGTTCAACATTGCCCCAGAACTCATCGCCGTTCTTCCGTTTCCGCAGGTCCGTGCGAATCGCACCGACGTCGTCGCGGAAGAAACTCAGAAAAACATAGCTCCACGGATTTTCGGCCTCGTCGTCATGGCCGTGCCTGTAGATCGATAACCAATCAATCGTGTCACCTTTTTCATCCTGCCGGTCGGAGTTCCCCTTGTGATGCTGCATATGCACGGAGTCGTACATCGTCTGCGAGAAACAACATGCGACGGACTGAGTGACTCCAAAAAGGCGATTGAGAAGTTGCGAACGGAAAAACGGGTTATGAATGAAGTTGTGCCCCACCCCGTTGATGTTCGCATTCACCATTAGCGAGTAAACGAACCCGAGAATCAGCATCACCCACAGCGGCGCATGCGGAAATAAAAAGTAGAGCCCGAAAAGATAGGCGAGATGGAAAAGCCCCGCCGCGGCTGGAACGGCATCCCAGCGTGTGTGCGCGAAGAGCTTGGAATTCGTTGTCGGGCGTTCTATTCGGATAGCGTCAGCAGCCATGGTCCTATCGAGCTTGGGAGCCCAGGTACCTTGCCGGATAACCGGGCTTTGGCAAGGTGGTGGCAGTAACGAGGGCCTTCCCAGCGGGCAATCCGTGGTTCCTGTTCCTGTTGGACGGCGTCAAATCCGGATTTGCTAATTTTGATCGTGTCCGCCTATTGTAGCGGCTTGCGATGTTCGCGCTTCAACCTGAATTAAAAGTCTTCTCCGGTTCCGCAAACCGCGATTTGGCCGAACTCATTTGCAAGTACATCGGCGTGCCGCTCGGACAGGCGACGATCAGCTCATTTCCGGATGGTGAGACATACGTCAGAATCGAGGAGAACATTCGAGGGCACGATGTGTTCATTGTTCAGCCGACTTCGCCGCCGACCAATCAACATTTGATGGAATTGCTGATCATGGTGGACGCGGCGCGACGCGCAAGCGCGGACCGAATCACAGCTGTCATTCCATTTTTTGGATACGCGCGCCAGGACCGCAAAGATCAGCCGCGCGTACCGATCACAGCGAAGCTCGTCGCGAATTTACTGTACGCAGCAGGCGTGAATCGCGTGCTCACGATGGACTTGCATGCCCAACAGGTGCAGGGCTTTTTCGATATCCCGGTGGATCACCTCTATTCGGCTCCGGTGTTGATCAAATATTTGCGCAAGACAATGACGGATAAAACAACTGTCGTTTCCCCCGACCTCGGCGGGCTGAAAATGGCTTCGGCCTACGCAGAAGCGCTCGGCGCCAACCTCGCAATTGTTGCGAAAGAGCGCAAGAGCGCCACTCAGACTGAAGCGCTTTACCTGATCGGCGATGTAGAGAACAGCGATGTGCTGCTTGTGGATGATCTCACTGAAACGGCGGGCACACTTAGCTCGGCGGCTGCGATAGTAAAAAAGCACGGCGCACGCAACATTTACGCTGGTGTGGCGCACGCTGTCCTGGTGGACGTGGCCATTCCGCGGTTGCAAAAATCCGAAATTACGGAATTAGTAACGACCAACAGCACGCCTGTGCGCACCGTGAAAGGATTTAAGGTCACGGTGCTCTGTGTCTCCGAGCTTCTCGGGGAAGGCATCAAACGGATCCACAACGACGAATCGGTGTCGTCGCTGTTCAACATCGAGAACGAAAAAAATGGCAAAACAAGTTAAGCTTAAAGCAGAACCGAGACCGACTGTGGGACGCTCCGCTGTGCGCAAACTCAGAGCGCGCGGACTCATCCCGGCTGTCATCTACGGAGGCAACGACAAACCGCAGCCGCTACAGGTTTCCGCGCGAGATATCAACGCGATGATGAGCCAGGCCTCAGGAGAAAACGTCCTGGTCGACCTCGAAATTGGGGACGACGGACAAAGCCGCACAGCGCTTGTGCAGGAAGTCCAACACTCGCCTGTCCGTGGCGAGATTCGTCACGTCGACTTCCACGCCATCTCCATGGACCAGATGATTCAAGCTGAGGTGCCGCTTGAACCTGTGGGCACATCCGTTGGTGTGAAGACTTTTGGCGGATTGCTCGAGCAGAGCTTGCGCGTATTAGCGATTGAGTGTTTGCCAGGCGATTTGCCGGATCGGATCACGGTGGACGTTTCGCAGCTGAATATTGGCGATGCCATTCACGTCCGCGACATTCAACTTCCACAGGGTGTAACGCCAAAGGTGCAGGTCGATTTGACGGCCTTCTCGGTGGTGGCGCCTGTGGTTGAGGAAGAGCCAGTTGCAGCGGAAGCTGAGGCTGCCGCGGCAGGACCGGAAGTGATCACCGAGAAAAAGGAAGAAGGCGAAGCTGCGCCTGCTCCAGCTGGGAAAGAAAAAGCTCCAAAAGAGAAAGAAAAGAAGTAATCCATTTTCGGTTTTCGATTTTGGATTTTGGATTGCCCGCGCGTGGACGAAACAGCAATCCGGCTCATCGCCGGTCTCGGAAATCCCGGTCCGGAGTACGCGGCCACGCGGCACAACATCGGATTTATGGTCGTCGACCAGCTGGTTGCACAGTTTGGATCGGCATGGGAAAAATCGGTCCCGCAGGCGCGGGAGGACGCACTCTCCGCGAAATGTGGCGCTGTGCTTCTAGTCAAGCCTTTGAACTTCATGAATCGCAGCGGTCAGCCACTCTTCGCCGTTGCGCATTTCTACAAAATCGAGCCACAGGAAATCCTCGTCGTGCTAGACGATTTTTCTTTGCCGTTAGGTCGTCTTCGGCTGCGCGCGCGGGGCGGACCAGGGGGCCATAACGGTCTTGAGTCAGTCATAGCCCAATTTGGAACGGAAGAGATCCCACGTTTGCGCATCGGGATTGGGGCCGCGCCACGAGAAGGATCAGCCGATTACGTACTGAGTCGCTTCTTCGATGAGGAGAAGCCAATCGTGCGATCGACCATCGACCGCGCAGTGGAAGCGTTGAAATGCGCGATTGACAACGGTCTCGTTTCAGCCATGAACACGTTTAACAAATACGAAGAAATATGAATCGCCATTACGAAGCCCTGCTGGTGCTAAACACGCAGGCTAAAGAAGAAAATGTGAAAGAAATGATCGAGCGCCTGGAATCCGAGTTTGAGAAGGAAGGCGCCAAGGTCGAGCAGGTCCAGAAGATGGACAAGCGGCACTTCTCATATGCAGCCGGCCCGCTCGATGCCGGTTATTACGTCAACTTCATCTTGAACACAGATCCTAGATCGATCGTCCGGCTGCGGACCAAATTCAAACTGGATCCTGACGTTTACCGCCAGCATTACCAACGGCTCGAGGAGAACAAGGAGAAGCCGCCAAAAAGAGTGGCAAAATCGAACTGATTTCGCTATAAGCGCGACATGGCGAACCTCAACAAAGTTCTTTTGCTTGGAAATGTCACACGTGATCCTGAAGTGCGTTACACGCCCAAAGGCAGCGCCGTCTGTGATCTCGGCGTCGCGGTGAATCGGGCTTACACGACTGACAGCGGGGAAAAGCGCGAGGAAGTCACGTTCGTCGATGTCACCCTCTGGGGACGAACAGCGGAGGTCGCCAGCGAGTACCTGAAAAAGGGCAGACCGGTTTTCATCGAAGGGCGGCTTCAAATGGACACGTGGGACGACAAGCAAACCGGACAAAAGCGAACGCGCCTGCGCGTGGTGGCTGAGAACATGCAGTTGCTCGGAGGTCGGCCTCCAGGCGGAGCCGACGCGACTGGAGAGAGCCGGCAAACGAGCGCACCGCCTAAAAAATCGGCGCCTTCCGAACCGGACGAAGACGAGATTCCGTTCTGAGATTGGACACAAGTTTGTGCTCACTTTTCTAGCCGTGCTTGTGGCGAACACAGATCGGCTTTAAACAGGCGCTTGGCATAAGCGCCTCTACAAAGATGAACGCGACCGAAGCCTGCATCGCGCTCAACATGCTACCGACGGTCGGGCCGGTGCGGTTGCGCAGATTGCTGGAGGTTTTTCAGGAACCGCAACAAATCCTCGCGGCTAAACGCGGCGACCTTCGCAAGGTGGAGGGCATCGGAAACGAAGTCACCGATCAAATCTCAAATTGGGAATCGACGGTTGATCTTCCCACTGAGCTTGAACGGATTCGCGATTTCGGCGCGACTGTTATCACTCAGGACTCGCCCTCGTATCCCCCACCCTTACGCGAGATCCATGCGCCACCGATTGTGCTCTACGTCTGGGGCGAACTCCACGAGCGCGATAATCATGCTATCGGCGTTATCGGCGCGCGACGCACCACCCATTACGGCACGGAATCGGCCAAGAAGCTCGCCTACCAACTTGCTTACGCGGGGCTCACCGTGATTAGCGGATTGGCGCGCGGCATTGATACGGCTGCTCACCAGGGCGCGCTCGCCGCGAAAGGCCGTACCATTGCGGTGATTGGCTCCGGATTGGCCAAACTTTATCCGCCGGAGAACGGGCCGCTGGCGGAGAAAATTCGCAGCGGGAACGGCGCAATCGTTTCCGAGTTCTCTATGGATATCGAACCAGATCGACAAACATTTCCGATGCGCAACCGCATTATTTCCGGATGGAGCCACGGCATTCTTGTCGTGGAAGCAGGACTGAATAGCGGTGCGCTTATCACAGCGGCGCAGGCGCTGGAACAAGGTCGCGCGGTCTACGCTGTACCCGGCCACATCAACGCGCCGAGCGCAATGGGATCGAACCGCCTGATTCAGCAGGGCGCAAAGCTGGTGATGGATGCATCAGACATTCTGGAAGACTTGGAGATTCTGCTGCCCGAGGCGAAACCATCTCCCGAAACCGCTGCCCGCCCGTTGCCGCCGCTTTCAGACGAGGAGCGCCGAGTCTTCGGAGCTATTGACGCTACCGAGACCTCCATCGACGACATCGCGGCACGGAGCGAATTGCCAAGCGCAGCCGTTTCATCTACACTTTTGCAGCTAGAACTGAAACGTCTGGTCAAGCAATTGCCAGGAAAATACTTCGTTAAGCTGGGCTAGCCAGAGAGTTACCGCGGCGTTGCACGCCTCGCAGACTGGCCCTGACTTGCAAAGCCACCGTAAGTGAGTTCGATTGCTGCCCCATGTCCAAGTCGCTCATCATTACCGAGAAACCGTCGGTCGCCGGCGATATCGCCAAGGCGCTTGGCGGCTTCAAGAAAGGCAAGGACTACTTCGAGAACGAGCGATACCTGATTTCGTGGGCGATCGGTCACCTCTTCGAGCTCGCCGTACCTGCCTCGATGAAAGAGCAGGACAAATGGGACATGACGAAGCTGCCCATCATGCCTCCGGAATTCGAGCTTGAGCCGGCGGACAAAATGGGCGGTCGCGTCAGCACTCTGCGAAAACTCATCAAAAGCAAAGACGTTTCCGAGATCATCAACGCCTGCGACGCCGGCCGTGAAGGCGAGCTGATATTCCGCTACATCGTCCAATATGCAGGCACGAAAAAGCCTATCAAGCGTCTCTGGCTCCAATCGATGACGTCAGACGCCATTCGCGGCGGATTCGCGCGATTGCGTAGCGACGACGAGATGCAACCGCTGGCGAGCGCGGCGCGAAGCCGCAACGAGGCCGATTGGCTGGTAGGCATCAACGCGACGCGCGCCTTTACGCTACGACTCAGCGGCGGACGCGGCAGCACTGTCACTTCGCTCGGGCGAGTGCAGACTCCTACGCTGACCATTATCGTCGATCGCGAGAGCAGGATTAAGGAATTCAAGCCCCGCGAACTGAATGAGATCATCGGGACGTTCCGCGCTACAACCGGCGAATATCCAGGGCGATGGTTCGACGAAGCGTTCAACAAAGAAGAAAGCGAGATCGAGAGAACGAGAAGACTACTCTCGCGGCTTCAATTGAATTTGCCGGATGCCGAGCAACGGCTTGATCTCGCGAACGGGTCGCTCTGGGACGAGCACCGCGCTGCGCCTCGACTGTGGCATCGCGAAATCGCCGAAGCCATTCAGCGGAAATGCACGGGCAAAGAGGGCATCGTTGAGTTGGAGGAAAAAAAGCCTAGCACGCAGATCGCGCCTCAATTGTATGATCTCACGAGCTTGCAACGCGAAGGGAACAGTCGCTTCGGTTTCTCCGCGAAGCGCACTTTGCAGATCGCGCAGGCGCTGTACGAGAGGCACAAGGCGATCACTTATCCCCGCACGGATTCGCGCGCGTTGCCTGAAGATTACATTCCGACGGTAACGTCCACATTGGATAAACTTGAAGACCCATTCGCGCGCAAAGTGCTCGACAACAATTGGGTCAAGCCTAACAAGCGAATTTTTAACAACGCCAAAGTCGGCGACCATTTCGCAATCATTCCAACCGGCACCGTGCCGCGTTCACTCGATAACAACGAGCAGGCAATTTTCGACATGGTTACCAAGCGTTTTGTGGCCGTGTTCTTTCCACCGGCACAATACGAGAATACGACTCGAATCACGCGTGTCGAAGGCGAGCCTTTCAAGACGGAAGGTAAAATCATGGTCGCGCCCGGATGGCTAGAGGTCTATGGACGCGAAACTGCCGGCGACAAGCCCGAAGAAAACCTGCCGGCCGTGCAGCAAGGCGAACGGGTCGAAACCGTGCGTATTGAAATCAACCACGAACAGACCAGGCCGCCCGTTCGTTACAACGAGGGCACGATCCTTAGCGCGATGGAAGGGGCGGGCAAACTCGTGGACGATGAAGAACTGCGCGACGCGATGAAGGAGAAAGGCCTCGGCACGCCCGCCACGCGCGCATCCATTATCGAAACACTGATTTCAGCTCATTATCTGACCCGGCACGGAAAGGAACTTCAGCCCACCGCAAAGGCCATTCAGACGATTACCCTCCTCAAAAGCGCGGTGCCGGAATTGACCAGCCCTGAACTCACCGGCGAATGGGAATTTCGCCTGCGTGAGATTGAACATCGGAAACTTACGCGCGACGCGTTCATGCGCGACATCCGCGATCTGACAAAGGATATCGTGGGCAAGGCCAAGCATTTTCATCCTGACGAGCACATGCCTGACACTGAGCCCTTTGGCAAGTGCCCGAAGTGCGGTTCGCCGATCGTCGAGCGATTCAAGAGTTTCACCTGCACCAATCAGGACTGCGATTTTACAATCTGGAAAACTATCGCCGGTCGGTTGCTGAGCCGCGATGAGTTCGAGACACTCGTCCGCGACAGACAGACCGGACCGCTGGGCGGCTTTCGCAGTAAGAAAGGCAAGCGGTTTCATGCCGCGCTCAAATTGAGCGACGATTTCAAGGCAGAATTCGATTTCGGACCAAACGGACAAGAGAACGGCGCAGCGCAGCCCGTGGATTTCTCACGACAGGAACCACTGGGAACATGTCCTAAGTGTGGTGGACGCGTATTCGAATCCGGAATGACCTACGTATGCGAAAATTTAGTGGGCCCGAACAAGACGTGCGACTTCCGGTCAGGCAAAGTCATTCTGCAGCGACCAATCGAGCGAGAACAGATGAACAAATTGCTCGCAAGCGGCAAAACGGATTTGCTTGAACGGTTCATTTCTCGCAAGGGCAGGCCATTCAAAGCATTTCTCGTATTGACCGACAAGAAAGATGTCGGCTTTGAATTCGAGAAGCGTGACCCGAAGGCGAAAAAGGAACGAAAACCGAAAGAGCCGGCGGCGAAGATTGATTTCACAGGCAAGGAACCGCTCGGTGAATGTCCAACATCCGGCGGAAAAGTTTTTGAGACTGAGACGAGTTACATCTGTCAAGATTCACAGGCCGATCGAAAGCCTTGCAAATTCAAGCTCAGCAAAACGATCCTCGGACGCGAGATTCCGATAGAACAGGCTCAAAAGCTTCTCACCACAGGAAAAACCGATCTTCTCGAGGGCTTCATCTCGAAACGCGGACGTCCTTTTTCGGCGTATCTGAAACTCGAGGACGGAAAAGTCGGTTTTGAATTTCCTGAAAAGACCGCAGGCGCGACAGAATCAAAATAATTCTTTCACGCGGTCTGCCTCCTCATCTTGTCACTCGCTGCGCAGTCAATAAACTGAGCCGGTGCAGGACCGATGGATTCTACCGCCGCGCGAAAATCTGAATGGCGGCGCGATTGCGTGGAACGAGATTTGCGAGTCGGAATGCATCGCGCGACTACTTTTCCGGAAAGGGTTTAGGAGCACCGACGAAGTTCAAACTTTCCTGCGGCCGCGTCTTAGCTCGCTGAGCGATCCATTTTTGCTCCCGCAAATGCGTACAGCAGTCGCTCGGATTCTGGGTGCGCTGGATTCGCACGAACGCATCGTGCTGTTTGGGGATTACGATGTCGATGGCGTGACTTCTCTGGCGTTGCTCGCAGAAATGCTGCGCTGTTACGGCGCGACGCCGGAACTTTTTTTGCCTTTGCGGATGGAGGAGGGCTACGGGTTGAGCCGCGAGAGCGTCGAACGTTGCCTCGAACAATATCGCCCGGAATTGCTGATCGCCGTTGATTGCGGCACCGCTTCGGTCGGTGAAATTGCTGGCCTCAAGACCCACGGCGTCGATGTCATCGTGTTCGACCACCACGAACCGAAAGCACAGTTGCCGGATTGCGTCGCAATCGTGAATCCAAAGGCTGATTCAGCCTCGCCATTTCATTATCTCTGCAGCGTGGGGATCGTATTCAAGCTTTGCCATGCGCTGTTGAAAACGCGACCGCTGCCTCAGTTTGATTTGAAATCAAAACTCGATCTTGTGGCGCTCGGCACCGTGGCTGACATCGTGCCTCTCGTAGAGGAGAATCGTGTGCTGGTGCAGCGCGGCGCGATCGAAATCGGCCGCACGTCGCGCATCGGTCTCAGGAAGTTAATGCAAGTCGCCGGAGTGCGTCCGCCCATTTTGCCCGACGACATCGGCTATCGCCTGGGGCCACGATTGAACGCCGCGGGCCGGTTGAGCACGGCGGAGAAATCTTTGCGACTATTGCTCACGAATGATGAAGACCAGGCGGCGGCTCTGGCGACAGAGCTCGACCAACAAAACCGCGCACGTCAGGAAGTGGAGAAGGAAATTCTCGCTGCAGCCATTGTGACAATCGAAAAACAATTCGACGCGGCGCGTGACGCGGCCATCGTAGCAGGCGCGCGCGGGTGGCATCCGGGCGTGTTGGGCATCGTAGCATCGCGGATTGCTCGAAAATATCACCGTCCCGCGATCGTGATCGGTTTTGACGAGAACGGCGTCGGGAAGGGAAGCGGACGGAGCATCGCGGGGCTAAATCTCGTCGACGCGCTGACTCGATGCGCAGCCACGCTCGAGAAATTCGGCGGGCACGAAATGGCAGCCGGTCTGGCGTTACAAGAGGAAAATTTGCCGAAATTTGCCGAAGCGTTTTGCAGTACCGCGCGCGAGTTACTTTCAGAAGAAGCTCTGCAACGCTCGCTGCGACTGGATCACGAGCTGCCGTTCACAAATATCGATGTCGAATTTCTCCGTTGGCACGAACTTTTGCAGCCGTTCGGAAATGGAAATCCGCAGCCGCTTTTCCTTGCGCGTGCGGTCGAACCAGTCGCGCCACCTCGCGTTTCAAACGAGAAACATCTAATTTTTCGGTTGCGCCAGGGCGACCGGCGTCGGCGCGCAGTCTATTTCGATGGCGCGGCAAATGAATTTCCACCGCCGCCCTGGGACGTCGCATTCCGCATTGGGGTAGATGAATATGGCGGCGAGACTTTGGTTGGCATGCGGATCGAGGGCTTGCGCGCAGCCGAGAAGGCTTGAAGCACCAGGTTCCAATGGCATGACCAGCGTTTCGACAGATCTTGAGGATTTAAGTTGGATTCCGCGCCCGCGGTTGCTCGCACTGCGGCGGCTCGGAATCGAGACTACGGAAGATTTGCTAACGCATTTCCCCCGGCGTCATGAGGATCGGACCGAGTTCCCACAGTTTCCGCGGGAAGAAACCGACGCTCCCATCTGTCTCTGCGGGGAGGTGACCAAAACGTCACTGCGCCGGTTTGGCGGCTGGAAGAAAATCTTTGAGGCGACGTTGGAGGAATCGCAGCCGAATGCGCTGAGTGAGCCGCTCGTATGCCGCTGGTTCAATCTGCATTACGTGCAGAAAATGATCGCCACCGGCCAGCGCATCGTTGTCTTCGGCAGGCCGCGTCTGCGTGGAAAACGAATTTGCATGGATCATCCGGAGTTTGAGGTGATCGAGAACGATGAAGAGATATCGATCCATTTTCGGCGCATCACGCCGATCTATCCCGCGACGGAAGGTCTTTCGCAGCGCGTGTTGCGCGGCATCATCTATCGTGTCTTGCACGAGTTTCCAGACACAGGATGGGAACCCATCGCCCCGACTACTTTGGCGCGCGGCGAGCGATCGGACGCGATTCGAACGATACATTTTCCCGAAAGTTTGGAAGCGCGGGACGCCGCGCGCGAACATCTCGTGCTCTCGGAATTCTTTGCCATGCAAATGCTGATTGCGTCGCGGCGTTTCGAATCAACCGCTCGAGCCGGCCACGCGCACTGCGGGTCAGGCGCGCTGCTGGAGAAGTTCTTAAAGGGACTTCCGTTCGAATTGACTGCTGCGCAGGGAAAAGTGATCTCCGAAATCCGGCGCGATCTGGCGGCGAGTTATCCCATGAACCGTTTGTTACAAGGCGACGTCGGCTCGGGAAAAACCGTCGTCGCGATTGCGGCGATGCTTCTTGCAGTTGAAGCGGGATATCAGGCTGCGTTCATGGCGCCGACACAAATTCTGGCCGAGCAACATTACGAATTACTGCGGCGTTGGCTGGAGCCGTTGGGCGTCCACATCGCATTACGAACAGCAGCAAGGCAGGAAGAAACTGGGCCATTGCCGCTCTTCGCGCGGACGGAGAATCTGGGGAGCGCACGTTTGCAGCGTGCTGGCGATGGCATTCTGCCATCGCGAACTTTTCCTGAGGGGGAATCGACATCCGCTCATTACTCACGTCGTCGGCTTCCACATTTCGAAAAACCGTGGGCGATCTATGCCGTGACAATAACAACCGCGCGTCGGCGCACCCTCAACCCGCAGGCTCGAACCATTGTGTTGAACGCATGGCGGCATTTCCACAATACGCGCTACGAGCTTTTTGCGATCTGTGTCATGCCCGATCATGTGCACGCGCTGTTTCAGCCTTGGCCAAAGAACCAAACTTCACACGAGGAAACGACATTCTGGTCGCTAGCAGAGTTGATGCGTTCTTTGAAATCATTCACCGCGCGCGAGATCAACCGCGCCGAAGTTAAAACCGGAGCGGTGTGGGAGAAAGAAACTTTCGACCGCTACATTCGATCGGATCGGGACTTGGCAGAAAAGTTTCATTACACCCTGCGGAATCCGTGGGATGCAGGTGTGTGCAAGCAAAATGAAGACTATCCCTGGATCTGGACCGCGGACGATGAAATGCGCTCGTCCAGAGGTTCGTCGCCGCAAGATGCGGCGACCAGCACGCTGCAAGCATGCGCTCCCCGGAAGCTCGCGCGAAATGACTCCCAAATCATCGTCGGGACGCATGCGTTGCTTTACGAAAATGTTTCGTTTTCGAATCTCGGGCTGGCGGTGATTGATGAGCAGCACAAATTCGGGGTGGCGCAGCGCGCGCGGTTGACTGCGCGCGAGCCGGTGCCGGACGTGCTAGTAATGACTGCGACCCCCATCCCGCGGACACTAACAATGACCGTCTACGGCGACCTCGACGTTTCGACGATCGATGAGATGCCAGAGAACCGCGGAAAGATTGTCACCGCAGTGCGTGACACGGCGAAGCTGAGCGAGGTGCTCAGCTTCTTACGATCGCAATTGGAGAAGGGACGTCAGCTTTATGTGATCTACCCGTTAATTGATGAAAGTGACAAGCTGGACGTGAAAGCCGCCGCGGCGGAATACGAGCTATGGCGAAAACGCCTGCATCCGTTCCGATGCGAGTTGCTTCATGGCCGGATTCCGGCGCCGGAAAAGCAGCGCATCATGGATGGGTTTCGGCGCGGCGACACCAACGCGTTGATCAGCACGACCGTGCTCGAGGTCGGCGTCGATGTGCCAAATGCAGCCATAATGCTGATTGAAAATGCCGAGCGATTCGGCCTCGCGCAGCTGCACCAGCTTCGGGGCCGGATCGGTCGCGGCGAACACAAATCGTATTGCATTTTGCTGAGTTCCAGCCAAGCGAAAGAGGCATCGACGAAGCTCGGTGTTTTGGAACGAACAACGAACGGGTTCGAAGTGGCCGAAGCAGACTGGGAATTACGCGGCCCGGGTGATGTGCTTGGCACAGCGCAAAGCGGCTTGCCAGCGCTGAAGATTGGCGATTTGAAACGCGACGTAGAATTGATGCGGCGCGCCCGTGCGGCTGCCGTGTCGATCTTCGAAATGGACCCCCGCCTGGAGCTACCTGAGAATCAACATTTTCGACGCTTAATTGTCGAACAAGACGGACAGACTTATTCCCACATTAGTTGATGAAAAACCTCGCAAAATTTTTACTTTTTGTGCTGCTGCTGAGCGCCGGAATTTCGCTGCTTTACGATTACCGCCTCAAACATGGCGGTTTAAAGGTGTCATCCGGACGCACACCGGAAAAGTACACACTCGCAGCCGAAGCAGCGGTTAATCCAAAACAAGTCGCGTCGCTCGAATCATTGAATCAGGAACGACGTGCGCTCGTGAACAGCGTCGTGCCATCGGTCGTAGCGGTGAAGACATCGACCAAGCTCGCTATTCGGCGTGAATATGGAGTTGATCCATTCGAATTCTTTTTTCCGAATCAGCGAAGATCTCGCAATCCACGCGACGAAGCGCTGGTGCAGAATTCACTTGGCTCGGGCGTCATCGTCACGAATGAGGGCCACATCATCACCAACAATCACGTAGTGACCGACAGACAGGGCCGTCCCGTCGATCAAATCGAAGTGCAATTGAGCGATGGCCAAACCAAGAAGGCGCGTCTTGTGGGCGCCGATGAACAAGTAGATCTCGCTGTGCTCAAGATCGATGAGCCCGGTGTCAAACCGCTTAAGCTTGCTGATTCTGACATGGTCCAGCCCGGAGATTTTGTTCTGGCTATTGGTAATCCGCTTGGATTCGAGGAAACCGTAACCGACGGGATCATCAGTTCCAAAGGGCGGCCCAATCGCAGCGACGCTTTCGCCGGTCTGCTGCAAACCAATGCGGCAATTAATCCGGGCAACAGTGGCGGTCCGCTGATCAATATTAGAGGTGAGGTGATTGGGATTAATACGGCGATCGCCTCGACCACCGGCGGCTCGCAGGGACTCGGTTTCGCCATTCCTTCGAATACAGTCCACATGGCGCTGGAAAGCTTGTTAAAGCAGGGACGAATCATACGTGGGTATCTTGGTATTCAGACGGGACCATTGCAGCGTGGCGGCAGCGGCTCGGATGCTGGAGGCGTAACTGTGGGCGAAGTTCTCTCCGGGTCGCCGGCGGAACAGGCCGGTCTGCAGCCCGGCGATGTCATCCGTAAGTTCGACGGACACGACGTGCAGAATCTTAGGGCGCTTCGCTCATTGGTCGCCCAGGCGCCGTTGGATAAGCAGGTAGAACTTCAACTTGTCCGCAACGGAAAACCCTTAACGGTAAAAACGCAGATTAAAGAGCAGCCAGTTGATTACGAAAGCGCGCGCGTTCTTCCTCATGGAAACCAGCCGCAGCCACAAGGCCCGCAACAGCCTAACGACCAGGAAACAGTTGATAGTCCGCTGGCCTCAATTCACGTGGACGAACTCACCCCGGAAACAGCGCGCCAACTTGATCTGCCTCCGAATGTGCAAGGTGTGGTCATCGCCGTCGATCCCGACAGCGGCATAGCAGAATTGCAGAAAGGCGACGTGATTGAAGAAATCAATCAACAGCCTGTTACGTCAGTTTCCGAGTACAAGAAGATCGCCGGATCGCTCGACCCGAACCAGCCGCAAGTTTTATCTCTCTGCCGCCACCGGGCGCGGTCGTTCCTGGTCTTGCGACCGCGATAAATGTAGCGGTGGTGTATTAAAGCACCGTTAACACGCAATCGCGTGACGACGGCAGACCCCGGAAAGCATTTCCCAAAGCGCGTCGAGAACGCGATTCACGGATGCCCGCACGGATTCAAAATTCTGATCGCCGACGTATTCGCCTAGCAGCCTTTGCTCCGCGGCCGAGTGTTCGCGGTCGGCTTCGATGTGCACGCTGAAGTATTCGTAATGTTTGGGATCAGCGAAGCCGTAGTGTTTTTTCAGTCCGTCAATTTTGGACCCGCAGATCGCCGGGATCTGACTTTCGTACGCGTAAAGCGCCCCCAGACCTTCTGCGGTCGATCCATCGCGGCAAACTGATCGGAAAGTCTCGATCAAATTCTTTGTTTCAGGCCATTTCTCTGCGTTTTGTGCATCCCGGGCAGACACGCCAAGACCTTCGGCAAAGTTGAGCCAAAGCGCAGGATGATTCGGTGAGCCAGCCTCCTCGTCGATCAGATTGTTGAGCAATTCCTTGCGTGTCGATTGATCGTCGCAATTTGCGTGAATGGCCGAGAGATACGTAGGAAACGCCGCGACGTGCTGATAATACTGCCGCGCATAATCGGCGAGGGCCTCTCTGCTCAGTTCCCCCCGCGTCCACGCGAGATAAAACGGATGTTTCAAAAGGTGTTTCTCTGCAATGTCCTTATCGATTTGGTCAAGATCTTGATTCATAGACTTTTTGCTCTTCCACAGATTACGCAGATTTACACAGACTAATGCAATCTGATTTTATGATTCGGGGAATCTGTGGATCATTTTCATGCCGTTTGCAAAATGTGTTTAATCCCGCGAATGGGGATGAGTACCCAGCCAGGGCGATTATTCAGTTCGTAACCGATTTCGTAAACCGCTTTGTCGAGCAGATACGCTTCCAGCATGACCTGGAGATCGTCACTGTTTTGGGGGATGAACGTCGCGCCGGTAGTGGTCTTCAAATAGCTTTGCAGAAACATGCTGCTCGTCTGGCGATACCAGAGATCAGCCCAGCGTTCGAGGAAAGGCACGTCCTCTTTACGAAGCGCCTGCTGCCAGAGGGCCGCGTAGGCGGCATATTGGAAGGAGCGCATCATGCCAGCGACATCCCGCAGCGCGGACCGTTTCATTTTACGATCGCTCAGAGGACGCGCAGGTTCTCCTTCGAAATCAAGAATGACGAAATCTTTGCCGGTATAAACCAGTTGCCCAAGATGATAGTCGCCGTGAATCCGGATTTTCGCCGCGTTCGTTCGGCGATCGAGCAATCGTTTTTCACGCGCCAATATCTCTTTTTCCGCAGCGAGGACTTCCCGCGCTTCACTTCGGAATTTCGCAGGGACATCCGACAACTTCTTCTCCAAAGACGTCAACGCGCGGCGCAGGGATGTGCGCATGCTCTGGTAAACCGAGCGCTGTGCCATGGCATTGAATGGCTCCGGCGCGAACGCGGGGTCCTCACTCCGCGATGCCAGTGCGAGATGCAACTCCCCGGTCCGTTGCCCCAGCAGCTTGACCTTTTCGGGATACACGCCGCCTACCAGTTCCTCGATAAGCGCACCAGCCGGCGCGGTTTCATTCTGAAAGTCGGCTTTGCGCTCCAGCACGCGCTCGTAGTAGCGCCCGAGCGCATCCACGGTCAGCGTCCAGACGTTGCCTTCATTGGCGATCGCCCGTTGCAGGAGACAAACAACAGTCGGCTCCGCCTTTGCCCGACGATATTCGAGTGCTCCCACGAACGCCGGCACGTTTGGAAAATCGGTCTTCTCGGTCAGGAATCGCGTGATTTCCACGTCAGGGTTCACGCCGTCCTCGAGTTTTCGATAAAGTTTCAGGAAAAATTTATTGTCAAAGAGCATTGAAGAGTTGCTCTGTTCCGCGCTCAGGACATGCGAATTGGCGGGGATATCAAACTCTTTCGACTCGAAGCCTGAGGTTGTGAGGCCGACAAATTGTCCTGCCTGAGCGCTAAGCGTGCGACGCCGCACAATCGCGTCGAACAACTGTGAACGAAACGCCTCGTCCCAAATGGCATCGCACAGGATAGCGCCGTTTTTCCGTCCAAAATGCGCTACGATCGCGTGCGACGCGTTCTGCGTAATGGAATGAGCGGTTTCGCCCGAAGCGATCTTTACCGGTAGGGCGTACCTTTCCGTCGGAGCATCCAGATAATTTACGTCGATGAACCAGAGTCGCGCGCCATCGGCATCAGCCGAAAAAGCGATCTGCTCTGTCACTTTTAGATTTCGAAAGCTGCGCGCTTTGGAACCGAACCAGCGGGAATTCTGGATGTGATTTGGAAGAACGTCGCGCTCGAGCGGTTCCCGCTGACCGTTGCCAAGCAGAACGTCCAACTGAGCTGGCGCCTTGATGGTTGGGACAACGTGTTTCTTCGACGCGCGGCGCTGGTCCATCGGCGCTTGCAGTGCGAACCAGTAATAGGCGTGCGGACCGAGTGTGATGACGTAGTGCGTTTTCCTGATCGGTCGAAATAGATTGCGGCTAAAAACTTCCATCGGCACGCAGCCCGCAAAACGCGAGAGATCGAGCTCGGCCGACTGGGAGAAGCGCGAAAGATTTGCCACCACCACGATCGTCTCGTTTTCCCAGCGGCGAAGAAACGCCAGCACTTTCGGATTGTCCGGATTCAAAAATTCGAGAGACCCGCGCGAGAACGCCTTGAAGTTTTTTCGCATGGCGATCACGCGGCGCGTCCACCACAGCAGTGACGAAAGATTTTTCTGCTGGTTCTCCACGTTAACCGCTTCGTAGTGATACTCGGGATCAATTGTGACCGGTAGATAAAGCTGTTGCGGATTTGCTCTTGAAAATCCCGCGTTGCGGTCCGGGCTCCATTGCATCGGCGTGCGGCAGCCATTGCGATCGCCCAGGTAAAAATTGTCGCCCATGCCGATCTCATCGCCGTAATAGATGATGGGTGTGCCGGGCATGGAGAACAACAGGGTGTTGAGCAGCTCAATTTTTCGGCGGTTATTGGCAAGCAGCGGAGCAAGCCGCCGACGGATGCCAAGATTGATACGCGCGTGCGGATCGGTCGCGTAAACCCGATACATGTAGTCGCGCTCCTCGTCGGTGACCATTTCGAGCGTAAGCTCGTCGTGGTTGCGCAGAAACATTGCCCACTGGCAATTGTCCGGGATCACCGGCGTCTGCTCCATGATGTCGATAATCGGAAAGCGATCCTCCATCTGGAGCGCCATGAACATGCGCGGCATAAGCGGGAAATGAAAACTCATGTGCGCCTCGTCGCCCTTCCCAAAATAGGCAGCCGCGTCTTCCGGCCACTGATTGGCCTCTGAAAGCAGCATGCGATTCGGGAATTTCGCGTCCACATGAGCACGAAGTTCCTGGAGGTACTTGTGCGTCTCGGGAAGATTCTCGCAATTCGTGTCTTCCCGTTCGTAAAGATACGGGATGGCATCGAGGCGAACTCCATCCACACCCATCGACAGCCAAAAATCGCAGACCTTTTTCACTGCATCGTGCACGGCTGGGTTATCGAAATTCAGGTCCGGCTGGTGTGAATAAAAGCGATGCCAGTAGTAGGCCTTCGCCACCGGGTCCCATGCCCAGTTAGATGTCTCGAAATCCTTGAAAATGATTCGGGCGTCCTTGTATCTTTCCGGCGTTTCGCTCCAGACATAAAAGTCCTTGTAAGCGAGGTCTTCACTTTGGCTGGGATCGTTCGCTGCGGCCGTGGCGGCAGCGACAGCGCGCCGTGACTTTTGGAACCACGGATTTTGATCGGACGTGTGATTGATCACGAGTTCGGTGATCACGCGCAGATTCCGGTCATGCGCGGCGTCGAGAAACGCTCGGAAATCATCGAGCGTGCCGAAATTCGGATTTACGTCAAAATAATCGGCAATGTCGTAGCCGTCGTCGCGCATCGGAGACGGATAAAACGGCAGCAACCAGATCGCCGTGACGCCAAGTTCCTGCAGATAATCCAGCTTCTCCATGAGCCCGCGAAGGTCGCCCATGCCGTCGCCATCACTGTCGCAAAATGTTTTAACGTGCAGCTCATAGATGATGGCGTCCTTGAACCAAAGCGGATCGACGAATGTATTAGTATCCCCCTGTGCCATGGACTAACCTTGATGCACGGAACGCGCAGCGCAATTGATCGATTTTGCATCTTTCGAAAGGAATGCATCCGTTCGGCTTAAGACACTCGATTAGGGTGATCAGCACTCCATCGTTTTATTGACGGCAGTTTTATCACGAATGGAACATTCGAAACTAACTTCTCCCACGAAACCCAAACCAAAGAAACGCGTCCGAATGGCACAGTCGCGGGAGGGAGCGCACACGATCGCCCCGCCACTAGACCCCGGAGCCCCGAGCGACTTCGAATTGATGAAGGGCATTCAGGCCGGCGACGCCGATGCGTTAGCTCAGCTCTACGACCGCTATAACGGCATTCTCAAGGCGCTGATTCTGCGAGTCATTCACAATGAGGCTGAAGCCGACGATCTCTTGCAGGAGATTTTCATGGAGATCTGGAAGCAGGCTAAAAATTTCTCCGAGCAAAAAGGGAAACCGCTCGGCTGGATGGTGACACTCGCACGGCGGCGGGCCATCGATGGCCTGCGCAAGAAGCAGGCTTACGCGCGCGCAGAGGAACGCCTGCAAAACGAAACGGAACAGCAGCCCGACGCATGGGTCCATAACGCCACCGAAGAAGAAATTGTTTTGGGCGACACGCGAGTGTTGATTCGCAAGGTGATCAGCATCCTGCCACCGCCCCAGCAACAGGCAATCGACCTCGCATTTTTCAGAGGCATGAGCCAGCGCGAAATCGCAGCGAAAACGAATACACCATTGGGCACGGTAAAAACGCGGCTTGAATTGGGCCTGAAAAAAATATATGACGGCCTAAAGGACCTGAAAGATGAACTTTGAGCAGTTTCAAAATCAGTCCCGACTTTACGTGATCGGCGCGCTGGAGCCCGATGAACTTGAAGAGTTCGAGAAAGCGCGGACGAAATTCGGAAAAAAGGCCGACGACTTCATCAGCAAATGCTATGCGTTGCACGAAGCATTCGCGTTGAGCCTGCGTCCGGCAAAGTCTTCCGACGCGATCAAGGAACGCCTCATGGCCATGGTAAAGGCCAAGAAGCAATCGTGATTGCTGCCCGTTCTCCTCTTCAGCAGTCCATCTCGCGCAAAATAAATTCCTGGAGAAAGCCGTAGAAGTTTACCTGGAACAAGCTCAGATCGCGGCGAGATCCAATCGGTGAGCGAAGGTGGTCGTTCAGTTCTAACTCGGTGAAGTTGTTTTTTGCAGCGATGACAAGCCGGGCCTGATTCAGCGCGCTCAACCAGGCGTCGGCATGTTTAGTCGGAATGCGCAGAGTGCGGTTTGCGAGAGTTTTTTCGTTCCCATTTAACTGCTCCAGATCGGCGCCGACGGTCTGGGTCGCGGTCTCAAAGAGACGGCGCAATTCAGGTTCGACATACATTTTCCACTCGGCGCATAGTTCCGGTTCTTTTCCGTTTATGGGGAGGCTGAAGATACGTTGTTCGGCGGCAGGCGCGCCTTCTGTCCTGGCGCTTACGGGAATTTGACGCAGCAGTTCGGCAAGAAACGGGTCGAGCTCGGAGATTTCAATCTGATTCTTGCGCCGGCAAATCTCCATGACTAAAAAACCTTCTCAATTGTGGCGAGTAGCAGGTAACCGTGCAGTTGTTGCACATAAAGTTCGGCTCGTTCCCGCATGCCGCTCCATAAAATCGAACGTCCTTGCTGATGCACTTCTAACATGTGTCTCTCCGCTTTGTCGCGCGGATAACCGAAGACGCGCTGAAAAACCATCGTTACGTAGCTCATCAAATTTACCGGGTCGTTGTGGACGACCACGTGCCACGGCAGATCAAGCGCCTCTTCCGCACGCGTTTCTGTTTCAATCGTTGGCGAGCCAACAGAAAACGGCCCCGCACTCTTTGGAGGTGGAATTCCGGGAATCGGGGGGACCGCCACTCCTGCCGCAAGTGGCTCAGCTCTCATAAAAAACGCTAACATACGCCGCTATCAGTTCAAACCTGTAGAAGGGAGTCGAGGCCACCGATTAATCGGAGATTTGCAGACCGCGTGATGGGTTCGGCGCTCACAAAATGCCGGTACAGATCCTGAGAATCTTCTCCTGCGCGACTTTCATCTTGTGCGCCTCCCTTGGGGTCCGATCGTCGAACCCGTGCAGATGTAAGAGCCCATGGACGATGTACAGCTTCAACTCGCGCAGGAGCGAATTTCCAAACGCGCGTGCGTGGCGTCGTGCGGTGTCGACACTGATGAAAATTTCGCCGTGTTGAAAGGTCAATACGTCAGTCGGCCTCGATTGTCCGAGAAACTTCCGATGCAAAAGCGCCATCCGCCAATCCGAAATCAACCAAACGAAAATTTCGCTTAGCATGCGCAAGTCCGTTCGCTGTCGCCGGTGCAACCGCAAAGAACTCTGCACGGCGTTGCCCGCGAACTTTTCGAGTTCGGCAACATTGACTGAGATTTTTCGCTGCAAATTGTGCACAATGATTTCCGGAACTGTCATTTTGACCACGCGAAAAATCTCTAATCGTTGCTACGGCGCGAACGAAGCCAATAATGAGAGATGTTTCACGCGCTCAACATGACATTGTTCCTCACGCTGGCGGCCTGTGTTCTGCCTGAAAATTGCGCGTGATCAAACGTGCACCCTTATCGAAGGACAAATACGCCCAGGCCCATTGAATTAGCACAAGCAAGCGATTGCGGAAGCCGACAAGAAAGAGAATGTGCACGAATAACCATGCCAGCCACGCGGGAAGCCCGCTGAGATGAAAGAATTTTAGATCCGCAACGGCCTTATTGCGGCCGATCGTAGCCATGCTTCCCTTATCGAAATACCGAAATGGCTTCGGCTTTTCGCCGCGGATCATTCGCAAAATGTTCCGAGCTGCGTGGCGCCCCTGTTGCATCGCCACGGGCGAGACGCCCGGCAAGGGCTCTCCAGTTTGATGTGAAAAATTGGCGAGGTCGCCAATTACCTGCACTTCCGGATGTCCAGGAATGGTGAGGTCGTCGTTCACAATAACTCGGCCAACGCGGTCAACCGGTACGCTGAGCGTTTTCCCGACGAACGAAGCAACATTGCCGGCCGCCCAAATTTTCACGCGGCACGGAATAAATTCGCCATCTAGTTGCACACCTTCCTCGGTGATGTTTGTCGCGCGTGCGTTCGTGCGCACTTCTACGCCAAGCTCGAGCAATTGTTTTCGCGCGCTCTCGGACAAATCCGGCGGATACGCAGCGAGTAGGCGCGGCGCGCCTTCGATGAGGATCACGCGTGCCTGAGAGGGATCGATGTGGCGAAAGTTTTTGGCCAGTGTGTAGCGCGAGATTTCCGCGATCGCACCTGCCATTTCAACACCGGTCGGGCCACCGCCGATGACAACGAATGTCATTGCCGCCTTGCGCGCTGCTTCGTCTTCAATTTTTTCCGCGTATTCGAACGCTAAAAGGATCCGCCGGCGTAATTCAACCGCGTCTTCAAGACTCTTCAATCCCGGCGCGAGTTTTTCCCACTCGTCATGTCCGAAGTACGAATGCCGAGCGCCGGTGGCAAGGATGAGATAGTCATAATCAAATACCCGATCGTTCGTTTTTACTTTTCTGGCTTCAACATCCACGAATTCCACCTCGGCGAGGACAACTTCGACGTTTTTGCATTTGCTCAAGATCGCGCGCACCGGGGCGGCAATGTCGGCGGGCGAGAGCGCCGCTGTTGCCACCTGATAGAGTAATGGCTGAAACAGGTGGTAATTTGTGCGGTCGATTACCGTCAGACGCACATCTTCACCGGCAAGCTTCTTCGCTGCCTCAAGCCCGCCAAAACCTGCACCGACAATGATGACCTGTGGTTGTTTCCGCGCGGAAGATTGCATCCGACAAATTGTACGACGTTTGACTCGCTCGCGCCAGCGAGCTCGCCTCTTCGGGCCACTTCTGGCTCCCTTTCGTGAACCCCGAAAGCATCCGGGGGCTCGTACAGACGCACCGTAATAAAGCGTTTGTCATTGCGTCTGCCCGAATTAACTTTCCTGCCGTATGCCGAAGCCCATCGCACGCAGCAAAACGCGCAAAGCAGTAGCGAAACGCTTCAAGATTACCGCCCGTGGAAAGGTCTTGAGGTCGCGTGCCTCTCGACGCCATCTTTTGTCGACGAAAAGCGCAAAGCGCAGACGCCGACTTGGCAAAGCAGCGCGCGTCGACGACACGGATGTGGCGCGAATAAAGGCGAATCTTCCTTTCGGCTGACGGGTCTGCAGCTTAGTAACGAAAGTCCGGCGCCGCGATCTGTCCCGCTGTTCTTTGTGTTCGGATTGTCGTCGTGGTGCTTGTGGTCGTGACGCCGTACCACTGCCGGGCCGCTTCTAACGAATCAGGCGCAGGCTCGGGGCTGTAAAGATCACGCCGATTGACAAGCGTTGTGCAGGATGTTGCGACAACCAAAACAGAACCAAGCAAGAAAAACGCGAGCCATTTCACGCGTTCGATGCAAGCAGAAGCGCAACGCACTGTCAATCCGCTGATGCATTTGCCGACACGCGCACAAAATAGAACCAACACGCCGCTGCGTTTTCGAGTTGCGCATCTTTCTGTTGCGAGGAAATTTGCCCTCCGTCAGGGGCTATGGATTGAGGACTTACAAATCCCGCCAGGGCAGGAATGCAGCAACGGTAGTATGATCCTCCTTGCCGTAGTTCTCTGGCGGGCTTCTTTTTTTGGTAAGCGGCGTCACTCCGCATGCACCGGTCCAGTGATTCGCAATGAAACTTCTCGAGATCAAAACGGCGCGTTTCTCCCAGATAATCGAAACCTGCGGTAAGCCGCGGGTCTACACGCTGTGGCAGAAGCCATCCGCTGACCGCCATCTCCAAGCGCAAATCAAAAAAACCCGTGTGATGACAATCCTGAAGAGCGAAAACGGAACTGATTTCGGGATAGTCGCCTTTAAGGAAAGCAGGGAAGCGCGATATCTAATCTTTCCAAAATCGCTAAAGCGCTTTGCGGAAAAGCGCATCATTGGAATCGACTGGGCGCTTGCCTGTGAGTAACGTCCGCAGTGGTCAGCGGATTTAGCCTTATCCCGGCGGCCACGCCAGCGCGCGTTTGCCGAGTAAATGCACATGCAAATGTGGCACGCTTTCGCCAGCATCAGGTCCGCAGTTGATCACGACTCGATAACCACTGGAAAGCTCCAACTCTTTCGCCACGTCGCGCGCAACCAGAAGCAGTTTGCCGAGCAGCGCGGCGTCCGCATCGGTCGCGTCTGCAAGGCGGGAAACGGTTTTTTTCGGCACGATCAGGACATGCACTGGCGCCTGGGGATCGACGTCGTGAAACGCAATCGCGTCGTCGTCTTCCCAGATGATTTTGGCCGGAATTTGCCGCGCGATAATTTTCTCGAAAATCGTCATGAGCCGTAGCGTTTCATTAGCGCAGCGAACAATCAAGCCGCGCCCGATCGCTGGCGAACGCCAGTTTTTCGCGAACGAAGCAAACAATTTCCTCGCGCAATGCGTCGCAAGCACGCGTCCATGTTTTCGTGCCGCGGAGATGCTTCACACAAAGTTGCAGCGACGAAAGTCGAAGATTGTCAGCGCCGGCTTCGATCAAGGCGTCGATTCGCTTTTCCAACAGACCGAAAAAGGCAAGCTCGTAGCCCGTACCAGCACAATAAGCGATATCCACCAACGAAATAGAAATGGGCGGCGGTGCAGGCGTAAAGTGCCGGCAAATCTCCTTGTAGCCGATGGCCGCCAGCACGTCCCGCACCGTTTGTGACAACTGGCTGAAGGCGACCACATTTTCGTCATTTCGCAGGTGCAGATAAAAAGCAATGCTCTCGGTCACGTGTTCAGTGAGCCACCAGCCGGGGTAACCGGCTTCGTTAGCAGCCCGCGTGAGCGCCGCGTGAAGCCAGTCACGGTTGAACTCGAAGAGTTGTCCCGACGTCGTCCGAAGATATGGAAACTCTTCCTTAAACGCGACCATGTTCTCTAATTGCGCGCTCGCGCGAACGGCGGGCGACGTTTGCGTTCTCTTTCGCTGTCTCAGCAGGAAACAATTCCCGTTGAAGCGCATTTGGTTTTATTCGGCGTCCCAATGTGTGGATCGCATCCACGAATTGGTCGACGTCCTGAAAACGCTGGTAAACCGACGCGTAACGCAAGTAAGCGACCTCATCAATTCCGCGTAGCTTTTCAAGCACTCTCGCGCCGATCACCGAAGAGGAAACTTCACGTCCGCCGGTCTCGAGTTCGTGCACGATTTCGTCCACCATGTCCTCCAACGTAAGCAAACTGGCGGATCGCTTTTCAAACGCTTTGGCGATGCTGGCAGCAAGTTTGCGACGGTCGAACGGCTCATGTGTTCTGTTGGCTTTTATCACGCGCAGGTCCGAACGCTCGATCTCCTCATAGGTCGTGTAGCGGTATTTGCACTTTAGACACTGGCGGCGACGACGGATGCTTGACCCGTCGCGCGATTGACGGGAATCGATGACTTTGTCGTCACGCGACCCGCATTTGGGGCAACGCATAGTGTCGGAAGTTAATTAGCACACCATAAATTGTGGCGTCAATGTTTTCGTTTCAATTTAACGACGAAAAAAAATCGAACACTGAATGAAATAACAACGCTGCGCATTCAGTTCGAAGTTGGATGTTCGATGGCGATGATATAGCGGTAGCGCCAGCAACTACACAGGCAGTTCAATGCAAAATCGCAAAACACGCACGGCAACCTACGGCCCGTGGTTGGTTGGTCTTGGTGCTGCGCTGTGGGGAACAGAAAGCGCCTGGCGTATCCCGCTAAACGAATTATTCGACGCAAAAGTAATCGTTTTTTGGGAACACGTTTTCATTCTGATCATGTTCCTGCCGATTCTGATCTCGCGACTGGACGAAATCCCGAGAGTACGGGCACGCACATGGGGCTTTTTGATTTTCTCGGGATTTGCCGGTTCCGCGGTGGGCACGGTCTTTTTTACGCTGGCGTTGAAGTACGGCAACCCGACGGTAGTAAACGTGGTCCTAAACATTCAGCCCGTTATCTCAACGCTCGGGGCGTTCCTCCTTTTCGGTGATCGCCTTGCTCGCCAGTTCTTCCTTTACGCTGGGATCGCAATCGTGGCAGGCGTGTTTGTATCGGTTGCGTATCCGACTCAGATCGGAGTTTCATTTGAGCGCGCAGGTCTGAACGTGGGCACAGGGTACGCGTTGATCTGTGCGTTGTTTTGGGGTCTCTCCACCGTCGCCGGACGCGGTGTAATGCTGGGCATGTCACTGCGACTCGCCTCCAGTCTGCGCATCGTGATCGGACTGGGTTGCATGACGCTTATTCTTTTGGCTTACGGCAAACTGAACGGCGCGGCACTCTGGCCGGAGGCTGCGCAAGCACATCCAATAAAGGCCATCGTGTTGTTGTGTTTCCTCGCGTCGATCTCAGGCGGGGTTCCGCTCCTGATTTATTTTCAAGGACTGCATCTCACCCGCGCATCCACAGCCGGTTACTTCGAAATGATGCAAACACTTGCCGCAGTCTGCATCACCTGGGGTTTCTTCCACGCCAGTCTTCACCCGCATCAGGTAATCGCCGCCATCGTTCTGATTGCTGCGGTAGCGATGGTGCACCATATCCAACAACAGGTCGAACCTCATAACTGATCGCTCTCTAAATGAAACTCGTCCGCTGGCTCGTGATCATCTGCGTTGTCCTTCTGCTGGTTTATGGCGCATCGCCTTACTTTTCGTTTTGGCGATTCACGGCCGCCGTACGATCGCGCGATGCCGCGGCAATAAATGAGCGCGTTGATTTTCCTGCGGTCCGAGCTTCTCTGAAAAGGCAACTGGTGGCGCGTTTCGCTAACCGGACGAGCAGTCACAAGCGCTGGATTAACCTCGGGCCAACGCTCATCGATGCCATCATAGATGCCTACGTCACACCTGAGGGGATCGCAGCGTTGCTCTCAAATCCCGAAGCGCTGAAGAACCTTAAAGCGCCGCGAGAGTTCCATTTCGAATTCGGCAAAAACGAAGACTTGTCCAAAGTGAAATACGCATTCTTCACGGGGCCGCGCAGTTTTGTCGTCGATCGTGATGGAATAAAGCTCGGGTTCCATTTCACAACCTCAGGCTGGCAACTTCACGATCTCGACCTCGGTCTAACCGAGGAGAAGCGTTAATCTCCGACGTCGATCGCAGAGCGAGTCGCTCGATGGCACTGCGGCGTCCTAAACCAGGCTAAACTCGCCGCCCCGCTTTGAAAGCACTCCGTGTCTCGTGCAAAGATCTGCGAAAGTCTGCAAGCCTTGCTTCTCTCGAGTTCCAAAGCCGAATCGAAGATGCTCGTCGTAGTAACGATCAAGAAATTCCCGCGTGATTTCCTGTTTGTTATCAGCCGCGTCTGCCACAGCCTCTGATACGATGGCCGGGATGTCGGCAAGATTTTCGTCTCGTAATCCGCGCAGGCGTTGAGCGATGGACTTTGCATCGGGTACTTCGGGCCGGATCAGCCAGAGCGCGTAAACAAACGGAAGCCCGGTAAGTTTCTTCCATTGCTCACCAAGATCCCAGAATTGAAATTCATCGGCGTGGTTTTGCCGGAAGCTAATCGCTTGATCGCCGATGATGAGGCGCGCGCGAGGTAATCCTGCGCTCCCCGGAACTGCGTCGGTCAAACGACCGGTCAATCCAAGCTCTGCTAGAAGACAACGCAACAGATTGACCGCAGTTTCGGACGCCGGATCAAGTTCGATTTCCTCGATGTTCGAGAACTTGCCACGGTGCGCGACTACTACACTGTAAACGGGGCCGTCGGATGAAATGGAAACGTCGTCAACGATCCGATAGATCGGGTTGCGCAGAAATTCGAAGCTGGAAACAAGTGCGACGTCGAGCTGGCCTTTCGCGAGTCGCCGACACAAAGCGGACGGATGGTCGAACTCAACCTCGCCCGGCCACCCGCGGATGAGCGGACGGGCGTTTAAATACTTAACGCAACCGACGCGGACGGATTTCAACGTAAAGCAATATTTGTAGGGCGTTTCTGTGAAACACCAAGACAATCAGGCGTCTGACACAGACGCCCTACAATTCGGATGCGATCATTTACACGCAGGCGAGTTCCGCTTGCGCTGGTGTCGTGCGTTTCCCCGCATCCGACCGGTGCGAAATATGTCGGTAATGACTGTCGCGCTGAACAGGCTGGCGGCCAGCTTCGCGAATGGCGTGTTCAAGCGCGGCGACAGTTTGCTGCTGCGGCGTGGTGGCGCCGGCCATGTGGAAAATTTTTTCCTCCAGGATTGTTCCGTGGAGATCGTCCACACCGTAACTCAGCGAGACCTGCGCTAGAGGCAATCCGAGGCTGACCCAATACGCGGTCAGGTGGTCTATGTTGTCGAGGTAAATACGGCTTACCGCGAGGTTGCGCAGTTGCTCAAATGCGGAGGCGCGCTTGGTGTGCGCAAGAATTCCATGGGATTGCGTTGGCTCGAACGCAAAAGGGACAAACCCAGTGAACCCGCCGGTCTCGTCCTGTAGTTGCCGCAGCTGGCGCAAATGATCAGCCCGATGAGCAAGCGTCTCGATTTGTCCGTAAAGCATCGTGCATGTGCTGCGGCCGCCCATCGAATGCCACGTGCGATGCACGTCCAGCCATTCGGCGGCGGTTTCCTTGCCGCGGCAAATCTGGTCGCGGACGATCGGATCGAAAATCTCGGCGCCACCCCCGGTGATCGAACCAAGTCCGGTTTCGCGCAGAATTTCCAACGCATCGCGAATCGGCATCTTGAAGATTCGCTGGGCCAAATGACGGATTTCGATCGCGGTGAATGCCTTTATATGCAGTTGCGGATCGAGCGCGCGTAGTCTTCTCAAGAGATCGAGGTACCAGTCCTTTTTCAAGGTGGGATGCAATCCGCCCACCATGTGCACCTCGGTCACGCCGAGTGGGAGCGCATCCGTCACGGCCTGAACGATTTCGTCAATTGCGTATTCGAATGCGTGGGCGTCGCGTTTCTTGGCGGCAAATGCGCAGAACTGGCAGGATAAGATGCAGATATTTGAGTAGTTGATGTAGCGATTGTGGATGTAGGTCGCGTAGTTGCCGTTCTTCCGCTCTCGCACCACGTTCGCGATTATTCCAAGGGCGTTAAGATCATTTGTTCCATAAAGCGTCAGAGCGTCGCCTTCAGAAATCCGCTGCTGCGCCTCGACCTTCTCCGCGATCGGTCGGAGTTCTTTTGGAATGAGCTGGTAATTCATAGGAGGGCTCTGGTTTATCGTGCGCCAAGCATGCACAGGCCGTCCACGGCTTGCAACAAAAACGATGGCTACGAGGGTGATGCATGCCGACTTTTGAGGAGCCGCATTTTTCTGGCAAATTTGCCATGTGCCAACGTCTAACTCACGATGTCTCAGAACGATCGAGGAAACCAAGGCAGATCGGAAGAAGATGCCGATGACGTGCGGCTGATGCAGTTGGTCGGCCGGGGCGATACTCGGGCATTTGAGCAGCTCATCGAGAAGCATCAGACGTTGGTGGCGGGCACGGTCGCGCGCATGCTCGGCAGCACTTCGGATGTGGAAGACATCGCGCAACAGGTCTTTATCCGAGTTTGGAAAAGCGCGCGCCGATATGTTCCGCGCGCCAAGTTTACGACCTGGCTGTTGAAAATTACCCGCAATCTGGTGTTTAACGAGATGCGCCGCACCAAGCGTCGCCCTCATGTTCCGCTGCAATCAGAGCCAGGCGCAGAGGATCCACCTTTAAAGGATGAGACGACCCTTGCGCCGGACGCATCTCTTTTGGAGTCGGAACTGCAGCAGGCGATCGAGGAAGCGATTCAGCGGCTCCCGGAAACCCAGCGGATGGCGCTCGTGCTACGCAGGTATCAACAGCTCACCTATGAACAAATCGCCGAGGTCCTCGATCTCTCGGTACCGGCGGTAAAGAGTGTACTTTTTCGTGCGCGCACAGAACTCCGGTCTCGGCTCAGCAAATATCTCGATTAATCCGTCAAATCGAGTTTCACCGGCGCTCCTCGTCCTCAAGGACTCGACCTCGGACGCGGCGCGTTTCGGTGTGATGCGTCAACACATGCACGCGTCCATCGCTCCCGCGGAAAAATGCGCTTAAAACCCAGCTGACAAAGCTGATCACAATCGCGCCCCAGAACGCGCTCCAAAAGCTATCTACATGAAATCCGACAACGACATGGGGTACCAGAAGCAGCAAGAGTCCGTTTAAAACCAGAATGAACAAGCCCAGCGTAATGAGAATGACCGGCGCGCTGAGGATCAACAGAAACGGCCGGACAAAGGCGTTAAGAATACCCAGCAAAAGCGACGCCCCAATGAGCGCCGCAACTGTGTCGTACCGGATCCCATGGATGATGGACGAGGCGACCATCACTGCAATCGTCGTCGCAGCCCAGCGGAAAACGAATTGTTTCATGCCGATCATGTTTCCCTTAATTTACCGGATCTCGTGCCGAGGGCGAGAAAGCACTTGCGAACGAGTTGAAATCATTTAACCACTGAACACCTGTGCCAAAAAAAACGAAAACTGCCGAAGATATGAATCGGCCCGCGCCAGAGTCAGGCGCGCCGGTTGCGACAAAAAAAACCGGCAAGCGCCAGACGCCACGACGTGCAACTACGGCGAAAAAGTCGCGCAAGCCGAGCGGGACAAGACATGCGAGTGAGCGAACTGCACATATTTCAGCCTCTCCACAAACGGACGTGACGCCGATGTCGGGGGAACCTTCAGACGACGCCGTTCGCCTCCGAGCCTATTTCATTTCCGAACGCCGGCGCAGATTCGCTTTGCCCGGCGACGCGGAGTCAGATTGGGTCGAAGCCAAACGCCAGTTGCTCGCAGAGGCTCGTCAATAAATTCGAGAAAGCAGGCAGCACACAATGGAACGTCCTTTGGCCGACCTGGCGCAGGCGCTGCGAGAGCGCCTCGAAATCATTCACGACGACGAAAGTCGCCGGAACGCGGACACCCACGTGGCACGCCTGCGGGCGGTCTCGGAAAAGATTGAAGAGTTGCAAGCGGCGCTATCGCAGCCGGTCGATACTAGATTGGCGCATTATCTCCAGCGCCGCAGCTACGACAAAGCGCTGGAACTCTTGGAAAATTCGTAGCAGCGCTCACCGCGGCGAGCGCCGTTCAAACCTAGTCACGCCTTATTCGTCCATGGGCCCGCGACGGATCTGGAAGCTGAATAATACCCGCTCCGGATTGTTGACCGGATCGTATTCTACAAACCCGTTCTGCACAGTCGAGTTAATGCCGTAACTCGTGACCGTGAGCGTTTTCCCATCCGCGCTGACATCAAGCACATTGTAATTGAATGTGTCTGGGCTGTAGAAGTCAGCCGGCTGGCGTAGCGCTTCGGCGTTGGGGTCGCCGAGACGTGTGACATTGCGCAGACCCGGATAACCGGCAAGACCGATGGGCTCAAGTCCCGCAGCGCTTTCTGCATTGGCAATGCTGTCGGCAAGCTCCTTCACAAGCGAAAAGGTGTGGTTCGAAATCAAATCAGGACCGGTTGCTCCCAGCGGACCACACACTATCTCGAAGCAATACGGCACTTTTACGTAGGTTGATTGATCGGCCGTCTGGCCAGTCGGCGAATACAAAAGTTCGTTGATACGATTCTGGTGATCGTCGGTCGCAAGGAATACCACATTGGTAATCTCGTTATCGGCTATGAATTTCAGCAGCGCGTTGCGTTCCGCCCGATAGCCACCCATCCACGATTTGCCACCGTCGCTCGTGACCGACAACCAGGCCAACCGTAGTGGCCACTGTTACGGTGTTGCCACCCGACGCAGCCGTTGTCGTAATCGAAGTAACGTTGCCCAACAGACCGTACTCAGCAGTTGTCGGCGGATTGACCAGCGTCAGGTTGCCGCCGATCGGCCCTATTTCGTCGATCGGATCAGAAATGTTGATGAACTTCCACGTGGGCGGGCCGTGCTGCGCATCAAGAAGCGTTTGCTCCAGCCACGCAAGCTGTGTTGCACCAAGCATTGTGCGGTTTGGATTGTCCGCGCGAGGTCCGGTGTCGTCGGCATTTGCGGCAGTCTTCATCCGGATGTCGCGATAAGTGCGACAATCGGTATTGATGAAGATCGCGTTCTTACCCCATCGTTGGGCGAAGTAAAGCTGACGAGTCCCGTTCGTGCGCGGGTCCGCCGGCACAGTGAGTACACCACGTTCTGTCAACGGTTGGTAGTTCTCGAACACCTGCTGCAATCTTTGGAAACCGCCGCTCTTGTTCATGAACGGCACGCTGCCGTCATTCGGTGTGACATCGTTCGAGTTCACTCGCGCGTCCACACCTGCGCCGGTCATGAAATCGAAGGGCGGCATTCCAGTGAGGCTGCCAACCCCGCTGCCTGCCGGCGCGCCCCCGTTGATATATTGTTTGTTGCCGAGTTCGTGATTGTCATAGGCCGTGTAGTTGCCCTGCCCCGCGAAAAATGGTTGAAGACAATTCTGGCCGCCGGTGTTTACCGGAAAAAACTGCTCGCGATATTTGCGCGAGAAATCATTAAACAACTGCGAATCGGTTGCGGTCGGCACCGTCACCGTCGGGTCCGGAATGGTTTCCAGTGCTGGTGACAGCGGGTGACCCAATGCTCGCGGAGGTTTCATATTCGGTGTCTCCATCGAACATGAAAAAATCGAGATTCTTCGCGGGCACCTGGCTCGCGAGCGCGTAAGGCCGAATCAGACCGTCGCAATCGCCGCTGACCGCGAAATGCACCGCCACTTTCGCCTTCGCGTCAGGCGCGGTTTTGAATTTCCCGACATTACTCGTCACAGAAGCGTCGAGGGTCTGGAATCGGTAATAGTAAAGGGTTGCTGCGCGCAAGCTGCCAAGATTGGTCTTTACGGTGTAATCGGTCGTTGCGTCAGCAGTTCCAGCAAGAAGCGTGGTCACTCCCGTGATGAAGTTCGGGTCTGTGGTGATTTGGACATTGAGCTGAGTCGGTCCGGGACTGATCTCGTCTTTGGCGCGAGTCCAGACGGTCGCGTCATTGGTTGTTGCGTCGCCGGCAGCAACCCCCAGGAAGGCGACGCTCGCATCCGCGGACGTCACCTGAGTGATTAAGGCTGCAAAAAACGCCAGAGCTGTAGTCCGAAATGAAACGAAGTTTTTCATGCGCCAAATAAATCTGCGGAATGTGCCGATTTGATGGCTTCTCTGTGAAAGGTTCGTGACTTTTTCGCGGTCAAACAGGATCCGCGAACCGTTTGCCCGGCAATTCTTGATCACGGACTTCACGGATGATCTTAGTAATCCGCGGTCTCAAACCCAGAATCACGACTGTCTTATAGAAGATAAAAGACTACAGCGCGCTTGATCAGATCGAAGACGTGGCAGCAGCAAATCTTTCATAAGCTTCTGCTAGTGCATCGAGGGAGATGCGAAACCTTCTCGTGTCATATGACTGCATTTCCGAAGACACGCGAGCGCGCCCTGGACAATCTCATCAATCTCACGCCCAGTGCAGACGCGAACAGGAACGAATCAGAAACGGGTTCGATCAGGCGCCCATTCCGTTTTCCTGTTGCTTCAGCAACCGCGCAGCGTGCTGGAGTTTTTCGATCGCTTCTCGGTAACTCACCGGCTGCATCGCCGTGAAACCGTGGAAACCGCGCAGCGGAATTACTCGGTCGTGCTCGCCGTCGCCCGAGTGCAGCCAGAGTGCTTCAAAATTCAGCGCCGGCGCCTGTAGGAGCCGCAGTTCGAACTGCCGCTCGCCCGTGGGCAGCGCCGCGACAGCTTCCAGAGCCCGCGGCAAGAGCTGCAAGTAAGCGCCTGAGGCCGACATCTGGCGAACCTTTTTCTCGTCGTGCGCTACGTCGTAAAACGCCCGCGGTGTCTCGCGCTCGAATTCGATCACGCGGACGCCCGTTTGCGCTGCCCGCGGATCACCCTCTCGCAGCGCCTCCAACCCCAGCGTGAATACCGGATGTGCGAGTCCGAGCGACCGCCCCTTCGTGTCCTCGATCTGCTCCACCGGCAACCCCGCTTTTACTCCGAGCAACGGCCGCTGCTCCCAGATGTGCCGCAGAATTTCCTGATCCACAAGCATCGGAAGGATAAACATAAAGTCGATGTGGCTTTTCGTGAAATCAGTGTCCGTCCATGTGCCGGTGCCTTGATAGTTGTTGCTGAAGTCGGAAACCGTCAGGTGCGATTTTCCATAAATCGGATCGTCGATGTCGAAGTAGTTATCGCCAAATAGCGCCGCCGTGTAACCATAAATTACGCAGAAATGCCCGCCACCACCGCTCCACCCGATCCGCGCGCCCACCGGGCGCCCGGCATCGATCTCCGCCTTCACTGCCGCGAAATCGACGGGCCCCGTCACGCTCACGAAATTTTGCGTCCGCTGCAAGGCCTTCGCCAGCCACCAGCTCACGTTGCAGGCATCCGGCACCGGCGCATCGCAACAGGTTGTCAGGCTCAGCTCCGCGCAAGCGATGTTGCACTGCGACCACCGGCTGAGAAACCAGTAGTAATGCGATACACTGCGCGCAGTCGCCGCCCAGCACCAATTCGATTGCGTCTGCGCCTGCATGTTGAAAGCCAGGCTCCTTGAGAAAAAAAGCCAGTTGTGAAAATCAAGCTTCCGCTGCAAAGCGTCGTAAGGCTGCGAAGTAGCATGGATGAGATCGGATAAGTTCATGGCGTGATTATCGAAATGAGTCAGCTATAGGAACTGCAGTCAAGGATAGGATCACACTAACCGACGCTCGTGGCCAATCGATCAGAAGCAGCTCCAGCGAGGATCTCGCGCCTGCGACCCTTTTTCACCAAATCAGCGAGCCTTTAAAGAAGATAGAAGCTCCATCGCCTGGTTAGGTCTATTGCCCATGAATAATACGCATGACTCTGCCGTCGCTTGCTCGAATAACTGTAACGGCGGTGCCACCAAACGAACCGTTCGGCAGTGAACCAAACACTACCCAGTACTTTCCGGATCGGATTGCGCGAAATGGCTGCTCCTTGTCGACCTCGGCTTTACCATAGGCGGCGCCCGCGACGGCGCGATGTATCGCCTTCGCGACCTCTGCAGTAGGAACAACGCGACCATCTTTCTTCCATGGAAGAGGCTCCTTCTGTTGAAGTGCTTCGCGCACTTCTTGGGCAGCTCCCTGCTCGTAAATCTCACCCTCCGATACCGCAGACGCGGTGCCGTGCAAGGCGAAACACACCATGCCAACTAGAAATCCTCTCATAGGCCTAACGAGAATTAGGCGAAAATTTTCGTTTAACTCGGCTTTTGTCCTGCAAATGCTCCGGATAAAAGGAGCACATCGCGCGGCGCTTTTATCGCGAATACAGCTCGACGATCAGCTGTTCGTTCACGATCGGCTGCATTTCTTCGCGGGAAGGGATGTGGGAGACTTTGCCGCTGAGCCCGTCGCGATCGGCTGTGAGCCAATCGGGCACAGGAGCAATTTGCGTCAGATCGAGGTAGCGCAGTGCGAGCTGACGCGATTTTGGCTTGTCTTTGATCGTGATCTCGTCACCTGGTTTCACATTATAAGAAGCGACATTGACGCGACGGTCGTTCACCAGCACATGGCCGTGCGACACCAGTTGGCGCGCTGCGCTGCGTGTATTAGCGAAACCAAGGCGGTAAACAACGTTATCGAGTCGCGTCTCCAGTAGTTGCAGCAGCGTCTCACCGGTCACACCGCGTTTTTGCAGCGCTTTCCTGAAAATCCTCCGGAACTGCTTCTCGAGCAGACCATATTGATAACGCAGCTTCTGTTTTTCACCGAGGGCAATCGCGTAATCGGACTGTTTGCGCCGCGACCCTCTGGGGCCATGCATTCCCGGCGGATAATTTTTCCGCTCCAACGCTTTGGAAGAGCCGAATATTGGCACGCCATAGCGCCGGCTTACCCTCGTTTTTGGTCCTGTATATCTGGCCATTTTAGGAAGCTGATAGTTGAGAGTTGATAGTTGGTAACATCAGACGCGGCGCTGCTTTGGCGGACGACAACCGTTGTGTGGCACCGGCGTAACGTCGCGAATCACCGTGAGGTCGAGCCCGATCGCCTGCAAAGCGCGCACGGCGGATTCGCGTCCTGCTCCCGGTCCTTTGACCAACACTTCCACTTCTTTGAGTCCATGGCCCATTGCCTGGCGCGAGGCATCCTGAGCGACCATTTGGGCAGCATAAGCGGTGCTTTTGCGCGAACCTTTGAAGCCAACCTTGCCGGCGCTCGACCATCCGATCACATTGCCTTTTAGATCAGTGATCGTCACGACCGTGTTGTTGAACGTGGCGAGCACATGCGCAACGCCTGAATGAACGTTCTTGCTCCCTTTGGCTTTGACGATCTTCGGCTTCTCAACCTCTTCGGTTGAGAGGGAAAGATTTTCCGGCGCTCCGGCTGCAGGAGCTGGCTGATCTTTCTTTGGCTTTGCCGTCTTCTTTGCCGCCGGACGTTTAGGCGCTGCTTCGGCTTTTGGAGCTGCCTCTTTGGCGGCCGGTTGCTTTTCATCGGCTTCGCCTTGCGTTTTCGTTTCGTCCGGATTTGGGGGATTCGTTTCTTCAGCCATATAAGTCGTTGCTTAAACCTTGCCGGCTTTGGCGTCCGGATTGCGAATTACGCCCACCGTTTTGCGAGGTCCTTTACGTGTTCGCGCATTTGTTGACGTGCGTTGACCGCGCACGGGCAAACCTTTGCGGTGACGGATGCCGCGATAAGAATTGATCGCTTGTAGACGTTTCAAATTGCCTTGAATGTCGCGGCGCAGATCGCCCTCGATCTTGATTTTGTTGTTCGTGATGGCGTGAATGATCTCATTCAACTGCTGCGGCGTAAGATCTTTCGCCCGGATGTTTGGGTCGATATTCGTCTGGTCGAGAATGCGTCTCGCAGTGCTAAAGCCGATTCCGTAGATATACGTCAAAGACACCTCGACGCGTTTGTCTGCTGGAATTTCAACTCCTAGTAATCTTGGCATGGTACTGGTTAAATAAGTTACAACGTTACAAAGTTAAAGCCACTCAGCCCTGGCGTTGCTTGTGCCGTGGGTTTTTGCAGATCACGCGCACAACGTTCTTGCGCTTCACAATCCTGCAACTCGCACAAAGTCTTTTTACTGATGGTCGTACTTTCATAATTCCCGAAATCGAAAACCGCGGCTGCACGCCGGGTCGTCATCTTTGGCGATAAATAATTCGCCCTTTCGACAAATCGTAAGGTGAAATCTCTAGCATAACTTTGTCTCCTGGCAAGATCCGAATGAAATGCAGACGCATTTTGCCGGAGATATGTGCCAGCACGCGATGGCCACCCGGAACGTCGACCCGGAACATGGTGTTAGGCAACAACTCGACGACGGTGCCCTCTACCTCAATTGCGTCTTTGCGCGCCATGTCAGAATTTCGGGGTCGTCCCTCGTAATCAGAACCGTGTGCTCGAAGTGCGCTGACGGCAGGCTATCCGCCGTGCATACTGTCCAGCCATCGTCGAGCAATCGAACATCGGACGTGCCGATGTTTATCATCGGCTCAATTGCGAGCGTCATCCCCGCCTTCAATTTTGGTCCGCTACCGCGTTTGCCATAATTAGGGATTTGGGGCTCCTCATGCATTTTGCGCCCGACGCCGTGCCCAACAAATTCGCGCACTACCGAAAAACCATATCGGCGCGCTTCATCCTCAATTTCGGCGCAGATATCCCCCACACGCCGGCCTTCGTAGGCGGCGCTGATTGCGCGCGCGAGCGCGTTTTCGGTAGCACGCAGTAACTGGTCTGTGCGCTCGTCAATGATTCCAACGGGAACAGTCGTGGCGTTATCACCAACCCAACCATCCTGAATAATGCCGATGTCGAGCTTCACGACGTCGCCATACTGAATGCGCCGCGCGCCGCCAATACCATGGACCACTTCGTCGTTAAGGGAGATGCAAATGTTCCCGGGAAAGACCCGATGCCCCAGCCGATAACCCAGAAAGGCGCTTTTTACGCCGGCGTCGCTCATGAAGTCCGCGGCTGATTGATCTACTTCCTTGGTTGTAATTCCAGGGCGAATCAGATCGCTTACCCGGTCAAGTATGTCGCTGGCTGTGCGGCATGCCTGCCGCATCTTGTCAATTTCCCGGGCGTTCTTGATCGGGATCATTTAGCCGTCTTATCCTCAATCAATTTTGAGATGTCGGCAAAGACCGCATCGCGGTCGCGGTTCCCGTCGATACGATGCAACATCGACAGCTTTTTATAAAAGGCTCCCAGCGGTTCGGTCTTCATACGGAACTCTTGCAAACGCGTTTGCAACACGGCCAAATCATCATCATTACGGCGCTCCAATCGGCCGTCGCAATACGGACACACGGGACGGTTGGCGAACTGTGCACTCGAGGAACTCGTCGTGAAACCGCACTCGGCGCATTGAAGCCGGCCGGTGATGCGATCGCGCACAGTCTCCTCTGATACTTCCAGCCAGATCGCCAGATCCAGGGCCGTGCGTAACTTCGTCAACATCGACATCAAGCTTTCAGCCTGCGGCAATGTTCGGGGAAATCCGTCGAAGACGAATCCGTGACCGCCATGCAAGCGCAACCAGTCCTCGATTAGTTCGATGATGATCTTGTCCGGGACCAGTCCGCCGCTCTGGAGCACTTCGGCAGTCTCCTGCCCCAGCGGTGTCCCTAGATCGCGTTCACGCCGCAGAATCGCACCGGGTGAAGTCACGGGAATCCCGAAGTGCCGCGTAATCATTTCCGCCTGAGTTCCTTTGCCGGAACCGGGCGGGCCGAGAAGAACAAGCCGCCTTTTCACCTATCGCCCGTAAAGAAAGATCGCGACCCCGGCAATCACGAGCACGGCAATACCCACATATAACCACATCAGTATGCCGCTGCCCGGCGCTTCGCCGCGCGCGTAGGCAGCGCGATCAAACGAGCGCCCGCGAATTCGGCCCTTGCGCAAAAATCCGTCGTAATGCCGCTGAATCAGGTGCGTCTCCACTTGCCGCATGGTATCGAGCATGACGCCTACGATGATCAACAGGCTTGTGCCGCCGAAGAACTGAGCCGTGATCACCGGCACATTCAGCCATTGGCTGAGCAGACTTGGGAACACCGCGATCAGCGTTAAAAAGATTGCGCCCGCAAAAGTCAGGCGGGTCATGGTGAAATCCAGGAAGTCGGCAGTCGGTTTTCCCGGTCGCACACCGGGGATGTAACCCCCGTATTTTTTCAGATCGTCCGCAATTTGGGTCGGTTGAAACTGAGTGGCGACCCAGAAGTAGCTGAAGAAAAAAATCATCGCCGCAAGAGCGAGATAATGCGGCCACCCGGTCGAAAGCGCTGCAGCAATGCGATTCGCCGTGGGACTGTTCTTGAAGCCGTAGCTAACGATTGTTGCCGGGAACAAAAGCAGCGCCCACGCAAAGATGATCGGCATCACGCCCGCATAATTCACTTTCAAGGGCATGTACTGCGTTTGGCCGCCGTACATTTTCCGCCCCACCACGCGTTTCGCGTACTGCACAGTGATTTTACGGACCCCTTGCGTAATCGCGATCACTGCGGCGATAACAAAGATGAGGACCAACACGAGTAGCACCAGCACCATCGGGTTCACCTGGCTCGCTCCTTGCCCCGATGGAACAAAAGTCTTCCAAGCCTGCACCAGCGCAGCGGGCAGCCGCGCAACAATCCCTATCGTGATGATGAGAGAGATGCCGTTGCCGATACCGCGCTCGGTGATTTGATCGCCCAACCACATCAAAACCAACGTGCCGGTCGTTAGGGAGATCACCGTGACAATTCGGAATTTCCAGCCAAGATCGTCCACCAGCGGAACACCAAGTTGCCTGATTGTGTCAGTAATTCCGGGCAGCATCGTGTGATACGACTCCGGGTGCTGAAAGGAGAGCGCCAGCAGGTAACCTTGGAAAATGCACAGCACCAATGTTGTATAGCGCGTCAACTGCATGATCTTCTGGCGACCGCCGTCTTCGCGCGCCAGCCTGCCGAGTCGCGGAATCACTGCAGTCAGCAACTGCATCATGATCGACGCGCTGATGTACGGCATGATCCCGAGAGAAAAGACAGCGCAGTTTTCCAGCGCGCCGCCACTGAACAAATTAAACAGCGCGGCCAGACCGCCACCGGTGCGCTGGCTGAGCGAAGTGCGAAACCATTCTTGCAAAACGCCCTGATTCACACCTGGCGTCGTAATTGCAGCGCCCAAACGCACAATCACGATTACGGCCAGCGTAAACAAAATACGCCGGCGCAACTCCGGTATCTTAACGGTATTTAAGAACGCCGAAATCATTCGCTCTTCTTGTTGCGCGATTTCGTTTTCTTAACCCGCGGTTTAGCTGTCGCGACCGCGGCGTCTGGCTCCCCTTCCGAAGAAGCAACGTCTGCCTGGCCTTTTTCAATCCTGCGTGCTTCCCGCAGCGTGACGGTTCCACCGGCCTTTTCAATTTTTTCACGCGCGGTCGTACTGATTTTGTCGACTTGCACTTTGAGGTCGTGCTTCAGTTCGCCGTCGCCGAGGATTTTGATCCCGGCAAAATGACCTCGGACAAGATTCGATTCGCGCAAAAGTTGTTCGTTTACAACTGTGCCGGCCTTAAATCCATTGAGGTCACTCACGTTCACAACAGCGTAACTCTTGTGAAATGCTGCGTTATTAAATCCACGCTTGGGCAATCGTCGAATCAGCGGCATTTGTCCGCCTTCGAAGCCGAGTCGGATACTCCCACCTGAGCGCGCCTTTTGGCCCTTGCTCCCCTTCCCGCTGGTTTTGCCGTGTCCCGAGCTTTCACCACAACCGAGGCGCTTGACGCGGTGGCGCGAACCGGGTCGCGGCCGCAAATTATGAAGCCGCATCATGTGACTCACCTCTTCCATCGCGGGACACAATCCCGCGCAGCTTAAAAATTTGATCCTTGCGGCGAAGCGACCGCAGTGCGGCGATCGTGGCCTTCACCACGTTGGCGTGATTGCTAGATCCAAGCGATTTCGCGAGCACGTCGCGAATGCCGGCTGCTTCCGCAACGGCTCGCACGCCGCCGCCGGCGATGATCCCTGTTCCGGGCGACGCAGGGCGCAGCAGCACTCGCGCACCGTCGAACTCGCCGAGCACTTCGTGCGGGATCGTATTTTCGTTCAGTGAAACTTTTTCCATTCCTTTGCGTGCCGCCTCAGAGGCTTTTCGAATAGCCTCGGAAACTTCGTTGGCTTTACCAAAGCCGTATCCCACCCGTCCATCGTGGTCGCCGGCAACAATCAAGGCGCTGAAGCTGAAACGCCGCCCGCCCTTCACCACTTTTGCGCAGCGATTTATAAACACGACTTTCTCACTCGTGTCACCCTTGGCAGTCGATGCCCTTTCTTGCCTGCGCGAGTCTGATCGTCTTCCTGAGCTTTTGTGATTCATGAATTAAAACTTTAAACCGCCCGCGCGCGCCGCATCGGCGAGTGCCTTCATTTTTCCGTGGTAAAGAAATCCGCCGCGATCAAAAACAACCCGGTCGAGTTTCTTCGCAAGTGAGCGTTCCGCGATTGCCTTGCCGACCAGTTCCGCCGCTGCCTGGTTTGCCTGCGCTTTAGTTTCGCCAAGCAACGAACACTCAGCAGTCGATGCAGCGGCGATCGTGCATCCCGCATCGTCGTCGATCACCTGCGCATAAATATGTTTGCCGGAAAAATGGACTGCCAGGCGCGGCCGTTGGGCGGTGCCTGCAACTCTTTTCCTGATCCTTCGATGAATGCGCTGCTGCGCTGCCTTACGAAACATCGCCATGCCTATTGAACGGTCTTGCCTTCCTTGCGACGAATCTGCTCGCCTGCGTAGCGAACACCTTTGCCCTTGTAAGGTTCCGGCGGATAAAAACGGCGGATATCGGCTGCCACTTGTCCCACTAATTTTTTATCGACACCCTGGATGGTGATTTTGGTGTTATCGGCCACCGTGATTTTGATGTCCTTCGGAATCGGAAAAGCAAGCGGATGCGAGAAGCCGAGGCTCAAGTTGAGGTTCGAGCCCTGGACGGCTGCTCTGAAACCGACGCCTTCGATCTCCAGTTGCTTGGTGAATCCTTCGCTGACTCCCTGAACCATGTTGTACACGAGACTGCGCGAAAGTCCGTGCAACGCTTTCGCGCTGCGCGTTTCCGCTTCCCGCACAACCGATACATGGTTGTCCTGCACGCTCGCCGTGATTTCACGGGGAAGCGTCCACTGCAATTTTCCCTTCGGCCCTTCCACCGATACCTGTCCGCCGTCGCTGACGTTTACCTTGACCTTGTCGGGAATATCGACCGCTTTATTTCCGATTCGTGACATGAGCTTTTGATTCGGTAAATCGTTACAAAATAAATCGTCACCAGACGTAGGCCAACAGTTCGCCGCCAACCTTTTGCTTTTTTGCTTCGCGCCCCGATAAAATGCCTCGCGAAGTGGAAAGAATCGCCAGACCCATTCCACCGAGGACCCGCGGGATTTCATCCGCGCCAACGTAACGGCGCAAACCAGGCCGACTGACCCGCTTCAGTCCCGCAATCGCGCTCGATCTATCCACAAGCTTGTTGACGACCTTGATTCGCGGGTGCTCGCCGCTCGTGTCGACCGAATAATCCGAGATGTAACCTTCCTCTTTGAAGATCCGTGCAATTTCGGCTTTGATTTTCGAGTACGGAATGAGCACTTCCGGCTTTTGCGCGCGGACGCCGTTGCGGACGCGCGCCAGAAAATCAGCAATAGGGTCTGTAACAGTGCTCATACAAAAAATCAGGCGGCTTGCGCGGCGGGCTTCTTAGCCCGGTCGCTGAACGGCATGCCCAGTTCGCTCAACAGCGACTTAGCTTCCTCGTCCGTTCGCGCCGTGGTGACAATTGTAACATCAAATCCGATGTTGCGCTTGATTTTGTCGAGCTCGACTTCGGGGAAAATCGACTGGTCCGAAATGCCGATCGTGTAATTGCCGTTCTTATCGAAACACCGCGGTGATACGCCGCGGAAATCGCGAATGCGCGGCAGGGCGGCCTTGATGAAGCGCTCCAGAAATTCGTACATGCGCTCGCCGCGCAACGTGACCTTCGCCCCGATGGCCTGATCTTTGCGCAATTTAAAATTGGAAATGCTTTTCTTCGCCAGCGTCTCCATCGGCCGCTGTCCCGTAATTAACGCAAGCTCCGCTTTGGCTTCTTCCAGCGCTTGCTTCACGTCGGACTGCGAGCCGACCGAAGTGTTAATCACGACCTTCTCGACCTTTGGGATCTGATGGACGTTTTTGTAGCCGTGGAGTTTCTGCAGCGCCGGTATGACGTGCTCTTTATAGTGGCGACGAAATTCGTTTTCCATAGTACCGATGTGTCCCTATTTGCTTGTCCCTTCGCCGCGCTCGGGGCGCTTTCCTTTTTTGTCTTTTTCTGATTTTGCGCCCTTCTCCGGTTTCTCGCGCTCGAGCAACCGCACATTGGATATGTGAATGGGGCCCTCGCGCTCCGCGATCTTCCCGCTCGGATTATCTTGCGATTTTCGCAGGTGCTTTTTGATAATGCGAATGCCTTCGACCAATACACGCTGCTTGCCTGGAAACACTGCAAGAATTCTTCCTGAAGAGCCACGGTAATTCCCCGAGATGACCTCGACTTGATCGCCTTTTTTAACGTGATGCTTGATGCGGTTCATAGGACTTCCGGGGCGAGCGACACGATTTTCATAAAGTTGCGCTCACGTAATTCGCGTGCGACCGGCCCGAAAATACGGGTGCCGCGCGGATTCAAATCCTTATCGATAATCACGATGGCATTGTTATCAAAGCGCAGTAGCGAACCGTCCTCGCGTCTGATTGGCTGTTTCGTGCGAACCAGGACCGCGCGCACCACTTCGCCTTTCTTAACAGTCCCGGTCGGGCTGGCTTCCTTCACGTTGGCCGTGATCACATCGCCGATGCGAGCATAGCGCGTTTGTTTGCCAATCACGCCAATCATCGTCGCCATGCGCGCGCCGCTGTTGTCAGCCACATCCAGTCTGGATCGAATTTGCACCATCGGATTTTACTTCTGAACGACTTCCACGAGTCGCCACCGCTTCAGCTTACTTAATGGGCGCGTTTCCATGATACGAACAGTGTCGCCGGGCTTCGCCTGGTTCTGTTCGTCGTGCGCATAAAATTTCTTCATCTGCTTGACGATCTTACCAAACTTCGGGTGCGGCACGCGCGTGACCGTTCGCACGACGATCGTTTTGTTCATGGTGCTGGAAACCACCTCGCCCGTGCGCGTCTTGCGCGCGGCGCGAGTCGCTGTCTCAGCCTGCGTTGATGTCGGTGATGGAGGTTCTTGGTCGGCCATGATCTATTTTCCCTGAGTTTTTTTTTCGCGCTGCGATAGCTCTGTTTCAATTCTGGCGAGATCGCGCCGCAGTAGACGCAGTCTGCTTGGCTGCTCGAGTTGACCGCTCTGCTGTTGCAGACGCAAATGCAGAGTTTCCTGACGCAGGTCTCGTCGCTTGGTCAGCAACTCGTCCATTGCCAGCTCGCTGAATTCTTTCATTTTCATGGTTGTTAAGCAGTCCTCACGTGATGGCGTGTGAGAAACTTCGTCCGTACAGGTAGTTTGTCCGCTGCGAGCCGCAGAGATTCACGCGCAACCGATTCCGGCACGCCATCCAGCTCAAACAAAATGTTGCCGGGTCGCACAGTAGCGACCCAAGACTCGGGCTGGCCTTTACCCTTACCCATGCGCGTTTCCGGCGGGCGAGAAGTGACCGGTCTATCTGGGAAAACACGGATCCACAATTTTCCTTTGCGCTTCATGTTGCGAGTCAGCGCGACACGGGCGGCTTCCAGTTGCGTGTTGGTGATCCAAGCGCGTTCGAGCGTCTGCAGACCAAACTCGCCAAAATCGATCCTGAGATTGCGTGAAGCAGTCCCCTTGCGGCTCCCGCGCTGGGCTTTCCGATACTTCACACGTTTTGGCATCAATGGCATAGAGACTTCTCCTAAACTTGAGCTGGCTCGGGTGGCGGCGGTGGCGGCGCGGCAGGAGCAGGGGGCGGTTCGGCGGGCCGTTCTTCTTTTCTACAAATCCAGCATTTCACTCCGATTTTGCCGTAAACCGTGTTGGCCTCAGCAAAACCATAGTCAATCGGCGTGCGCAGCGTGTGCAGTGGAATTTTTCCTTCGCGGTACCATTCCGAACGCGAAATCTCAGCGCCGTTCAGTCGACCGGAGCTACGGAGTTTGATCCCTTCCGCGCCAAAATCCATTGCTGTTTGCACGGCTTTCTTCATCGCGCGCCGATAAGCGATGCGGCGTTCAATCTGCAGCGCGACGTTTTCGGCAACCAGCTGCGCGTCGATCTCCGGTGTCTTGATTTCCTGGATATCGATCTTCACCTGTTTGCCGTCGGCCATTTTGGAAATTTCTTCCGTCATCTTCTCGATTTCCGCGCCCTTGCGCCCGATCACAATTCCAGGACGCGCAGTGTGAATGGTTACGCGAATGGAATTCCACGCCCGCTCGATCACAATTTTCGCGACTGCCGCAAATTGCAGCTTCTTCTTCACGTAGTCGCGAATCTTCAGATCATTGTGCAAAAACGCGGGGAATTCCTGTGGCGAAGCGTACCAGCGCGAGCGCCAGTCGCGATTCACGTTCAGGCGGAACCCGATTGGATTAACTTTTTGTCCCATAAATTTACGATGATTGTTTTTTCGTCTTCTTGTTCCGCTTCGGCTTCGCTGATTTCTCATCCGGCGCGATTGCCGCATCTTGGGTCGCTTCGCCCGTAACGACTTTCTTTGCCGCTCTCTTTTCCGTTTTTCGCTTCGCTTTTCGTGTTGCCCTCGTCTCGATGGTGATCTCGTCCGAAAGCACGATGCGAATGTGACTGGTGCGCTTCAAAATCTGGCTGGCGCTGCCGCGAGCACGCGCCATGATACGCTTCAACGTCGGTCCTTCGCCGACGGTCGCTTCCTTCACCACCAAACCGTCCGGTTTGAGGTTCGCATTGTTTTCCGCGTTGGCGATTGCGCTCTTCAGCGTTTTGCCGATCAGAAACGCCGCCTTTTTCGGAGTGAACGCCAGCAAATCAAGCGCCGCCGAAACAGGCAGACCCTGGATCTCACGCGTGACTTCGCGCACTTTGAAGGGCGAAATCCGCGCATATCTGTATGTCGATCTAACTTCCATTATCTTAAACTCACATCGGATTGGGCATCCACCTGAAGGCGATCCCCCACCTTAATTTTCTCCTTCTTCGAATCCATTTCCTGAACCACCGCGCCGCAGATTTTCTGCCGAACATCGACGACCCGCAGCGTCGCAATCTTTCGATCGTCGCGCATCACTCGCAACGGCATTCCGATCTTGACTCCCTGTTTTTCGCCAACGTTGCCGACGACAAATGACCACTCCTCCTTCACGCTGATCACACTGCCGTCCATCAAACTCAGCTCCGGCGCCTCTGGCGGATTTGTCGATTTCGTGACCAGCTCGTTCGTGTCGCGTAATTGCGTTTCAACATCCATCCGCGCCTGCGCGTCGTCGCCTTGCGACGTTTTAATGTACCGCAAGATCGCTTCGTTTAGCCGCAGCATCTGGTCCCGATACTCGTCACGCGTTTTCTGCGCTAGTTGAAGATCGCTCACCGCCGCCAGCAAACGTTGCTCCAGCTTCGACCTGTCCTTATTCGCCGATGCCAGGCCCAGCGCTTCCATTCGCAATTGCAGATCGGAATATCTGCGGCGCAGCTCTTCCGCGTCTGCATTCGATTCAGCCAAGCTGCTCGTCAATGCCTTCACAGATTCCTGGGCAACGGACAATTGCCTTCGCAATTCCTCACTTTCCGCTGTCGCAGGCTCTCCAGTCGCCGACCGCGTAACGGTTTCAATTTTGGATTCTGACAAAGAACTATTTCCCTGCGCTTGCACTGCCGAAGCAGCCACCAAGCACCACCCTATTGCTAACTGCGAAACGCCGATTCCCAATTTGAAACGGCCCTCGCCGCGTCTTTTCAATTGGCAATCGGAAATAGGCAATCGAAAATTCTTTCTTATTTGGTAACTTTCGCCGTGTGCGAACCGTGTTTCCTAAACACGCGTGTCGGCGAAAATTCGCCGAGCTTGTGACCAACCATATTCTCGGTGACAAAAACGGAATGAAACGTTTTCCCGTTGTGTACCAAAAACGTGTGGCCGACAAAGTCCGGCGTTACCATCGAGCGTCGCGACCAGGTCTTGATCGGTTTCTTGACGCCCGACGCGTTCATCTTGTCGATCTTTTCAAGAAGATACGACTCGACGAAGGGTCCTTTCTTTAACGATCTGGCCATAAATTTCAAGTCAGAAGTCGATTACTGTCACGACTTCTTCTTCGCTCGTTTCCTTTCCAAAATGAATCGATCACTCGGCTTGTGCTTCGCCCGCGTCTTAAAGCCTTTCGCCAACTGTCCCCATGGACTGACCGGATGATGGCGACCACCGCCTCCTTTTGATTTTCCCTGGCCGCCACCCATCGGGTGATCGATGGGGTTCATCACCATTCCACGCACATGCGGTCGTCGGCCTCGCCAGCGAGTACGTCCCGCTTTGCCGCTCGAAACGTTCATATGATCGACATTGCCAACTTGACCAATGGTCGCGAAGCAGTTCTCGTGAACCCGGCGAATTTCGCCCGAAGGCATTTTCACCAGCGCATAACTTGCTTCGAGAGCAGTAAGCGTAGCTTGTTGCCCGGCGCTGCGCGCGACCTGGCCACCGCGTCCCGGAGTCAATTCAATGTTGTGAACATTTGTGCCTAAAGGAATTGCGCGGAGCGGCAGCGAATTCCCCAAATCAGGCGCGACATCATTTCCGGCATTAACAGTCGCTCCGACTTGAAGTCCATTCGGCGCGAGAATGTAGCTCAGTTCGCCATCGGCATATTTGATGAGAGCAATGCGCGCCGAGCGATTCGGGTCGTACTCAATCCCCATCACTTCCGCTGCGACACCGTGTTTACGCCGTTTAAAATCGACTTTGCGATACTTATGTTTGTGACCGCCGCCGATATGTCGCGACGTCAGCCGACCGTGGTTGTTGCGACCGCCGCTCCTTTTCTTCGGCTGAAGAAGGCTCTTTTCAGGGCGCCACTTCGTAATCTCATCGAATGCAGGCAGCGACTTGAAACGCTGCGTCGGCGTGAGCGGGCGAAATTCTTTGAGTGCCATAACTTCTCGCGATCAGATTAGGTCGATCTTCTCGCCCTCCTTCAAAGTCACGATTGCTTTCTTCCACCGCGGTCGACGTCCAAGAGGTCCGCGCAAGCGTTTCTCTTTGCCGGCGTAATTACACGTGTTCACATCCACGACTGTTTTCTGAAACAGCCGTTCGATTGCGTTCTTGATCTGAATCTTGTTCGCCTTTGGGCTGACGCGAAAGACATACTTGTTGTGCTTCTCGCTCATCAGCGTTGACTTCTCAGTCAGCGACGCAGTCTTAATAATATCGTGCTCGTTCATCGCGTTCTTTCCGCCAGTTTTTCCAAGGCCTTCTGGGTAACGAGAATCTTCTGGAACGCGAGCAACTGCTCCGTGTTGACATCCGACGCAGTGGAAAGTTTCACTGGCTTTATGTTGCGGGCCGATTTGTAGGTTTTCTCGTCAAACGAATCCGAAACGATGAGCACCCTCTTGGCATCAGTCTGCTTTCTGACAAGATCGACGAACGCTTTGGTCTTCAGTTCCGACACAACAAACTCGTCGATGGTCAAAACGTCCCCTGCATTGATGCGTTCGCTCAGCGCTTTTCGAAAAGCGAGTCGACGAACGGACTTCCCAACTTTCTTCGAATAATCGCGCGGCTTCGGGCCAAAAACGACGCCGCCACCTCGCCAAATCGGCGATGATTTGTAACCGGCCCGGGCACGACCGGTCCCTTTTTGCCGCCACGGTTTTGCGCCTGACAAATCTACTTCGGCCTTGCTCTTCGTGTTGGCGGAACCAGAACGCCGCGCCGCGCGCATCGCCACTACCGCGTCGTGCACAGCCTGCGTACCTCGACCATCCTCGATCAGGTCGATCTTTGCTTCTTTCGCTGCCGCCTTACTTAAAGCTTTCGCGCTCATTTCTTCGCCATTTCACGCAGGGTTTTCGGCTTCTTTGCCTTCTCTTCTTCCTCATGCTTTCGGTGCTCAGCATGTAAGGCCAGTAAGTGTTCGGGATGTTTTATGGCCGGTCGCACGATCACATAACTGCCGTTCGGTCCTGGCACAGCACCGCTTATCAAAATAATTTTTTCCGCTTCGCGCACCTGCATGACCTGTAAATTTTGCACCGTCACACGCCGATCGCCCATGTGACCGGGCATTCCCTGGTTCTTCCAAATGCGTCCCGGCGTAGAACGATTGCCAACCGCACCGATGCGCCGGTGCGTCTTCGAACCGTGCGCGGCGCCTTGCCCGTGGAAGTTGTGCTTCTTCATCACGCCCTGAAAACCTTTCCCTTTCGAGCGGCCAATCACATCGACGAAGTCGCCCGGCTGAAATTGCGTAACGCTCAAGTTGACGTCGCCTTCGGGAAGAGCCTTTTGCAGGCGAAATTCGCGCACGATTCGCTGCGGCCCGACTCCGGCCTTCTTGAATTCACCGAGTAACGGTTTGCTGACACGCGATTCCTTTTGCACGCCGAACCCGACCTGCAGTGCCAAATAGCCTTCGTTCTCTTCGGTCAAACGGCGCAACAAAATATTATCGCCGGCCACGATCACGGTCACCGGACATAGTCGGCCCTTCGCGTCGTAAACGTTGGTCATACCAATTTTTTGTCCTAGAAGTCCGATGCTCATGAGCATGCAACCGCAAATGTTTCAGAAGCGCCTCCGCTTAAATCTTAATAGTGATGTCGACACCCGCAGGCAGATTCAGTTTCTTCAATTCGTCCACTGTCTTCGCGGTTGGCTCGATTATGTCCAGCAACCGTTTGTGAGTGCGAATTTCAAATTGTTCCATCGATTTCTTATCCACGTGCGGGGAACGATTCACCGTGAACTTTTCGATTAACGTCGGCAGCGGAATCGGCCCAGCCACGCGCGCGCCCGTTCGTTTGGCAGTATCCACAATCTCCATCGCGGATTGGTCCAGCATGCGGTGATCGAACGCTTTCAGGCGAATGCGGATGCGCTGGCCATTGCTCATTTCGCCTCCTTTTGATCAAGAATCGCCGCGACCAGATTCGCCGGGACCGGCTCAAAGGACGACGGCTCCATCGAATAACTCGAGCGGCCTTTCGACAACGACCGGATCGCCGTTGCATATCCGAACAATTCCGCCAGCGGCACCAATGCGTGAATGATCACCATGTTGCCGCGCGTCTCGATGCTGTTGATCGCACCACGCCGCCGGCTCAAGTCGCCGCAAATATCACCCTGATATTCTTCCGGCGTGATGTTCTCGACCTTCATGATCGGCTCTAGCAGGATCGGTTTGCCTTGCCTGAAGCCATCTTTCATCGCGAAAATTGACGCCATCTTAAATGCGAGCTCATTGGAATCGACTTCGTGGAACGAACCGTAAACGATGTCCACTTCCACATCGACAACCGGATAGCCACCCAGCACACCATTGAGCACCGCTTCGTCGATGCCCTTCTTCACCGCAGGGATGTATTCCCTCGGAATAACGCCTCCCACGATCTTGTTCTCCACTATGAGACCGTTCCCGCGCGCGGAAGGACGCACGTCCACTTCCACGTGCCCATATTGACCGCGGCCGCCTGATTGCTTGATCAATTTGCCAACGCCATGGGCGCCAGTGGTGATGGTTTCGCGGTACGCGATCTGCGGTTTGCCGGCGTTCGCGTCTACTTTGAATTCCCGGAACATCCGGTCACGAATGATTTCCAGGTGTAATTCGCCCATTCCGGCGATGATAGTCTGGCCGGTGTCCTCGTGCGTGTAGACTCGAAAAGTCGGGTCTTCTTCGGCGAGGCGTTGCAACGCAGTCGCCATTTTTTCCTGATCCAATTTCGTCTTCGGCTCAATCGCCATCGAAATAACTGGATCGGGGAAAGACGGCGGCTCGAGAAGGATCGGATGATCCTCATCACAAAGCGTGTCGCCAGTTGTGATGTTCTTGATTCCAACAATCGCGGCTATATCGCCCGAGTAACACGTCTCGATGTCTGCGCGTTTGTCCGCTTGGATCTGAATTAAACGCGAAATCCGCTCACGTTTGTTCGTGCGCGGATTGTAAACAGTGTCGCCTTTGCTGAGGGTGCCGGAATAAACGCGGAAGAACACCAGCTTTCCGACAAACGGATCACTCCACAGCTTGAACGCGATCGAACAGAACGTGCCGTTGTCATCGGTCAGCGCTTCCATGGGCTCGCCTGTGTCGGGGTTCTGGCCTTTGGCCGGCGGAATGTCGAGCGGGCTTGGCAGGTAATCGACAACCGCGTCGACCAAATATTGAATACCGATATTCTTAAGAGCTGAGCCGCCGATAACCGGCACGAACTTATTCGCGATCGTCTGGCGCCGAATGCCCGCCTTTAACAACTCCGGCGTGATTTCGCGTTCTTCGAGGACTGCCTCGGCGACTTCGTCGTCGAGGTTGGAAACCTGTTGGATTAGTTCGTGACGTGCGTTTTCAACCGCGTCCACGTACTCCTTTGGCACATCGGTCACTTCATAGGTCGACCCAAGCTGATCATCGTCAGAATAAATTATCGCCTTTTTATTAATGACGTCGAGTTGGCCGCGCAGCTGATCTTCCCTTCCCAGCGGCAGCAAAACCGGCCAGGCGTTTGCGCCGAGTTTTTTATGGATGCTATCGACAGACATTTCGAAGTCGGCGCCGACGCGATCCATTTTATTGATGAACGCGAGACGCGGCACGTTGTACTTGGTCGCCTGACGCCAGACCGTTTCGGATTGCGGCTGCACGCCTGCCACACCGTCGAAAACTGCAATCGCGCCATCAAGCACGCGGAGCGAACGCTCCACCTCGGCGGTAAAATCGACGTGACCCGGCGTATCGATGATATTGATGCGCTCCTTGACCCCTTCGAACATCTTGTAAACGCCTTCTTCCTTGCGCTGTGACCAAGTGCACGTTGTCGCCGCTGACGTGATCGTAATCCCGCGTTCCCGTTCCTGCTCCATCCAATCGGTGACGGTTGTGCCCTCGTGCACCTCACCCATCTTGTGGATCATGCCGGTATAAAAGAGAACGCGCTCAGTAATCGTTGTTTTGCCGGCGTCGATATGCGCCGCGATCCCGATGTTCCGCGTTCGTTCCAGCGGAAACTTGCGATCCGGCGAGTTTGGATTTTTCGCCGTGACCTTTTTCTGTTCCATTGTCGCCGTCGCCATAATTGTCACCACCTGAAATGCGCGAACGCGCGGTTCGCCTGCGCCATTTTATGCGTGTCGTCGCGTTTTTTGATCGCGTTGCCCTGGCCCGAAGCGGCGTCTTTGAGTTCTTGCGCCAGCGCGTCAGCCAATCGCATCCCCTTGCGGCCGTCGGCAAATTTCACGATCCAGCGTGTGGCTAGTGAGATTTGCCGCGCGGGTGTCACTTCCATCGGCACCTGATACGTCGCGCCGCCAACCCGGCGGGAACGCACCTCCAGCCGTGGACGAACGTTTTCGATTGCCTTGTTTACGATCTCCAGCGGATCGACTGAATCAGAGCCTTCACGCGACTTATCGATCGCAGTGTACACGACGCGTTCGGCGAGCGATTTCTTGCCTCGCTCCATTACGGTCGTGATAAGACGGGCTACCGCCTGACTCCCATATCGGGAATCGACGTGCTCTTCTTTTTTGTGAACTCTCCTCCGCCGCGACATTGTCGTTCGTCAGTTTCAAACTTTGATTATTCTTATTTGGCCGCTGCCGGTGCTGCTTTCGCGGCACCGCCTCCACCGGCCGCCCCGGCCTTCGGTCGCTTCGCTCCGTACTTTGAACGACCGCGCCGCCGCCCATCCACACCAAGCGCATCAAGGGTTCCGCGCACAATGTGATAACGCACGCCAGGCAAATCCTTCACTCGTCCGCCGCGCACGAGCACGATTGAGTGCTCCTGCAAATTATGCCCCTCGCCCGGAATGTAGGCAATCACTTCCTGGCCATTCGTCAACCGCACTTTCGCCACTTTACGCAGCGCAGAGTTCGGCTTCTTCGGCGTGCGGGTCATCACCTGCACACACACGCCGCGCCGCTGCGGACAACCCGCCAGCGCCGGTGACTTCGATTTCACCGACACCTTGCGGCGTCCTTTGCGAATCAGCTGATTGATCGTGGGCATTTTTCCAAACTCTAAAATAAAGCGCCGCCAAAGAGTCGTTTCTCCGGGCGACAAAAAAACCCGCTTCAGGCCGCGCAACAAACTCAACTCACGCGCCTGATGCGGTAAGGGCCGAATATAGAAGCAAGATCGTGATCCGCAAAGAATATTTTGTGCGTTCAATTGTCATTCCGCGCGAAGTCGAGGAATCTCTACTCACATGCAGAATGTCTTCGAACATCTCGCTACCGATCAACACTCAAAAGCCCGACGCGGACGATTAAAAACTGCGCACGGCGTGATCGATACACCGGCGTTCATGCCGATAGGTACGCAAGGCAGCGTGAAGGGCGTCAGTCCGCGGGAACTTCGCGAACTAAATGCGCAGATTATTCTGGGGAACACCTACCACTTGTTCGTTAGGCCAGGACTCGACGTCATCAGGCATTTTGGCGGCCTGCACAATTTTATGAGTTGGAATGGGCCTATTCTCACAGACAGCGGCGGGTATCAGATTTTCTCGCTCGTGAAGTTGCGCAAAATCACGGAGGACGGCGTGGAATTCCAAAATCACGTCGACGGCGCCCGAGCGTTCATTTCGCCGGAGATCGCAATTGAAATTCAAGCCGCGCTCGGCAGCGACATTGCGATGGTGCTCGATGAATGCGTTCCATATCCGTGCGAGTACGATTACGCGGCGAAAAGCGCTGAGTTGACGACGCGCTGGGCAAAGAGATGCAAAGCTGTAGCCGCCTCGCGGCGCGACGCGCGCGACGCGCACAGCGCAGCGGCTACAAACCAGCTCCTGTTTGGAATAATTCAGGGGGGAACATTTCAAGATCTGCGGCACGCATCGGCGCAAGCCATGGTGGAGCTTGATTTCGACGGCTACGCGATCGGCGGGGTGAGCGTGGGCGAGCCGGAAGAGGAAATGATGCGCGCGGTTGAATCTGCGGAACCGTTTTTGCCTGCGGACAGACCGCGTTACGCAATGGGACTCGGCACGCCGCCGCAAATGCTGGAAATGATCGCGCGCGGGATGGACATGTTCGATTGCGTGTTGCCGACGCGCCTGGCCCGAAATGGCACGGCGTTCACAGCCGCAGGCACGCTCAATTTAAAGAACGCGGAGTTCGCGCGGGACAAAAGGCCCATCGAAGAAAACTGCGCGTGTCCCGCCTGCCAAGAATTCACACGAGGCTACATTCGCCATCTCATCAAGGCGGAGGAAATTCTCGGGCTTCGTCTGATCACGCTGCACAATTTGCATTCGTATTTGAACCTGATGAGTCGAGCGCGCACGGAAATTGAGCGCGGGACATTCGACGAATTCCGTAAAGGATTCGTAACAGAATACAAAACGCGAGACATAGCGATCGTCGAATGACCAGGATTTATTCTTCGTCAGCGGCGCGTGATGCGGCGCGTAAATCGGCGACGAAATGCTTGTATTCGCGTTCGCGCGATTCTTCGTCGGGTTGGCGCAGAAGCGATGATGGATGAACAGTCGCGAGCACCCTTGGTGCGAACTTCGAGGACAACACCTTCCCCCGCTCTCGGGTAACTCGGAATGCCGGGCCGAAAATGGTTTGCGCCGCTGTCGCACCCATTGCCACGACGAGAGAGGGCTTAACGATTCGCAATTCCGCTTCCAGCCACGGGCGGCACGCTGCGATTTCGCGCGAGTTAGGCTTCTGATGAATCCGGCGTTTTCCGCGGGGCTCCCATTTGAAGTGTTTCACAGCGTTCGTGACGTAAACCTGCGACCGATCGATTCCAGCGTCCGCGAGCGCGCGATCCATCATTTTCCCAGCCGGACCTACGAATGGTTTGCCCGCGACATCTTCGTAGTCGCCCGGCTGTTCGCCAACCAGCATCATCGCTGCGCGCTTCGGACCTTCGCCAAAGACAGTTTGAGTCGCTCGCTTGTACAAATGACATGCAGTGCAATGAGTCGCTGCCTCGCGCACCGCGGCCAGACTTGATGTATCTGGCGGGTGCGCTGGTCGCGCGTATTCGTCTTCATCCGTTCGCATCTTCAACTAAAGAATCGAAGATCATCTACGTTGTAGCTGCCGCACGGGAGGCCAAGGACATATGCAGCTTGAAACGAAACGACTCATTCTGCGCTGCTTCTGCGAAGAAGATGTCGATGTAATGGCACAATTATTCGCCGATCCGGATTTCATGCGCTTCTCGTTAGGCGTGTTCACCGAACGCAAACAGACTGTCGCTTTCATCGAGAAAGTTATGGGTTGGGATCGCGCCGGCATGCCATCGCAGTTTGCCGTGGTCCCGCGTGGCGAGGAAACGGCCATCGGTTACTGCGGTTTTCTTCATCACGCTGAAGTGCCGGGAGAAGTTGAGATCGGGTACCGACTGCATCCCGATCGCTGGAATCGCGGCCTGATCACCGAAGCCGCGCGCGCTGTACGCGATCACGGCTTTGCCGATCTAAAACTGCCACGTGTGATTTCGCTGATTCATCCGGAGAACATCCCGTCACGTCGCGTGGCGGAGAAAAACGGAATGAAGGTGGAAAAGGAAATTACTTTTCGCGGTTTTCCGACGCTGGTGTATGCGATAACTCGCGAAGAGTGGCTGGCGAACCGTGGCGCTTCATGAACTCGCGCGCCAATGCCCGATACGCCTGCGCGGCAGGTCCGCTCGAAGCGTATTCCAGAATCGATTTCCCGAAGCTCGGCGCCTCGCTCAACCGAACGCTCCTCGGGATCACAGTCTCATAAACGCGTTCACCGAAATGCTTTCGTACGTCCGCAACCACCTGTTGGCTCAGGTTGGTCCGCGCATCGAACATCGTCATGACGATCCCGCCCAGCTCTAGACGCTCGTTCGCGCCTGAATCCAGTACTTGCTCGATAAGCCGCACAATTTTCACCAACCCTTCAAGCGCGAAATATTCGCATTGGATCGGAGTCAGCAGCTCGTCTGCAGCGGCAAGCGCATTACTCATCAAAATTCCAAGCGACGGAGGACAATCCAGGAAAACGAAATCGAATGTCTGATCGGTGTACAGCGGTTTCAGTGTTTCAGCCAGGCGCGTGAGATGATTTGGCATCCGCGCGATCTCCACCTCCGCGCCGGCCATATCGAGATCTGCGGGCACGATGAACAGGCCTTCGCGTCGGGTTGGCAAAATCGTTTCAGTAATTGAAGCCTCACCAAGCAGCGGTTTATAAAGGCTGACGTCCTCCACTCCCTGCAAGCCAAACGAGCTCGTGGCGTTTGCTTGTGGATCAAGATCGACAATTAGAATCCGCTTGCCCGACTCCGCCAACGAGGCGCCGAGATTCACGGCGGTGGTCGTTTTGCCAACCCCGCCTTTTTGATTAGCAATCGCGACGATTTTCATGAAACGCGCCCACTGGACAACAGGAACGATCATGTTGTTGCTTGCGGTAAACGAAAACTAAATTTTTCGAATTTCAGGTTTGGAGTTTCAGCAGTAGCGGTTTAACGGTCACAGAGCTGTGAAAGCTTCTCCAGCAACAATTGAATCGGCATCGCGTCCGAAAACGTCCGAAAAGGAAGAGCCACTCATCTTGCGAAGTCAGGACGCGCGCGTCGTGGTCACGTTGACGCTGAACCGCCCGCGGGCCTTCAACTCTTTGTCTGAAGCAATGCTGGCGGAGTTGCAGCGCGAGCTCGACACGATCGCTTCCGACGAATCCGTGCGTGTAGTTGTTATTGCGGCCGAGGGCAAAGCTTTTTGCGCGGGTCACGACCTCAAAGAAATGCGGGCTGATCCATCGCTGGAGTATTACGAGCGGCTCTTTGCTCACTGCTCAGAGATGATGCTTACGATCCAGCGATTGCCGGTGCCTGTGATTGCGCGCGTGCAGGGAATCGCGACGGCCGCAGGTTGTCAATTGGTCGCGATGTGCGATCTCGCCGTCGCGTCAAGCGACGCCCGGTTTGCCGTGAGCGGGGTAAACGTCGGCCTTTTCTGTTCCACACCCGGCGTGGCACTTTCAAGAAATGTTTTGCGCAAGCAGGCGTTCGAAATGCTCGTCACCGGAGAATTCATCAGTGCGCTGGAGGCAAAAGCGCGTGGCCTGATAAACCGTGTCGCGGAACCGGAACAACTCGAGGCCGAAATCGAAAATCTCGTCGCGGCAATCATCAGCAAACCACGCGTCGCAGTCGCAATGGGAAAACAGTTTTTCTACCGCCAGGTCGAGCTGGGTATCGCGGACGCGTACGATGAGGCGAGTCAAATCATGGCGTGCAACATGATGGACGAAGCAGCGCTTGAAGGCGTGCAAGCATTCATCGAAAAACGCCGACCTCGCTGGAACAGGGAATGACTCACCGAGTCAGCGAATCGGCGACTGGTAGGGCTTGCACTCACGTGCGAGCCGCGGCGCGCAGAGGACTGCCCGCCCTACCTTGACGCTCCAATAATCTAACGACTCCCGTGACTTTCACTGTTAAAGAACTGGCAGCGCTATCCGGCGGCGAATTAGTGGGCGACTCAACGCTGCAGATCACCGGCGCGGCATCGCTCGGCGAAGCGACACCGGGAGAAATCAGCTTCTTCACAAATCGAAAATACATCGGGCTGCTACGCAAAACCCGCGCATCGGTCATTTTTGTTCCTCCGGATTTCGCGCAGCCGATCAATGCCGCGCAGATTCGCGTTTCAAATCCGACCAAGGCATTCGAACAGGTTGTGCTCAAATTCGCACCGAAGCCGATCACGTTCGCACCCGGAATTCATCGGAGCGCCATCATCGATCCAAGCGCTCAGCTGGGCGAGCGCGTTTCGATTCAACCGCTGGCGGTCGTCGAACCTGGCGCAAGAATCGGCGATGACACGATCATTGGCGCAGGCAGCTATGTCGGACACGAGACGGTGATCGGGTCCGCGTGTCACATTTATCCGCATGTGACAATTCGCGAGCGAAGCCGGATTGGCACGCGCGTAATCATTCACAGCGGCGCCGTTATCGGAGCTGACGGGTTTGGTTTCGAAATGGTCGATGGTCGCCACCAAAAAATTCAGCAGCTCGGGATTGTCCAAATCGACGACGACGTCGAGATCGGCGCGAACACAACTGTCGATCGCGCGCGGTTTGGTCGGACCTGGATTCAACAAGGCGTGAAGATCGACAATCTCGTGCAAATTGCGCACAACGTTGTGATCGGCAAGAATACTGTCGTCGCAGCGCAGACCGGAATTGCCGGCAGCGTCCAGATCGGGCAGCGTGTCCTAATTGGCGGTCAGGTTGGTATCATTGGGCATATCGAGATTGGCGACAACACCGCTATCGGTGCGCAAAGCGGTATCTCCAAGAATATTAGCGGCGGGGCATGGTGGGCGTCGCCTGCAGTGCCGCTTACAGAAGCAAAGCAACAAATTGCCTGGGTCCACAGGCTCGGAAAACTCGTCGCGCGAGTGAAAGAAATCGAAAAGAAATTGGGGCTATAAAAGGCGCGCTACAGCCACAGTCCTTTGCGCCGTCTCACAAACCTGAAGGCCCATGCCAAACAGACCGGCCACAGATCGGTGGCTACAGAATTCCTACATTAGTTTTAGCGTCGGACTTCAGCAATAAGTCCCCGCAACCGATCGGGCGAAATCGACTCTGCCCCGCACGCGTGCACGGTTTCGGCTTCTATTAAATCGGAAGTGGCAACCATAAGCTCAAAGCGTTTGGCGTACTTGCTCGCTAACCGCTCAATGATCGCATCGGCTGATTGGCCGCTGCGCGAATAGAAAACCTGCACATCCGCCGGCTCAGAAGTCGCGTCCACCTTTTTGCCCTTGCCATCGAAAACGACGACGACGTGCACTCCGGTCCAATCCTGATAATGGCGCAACTGCTTGATCAACGCTTCGCGCGCGAGGGACGACCGGCGCGCGTGAAGTTTGCGCAGCTCCGGCCACGCAAAAATGACACTGTGCCCATCAACGATTAGATAACGCGCCCGCGATTGCATCGATATAGTTCATGCGTGTTTCGCGTCGAAGGAGTCGATGCATTCGAACCCCGGTGTGTCACTCCGACGCTTCGGATTCTTTCTGCGCAGGTTGTTTGACTGGGGCCGATCGGGTCGCAGCGGTTCGCCGCGCTGCGTTCTTGCGACGCACATAAGCTAGGCGTCGCTTGCGTTTGATTCGTACTCGCAGCTGCTGTCCCATGGAATCTCTATGGATTGAAACTCGCAGAAACGCAATCAGCATTGAAAGCGATCCTGTTTTTTTCAACGAAGCCTTTGGCATTTGCTCGCCTCTCCCCTTGCGAAGGAGAAGCGACCTGCGGCGTACTCGCAGTCGCTCCTTGGACAAACAAACCGACAATCAAGCCGCGTGGATCTCCCGAGGGCCGTGGAAATCGTAATTGCTTTTTCACGAGATTCGTTGTTAAAAGGCACGCCTATGGCCCAAAGAGAATCGGCGCGTTTTACGGTCACGCCCGGAAGCCTGAGCGGCCTGGCCGTGATTTTTCTCTTGCTCGCGGCGTTTTTCGCTCTCCTGAACGGCCAGAAAGTGAAAGCGTTTCGCGCGAACGCCGCGACGCCGCGAGCGTCGGTGCCGGCGAAAGTCAACGCGTCAACGGTTGGAACAACTGAAGCGCAATCACGGGGCAAAACCGCTGACGCGGGCGATCAAGCCGAGAAAGCCGAAGCAGCACTCGCTCAAGCCGAGAAAGAAAAAGCAGACCTCAAAGGCAAACTGGACGCCAGCCAGCAGGAAATTGCAGCGCTACGCCAACGCGCGGCGGGAACGCAAACGAACTCGACTCCCTCCGCGCCCGGCACCCCGGCGCCGGCCGACAATGCGCAGAGTGGCGATCTACAATCGCAACTCGATGACCTTCGACATCAGCTCGATGGCGCTGAGAAGGAAAAAGCATTGCTGGCTGAAAAACTCCAGGACGCACAACAGCGCCCGGCGCAGGTCAAAGAAGCTCCCAAAGCAGAAACAAGAAAACGGCGCGAGACTGCGAGTGTACAACGGGAAGGCGGCAGCAGTCATCGTGCGGGTGTGCACGGGACCGTGCTCGCGTTCAATCAGGCTTATAATTTCGTAGTGTTAAATCTCGGCGCACGCAATGGAGTGGAGCCGAACTCCGAAATGCTCGTGTTGCGCGACGGGACGTTGATCGGAAAAATTCGCATTTCTTCAGTTGAACCGGCCACTGCTATCGGCGATATCATGAGCAACAGCTTGGCGCGCGGCGTCCAAGTGCAACCTGGAGACAGTGTGATTTATGCTGGCACAAGTCCTTAAACTCCGAACAATCGTCGCTCCTGTTCTGTTGTGCGCATTCGCGGTCGCGGTCACCTCATGCGCGACACAGAAGACCACAGCCCTCGTCCAGGATCCGGACGACCATCATGATTCCATGATCCCTTGGAACAAACAGGAATCATGGGAAACAGGCGGGCAGTTCCAGGCGATGACCGACCGCCGCTAGATCCGATTTTCGGATCAGGTTCAAAAATTGCCGCTTTCAACTGCGCAATTTTGGACTGAATTCTCGCTGGTGCCACGCGAGCGCTCGTTACGTCGCCATCACCATTGAAGTCTGCGCAGCCAGCGCCGACACGCCCCTGCCGCCCCCCGACATTTCCAGATGAACAGCACTTTCGGAAACGTGTACGAAGACACAGAGCGAGCCCGCGCGTATGCGACGCTTCAGTTTCCTGGAACGTACTATCTCGCGTTTCGTGACTTGCCCGCCTTGATTCGGCAATACAATCACGGCTCTCGCGCGCTCGACTTCGGCTGCGGCACTGGCCGATCGACTCGATTCCTTGGAAATCTCGGACTGCACGTCATCGGCGCGGATGTCTCGCAAGCAATGTTGGATCAAGCGCATGCACTCGACCCAAGGGGAAAGTACCACCTTGTTCGTGACAACATTGCGGGCGAATTCACTCGAGGCAGTTTTGATGTCATTTTGGCTGCCTTTACGTTTGACAACATGCCAACCGAAGCGAAGGCGGACGCGCTAAACGGGCTGCGCATTCTTCTAGCTCCAACTGGATGCCTGCTCCTGGTTGTTTCTTCGCCCGCAATCTACGTCAACGAATGGGCATCCTTTAGCACGCATGATTTTCCAGAGAATCGCCACGTGTCCGATGGCGATCGGGTGCGCATAATCATGCTGGACGTTCCGGACCGTCGTCCCGTGGAGGATGTCTTCTGCACTGATGCTCACTACCGGCGCTTATTTGAAAGTGCAGCCTTGAGAGTGCTTGACGTCCAGAGCCCGCTTGCCACTGGCAAGGAAACTACACGGTGGATCAGTGAAACAAAAACGGCCGCGTGGACAATCTATGTCCTCGGCCAGTAACCACGAGATGAAGACAACGGCGCCATTGCCGAATAACTCCGGATTGTTTGCTAAACGTTTGTTTGCCTGATCACTTTCGCGTTTGGGCTTTTTCCGTCGCCGTTTTATTTAGCGTTGCAGTACATAGCAAGATCAGACGCTGAGCAGTTATCGAGAGCCTAACGAAGCGATTCAGCCAACTCCAGAAACTCTCACCTGCGGGCCCGCCGCGAGGCTCAGAGCCCGCAGGGATTGGAGGGGACAGCTTTGGAATGTCGCTTGAAAGGCAAAGCGAACTTGAGCAGTCGCGACATGAGGTCGACGTGCGTTTTGTCAGTTCGCACTGTCTTGCCGTTGCCAATAGTTACGGCAGCCGGTTTTAGCGCCGAAGCTTCACGCTCTTCGGCTGCCAGTACTTCCACTCTGGCGAGAATCTCATCCGTGGGCAGCACCCAGTCCATCGGAATGGAGTTGCAGCCTTTCGTTGGACAACTGAGCCGCAGCGGTCCGTTGCCGCGGGTTCCGCCAACGACCTGAATTTGCCGCCCCATAATGAGATTGCCGCAAACCAGACAGTAACGTTTCTCCTCCAGTGAATCCCACTGCCGAAACTGATCGAGCCGACGCAACGCTTCGAGTTTTTCCTGATCCGACAAGCTGACTGCAGTAGTTAACGTCACGATTCTGGATATTACATTTCTGCGAAGTGATCGCACAATCGGGCGCACGGTGGATTCTGGTATCGGTGAAAATCTGATCTCGCGAGACGAACGATTAAAATTCACATCCAATCTCGCGGAGGCGCGCGTTACAGACGCAAATGGACGAAAACGGTGACAACCCCCGTCGGCACGGCTTCGTGAACCATGCAGGGGCGGCGATGGAGCAAATGAAGGTTTATTGCACGTCCCATCCCGAGAGCCCGTCGGCGGTGCGCCGCCCGCGATTGTTTTTCCGCAGCGATCTTTGGATTGCATTGCTTGGGCCCACTATAGAGGAAGGCATAGTAGGTATCGGGCCAACCGTCGCGGCAGCTCTTCGCGCATTCGATGCGCAATACAGGGCCGGCGAGCGTCCGCCTAACGAGACAATCAAATGTCGGACGAAACCCGCGTAAACCGTTCGCACGACTGTATCTCTGTTGCCTGTGTTACTTTTTCAAGGCTGATGTCCTGTAGATACGGCCAACGACGCGTCCGAGAGAAACTGAACGATTGAACCGCGCACGTGAAACTTTTCATCTCCTACACTGTTAAAACGAGAGATGGACGGAACGATTTGTCACAGCCGTCGCCAAATCGGGCTGCGAAATACACAACGAAAGGACAAAGGAGATAAAAAACCATGATGGGAGCAGCACCACGAGGGCGACGCGGCAAGTGGCGACGAGCAAAATCCAGACGCAAACTGCAACGAGCCGCGACGAAGGATCCCGGACCGAAGACACTCGACCCAGACCAGGCCGTCCGTTGTGACGAACCTGACCGGCTTCTGCTTTCAGCGCTCAAATACTGGGAGGTTGAGCGCGATCTGATCGAGGAACGTCTGGACGCCACGAGGTCTGCACCGGCCACTTCGTAGGCATTTGAGGTGGAGTGCGACCCGCGCTCGCGATGTTTTTCGGAGTTGTTCCCCGCTGCGCTGTTTTTCTCGTTAACTTTGGTTATCTGAGACCCCTTTCGTTTCAATTCACCTGTTGTATGACGCGGAAGGCACGGGTAACATAACGAGGGCGCATGACCGGAAAGCGCAAAGCGATATCGAGAGCATCCCCGTCGCAAATCAAGACGAGTGGCACAAGATCGTCGCGATTAAAACGTTTTGAAGAAGAGCTCCAGCGCTCAGAAGAGCGCTACCGTACACTCTTCGATCTGGTTCCGGTGGCGGTCTACACCTGCGATGCTGACGGGATTATTCAGGAATATAACCGACGAGCCGTTGAACTGTGGGGAGGCGAACCCGGCCAAAATGGACAAAAGGCGAGATTCTGCGGCTCTTACAAAATCTATTATCCTGACGGCCGTTACATGCCACATAAAGAATGCCCTATGGCACGGCTGTTACGTGGCGAAAAACTGAAACCCGAAGATTTGGAAATTCTCGTCGAACGTCCGGATGGCGAGCGGAGACACGTGATTCCGGCTCCGCGAATTCTTACAAACATTCACGGCAAAATCACGGGCGCGATCAATTCCCTTTTTGACATCACCGAGCACAAGCGCGCAGAGACGTCAGCCATGCGCCTGGCCGCGGTAGTTCAATCCTCCCGCGACGCGGTGGCGGCAAAAACTTTGAATGGAATCATCACGGATTGGAATCGAAGCGCCGAACGCATCTTTGGATACAAACCAAAAGAGATCATCGGCAAATCGGTCCTGACTCTGATTCCCAAAGACCGGCAAAGTGAAGAACAGGAGATTCTGAGAAAAATTCGCCATGGTGAATCACTGGATCATTACGAAACGGTTCGTCGCCGGAAGGATGGAAAGCTGATCGATGTTTCGTTGACGATTTCGCCAATCAAGGGCCCGAAAGGGGAAATTCTCGGCGTTTCGAAAATTGCTCGCGATGTCACCGAACAAAAACAAACGCAGCGACGCCTGGCGGAACAGGCGCGGCTCCTCGATTTGACCAACGACGCAGTCATCGTGCGCGATCATCAAGACCGGGTCGTTTATTGGAATCGCGGCGCGGAGGAAATGTACGGCTTCTCGGCCAAGGATGCGATCGGGACAATTACGCACGAACTGCTACAGACGGCGCATCCGGAAAATTTAGAAAAGATTCGAAAAAATTTGGCGCGCAATAACCGTTGGTCGGGTGAATTGGTTCATACGCGAAAGGACGGCGAAACTATTGCTGTCTTCTCGCGATGGAGCCTGGACCGGGATGCGCGCGGACGACCGGCATTAATTCTCGAAACCAATAGTGATGTCACCACGCGCAAACGCGCGGAGCAACAACAGCGGGTACTCTATCAATTCGCTCAACTGCAAAACATCGCCACCAACGTTAGCGACATTCATGACGCGTCGCTGGACGCGATTCTTTCCGCTATGGACTGTGATCGCGCGTCGATTTTGCTTTTCGATAAAGAGAAGGTGATGCGCTTTGTCGCCTGGCGCGGTTTGTCAGAGAGATATCGCGAGGCGGTAGAAGGTCATTCGCCATGGAAACCGGACGCAAAAAATCCGAAGCCCGTTTGCATTAACGATGTCGATAGTACCGATATTCCGAAGCCCCTGAAATCAGCCATTCGAAGCGAAGGTATTCGCGCGGCTGCATTCATTCCGCTGGTCAGTAGTCGAAAATTGATCGGCAAATTCATGACCTATTATGACGCGCCACATGTGTTTACCGAAGACGAGCTGAAGCTGGCGACGACGATTGCCACCCAACTTGCGCAGGCGATTGAACACAAACGCGACGAAGAAGCATTGCGCGAATCGGAAGCGCGCTTGCGCGCAACCGTGGAGCAAGCGACGGCGGGCGTGGCACGCTGCGACACGAATGGTCGAATTGTCTTTGCCAATCGGACGCTCTGTAAGATGCTCGGTTATACAGAATCGGAGCTGATCGGCAAGAGCGTTGCGGACGTGACGTACCGCGATGACCTGAAAAAAACCATGCGTCTCTTTCAGCGCATGATTCAACTCGGCAAACCGTTCGAGGTCGAAAAGCGTTATGTCCGCAAAGACGGCTCTGTTCTGTGGGCGGATGTCAGCGCCAGCGCAGTGCGCGAACCGAAGGGCAACGCCCAATCGACCGTAGCGGTGATCGTTGATATCACCGCACGCAAGAAAGTCGAACAAGCCCTGCAGAAATCGAACGAAGCACTGGAACAACTCGTGGATCAACGCACGAAAGCGTTAAGCGTGGCGAACGCCGAATTGAAAGGCGCGATCGAGCGTCGAAAGGGACTGGAAGGAGAAATCCTCTCTGTGTCCGACAGGGAGCAACAGCGGTTGGGTCAGGAATTGCACGATGGCCTTTGCCAACATCTCACCGCGGTCGCATTCATGGCCCGCTCGATCGCGATGCGTTTGAAAAACCACCGTGTGATCGACGCAGCCGATATTGAAAAAATTGCGCAGCTGGTGAACGACGCCGCCAGCGGTACGCGCGACCTTTCCCGTGCCCTGCACCGAATGGATGTCGACGCAGCCGGGCTGGTCACCGCGTTGCAAGATTTGGTAGACCGGGAAATCTGGAGAACACCCTGTCGACTGCAGGTCAGACCGTCATTTCGAATCGACGATGACACGGCTGCGGCGCACCTGTATCGCATCGCGCGCGAAGCAGTCATCAACGCAAACAAGCATGCTCAAGCCCGGGAAATTGTCGTCAAACTGGAAAACTCGCGACAGGGAATGGCTTTGCACGTAATCGATAACGGGGTCGGATGCTCGAATGAATCCAAATTGAAGAAAGGCCTGGGCTTTCACATCATGAATTACCGCGCCCAACTGATGGGAGGCCGTTTGAAAATTGACTCTCTAAATGGCGGCGGGACACGAGTGTCGTGCTATTTGCCGAACCACGCGCCAGGGTCAGGCAAACCGCAGGAAAACGGGCAGGTAAAGCAATCGGCTGCGAAATCTGGAACGGCACCAGCCGATGTCACCGTAAATTTTCAACATCTAGAGGGCCTCCGAGCAGCGAACTCTTGAAAACACGATCAAGGGAAGATCGATGCTTACCATGGACCAGTCTGCAACCCAGCGAACCGCAGCAAAGATGAGCCTCGCGCGCTCGACCAACAAGAATCCTCGATGCGACCAACCGGAGGCGAAACGGCTCGTGATCGTAGATGATCACCCTCTGTTTCGCAAAGGGCTCGAACAACTCATTCATTCGGACAGCGCGTTCGCGGTCTGCGGCGAGGCCTGCAACGCGTCTGAAGCGATGGAGGTCATCCGAAAGTTGCATCCTGACCTGGCGATTGTGGATCTCAGTTTGCCGGGCGCCAATGGCATCGAGCTGATCAAGAATATCCGCGCAGAGTTTGCGAAGCTGCCGATCCTGGTGCTCTCGATGCACGACGAATCTCTCTACGCATTGCGGGCGCTGCGTGCCGGAGCCGATGGGTACGTGATGAAACATGAAGCGATGCAAAATGTCATTCAGGCTATCCACGAAGTGTTTAACGGGCGTCCGTATCTCAGCCCGGCAATGGCAGCGCAGGTGATCACAAAATTCGCCCATCGCCAGGCCGAAGGCGAAGTCGACGCGGTTGAGCGCCTGAGCGACCGCGAACTGGAAATTCTCGAGCTGATCGGCAAAGGGAACGAAGTGCGTCAGATCGCGAAGCTGTTGCATCTCAGCCCCAAAACGGTGGAGACACACCGTGCACACATCAAAGACAAACTCGACCTGAAAAACTCGCGCGAAGTCGCCCGCTTCGCCCTGCAATGGCTGAACGCGCGTAATGGGTAGTGTAACACTCCCCATCTTGGCTGTATGTCCAGCGGGCATCCCGCCCGCAAGGGTCACTCGGCTGGAATCCTGCTCGACCGTCAGGCAAGATGCCTGAGTTACAACCACGCTCACACTTGAACGCTTCAACCATTCAATCAATCCCGCGAGCTGGCTGACAGTTTCACTTTTTTTCCTCGGAAACGGGGCGCATACTTCCTGTGATGGATTCGACGAACCGCGACGCGGTCGAGGAATTGCTGCAGACCTACGGCGAGACTGGCGGAATCAATTACCTCGCCGCCGCCGCGAACCTCCCCTCGCGTCTGTCCATTGAAGCAGCATGCACCGAATTGATGAGCCTGATGTTTCCCGGTTTCCGCAGCGAAGCGCTCGTGAGCTCCGAAGATCTGGCGGACGCCACGCGCATTCGCGTGAGACATTTGCGCGCGCGGCTCAGGACAGAAATTTGTAGAAGCCTCGGCAAAATCCCGCCAGACGAAGTAACAGAAGCAAAAACCGAAGAAGTCCTGAGTGATTTTTTCAAACAGTTACCTGCGGTGCGTCGCATGCTTTGGACCGACATCGATGCCGCTTACGAAGGCGACCCGGCCGCCACGAGTTACGAGGAAATTATCCTTGCTTATCCGGCTCTGGAAGCGATCGCCATTTATCGAATGGCGCACCTACTCTACGGGAAAGTGCCGCTGATTCCGCGTATTATGACCGAGTGGGCGCACAGCCGCACGGGCATCGATATTCATCCCGGCGCGAAGATCGGCTCGCATTTCTTCATAGACCACGGAACTGGAGTGGTCGTTGGCGAGACCGCTGAAATCGGGTCGCACGTGAAACTTTACCAGGGCGTGTCGTTCATCGCCCGCTCGCTCGGAGCGGGACAGGGGTTGCGTGGAAAAAAGCGACACCCGACCATCGAAGACGGCGTCCGCATTTACGCCGGAACCACGGTCATGGGCGGCGATACTGTGATTGGCGCAAATTCCACTATCGGCGCGAACGTTTTTTTGACAAACAGCGTTCCGCCTAACTCGCTCGTCTACTACGAAGAAAAAGAAGTTCGTGTCGTGCCGAAACGAAAACACGAGCCCGAAACCGCACGGGATGAATTTCAGAAATGACTGTAGCGAGCGCTGTAGCCGCTTCGCTGTGCGAAGCGTAATGGGCGCATGTATGCAAAATCCGTTCAGCGCGTCCCATAGAGACGCGGCTACAACAGGAATGAACATGAGCACGAGTAAAAGGACGTATTAATGATCTATCTCGATTACAACGCCACCACACCGTTATGCAACGCAGCGCGCGAGGCGATGCTTCCATATCTCAATCACCATTTCGGCAATCCATCCAGTGTCCACGCCGCTGGCCGCGAAGCACGCGCCGCCATTGACAACGCTCGCGACAAGCTCGGTGCCTTCCTGCACGCGAAACCCGGCGAAATCATTTTTAACAGCGGTGCAACTGAGTCATGCAACCTGGGTGTGCTCGGGCTTGCGCGATCTGCATCTTCACGCGGCGGCCACATCATATCGAACAAAGCCGAACATCATGCGGTGCTAAACGCCGTCGAACACCTTGAGAATCGCGAAGGTTTTGAAGTGACCTGGCTGAATGTTTCCGAAACCGGAATGGTCGATCTCGATCAGCTCGCCGATTCAATTCGGCCTGACACCAAACTCGTCTCGATCATGACTGCGAATAACGAAACCGGCGTCATCCAGCCGATGCGTGAAATTTCACGAATATGCCGCGAGCGCGGGGTATTGCTTCACAGCGACATGGTCCAGGCGTTTGGCAAAATCGATATCGATGTCTCGTTAGTCGATGCCGCCAGTTTTGCGTCGCACAAATTTTACGGCCCAAAGGGCGCGGGATTTCTATTCCTGCGGAGCGGTTTGCCGATTCAGCCAATTATGTTTGGCGGTGCGCACGAAAACCAGCGGCGACCCGGGACAGAAAACGTCGCGGGGGTAGCGGGAATGGCTGCGGCCGCGGACTGGGTGTTGCGCGACACCGATGAGGAGCACCAACGCGAAGCGCAACTAAGAGATGAGTTCTGGAGACGGATCACAAAAGTTTTCCCAAACGCGCAGCAAAATGGCGACCCAACTCATCGGCTCGCCAACACGCTCAACGCAAGCTTCATCGGCGTTGATTCAGAAACAATGCTGATGGCGCTGGATTTGGAAGGCGTTTGCGCGTCGAGCGGTTCGGCTTGCATGGTTGGCTCCGTGAGGGCGTCGCATGTTTTACTCGCCATGGGATTGCCGATGGAAAGCGCGAGATCGGCCATTCGTTTGTCGCTTGGCAGACCGACGACCACGGAAGAAATCGCCAATGCTGCCGATGCACTCGAGCGAATCGCGAAGCGAACCAAAGACGCCCGCGAATATGCCCTCGCTTAGGCAGCTCGAGTTTGCCTTCCGCACTGTAGCCGCGTCCCTGTGGGACGCGTCGCGCTTCGCACAGCGATGCGACTACAAAGCCAGCGATCTTGAAACAAAAGCGCGCCAGCTCTTGTGTTCGTTAGGCGCGAAACAAATCGCAACAAAACTTCGCGTCGAATGGAATTCCCGTCTCAAAACCGCCGCAGGCCGTGCTGATTATCGCCACAAATTGGTTTCGTTGAACCCGCAACTGGCAGAGCATCCCGCGGAGATCGATCGCACACTTCGGCACGAGGTTGCTCATATCCTGGCGCAATTTCGAGAAAAGAGTCGGCGGCGAATTTTACCGCACGGACCCGAATGGCAGCAGGCTTGTCGCGATTTGGGAATCGCAGGCGAAAAGCGCTATCATACGTTGCCCTTTCCTGCGAAACGTTATTCGCCGCGTTTCGTCTACCGTTGTCCGAATTGCCGGCGCGATTTCCCTCGCGTACGCAAAATCAAACGCACAGTCGCCTGTCTCGCCTGTTGCCGCGCGCACAACGGCGGCGAGTTTGATGTTCGTTTTCGGTTGAAGCTGCTGACAGCGTAGCGGCGTTTGTATCAAACGCCGGACCCTCGCGGCGGCGAGCGTTTCTACAACTCTTTGTCCTCGCCCTTTGTGTTTTTCTCGCCGCGCAATTTCGCCTGGATAAACGTGTCGATGTCGCCATCCATCACGGCTTGCACGTTGCTCGTCTCGGCCCCGGTGCGGTGGTCTTTCACCATTTGATATGGCTGAAACACGTACGAGCGAATTTGATTTCCCCACGCAATCTCGCCTTTCTCGCCGTATTGCCGCTCTATCTCAGCGCGTTTCTTGTCTTCTTCGAGTTGATAAAGTTTTGCTTTCAACATTTTCATTGCCAGCTCGCGGTTGCGCCCCTGGCTGCGCTCGGCCTGGCAGGCAACGACGATTCCGCTCGGTTTGTGCAAAATCCGCACCGCGGTTTCGACCTTGTTCACGTTCTGTCCGCCTTTGCCGCCGCTGCGAAACGTGCCGATCTCGAGATCGGCGGGATTAACTTCAATCGGCGCAGTATCGGGGATTTCGGGCACAACGTCGACACTCGCGAATGACGTGTGCCGCCGTTTATTCGCGTCAAACGGCGAGATGCGCACAAGCCGGTGCACGCCGCGCTCGGTTTGCAGATATCCGTAGCCGTATTCGCCTGTTACCAGCAACGTCACCGATTTGATTCCGACTTCTTCGCCCTGCTGAATGTCCACTGTTTGCGATTTGAAACCGCTGCGCTCGATCCAGCGCTGATACATCCGAAGCAGCATGTCGGCCCAGTCGCACGATTCGGTCCCACCGGCACCAGAGTGAATCGTCACAAACGCGTTGGCGCGATCGTTTTCTCCGGACAAGAACTGGCGCAACTCGAACTCGTCCAGCATGTGAGCCAGACGATCGTGTTCGGTTGCCACTTCTTTTTCTGCCTGCGCGCGATGCGTCGGATCGCTTTCTTCCGCAGCGAGTTCTTGCAGCGCGCTGAAATCTTCGATCTCGCGTTGTAGTTGTTGGAACGGATTGAGCAACGAACGCAATCGCGAAACTTGTTCGACATCAGCCTGGGCGCGCTCCCGATTTGACCAGAAATCGGCCGCAGCCATCCGCGCTTCAATTACATCTAGATTTTTCTGCAGCTGTTCGACGTCAAAGAAACCTCCGCAATTCGCGCATGCGCGACTTCAGATCCTCAGCATCTGGAATGGAGATTTCCGCTGGCATAACAAAACATAGTTTGACTCGGTGCTAAGCGCAAAATTCTGGCGCCGCTTGCTTAAACGCCGGGATCTAGAGCGGGCGCTCGCCGCGAAGAGCGTCTCTACCCCTACTTGCGCGCGGGTGCGACAGGCTTGCTCTTTGCCCGCGCGGCTTCGAGGCGAAAAATTGTTTCGCCTTCCTTCATTAAATCAAGTCGATCGCGCGCGATCGTTTCCAAATAACTCACATCTGTCTTGATCAAATTGACCTCGCGCGTCTGCCTCGCCAGCAAAGTTTGTTGCTCGTCGACCTGTTGGAGAAGTTTATCGATCTCCGTTCGGCTCTGCATCAGTTTCTTATACGGCGGCACGAACAGGCTCACGATGACAAGCCAGACCGCGATGATCAGCAGGACGAGGAGAATCCGGTTAAGTCGCTGCCACACTGTGGCTTCGCGACGCGCGCGGAAATCAGCGTAACCGTGCTCCACTTCAGCGGATTGTAGCGCCGTACACGGCTTTGTCACCAAGTTCTTCTTCGATCCGCAACAACTGGTTGTACTTGGCCACGCGGTCGCTCCGACATGGCGCACCGGTCTTGATCTGGCCGGCGTTTGTCCCTACCGCGATATCGGCAATGGTCGTGTCCTCGGTTTCACCCGAGCGATGACTGATCACGGTCGCGTAATCATTTTTCTTGGCCACGTCGATCGTTGCCAGCGTTTCCGTCAGCGTGCCGATCTGATTTACCTTGATAAGAATGGAATTCGCCACGTGCTCGGCAATTCCTTTTTGAAGAAATTTCACGTTGGTGACGAAAAGATCATCGCCGACCAGTTGGATCCTGGAGCCGAGTTTTTTCGTCAATTTTTTCCAGCCATCCCAATCGTCCTCCGCGCAACCGTCTTCAATGGAGATGATCGGAAATCGCGCGCACAGCGCAGCGTAATAATCGATCAATTCTTCAGCGGTTTTTTGTGAGCCATCAGATTTCTTGAAAACGTAGAGATTTTTCGCGCTGTCATAGAACTCCGAGGCAGCGGGGTCGAGCGCGATGAAGATCTGTTCGCCCAGCTTGTAACCAGCCTTCTCAACCGCCGCGGAAATCGATTCCAACGCGTCCTCAGCGGAATCCAGCTGCGGCGCGAATCCACCTTCATCGCCAATGGCCGTGGAAAGATGCCGCGCTTTCAAAACAGATTTGAGCGCGTGATACACTTCAGTGCCGTAACGCAACGCTTCCGAGAAACTCGGCGCGCTACGGGGCACGATCATGAATTCCTGAAAATCGATCGGCGCATCCGAGTGGGCGCCGCCATTCAGGATGTTCATCATTGGCACTGGAAGCACTCGCGCATCGGGTCCGCCGAGGTATCGAAACAGAGGTAAGTTTTCCGAGGCTGCGGCCGCGGAGGCCGTCGCCAGAGAAACAGCCAGTATCGCATTGGCGCCAAGATTTTTTTTTGTCGGCGTACCGTCAAGTTCGATTAGTTTCTTATCGATGTTCGCCTGGTCGCGCGCATCCAGTCCCTTGAGAATCGGCGCAATCTTCTGGTTAACATTGGCCACCGCTTTTCTCACGCTTTTGCCGCCGAAGCGGCTTTTGTCGCCGTCGCGCAATTCCAAAGCTTCATGTTCGCCTGTGCTCGCGCCGCTGGGAACGGCCGCTCGTCCAAGCGCGCCGCTTTCAACCCGCACATCTGCTTCGATGGTTGGATTACCGCGTGAATCTAAAATTTCGCGGGCGTGAATGTGAGTAATGCTGGTGCTCGCCATGGGTTCTGCGCGGACTAGAACAGCTTTGGCTTCACGAGGCAAATCCGTATCGTTCGAGCCCGTATGGAGAAGGGCTGGGAGGAACCGGCTTCGGGGGCCCTAAGAGATTCCGATTGGCAATTTCGCTAAGGCACGCATAATCTTCGCGATGATTCGTTTGGTTGCACTGCCCGTGCTTGCCTTGGTTGCTGCTATTTCCACAGCGATGGCCGAGGAAGGGCAACGCCTGTCGTCGGATCAAATGGCAAAAGCTGCCAAAAGCGATTCGATCACTGTTCCGACGCCGGGCGAACTGTTCGCTGCCCTCGGGAAATCGGGAAAAATAAACTGGTCAGCTCAATACCGCGCCCCAATTCCTGTGACCTACGCCAATCGCGCGCAGATCGCCCTCAACCTCGGCGGGTTGATAGCCGATGGCTTCATCGCCGTGGAAGCCAAGGACGGTCAACAGGTGAAGAATATCGGGTCGGACATCATGAAGCTCGGTAAGGCGCTCGGAGTTAGCGAGCAACTGCTCAGCCGCGGCAATAGCATCAATGAATTTGCCGAGAACAACCAATGGGACACGCTCCAGGAGGAATTGGAAGCGACTCAAAACGAGGTGAAATCCTCAATGCAATCGCACGCCGACCAGGATCTGGTCATCCTTGTTACTGTTGGCGGGTGGATCCGCGGAACTCAAGTGGTCACCGGGGCGATTATTAAGAATTACAACGAGGCCGCCGCAAAAGTTCTGCGCGAACCGACACTCGTTCACTTCATGCAGTCAAAGCTTAATGCAATTTCACCTGAGTTACGCCAGGAACCCCTGGTCAAAGATGTAAGCGAACAACTCGCCGGAATTGAGAAACTTGTTTCGTTTCCGGAGGGCAAGGTGCCAAGCGTTGAAGACGTGAAAAAACTCAATGACGCAGTCGGCAAGCTGATGACAAAAATAGAGAGCAAGGAATCGCCCAAATGAAACGTTGCATGCGGTTTTTCGTTTTGATTTTCGCGCTTAGCGCGAGCGTTGTTCTCCGCGCAGACACAGACGCTGAAGTGAATGCGCGCAAAGACGCCCTCGAGCTTGCGGGAGCATTTGGAAATGACGGGTTCAAGATTCGAGATGGACATTCGTGCGGCGTGCTGAAGCCACACGATCACGCCCTGATCGCGGTGAACCTTTATGCGGGAAATCAGTATTGGTTTTCTGTGGGCACGGCGGAGCCGCTAAAAAAAGTTGGCGTCAGCCTTTATGACGAAAGCGGAAAGCAAATGAGCACGGAGGATTTCAGCAACGGCGACAAAGCAGCCGCCGGCTTCGCGCCGGAGAACAGCGGCCAGTACTTTGTATCCGTCGATTCGGTCGAGGATCAAGAAGGCAGTTTCTGTCTCGTCTATTCCTATAAATAGACGATGCCCAGGTTCTATCTTGGAGCAGGTGATGATCTCGCTTCAGGTGTTTTATGAAGGTCACGTCCAGGGCGTCGGGTTCCGTTTCACTGTGCGTCACATCGCCAAAGGCTTTGACCTGACCGGTTGGGTGCGCAATCTGCGAGATGGCCGCGTAGAACTTCAGGTCACAGGTGATGAGGCCGAGGTACGCGCGTTTCTCGATCAGGTCGCTCAAAGCGAACTGCATTCGCTCATTCGCAAACAAACCGAGAACAACGTGAACGAACCGGTGGCTGCCCGCGGCTTTGAAATTCGCCATGAGTAACTTATTACGCCGCAGCAGCGCGGACACGACTCCGGCCATCGCTGTTCACGGACTGACCAAAATTTTTCCTGTTCACTTCCATCCCACTCGAAGAGTTGTCGCGGTAAAGGATCTGACCCTCCGGATTGAACCGGGCGAAGTGTACGGATTGCTCGGCCCGAACGGCTCCGGGAAGAGCACCACATTGAAAATTATCCTCGGTCTGGTGTCACCAACCCGTGGCCGCACCGAAATTTTTGGACGAGACAGCCGCCTCGTCGAAAGCCGCGAAGCAGTTGGGTTTCTTCCAGAGAACCCGTATTTCTACAAATTTCTTACCGGCACTGAAACGCTGCGTTTTTTTGGACGCCTTTGCGGAATGTCAGGCGCAACTTTGCAGAGCCGCGTAAATGAACTGCTCGACCTTGTCGGGCTAAACAAGGCGCGCGACCGCCGGTTGGGCACGTATTCGAAAGGAATGCTGCAACGCATCGGGCTAGCGCAAGCTTTGATTCACGACCCAAGGCTGGTAGTCCTGGACGAACCGACAGCCGGTGTCGATCCGGCGGGTTCGCGCGAAATTCGCGACTTAATCATGGATCTGAAGCGCCGCGGAATCACCGTGCTGCTCTCATCGCATTTGCTGGCGCAAGCGCAGGAAATTTGCGACCGCATCGGGATTCTCTCCGATGGCGTGCTGGTACGTGAAGGGCGTTTGCAGGATTTAATCGCGATCGAAAATCAGACCGAACTTGTGATCGCCGATGCTTCCGATGACTTCATGCGCGAGATTGAATCGTTCATCAGCCGGTCCGACGCGAAATTGCTCGAGCGGCGAAAATCGACCACCACGCTGGAAAGATTGTTCCTGGAATCGACGGGAGGAAATGACAAGAGCTCAACTCGCGAGTGAAGAACTAACAAAATCGAAATGACCGACGGCGAAACCGCTTCAACGCTTCAACCATTCAACGCTTCAACGACTCCGAAGCGGCACCGCGTTTTCTCTCTTGCGCGCATTCTCGCTATCACCAGCAACACCCTCACTGAGTTGACGCGCCTGAAAGTTTTTTACGTGCTGCTGGTGTTCGGGCTGCTGTTGATCGGCAGCTCGATTTTCATGGCGCAATTCTCTTTCCAACAGGAATTCCAAATCCTGAAGGACGTCTCGTTAGGCGCGATCTCAATGTTCACTTCGCTATTGGCAATCGTAGCCACGTCGCGAATGCTGCCGCGGGACATCGAAGACCGCACGGTTTATACCATTCTGGCCAAACCAGTGCCGCGTTTCGAATACGTTGTCGGTAAAATTGCCGGAGTTCTTCTGTTGCTGGCGATCAGCACTCTGGTGATGGCCGCGGCGTTCCTGGCCGTGCTCTACTTGCGCGAGCAGGCAGTGCTGCAGGCCACCGCGAAACAAATGGCCAGCGCGCCGCCGGACCAACTCGCCGATGCTCTGCGCGCCGTCCGTGCCTCCGCGGTCAACGCCGATCTTCTTCCCGGAATCATCATCATCTTCCTGAAAGCGTGCCTGCTCGCAGCCCTAACGCTGTTTGTTTCTACCTTCGCTACCTCGACGATCTTCACCATCGTGATGATGGTTTTTATCTATTTCATCGGACACTTGGAAGCCACTGCACGCGAGTATTGGCTCACCGTACACGGTGGCGGCTTGGTCACACGCGTGCTTCTTGCGATCGTGGCGCTGCTCTTTCCCGATCTGCAGGCTTTCAATCTGGTGGATGACATCGTCGCTGGCACCGTCATTTCGATGGCAGTGTTCACGAAGACTGCGCTGCTCGGCATTTTCTACACCGTGATCTACACGTTACTGGCGGTTTTTGTGTTTTACGGAAAAGAATTATGACGCGAGGCCTGATCGCGCTGGGGATCTTGATCGGGATGGGCCTGCTCAAACTGCCGGTCGAACGCGATCTGGCGACCCTTCACCGGCAGGAACATTTCCGCAGCGTCGAGTTCAATCTTGATCTTCGTGAAAAACTTGGGCAACTCGGATTCATCGCCGCACTGAGCGGATTTCGAGCAATCGTCGCCGATGCTCTTTTTATCCAGGCGCATGCGGCCTGGGAAAACACTCAATGGGGCCGAATGTTGTTGTTGTTTCGGCAAATCACGACGCTCCAACCACGAGTGCTCCTGTTTTGGGACACAGCCGCGTGGCACATGGCGTGGAACGCGAGCGTAGCGGCGATGAACGATGTCAACCAGCCGCGCCAAGCGTTGCGAGTTAAAGCGCAACGCGAATATTTCGCGCTCGGCAAAAACTTCCTCGAACGCGGAATCAAGAATAATCCCGATCGCCCCGAGCTCTACGAAGCGCTCGCACGGCTGTACAAGGAAAAATACAAAGACCACGAGCGCGCCGCCGAATATTATGCCAAAGCTGCGACGCTGCCGGAAGCAGCGCCTTGGGACCGACGTTTCTCGGCGTACGAGCTTTCGTACTGTGAGGGACACGAACGCGAAGCATATGAGCGCCTTCGCAGCCTCTACAATGAAGGCGAGAAGGAACGGCTGCCGACGTTAGTCAAGCGGCTTAACTTCCTTGAAGACAAACTCGCGATTCCGCAGGACCAACGAATTCCAGAAAAGCTGCTCAAACGTTAAGCGATTCAGTCATTGAATTCCTTAGGTCAGTAGCGGCTACAAAATTCATTTTACACACCAAAACGTTGGTGCGTCCGCATGCTTCCGTTGTAAGGTTTTGACTTTTCGGTGGTCTAACGGGGTCGAAATGCGGTTCGCCATTTTCAGTGACATTCATTCCAATCTCGAAGCGCTTGAAGCCGTGATGGCGGACGCGCGTCAACGCAGATGCACGCACTTCGTTTGTCTGGGCGACGTCGTCGGTTACAACGCGAATCCGGGTGAATGCATTCAGCTTGTCCGCGAACTCGATTGCCCGGTGGTTAAAGGTAACCACGACGAGCAAGCAACGTTCCCTGCGTCATCGGAACGTTTCAACGAGCTCGCCGAACGCGCGATCGAGTGGACGCGCGAACGTTTGAATGAGCAGGACAGGGAGTGGCTGCGCAGCCTGCCGTTGCAGCGACGTGTTCACGATTTTACGATCGTGCACGCCACGCTCGATACGCCCGCGCAATGGGGCTACGTATTCAATAATCTCGACGCCGTCGCGAGTTTTACGTATCAGCGGACGACCGTCTGTTTCTTCGGCCACACGCATGTGCCGATGGTTTTTGTGCGCGATGACGGCGTCCGGCGCCAGAACTCTGAGCACATTCGTATTGAGCCGGGCAAAAAATATTTCATCAACGCCGGCAGCGTGGGCCAACCGCGTGACGGAAACTGGCGCGCCGGATATTGTATTTACGACGTTGAGAACAACCTCGTCGAACTGTTGCGAGTAAAATACGATCTCGCCACCGCGCAGAAGAAAATCACGAAGGCTGGTCTGCCGCAGCTCCTTTCCGAGCGCCTTGCAATGGGCCGTTGAAGAAAAAAGGAAATCAGCGGTAATAGCGCGTCACTCCGTGCGCGCCGTGAGCCGAAATGTGAATGGCGTACGGAGGACTGACCACCCTAGCGACGATCTTTCGCTCGATCTCGGAGAATAAAGTCGGCAACCGGCAAATCGCGCGGGTAAGTGATTTTGAAATTAAAGTCGTCGTTAACAACGAGAGCGATTTTGTGGCCGAGTCGCTCGACCGCTGAGACTTCGTCGGTTACGGAAGCATTTTCCGAATAAACACCGCGGTAGGCGTCCTTAATTAATTTTCGCTCGAAAATCTGAGGCGTTTGCATCGCGTACAGCTGATGCCGATCGACCGAACCGACGACCAAAAGATCGGCATCCGCGCGTTTTAACGTGTCGTTGACGGGTTGCGCCAAGGCGGCTGCGCCATGGACGCGGCACTGCTCGAAAGCGCGTTCGATTTGTTCCGGAGTAATCAACGGGCGCGCCGCGTCGTGCACGGCGACATATTTCGCGTCGCCATGGATGCGATCCAGGCCAGCCCGAACGGAATCCTGTCGGCGTTCGCCGCCAGGAACAATCGCGCAGATTTTTTTGAACCCTGCACCTGAAACGATTTTTCTGATTTCATCATGCCATTGTTCACGCGCCACGACTACGATTTCGCTTACGGAAGTCACGCACTCAAACGCGCGGATTGCGTGAGCAATCACCGGTTCGCCGGCGATCAGGGCAAACAATTTGTCGAACCCCATGCGCTGGCTGCTGCCGCCTGCTACGATGATGGCGCTTAGCATCATGATAACGCTTGAAGTTAACGCGGAGTCATCCTGAGCGAAGTACAGCAAAGTCGAAGAATCCCCTTACGCTGCGGTGCAGTAATGCGACAGGATTGAAAGCGTGGCCTCGCGGACTTCGTCCGCTGTGTTGCAGCCTCGACTTCGCTCGGAATGACGTGTGTCTGCAAACGCTTCAAAGAATTACGAAAGCTGTTTTTGCACTTCCGAGCTAAGCGTTTTGCCATCGGCGCGACCGCCTACCTTCGCCTGCAACGCTTTCATCACCGCGCCCATTTGCGCTTTGGATGTGGCGCCAAGTTCCGCAATGGTTTCGCGCACGACTTTCGCCAGTTCGTCCACGTTCATCCCTTGTGGCAAGTAAGTGTTCAAGATTGCCAGCTCTTCCTTTTCCTTGTCAGCCAATTCCGCGCGGCCGCCTTTTTCAAAACTCTCGATCGAGTCCTGACGCTGCTTCGCTTGCTTGCGAATGACCTGAACGGCTTCGGCGTCACTGAGTTCGGCTTCCGCGTCGGATTTTGCGATCGCCGCGTATTTCAATGCCGACTTGAGCATGCGCAGCACGCCCAGTTTCGTTGCGTCTTTTGCGCGCATCGCCTCCTTCAGATCCGAGTCCACGCGTTCTTGCAACGTCATAGGGGGACAATTACGACGACCAACCGCAATTGTCGATGTTGTAGCCGTCGCCCTCTGAGCGACGATTCCAGGCACACTGAACGGACGCTTCGCACAGCGAAGCGGCTACAACGCTTCGCCGCACTTGCCAACCGATTCGGCGTCACCAACGGACATAACGTTGATGTCACGGTTCGTGCGTTTCAATAAACCTGCAAGCACGTTACCGGGGCCAAGTTCAATGAAAAAATCACACCCTAGGTGGATAAGGCGCTGCATGCAATCCGTCCACCGCACGGTTCCGGTCACTTGGTCGCGGAGAGTCTCCCGGATTTCCTCAGGCGTTTTTACTTCTTCGCCGGTCACGTTGCTGATCACGGGGAAACGCGGCGCTTGCATCGGCACATCGGCAAGCACTTCCTCCAATTTCACATAGGCACTTTCCATGAGACGCGAATGATATGCGCCGGCAACATTGAGCATCATTGCGCGGCCTATGCCGTGTTCCTTCGCAACAGCGACAGCGGTTTCCACGTTCGCCAACTCGCCGGAAATGACGATCTGATTAGGCGCATTGATGTTGGCGATATCGATATCTTCATCCGCGGCGAGCCGGCGCACATCGTTTTCCAAGCCACCAATCATAGCCGCCATCCCGCCTTGCGTTGTTGCGCACGCTTCGTCCATAAATTCGCCGCGCTTTTGCACAAGCTTGAGGCCAGTTGCGAAATCGAAGGTGCCCGCTGCTGCGTGCGCGGTGATTTCGCCTAACGACAGGCCGGCCGCGCCGCGGACCTCAAACTCGCCGAAGACCTCGCGCAACGCCGCCAGCGCCGCCAGCGCGTGAACGTAAAGCGCCGGCTGACAATTTGAAGTCTTGGTCAACTCCTCCATCGGTCCGCTCCAGGCGATGTCGCACAAGTTTCGACCGAGAATTTCATCTGCCTCACGAAACAACTCCGCTGCTACAGCATATCGTTCGGCGAGATCGCGTCCCATCCCAACGCATTGCGCGCCCTGACCGGCGAAAAGTAGTGCGATTTTCTTTGGCATGGCACTTACTTAATCGTTTTCCCCTCAAGCGTGCGAGCGGAACTTCTGGGGAGCGCACGCCTCTGACGTGCTTGCTGCGGCATTCTGCCGCAACGAACTTTCGTTGCCCACTAGCTGAATTCGCTTCGAGAGGACATTACAAAAGCTCGCGATGGCAGAATGCCTTCGCCGGCACGCTGGAAGCGTGCGCTCCCCAGAAATCGCTTGCGAAATAAAGTTCCAGTCGCCAGCGTAAATCTTGCTCGGAACGTTGTAACTTCTTCTGTCATGCCATTCACGACGCACGAGATCGAATCACCGGACCCGGTTACACGGGTGGCCGCAGCAGACGCGGCACTGCGCGATCCGAGGGAGGACGATATCGGTGAGAAGATGGTGCTTAACATGGGGCCGTCTCATCCGGCTACGCACGGCGTTTTGCGGCTCGTGCTGGAGCTGGATGGTGAGATCATCACCAAAGCCACGCCGGATATCGGTTTTCTCCATCGCGGCGACGAGAAAATCGCCGAGAACATGCAATACAACCAATTCGTGCCGTACACTGACCGGCTGGATTATCTTGCGCCGCTCTCGAATAATGTGGCCTACGCGCTCGCGGTTGAGAAATTGATGGACTGGGACATTCCGCCGCGCGGAAAGGCGATCCGCACGATTTGCTGCGAAACGTCGCGCATTTCCTCGCATCTCCTTGGGCTCGGCGCGATGGCGCTCGATCTCGGCGCGATGTCGGTCTTTCTTTACACCTTCACCGAGCGCGAAAAACTCTATAACCTTTTCGAGCTTTTGACGGGCGCCCGGTTTACCACATCCTATACCCGCGTGGGCGGACAAATCCGTGATCTGCCAGAAAGCTTTATCCCCCAACTCAAAAAATTCCTCGACGACTTTGGCCCGAGTCTCGACGAATGCGACAGGTTGCTGACGCGGAACAAGATTTTTGTCGACCGCACAAAAGACGTCGGCGTCATCACGAAGGAGCGCGCGATTGCGTATGCGATTTCCGGACCAAACCTGCGGGGGAGCGGAATCGAACACGATTTGCGCCGGAAACATCCGTATCTCGACTATGACCAGTACGATTTCGACGTGGTCATCGGCAGCGCAGGCGATTGTTACGATCGTTATCTGGTGCGAGTCGAGGAGATGCGTCAGAGCGCGCGAATTTTGCGGCAGGCCATCGATAAACTGCCCAGCGGTCCGATCAATGTTTCGAATTGGAAAAACATGACCCCGCCGAAATCGCGAGTGATGACAAAGATGGAAGAGTTAATTCATCATTTCATTGTGGTGACCGAAGGGCTCGATGCGCCGGCCGGGGAAGTTTATTTCGGAGCCGAAAATCCCAAGGGCGAGCTTGGCTTTTACATCAGCAGCCGGGGAGGCGGCGTTCCGTATCGGTTGAAAATTCGCGCTCCATCGTTCGTGAACCTCAGTATCCTGCCGGAGCTTTTGCCCGGTTGCCTGGTTAGTGACGTGCCCGCCGTGCTCGGCAGTCTGGACTTCGTGATGGGCGAATGCGATAGATAATACCCATGCGATCGCTCCGAGGGATGAATTCCGTGTCACAAATTGTGTCACGATTCATCCTCGTGCTCACGCTCCTGTTCGTTCTGGATAGCTGTATCGGCAAGCGAATCACCAAGGCGAACGTGGATCAGGTCGCGGACGGCATGTCGAAGAAGCAGGTGGAATCAATTTTGGGTCAGCCTACTTCGTCGAAAACTGAGGAGCCGACGACTATGAAGCAAACGACTTACGTTTATCGTCAGGGCAAAGACACGGTCACGATCGTTTTCAAGGACGACAAAGTGCAGTCGAAGGACAGCACGTTCTCCGATTGATCCGCTGTAGCGTGCGCTGTCCCCAGCGCGGTTTTCCGCCCGCCGGCGCGTCGCATAAATCCGCTGAGGACAGCGGATTCTACAGCACGAAAGGCGATTTGCCGCGTATCACTGCGCTGGTTTAGGTTCAACGATGGCAGACGCGACGCGCCTCCAAATTCCCGCCGAACTGGAGCGCAAAATGGACGATGCTATTGCGCGTTATCCGACCGAACACCGTCGAAGTGCAGCGATGCCGCTGTTGCATTTGTGGCAGGAACACTTTGGGGTTATCAGCGACGAATCCATCTTCTGGATCGCGGAAAAACTCGGCCTCCAACCGATCAACATTCTCGAGGTGGTCACGTTTTATCCAATGTTCCGGCAGCATCCAGCCGGGAAGACGCATATCAGGATCTGTCGCACGCTCAGTTGCGCGATGGCGGGTGGATTGGAAGTGATGAAAAATTTGTGCGCGAGCCTCGGAATCCAGCGACCGAGTGATGGTGAAGAAATGCATAATCCGATCGCGGTCAGCGCCGACGGAACTTACAGCGTCGAATTTGTTGAGTGTCTTGCCAGCTGCCACACCGCGCCAGTGTGCATGGTTGGCGAACAACTGCACGAGAAGGTAAATCCAGATTCTGGAGCCGACCTGCTCGGCAATCGGCAATCGGCAATCGGCAAACCGGGACTGGCGTGGCCGCCGCATCCTTTGGAACACCGGTTGGTCTATAAGAATATCGGGCGCCCTGGTTGGACCAGCGACATCTATTGTTACCTGCGCGACGGCGGTTACGAACAATTAAAACAAGCGTTGACTCTGTCGCGCGATGACATCGTCAACAAAGTCAAAAACTCGGGACTTCGCGGCCGCGGCGGGGCGGGGTTCTCCTGCGGCTTGAAGTGGAGCTTTATCAAGCCGGACGAAAAGCGGCCGGTTTTTTTGATCTGCAACGCCGACGAATCCGAGCCGGGTACGTTCAAAGACCGCTACATCATTCACGAAGATCCACATCAGTTGCTCGAAGGAATGTTGATCTCGTGTTATGCCCTTACTGCGCACACCGCGTACATCTACATTCGCGGAGAATTTCCGGAAGGCGCAACAATCCTCGAGCGCGCGATTGAGGAAGCGCGGCAGCACAATTTCCTTGGCAAGAACATCCTCGGGTCAGGATTCGACGTTGAGTTCTACATTCACCGCGGCGCGGGCGCCTATATTTGCGGCGAAGAAACCGGTCTAATCGAATCGCTCGAAGGCAAACGTGGTTATCCGCGGATCAAGCCGCCCTATTTTCCTGCGGTGCTGGGTCTCTACATGTGTCCGACCATCGTGAACAACGTGGAGACGTTATGTAATATTAAACACATCATAGCCATGGGCGGCGCGGAGTATGCGCGCCTCGGCCGGCCTAACAACACAGGGACGCGAGTTCTCTGCGTCAGCGGCGACGTACAGCGTCCAGGCTACTTCGAAGTCGAAGTCGGCGCCGTTACGATGGGGAAGCTGATTTATGAAATGGCCGGGGGTTTGCGACCGGGCCGAAAATTGAAAGCAGTCATTCCGGGCGGCAGCTCCGCGAAAGTGTTACGCGCCGATGAACGCCTAAAGCTGAAAGAAAAACAGACCGACGGTTCGACAACTGAACGCGAAATTTCAATCGACGATGTCCCGATGGATTTCGATTCACTCGCAGCCGCAGGATCCATGGCGGGTTCCGGCGGCGTGATCGTGCTGGACGATTCGCGCGACATGGTTTGGGCGCTGAACAACATCAACAAGTTTTACGCCCACGAGAGCTGCGGCCAATGCACACCCTGCCGGGAAGGCTCGCTTTGGATGCAAAAAATCACCGACCGCATGATGCGCGGCGGCGGGGTGGTCGAAGACCCGAAAACACTGAAAACCATCGGTGACAATATCGCGGGACGCACCATCTGCGCCTTTGGTGAAGCCTGCGCGTGGCCGACGCAAAGTTTTGTCGAAAAATTCCCGGAAGAATTTGCGGCACGCGCCCAAAAGCCCATCCCCCCACCCCTCCCACCTGAATTCACATCCGAAGAATTAATCGAGCAAGAATCGATTCCCACCGTGCCCATGGCCCACGACCCCGGCTGGGAAAAAGCCGGCGCAAAAGGAACGATCTGAAATATGAATCAGGAAAGCAGGAAAGCAGGAAGAGCTTTAAGGGATGTGCAAATAACCGAGCATCAGATCGGCGAGCACCGTTTGGACTTCCTCGTCGAAGGAAAAATTGTTGTTGAACTAAAAGCCGTTAGCCGGCTTGAGGACATCCATTTCGCAATTGGCCGCAGCTATCTCAAAGCAATCAGTCTTCAGGACGGTCTGCTTTTCAATTTCGCGACTACTCCTCTAACGATTAAGCGTTTCTGCCGCGAGCGGGCAATAAGCGCGCCACCTGACCTTCTTGCATGACTTTCCTGTTTTCCTGCTTTCCTGATTCATAAATGCCTAACGAATCTCCGGCTCCAATGTTTAACGTCCAGATTGATGGAGTCTGGCATCAGTTTCCGAAGGGCATGCGCGTGATCGAGGCTTGCGAGCAGGTTGGCGTTTTCGTGCCGCGGTACTGCTATCACAAAAAGCTTAGTTCTCCGGGCAATTGCCGAATGTGTTTGATCGAAATGGGATTTCCGAGACTCGGGCCCGATCGCAAGCCGGAGCTCGGGGCGGACGGCAAACCGATCATCAACTGGATGCCGCGCCCGCAAATTTGCTGCGCGCAAGATGTCGCCGAAGGCATGGGCGTTCGAACCGACTCACCGCTGGTGAAGGAATGTCAGCGCGGGGTCATGGAATTTCTCCTCATCAATCACCCGCTTGATTGCCCGATCTGCGATCAGGCCGGCGAATGCCAGTTGCAAGAGTTCAGTGTGGACTACGGCAGTTCGCAATCGCGTTTCCTGGAGAACAAAGTGAAAAAGCCGAAAAGTGTGCAACTCGGGCCGCGGGTGACGCTTGATGACGAGCGCTGCATTCTCTGCTCCCGCTGCATCCGTTTTTGCCAGGAAATTGCGCATGACGATGTGCTCGGGTTCGTCGACCGCGGCAGTCACACGATTCTCACGGCGCATCCTGGCAGGTCTTTGGATAACAATTATTCGCTTAACACCGTCGACATTTGCCCCGTCGGCGCGCTGACTTCGACCGATTTCCGCTTCAAAATGCGGGTATGGTTCCTGAAAGAAACGAAGAGCGTCTGCACAAGTTGCGCGACGGGGTGCAACACAGTCATCGGCACTCGCGAGGACGTGATCTATCGGCTAACCCCGCGCGAGAACGATCACGTTAACTCCTGTTGGATGTGCGATTATGGCCGCCTCAATTACAAATATCTCGAAGCCGAAGACCGCTTGCTGGAGCCGCAGATTCGTTCCGGGGGAAGACTGGTTCCGGCTGATTGGCCAACTGCGATTGGGTACGCAGCGCTCCAGTTAAAGCAGTTTCCGGGGTCCGAGATTGCCTTCGTCGCTTCGGGGCGGATGACCAACGAAGAGCTTTGGTTAACGTCTCAGTTGGCTAATTCGTTAGGCGTGAAACGAATCGATATCGTCCCGAGGCGTGGAAAAGCAGACCACATTTTGCTGAGCGAAGATCGCAATCCAAACACGAACGGCGCGCGGTTGATTCTAGGTTCGAGCTCGGCGCCAGGCGCAAAACTGATCAACATTGCCAGCGCGATGAGATCAGGAGGAATCAAAGCGCTGGTGATTTTGAAAGAGAATGCGATGCACCTGGGCCTGTCGGTGGAAGAACTCGCGCAGATCCCAACCCTGGTTGTGATGAATACTTTGCCTAACGAAGCGACGAAAAACGCAACCGTTGTCCTGCCCGCGTGCGGTTTTGCCGAAAAACGTGGCTCTATGGTCAACGGCAGCGGCCGGTTGCAACGGTTGAATCGCGCTACCCGCCCCCCTGGCAATGCTCGCGATGATTGGGAGATTTTACGCGACCTTCTTCAGGCAAGCGGCGGCGGCGATTCACTTCATTCGATTGAAGATGTTTTCCGCCGAATCAGCGAAACAGTCCCGCAATTCGCCGGTCTAAGTCTCAGCAAAATCGGCGATCTCGGCGTGCAGATTCTGAAAATGGAAGAAGTGCCGCCGACGCATCCCAGCGACGAAGACGCAATCGAACAAGCGATTGCGGTTCAGGCCGCGCGTCGCGGTGTTCGGCACCAGTTAAATCAGGCGCAAGCTCATTCCGGTGCATCGACGATTCCAGAAGTCGAACCACACGTGGCGCCTGGCCGGTAGAACCGACGACGGCGATGGACTTTTTTTTCATCATCACCTCGCTGCTGAAGATCGCAATTCTGCTGGGGGTGATCTTGTTCATGGTGTCTTACGCAGTGTACGCGGAGCGCCGGGTCAGCGCGTTTATTCAGGACCGTGTCGGGCCGAATCGCGTAGGGCCGGCCGGTCTCTTCCAGCCCATCGCCGACATGTTCAAGCTGCTGCTGAAAGAAGATTTCACGCCGCGCGCTGCGAATACTTTTTACTACTGGCTGGCGCCATGCCTTGCGGTAATGCCGGCCATCATCACCTTCGCGGTGGTGCCATTCGGCAGCACGTTGTTCGGTGTGCCGATGGTGATTGCGGACGTCAACGTCGGGATTTTTTGGGTTTTCGCAATCTCCTCGTTAGGCGTTTACGGGATCGTCATCGGCGGTTGGGCGTCCAACTCGAAATACCCCTTCCTCGGCGGCATTCGTTCCAGCGCGCAAATGCTTTCTTACGAGCTTTCGCTCGGGCTCGCTGTCGTTCCGGTTTTTCTCATTGTTGGAAGTTTGCGGCTAACGAGCGTGGTCCAGTACCAAATCGAGCATGGCTGGTTTATTGTGCCTTTCATTGGGGACTTGATGAATCCATGGAAATGGCTGCTCACGATTCCAATGATCATCTCGTTCCTCGTGTTCATGATCGCAATTTTCGCTGAAACAAACCGGCTGCCATTCGATTTGCCGGAAGCGGAGCAGGAGCTCGCCGGCGGCTACAACACCGAATACAGCTCGATGAAGTTCGCGCTTTATTTTCTCGGTGAATACGCCGCGATGATCACGGGGTCCGCTGTTGTGGTAACGTTATTTTTTGGCGGCTGGCATTTCCCCGGCATACCAGATGGCTCCCACGGATGGATCTTCGGCCTGATCAACATCGCAGTCTTTTTCGCAAAGGTCGCCGTCGTGATTTTCTTGTTTATGTGGGTGCGCTGGACGCTCCCGCGATTTCGATGGGATCAGCTGATGCGGCTGGGCTGGCTCTTCTTTTTCGAAATTGCGTTGGTGAACGTCTTTATCGTTGCAGCCATCATGGCGTATCTGCCACAAAAATGACGAAATCCGAATGATGAAATCCGAAGGAATTCCAAAGGACGAAGCCCAAAAAAAAGATGATTGGGTCGGCTGCATTGCTCATTCGTGCTTCGTCATTCATTCGTCATTCGTCATTCATCATTCGTCATTCTGATCATGACCATTACCGTTCCACGACCGAGATTAAACTGGCGCGAGCGATTGTATCTGCCGGCCATTGCCGCCGGTATGGCAATCACCTTTAAGCATTTCAAGAATATGCTGCTCGGACGCACCAAGGTAACGATGCAGTATCCCGAGCAAAAATGGGACAGTCACCTTCCGGATTATTACCGGGGCGCACCCGCCCTGGTGCGCGACACGGATGGAAGAGTGCGCTGTGTCGCATGTCAACTTTGCGAATTCATTTGTCCGCCACGCGCGATCAAAATTATTCCCGGCGAGATTGCTCCCGTCGACCGTTTCGCCAAGGTCGAAAAATTTCCTCAAGAATTCGATATCGACATGATCCGCTGCATTTACTGCGGGATGTGCGAGGAAGTTTGTCCGGAGCAGGCAATTTATCTGCGTAAAGATTACGCGATTACCGGCTTTACGCGTGCCGACATGTTGCATCACAAGGAAAAACTCCTCGAGATCGGCGGAGTAATGCACGGCGTGGTGCTCAAATGGAACGAGAAGAAATAACGCCGCGGATTAACACGGATAATCACAGATTTTTCAGAATTCGCTCTTTGATCCGTGTTTGATCCGTGTTCATCTGTGGCCTGAAAAATGTCCCCTTTCCTATTTTGGATTTTTGCAGTGTTCACGGTGATTTTCGGCGCGGCTGTCGTCCTCAATCGGAACCCAGTCGCGAGCGCGCTAAGCCTGGTTGTTTCATTCCTCGGGTTATCAGCGCTGTTCATGTCCCTCGACGCATTTTTTGTCGGCATCATTCAGGTTCTCGTGTATGCAGGCGCGGTGATGGTGCTTTTCCTTTTCATCATCATGCTGCTCGACATCCGAGTCGAAGAACTACGCCGGATCAACTTGCTCGCCGCCGCGGGTGGCATTGGAGTGGCCGTAATCTTGCTGATTCAGATCTGCGTTGTCATTGGGCGCTTTCAACCTGCGCGACGCGTTTTTCCGCCCCTGGCAAGATCGACGACGGATGATGTGTGGAACATCGGCCGGCTACTTTTCAACAACTACAATCTACCCTTCCAAATCATCGGCGTCCTGGTGCTCGTCGCCACGATCGGGGTGGTCCTCCTGAGCCGACGGGAACCACGGTAACATGATCACGCTTGGCGATTATTTGGTCGTAAGCGCGATTCTTTTCACGATCGGCTTCGCCGGCGTGATGCTACGTCGGAACCTCATCGTCATTTTAATGTCGCTCGAGCTAATGTTGAACGCGGCCAACCTGTCGCTTGTGGCTTTCTCACGATTTCGCGTCGGTCCCAACGGTTTGCCGGATTACAACGCGCAGGTGCTCGTCTTTTTCGTCATCACTGTGGCGGCGGCGGAAGTAGCGGTGGGACTTGCGCTTCTCGTTGCGCTGTATCGCGCGAGGCAAACGACGGATGTCGCCGACATCGCCAGCCTGAAGTTCTAACCCGCGAATCAGACGGAGCAATGAACTCATTCTATCCGTGGCTGATCCTTCTCGCACCGTTCGCAAGCGCGACGGTCATCACGCTCTTTACCCTGCGGTGGAAATCACTGAGCAGTGCGATTTCCATCACCGCGGTGCTCGTAAGTTTTTTCTGCAGTTGCCTGGTCTTTGCTCACTCAGCCGCAACTGCACCTGCGTTCGTGTGGCTCGATCTCCCGCCGATCTTTCGTGTGCCGCTCGGCCTAACGCTTGATCAGTTGAGCAGGACGATGGCCGTGGTGGTTTCCGGCGTCGGAGCCCTGATTCACATTTATTCGCTCGGTTACATGCGGGACGACGAGGGCAAGTCCCGTTATTTCGCAGCACTATCTCTCTTTATGTTCGCAATGCTCGGGATCGTTTTCGCGAACAATTTCGTGATGCTGTTCATCTTTTGGGAATTGGTCGGATTCACGTCGTATGTGTTAATCGGTCACTGGTTCTTTCGGGACGCCGCAGCCGACGCAGCGAACAAAGCGTTCATCACCACACGGATTGGCGATTTCGGATTCATGACTGGCATCCTGATGATTTGGATGACGACCGGTTCAGTCGTGTTTGCCGAAATCGCGCCGCGAATGCCGATGTTCGGCAGCCATGCAACGTTTGTCGCAATTGTCGCGCTCTTAATTTTCTGCGGCGCGGTCGGAAAATCTGCCCAATTTCCGCTGCATGTGTGGTTGCCGGACGCGATGGAAGGTCCGACGCCAGTCTCCGCGTTGATCCACGCGGCGACCATGGTTGCAGCCGGCGTTTACATGCTGGTGCGCGTCGCGTTCATCATTCAAGCGTCACAAACGGCGCTTTTGGTCGTCGCGTGGATCGGCACGATTACAGCTGTGATGGCGGCGTTGATCGCGACGCAGCAAGACGACATCAAGCGCATTCTCGCCTATTCCACGCTGTCGCAACTCGGTTACATGGTGATGGCTGTGGGTCTCGCCTCAAACGAGGCGGCCATGTTCCACCTTTTCACTCACGCGTTTTTTAAAGCACTCCTGTTTCTCGCGGCGGGCTCGGTCATCGTGATGCTTCACCATGAGCAGAACATTTGGAAGATGGGCGGTCTGCGCCGAAAGCTCCCGATCACATTTGCCACCTTCGCTGCGGGCGCGCTGGCGTTGATCGGTTGTCCGCCGTTCAGCGGATTTTTCAGTAAGGACGCGATACTAGCTGTCGCCTACCAACACAATTTGCCGATTTTCGCCGTGGCGTTGTTCACCGCGTTCCTGACTGCTTTCTACGTGATACGCATGCTCGTCATTGTCTTCTTCGGCGACCCACGCAGCGACAGCGCGCGCGAAGGCCACGAATCACCGCCGGTCATGACAATGCCGTTGGTCGTCCTCGCAATTCTTGCAACGCTCGGCGGTTTTGCATTTTTCGCTCGAAAGTTTCTCACACTCCCCACCGAGAAAGGAGCGGCGGTCATTGTTCCTGCGCTAGCCATCATCGCACTGATTCTCGGAGTCGGACTCGCCTTCACGCTTTACCGCGGCCGCGCGACTGAAGCGGTCAAAGTCGAGTTGTTGCGTCGCAAATTCTATTTCGACGAGTTCTATGGCTGGCTCATTTATTGGACACAGGAGCTGCTCGCTCGTGTGGCAGCTTTCATTGATCGGTGGGTCATCGATGCAGGCGCGGTGGGCGGAAGCAGCCGAGGCACCTGGGGCATCGGCGCGCTCTTGCGACTAATCCAAGTCGGCAATCTTCAAGCATACGCGTTCCTCTTCGGTCTCGGTGTTATCGCTCTCATTTACTTTGCAGTTATGCGCTAATGGTTCTGTTCACTATTTTCTGTCCCATCGTCGCGGGCGTTCTGATCATGCTTGGCGCGCCCGCGCGGAAGACTGCGCTAGCCGCGTCGGTTTTGACGTTTGCTGCGGCGCTATTTTTATTTGCTTCCCTCGACCACCGTTACGCCGACTTCCAACACGTCACATCGTTTAGCATCTCTCCCGACTGGCGGCTTAATTTCACCACTGGCGTGGACGGCTTGAGCGTAATCATGGTGCTGCTCGCCGGCATCGTCACGCTGGCTGCGGTGTGGTTCACCGGCATGATCGAGAGATATGAAAACGCGTTTTATGCCTGTCTTTTGTTAATCTCCGGCGGCGCGATCGGCGCCTTTGCTTCAATCGATTTATTTTTCTTTTACGCGTTTCACGAACTCGCGCTGATACCCACATTTTTGTTGATCGGAATCTGGGGCAGCGGCAACCGGGTCGCAGCGGCCTGGAAAATCACAATCTATCTGGCAATCGGCAGTTTCATTCTGCTGCTTGGCCTGATCCTGCTTTACCAGAGTTTTCCTCTCGCCTCGCGGAGTTTTGATATTCGCGTGTTGCAGACTGCAGCCGGAATGGGCCAGATCTCTCCCGACGCGCAACGACATGTTTATCTGCTGTTGCTTATTGGTTTCGGAATTCTCATCTCGCTTTTTCCATTTCACACGTGGGCGCCGGAAGCGTACGCGGCCGCGCCGGCACCCGCTGCGATGCTCCACGCAGGCGTCTTGAAAAAATTCGGATTGTACGGGCTCTTGCGTCTAGCCATTCCGATGCTGCCCGAAGGCGCCCGTCACTGGGCGACTCTGCTCGTCGTGCTGTTACTCGGCAACATCATCTACGTCGGACTGGTTACCATCGCGCAGAAGCGGCTCGATTGGATGCTCGGTTATTCGAGCGTGATGCACATGGGTTACATTTTTCTCGGAATCGCCAGCTTTGGTGTTCTCGGCGTGACCGGTGCCGTTGTGTTGATGTTTGCTCACGGTCTCTCAATCGCGCTGCTATTTGGTATCGCAGGCGAATTGCGACGGCGAACGGGCACGTTGGCTTTTGATGAACTCGGCGGACTTGCCAGGGTGATGCCTTTTGCTGGGCTGGCGTTTGGACTAGGCGTCTTCGCGGCAATCGGTCTTCCGGGTTTTGCCAATTTCGCCGGGGAAATCATGATCTTTTTTGGCGCGTTCAGAAACGGCTGGGAAATCGGGCGGTTTCACATTTTCCAACTCGCAACTGTCCTAGCGCTATGGGGCGTGGTGCTATCGACGGTTTACATGTTGCGCGCTTACCGCAAGACGTTCATGGGCTCTATTCGTGAGCAATGGCAACAACTGCCCGATCTTAGCCCAGCCTTACGCGTGCCTGTCACGCTGCTCGTGGCAGCACTTCTCTGTTGCGGATTTTTTCCTCAAATTTTTGTGCGAAATGTGGCGCTGACCTTCGGAACTTTTCTCTCCGCCAACGCAGAGATGCAGACCTGTGGCGATTCCGCTGTGCGCCATCCGCGGGGTACGGCCGTAACTGATGAAGACGCTCTGCAGGCGCGTCGCCACAACGATCTGGCAACCAAATGACTTCGATCACCGCGCCCCTACTTGAGATTGCGGTGCTGGTGCTTGGGATGATGATCCTGATGATCGAAGCGTTTGCCGGGAAAATTGATAAACGAGTTCTAGCTTTCGCTGCAATTACAGGGCTTGCGATAGTTCTTCTCGCCAGTTTCTTTGTCGCTCCCTCTCCCTCGCCGGGTCAGGCAACCGGTTTCTGGAATTTTTACACGGCGGATCGGCTGGCGATCTTCTTCAAGCAGTTTGCGCTGCTAACCACCATCGTTGTGCTGATCATGATGATCGATTACGAGCCAGTGGTGCGCAGCTCCTTTCCCGGAGTCACGGCGCAGGCAAGTCTCGGCGAATTCGTCGCGCTCCCTCTTTTCACCTGTGCCGGCCTGATGTACCTCGTTTCGGCGATCGACTTCGTTTTCATCTTTGTCGCGCTCGAGCTGGTAACAGTGTCGTTCTATGTGCTGGTTAGCTTTACCCGGCGCAATCCTACGACGCTCGAAGCGGGAACGAAGTACCTGGTGCTCAGCGCGCTTTCCACAGCGTTTCTCGTGTACGGAATTGCATGGATTTTCGGGGCGACCGGTCAGACAAATCTCTATCGGCTAACGGGAGCACTGGCGAATCTTGGCAGCTACTCCGGTGCAGCGCTGTTGGGCATGGTATTTGTTCTGGTCGCGCTCGGATTCAAGATTGCGGCCGTCCCCTTTCAAATCTGGGTGCCGGATGTTTATCAAGGTGCGCCAACGCCAGTGACTGCGTATCTCTCCGTCGGTTCGAAAGCAGCGGGGTTCGTCGTGTTGATACGTGTTTTGCAGCCGTTTATGAAGCTGCCGCAAACACAACGGCTGATTTTTGTGATCGCGTTGCTCACATTGATTTACGGCAATCTCGCAGCGCTGCCGCAGACGAACCTGAAACGACTGCTCGCGTACTCGAGCATTGCCCACGCGGGTTATCTGCTGATCGGCGTGGTCTGTTTCGATGTACGCGCGATTACCTTCTACCTCGTCGCTTACCTGTTGATGACGCTGTTGAGTTTTACGGTGCTGATAATCGTCGCGCAGCAAACCGGTGAAGAGATTTCCGATTTTGATGGCCTGGCCAAACGTTCGCCATTTCTCGCATTCGCGATGCTGATCGGGATGGTCTCGCTCGCCGGTGTCCCATTTACGGCAGGATTTCTCGGCAAGTTCTACATCTTTTACGCAGCCGTTTTGCAGCGTCAGATCGCACTCATCCTCGTGGGTGTGATCACGGTCGGCTGCGGGTTCTACTATTATCTGAAGGTTGTCCGAGCGATGTATTGGCAGTCTGATTCCAAGACCGACGCCATTCCTGTAAACGGACTCTCGCGAGTAACGATAAGCGCGCTAATCATCGCCACGATTTGGTTGGGCGTTTATCCGCAGCCAATCCTTGACGCGCTGAAGCACTGAAATATCGGAGCGTCGAACCGAACGCCCGCTGTACAAGCTGTAGCCGGGGTCGCTGACCGCGGCTACGTTCTCGAAAATCTCTATGAGAGCCCACCTTCCGTATCAGGGGCGTGGGGCTCGTGTCGGCCGCGGCTGCGCAGTGGGGCCTGGACTCGGATTTGGCGGCGCAGGCACATCGCACCGTGGAGCGCACAAACTGCCTTCGTTGTAAAGGCCGAGCGTTCGCTCATAAGGACTCAGTGGCAGGTGGCCGTTGCCCACTGGCGGAATAACCAGGTTCCCGATCAAGGCATCGACCGCCCCCAGCGTTTGCGCGACACAGCTTCCCTCCGCACCATTGGCGATATTCAGTTTTGCGGCGATTTCCTGATGCGCCAGCTGAACCAAGCCATTGCCTTGTAAAGGTTGAAGCAGAATGGATTGCAATTCCTGCCGGCTATAAGTGCGGTTGCCAAGCTGCAATTGGTTTATCGGCCACTGCTCATGGTTTTTCCAATAACCTTGTCCGAAAACGCACCCGCCAGGTGTAGGACTGACAGTGGGCGTCGGGCTCACAGTGGGTGTAGCTGTCGGCGTAACTGTCGGTGTAACAGTGGCCATTGGCGTGGGAGTAAATGTAGCTGTCGGTATAGGCGTAAACGTAGCCGTAGCTGTTGGCGTTGGAGTCGGCGTGAAAGTAGCTGTTGCTGTTGGCGTAGACGTAGCTGTGGCAGTCGGAGTTGACGTTGGTGTGTGAGTAGCGGTAGGCGTTGGAGTCGGTGTGAAAGTAGCTGTCGGCGTAGGTGTAAAAGTTGCTGTTGCCATTGGCGTAGACGTAGCTGTGGCAGTCGGAGTTGACGTTGGTGTGTGAGTAGCGGTAGGCGTTGGAGTCGGTGTGAAAGTAGCTGTCGGCGTTGGCGTAAATGTAGCCGTAGGTGTCGCGGTCGGAGTGTGAGTCGCTGTTGGTGTTGGTGTAAACGTCGCTGTGGCTGTTGCTGTTGGTGTTGGCGGTGGAGTCGTCGCGGTAGGAGTTGTAGTAGGTGTGGGCGTTGGCGTGGGTGCGCCGAAAATACTAATGCGCTGTGAGAACTCGGAGGTCTCAATCGGATTGCCGGAACCATCCAGCCTAGTTGCTGTCGCGGTTGCGACTGTGTGCCCTGTTGGGAGCGGAAACGTTAGGGGACCGAAGTTCGCGGTGCAATCCGCACCGCTGTTGACCACGGTCGAGCCAAGGAAATGCTGTCCCTGGCCGAACCCGCTTGGATCGCATTGCCCGTTCGAGAAAAACTCGAGACGAAACGTGGTGCTCGACACGCTATCCAACGATCCCGAAAGGATAACATTAGCATTGCTAAACGATGCCGATGTGATCACCGGATAATTCTGCTGGTCATTCGCACCACTGGGGGTGTCGCAGTGATCATTTGGCGTGGGGATGGTAGCTCCGCAACCACTCGTAGCCAGTGTAATGCCAAGGCGGGCGTTGTCGTAAATGGAGTTGCTGAGAATAGCCCATCTGGTGTTATCGCCAGTGAAGCCGACGATGCTGACGCCGTTGAAGCCATTAAACGCGATGATGTTGCCCTGACCCGCGCTGGTGCCTCCGATTATCCCATTGCTCGTTAGGCCGACGGCGATACCACAATTTCCGTTGCCTAGTGGCATCGTGCCAGTGATGTCGGTGCCGATCTTATTGCCTTGGATAACTACCCCTGTCGGGCTACCGCCGATGTTAATGCCGTTGGCACGCACATTGATCACATTGCCTGCACCCGCTGTGCTGCCGCCGATGGTGGTGTTAATCGATTGGCCCATTGCGATGCCAATATTAAGCGCATAGAAAGCCACTGTCCCCGTGGCATCAGTGCCGATCAGGTTCCCCTGGACCGTGGTGTCATTGGCACAGTTGAAACATACGCCCCCGATCGTGATGCCGTTGCCCGTCGCGTTGATGACGTTGCCGGCGCCGGATGCACTGCCACCGATAGTGAACGGGGTCCCTTCTTCGGCGTCGATTCCAGTAGCGGCAGAGCCGATCGCTGCCGTTCCCGCGGCATTGGTCCCGAGATAATTGCCTTGCACGACGGTGTTATTACCGTCGTTCTCGATCCCGCCGAATCCACCGTTGGACGCGATCACGTTTCGGGCGCTCGGCGAGGTGCCGCCGATCGTGGTGCTGGTCGCGAGCAGGACCCCTCCGTTCACCAGAATGGGGGTACCGTCGCTAACGACGGTTGCGCCATCGGTATCCACGCCGACAAAATTTCCAGTGACAAGATCATTGTTGCTGGTCACGGAGATCAGTGTCTGGTGTGTATTTATGATGCCTGCTAGGCAGAGTCCTTTGATCGTGGAACCATCGCTTGAGTGTCCGGATCCGCACCCATTCGTATCACAAAGGTAGATCACCGGATTGCCCCCGGGGTCACCGATGATCTTGATGCGGATGTTCGCGTTATCGCCGATTGCAAGCGTGTTCGCGCTCGCACCCGGCTGCGTATAGCCATCGATGATCACCGGCTGGTTGATGCCGTTACAGAAGTTACCCGATCTGCCAAGGCAGTCAGTGAGCGCGACCGTGCAGACGTTGGTAACTGGATCGCAGCCCGAATCATTGGACGGGATGTTGAACGCGATGAGATTTGTCGCGCCGGTAGGCGGAGGATTCGCGTTCGACGCATTAACCGCTTGCCGCAACGTACAGCCAGCGCCGCACGTCGATCCGCCGGTTTCGGCTGTCGATGTTACGGTGAACGTCATCGCTGGTGTGGGGGTTGGCGTTGGCGTCACATCCGGCAAGTCTGTCCCCCTTTGATCAGGAGCGACATCTGACCGCGCCGCCAATCGGTTTTGGCCAAATCCAACTAGTGCCAGAGAAACGCCGATCAGCAGAAATGCTAGACCGAGCAAAACACGAGAAATGAGGAACGCTGCTTGTGAACTGGAATTCTTTTTCATGAGTTTTAATCAACGATCACGCGCGAAGTCTTTGATGAATTGACTGAGTGAGGGCGGAGGCAGCGAGCGTCAGCGGCCGTACACATAGTTGATGACATCCTCGAGTGACGTCGATCCGGTGAACCAGAACGTTCCCTCGCCGTGAATTCCGCTGAGCGGGCCAGTACCTTCGCCGACGGTCATCACCTCATTCTGCCAGTTGTCACCCCTGAGGCTGGCTTCCCCGCGATACCCGAGCGTGCCGCCGCCATAGCTCAGAATCTCATTGAAATGAAGATCAAGATCGCCGTTGACGGAGGTGCGCTGAAGCAGATGGCCTGCGCTCGCGCCGGTGACCTCGGAATGGTCTGCGAGACAGATGTCGTGCAAGGCTGTGAAGTCGAACTCGACAAAGGTTTGCGAATCAACTTGCCGCACTTGGAAGTTCGACATGCCTGTGAGCAGAATGGCCCCCGAACACGGTTCGGGGCTCGAAGCAGTCGCCGTTAGAGCGAGGGCCGTTACGGCAAGCGATGCATACAAAAATATGTATTTCATGGGGTTCTCCTTCGTTGGTATGATTTTCTCCGTTTGAATGTTTCTCATTCAGTATCCAGTCCCGGGAATCGGCGGCGAAGTTCCGAAAATTTTTCAAGACAACTGAATTCTTTTCTGAAATAAGGGGATAGATCGGCCGTGAAAATCGAGGCGTAACAGATGGCCAATCATACCCCCGGGCAGTTCATCACTACGCGCTGGAGCGTTGTGCTTTCGTGCACCGACTCGGAAGTAGAGAGCGTTGCGGCGCGCGATGCATTGAGCGAGCTATGTAAGACTTATTGGCGGCCAATCTTTACCTATGTTTGCCGCCGCGGTTACTCGCCGGAGGATGCGGAGGATCTCACGCAAGATTTCTTCACGAACCTGCTGAAGGGACCTCTGCTTCAACGCGCCGATCCGGAGCGCGGTCGGTTTCGTTCGCTGCTGCTGAAGGCGCTACAGGATTTCCTGGGACACGCCACGGAGAAACTGCGTGCACGCAAACGCGGGGGCGACGTGAGATTTGTGTCGTGGGATGATTGGATGGCCGAGGCGCCGTCGCAATTATCGATCTCGCCACAAGCACTCAATTCGTGGTCACCCGAACGTTTGTACGATCTGCGCTGGGCAGCGACAGTTGTTGAACAAGCCCTTCAACGCCTGCGCGAGGAATGCCAGAGTAAAAGGCGGCTCAGATTGTTTGAGACGTTGAGTGTTTATCTTGCTACGGATCGCGCAGATGTTTCGTATCAAAATCTCGCTACAATTTTGGGCATAGCAGAGTCGGGAGTGAAGAAACAACTTTATAATCTGCGTCGTCGGTATCGCTGGCTCATCTGGGATGAAGTTGCCCAGACCGTCGAGAACCCAAATGATGTCGAAGGCGAAATTCGTCATTTGTGCGCAACGCTGGCTGCCGGAAGTGAAGCGGCGTAATCACGAATGGACACGAATGAACAAGAATGGGTGGAACGCGTTGTCCCCAACGCGTTGCGATTGGGGCCCGCTGTCATCGGCTTGGGGACAAGTCGATCCACCCCTATTAGTGTTCATTCGTGGTGAAAACATGAATCTCCACGGCATGTCCGATAGTCTGGCGGGCGTTACTGAAAACCCCACCAGCTGTCGCCAATGCAGCCTAACAACACAGTTGGGCAACGGTCTTTGCCTGAACTGTACGCTGCGCCAAGGACTCGATGACGACCGCGAGGCGTCTCGCGATTCATTTGAAGCGGTCCTGTCCGAAGACGAAGTGCAAGACACTCATTGGCGCGTCGGTAATTATGAAATTCTGGAGGAGATAGGCCGCGGCGGAATGGGCGTGATCTATCGTGCGCGGCAGCGGCATTCGCGTCGTATCGTCGCGCTCAAGCGAGTTGTGTCGTATCACCCCGATTCACGCGAGACTTTGGAACGTTTTCGGCGTGAAGCTCAAGCGGCCGCCAGTCTCGATCATCCGAATATTCTTCCAATCTACGAAATCGGCCAAGGTGAAGATGGGTTGCCGTTTTTCAGCATGAAGTACGCAGCTGGAGGAAGCTTGCAAAAAGCGGCGGCCGCCTTGCGCAAGCAACCGCGAGAATGCGTCCGGCTTATGGCCAAGGTCGCGCGCGCTGTCCAATATGCGCATGAGCATGGCGTGTTACATCGTGATCTCAAGCCGGGAAACATTTTGCTCGATGCTCACGGCGAACCCTTCGTGACCGACTTTGGATTAGCCAAATGGCTCGATACCGGTACCGATCTGACGCGCACGCTCACAATTTTTGGCACCCCCGGTTACATCGCGCCCGAGCAGCCCAAGGGGTCTGCGAGTTGCCTTACGCCGGCGGCCGACGTTTACAGTCTCGGGGCGATCATGTTCGATCTATTCACGGGGCATCCGCCTTTTCTAGGGGAACACGCGCTGGCTGTACTCCAACAAGCCTGTGAAAAGCCAGCACCCAAACTGCGCTCGCTTGCGCCATCGTTAGATCGCGACTTGGAGACGATCTGCGCGCGCTGCCTGGAGCGCGAGCCGCCGACGCGATATCGCTCGGCTGACGATTTGGCTGTCGACCTGGAACGTTGGCTGGAAGGGCGCCCGATCATTGCGCGTCGTGTTTCGCCGCCCGGGCGGGTATGGCGCTGGTCTAAGCGTAACCCTCAGTTGGCTGCTGTGACAGCGGTGGCGTTTTGTTCAGCGATGGCCGCCACTGGTTTGTTACTCTCTCGCGATGGCCTGCTCTCTCACTCCAAACTGGATTCAAGACTGCCAGCAGCGACTGCACATGTGAGGACATTGGCGGTGCTTCCTTTCAAAATAACGGCAGACTCGGCTGATGAGTATCTCAGCATTGGTTTAGCCGACACGTTAATCGCACAAATCGGGGGAATTCCAGGGATTCTCGTTCGGCCGACAGACGCCGTGCAGAAATATGCTGGCGTGCGCGCACAAGAGTCCGTCGCCGCGGGCCAACAATTGCGCGTTGAGGCCGTTCTCGATGGCACCGTGCAACACGAAGCTGATACACTTCGCGTAACAGCACGTCTGCTGCGAGTCGCAGACGGCGCAGTGCTCTGGTCTGGGAAATTCAACGAGAAATTTCCGAACGTGTTTGCGGTCCAGGATGCCATCTCACAAGACGTTGCCAAAACGTTGATCCGCAACCCGAGCGATGAGGATCGAAAGCTCCTCACAAAGCGCCACACAGACAACGCCGAGGCATACCGAGTTTATCTGAAAGGTCGCTACTTCTGGAACAAGCGGACACCAGAGGCGTTGGAGCAAAGCCTTGGATTCTTCAGGCAGGCACTTGATCTCGATCCGACATATGCGTCGGCCTATGCCGGTCTAGCTGACACATACGCCTTATTAGTCTGGCAGGACGAACTTCCGCAAAAGGATATCTCCAGGGCGAAAGCTGCGGCGACCAAAGCGCTGGACATCGATGAAACTCTCGCGGAACCGCATGCGTCCCTCGGTTTCGCGCGATTTTGGTACGACTGGGACTTTGCGGGTGCGGAGTCGGAGTTCCGTCGAGCCATTGAGTTAAACCCCGATTACGCGACAGCGCACCATTGGTATGGCGAATTCCTGGGACTCACGGGCCGGTTCGACGACGGCTTTAAAGAACTGAGAGTGGCGCAAGAGATCGATCCGCTGTCGCCCATAATCAATACGGATCTAGGCAAACTGTTGCTTTTGTCGCGTCAGGCAGATCAGGCGATCGAGCAACTGCAAAGCACGCTGGAAGTCGATCCTGACTTTCCGCTGGCGCATTTGTTTTTGGCCCTAGCCTACAATCAAAAAGGGCTGCATGAACAGGCGATCACAGAATTGGAAAAGCAAGTGAATAGTCCCGCCGCCCGGACGATCTTCAAAGCCTCGCTGGGATTTTTGTATGGGCAATCAGGGCGAAGAGCCGAAGCAACCGCCATTCTCAATGAGTTAGAGAAGGAAATGTCGTCGAAACAATTTTTTTCGCCGTTTGAAATCGCATTGGTTCATATCGGTCTGGACCAAAAGGACAAGGCTATGGAATGGCTCGAGAAAGCGAAAACCGAGCGTGATCCCTTTCTGATCTACATCAAGGTAGATCCCAATTTCGATAGCCTGCGCGACAACCCGCGCTTCAATGCTTTGGTGCAACAGATGGGTCTTTAGCCGGGGTCTAGATAAGCAAGCCGACTCCGCGAGTCGTGACCAGTCGGGATGCATCGACCGACGCCGAGATTTGCGCCACACAACTTCCGTCTGCGCTATTGGCGATATTGAGTTTTGCAACGGACGGAGCGTTGAAGCGCGAAAGAGTTGAAGTGCAGAACCGGAAACCGAAGCAGACAACGCGCGCTCCGCTTTAACGCTTCAACGAATCGCGCGATGCTAGTCGCTTAGCTCGACGTTCCAGTACGCCAGATCGACGAAGTGCTTCCAGAGATCGTGCTGGGGCGCGGCAAACGTAATCTGGACAAAGGGCCGCCACTTCGGTCGCTTCGGTTTTCGGATCAAGCTCATGTGCGCTTCACGCGGCAGCCGGTTGCCCTTGCGCGTATTGCAGGGGATGCAGGAGCAAACCACGTTTTCCCAGGTCGTCGTCCCGCCCCGGTCGCGCGGCACAACGTGATCCAGATTAAGGTCACTCCGATCGAAGAGTTGGCCACAGTACTGGCAGGTGTTCTTGTCGCGCTCAAACACGTTGTGTCGGGTGAATTTTACTTCCTTCTTTGGAAGCCGATCGAACACGAGCAGCACGATCACCCGCGGGATCCGGATCTTGAATGAAATGGTCGTAACCAGTTCATGATCGGGCGCGTTCACGGACAGATCGCGCCAGCCTTCGAAGTCGTGCGTCGAAAAGTTGTTTGCGTCATCCGAAGAAACAATTTGAGCCTGCCCCGCGTATACGAGCGAAAAGGCGCGGCGAGCAGAACAGATGTTCACGGCCTGCCAGAGCCGGTTGAGCACCAAAACCTGACTGTTCAATAACGTGTGCAAGTTTGGAAAGGTAACTGCGTTAACTCCCGCCTTTTACGGACTTCCGCGTAAATTTGGCGGACGCTATCATTAGCCGTTTTCCGTGTCAACGGGGGTGGAACCCAGCGGGCATCGACGGAAATAACGTCCTGGCTTTGCATTCATGCTCATTTGTGTCCATTCGTGGTTACATGAAAGCGCAATTTCCCGACGAGGAAACTAAGTCCGGAGAATTCAAACGCCAGGCGGACGCGTTCCGCGAGTGGATCTCAAATGATGACTCGACACCTTACGCTGCTGAGGCGGCCCGCTATCATCTTTACGTTTCGCTGGCCTGCCCGTGGGCGAGTCGGACGGTTATTGTTCGGAAATTGAAAGGACTCGAAGACGCAATCGGCTTGACCGTAGTTGATCCGATTCGAGACGACTTGGGCTGGGCGTTTCGCGAAACATCTGGCGAGATCCCGCCCGGCGCGCCGTTTGAATCCACTGATCCGGTCAACGGCTTCCAGTTCTTGAGCGAAGCGTACACAGCGACGGATCCTGGCTATAAGGGCCGCGTGACGGTGCCAGTTCTCTGGGACACGAAAACAAAGCGGATCATAAACAATTGCGAGGACGACATCTGCCGGATGTTCAATGATGTGTTTAACGACGTCGCCCGAAATAAAGCGGTCGACCTTTTCCCAAAAGAAATTCACGTCGAGCAGGCCAAGCTCTCCGATTTTATCTACGAGAATGTGAACAATGGCGTTTACAGAGCAGGATTCGCCACGCGCCAGCGCCCGTACGAGATCGCCTGCCGCAGAGTTTTTCAAGCGCTTGATGAGCTTGAGCAACGTTTGGCGAAAAGCCGATATCTATTCGCGAACCGCATCGTCGAAGCGGACTGGCGATTATTTTGCACGCTCGTGCGTTTTGACCCGGTTTATCACGGCCATTTCAAATGCAACCTGCGGCGCATCATCGATTATCCAAACCTGCAGGGTTACCTGATGGACTTGTACCAGCAGCCTGGGATCGCCGAGACGGTCAACCTGGATCACATCAAGCGGCATTACTACATGACGCACACGATGATCAATCCAACCCGCATCGTTCCCATTGGTCCGCTGCTTGACCTAACGAAACCGCACGGCCGCGAAAGATTGAACTAAGGCAGTTGCCACAACGGCAATTCTTCATAGAATCGTGCGCTTCAGCCTGATGCGACCATGATTTTTTTCGCCTTCAACCTCCTTACCTCCGGCGTTCAACTGTCGATGGTGTGCGCGGTGATCGGTCTCATCGCCGCGTTTTATTTAATTGGCGTTGTAGTTCGGTCGCCCTCAGGCAATCAGCGGATGCAAGAGATCGCCGGAGCAATTCAGGAAGGCGCGAAGGCGTATCTGAATCGTCAAGTGATCACGATCAGCTCTATCGCCGTAATCATTTTCATTTTGCTCTTCATTTTCAAAGATCGTCCAACGGCCATTGGCTTTGTGATAGGTGCATTTTGTTCGCTTTCGGCCGGTTTCATTGGAATGCGTATCGCTGTGGTGGCCAACGTGCGAACCACGCAGGCCGCAACAGAGTCGATTAACAAAGCCTTGCGAATGGCCTTCAACGGAGGCGCCGTTACCGGACTGCTGGTCGTGGGGCTCGCGCTTTTGTCGGTATCAATTTTCTACACTCTGGTCGCGCGAATCGTCGGCTCGCACATGGCGATCAATAGCCTGGTAGGTCTCGCCCTCGGCGCTAGTCTCATAAGCGTGTTCGCGCGACTTGGCGGCGGCATTTACACCAAAGCCGCTGATGTCGGCGCAGACCTCGTCGGCAAGATCGAACAGGGCCTCGAAGAAGATGATCCGCGCAACCCGGCAACAATCGCAGACAACGTCGGCGACAACGTGGGCGATTGCGCGGGCATGGCCGCCGATGTGTTCGAAACGTACGCAGTAAGCTTGATCGGCGCGATCCTTGTCGGTGCACTGACGTTGCCGGACAGCCCGGCGGCTGTGATTTACCCGTTTGTGCTCGGCGGAATTTCCGTGCTGGGCGCGATCCTGGGCGTGCTGTTCGTGAATGTTGCCAGCGGAAAACCGGCCAATGTGTTGATGGGTGGCGTGATCACGAGTGCGATCGTTTCGGCCGTCCTCTTCTGGCCAGCTACGCACTATCTGTTTCCGACCGGCGTTATGATTGCCGGCGAAATGCGCTCACCGACTCAACTGTACTTGGCATCGGTCGTCGGCCTTGTCATGACAGCCGTCGTTGTGGCGATCACCAATTACTACACATCGATGCATTACCGGCCCGTGCAAAAAATTGCCCGTGCCTCAGAGACTGGTCATGCGACGAACATCATCGCGGGCCTGGCTGTTGGTCAGCACGCCACCGCACTGCCGGTGGGCTTCATTGCAATCGCTATTTTGCTGAGTTTCCACTTTGGCGGGCTTTACGGAATCGCAATCGCAGTAATGGCGATGTTGTCGATGGCGGGGATCATCATTTCGCTCGACTCGTTCGGTCCGATTACCGACAACGCAGGCGGCATCGCGGTAATGAGCAAATTGCCCAGCGAAATACGTAACGTCACCGATCAACTCGACGCGGTGGGCAACACGATGAAAGCAGTGACCAAGGGCTATGCCATCGCTTCAGCCGGCCTGGCAGCGCTCGTTTTATTTGGCTCCTACGTGCAGGAACTCAAAATGCACGTTACACGCAACGGCCAACCGTTCGTTTTCGATTTTTCGCTTACCGATCCGAAGGTGATTATAGGCTTGTTCCTCGGTGGATTGCTTCCGTTCATCTTCACCGCGTTCAGCATGGACGCAGTGGGCAAGGCCGCCGGCGCAGTTGTTCGCGAAGTACGTCGGCAAATAAAAGCGCATCCGGGCATCATGACTGGCCAGGACACGCCTGAGTACGGGACGTGCGTGGACATCGTGACTAAAGCGGCGTTGCGCGAAATGATCGTGCCGGCGCTGCTGCCGCTGATTTTCGTGGTGGCAGTGGCGGCGATTCCGCAATTGGGTCCAGTCGCGCTTGGGGGTTTGCTCGTGGGAACGATTGTCACCGGCCTTTTTGTTGCCATCGCAATGACCTCCGGCGGCGGCGCATGGGATAACGCCAAGAAGTATATTGAAGAAGGCAATCTTGGAGGCAAAGGTTCCTTCGCACACCAGGCAGCAATTACTGGTGACACCGTCGGCGATCCTTACAAAGATACCGCCGGGCCCGCGATCAATCCGATGATCAAGGTCGTCAACATTCTCGCGATCCTGATCATCCCTATTTTCTTTTAAAGCTTCGGCGGTACGCTGATGCTTTACCCGCAGACGCCGACACGGCTCTTAAGATATTCTCCTAAAAACGCTTTGTTTAATTGAAAATGCATGGAAAAATTAGCGTTCCTCCCATGCGCAGCGTCTCGGCATCGTCACAATCTGCCCGAATTAAGTTCTGGGGTACACGTGGTTCAATAGCGGTACCCAGCGCGGACACTTTGCTTTACGGCGGGAATACGACATGCGTAGAACTGCGAGCCGACCGCGAGATTATTGTGCTCGACGCGGGCTCGGGCATCCGGCCTCTCGGTGTCGCTCTCGACAGAGAATTCCAAGCGCGACCGATCAGGTTGTCATTGTTGATTACTCACGCGCACTGGGACCACATCCAGGGCTTCCCATTTTTCAAGCCAGCGTACGATTCCAAAAACGAAATTCGCATTTTCGGCTTTGATGGCGCCGGGGCGACGTTCCGCGAGATCATGACCGAGCCGATGAAATCGCCGTTCTTTCCTATCACGATGCGTGAGCTCTCCGCGAAAATGGACATTAACAAACTGAACGAGATGAAGTTCTCGCTCGGGAAATTGGACATTCACGCAGCGTTCGTAAATCATCCCGGTGTCTGTGTTGGTTATCGAATTTTCACCAGTGTTGGTTCAGTTGCTTTTCTCCCCGATCACGAGCCGTATGAATTTTTTCTCCACGCGGCGCGTGGAAAACAACTGAGTCCGGAACAAGCGAAACAAATTGCGGCGGACCAGCACGCTGCGTTGGTTCAATTTTTGCGCGGCAGCGATATTCTGATTCTCGACTCGCAATATACCGACCAGGAATATGAGAGGCACATCGGCTGGGGACACGGTTCGATCTCCAGCGCCGTTTCCCTCGCGCTTGAAGCGGAGGTTCAGACGCTTGTGCTATTTCATCATGACCCGAATCACGACGACGAGATGGTAGACAGGATGGTAGAATCCGCTCGTGAACTCGTGATAAAAAGCGGAAGCGATCTGGAAGTGGCAGGTGCTCAGCAAGGCACCGAAATTCTGTTAGAAGCAAAGAAGATCGCCGCCGCGTAAATTCATCCTCTGCAGTAACTGCGCGACTTGCAGCGAGGCGTATCGATCTTTATTTTCCTCGTTCGTTGCCTCGTAGTGTAATGGTAGCACTAGAGACTCTGAATCTCTCTGTCTAGGTTCGAATCCTAGCGAGGCAGCTTTCCAAATTAGAACGCGGGTAAGAAGGAAGCATTCCCCAGATTTCATATCGGCGAGTCGTTGCTATCGACTGCCAACGACGCGTTCGCGGCTTTGGGCGTGACCGAAAGGCCGTCAAGCTTCGTTCGCGCTTGAGAGAGTCGTTTCCAGTTGAGGAAAGGACGTCAGTTGCTCATCCGCGCACGCGAGCGCGCTACGTCAAGGTCATTCGTCTTCACCCAACAATTGCAGCGCGAGTGGAATCGTCGTTAATGCGCCGACCGCGACCAGCGTCCAGCCGATCGCTCGCCTCTGCTCACCGCTCAGCTTTTCAGAAAGCAACAGCGCGATGCCCGCGCCAAGCATAGCGCGCGTGCCGGCAATGAGACCAATTTGGGGAACGGTGACTTCGTGTTGTTTCATCTGTTATTTCACTCCTTTGATTTGCCTTTCATGAAATGGCGATTCGTTTAATGTAGTTTCGCATTTCGAGCGTCTGTGACGCGTAACGTAATTACGCGAGCTCCTCAAGCAGTCAGCTTTGTGTTTCCAGGCAAGTTTCTGCCTCTTTTGCTCTCCCAAGCGGCAAATGGCCTTTGCCAAACAGCGTGGGAACTAATCCGCGGTATCTTAATTATTACCCCTACGGGTATTCTCTACGGCCGTACGTCAGTTATTCGCAGTCCTATTATTAGGGCCCCGCGCACATCCACTACAGCGCGCACACGCACCACCGCCAACATCGCCATCATCAAACGTACCACCGCCAAATGAGCCAAAAAGCTCTTATATTTAGCGCGCTGAAATCCCCTTTTTTAGTCGCGTCTGGGAACCACGAGGCCAGTCGGATTCGATTCATAATTAAACGAGGAAAAGGCGCGATCTTCATATGCGCCGATGCATTTCGTGGAAGGAATTTGCATTCCTCGCAAACGAACAAACAAGGGGGAAATGTATGAAAAAACTTCTTTTACTTCCGTTGATAGCAATTGGACTGGCTCTGGTTCCGGCAAAACAAGCTGACGCTCAGGTTTCAGTCGGGATCGGAGGAGTCGGGGTCGGATTCGGTTACCCCGGATACGGGTACAACTACGGATATCCGGGATACGGTTACTATCCGCGCAGCTATTACGGCTATTACGGGGGTTCTCCATATTACCGATCGTATTACTCCGGACGGCCGTACTACTACGGCGGCCATCGAGTTTACAAGCATCGTAGGCATTACTATAACCGCTACTAAAGCGGGCAGTTCATGTGAGGGTTGGCTGGCTTGGAGCAATTCCAAGCCAGCCTTTTTTTCTAAACACGACTTATCGTGCTCATTCCTCGCGGCGTTTGCGGAAAAAATCCTGCAAGATTGCAGCGCATTCTTTTTGCAAAATACCGAATGTGATTTGGCAGTGGTGATTAAATGACTGCATCTGGAGAAGATTCAGCAGGCTCCCGGCGGCTCCGGCAGACGGATCTGCGCAGCCGAAAATCACGCGGCGGATCCGGGTGTGCACGAGCGCGCCGGCACACATGGCGCACGGCTCTTTGGTCACATAAAGATCGCAATCCGTCAGACGCCAATCGCCAACTGCCGCTTCAGCCTGTGTCAGCGCCAGCATTTCGGCATGCGCGGTCGCGTCCCTGAGCAACTCGACCTGGTTATGCGCGCGCCCGATGATTTTGTCTTCGCGCACAACCACCGCGCCTACCGGAACTTCGTCCGCTGCGTATGCTTTCTGCCCCTGCCGCAATGCTTCGCGCATGAAATATTCGTCAGGCAGTGCTTCGAGCATCTTTAACGTGTACCCACGGCCCTGTGGGCCGTCCAACGCATAACCAAAGACGTTTGACCGGCCACAGGCCCGCACACTGGACGGATTCGTCCTGCGGCGAACCGCTGGTTACAGAGGAAGCGCGCGCTTGCCCTGAAAAGTTCTTGCGCATATTAGGGACTGCTCATGCACGACAACATTGAATCGCACCTGGTCGAAAAACGCGTTTTCAAGCCTGCACTGGGTTTCAGCGGTAAATCGCGGATCAAGAGCCTGGCTCAATATCGGCGAATGTATCGAGAATCGATCCGGCAGCCTGCCAAGTTCTGGACGCGTGAAGCGAAGGAACTGGTCTGGCGCGCGCCGTGGAAGAAGGTTGTCGAATGGAAGCCGCCGTTCGCGAAATGGTTCGTCGGCGGCAAACTGAACGTTTCGGAAAATTGTCTGGACCGACACCTCGCCGGATCGCGTCGGAACAAAGCTGCGATCATTTGGGAAGGCGAACCCGGCGACAAGCGCACGCTCACCTATCAGCAGTTGCATCGCGAAGTCTGCCGCTTCGCGAATGTGCTGAAACGGAACAAGATCAAAAAAGGCGATCGCGTCATCATTTATCTGCCGAACATTCCCGAGGCGGCGATTGCCATGCTGGCCTGCGCGCGAATCGGCGCGGTGCATTCAGTGGTGTTCGGCGGATTCAGCTCCGAGAGTATCCGCGACCGAATCAACGACAGCGGCGCGATTGCACTGATCACTGCGGATGGCTCGTATCGTCGCGGCGGGATTGTGCCGCTAAAGAAAAACGTAGATGACGCGCTCAGAGATGGCACGTCTGTCCGACGCGTAATCGTTTTTCGCCGCGCGGCAAACGACATTCACATGGAGGAAGGCCGCGACGTTTGGTGGCATCGAGAATTGGAATATGTGGATGCAAACTGCCCGCCCGCGCCGCACGACAGCGAGCATCCGCTTTACCTCCTCTACACGAGCGGATCGACCGGTAAACCAAAAGGAATTTTGCACACCACCGGCGGGTACCTGGTGGGCGTTTATTGCACCACCAAATACGTCTTCGACATTCGCGATGAGGATATCTTTTGGTGCACAGCCGATGTGGGGTGGGTCACCGGTCACAGCTACATCGTCTATGGTCCGCTCGCGAATGGCGCAACAGTCGTCATGTATGAGGGCGCACCGAACTGGCCCGAGCCCGATCGGTTTTGGAGAATCATCGAAGAGTATCGGGTGAACATTTTATATACTGCCCCGACCGCGATCCGCGCGTTCATCCGTTGGGGCGATGATTGGGTCAAGAAACACGATCTCTCATCGCTTCGGTTATTAGGCACAGTCGGCGAACCGATCAATCCGGAAGCCTGGATGTGGTATCACAAAACAATCGGCGGCGGACGTTGTCCCATAGTCGATACATGGTGGCAAACCGAGACTGGCTCGATCATGATCACCCCTCTTCCCGGCGCGATAACAACCAAGCCGGGCAGCGCCACGCTTCCATTCTTTGGTGTCGACCCGGCCATCGTCGATCAAAAGGGACAGGAAGTGGGCCCGAATGTCGGCGGCAAATTGATTATTCGCCGGCCATGGCCTTCGATGTTGCGAACGATCTACGGCGACAATGCGCGCTACCGACAACAATACTGGAGCGAATTTAAAGGCAATTATCTCACGGGCGACGGCGCGCGCCGTGATGGAGATGGTTATTTTTGGATCGTTGGCCGCATTGATGATGTTCTGAACGTGGCCGGTCACAGACTAGGCACATCAGAAATCGAGAGCGCGCTTGTCAGTCACCCTGGAGTCGCAGAGGCGGCGGTGGTCGGCAGGCCGGATGAATTAAAGGGTCAGGGCGTCGTCGCGTTTGTGACAGTGAAAAGCGGAGTTGAGGTCAGCCGCGGGCTGAAGGACGAATTACGCGATCACGTGAGCAAACACATTGGCGCAATTGCAAAACCCGATGAAGTGCGTTTTGCCGAAGCGCTTCCAAAGACGCGCAGCGGCAAAATCATGCGACGGCTCCTCAAAGAAATTGCTAGCGGCGCAAAGGTTACCGGGGACACGACGACGCTGGAGGACTTCAGCGTCCTGGCAAAGCTGGCAGCACCTGAGGAATAGCCATATCTGTCCGATGCCATTCCCAGGACACATCGCCCAAATGGAGCGGAAAAAATCTTTTTCCAACTCCGGCTTCGTATAGCGTCTTCTCGTGAGCTTCTTTCGAACAGGCTTTCGCGAACTAGCCTTAAAGCTCAAGCGCCAGAGAACCCGCATAGCGCTCCGGCACGACCGGCGTCTTCTGCAAAAAAGTGAAATTAACCTCGGACGCGAGGGAACAGCGCAGGCGGCAAATTTTCCCGAGCTGCGCAACGAGATCGTTGCACTAAAGAAACTGGAGCAGGAACAAAAAGAAGTCGCGCTGCAGATCGCGCGGATCGACGAAGGAATAAAACGCATTGAAGAAGAACGCCAGCAAATCGCGCGGGAGCAGGCGAACGCAATTGCGAAGTTCGAAGCGGAAAAAAAGCCGCTCCTTCAAAAGCGAAACCAGGCCAAGAGCACTGCGGAGGTGTGCGAACGAGAACTTGCCGGCGTGGAGCGGCGCATTCAGGAGAGCGAAGCTGCGGATCGCGATCTCTTGAAACAACTTTCAGATCTGCACGCGCTTGATCCCGCTCCTCCGGACCTCGAGGCACTCTCCGCGGGCATTATGGCAAAACGGGCACGCCTTCCGGACGAACGCGCCGAACTGGTGCGGGCACGCATGGGCAGCAACGACGCAGCGCGCATGGCGAAGGAAAAGTTGAACGCTACTGAGTCCGAACTTTCCGCCGTGGAAAAAAACATGGCGCGCACGCGGAGCGAGTTTGAAGCTCGCGATCGGAAATTGGCTGAGAGCGTTAAGACTCAACAACAAGCAGCGCGCGATGCGCGGGCGCGGCATCAGACCGTCGAAGAACGAAAGAATCCGGCGTATTTGAGCATCGGCCGGCATTTGTCTGAAAAAGGCGTTGCTCCACCGAATGCGCCGCATCTGCTGGAGGGCGCTCATCGTCGCAAAGCGGCCGTCGAACTGCAGTTAAAGCATCAGGCAGAGCTGGCCCAACTCTCCAGCCAGATCGATAAACAGGAGCTGCGAAAGTTTTACTTCAGCGCGTTTTCGGTTCTGGTTCTGCTGGCGATCACGTTGCTCGTTGTTTTCCAATCGCCGCGCGGACGCGAATGGCTCCCGCAAGAAACCGACACTATCTTGTCGATTAACGCGGATCAATTCGAACGCGCAAACCTCGCAAAGCACTGGCGCGATGCGAAACCCAAACTGTGGCCGGGATTGATCGGCCCCGCCGCTTCCGTTCCCGGGTTAAACCCATCGCGCGATACGGCGCGCATCACCCGCGCGCTCACGACGGACGAGAACGGCGTGACTAAAGAGTTTAACCTCGTCCAAACCCGTCGCGGTCTTGCGAAGGTGATCCGTGCAGTGGCCGAGGACAAGAATTTCGAAAGCCGCTCGATCAACGGTTTGCCCGTCTGGAAACGAAAGCCCGCTTCCGCCGAGGGCGCAGCCGTCAAGCCGGATTTTGCAGTCGCCCGCGTCGGGCCCGCAACGCTCGCCGTTGGCGCGCCAGAAAATGTGGGTGAGTTGGTACTTGTGCGGCTGGGAATGAAGCCGGATCTGAAAATCACCGGGCAGCTGTTCGATCGTTTTCAGGCTCTCGATCACGAAAGTGCGCTGCGGCTCATATCGCGTGATCCACCGGATCTGTCCCGCGTTTTCCATCCCATCTTTTCGCGTGAATTGCTCGATGCCTCGCAACTGATCGGCCTTGCAGTGAACCTGCAAAATCCAGTAAAAGCCAGAATCCTCATCAAGGTGAATGCTCCTAAAAACGCCACCAATGTCGCGCGCGATTTGAGCAGCAATCCGGAGCAATGGCTTCGCCTGCCTGACTCGCCGCTATTGCTTTACTCGCAACCGCCAGAGATCCAAATACAGGGAAGCTCCAATCTCGAAATGCGTTTTACGGTGCCAGAAGACAGTGCACGCCTTCTCGTCGAACGCCTGGCTGGAATAGATGTTCCCGAAGCGGCCATGGCACAGTATTAGTCAAACAATGCACGGACCTCGCAACAAGATTTGGACCCGGTCATTTGTCGCTTTGGCGGTAACCGTCATGCGGATCAACGCGGAAACTGATGACCATCTCGTCGATATTCAATCGGCCAACCCGACGATCGTCGTGGAATTGCGCTATGCGGGAAACAACAATTTATTGAAGCATCCGCTTTACCCGCAGGGCACCCGTGCTCTCGCCCGCCCTGAAGTCGTCGCAGCTTTGACTAAGGCGCAAACGCTGCTGCGTCAGTACCAATATGGACTTAAAATTTGGGACGCCTATCGGCCCGTAGCCGCGCAGACAAAGCTTTGGCAGGCGTCGCGCAACAGTGACTATGTTGCGAACCCTGAAGTCGGCGTCGGATCGCTGCACAGCTGGGGAATCGCCGTGGACGCTACCCTGGTGGATTCATGGAATCGCCACGTTAGCATGCCGAGTGATTTTGACGATTTTACGCCTGCTGCCATGTGGCGTTACACCGGTCCATCTTTCGAAGTTCTCGGTCACGTGCGTTTGCTGCAATGGGCGATGCATAAGGCCGGGTTTTGGGGAATGCGCACCGAATGGTGGCATTTTACGATCGCCGATTGGCAAAAGTATTTGCCGGAAGAAGCACGGCACTCCGCGCACGTCGAGGGAACTCAGTGGAGCGGCAAGCTATGATCGATGGATTCGTTCGTGGTTTGCGGCAGCCGGAATACGTTCACGTGTTGCTCAATCCGCTGCCCGTGTACGGGCTGCTTATCAGCTGGATCGCTCTTATCGCCGCCCTGATTTCGAAAAGCCGCCGAGCACACATTGTCACGTTGATTCTCGTATTTGTCTCGTCGATTTCCGCGTGGCCGGTCTACGAATTCGGCGAAGAAGGGTACGATCGTGTTCTGGCAATGACTGATGACGATGGTCATGCCTGGCTCGATGAGCACCAAGCTCGCGCTCAGAAATTGATCTACGTTTTCTACGCCCTCGCGGTTTTAAGCGCCGCGGCAATCATCGTTCCGTTGCGGTGGCCGAAATCTTCCGTGCCACTCGCTGTCGCGGTGGTATTGCTCGCAGCAGCCGCGTTGGGCTCTGGCTGCTATATCGCACACGCGGGAGGAAAAATTCGCCACCGCGAATTTCGCAACGAACCAGCGCCGCCGATAAAATCGCAAGCGGATTAGTCGTTGCAAGCTGTAGGGCAGGGACTCTGCCTGCCAGTTTTCGGTGGGCAAGGGAAACGCATGCCCTACAGTTTGGCGCGTGATCGGCGAACTCGAGCGCGAAGAACGCGACATTGAACAACAAAGCGCCGCCCTCAAAAAGCCGCTGGCGCTGCGCGATCTCGTTCTGACGCAAATTCTGTTTGTGGTCGGCTCGAGCTGGGTCGGCACCGCTGCGAAACTCGGCCAGGCGCATCTGTTCTTCTGGCTACTCGCGATTTTGCTCTTCTACATTCCACAGGCCGCAGTGGTGATTTATCTGAGCAATCGCATTCCTTTCGAAGGCGGCATTTATCAATGGGCGAAGCTCGGTTTTAACGAGTTCGCCGGATTCATTGTCGCGTGGAATCTATGGCTCCTCTCGATTACCGTGATCGCGCTTGGCGGAATGTTCGTTACCACGAACATTTCCTACGCGATCGGTCCGGAGGCGGCGTGGATGCCGGACAGCAAATGGTCCGTGTCGCTGATCAGCGCGGCTCTGGTCCTCGGTCTCGGCTGGGCTTGTGTCCGCGGATTGTCGTTAGGCAAATGGGTCCACAACGTCGGCGCCTTCGCGATGCTTGCCGTGTACACGACTCTGATCTTGTTGCCACTGCTCGCGCTCGCGCGTGGCGAATTGAAATCGTATCACCCGCTTCAGCTCGCGCTGCCAACGATGTCGATCTTTTATTGCTTTAACGTTTGCACCAAGCTCGCGATCGGCGGACTTAGCGGATTTGAATACGTAGCAATTCTCGCCGGCGAAACGCGCTCACCCGCACGCGATATCGGGCGCTCGGTTCTGATCGTGTCGCCGGTAATCGCACTGGCGTTTATTCTCGGGACCAGTTCAGTGCTCGCGTTCGTAGGCAGTCGTCCGATTGATCTCATCGGTCCGGTCCCGCAAACGTTGCGACTCGGCTTGCAGTCGTTTCCAATTGCAGGCGCGATCGCGTCGATTGGAATTGTATTAATGACGGTTCGCACGATCTCCTCGACCAGCGTTCACGTAACCGGAAGTTCGCGTCTGCCAATGGTCGCAGGTTGGGACAACCTGCTGCCGGGCTGGTTTTCGCGTCTGCATCCGCGCTACAAAACTCCCGTGAATTCGATCATCTTTGTCGGCGCCGTAACGCTGGTGATTGCCATCTCAAGCCAAATCGGCGCCGGTATCCAGGAAGCATTTCAACTTGTCGATAACGCCGCGAACGTTTTTTACGGCATTGTTTACTTCACGATGTTTGCGATACCGATCTTCGGAGCGGCCGCCATACGTTCGGGGGCTCCGATCTGGTTGCGCATCGCGGCCATTTGCGGCGCATTCGTTTCGCTCTCCGCGATTTTTTTCACTGTCTATCCAATCATCGACGTCCCGAACCCGTTGAGCTTCGCGGTGAAAATCGTTGCCGTGACGGCAATCGCGAACGCGATTGGGGTCGCGATTTACCTGGCCGGCAAGAAACGTCAGCGCGCCTGACCGCAGTTCTCGCTAACCCACTGCAGGTATTCCTGGAGTCCGCCGGCAACTGGAACAAAAATGATCTCCGGGACATCGTAGGGATGAAATGATCGCAGCTTGTCCTGAAACGCTGATTGCCGGTCTTCGCTGACTTTGAAGAGGACGAACGTTTCGTTTCCCGATTCGATTTTTTCCTTCCAGCGGTAAATCGATTCTACGGAGGGGAAAATATTCGCGCACGCCGCGAAGCGTTCGCTCACCAACTGGTTCGAAATCCGGCGCGCGATTTCCGCGTCTGGAAATGTGCTCAGCGCGAGCAGGATTTTTTCAGCCATGTGTTAGGCCGGCACCAAGGCTTCCCGCCGGCAAATCCAGCCGCCACCAAGCACAACGTCACCGTCGTAAATGACCGCAGCTTGTCCAGGCGTTACGGCACGCTGAGGCTCGTGCAGTCGCACGTGGGCGCGATCGTTCTCCAATGGCATCACAGTCGCAACCGTTCCGGGATGATTATAGCGGATCTTTACGAGGGCTTCGAAGGAACCGCGGTCAACTTCCGCGGCTACTCCGTTGTAGTCGGGGTCACCGACCCCCGCAGCCGGATGCCAGTTCAAACGATCGATCTCGAATTCCTCGCAAACCAGGTCGTCGGCATCGCCGACGATCACGCGATTTGTTGCCGGGTCGAGATCGACGACATAACGCGGACGCGGCGAACCTCCGGGGAGTCCCTTGCGTTGACCGATCGTAAACATCTCGATGCCGTCATGTTCACCGACGGGATTTCCATCGACGTCGTAAATTTCGCCGCGCTGAAATTCGTTTTCGCCGAGATGGGAACGCAAAAACGCCTTGTAATCGTTTCCGGGAACAAAACAAATTTCCTGGCTGTCGATCTTGTCGGCGACCTTCAGACCTAACGAGTGCGCGATCTCACGAATCTTCGGCTTGGTCATCGTGCCCAACGGAGTAAGCGCGCGGCGCAATTGCGGCTGACGCAGGCTAAAAAGGAAATATGACTGATCCTTGCGCGGATCGACGCCTTTGCGCAGCACAGCGTATGGAGCCATGGCGCCATCGCCACGACGGGACGAAGGCGTCCCGACTCCATGCTCAATGATCGCATAATGACCCGTAGCGATGTAATCGCAGCCGAGTGCCCTGGCTTTGCTCCAGAGATTGCCGAACTTAAGTTTTTCGTTGCACATCACGCACGGGTTCGGCGTCCGGCCGGCCTGGTATTCGCTGGCGAAATAATCGATCACGACGCGCTCGAACTGATCGGCCTCGTCCACAACGTAATGCGGAATGCCAAGCGCATGCGCTACGCCGCGCGCGTCGGCGACGGCCTGCGGACCGCAGCATTTGTCCTCCGCTCGCGAGATGCAATCCTGCGGCCAGACCTTCATCGTCACGCCGACCACGTCGTAGCCCTGCTCACGCAACAAGTATCCAGCGACGCTGGAGTCCACTCCACCGCTCATGCCGAGCAAAACACGCTGTTTGGTTTTGTTCATTGGAGCGAAGAATTTCGGCCATCAGACTGATGAGTCAACGCTTGTAGCCGCTTCGCTGTGCGAAGCGCCAAGCGAGATGTTTATCAGCCGCGCACGGAAGCCGCCCACAGGGCGGCCGCTACAGGTTTACCCCTCGGCTCACGAAGGGACTCCCGCGCAGCGTAAATCGCCACGGCAGATGCGCAGAGCGACTGATGCCGATGCGTTTGTCCGCCACAACATCGAAAGTCACGCGTGAGTTCGAAACGAAGCAGTGACGCGGATCGGAGCATAAATTCATCTCATGATCCCGGCCTGTGACAGCGAACGCCTGTGTGAGTTTGCCCGGGCCCGAGCAAAGCTGACGGAGGTCGTTGACGCCGCGGCGTCTCTTCATCAGTTCGACCCCCTGGCGTGGCTCGAGCGCGCGAATCAAAACAAATCCGTTCGCATCTCCCTTCACCAACACGTTCAACATCCAGTGCACGCCGTAGTTGAAATAAACGTACGCCGCGCCCGCCTTGTTGCGCTCGATGAAGCTGCGCGCGCTCGGGCGCGTAAACGTGTGCGCGGCTTCGTCATCGATTGCCGCATACGCCTCCACCTCGACCACGACCCCGGAGCATTCGCCCCAAATCAGTTCGGCGCCGATAAGTTCGCGCGCACACGTAAGCGGATCGCGCTTGAAAAAAGACGCGCGAACAACCTTGTTCATTAACCATCCCCCACCCTTTCCGCTCGGATTGCGCGGAGTTAAGCCAACGGCTTGTAATAAACCGGAATTTTCACGTTGGATTCGACCGGTTGGCCGTTACGGAATGCCGGGATGAATTTCGCGTCGCTGAAATCGGATAATGCCGCGTCGCCGAAACCAAGGAGCGGCGGTTCCTCAGATAAGACTTGGATGTTCTTTAGATTTCCTTTCGCATCGACGTTCAGCGCGAGCTCTGCAAGGCCAGTGACCGCAACCGTGCTGCCAGTGTCGGGATAATGCAGACCAGTGAATTTTGAGTCCTGGCCGACGTACGGTTGGGGATCAATGAAATCAGTTTCCTTATCCACTTCGTTCAGTTCCTGATTGGCGAAGATGCGCAGCCGCGGCTTGCCATTCACCACTGCGAATTTAACTGTCCCATAGAAAACAGCGATGACCGGCTGGTGATTGTGAATCGCCGGGATGAACCTGGTAGTGGCCAGGCGTTTGAGTAATTCCTGCTCCAACAGTTCAGATCCGCGTGTACCGCGATAGGCGCCGCTACGAACGACCTCGCCGGTCGGCGCGACGAGACAGGAAAACATTACGGCGGCTTCCTTTTGACCCTTTTTGAGAAGGTCGGCGGTATCTATCGTGTTGATCAGTGAATTTGGAGCGGTTCCAACCAACGCTGGCCGAAGCTCTGGGAGCGTTGGCTTCGGTGACGGTGATGGTGATCCGGGTTTTGGCGTCTGCGCCAACGCAAGATGACCACTCAGCAATAAACCAACAAAGCAAGAAATCCGAAGTCGCATTGCGGAATAGGCAAGCGAAATACAATGCTTTTGCAAGGCAAACTCTTCGTCATTCCGAGCGTAGTCGAGGAACCCCGTGGCGGAATATTGCGCATTGCCGCTGGATCCTTGGACTCCGCTGCGCTTCGCTCTGGATGACGAGCTAATCAAGCGGCGACTTCCCAAGCGCATGCTTCCGCAATCCTTTGCACAACTTTGCGCCGCCGGAAATAATCGATGACCGCGTCGCGTGTTTGCACGGGGTGCAGAACGCAATTCGCCTCCGGCCTGTCAAGCAACGCTCGCAATTTCATGAAATGATGGCCGCCGCTCCGCGCGTCGAAACTGTTAACCGCGATTACGTATCTCTTATCGCGATCCAGCGCGCGTCCATCTGGAAATGTCATTGAGGCGATCCGGCGATCCAGACCGCGACCCTCCACTCTTACTGCGATCCCCAGCAAACTTCGCGGCTCACGGCTCGCATACACTTCTTCCATCACGCTTTTTATTTCATCAGGGGAGAGCGTGGCGGTAACGATGAGATTTTCATAAGGAACGATATTCCAAATGTCGTTTATCGTCGTTAGGCCTGCGGCAAGTTTAGAGTTTTCATCGAACACGCCATGCATGACCGCATCGACCACAATGCTTCGTTCAGCCAATGTCTCTGTAATCGCAGCGCCGATCAGCTTCTCGATTTCACTCGGGTGATCGCGCCGGCCGCGAGCGTGCAACGTCTCCGTCACCTCGCCGATTGGCTGTGCAAGCGAAGCTTCCGATTGTGCAAGCTGCGATCCTGCTCTGGAAAGGACAACTTCATCGGGATCGAAACGGTTATCCATCAGCTCACAGATCGCTTCACGGCGTAGCAATTTTTTCGAGTGCCGATCAAACAACAGATCGACGCGGCCCACGTGAATTCCGAAGTGGTCCGCCTGCGTGAAGAGCACGCGATTCGTCAGGCGACTCGGAATTGCCTGATGAGTATGGCCCGCTATGAACACTGCGACATCCGGGAATTCAGAAGTTAACGCCATCACAGTGTTCGCAAAGTCATCGCCACCCGTGCGCGGCTTCAGTCCCATGTGACCTGTGAGCACAATCGCGTCCGCGCCTTCGCTCTTCGCTTTCCCAATTGCGCGGCGTGCAGATTCAACGGGAAATTGAAAATCGATTCCAGAGGTAAACTCCCGCGGAAGCCAGAACGACATGCCCGGCGTTGTGATTCCGATAATTCCGACTTTGATGCCCTCAATTTCCTTAGCGATAAATGGCTGAATTTTTGCGAACGGATGTTGCGAATCGGAACATGAGCCGGCCGGTTTTCCGTCTAACGTTGTGTTAGCACCCAGCACTGGCATTGCCGATTTTTTTAGCGCATTTGTAAACGGCTCTATTCCCCAATCGAATTCATGATTGCCAATCACCCAGGCGTCGTATTTGAGGTGATTGAAAAGATCGATCATCAGCTCCCCCTTGTTTCGGAGGCTCACTTCTGTGCCTTGATAGACGTCGCCGACATCGACCAGCATCGAGTTCGGATTTTGCCGCCGCCATCTGCGGATTTGCGTGACGCAACGCGCCAAACCGCCGCGATCAGCAGTTCCGTCGTAATCTGATGTCGGCAAAATATGGCCATGCAAATCCGTCGTGTGCAGGATCGAGATGCAGACCGTGTCCGGCTCAAGCGCGGCGGCGGCACTAGCTAGCGTCGGACAAGCGCCAAGCAATCCCGCCCGGCCGGCGAGTTTCAAGAAATCGCGGCGCGTCCAGGATCTATATGGGTGAGACATTGCGGGTGGCCTCTGCCGAGAGGCTAACCGCAAATAACTTTCAGTTTCAATGGAAAAGGCGCGCATCGCCGCTAGCTGGTGCTTGATCGTTTAGCCAGCAGGTATAACTGTCTGGTTACAATTCTCTTGCCATGCTCAACGAAGATTCCATTACCGAACTAAAACAAAGCCTCAGAGGCAGACTCATCCAGCCGGGCGACGCAGATTACGATGAAGCCCGCCAGGTCTACAACGGCATGATCCATAAGAAACCGCGGTTGATCGCGCGGTGTGCTGACGTCGCAGATGTCATCCGTTCAGTGAACTTCGCCAGAGACAACGATCTGCTTGTCTCCATCCGCGGCGGCGGGCACAACGCAGGCGGTCTGGGAATTTGCGATGACGGTTTGGTGATCGATCTCGCGCCGATAAAATACACGCGAGTCGATCCGGTGGCTCGCACCGTCACAGCTGGCGGCGGATGCGTCTGGGGCGATGTTGATCATGCCACGCATGCGTTCGGACTCGCGACGCCGAGCGGCGTTATTTCCACCACTGGTGTCGGGGGATTAACCTTGGGCGGCGGAGTCGGTCACCTCACCCGCAAATGCGGGCTGAGCATCGATAATTTGCTCTCGGCTGATGTCGTCCTTGCGAACGGCAAATTTGTGAAAGCCAACGCCGACGAAAATCCGGATTTGTTCTGGGCACTCCGAGGTGGCGGCGGCAATTTTGGCGTGGTCACTTCGTTCACGTTCAAGTTGCATCCGATCGACACACTCTATGCCGGCCCAATGCTGTACGAGCTGAGCGAGACCGCCGACGTGATGAAGTGGTATCGCGATCTGATTCCAACAGCGCCGGATGATCTGAATGGCTTCTTCGCTTTTCTCACTGTGCCGCCGGCTCCGCCGTTCCCCGAACATCTGCACATGAGAAAAATGTGTGGCGTGGTCTGGGCGCACGCGGGACCGCTGGAAAAAGCAGAAGAAACATTCAAGCCGATCCGGGCCTTCAAAAAGCCTGCGCTTGATTTCGTGGGGCCGCTGCCGCAGCCAGCCTTGCAGAGCATGTTCGACGCGCTTTATCCGCCGGGCCTGCAATGGTACTGGCGCGCCGATTTCCTGAATGAAATAAGCGACGACGCGATTGCGCAGCACATTCGGTTCGGCGAAGCGCTTCCGACCATGCATTCCACCATGCATATGTATCCGATCAACGGCGCCGCAGCACGGGTGGGCAAAAATGATACGGCTTGGAATTATCGCGATTCCAACTGGGCGCAGGTAATGGTCGGCGTTGATCCTGATCCGGCCAACAAGGACAAAATCATGTCCTGGACGAAGAGCTATTACGATGCGGTGCATCCGTTTTCCGCGGGCGGAGCGTACGTAAATTTCCTCATGGGGGATGAAGGAGAGGAACGCGTGAAGAAAACTTACGGCGGAAATTACGAGCGATTAGTCGCCATCAAGGAAAAATACGATCCCAATAATTTCTTCCGCGTGAACCAAAACATTAAGCCAAGCTGAATTGTAGCGGCGAAGTTGTAGGGGCGCTTGTGCCAAGCGCCCAATAGCAGGCATTTGACACAGGCGCCTCTACAAGGGAAAGCGAGTAGCTATGACAGCCGACGAGCTAAAATCATCGCAAGCGCCACTGAAAGCGCAGTATCGCGAGCGTCCTGAGACGGCATTGGTCACGCTAAGGGCCGAGGGACGCGTCGGCGAAAACATGACGTGCAAGATCGAAACCGGGAAAGCGCGCGTCGAAGCCGGTCTTCATCCGGCGACCGGCGGCGATGGGCGCAGCGCGTGTTCTGCCGACATGTTACTCGAAGCGCTGGTCGGATGCGCAGGCGTTACATTGAGCGCAGTCGCGACCGCTCTGGGGATTTCGTTACGTGATGGGACAATTCGCGCGGAAGGCGATCTCGATTTTCGCGGAACGCTCGGTGTCTCGAAGGATGTGCCTGTCGGTTTTAAGCAGATTCGGTTGAACTTCGATTTGGACACCGACGCGACCGAAGAGCAGATCGCAACGCTGCTTCGTCTGACAGAGCGCTACTGCGTTGTTTACCAAACATTGAGTCATCCTGCAGACATCAGCGTTTTGCATCGGGTTATATCTCGCTAAAATCAACGCCTATGCCGTTATACATGGACATTCACAATCTTCCGGAGGGAACATCTCCGGAAGACGTCGCGAAAGCCCACGCCAAGGATGTGGAAATCCAGCGGAAATACGGCGTCGAATATCGCAAGTACTGGGTCAATGAGACTGGCAACAAAGTTTTTTGCCTCGCACATGCGCCAAACGCAGAGGCGGCAGCGTGTGTGCATCGCGAAGCTCACGGGCTGATGGCCGAGAAAATTATCGAGGTGGAACCCGATGTCGCAGAAGTGTTCCTCGGGGGAACGGAAACAAATCCGGCCGGAGCAGTCCTTTTGCCTGGTGGTGGCGCTGATGACCGAGATCCCGGGATTCGGACGATTCTGTTCACGGATGTAGTGAATTCAACAACCCTGACGCAATTGCTAGGCGACGAAGCGGCCCTGGCACTGCTGAGCGTCCACGACACTATTGTTCGCGACGCGTTGTCTGCATTAGGCGGTCGCGAAATAAAGCACACTGGAGACGGCATCATGGCGTCATTCGTCTCGACGGCGGGCGCGGTTCGCTGCGCAATTCAGATCCAGCGCGAATTGGACAAGCGCGCAAAAGCGAATCCCAAACATCCGCTCAAGGTCCGAGTCGGCGCGGCAGCCGGCGAGCCTGTGGAACAACATAACGATCTCTTTGGATGCACCGTTCAACTTGCCGCCCGTCTCTGCGCCCAGGCGCAACCGGAACAGATCCTTGTTTCGAACGCAATCGCCGAGCTTTGCATTGGCAAAGGGCTTTCGTTCGAGGACGTCGGTGAAGTGACCCTCAAAGGTTTTGGTTCACCAGTCCGGGCCCACGCCGCGTCGTGGCGCCAGTGATGATACAGATTTTATCTGCAATTAATTGCAGAATATTGGGGCCGAATTCTCGTTAGGCGAACAATTAGGGTGCGTAAATGAACTGGGAAGCGGTTGGAGCGATCAGTCAGATCGTCGGAGCAGTGTTGGTCGGCATCACACTGATCTACCTTGCAGTTCAGCTCCGACAGAACACATCTGCGCTGAAATCATCAACGTTCCTGGCCATCAGCACTTTGATGGGTTCCACGATGGAGGTCTGGGCTACCCACTCCGATCTCCCACCGTTGCTCATAAAAGCCCAGGCGGGGCTCGACGAACTTTCTCCTGACGAAAGAGCGCGATTTGGATTCTTGATGATGATGGCATTTCGCCGTGTCGAAACCGTCGTCGTCCAGCGCCATCTGGGTTTCATCGACCGCGAGTTGACCGAGGGCTTCGAACGGTCGGCGTTCTCGGCGCTTCATGCCAAGGGCGTGCGTCAATGGTGGGACGCGTCGAAAAGCGCATTCAGCAACCTTTTCTCAGCATGGGTCGATGAAAACCTCGCCTCGAACTTGCCTCGACCGATCCATGCTGGGCTTGGTCTCGGAGTTTCAAAGAATGAGGTGGAGAATGGGGCCGCCTAACCAGTCGATGCAGTTAATTCAACGCGAGTTCAGCCGAAAGAATCTCCCGATCACATCGAAAGAGAATGCCAGCGCAATTCGCACGCAGCTAAAATAGCTGCACGGCGGATCGACTTCTCCGAAGGCGATGCAAAAAGATCACCGAATGCGCAGTTCTCGTCTGACGCAGCGCCGACTGGGATTAACGAGAGAACCGGTCCGGGCGGTTGCCAACGCGTTGAGGACAATGCGTTCCACCTTTATCGTCTCAGCGATTCTGTAAATTCTGTCCAACATTTCATGCAACTCGAAGGTATTGATCACGTAGCCATGGGCGTGCGCGACATCGAACGATCGGCCAAATGGTACCTCGACGTCCTCGGGTTCGAGCGGCTTCATGATGGCATATGGAACGGCGTGCCGACTTTCATTGGCAAAGGAAACACCGGGATCGCTTTGTTCCCCGCGAACCATGAGCCGAAAACGTCTGCACACCGCGAAATTCGAATGCTCCATCTCGCGTTTCGCGCGGACCGGGAAAACTTTCTCGCTGCTCAGCAGGAACTAAAAAAGCGCGGAATCGAATTTGAATTCCAGGATCACGAAATCGCGCACTCTATTTATTTCCGCGATCCCGATGGCCACCAGCTCGAGATTACGACGTACGACGTCGAGTAGCGCGGCGCATCCTTCGCTCTTTGTCATGTCGAGTCATTGCGCGAGGGCATGTTGTTGTAGGGCGAGCGCTCCGCTTGCCCGCAACCGATGCGGTTGCCCTACAATAGGTGCGTTACGCGACGCGGGGGGCATCAGTTCGTTTATTTTTCCGGCTGCGACAAGGACACGGTTGCCGCAGGATCAATTGATGGTTTCGAACATCTCTGAATTATCTGGTAGCGGAGTATCGAAAATTTGGGAAGGGTAACCGCCACAATATGAAAACAATCACGCTTAAGCCGCTTGTTCTTTGTCTCGCCGTTGTCGGGCTCGGCCAAATCGCTTCCGCGCAAAACGATTTGAACCTGCCTGATGTGAGCCAGGCTGCCGAGGTCAAACAACGCATCGCGTTAACGGATATCGCGATCAAATACCATCGCCCATTAACGAACGGGCGAAAAATTTGGGGTGGCCTCGTTCCGTACGGAAAGGTCTGGCGCGCGGGCGCGAATGAAAACACGACCATTGAATTCAGTGATCCAGTTTCGGTGGAAGGGAAGCCGCTCGATAAAGGAACTTATGGGCTGCACATGATTCCGAATCCTGATTCGTGGACGGTCATCTTTTCAAAAACCAACACTGGGTGGGGAAGCTACAGCTACGAGCAGAAAGAAGATGCTTTGCGCGTGGAGGTGAAACCCCGGGCACTCGCCGAGACCAAAGACGCGCTTGAATTCGAGTTCGAAGATTTGAAACCAGATTCCACGGCGGTGACGCTGAAGTGGGAGAAGGTGGGTGTTCCCTTCACTGTCTCCGTCAACGATGCGGATCAGACACTGCAGAACATCCGGGCGCAACTGAAGGGTCGCGGTCAGTTTACCTGGCAGGCTTTGGACGAAGGGGCGCAATTCTGTTTGACCAGAAAGATCAATCTGGATGAAGCACTGCGTTGGGCGGATGCCTCAATCCAGAACGAGGAAAGGTTCGATAATCTCAGCACCAAAGCGGATATCCAGAAAGCCCTGAATCGCCCGGATGAGGCGAAAACCACCTGGAACAAGGCGCTCGAGAAGGCCACTGGACCGCAGCTATATACGTATGGTCGGCAGTTGCAGAATCAGAAGCAGGACGCCCAGGCGATGGAGATCTTCAAGGAAGTCGCCAAACGGTTTCCGAAGGGAGTCTACGGAAGTCTCGCTCAAGCCCGTATCAAGTCTGCAGCGGGCGATTTTGCCGGCGCAGCCAATGATGCCAAGCAGGCACAAGCTGCGGCTCCAATCGATGCCCAGAAGCAGAGCATCCAAGCGCTGATTACCCGGCTCGAGGCGAAGCAGGATATCAACAAGTAACGCGGGCTAACTCGGACTTGGGACGATAGCCTCGATGGGACGCTCGCCGCAAAGTGCGCCGTTGCACGTGATGCACCACAGCATCACGCACTGTTTGGCAGCAGCCGTTGTGATCGCGATCCTCGCTGTCGCGGGCACAACCAATTCCGCTGATGTGCCACCCTTGTTGTCTCCAGAACCGATGAATGCAGGAGAGATTCAGCTCGCACTACAAAAGCTCAACGTGCTTGGCCGCGTTCTTTACATCGCGGCGCACCCCGACGACGAAAACACAAATCTCATGGCGTTTTGGGCGAACGGTTCGCTTTACGACGCCGCTTATCTTTCGATTACGCGGGGGGACGGCGGCCAGAATTTGCTCGGATCCGAACTTGGCGAGGGGCTTGGCGTTATTCGAACAGAGGAATTGCTCGATGCGCGACGCATCGATCACGCAAAGCAATTTTTTACGCGGGCGATCGATTTCGGGTTTTCGAAGACGGCTGACGAAACAATGCACATCTGGGATCACGACAAAATTCTCGCTGACGTCGTGTGGGTCATTCGGAGTTTCCGACCGGATGTGATAGTGACGCGCTTCAGTCCCGAGGATAAAAAGACGCATGGCCATCACACGGCGTCAGCGATTCTCGCGCAGGAAGCATTCTCAGCAGCGGCCGACCCAAATCGTTTTCCAGAGCAACTGGCTTTCGTGAAGCCTTGGCAAGCGACGCGCTTGGTTTGGAACACTTCTCCGTTTTTCTTTTCCAACCGCAATCTCCCTTTCGATCCGACAGGTCTAACCGTTTTAGAAGCCGGCGGTTACAATCCGCTCCTCGGCAAAGCGTACACGGAAATCGCGGCAGCCAGTCTGAGCATGCACAAGAGCCAGGGCGTCGGTAGCCCGCCACGACGCGGCGCGCGAAAAGAATATTTCAAACCATTGGAAGGTCAGCCGATGACGAGCTCGCTTTTCGAAGGCATCGACACGACCTGGTCGCGCGTTGCGAATTCCGAATCCGTTGCCGAACAAATTCATCAGATCATTTCGAGGTTCAATCCTGCGGATCCAGCTGCGTCGGTACCTGAGTTGTTGAGGTTACGGCAGGCGATGAGTGGAATTCAGGATGAGTCCTGGGTGGCGGAGAAAAAAGCACAGCTGGACAAAATCATCGCTGCTTGTCTCGGCTTACATGTCGAAGCGTCGACAGCAACGGAAGCGTTCGTGCCTGGACAAAATGCACCAATAAAACTCGAGGCAATCAATCGCTCGAATGTTCCAGTCACACTGCAGGAAGTACGATTCCCAAACACCGGCGATTCAAACAAGGTTGATGCGGCGCTCCCATCGAACGAACTCGTTACGAAAGATCTCTCCTGCAGGATTCCTGACGATGCTCCGTATTCGCAGCCATACTGGCTTAGCAAACCTCCAGCACCAGGCACCTTTACTGTAGACGATCAGAAGCTCATTGGTCTGCCCGAGAATCCGCCTCCTCTTCCGGTGGAGATAGTTTTGCAGGTCGGCGGACAGGAGCTGCGCTATTTGGTGGACACGAAATATCGCACGGTCGATCCGGTGGCAGGTGAAATTCGAGGTCCGGTAGTGATTTCGCCTCCGGCGTTCGTGAACGTTGTGAACAACGTCTTCGTATTTCCGACGAACCAGCCGAAGTCGGTTTCAATGCGCGTCACGGCAGCGACTGGCGTTGTCAAAGGAGAACTTAAATTGGCCGCGCCGCAGGGATGGGAAGTTTCTCCTGCCGCTGTTCCAATAGACCTCAAAGCAGCCAATGCCGAGATGGCGGCTACGTTTAGCGTTAAACCACCAAATCAAAATGGCGAAGGCACGTTGCGAGCAATCGTTTCGATCGACGGCCGCGACTATTCGCACGAGCGCGTGCGCATTTCCTATCCGCACATCGGCGTGCAGACGCTGATGCCACCGGCGGAAGCCAAACTAGTTCGCGCAGATATCCGCAAGAAAGGCGAGCGCATCGGTTACATTCCCGGCGCCGGCGATGATGTTCCGGAAAGCCTGAGACAGATCGGGTATTCAGTGAAGATGTTGAGCGAACCGGAGATCACGGCGAAGAACCTGGCGCAGTTCTCTGCCGTCGTTCTGGGAATTCGCGCGTACAACACGCAAGATCGAATTTCTAACTGGTTGCCGGAATTATTTGCCTATGTAAAAGAAGGCGGAGTTGCCATCGCGCAGTACAACACACTCGCGGATCTTAAGACCAACCAATTGGGGCCGTATCCATTGGAGATTTCACGTGACCGCGTCACTGACGAAAATGCACAAGTGCGTGTTCTGGCGCCGAATAATCCGCTCATGAACCTCCCCAACAAAATCACACCGAAGGATTTCGACGGATGGGTTCAGGAACGCGGACTTTATTTCCCTGACAAGTGGGATCCCGCCTGGACACCGATCCTGTCGTGCAACGATCCAAAGGAAAAACCACTCGATGGCGGTCTGCTGGTTGCGAAATCGGGCAAAGGTTTCTTTGTTTACACCAGTTATTCCTGGTTCCGGCAGTTGCCAGCGGGAGTTCCGGGAGCTTATCGCTTATTCGCGAACATGTTGTCGTTGGGAAAATGAGCGCACGAGATGACAAGCGAGATGCACGTTCCTGGCGCAAAGCGTACGGCCTGGCGCTTTCAATTTTTGCAGTGGAGGTAATGCTCCTCTACCTGTTCACTCTCCGGTTCTCGTGAACCGGCTGGATTATCTTGTTCTCATCGCCACGATTCTGGCGATTCCGCTTTACGGCCTTTGGCGGACGCGCGGCAGCGCCTCGTTAGGCCAATATCTCAAGGGCGATTCGAGTATTCGGTGGGCCACGATCGGCCTGTCTGTGCTCGCAACGCAGGCTGGGCCGATCACGTTCCTTTCCATGCCCGGCCAGGCGTATGAAAGCGGTATAGGCTTCATCCAGAATTATTTTGGGCAACCGCTCGCGCTAATCGTCGTGTGCGCAGTTTTCGTTCCGATCTATCAGCGGCTAAAGGTTTACACGGCCTATCAGTATCTCGGCGAACGCTTTGACCGAAAGACGCAGTTACTCGGCGCATTTTTGTTTCTCATCCAGCGAGGCATCGCGGCCGGGATCACGATCTACGCACCGGCTATTATTCTTTCCGCGCTACTCGGCTGGCGCTTGAACCTGACCATCTGGCTCGCGGGCGGTCTGGTGATCATCTACACGGTCATCGGTGGAACCAAGATTGTAAGCATCACGCAACGCTACCAGATGATCGTGATCCTGGTCGGCATGGCGATTGCATTTGCGGTCGCTGTTTACCGGCTTTCGCCCGATCTCTCCTTTGAAAACACGCTGTCGGTCGCGGGTAAAATGGGCAAACTGGAAGCCGTCAATTTCTCGGTCGATCCGCACAAGAGATATACATTTTGGTCGGGCCTGATCGGCGGCTTTTTTCTCGCACTGTCATATTTCGGAGCGGACCAATCACAGGTGCAACGATATATCGCAGGAGGCTCGCTCAAAGAGAGCCGTCTCGGGTTGCTCTTCAACGCCGCCGTGAAAGTGCCGATGCAGTTTTTCATTCTGCTGCTCGGCGCGATTGTTTTCATGTTTTACCAATTCGAAAAGCCGCCGGTTTACTTCAATCAACCTGCGTACCAGCGAGCGATGGAGAACGGCTATGCGCCACAGTTAACGCAGTTGCAGACGCAGTCCGATGACGTCTTCGAGCAAAAACGGGCAGCGATTCGCGCTGTTTCCACTGCATCGTCAAGCGAGCGCGATGCGGCGATGGACAAGCTACGCAAACTCGATGCGGAGGCACATGCGCTACGGGATCAAACCAAGGCAGTTCTCGTGCAAGCGGGCGTGGATCCGAAGAGCAAGGAATCGGATTACGTATTCATCACTTTTATTCTTCAACAGATGCCGCACGGAGTTGTCGGATTACTCATCGCAGTGATCTTGTGCGCCACCATGTCCGCAATGGCAGCAACTTTAAATGCTCTAGGGTCCACCACCGCGATCGATTTTTATCGGCCGTTGATTCGGCCGAACGCGAGTGACCATCATTACGTACTCGCGGCCCAGGCGCTGACAGCAGCGTGGGGTTTGATCGCCATAGGCGTCGCTTCATTTGCAAGTTTGGTCGAGAATCTCCTCGAAGCCGGCAACATTCTGGGCTCTGTGTTTTACGGCAGCATTCTCGGTCTTTTCCTGACAGCTTTCTTCATTCGCCGAGTCACCGGATCAGCGGTGTTTTTTGCGGCGCTCATTGCACAAATGCTCGTCTTCATCCTGTTCGCGACGACGAGTATCGGTTACCTCTGGTATAACTTTATCGGATGCGCGGCCGTACTGATTCTCGCGCCGATCCTGCAGCAAACTCTGTTTCGAAGCACAGAAGCGTCCGCCGGGGTATGAAGCTCGTTCTGAGCCATGGATCATCCGATTATCTGTTTCGGCCAGCAACCTTGCGGATTTTTTCCCAAGCGATTCTTATTCGCTAAAATTGTGACGGCTCGCCGCCTGCAAAAGGAGATCGGCGGCGAAATCGTCTTTTTCTGTCACGACAGCGATCATGACCCGCGCGAGACAACGACCATTTTGCGAGACCACCAAAGCAACCGGGAAGTAGCTCTGAATTTTCAGTTCGAGAACCGGATCCAAAAGCAGTTTTCTCCCCTCTATGCCAAACGCGTTCCTCCGAAATGGCACGAGAACACTGCGCGCCAACTTCCAAGTTATGTGCCGCAGACTCTGGTGGAGCACTTCAAGGAAACTAGATCGTCGAACGTCGCGGATTTCTGTCTCGAGATGTACACCCGAATGGGTTTGCTGGACGGCTTCCGGGTGGAGCGCTCCAGCGCACCGCAGTTCAGAGCGCGTGCTGCGGCGGTCCGAGATTATTTCGTCGATCAGCCGTATGAAGGAGAAATCGTTCGCGCACGTTATCGCGACGGAAAATTGCTGCTGCACAAAGGCGGCGATCGGTTCCTGGAAATTCACGGAGGCGAATTCGGCCCAGAACAAATCAGCCCGACTCGAGACACGCGTTTCGTTTGGATGCAATCAGTGATTCGGTGCACCCATTACGTCGCCGGAGCGAGCGAGCAGGATTACATCAACAAGACGGATGCTCCCGAGGTGGAATTCGTCAGGCGCGAGGAGATTTCCGACTCCGGCAAATCCTACACAGAGGGGTGATGAAATCGGGGCCGCTCAAAATTGGGATCGCGTGTTTTCCGTTGATTGGTGGAAGTGGGATCCTGGCGACGGCGCTCGGGTCAGAGCTAGCACGCCGCGGCCACGAAGTTTACTTCTTCAGTTATGCGCAACCCGTCAGGCTGGACCTGCCGCAGGACAACCTTCATTTCCATCGGGTCGATGTTGCGCTTAACCCTTTGTTTCCATCGCCGGATTACACTCTGCCGCTCGCGGTGAAAATGGCGGAGGTCGCTCGTTCCCAGCAGCTCGATCTCTTTCATGTTCATTACGCAGTGCCACACGCACTCGCCGCATGTCTGGCCTCGCAGATGTTAGGCCCATTAGCTCCCCGCATCGTCACGACATTGCATGGAACCGACACCACTCTGCTAGGGCAAGATCCCGATTATCGCACCGCTATCGAGCACGCCCTCGTGCACTCCGATGCCGTAACGGCAGTTTCGGAAAGTCTTCGGAGCCAAACGCAGGAAACTTTCCGCCTGAAACGACCGATTGAAGTCATTCCGAATTTCTTCACTCCGAATAAACCGAAACGAAGCCGCGAGGAAGTTCGACGCGAACTCGGCATCACCGACGAATTTCTTGTGCTGCACATGTCGAGCTTGCGACCTGTGAAGCGCATCGATCTACTGCTGCGCACGATCGCGATGTCGAAGAATCGGGAACGCGTTCGGTTATTCATTCTGGCAGGCGGCCCTTTTGATCCTTACGAGCCACTGCTCGATGAATTGGGACTTCGAGATATTGTCATTGTTCGCCAAAACACAGTCGTCGTGGACGAGTATGTGCGGGGCGCGGATGCAGGACTCTACACATCCGAATACGAAAGCTTCGGTCTAAGCATTCTTGAGACGATGTTCTATGGGAAACCTGTCGTCGCTTTCCGCGTCGGCGGCATTCCCGAAGTCATAGGAGATTCTTGTCCTCTGTATCCGTTCGGGGATGTAACTGCGGCTGCTGCCGGGTTGGATACGCTGGTCGAATCCCCGGATCTTGCGCGCGAATTGGGTGAACGCAGTCGCAATCGCGCGCTTGAACAGTTCTCGGCAGATCGCATCCTGCCTCAATACGAGGCGCTGTATCGCCGTGTAATTGGCTGCCTAGCCTAAGGTCCTGCCGCGCTATGGCAGCAACGTCTGGCGGGTAGACCGCGCTGTCCGCTGTTTGCAATCGGCAATCGAAAATCCGATCAGCGAAATCTCCAGTCGGGAGAATCCGTCCTTGTTAGGCGAACCCGCTGGCGCTACAACTTGCGTTCGATTGCTCTGCTGCTCGGATCCTGGTTCGAGTTGGCGCGCCAACCAACAAGAAATAAAATAAATGAAGACACTGATAACGGTGATTGCCATCACATTGATGGCTTTCATGGCCAGTGCCAGTGAACCAGTGCCTTACATTGCCATGCCTATCGATAACGGCTATGCCATAGATGCCCATGGCAAACGCCAACCGAACGCGTTGTGTGCGCGCGACGTAATTTGGGCGTGTCCCCCACGATACCCGTTACGGTCGCATTCAAGCGACCCGGCCAGTTGGTCGCGAAACCATCGCGGTGACGGTTTGTATCGGCTCGATATCGATTTGAAAACAGGTCGAGTGAGTCGAGTTACAATAATCAAATCGACAGCGTCGGCGATTCTCGACAGAGCCAGCACAGGGGCATTTAGCCGATGGGTTTTTACACCCGGCAAGTGGTCAGCGATGATAGTACCTACTACCGTGCGCGTGACTTGGGCGCCTGTTCTAATTCAGGAGCGATCACTTAACTAGCACCTTCGGCGCGATCAGCGCACTGTTTACAATCCGCCAGTCGAAAACCTAAAATCGCAAACGTCGCTGTTCCCGTAGTTCAACAGATAGAATCTCCCCTTGGAATCTCTCGCGGAATCTATTTCGTTGGAGGCGCCTGCGCGGCCTGAAAAGCCTGCCATGCATTCCAAGCGCGCTCCCAATTTTGTTTCTCGGCCCAACATTGCGCTTCCAAGAAATGAAAATAGGCCGGCGAGTTCGGCCGTTCGCTAAAATGACGGGCGGTAAGGAGCGCATCATCAATCCGACCGTTCTGCATCTGCGCACGATAAAGTTCGTAACCAATGGCAGAGTTATCGTGGGCGGCTTGGAACCGCTTTTCCGAATCTTGAAGAGAGAAATTTGTGGCGACTCGCGGCAGCGCGACCGGTTCACCGTATCGTTGGGTCAACTCGTAGCCGGCGCGAAAATCATTCTTGCTGGCTTTGTATTTCGCTACGCCAAACCAGGCATAACGAAGCCAGTCGGGATGCTGTTCAACGGCTCGGGAAATCTCCTCGGGGTCGCCGCGTTCGGACCAAAACGCGAAGAGCGCGAGTTTTTCTGTTTCACCAAACGAACGCAAGTCCGGATCATTTCTCAACAGTTGCGCGAGTGCGCGATTGAAACGAGCGCCGGAAACTCGGGTGAGATAAGGCAGAGCTAAATCGTGTTCGTTCAGTCCAATCGTTTCCAGAATCGGGCTGACCTCTGGGCTCTTAAGCGAAGCGTCGCTCAGCATGCTTGCGTAGACTCGTGGCCGCAGAGGTCCGGCTCTGTGTAGCGCCTCACGCCAGGCTGCTACGGCCATAACTGGATCGTACGACAGCCAGGCATTTCCTTCGGCCAGCGGAATTTCATAAGCGATCGGTTCCAGAAAGCGCGCTCGGCGGAAATCATCGACTGCGTTTTTCGTCTCTTTGAGTTTGACCTCTGCGATCGCGCGCTCCAAGTAAAGTTCCCAATCGAGCGGCGCCCATCGAAGCGCGTTAGTCGCCAGTGCAACTCTTTCACTAAAGTTGAGTTCGACATCCGCCGCGGCGGACAATTGCTTCGCGCTGGCAACACCGACTGAACCGGGAAGAAGTTTTTCACCGCGGGCGGCGACGAACAATGACAGGCCCGCGGCAAGTAATACCAACCCCACAAAACGAAATAAGATCGAGGTCCACTGGCTCTTTTTTAGAGAAAGCGGCCGATACACTGAGAGCCCTAGCAGAAACACTGCCGCAAACGCCGTACCCACCTGGTGCCCGGAAACATCGACAATTCCATCGATCGCAAACAGGAGCGCTGCTATAAGCGCGGCGACACGATAACCTTGGTTGGTTCCCGCTCGCAGCGGGAAAGCTCGACTAGCAAGCAGCGCAATGCTCACGATGACAAGCACCAAGGCTGGCCATCCGAGTTCAGTCCAAAGCCAAAGCCAGTCGCTTTCCGGATGCAGGGCTCGCATGCCGCCGAGGGAAGCGTCACGAAAAATTGCAAAGATCGGTTCGAAATTTCCAAATCCGATCCCGCACCAGGGCGAATTACGGATGAGTCGCAGCGTCTCAGGAAAAATTTGCCACCGGAGATTCGATGAGATGTCAGGACTGCCAAAGTCGTGGAGATGAAATCTCTCGAGTGTTTGCCCGCCGAAAAGCAACACCGCCGTGAGTAGCAAAAGAAGAAGAGAAAGAGAGATTCCAAGCGCGAGTCGCCACGGAGATCGATGTCTGAACGCCAGCGTGCCAAGCCAAAATGCGCTGCCCGCCATGAGAATCGGGACTCCAGAGCGCGAAGAATTCAAAATGAACGCTGTCCCGATCAGGACCAGCGCGAGGATCCAGACAATCCACCGTTTTCTTCGCTTGCGAAGATCGTCCTGAGCGCAGGCAAGAATCACGATCGCGGCGAGCCCGAAAAGAGCCCCGGTTTGATTCCGATTTGGAAATGGACCGAAATTTTGGTCGTTGTGCCAGAATGCGAGCACACCGCGTGAGAGGTAAAGCCCAATGCAGATTGCGGCTAAGAAGGCGATCCCAGTGGTAAACAAGCGCAGTTGAAAGCGCACCTCGCGAAGTTCCAGATCTTGCGTGGAGACGAAATAGAGCCAACTCAGGCCGGCAGCGAAGCTAAGCAGATAGCCCATCGTGATCCAGGGCTGGGGAGTGAGCGTTGATGGAAGTTGAATTCCGAAGTCATTTGCAAGTGCTGCACGCCACTCAGGTTGGAAAAACCAACTGGCCGGGAAAAATGCCACCGCCGCCAGGATAAAGAGGGCAAGAAGAACAAGGTTCGTGAGCGCGCCGAGTGAAAACCGAGGCGGTCGCACCAGCAGGCAGACCGCAACGACCGTAATGACAATGCCCTCTTCCCACTTTTGAGTGGATCCGCCCAGGAAACAGGCGAGCACGGGCAGCAACGCGACAGTCACGTTGGCTATCCAGCGAGTGATGGCAATATTTTGGGTTCTCACGCGATCGAGATCGATCCATGCTAATCTCGCATCAGCCCCGGGCAAACCGTCAGAGTATGGGAATCGCTCGGATCTGACGCGCGAACTGGGTGAACGCTATTTGCCATCGGCAATCGAAAATCTAAAAACTTGCCCTGAGCGAGCAACGCGAGTCGAATGGATCGCAAATGTCGTTGTTCCCGTAGTTCAACGGATAGAACGAAGATTTCCTAATCGCAAAACGGCATTTCTGCAGGACTTCGCCAGTGTCATCAGCAGTGAACAATCACTGGCTTCGAATGTGTTAAATAATTGTTACGATCATCCCGGCTAATCAGGAATCTGCTCATTTTTAGTCCGTCGGTGACACAACAAACCGAATCACACGAAAACGTTCCCGTTTTACCACTTGAGCTCGCCGTTCGTGTTTGCGATAACGTCAACATGAAACCAAGAATCGCCGCTATTTGCGCAATCGCGGCCTTCGCGGCCTGTGGTGGCCGCGCGCCGGCTCAGTTTCCCGACTGTGCCCACACCATCATGGAAGCACAAGGAGAGTGCGAACAAGGAGCACAAGAAGTGTACGTCGTGAACGATCGCACAGATGGACAAGTTCAGGTCACCATTCGCGTCGCAATGGTAGATACCCCCTCACCTGGCACTACTACATCCACGGACCAGATGCTCACGCTTGCAGCCGGCGAGCAACGAAAGCTCGGGTGTTCTCTTTTCGCACCGCTGCCGCGATACACATGGACTCTTGTAGACTGTCACCCACTTTGATGGCCGCTCCCGTGCATAGTCCTTCCGTTCCTCACGAGCAGAACGCCTTGGCATCGCCCCAAAAAGTGTAGCCAAAAATTCTAGGCGGGAACAGTTCTTCTCGTTCGCTTAGTTAAAAAAATCTCTGCCCATCCGTCGCCTAACTACAAAGGCCACCCACTCGCATCTCGCCATGAGAGCAATCGGAGAGTACCACCCCCGCGAATTCCGTTTTGCAATCGGCAATCGAAAATCTAAAATCGACAATATCGCTGTTCCCGTAGTTCAACGGACAGAACGAGGGTTTCCTAATGCCAAAACGAGATTTCTACTGGAATCGCCTAACGACATCAGGAGCATTCAACTTGCTGTATTCGAAGTTGTTGACCAGTTATTGCGTTACTCACGCGTAATCACGAATCTGCTCATTGTTTGCGTTCGGGTGACACAAGGGTGACACAAATTTCAGCACAGCTTTCGTTACTTTGAACGCCAGTTGTCATCCGCAATCACTCTAGGCCAGTAGAATGATGTAAGATTTTCTTCAGTCTCCGAGTCTCACTTGACCGGCGACGCAGCGACTTTTGGCGCGAGCGAGACGACGATTTTCTCGAAGCGCGGATCGTCGCGGAGCGGATCCCAGAACGGCGTAAGCTTAAGCACGCCGTAGTTGGTAATAGAGGATGCGCCCGTAGAGTGGAATCGCGGCATTAAGCTATTCGGTGGCAAGGTCCTTTTCACCTGCCCAGGCTGCGATCAGGGGAAACCAGCCCGTGGCAATCACGGCTTGGCGGCGGCTTTCGGCATCACGCCGATCTTTTGCGCGAAGGCGATGAAGCGCGGGTCGTCCTTATAGGCGCGCGCGAAAGCGTGGTATAGCAGCTGGATCACACCGGGATCGCGCGTAATCCAGGCGTGCTCCAGCCATTCGAACATCTTCTCCGGCTCCTTGCGCAGAGCATAGACTTCGGCGATCTGGCTGCCGCATTCGTCGGCGTCTTCGTCGATCAGTTTTTTCAGCGCTGCGTCGGCTTCGGCCCGGTCGCCGTTGGCAAAGTAGGCCAGCGCCAGGGCGTAGGTGCGCCAGAACGGATCGGTTTCCTGTTTCGCCAATTCCACCGCCGCGCCGGGGTTGCCGCGCAGAATTTGAATTATCGCCAGCTGCGCGTAGGCTTGGGCGGACTCTGGCTGCAAGTCGATAGCTTTCCGCAGCGTCGCCTCGGCCTCATCGTAGCGGCCTAGGGCGGTGAGAAAGTGCGCGAGGGCGTAGTGAAAAGTGCTGCGTAACGGGTCTAGCGCAATCGCCCGCTGTGCCAGTGCGACCGATTCGTCCAGGCTGCCAAGTTCAGCAGTCAGAATGGCGAGATCGTTTATCGTGTGCGGATTCTGCGGCGCGAGTTCGAGGGAGCGGCGATATTCCGCTTCGGCTCCGGCCAAATTGAGATCGAGAAGCTCCAGGATTAGAGCTCGCGCCAAATGCGCCTCGGCGAGGTTCGGATCCAACTCGAGTGCGCTTTTGGCCGAAGCACGGGCTTTTGCTATCGCCTCTTCTTTTTCTTTCGTCGCGATATGGCCGAAACCGGTGACCAGGTTAACCGCCGGGGGTGTGAGTTTCGCATAGGCGAGCGCGTAACGCGGATCGAGCCGTATCGCCTCCTCGTAGTAGCCGATCGCCTTGCGGAAATCGTCCGCGGTGCGCAGATAGAAATGAGAGTTTCCCTGCAAAAGCGCGTTGTAAGCCTCGACATTCTGCGGCGTGGTTGCGGCGGCCAATTGCGCGGCCTTCCCGTTGTTCCCCAGCAGCGCGACCTTGAGTTGTTTCGCCACCGCGCCGGCGATTTCCGATTGCACCGCGAAGATGTCTTTCAGTTCGCGGTCGTAGGTTTCCGACCAGACACTGGCGCCGTCTCCGGACTTGATCAGCTCCACCGCAATGCGCACCCGATCGGCCGATTTCCGCACGCTGCCTTCCAACAGATAATAGACGCCGAGCTTTTCGCCGATGGTCTTGCTGTCGTCGGTCTTGCCTTTGAAGTGAAATGAGGAGGTGCGCCCGATGACCTTGAGGTCCTGCAAACGCGAAAGCGTTGAGATGAATTCTTCTGACATGCCGTCGGAGAAATACTCGTTAGCCGGGTCGCCAGTCGAATTCACCAACGGTAGCACCGCGATGCTCTTTTCAACGATGGCTGAAGCCGGGCGACGTGAAAAGAACAAGGCTCCGCCAACAATCGCTCCTAATAGGAGCAATCCAATCGCAACCGCCGCCCAGCGCACATTGGCGCGACGTTTCTTAATTGCTTGAAACTTTCCCGGAAGCCGCGCATTGCCAATTTCATCCGAGTAGAGGTTCGCCACGTTTATTCGGACACCGTGTTTTACCTCACACGTGCCCAGATCGTGCAGATATGGTCGCCACCGCGGATATTGTTCCAAATGATCTGCCACATGCTGAGAAAGCAGGATGTGCCCCGCATCGCCACAGTCCATCACGCGTTGCGCGACGTTGATGCCAGCGCCAGCAATATTGGCTTGCTCATTTAAATCGGTGATTTCATTGACCGGCCCGCTGTGAACGCCCATCCGCACCTTCATTTCGGGATGTTTTTTCAGCTCCTCGCTGATTTCCATGGCACAGAGAACGGGGGCCTCGAGATTATTCCGAAAAACCAGAGCGCCGCCGTCACCCGTCGGTAAGCGCAGAAGTTTTCCTTCCGCCTCCGCCAGGCGGAACTGCTCGGTTCCCCATACGATCTCTTTTAGTTTCTGCAGTTGCCGGCTCTGCTCGGTAATGAGCAATTTGGAATAACCGACAATGTCGATGAAAAGGACGTGGCCGATTTCCAACCGAATTTCCGGTTTTAGCTCGGGGGAAGACATCTCATTAATGCGACGTGTCGAATGAATAGTTCTGCCTAAGAGCGGTGTCGAGGACAAAGCTGGCTTTGAAATGCTTACGGATCGCAGTCAGCAGCTTGCTCAACACCATTCAATCTGTGTATTCTTCCGGCGTATGTTTTGGTTCCCGTAGTTCAACGGACAGAACAAGGGTTTTCTAAAGCCAAAACAGCATTTTTGCTGGACTTCGCTAATATCATCAGCAGTGCGCAAATAATTGGCTTCAAGCGTGTTGAATACTTGTTACGCTCATCCCAACTAATCAGGAATCTGCCCATTTTCACCGCCCCGAGTGACACAACGGGTGACATAAAAAAAAGCCTAACCACCTTTTGGTAAATGTCCTAATTCGACTCGTCGGGTGATGTAGCAGGAAACGAGTGTGCGGCTGTTGGGTCAGGTTGGGCATTGACAAAAGTTTTTTTCCGCGCCCTGAAACAAAATCCCTAATGGCGGGTTTTAACTTAGGGGCGATGAAGACGCTCGCGACATTGATCGAACACGAATTGCATGGTGGTAAATGGAACCATTATGCGGTTTATGAGAACGACTTGATGCGGGTCTGGCCTCTAAACGAGCTTGGGCGCGAAGCGAAGATCGCCAAATTTGCCAAGGAACACGGGTTTCGTCTTCGCTTCTACAAGCTGGGACTGTGCGCGATATTCGACAAGGAAACGCCAACGCGCATACTTGACAATTCAGCGCCCTAATCTGGGCCAAGAAACCTCATCGTAGCCGCCGCTACACTTCCCGGTTTGTCTAACCGAAGATTATTTTTGTGCACGAACACAACAAATTTGCGCAAGTTTAGCCTTACAGCACCTTTTCGCATTTCCCGAAAGGGTGTAGCCAAAAATCTAGCCGGGACCAGCCAACACTAAATTTATCGCCTTCTGCCACCAGCGCTTTGCTAAATCTAAAACGGCATTTCGTTCAGCATCTTCTCAGCTCATCCTCTCTCTTCAATTCCAAGCCCGCAAGGCAATTACACCGAATCGCTTTTCCTCCCGCGTTCTCCTACGTGATCGTATTTCACACCGCAGACTTACCTTTTTGACTTACCTCCGGTCTAGCGCTCTGACGCGCGAATCATCAATCCCCTTAGTAACCGGCATCGACTTCGGGGGTATCCGTCCTATTAGCTTAACCCAAGGAATTGCGTTTGCGCTGCCACTCAGACGCGCATCGCGACGATGGAAATCGTTTCGTTGTACACGCCGATGAAAAACGGACTGGTTTCTGGAACTGGAGCGGCTGAACGCCCAGAGGACTACGGATCCGTAAAATAACGCTGTACAACTGTCGCGGATCTTAGTAAAAGCCTCCTCGATTTCGTCATCCGATAGTTTCACTTAATCTTCGGCATCGGCTAAGTAAGCCGCAGGCGCTGGACGTTCGCTGAGACACCGTTTAGCGCGATCCCCCGGATCCAACTGGATTCCCCGAGTCAGCCGAAGCGAGGCCGCTGTTCAAAAGCGCCTCGTGAGGATGGTTCCCGGTTCTGCGCGGAACTGGATTGCAGTTAATGCAGTTCAACAATCCAGCCTCAAGTTCAAAAATCACGAGGGCCAAAGAAAATGAAAAAACAAATTAACCCAAACATCAAAGCGTATCTTCTTCGAGGCGCCTTTTACTTGCTTCTGCTTGTGGCCGTTGGCGTGATCCCATTCGCGCTCGGGCAGTCCCGCAGTCGCGGGACCACCAAGCAAAGCGCGGTCGCCGCCCCGCTTCTTTTGGGATCGGCGCCCCTATCGCCCCTGCCTGGAAGCGACACCCCGTTTACATTTGACAATACAGGCAGCCTCAATACCGCACGCTATGAGCACACGGCGACGTTGCTGCCCAACGGCATGGTGCTGGTGGCAGGGGGACAGGGTAACAGCGGCGATCTAAGCAGCGCGGAACTGTACGACCCAGCCAGCGGGAGCTGGAGTGCCACAGGCAGCCTCAACATCGCACGCGCGTATCACACGGCGACGTTACTGCCCAACGGCAAGGTGCTGGTGGCAGGGGGATATAGTACCTTCGGCTATCTAAGCAGCGCGGAACTGTACAACCCAGCCAGCGGGAGCTGGAGTACCACAGGCAACCTCAACACCACACGCAATGAGCACACGGCGACGTTGCTGCCCAACGGCAAGGTGCTGGTGGCTGGGGGAGATAATGGCAACTATCTAACCAGCGCGGAACTGTACGACCCAGCCAGCGGGGGCTGGAGTGCTACAGGCAGCTTGGGCACCGCACGCGCGTATCACACGGCGACGTTGCTGCCCAACGGCAAGGTGCTGGTGGCAGGGGGATATAATGGCAGCTATCTAAGCAGCGCGGAACTGTACGACCCAGCCAGCGGGACGTGGAGTGCCACAGGCAGCCTCAACACCGCACGCGCGTTGCACACGGCGACGTTGCTGCCCAACGGCAAGGTGCTGGTGGCAGGGGGATATAACAACGGCTATCTAAGCAGCGCGGAACTGTACGACCCAGCCAGCGGGAGCTGGAGTGCCACAGGCAGCCTCGCCACCGCACGCTATGTTCACACGGCGACGTTGCTGCCCAACGGCCAGGTGCTGGTGGCAGGGGACAGGGTAACAGCGGCTATCTAACCAGCGCGGAACTGTACGACCCAGCCAGCGGGAGCTGGAGTACCACCGGCAGCCTCAACACCGCACGCGTTGAACACACGGCGACGCTGCTGCCCAACGGCAACGTGCTGGTGGCAGGGGGATATAACAGCGGCCATCTAACCAGCGCGGAACTGTACGACCCAGCCAGCGGGAGCTGGAGTGCCACAGGCAGCCTCAACATCGCACGCGATAGTCACACGGCGACGTTGCTGCCCAACGGCAAGGTGCTGGTGGCAGCGGGATATAATGGCGGCCCTTTCGCGAGCGCGGAACTGTACGATACCGGCCTGGGATTTGTGCGTCCGAATTGGCAGCCGCAAATCGCTACCGCGACTTCGCCGCTGCCACTTGGAAGCAGCCTCATGCTTACCGGCTCGCGTTTTCAAGGCATCTCCCAAGCCTCTGGCGGGAACTCCCAGGATTCATCGACTAACTACCCAGTGGTCGAACTGCGCGCCATCGACAACAGCCAAGTCGCTTTTCTCCCGGTGGATCCAACAGCAGGCTGGTCCGATACCGCCTTTACTTCGACGCCAGTCAATAATTTTCCTCCGGGGCCAGCTTTCGTGACCCTCTTTACTAATGGCATTCCCAGCGATGCCAAGTACGTGCTGGTAGTCAGCCCAACTCCGACTCCTACGCCGACACCTACGGCTACGGCTACAGCGACAGCTACCGCGACGGCTACCTTTACTCCAACGCCTACCGCAACGGCGACTTTCACACCGACGCCGACCGCGACAGCCACATTCACACCAACTCCTACACCTACGCCGACACCTACAGCGACGGCTACCGCAACGGCTACCTTTACTCCAACGCCTACCGCAACGGCGACTTTCACACCGACGCCGACCGCGACAGCCACATTCACACCGACTCCTACACCTACGCCGACACCTACAGCGACGGCTACCGCAACGGCTACCTTTACTCCAACGCCTACCGCTACGGCGACTTTCACACCGACGCCGACCGCGACGGCCACATTCACACCGACTCCTACACCTACGCCGACACCTACGGCTACAGCGACAGCTACAGCAACGGCTACCGCTACAGCTACCTTTACTCCAATGCCTACCGCTACAGCGACGTTCACACCGACTCCGACGGCCACACTTACGCCTACACCCACTGCGACTGCTACTGCCACGCCAACAGTTACGGCAACGTCCACGCCTACGCCTACGGCGACAGCTACGTTTACTCCGACCCCGACTGCAACTGCGACAGCCACAGCAACAGCTACTTCAACACCAACTCCTACCCCTACACCTACCGCCCGACCGACCCTCACACCGAGGCCTCACCCGACTCATCCCCCGCACCCGACTCCGCGTCCTCACTAAAGACGGACATTTAATCTATGCGTCCGGAATATTCGGAGAAGCACGATGAACGTCGTTAGCCTGTTATAAGAACAAAAAGCAAAACGAGCGGTTACATAATTCGCGGCGGCGCTATTGCGGTTCACCGCGCGGGGGTAACTCCAGCTCCATCTCCTGCTGATGCTCCACCAACCATTTCGCCGCTGCCTTCCCAATCAGCATGAGCGCTCCTCGTGCCTCACGCTGACAGCGCCATCAAACGAAATTGTCAATTGGCGTAATGCCAGTTTCGGGATCACGATTCCCGCTCGGAATGTTGTCACCATCGCGAGTAAACCGCGCGCACAATCCGCATTGCGATCTAAGGTTGCTGGAATTGCATCTGCAGCATCTGCCGCTTCAATCCGAGTCACTGCCGGATGCGGACACATTTTTTCCATCCGCGTAACATTGCCAAGGTCGATCGCAATCGGAAAGCTATCGTAAAACGTCCCCGGCGGGAATCGAACCCACATTTAAGGTTTAGGAAACCCTTGTTCTATCCGTTGAACTACGGGGACAAGCGACACTGCGATTTTAGGTTTTGGGTGGGCGATTGCAAACAGTTGCCCACGCGAACAGGATCTGATCCGGTGGCTTACGAATCGTCAGCGATTTAACAGACGCGCATCGAACCGATATTCGACCGGCTGGCTGATTTTGATTTTTTTGAAATCGGGATGCCTGGGATTTAACAAAAAGTTCATCTCGCTCGCACTCAGCACGCTGGGTACCGCAAGGGCGACGGACTTTCCCGCGCGAACCCATTCGTCGCCGATTTGCATGGTTTGAAAATCCGGCGGTTCTGCATTCCAATGCGCTGGCAGATTTTTGACCGGAAAGCGCTCGGTTAGTTTGTCCTCCCACTCGAGGCGAAACGACACGTATCGGTCATCCGGAGTGAGCGGCGTTAGATGGACGAGCAATTCCAGCGCCGCGAGCGATTCGTGTTCGCTCACGTAAATTACCGCGGTGCCTCGCGAGTTCCATCGGCCGCCGTAGACCCGAGCCCCTTCGCCAGTAAATGCACTCCTAACGCGCGCCGCGCGAACAATTCGCCACGCAGACGGCATCAGGTATAAACACTGTATTCGATCCGCCCTAACAAGTTCTCGACCTCGCGTGCGCCTGTCTCAGTACTCGCATAGTCGAGCGGGACTGCGCCGCCGAGACCGACCTGTGGGTGTTTCAGCCATGCTCGTGCTCTTTCGGCATCGCCAAAAACCGCCGTGGCGTGTCTGAGCAATCGTGAAAAACGGACTACTTTGTCCGATTCATCCGGCGAGAGACGCCCTGCCGCTTTACGCCGCTGCAGGGTGGATCGTGAAATGCAAAGTTTCGCCGCGAGCTTCTCAAAAGGCAGCTCTAGGGTGTCTTGCAAAGTCTTCAGCTCAGAAAAGCGCAGGCCTTTCTGAATTTTTTGAATCAGTTCAGTTGGGTGCGTTGACTTTCCACCTACCGCATTCTTATCGAGAATTGCCGTTTTCATAAGTTGTGTGGCCTGATTCAGTTGACACAATATGATGTGTCAATTGAACATAGTCAAAGCAAAGCCTGGATTGAAAAAGTCTGGAACCCACGTTCACGCCGCGATCTGGCCGAGAACGCTGCGCAGCTCGTGAAAATCCACCGGCTTCGCCAGATGGAAATCGAATCCGGCTTTTCTGCCGCGCTCAATATCGTCATGCTCTGCAAAGCCAGATATCGCCACGGCTTTCACGGCTCCTTTTCGTTTGGCTTCCACAACGACATCGTAGCCATTCCCATCTGGCAGTGCGATATCGCATAGCACAACGTCGAACTCCTTCGCGTTGATCATGTCCAGCGCGCTCCGCGCGTCATCAGCCGTGGAAATGTCGTGGCCGAAATGATTCAGAAGCCGGGATAACGCCTGGAGCGTGTCGTTGTGATCCTCTACGAGAAGGATCCGCAAACTCTTGCCCGAATTATACGCTGCCCTCGATCGATCCTCGCTCATCTCTCCAAATCCCGCGAAGCCTTATAATCGGATTTTGTGCCGCGTCCACCGAATTTCGGTACACGTTCGCTGCTCATGTCATTCTGAGCGAAGCGAAAAAGCTGCAACGCAGCGGACGAAGTCCGCGAGGCCAGGCTTTCAATCTCGGATTAAATGCAGCAGTCAACACCGAGATGTTTCGCTTCGCTCAACATGACAGCGGCATCTATGGGATAAGTTCAGATGGTCTGCCTAAAGCAAAATCTCAGAGTTGGAAAAAGGTCCGCAACCGATGCAGGAAGGTGGCCGTGTATTGGCTTTCCGTTAATGCATGCTCGTCGGTGCTTCTGGCTTCTTTCAGGATCCCTTCAGTTTCCATTTTTCGCTGCGCAAGCAATTGACTCAACTGCTCCAAGCAGCCTGGGGCGCCGCTTAGCACTTCGGCCATCTCGGGTTTTCCTATTTCCATCACGTAGCAATCGCCGTCTGCGCGGATGGTGGCGCTGCGCGGTTCGCCAGTGAGAAGCGACATTTCGCCGAAACAATCGCCCGCCGCCAACGTTGCGACTTGAATTTTCGATCCATTTCTTGACACGAAAACGTTCGCTGCCCCGCGCAGCATCACGAACATCGACTCGCCCGCGGCGCCTTCCTCGATCACCGGTTCGCCACGACCGAAAAGTTTGAGGCGCGCCTGGTTGACCATCTGATTGAGTTGGTCTTCGGAAAGACAGTCGAAGAGTCGTTCTCCGCGCAGAATAGAAAATGCCTCCGCCTGGTCTTCCCTCACAGGTGGTGCTTTTTTGCGTTCAACGTGCAGTGTACGAATCGGGAAGGGAATGGTGATGCCCTGGCGCTTCAACTCGTACCAGACATTAGAGCGCACGGAGTCGTTGGTCTCGTTGATCCGGGAGTGATTGCCCATGTAAAACTTGATCTCGTAGGTCATAGCGTAATCGGCAAAGTCGACCAGGAACACTCTTACAGGCGGATTGGGGAGAACGTTTTTGGCGCTCTGCGCGGCCCGTCCGAGCGCATCTTTTACGCGGTTGGGTGGCACGCTGTAATCGATACTCACCCGGATGCGCATGGCGTGGACCTCGGTCGGATAGTGCAGATTGACGATCTGGTGGCTCACCATCTCGTTGTTCGGGATGTCGAGATAAATGTCGTCGTTTGTGCAGAGGCGGGTGGAACGCCAGTTGATCTCGCGCACTTCGCCGTAGGTGTCGCCGACCTTCAACCAATCACCGACCTTATATGGCCGATTGATTTGGATCGATACGCCGCCAATGATTCCGGCAAAGAGATTCTGTCCAGCGAAGCCGAGAATGATGGCAAGAACACCGGAGCCTGCCAGCAGTCCTTTCAATTGCGTCTCAGCGTGATAGCCGTAACTCAGAATAAACAGCAGGATGATCAGGAATATGACGCCGCCGACCACCTCACGCAGAAAATGCGGAATCGGTGTCTGACGATTCTTTTCGAAGTATAAGTCCCAAACGTAGCGATTAACCAGAGCGACAATCAGTGCAGTGCTCAACAAGATCGCTGCCGACCCTACATGATAGCGCCAGGGTGCGTTAACTCCGTAAACGGCGATCGCCGCGTAGAAGGCGAGGATTAAACAGAAAAGCCGAAAGAACAAACCGAGGTGAACACCGGCGCGACGCTTTAGGAATCGCCCAATTCCAAGGGCGACAAAAAACGTCACGATAAATACCACTACCGTGAGCGCATCACGCTGCGCTTCCGAGACCGCGTCGAACATCGAGGCAATACTATACCAGAACCGGATCGCCGGAATAGTTTTTCTGCGTTACGTTTAAAAGGCAAACTGGCTCCCGCTCCAGGGATTAGAAAGGCAAGGCAGACCCACAGCTGCCCGCCGAGTCGTTGACGGTGTCTACTTTGGTGGTGCAAGAGCCAGCCACGCCCACCCGACAAGGAAACACAAACCGCCAAAGGGGGTAACCGCACCCAGCCAATCCCGCGCCTGCGGGATCAGCGCGAGCAGATACAAGCTGCCGCTAAAAAGCAAAATCCCGATAAGCAGCAGCGAGCACGCGCCGCGATTGATGGTCCCGTAGAGTGCAAGCACGAGAAGCGCGATCGCATGTATGAACTGGTAAAACACTGCCTTGTTCCAGACATCGAGCATTCCGTGTGCTTCTAGAGTGGATCGCATGCTATGCGCTCCAAATGCTCCGAGTGCGACTGCCAGGAAGCAAAGCGCAGCTGCGATTCGAAATAACAAAATCGACATTTTGCTAACTCCGGCGACTTCGCCGGATCTCCAACTGCTTTTTCAAATCGCTCACGGCTGATTGTCGGCTTCGGCGAATCGTTCTGACATAGAAAATCGTTCCAGCCGCGCCGATTGCGGCTGCTCCGAGAAAATTCAGCCGTGGTCCCAGGTACCACAAATACGCGCCAAGGATTGCGCCAGTGCTGACTATCAGATCGCGCACCAGATAATACGCACCCACCATCTGGCCTCGTTTGGCGGAATCGCTGTATCCGATGATGAGCGCCTTGCGCGATGTCTCACCAAATTCCTTCAATCCGCGGACGGTAAACGCGATGACCAGTGCAGAAAAACTGCGCGACATCAGCAAACTGATCGGAAAAAGCGTAAACATAAAGAAGGTCGCGATAACAAAAGGTTCGCGCCGGTACTTGTCGGCGAAATGTGAAGTGGGAATGATGCACAATGTAGCGGCGAGCATTTCTATCGTGGTGAGAATGCCCACCTGCTGAGCGCTGACCCCGATGTAGTCCATCGCAAAAATCACAACCCACGCATAGGGGATTCGTTCGCAAAAACGGATCAGAATGTCGCTCAACAGCAAACGCCTCATCGGCAGGCTGAATTCCCGCAGGCTTCGCCAAAAATTCCAGCGCTCCGTTTGCGAAGTATCTAGCGGCAATTCCGCTTGGACTGGTCCCTTCTGCTCTTTGCTTTCTTCTCGCAACTGTCGTTGCACCAGAATTGTCAGGCCGGAAAGAAAAATAGAGACGACAAGCCCGATGCGCACGCCACCGATGATTCCGAATCGATCGATCAACATTCCGCCGAAAATTGGCGCAATCATGATCGGCAAACGTTTGATTATCGATTGAACGCCCACACCCATCGAGTGGCGATTTGCCTCGAGCGCAGCTCCGATCAGCGAGAATGTTGCGGGCAAGGAAAAACAGGTCCATGACAGGAAGAGAAACATTCCGACTATGACTCCGCCCCAATTTGGAATGAGCAGGACGAGCGCGTAGCCAATGATTGAGACCACGTTGAAGATGATGAACGCGTGCCGATGTCCCCAGCGGTCCGCGAGTACGCCACCAGGGTAGGCATAGATCGCACCGAGTAATGTGCGTAGCGCATCGTAAAGCCCGATCACGAATACTGTCGCGCCGACCGCTTGCAGATACTTCGGCACAAAACGCATCCAAAGCTCTTCGCCTGCGCCAATGACAAAAATGGCGATGAGGAGAATGACGAGATTGCGCTTGAGCCCGAAGAAATGAGCCAGCCTGCTTCGGCGACTCAACCGCGGCTGATCCGGCGTTTGCATTCTGTGTAGAGCGCATCGTAAACCACAAATTCGCGTTCAAGGATTTCGTGATCGCCAATCCCGAGCGCGCCGAAGCCTCCCGCAATCCACCGCAGACCTTCTCCGGCCGGATGCGGATTGGTGGGGTGCGAATCAGCCGCGCGCACAATCTCGCCCAGCAAAACGAGTGCCGGGTCGGTGAGCTTGTATTTCTTCAGGATCGAATTGAACGAGACATCTTCGCCGTGATGCCCGAGCTGACAATCAGGCACATCGAACACAATTCCGTCATTGATCCGCGCCCAATTAGTCTCGTGTGGCAGAAACACAAACTCCGCGTTCCGATCAATGAATTTTTTGATAAGCCACGGGCAGGCAACGCGATCCACTTTAATTTTCTCGCGCGTAATCCATTTCATAAACTAGATTCGTGCGTTGGCGATGCGTTCGCCATTGTCGGTTTGCTTTTGTTGCGCAAATAGTTCCCAAAGCTGCCAAGCTCCGGGGGCTTGCGCGGAACTCCGCGCGTCGTTTCAGTGGTCGCTATGATCTGAGAGCCATTTTTTGGCTTTTTGCTCTGCTACTTCCTTCTTTTCGGTAATGGGCGTCTCTACCTCAACTGCGGTGATCTTGCCTGTTGTCGCATCTACCCAAACGTCGGTAAGGTCTTTCTTTGGCGGCTTCGCAATGTCGACTGACCAGATCAGCAAACCGTTCTCTTTTTCCAGCTTAACGCACTTGATCGCGCCACGCTTAACTCTAGCCAGCGCAATTTTTTTAGCCTGCTGCTTCGTGACGCTCGCTTGCTTAAGCAGTTCCGTTTCACTTTGCTGGGCCCATGAATTGAAGGGTGTCCAGCTCGTAGCGAGCGTCAATGCGATGACCGAACTCGCAATCGGCTTCATTGGAACTTCGACCAACCCAGCGTAAATACGTTCAGTCATTCTTGGAACGCAAGCCGTTATTCAACATTCCTCATTGCGCTAGCGATCGTCAGCACGGCTCTTTCACAGACCAGCGCCGATTATTGATTATTGCCTTCCAAATTTGCGCCGCATCGTGAAAATCGCCACGGGCCCGGGCTAATCGAACGCAAGCGAATGCACACGCGTGATTCAAACCTTAACAACATTGTTAGCAAAGTTCCGCAGGTTACGCTTGCGTTCTGGATCATTAAGATCCTCGCGACAACGCTAGGGGAAACCGGTGGCGACGCAGTGACCATGTCGTGGCTCGGCGAAACTACCGGTGAGGCAAAGGGGACCGGCTATCTTATTGGCACGGGAATATTCGGCGTCATTTTTATCATCGCGGTCCTGGTGCAGATCAGGGCGAAAAAATTTCATCCGTTCCTTTACTGGCTGACGATTGTCGCGACGACGACCGTCGGCACGACGCTGGCCGATTACTGCACGCGATCGCTCGGCATCGGTTATACCGGCGGTTCAACCATCTTACTTATCTCTGTGATTGCGTCGCTTCTGATCTGGCGCTGGTCGACGGGGAGCATATCGATTGAAACAGTGAGTACGCCGAAGGTGGAAATTTTTTATTGGGTGACAATCATGTTCTCCCAGACATTGGGGACGGCGCTTGGCGATTGGGTGGCGGACACAAATCAAATGGGCTATCTCGGCGCTGCCGCGGTTTTCGGCGGATTACTTTTGTTGACCGCTCTTCTTTACTACCTCACCAGCTTTTCGCGCGTCATTTTGTTTTGGGCTGCATTCATTTTGACTCGCCCGCTCGGAGCCACCCTCGGTGATTTTCTCGACAAGCCGATCGCGCAAGGGGGCCTGGCCCTGAGTCGTTATACCGCATCACTCGCGCTCTTGGTTGTACTCGTAGCCTTGATTCTGATCTTTCCCCAAAAACCCGCTTCAAAAGCGCATTGATTTCATTCAGTAAACAAACTGCATACCGAAATAACCGATGAGCGCGGTCGGCTGATCGGGCGAACGAAGCTCGTGTCCCATCGACACAATTAGTATGTAATTTTCGGTAAACTCATGCCGCAAACCGAAATTCAGCGTGAGCACGTCGCGAGTGAAATTCATTCGCGATTCGTCATGAAGCTCTGCCATCAACATGGTTGATTTGGTAAGGTCAAACCCACAGACAATTCCATCTAACCATTCGCTTCGACCAACAGTGATCGCTCGCGGTCCAAACTCAGCATCCACGCGCAATCGGCCAAACGCCTTCGCAGCTTGAAACGGAATTTGAAAGCGTGTGCCGTCTTCGGCGAGACCGCGGCGCACTGATGACTGCGAAACGTCAAAAATTACGCGCGGAAACATCGACATGTCGAAGCCGTTGGTTGATTCATCGAGGAAGCGCCATTTCACCGCTGCCTCAGTGCTACCAAGGCCGCCGATCAGCCCGTGACCGCTGCGCTTCAAGAGTACCGGCGCATTTTGCAATGTGAGCTGAATGTGCTCGCCCACTCCATAATTCAGATCGATCTCTGGCACGTCGATCGAGGTCTCATTCGGGCGATGTTCAAATATGATCGCAAAATTGTTTTCCCATTTACCGTTTCCAGGCGTTCCGGGATCGTCGGTGATCATCGGCGGTCCGCCTTGGCCGAACGCGATTCGTGCCACGGATGCGACCAACATCGCAATCGTTAATCGTCGCACATTCTAATGTTTCACGGATTCAGTTGGACCGTAAACGAGCAGCTTGAGTGTGTTGGGCACGACGCTGGGTCGTCCTGGGGACGCGCCAGGTGACGGTGACGGTGGCGGTTGAAACTGTGCGGTCGGCAAATATATCCGATGCGTTTCTGGATCGAGCGCCATCGTTCGCGCGCCGCGCTCGGTCTTCAAGGTTTGCACGGCCCTGAGTTTCTCAGGCGTCTCTTCTTTCACGATGTTCGTCACGCCTTCGCCGCACGACGCGAAGACAAGCTGCGTCGCATCGTCAAAAGCCGCACCATCAACGCCTGTGCCGATGGCTGTGGTACCGACGACTTTGCCGGTTTGAGTATCGAGCATGGTCATCATCTTGTTGTGGCAAGTGGAGAAGAGTCGATGATGCGCGGCGTCGAACGCAATCCCACTTGGCTCTTCGCCAGGCGCGAGCGGCCAATGCGCCACCACCTCATGCTTGGTGGTATCGATCGCAACGACTTCGCTCTTGTCTTCGATGTTGACGTAGACGCGGTCGGCCGCGGAATCGACCGCAGCAAATTCTGGTCCGCCGCCCAACGAGACAGTAGCGACGACATTTGATGTCTTGGCATCAATTATCGTGACGGAATTTCCGCGATGATTGAAAATGTAAACTTCGCCGCGCTTCGAATCATAGACGAGGGCATCGGGACTTTCACCAGTCTCAATCTTTGAGATAGTGCGCAGCGTTTTCAAATCGACCACGCTCGCTTTGTTTTCCTTTCCGTTGGATGAAAAACCGCGCTGCACTTCCGGCACGGCCAAAAAACCGTGCACTCCAGGTGTGTCCGCTATTTCGCCAACGACCGCGTTCTTACTAAGGTCGACAACGACGACTTTTGTCGCGTGCGACAAATAGAGACGCTGCGCGTTTGAATCGATCGTGAGAATGTCCCAGCCGCCTTCGCCTCCAATCGGTATCTTAGTTACGAACTCGTAAGGTTCGTTGCCCATCGCGGTCCCACAAACTAAACAAAGCCAACAGACGGTTATCCATCGAGGAATCGAAAACATTTGTTAACTTCTCATTTAGAAACCGGCAGCGCCAGAACGGACTTACCTGCGTTTGATAAAACGCGTTGATCGACGCTGTCGACTTTAATCTTCTCGCAAGTGACCCGCTTCGTGAGCTAGACTCCTATTCGTGGCGGGTTGGTTCTGGTATGCGGTCATCGCTGCTGTGCTTTATGGCGCGCATCAAATCTTCACCCGTATGGCAGCCGATCACATTGGCGAAGGGCTGGGAGGTTTTGTGGTCGAAGCAACCGCGGCATTGTCGATCTTGTCTTACCTTGCATTCCTCTGGTTGGCGAATCGGTGGGACCAAAAGTCGAGTCTAAACGGAATCGTCTATTCTGTGATTACCGGTATCTGCGTAGGCGCAGGAACAATTGCGTTCTTCCTGCTGTTTCAAAGAGGCGGTCCGCTGTCTTCTGTTCCTGCAATTCTGGCAGGTGGCGCCGCGATCATGGCCGTCGCTGGCATCTTGTTCTTCCGCGAACCGCCATCCTGGCAGCGATTCGCAGGCATTGCTTTTGCTGTTATCGGTTTGTTTTTGCTGCGCAAATAAAATCGAGGCTCACAATATGATCTCCGCAGGCTTACCCGGTATTTAAGAGCTAGAGCCGCGAATCATTCGATTTGATAACAGCGAACTTCCGCTTGTTGTGAGCCTCGATGCGGGACAGCCACGAATAAGGCGTCGCGTTCCGAAATAAAAACCCCGGTACGAGCGCCATCCGCTGTACCGATTGTGGTTGAGATTCTATAGGTATTTGGATCGATTTGGTCGATGACGTCGATTTTTCCCGCTCCGCAGATCGCGTATACACGCTGCCGTTTCGCATCGTAGAAGAGATCGTCGCAATCGCCTGAGATATCGGTCTTTGCAATAACATCGCCCGAATCCGTGTTGAGCACGACCAGCCTGGAGGGAAGGCGGCAGCCGACAAATAATCGATGATCCGTTTCATCAAGTGCCATGGGAAAATTCGCGAACGCCAGATCTGTTTTCCACTTCGCGACTACCTTGCCTTTGTCGCGATCGACTACCGCCACGTGACGCGAGTTGGGAACATTGACGAAAATTCGGCTTCCCTTTTTCTCCAGCTGAAAAGCTTCGGGATGTGCGCTGAGTTTAATGGAGCCGATCTGTTTCCCGTCGGGAGCATTAACCACTGCAATGCCTCCGCTGCCAAATCCGACATAGATTTTCTTCCTCGTTTCATCATAACGAACATTGTCGGCGTCATCTTCAAAACGCAGTTCCCCGACGGCCTGGAATGATTTTCCGTCGTAGATCTTGCAAACACCGCCTTTGTCATTGGCAACAAACAAACGATTCAATTCCGGGGCATATCCGACTCCTTGCGGTGCGCCGAGACCGATGATCGAGTGGACTCGCTCGCCCTTACGCAAATCGAGCACTTCGACGGTGTTATTGCCGAGCGCACAAACAAACAATCTCTCGCCGGTAGAGTCGAACGCGAAATGGTCGATCCGTCCTTCGACACCCGACAATGGGAGCGTTTGCTTTAATTTCAGTGGCGCTGCGCTCTGTGCAGCGACCGTGGCGACACCTGTGCAAAAAAGCGCCACGCAGACCATCTTGGTCGACAAAGCTGCGCTCAATTTTGCAACGGCGAGCTGACTTCGGTGACGCCGCCAACCAGAAATCCGCCTTTGACAGCCTGGGCCAGGTCTTTAGCGGTACCCCTGCCCCAATAGTGGAAAAACATGATACGCGGCTCTTCATGCGTCATGTGTTGATGAATAGCGACAACGTTGATCTTGTCTTTAAGCAGTGACCTCAAGACGGGTTGCAGTTGATCTTCTGTGACCGCGAAGTCGCCATCAACAACGGCGTTGTCGTCGCCGCCCGCGAACGCTGCCCATGTATTTACGCCCATGTCCTTGCCGATGTTGGTGCCGTGCATTGTTGCAGGTCTGCCGAACGTGAACTTGACCATTCCGTCTTTCGATTCTCCCTGTGCTCCAAAGATTTCGTTGAGAGGCGCAGCAGTAATTGAACTTTTTTCCAGCAAGCGCGCTGCGCCGAACGAGTCCTTTGGATTCGGACTTGCCGCGCGGACTTGTTTGGCGGCATCGTAAACTTTTCTGACCGCACCGGCCAGCTTATCAGCTGGGCCTTCTCCTTCGATGTGCATGAAATAAACTTTCGGATGATCAAAGAAGAAATGGTTGTGAAGCGCAGTGACGTTAAGACCATTGTCGAGCGCGGCTGTCATCGCGGCATTGACTTCATCTTCGAATAGAACCGTATCGCCCATCACCATTGCTCCATCTTTTGTCGCCGTGAAGGCAGCCCACGTTCCGAGGCCCATGAACGGCGGCATCGTCCATCCGTCGACGACCACCTTCACGTCGTTGCGAGGAAAGGTAACTTTGTAAACGCCTTCCTTCTCGTTGAACTTGCCCTTGAGCCTTGTGAGCTGATCGATTCGCGCCGTGTCCAGGTTCGCAGCGGAAACGAGATCAATTAGCGCTGTGAAAATTGCAGCAGCAATTACCGTCGGTTTCATAGCTGTATTTCCCAATGGCTAGGTTCCTTCGACGAGCGGAGCTTAATCTGATGCCAGCCACGTTTTTGTTTTCGCGACAATAACCCGAAACCGAGCGAAGATCGACTGCCTTGCGTTGAGCCGTGAACAATCAAGACAACGCGTCCTCAGGAGATCGAATGCCGTCGTGGCGCGAAGTGTTTCTGTATTTCCTCTTCCTTGGTTTCGTCAACATCGGCGGACCGGTGGCGCAGATCACGATGATGTTCAATCACATGGTAGAAAAACGCCAATGGCTCTCCAAAGATCGCTTCATCAAAATCATGGCTTTCTGCCATATGCTTCCCGGCCCGGAGGCGCTGCAGTTGGCGATCTACGTTGGTTACTTGAAACGCAAACTATGGGGCGGCGTGTTGGCCGGTGTTACTTTCATTATACCGGGCGCAATCGCGATGATTGTTCTGAGCTGGCTTTATGTTCGTTATGGCAAGCTCCCTCAAGTAACGGACGCTCTCTACGTGCTCAAGCCGGCTGTGCTCGGCATCATCGCCGCAGGGATTATTAAACTCGGGCGCGCTTCCATCAGAAACGTGTTCCTTGCGGTTCTGCTGGTTGCCGCGGTTGTAGGAATGCGTTTTGCAGGAATCAACTTCCTGCTGATTCTTCTGATCGCCGGATTACTGAACCTGATTGTGGAGCACGGCTCTGCGGTGCTCAAAAGGAGTGCGCCAACCTTACCGCTGATGCTTGTTGGAACTAGTGCGCTGATTCCATTCAGCGATTCGCGCTTGATCCAAATTGCGTGGCTGTTTTTCAAGACAGGACTGCTGAGCTTCGGAGGAGCATACGCATCGCTTGTTTTCGTGCAGCGTGGCGCGGTTGCGCAATATCACTGGTTATCCGATGGCCAACTGCTCGATGGCGTCGCCATCAGTATAGCAACGCCGGGGCCGTTCATGTTGTTCACGACTTTTGTGGGTTATATCGCCGGTGGAATTCCTGGCGCGGCGCTCGCTACATTCTTCGTCTTTTTGCCATCGTTCGTCTTCGTGCTCGCCGGCGTGCACTACATCGAAAAAGTCCGCGAAAACCGCGGACTTCAGGCGTTCCTCGCCGGAGTCAGCGCTGCAGTAGTAGGTGTAATCGCAGTTGTATCGCTGGATCTGATCCCCGGAGCGTTGACTGACTGGATGACCGTCGCGATCTCAGTGGCAGCGTTCCTTCTAATTGCGTTTCTGAAGCGGGATGTCGCTTTGGTAGCCGTCGGAGCAATGGTCGGCGGAATTATTTACGCGAGCGTGCGCGCATTCGCACTGTAGCTGCGCTCAACGACTCCCACCTATCACACCGTCGGGATGAACGCGGCGAAGACGACGTTATAACGCGCCGCTTCGCCGCGTTTTCCACCCTGATCGCGTTGTGGGCCCTTCAGACCCTGGCTATTCATTTACAACGCGATCCACCCACGAATTAGTATTTCTCGCCGTTTTCCTTGTGCTCTTTCGCTTCGCTATGCTTGCTCAGCACTTTACCGTTCGCGTCCATCTCGAGACCAATCTGCTTGCCGTTCTTGTCAATGACGGCTTCAAAGTTGGCGCCTTCCTTTTCCCAACGGACAATTGTTCCGCCTTGGGCCTGCGCCTGGGCAGCCGACTGCACCGCAGCGGGGACCTCAGAGCTGTTGATGCTCTGTTCTTCGTGTTTCTTTTCTCCGGCTTGCGCGGCAACGCCAAACGCCAGCCCAGCGCTCACCGCGATCGTCGTGATTAATTTAGTTGTCTTCATGGTTGTTAGTTTTTGACTATTCGCTTTCCAATATTGTTCGAAACTGCTTGCTCAGCGGCGCGAAAAAGACTGAGAAAAGGAATCCTCAGCGATCAGGATGTCAGGCCGAACCCGACAAGCGAGTGCACTCCGTCTCGTAGGCTTCGATCAACTGCAGGATCTTGGATTGAAATGCATCCTGCGCGCCGTAAACGGCTCCAATACCCTCGGAGAACGCCTTTTGCTTGAGCTCTTCCTCAATTGTCAGGCTGAGTTCAGCGAGTTTTTCGATATTCGCCCGAGAATGAAACTCCAGTTCTTTAAGTTTGGAGAGAACTACAAGCGACTTCTCCAGCTGTGTCGGTTCTGGTGGTTGAGTTGGCTTTGCAACGTCAGATTTGCCAGGACTTTCGGCGACAGACACAGGCTTCTTGTCGGTTTGAACATTCTTCGCGTGCTGCGATGAAGCGGGGCCACCCTTGGGAGCATGCTTGTCCTTATGATGCTTCTCCTGGCTGACTTTTTTGGCGTGCGCGACGTTTCGTGGATCTCCCATCAACTTATTGACGGGTTTCAAGGCGTTGCCGGTCGTATCTCCGAGCAAACTACTCATAAACATGACGGTGTAGCCACGGCGCTGTGTCGTCGTGCTGGACGGAGCAACACCGCCAAAGCGCCTCGACATAGCGGGGCGGCTACAACATTCGCGCGATGGCTTCTAGCGTTTCGCGAAAATTTCGCGCAATGCCAATCGTGCCGCGTGATAACCGCACATGCCGTGGACACCGCCGCCCGGAGGCGTGGAAGCCGAACACAAATAGACCCCAGGCAAAGGCGTGCGATAAGGAGTTGCACTGAGAATCGGTCGCGCAATTAATTGCATCAGGTTCGCTGCGCCGCCGTTGATGTCGCCGCCGGCCAGATTTGGATTTGATCGGGCAAGATCAACGGCAGCTGTTGTATGACGGGCAAGGATGCAATCGCGGAAACCGGGAGCGAATCGCTCGATCTGCGATTCGATTTGATCCGACATATCCGTGCCGCAGTTGAACGGAACATGGCAGTACGCCCAGAGCGTGTGCTGACCACGCGGCGCGCGCGTTTCATCGGACAAACTTTGTTGCGCGACCAGCACGAAAGGGCGCTCGGGAATCTTTCCACGTACAACCTCGCGTTCTGCCGCCGCAATTTCGTCAATGCCGCCACCGAGATGAATTGTGCCTGCGCGACGGCAAGCTTCGGCTTTCCATGGGATCGGCTCACTCAGCGCGTAATCGATCTTGAAAACACCAGGCCCGTGTCGAAACGATTCCAGTTGGCCGCGATATCGCGATGGCAACTGTTGACCGGCGATTCGCAGAAACTCCCAGACAGAAACGTCCAGAAGAAGAGCGCGCGATTTCGGCAGGTCGCGAAGATTCTCGATGCGATGATTCACTTCGATCTTCCCGCCAAGCTCACGCAGAGAAGCGGCAAGCGCGTTCGAAATTTGCTGTGATCCGCCGCGTGGAATCGGCCAGCCCACCGCGTGTCCCGCAAGCCCAAGCACCAGGGCGAATGCTGACGAGGCCGTCGCCTCCAGTGGAAGAAACGAGTGCGCGGCGATCCCGGCGAAAAGCGCGCGAGCTGGTTCGCCTTTGAAGATAAATTTCGCCAGCAACGTTGCCGGGCAAAGCGCCAGGATTCCAAAGTGCGCGAGCGTTATCGGATGCTTTGGCCAATGCAACATTGGCTGCAGAAACTCAATCGACAGATTTTCCCAGTTCCGCGCCAACGGTTTCATTAGGCGCTGGTATGCGCCCGAATCTTCGTGGAATCGTTCCGCCGTAACATCGATGTCTTTGCTGAGACAGGCGGCGGAACCGTCATCGAGCGGATGCGCTAGTGGAATTTCCGGCTGGACCCATTCAAGACCGAAGCGCTCCAGCGCCAGCGTTTTGAAAAACGGCGAGCCTGCTGCAAGTGGGTGAACTGCCGAACAGACGTCATGCAGAAAGCCAGGCAGAGTGAGTTCGGCTGAACGCGCGCCGCCGCCAATTGTCGCGTTTGCTTCGTAAACAACAACGGCACATCCCGCACGCGCCAGTGTGATCGCCGCCGCAAGACCATTTGGTCCCGAGCCGACGACAATCGCATCACAAGCATCCGGCATATTCACAAATGCATTGTTGTCATTCTGAGCGAAGCGAAGAATCTCTGATCAGTTTCCCATGACGATTCGGAAAGAGTCAGAGATGTTTCGCTTCGCTCAACATGACACAAGGTGAAATTCTGATTCTGAAACACGCAGAGATCCAGAACTTCGCGATATAGCCGGCAACGCGTTGATCACGTTGTAGCGCGTTTGACTCGTTCGCTCCCGCTCTCGCGCCCAGATGGCTGCCCGCCTATATCGTTCGCGTGCCCGCGACTCCATTCTCTGAACCCCGAAACGTTTCGGGGCTGATACAGATGTCCGCCGCGCAAGCCGGCCGCCTGTGTATCACGCGCAAACGCACAGAATCTTTCGATTCATTTCCATGGAGCGAACACAGCCTCACGAAACTGAAGCGAACTTTTCGATCGACAAGTACGGCGCGAAGACTGCGGAAAAGGAGGAGTGCGAGGAACAATTGCTCGCGGAATACGCGACGCTACTCGGATTTTTTCTGACGAGTGCGGCCGTTCTAACAGGGATTGCCGTTCAACAGAATCGCCTGCCGAGAAAATTCAGCGTGCTTGATCTGGCACTGCTCGGAATAGCAACGCACAAGCTGAGCCGCATCGTCGCCAAGGACAGAGTCACCGGCATTCTGCGCGCACCCTTCGTGAGCTACATCCGTAGTTCTGGCTCCAGCGAGGTGGAAGAAGAGCCACGCGGCCGTGGATTTCAACGCGGCATCGGTCATCTGATTTCGTGTCCGTATTGCATGGCGCCCTGGTGCGCCACAGCACTAAGTTTCGGTCTGCTTTTCGCCCCGCGTGTGACGCGGTTCTTCGCCGGGATTTTGGTAACCGTAGCCGCCTCGGACTTTCTCCACCGCGCCTATGCCAGGATGAAAGAGGAGTAACTATTGAGTCTCACGCGTCTAAAAAAGAAATGATCATGTCTCTGCAACGAGTGATCGCGCAAACTCGCCGATGTGCTTCACGAGATCGAGTGAATCCCCGAGCTTCTCGATTCGCTTCACGATGGCGCTCCCGACAACAGCTGCGTCTGCAAAACGCCACACGGCGCGGACTTGCTCAGAGCTTGAGATGCCAAATCCAACCGCGACCGGCATATCGCTGACCGATCGAACACGTTTCACCAGAGCTTCAGCATCGCGTGTCATTTCATCGCGTGCGCCTGTTACGCCAGCGCGCGAAACTGCGTAGATGAATCCGCGCGCGTGCTGCGCGATGCGCGCGAGCCGTTTGTCCGATGTTGTTGGTGCGACCAAGAAGATCGGATCGAGTCCGTGTCGAAGCAGGTTCTGAGTCCACGACTCTGCTTCCTCAGGAATTAAATCTGTCACGAGCACAGCGTCGATCCCGGCCTCTCTCGCTGCCGGGGCGAATGGTTCCGGGCCGAATTGCAGGAGCGGATTGAAATAACTGAAGAGGACGATGGGCACATCGATGTGCTGCCTGACGTTCCTCGCGCAGGTGAGCGCGTCGTGTACGGTCATGCCGTTTCGCAGCGCTCGTTCAGACGCGCGCTGAATCACTTCCCCATCCGCAACCGGATCGCTGAACGGCACGCCCAACTCGATGATGTCCGCTCCCGCCTTCGCGAGTTCAACTAACAAGCGCTCAGTAGTTGCAAGATCAGGGTCACCTACGGTGATGAATGGGATGAAACCACCGCGTCCTGAGCGCTTCAGGTCGCCGAATTTTTCTCGAATTCGGTTCATCGGCCTTCTAATTCGGCCACGAGCTGAACGTCTTTGTCGCCGCGCCCGGAGACATTCACGATAATTGCGTCATCAGGCGGCAGCTCACGCGCGACGCGAATCGCAGGCAGAATGGCATGTGCCGTTTCCAGGGCAGGAATGATGCCTTCCAGTTTTGCGCAGAGTCGAAGCCCTTCGAGCGCTTCTGCATCGCTCGCCTGCGTATATTCGGCTCGCTCGCTGTCGTGAAGAAACGCGTGCTCGGGCCCGATTGCCGAGTAATCGAGCCCAGCCGAGATGGAATGCGTCGTGGCGATCTGACCGTTCGTGTCCTGAAGCACGTACGACATTGTGCCCTGAAGAACGCCCACACGCCCGCCACCGCTTTTTTTCCCGCAGTGAAATCTCGCAGCGTGTTTGCCTAACGAATCGCCGCAGCCTCCGGCCTCTACACCGATTAACCGCACTCCTTCATCTCCGATGAACGGATGAAACAAGCCGATCGCATTCGATCCACCGCCGACGCATGCAACCAGCGCACGCGGCAACTTGCCTGTTGCGGACAAAATTTGTTCGCGCGCTTCGCGTCCGATAACGCTCTGGAAATCGCGGACTATCAGCGGATACGGATGCGGTCCAAGCGCGCTGCCCAACAGGTAGTAAGTGTCGTGGACGTTCGTCACCCAATCGCGTAGCGCCTCGTTGATAGCGTCCTTCAGCGTGCGTGTCCCTGCGTTCACAGTAATCACATCAGCGCCCAGCAATCGCATGCGGAACACGTTGAGCGCTTGTCTGCGGACATCTTCCGCGCCCATGTAGATCACGCATCGTAATCCAAACAATGCGCAGACCGTTGCTGTCGCGACGCCGTGCTGTCCCGCCCCGGTCTCGGCGATGACGCGAGCTTTCCCCATGCGCCGCGCAAGCAGCGCCTGTCCGACGGCGTTGTTGATCTTATGGGCACCTGTATGCAGAAGATCTTCGCGCTTCAGATAAATTTGCGCGCCACCAGCATGTGTAGTGAGCCGCTGCGCGTGGAACAGAGGAGTGGGTCGTCCGGCGTAATCGCGCAGCAGCAAATTGAGTTCGCGCAAGAAACTCGGGTCGCCTCGAGCCCGCATGAATTCAGTCGTCAGCTCCTCGAGCGGCGCGACCAATGTTTCCGGAACGTAGCGGCCACCGAATTTACCCCAGTGTCCCTGCTCATCCGGTTCGCTTTTAGTGATCATAAATGGCGCTGTCATGTTGAGCGAAGCGCTGCAACGAAATGGAAACATGAGGCCAGGCTTTCAAACATCTCTGACCTACTTCCGTGAGCTTCGGTCGGGAAATGATCCGAGATCCTTCTCCCGCGACCGCGGGATCAGGATGACATTGTGCAATGGCTTGTAATTGCCTGCCGCCTGCAGCGAATGTTCAGCCGCGTGTACGGCAGCAATGAAATCCTTAATGGCACGATGATCTTTCACGCCGGGCGCGCTTTCTATCCCACTACAAACGTCGACCGCGTGGGGCGTTACCGCTGCGATCGCTCGACCAACATTTTGCGCGTCTAATCCGCCGGAGAGAATCAGGAACCGGGTGTAGCGCATCGCAGCTCGCGCAGCGGACCAATCGCACGTCTGACCCGTGCCGCCTCTGAGCTCGCGGTGGTACGCATCGATGAGTACATCGCATTCCGGGAACGCTGCTGTTTGTTCTGGCTCAAATCGCGTATCGGTCGAGAATGCGCGAATCACGCGGAATTCTCGAGCCAGTTCGTTGCACGATTCAGGCGTCGTATGTCCGTGCAATTGAACGCACCGAATGCCGGCAGTTTTGGCGACCGTGCGAATTTCTGCTGGGTCCGCATCGACGAAAACGCCGACGGCGCAAGTTCGTGCTGGGAGCGTGTCCGCAATTCCGCGAACGATAGTCGGCTCGATGTAGCGCGGGCTCGCTGGGTAAAAATTGAACCCAATCATGTCCGCGCCGAGTTCGACGCACGCGCGTGCGTCAGTCGCGTTTGTAACACCGCAGATTTTGATTTCTATCCCATTGGAACGATTGGCTGTAGTCACGGCGCTGTGCGCCGTCGGGAATCCTTCTGCGCCAGCGATGAAATCACGAAGAGCCGTTTCCGGATTGGGCGCGCGCATTAACGCTTCGCCGATGAGAAAACCGCGGAAACCAAGCGCCCGAAGATCGCGCAGAGACTTCGGGTTTCGTAATCCACTCTCGGAGATCATGATTCGATCTCGGGGAGCTTCGGCTATCAAACGCTCGCTCGTCTTCAATGAAGTTTGGAACGTCCGCAGATCGCGATTGTTGACTCCGATGAGCTTCGCTCCCGTCATCACCGCCCGATGCAGCTCTTCCGACGTGTGCACTTCGACCAAGGCATCCAGACCAAGTTCGTCCTCCGCGGTTGCGCGCAGTTTTGCTAACGCACCGTCGTCGAGAGCTGCTGCGATCAACAAGACAGCATCTGCACCGACAGCAGCCGCTTCGTAGATCTGTATTTCGTCGATGATAAAATCTTTGCGTAACAGCGGAAGGGCCGTGCTCTCGCGAATCGCACCGAGATCGAGAATCGAGCCGCCAAAGTATTGTTCGTCCGTCAGGACCGAGATGGCACAGGCGCCGCCGCGCTCGTAACAAGTGGCGACGTCGGTCGCGGACAGATCACTACGGATCGTTCCTGCCGATGGCGACCGGCGTTTAAATTCCGCGATGATCTTGACTCCTCCGGAATTCGATTCGAGTGCTCGCAACAATAGATGCGGCGTCGCGTTTGCCCGGATCGCCAATGCGCTGTCGCGAAAATCTTGCGAAGCCGGATCGGCGCGAAGTCGTGCAACGACTCCGCGTTTTCGATCAAGAATTTCAGAGAGAATAGAGGCCATCATCAACTCCGATTTGTCTCGCGAATCAACGCCTCCAGCTTCGATGCCGCTTGTCCACTGTCGATGCTTTCACGCGCCATTGCTGTTGCGTTTTGAAAATCGTTCGCCATATCCGCGAGATACAGCGCCGCAGCAGCGTTTATGACGACCAGATCGCGGGCCACAGCAAAATCGCCATCTTTCTTCCCGTCGAAGATCGCGCGGATCACTTGTGCATTCTCAGCCGGGGCTTCGCGGCGTTGAGTAACCGATCGGCGCTGTAGTCCAAAGTCCTCGGGCGAAATTGTAAACGTCTTCACACCGGCGCGCGCCGAACACGCTGCGACAAATGATTCGCCTGTGATCGTTACTTCATCCAGCCCGTCGGCGCCGTGAACGACCCACGCTTGTTTCACGCCGAGAAGAGCAAGCGCGGATGCGACCCGCTCCACGAGCGAATGATCCCACACGCCCACAAGTTGAAAGGGCGCACGCGCCGGATTCGTTAGGGGACCGAGCAGATTGAACGTGGTATGCACGCCTAAATCCCGCCGCACCTGCGCGACACGAGCGGTAGCACGATGGAAAAGTGGCGCAAAGATGAAACAGATTCCGTGCTCGTTGAGACAGCGCTCCACGATTTCCGGAGGGGCGGCGGTGTTCACGCCCAGCGCTTCGAGAACGTCGGCGCTTCCGGAGGTCGAGGAGGCAGCGCGCGCCCCGTGCTTCGCCACAGGCAAACCGGCACCCGCGATAACGAATGCTGCAGCTGTTGAAACGTTGAACCGTTTGGCCGCACTCGAACCCGTTCCTGCCGTGTCGATGAAGCGTTCGTGCCGCGAATGCAGAGGGGTCGCGCGTTCGCGCATCGCTTCAGCCATGCCTGCAAGCTCCTCGACCGTTTCGCCTTTGGCCGTCAGAGCGATCAGCGCCGCTGCTATCCGCGTATCGGTGGCGACTGGATCAAGCAATGCATCGAGAAAATTCGCCGCTTCGGTCCGTGAAAGATTTTCTCCGCGCACAAGACGCATCGTCGTCTCGCGAAGATCGAGCTTGCCCGTTCCCCTTGCCGCCGCTTGCGGATTCATGGCGCTTTTATCTGACTCGCCATTGCGAGCGCCTTCATCATTGCCCGCGCCTTGATCACGGTTTCTTCATATTCGCGTTGCGGATCCGAATCGGAGACGATGCCCGCGCCGGCCTGAAAGTACGCGTGCCCGTTTTTCAATACGGCACAGCGCAGTGCGATGCAGGAATCGACGTTCCCGTTGAATCCGAAATATCCGATCGCGCCTGCATAACAGCCGCGCCGCGTTTTCTCTAATTCGCTAATAATTTGCATCGCGCGGATTTTCGGCGCGCCGGAGACAGTGCCGGCAGGAAATGTCGCTCGCACTGCGTCGAATGCGCTGCCATTGGCGCGTAAATGCCCAACTACGTTCGAAACGATATGCATGACGTGGCTGTAGCGCTCGATCTGCATGAAGTCTGTTACGCGAACGGAACCAAATTCCGCCACGCGACCGACATCATTCCGCGCGAGATCAACAAGCATTATGTGTTCGGCCCGCTCCTTCGGGTCTCCCAGCAGTTGAGCGGCGTTGCCTTCGTCTTCTTCCGGGGTCAGACCGCGAGGGCGCGTCCCCGCGATTGGACGAATCTCCACGCTGTCGTCGGCCAACCGGACATGCATCTCAGGCGAACTACCGACGAGTGAAAAATCGCCGCCGAAGTTGAGACAAAACATGTACGGCGAAGGATTGATGAAACGAAGGCAGCGATAGAAATCGAGCGGTTCGCCGTCGAACGGCGCCTCGAATCGTTGCGATAAGACCACCTGGAAGACATCACCTGCCGCGATGTATTCCTTCGCTCGCTTTACTGCGCGCTCAAACTCTTCGCGAGAAAAATTGCTGCGCGGCAGCGGCTGTTCTGCATCTTCCACGATCGAAACGAGGCGAAGTTCGACTGGTTGCATCAGCTGTCGCTTAATCGAAACCAGGCATTCGACAGCGCGCGCATAAACCTCTTCCGGCGAACCGTCGCCGAGAAATGCGTTGACGATGACTTTCAAACTGCGCAACCGGTGATCGAAAACCACAAGCGCGCTCGGAACCATGAACAGCGCCTCGGGCAGCTGAAGTTCATCGTGTTGCGCTAGAGGAACTTTGGGCTCGAAGAAGTGGATCGCCTCGTAGCCGATAAATCCGACAGCGCCGCCGGCAAAACGCGGCAGTTCTGGCCGCGCCACGAACTGATAACGCGCCATCAACTTCTGCACCTGGTCGACAGGATCGGTGCTCATTTCGAATTGCAGGTCGTTTCCCTGCTCGATGATTCGAACGTCGCGCCCGTAGCTTTGCAAAACCACGCGAGCGTCCACTCCCACGAACGAAAAACGGCCCGAGACATCGTTCTTTTCGGTGGACTCAAAAAGGAAACTGTAACCGCCGCGGTCCAGTTTCTTGAAAGCTGAAACTGGCGTTTCTCCATCCGCGATGAACTCGGCGAAAACAGGGATGACGTTGCCCTGTTTCGCGAGTTCGATGAATTCCCCCAAAGTCGGAGTGACTTGCGCCATCGCGGTCATACAAGCGTCAAGAATCGCGCAAGGATTTTCTTGCCATCATGGGTAAGCACGGACTCGGGATGGAACTGCACTCCGTACACGGGGAATTCGCGATGGCAGAGCGCCATGATTTCTCCGTCGTCGCTTTCTGCAGTGATTTCGAGACAGCCAGGCAATGAAGTTCGTTTCACAACAAGCGAATGATATCGGCCAGCCTCGAACGACGTGGCCAAATTGGAAAAGAGGCTGTTCCCGTTATGCGTAATGGTCGATGCCTTACCGTGCATCAGCCGCGAAGCGCGAACGATTTCTCCGCCATATGCTTCGGCGACGCATTGATGTCCCAGGCAAACACCCAGAATTGGAGTGCGTGCGCCAAACGCCAGAATGACGTCTTTACTGATCCCCGCCTCGCGCGGTGTGCACGGCCCTGGCGAAATGCAGATACGCTCGGGCGCTAATGCGCCAATTTCCTCCAAGGAAATTGCGTCATTCCGCCTAACGACAAGCTCACAACCAAGCTCGCCGAAATACTGCGCGAGGTTGTAAGTAAATGAATCGTAATTATCGATCAGCAGGACCATGTTTTGACTCGGCTTCGCGCGATTCACAAATGTCATTCTGATCCCGCCGGCGCGGGAGAAGAATCTCTGATCTTCTTCGGGACCAATCCCGTTTCAAAAATTGCCAGAGATGTTTCGCTTCGCTCAACATGACAATGCTCGTTAGGTCATTGAGTTTCCATTCGATGAGACAAGCTCGTGAATCGCTCGAACTTCGGCGACGAGCTGCGTGTATTCCGAAAACGTTAGCGCTTGTGCGCTGTCGGAAAGCGAAAGCTCGGGCTGGTTGTGGACTTCGATCATGAGGCCGTCCGCGCCGGTTGCCACACCGGCCCTTGCTAGCGGTGTGACCATATACGCCGTGCCGGTGCCGTGCGAAGGATCAACGATCACCGGCAAATGCGAAATGCGTCGGATCGCTGGCACAGACGCAAGATCGAGCGTATTTCGCGTGTGCTGCGCGAACGTGCGCACGCCGCGTTCGCAGAGGATCACGTTGTAATTGCCTTCAGCCATGATGTACTCCGCTGCGAGCAACCATTCCTCGAGCGTCGCAGCCATGCCGCGCTTCAACAGCACAGGCAACCTCGATCGGCCAGCGCGCTTCAGAAGCGAAAAGTTCTGCATGTTTCGAGCGCCGATTTGGATTACATGGCCGTACTTCTCGATAAGGTCGACATGCGATTCCTCCACGGCTTCAGTCACAATCTTCAAGCCGAACTCCTCGCGAACGGCTGACATTATCTCCCAGCCTTTATCGCCCAGGCCTTGGAACGTGTAAGGCGACGTTCGAGGCTTCCAAACGCATCCGCGGAAAAAACGCGCACCACTTTGCTGGACAATTTTTGCTATTGCTAAGGCTTGCTCGCGGCTCTCGATCGCGCACGGCCCAGCTATGATTGCCAGCTCGCTGTCGCCAATCGTCGCGTCGTCGACGCGAACCACAGTTTGATCCGGTCGCAAGTCGAGCGTGATCAATTTGTACGGTTTTGTTACGCGGATGACTTCCGCAACGCCGGCGAGGTTTTCAAAACGCCGGCCATCGACCGGTCCTTCATTGCCCGTGATACCGATCGCGGTTCGCGTCGCTCCCGGCATGGGATGCGCGCGAAAGCCGACTGCCTCAACGACGTTCACCACCGCATCGATCTCCGATGCCGTGGCGTTGGGTTTCATTACGATTAACATTTGATCATAAGTGGTTGGATTTATTTCGACAGACGCGGAGACAGATCTCCTGCGGGAGAGAAATGAATCAGCGTCCGTTGAGAAAACGGTCGCTTTCTATCGCCAGATTCCGAGGGCCGACGTAAAGACAAACTGCAAGGCATCTACAGCCTCTGGCGAGTAGAGTATGTCAGCACTCATTAGCACGAGCATAGCGCCAGTCCGACGATTGTCGATCACAAATAGCAATCCTCTTGGTAACAGCGACGTTACCAAAATCGACAAATCCGGCACTCTTGCAATGCCGCCGTCCCTGCGCCCCGCCTCGAAACATATAGGCGTATGCGCATACAAAAAGCATTGGCAGCTCTTTGCTCAATCTTTGTTGCAGAATGTTTCGTTCTGTCTGCCTTCGCGATCGAAGTAACAGAGCCGGCGGGGGCTGCCCATGGCTATCCCGGCTTGTGCGACATCAATGGAAAAAAACTCGCTGACAGCGAATTTCGGCAATGGGTAGAGAACAATCGGCTGCATGTCGTTATCACTCACAAATTTTCCGCTGGAGAGGTATATGAGGAACACGCGCAATTTCGACAACAACCAGAACTAGTTCAGGAAAAATGGTCCTGGAAAGAATCGAAACATGGAAGATCGCAGCGTGAGTTCGCTGTGGATTTTCTGACTGGAATCGCCAGCGCGCACATCCGCCAAGATAACAAGGATGTGTCGAAAAGGATTGATATTGAACCGGGACGGACGTTTGCCGGGTTTGGGTTTAGCCTTGCCTTAGGTAATCTGCGCAAACGCCTCCTGCGTGGCGAACAAGTTCAGCTCAAGGCAGTCGGTTTTTCGGATTTCCCAGCGCTTGGCCCGCAAGTTGTAACAGTAACAATTTCTCACGGCGGAGTTGACCGTATGAAAATGTCGGGCCGCTCGCTAAAGGGCGATCGATTCATCGTTCATCCGGAGATTCCGTTCATCGCGAAATTCTTCGTTAATGTGCCAGATACAAAAATCTGGCTGACCAATCCCGCGCCCGCTGGTTTTCTGCGATGGGAAGGCCCAATCGTGTTACCGAGCGATCCAATAATTCGTGTTGATCTAGTTTCGGGTGGCAAGAGCGGACCGGCAGAGTCTGCGGGAAGTTAGACGCCTGCGAGTACTCTTCGCTTCACAATCCTCGAGCGACGCAATTAGCATCGCCTCCATGGATGACTCGGAATTCTCTTCACCTTTGGTTCTTTTCGTCGGCAATTACTTCGTGACGTGTTTCGTCATAGGCTTAGTCGCGGCGGCGATCTCGCTCGCGAAAAAGCCGAAGCCTCTGGGAATCAGCGGAGTGAGCGAAGCATTATTTTCGTACTACCTGCTTTTCGCCGTCGGCATAAACAATCTGATCAACTTCGTCTTTCACGTGTTCCTCGGTGATGCGGCGGCAAAGTTTATCGGCTGGGAAAACAGTCCGTTTCAGGCAGAGGTGGGATTCGCGAGTCTCGGTGTGGGAATTGCAGGAGTCATTGCGTTCAAGGCGAGCTTACCGTTTCGTTTCGCGACGCTGATTCCGCCGTCCGCTTTCTCATGGGGCGCGGCCGGCGGCCACGTTTACCAGATGATCGCGGCGCACAATTTTTCGCCCGGTAACGTGGGACTCGTTCTTCCCATTGACATACTAATGCCGATTGTCGGCGTTGTGTTTTTGTGGCTCTCCTATAAACATCCGCAACCCGGGACCGCTAATCGCAAATTGACCTAGCCATCGCTTGGGCCACTGCCGTAACCGACGTGACGACCCACCATGATGCTTCTGCCGAAGCCATCGCTAATTCGCGAACTCAGTGGGTCATCTTCGCGGCGGCTTTCATGATCTCAGCCTGCACCACCGGCATTATGTCTGCCATGTAAGCACCAAATTTTTGCATCGCCGATTTTCCGACCGGAGAGCCGTAAAAATCCGCCAACGCCTTCAGTTCTTCAGTTGTGAAATTTTTTACCATCGCATCTATCATCGCTTTGGATAAGGCGGCAATATCCACCTGGGTAGTCATCACTTTCTTGAATTGCTCACGTTGATCCGCGGGAAGCGTTGCAGCCATTTTATCAGCCATGTCCTCGAACAGCGCCTTTGGCGGGCTAACCTGGAGATAACGTTCGGCTTCTTTGCGTCGCGTTTCTGGAGTGTCAGGGGCACTGAAAACGGGAGACCAGGCTAACAACGTAAGGACGAGCAAGAGGACAAGTTTTTGTTTCATCGTGCGCGACTGATAAGGCAGCGCAGATAGCAAAGCCATCTTTTTCTAGACGTATTTTGTCGATTCTGTAGAGGCGCTTGTGCCAAGCGCCTGGCAACTGGTTGGGTGCTTGACACAAGCGCCGCTACAACGCGCATTTGCTTTGGTATGAGCGTGCTCGTTCTCACCGGCGCAGGTGTTTCGGCTGAAAGCGGCATCCCGACTTTTCGCGGAAAGGATGGCTATTGGCGGAATCTTGATCCGACAAAACTTGCGACCCCTGAAGCGTTCGCGCGCGATCCGAAATTAGTTTAGGACTGGTACCGCGAACGGCGGGAGCGAATCAGCAATGCGCGACCGAACGCCGCGCACGAAGCAATCGCCCGACTTGCCCAACGCGCAGACGGGTTCCTTCTCGTTACGCAGAACGTGGACGATCTGCACGCGCGCGCTGGTGTGGCGGCAGAAAAGATGGTGCAAATTCACGGCGACATTTTCGCTACACGGTGTACGCGGTGTGACTTTGAACGCCACTATTATGAGCAGGAGCACGAGGAGCAAGATGCTGCTTATGGAGTGCGCGAACATGTTCGCGCTTTCAAAGCGGCGACATGTCGCCGCACTCCAAAATGTCCAGACTGCCACGCGCTCCTACGGCCAGGCGTCGTGTGGTTCGGTGAACAACTGTCGCGGAACGAGCTGGAACGAGTTGAAAATTTTCTCGATGACGGAGCGTGCGACGTCGTGATCGTCGCCGGAACGACCGCCACATTTGGTTACATCATCGACTGGGCGCTCCGCGGCAGCCGGGATGGCGGCGAACTGATTGAAGTGAATCCTGAAGAAACGCCGCTCTCACGATTCGCAACGCGGTTAGTGCGCGAGCCGGCTGCGATCGCGTTGCCGCGCATTATCGATGAGGTGTTAGCAGAGCACCTTCGGTTGTAGGGCAACCGCATCGGTTGCGAAACCAATGGTCGGCAAGCAGAGCGCTTGCCCTACAATTGATGACGACCTCAGGCCGTGATCCAGCGCAGATAGCGTTCGGCGGACCGCGCAACAGCTGCTTTTGCATCCGAAAGAATGTTCGCCTGCCACCAGCCGCCATAAATCTGCTCGAATGAGAAAGGCTCGATTCTTTCGACGATGCGGCGGATCGCCGAGGCTCCGATCGGAATGAGATTGGGATAACTCCGCAGAAAGCTGACGTAACGTCGATCCTGGACGACGGTGATAATGTCGCCGGTGAGCAAGGCGCCTTTGCCATTAGCACCTGTCGGCCAATGCAGCACGGTGCCGCCTTCAAAATGACCCCCGCAATTGATCAGCGTTAACCCATCCCACAGTGACAGGCTTGATCCTTCCCAGAATTGAATGCGCAGGCTCTTGCGCATGACCCATTCGCGATCGGCAGAATGCAAAAAGATTTGGGCGTCAAAACACTCGGCCCATTCGACCATGGAAGAGTAGAAATGCGGATGCGAAATCGCGATGGCACGGATGCCGCCGCGTTCGTTTACCTCGGCGATTGTTTTGTCGTCCAGCAAGGAGATGCAATCCCAGAGCAGATTTCCTCCGGGCGATTGCAGAAGCAAAGCGCGCTGGCCTATGGCAAATTCCGGTTCAGTACCGACCCCTAGAAGCTGCGGCGCTTCCTCTTCGAAGCGGTTGTGATGGTCAGCCGCGAGCCGTTTGCGCGTCGTCCATTCCTGGCCGGTGTGACGGACGAATTGCCGTTCATCTTCGCAAATTGGACAGCGCGGCGGCGCTTCCGCAGTCTCACCGAACTGCGTCCCGCATTGCACGCAGATAAAGTTTTCCATCGTTTCAGAATCTTGGGCTGTTTATCGACGTGAAGCGCGTGTCTGATCCGGTCGGCGTTTGACACAAACGACGCTACAACTATTCCGCAAAAAATGGCAGGCCTGCCACGCAGCTCATTTGTGGGCTGCTAGAATCTGAGCAAACCGCCAGACTTCGTGAAAGGTGTTGTACAACGGAGTGGGCGCGACGCGAATCACGTTCGGCTCGCGAAAATCGCATTTCACACCGCCGGCAATGAGTTCCTCATGTAACCGCTTCGGATGCTCGTGCGCCTGGATCGACAATTGCGCGCCGCGCGCATTCGGGTCTGCTGGAGTGATAACCGACAACTTCTTTGAACCGATTTGTTCGATCAAAAATTCGAGATAGCCGGTAAGCGTCATCGATTTTGTACGAAGCGGTTCCATCCCGCCAGCCTCGTGGAAAATTGAGAGAGATGCGCGCAGCGGTGCCATCGCGAAAATTGACGGATTGCTAATCTGCCAACCGTCAGCAGACGCCACGGGGACGAACTCCGGCTCGAGATGCAATTTGAATCGTGTGTTCGGATCATTCCCGAACCAGCCGGCGAACCGCGGTAATTTTGTGTTGGTCGCATGGCGTTCATGCACAAACGCGCCCGCGACCGCGCCGGGGCCGGCGTTCAAATATTTGTACGAACACCACACGGCGAAATCGACGTTCGATTCGTGCAGCGAGAGCGGCACGTTGCCAGCGGCATGTGCGAGATCGAACCCAACGACGATTCCGTGTTTCTGCGCTGCAGCCGTGACCTTTTCGATGTCGACAAACTGACCGGTGAAAAAATTCACCGCTCCGATGATCACCACTGCAAGCTGATGGGCGTGCTCCTCGATAAGATCCAGAATCTCTTCCGTGCGAACAGTGAATTCGCCTTTGCGCGGGCGCGCCAGAACCAGCGCATTCTTGGGATCCAGTCCGTGGTGAATAAGCTGCGTCTTAATTGCGTAGGTATCGGAAGGGAACGCCGGCTCTTCCATCAAAACTTTGAAGCGCGATTTGGTTGGCCGATAAAACGTCGCCATCATCAGGTGAAGGTTCACCGTGAGGCTATTCATGCAGATCACTTCGAGTGGGTTTGCGCCAACGAGGCGCGCCGTCGGTTCGCGCAACGCTTCGTGATACGAATACCACGGCGTCCCAGTAGCGTGATGCGCATCGACGCCAAGCGTGGCCCAGTTGTCCAGCTCATCATCCACAACTTGCTTCGCCGACTTTGGCATTAGGCCTAACGAGTTTCCGGCGAAGTAGATGACCGGCTTGCCGTCTTTGCCAAGTGGAATGGAAAATTTTTGGCGGAAATCGCGTAGCGGATCCTCGCGATCGAGTTGCAGCGCGAAATCTTCGTCGGATGAAAAAGTCATTGTCCGCAGATTACGCCGATTTCGCAGATTCAAAAGAATGCATGTCCAAAACCGATCTTGTCTCTGAAATCTGTGTCAATCTGCGGATAAACAATTCATTTCGGTGGCTGCATTAACTCGATCGTTGTCCCATCCGGGTCGCGCACGTAGACGACGCGCTTACCCGCGTTAGGTCCTTTGGTGAGTATCTGCGGTTGCCCCGATGTTTTCCAGCCGGAGGCAGCAATCCTGCTAAGGGCGGCGCCGAGATCGTCAACGAGCAGCGCAACATGTACTGACCCAACGTCGCATGGTCGGAGATTTGCGCGTTTGCGATCGGCCGGTGCGAGATACTCAAGTAATTCAATCTTGTGACCGCCCGGCGTTTTTAAGACCGCAAGCTTTAGCTCAGCTCCTGGAATGCCCGTGATTTCCTCGGCCAATTCACCTTTTTGATGTGCTGTATGCGAAAACTCGAAACCCAAAATATCGCGCCAAAACGCGAGCGAGCGTTCGAGATTTGAAACGGTGATGCCCGTGTGATCGGCAGATAGGATGCGGAACTCGTTCCTGCTCACGCTCGTGCTCATGTTTTAGCTCGTAATCGTTATTCCTGGACAACGTCCAACGCCCAACTTAAAAGCGCGATCTCAAAACCCTTCAAACGAAACGCACCTTACGACCGTTATCCAACTGCACGAAATTTCGCAGAAGAATGAGCCGTTTTCCGGCCCGTCGTTGCATTAAGGAGTATAAAACCATTTTATTTCGCAAAAAGAAAACTTCAGCCGGCGGCAACCACCCTGGTCGCCCTGGCAATTTCCATCCCAATATCTGCGCAAACCATTACCACCTTTGACGCGCCGGGTGCGGGGACGGGCCCCGGCCAGATCTGGAGCATTGCTCCAAATGGCGCGGTGACCGGATTTTTCTTCGACACCAACAACGTGGTTCACTGCTTCGTGCGAGAAGCGGATGCGGGCGCGTTGGGCTTACCCAAATTTTACCGGACAGTAACTCGTGGCCGACCGATGCCGCTACGTAAGCGCCATAGTCTTCCTGAAATCATCGCCCACGAGAGATTGATGCCGGCACTGACGCCCGTGGAGGTGTAAAACCGGCCATCTTGGATGAGCGGTTCTGTCCAAACAGCGCACGAAGAAAAAAATTCCAGTATCAATCTGGTTGTGGTGCGAAGCGCTGTAGGGGTGCCACAAGACATCGACACGCGGGGCGATGAGCTCTGGCTGGACGCCTCGCCACGAGATGCGTTAGGCTCTGCCGTTATGGCAAGGGTACGCACCGAGGGGCCGGTGCCGTCCGCCGCGGCGGCGTTGACTCCACCTTTCGTGCGTGATGTGAATCATGCTGAGCGCAATGATGCTTCTGCGATTAGCGAGATGATGCCGGAGGTTTACGAAGACTTGCGTCGTCTGGCCGAGACCTTTCTGCGGGGCGAACGGACCGCTCATACCCTTCAGCGGACTGCGCTCGTGCATGAGGCTTTCCTTCGCCTGATTGGCGAGGAAAATCTTGTCTGGCAAAATCGTAGTCACTTTATCGGAATCTTCGCACGGGTGATGCGACAGACACTGACTAACTACGCGGTCGCTCGACATCGCTTGAAACGCGGCGGCTCGGATCCTCTGAGACTTACCCTCGAATTTTACGATAGCCGCAAAATTGATGTGACTGCGCTCGACCAGGCGTTGCAGGTGCTGCAAGCTCTGGACGAGCGGCAGGCGCGCATCGTCGAACTGCGATTTTTCGGCGGGCTGACGGTCGAAGAAACAGCCGAGCTACTGGAAATTTCGCCGGCCACAGTGAAGCGGGACTGGACCCTGGCGAAAATTTGGCTTCGGCGAGAACTATCTGCGAATTAAGGATTCAAATTCTCCGTGAGCACAAAAACTACCAGATTCGGGCAGGGAAACATCGATCCGCGCCGCTGGGATCGCTTGAAAATCATTCTGGGGGAAGCGTTGGAACAAAACTCTTCAGCCGCCCGGATTGCCTTGGTGGAGAGACGCTGCGGTCAAGATACGAATTTGCTCGAAGAGGCCGAGTCGCTCCTGGTCGAAGCGGAGGCGCTTCTTACCGAGCGGACCGACAGCTTCGAGGATTGCGCCCAGAACGCCGCTTCCACTTTCTGGCAGGAGGGGCCGCTGCGCAGTGGAGAGCGCGTGGGCGCGTATGTCATCGTCCGTGAACTTGGCCGCGGTGGAATGGGCACAGTTTTCCTGGCAGAGCGCGCTGATGGTCAATTTGAGAAACAAGTCGCGATCAAGATACTGAATCGAGGCGCTGACACGGCTGAGATCCTGCACCGCTTTCGAGCGGAACGCCAGATCCTGGCCAAGCTCGATCATCCAAATATCGCGCGGCTGCTCGATGCAGGCACGACCGACGATGGTCTGCCCTACTTCATCATGGACTACATTGTCGGCGCACCGGTGACTCGATTTGCAGTCGCGCAAAAGCTGTCGACGCGTCAACGACTGGAGCTCTTTTTGAAGATCTGCGACGCGGTGGAATTTGCGCATCGGAATCTGGTTGTTCATCGCGACATCAAGCCCAGTAACATTCTGGCGAACGCAGAAGGGGAGCCGAAGCTGCTCGATTTCGGGATCGCCAAGATTCTGGCGAAAGACGAAGACGCGGCGCAATCGACTACTGAGGCACAGCGCCATCTGACGCCCATCTGCGCTTCGCCAGAACAGGCGAAAGGAGATCCGATAACATTCGCGACTGATATTTACTCGTTAGGTGCACTGCTGTATGAAATGTTGAGCGACCAAAAGCCCCACCGGTTTTCCACAGCCCGCCCATCGCGTGAGGAACTGGCCCTGGTGGTAGGCGAGCAAGTTCCGCCGCCGCCCAGCGCGGTTGCTTCTGATGCGGAAACCGCGCGGCACTTGCGCGGTGATCTCGACGCGATCGTCCTGTTGGCGATGCGCAAGGAACCCGGGATGCGTTATGCGACAGTAGCGGATCTCGCGGCTGATGTTCGCCGCCATCTCGCGCGAAAGCCGGTTGTCGCGCGTCATCCTACTCTTGGTTATCGCGCGAAGTGTCTGGTCAAGCGGAATGGATCACGTCTCGTGACGAGCTCGGCTGTTGTGATTGTACTAGCCGGAGTTCTGTTCGCGTTTTGGTCTCGATCTCAGCAAAATGCCGGTGAGGCGGCGGCAATCACGCGAAAAAGTATTGCAGTGCTGCCGTTTGAAAATCTGAGTAGCGATCCGGATAATGCATATTTCGCGGAGGCCATTCAGGATGAAATCTTGGCCCGGCTGTCCAAGATTGCCGACTTGAAAGTGATCTCACGCACTTCTACCCAGAAATACAAAAGCGCACCAGACAATCTGCGCGAGATCGCGAAACAACTCGGGGTTGGAAATGTTCTGGAGGGCAGCGTACAAAAGAGCGGTGACGCTGTGCGGGTCAACGTGCAATTGATCAACGCGCTTAACGACGCCCATCTCTGGGGGGACGTTTATGAGCGGAAGCTGACCGATATTTTTGCGGTAGAAAGCGACATTGCCGAGACGATCGCTGACACGCTGCAGGCAGAGTTGACCGGTGCGGAGAAACAGCTGATAGCAGCCCAGCCGACGACTGACTTGACCGCCTACGAGCTTTATCTCAAAGGCCGTTCGCTCTGGAGCAAACGCGGCGGCGAAAATCTCCGACAGGCGATCGGATTTTATGAGCAGGCGATTGCGCGTGATCCGAAATATGCACTGGCTTACGCCGGGCTGGCGGAGTCTTACGTTCTCCTGCCAGGCTATACCGCGACGGCACCACAGGATGCCTACCCTGCGGCGAAAGCTGCCGCGCTAAAAGCGCTTCAACTGGATGAGAAACTGGCTGAGGCACACACCGCGCTCGGATTGTTGCTGTGCGACGGCGACCTCGATATGGCTGGTTCAATATCGGAATTTCAACGGGCGATCGCGCTAAACCCCAACTACGCGACCGCGCACCATTGGTATGGAAACGGCCCGCTCCTCGCCCTCGGCCGGTTCGAGGAAGCGATCGCCGAGGGCAAACGCGCCATCGAACTTGATCCACTCTCGCCCATTATTAACGCAGACATGGGAAAGAATCTGTACAATGCGCGTCGATACGATGAGGCGATCGCACAGTTGCGCAAGACGCTGGAGATTGATCCGACGTTTTATTACACACATTACAATCTGGGCATCGCTCTTCAGCTAAAAGGCGACGTGCCGGCTGCGATTGCTGAATACACAAAGGCGCAGCAGTTGAGCGACGATCTGGTTGTTCAGGTGTTGCTTGCAGCTGCCAAAGCGCAGTCCGGCGATAAAGACGCAGCTATCCAAATGCTGGCCGAACAGGAAGAGGTCAGCCACCACCGCCACGTGCGCGCATGCTGCCGCACCCTGCTCTACCTAAGTCTGGGAAATCGCGACGAAGCAATTCGACAATTGGAGCAAGGTATCGGTAATCATGATAGTCTAACCGCCAGCTTGATTAAAGTTGATCCGACGCTCGATCCTCTCCGTGGCGATCCGCGCTTCCAAGCTTTAGTGCAAAAGGTAGTTGGGGCGAAACACAAGTAATGAGCGTGAATCCCAAAGAGATTCTCGATCACGGTGCGAGCGTCATTGTAAACGCGAATCACGGCCCAAGACGTAGATTGGTGTCGGATTTCATGTTGTAACGGGATAAAGCCGAATTGACTGGACCGAGCCTCAGCCCCGGCTCCAGCAGGGCGCAAGTGGCAGCTCACCACGCTTGACATCCTACGTAGGGGTTAGGCCTTCGGTGGAATTTATCGTTAATCTCTTCCAGCTCCGCGATCTCGGTAACCGTAGGACAACCGTCGCGGCGGTTACCGGGATGTAAAAGTGCAAAACTAGAATGCTGAAACTTTTAATTTCCCAAGAATTTTTGAGCCGTTTTTGCCGGGTTCATTGCAGTTCTTAGCATCATGAAACCAAAACATATATTTAACATCATTCTGGCAGTTCTATTCGTGTTCCCATTGATGGGGACGTTCGCTCAGCAAGCGGCGAACTCGGGCTCTATCGAAGTGATCACGACTTTTGATTATCCCGGGACCGGAATTGTGACCACCTCGCCGCAAAAGATTAACGAAAGAGGCGACATCGTTGGCGAGTTCATCGATTCGAGTGGGGTGGTGCGCGGTTTTGTCCGGTTCAGCGATGGTAGCTTTAGCGCGCCGATCGTCGACCCTAACGATACCGTGGGTTTTACCGAAGGACGAGGCATCAATAACTCACGCACAGTAGTCGGTGACTACGCCAGCCCCGATGGCAACCAGCACGGGTTTTTCCTGTCGGGTGGCACCTTCACCGAATACGATGTTCCCGGCGGGGTCACAACCAATGTGCTTGGGATAAACGATCCCGGCGACTTTACCGGCACGTTTGATCCCGGCACCGGGATCCTCCAGGCGTTCATCAGCGCTGGCGGAACCTTAACGTCGTTTAGCGTCCCGGGAGCTACCGCGACCCTTGCTTACCAGATCAATAATTCAAAGCAGTTGGTGGTGGGATACTATTTAGACAGCTCGGGAATCCCTCACGGCTACTACCGGGACGCCAATGGGGCGCTGCACTTCCCGATCGATCCTTCGGGCTCCACTACGACAATCCTGTTTGGAGATAACAATAGAAACTGGGTGGTGGGCAGATATGTGGACATCTCAGGCGTGACTCATGGACTCTTCTTTATTCCGCCAAATCAATTCTCCACCTTCGATTATCCTGGCTCAACCTTTACATCGCTAAACGGAATCAATGCGCAGGGGTTTATCTGTGGTCGTTACGGCGATGCTTCCGGCATTGGCCACGGAATCATAGCTCGCGTCAGAGGCACACCGCCGACAAAAGCGGCGAGGCCGGAAATGAAGTCGCACAATTCCCGGTCGGCGCGCTGAGTTGAGCATCAGAAATCTTAGCGATCGGCGTTTTGTGGCACGCGGACCTGGATGGCTGGGCCCGCGTGCTGCGTAGTTCGAGCGCACGATCGCGTTCGAATCAACGGAACCGAACGATCTGAACGGCGCGATCGCCTACGCGCGATTACAGCGCGTTCGCCACCATTGCCAGAACACTGCGTTGCTAATTAGCCGAAAATGCCGATCTCAGGACCGAAGAGTGCAGTGTCGCGAATACCAAAATCCCTAATATGATGACTCAGACCTCGCCGAACTCCCCCTTGTGCTCGTGCGTCTCGATCACGGTGCGAGCGTCATTGTAAATGCGAATCACGGCCCAAGACGTAGATTGGTGCCGGGTTTCATGTTTTAACGGGATAAAGCCGAATCGACTGGACCGGGTCTCAGCCCCGGCTCCAGCAGGGCGCAAGTGGCAGCTCACCACGCTTGACATCCTACGTCGAGATTAGGCCTTCGGTGGAATTTATCGTTAATCTCTTCCAGCTCCGCGATCTCGGTAACCGTAGGACAACCGTCCCCGGCGGTTACCTGGGTGTAAAAGTGCAAAACTGGAATGCTAAAACTTTTAATTTCCCAAGAATTTTTGAGCCGTTTTTGCCGGGTTTATTGCATGCCTTAGTATTATGAAACCAAAACATATATTTAACATCGTTCTGGCAGTTCTATTCGTGTTCCCATTGATGGGGACGTTCGCTCAGCAAGCGGCGAACTCGGGCTCTATCGAAGTGATCACGACTTTTGATTATCCCGGGACCGGAAATTCGACCTTGCCGCAAAAGATTAACGAAAGAGGCGACATCGTTGGCGAGTTCATCGATTCGAGCGGAGTGGTGCGCGGTTTTGTCCGGTTCAGCGATGGTAGCTTTAGCGCGCCGATCGTCGACCCTAACGATACCGTGGGTTTTACCGAAGCACGAGGCATCAATAACCCAGGCACAGTAGTCGGTGACTACGCCACTCCCGATGCCAACAATCACGGGTTTTTCCTGTCGGGCGGCATCTTCACACAATACGATATTCCCGGCGCGCTCAGCACCGATGTGTTTGGGATAAATGACGCCGGCGACTTTACCGGCACGTTTTCTAACGACGACGTGACCCAGCAGGCGTTCGTCAGCGTTGGCGGAACCGTAACGTCGTTTGGCATCCCGGCAGCTACCGCGACCCTTGCTTACCAAATCAATAATTCAAAGAAGTTGGTGGTGGGATACTATATAGACAGCTCAGGACTGCTTCACGGCTACTACCGAGACGCCAATGGGGCGCTGCACTTCCCGATCGATCCTTCGGGCTCCGTTGAGACAATCCTGTTTGGAGATAACAATAGGAACTGGGTGGTGGGCAGATATGTGGACGCCTCAGGCGTAACTCATGGGCTCTTCTTTATCCCGCCAAATCAATTCTCCACCTTCGATTATCCCGGATCGACCTTTACATCGCTTAACGGAATCAATGCGCAGGGATCTATCTGTGGTCGTTACGCCGATGCTTCCGGCATTGCCCACGGATTCATAGCTCGCGTCAGAGGCACACCGCCGACAAAAGAGGCGAGGCCGGAAATGAAGGCGCACAATTCCCGGTCAGCGCGCTGAGTTGAGCATCAGAAATCTTAGCGATCGACGTTTTGTGGCACGCGGGCCTGGATTGCTGGGCCCGCGTGCTGCGTAGTTCGAGCGCACGATCGCGTTCGAATCAACGGAACCGAACGATCTGAACGGCGCGATCGCCTACGCGCGATTACAGCGTGTTCGCCACCATTGCCAGAATAGAAGGCAAACACTGCGTTGCCAATTAAGCCGAGAATGCCGATCTCAGGACCGAAGATTGCAGTGTCGCGAATACCGAGCGCGCCGGTTTTTGTGCCGAAACCGAAAACACATAGGCGATTCCATTCCATAAGACCTGTGGCATCCATCGTCGTCGCGCCTGCGATCGCAATCGCGACTCCAAGGATCGGCAGAGCTAAAGACGAGCTCCTGGTATTACGCGCGTCATCTCCGACAGCATGCTTCATGAGAAAGCATTCCTCGGCGATGAGATGCCTCAGCCAACACGCGTGGATCCAACTATATTGGGGTCAATGCTTGCTACCCAACCGCCGCAATCACTTTAAGCTCGATTGCAATCGGCGTTGGCAAGGCACGCACTTCGACCGTAGTTCGCGTCGGATTCGGTTTGGCGGGGCCTGCGAAATATTCGGCGTAAATGCGGTTGTAGGTGGGAAAATCCTTTTTCATGTCAGTGAGAAAGACCGTGACGTCGACGATGTCCTGCCATGTTGCGCCAGCGTCTTCCAGCACGAGCCGTACATTCTCGAATACGGCATGGCATTGTGTTTCGATGTCGTAAGTCACGACGTTGCCAGAGGAATCGAGCGTCACTCCGGGAATTTCTTTGCTGCCGCGCACACGCGGTCCGATCCCCGACAGAAACAACAATTCGCCTACGCGTTTCGCGTGCGGAAATGCCCCCACCGGTTCAGGCGCTCGTTCGCTTTTGAAGGTTTCATTCACGGCCTATTTACTGCGCGACTGGAAGGATTAAGGCAACGCACATTTTCGATCAACACAATGCGCAATCTAGTGGTCCGAGGATTCTCGCGCGGCGATTGCCGGAGTTTCTGGGTCTGGTGGCCGGAAGCTTGTTACCGGAGGCAGGATTGCCCTGAAGGTGGTGCCGTAAATGTCCCAAACAGTAAGAAATAGTCCACACACGATCGGTCCCACGATGAATCCGATCGGACCGAAGAGGAACAGTCCGCCAAGGGTGCCAATCAATATGAGAAGGTCCGGCATTTTCGCGTCTCTCCCTACAAGCATTGGCCGCAGGAAATTATCGACAGTGCCGACCACAGCGGCGCACCACGCCCCCAACAATGTTGCCGTTAGGTGCTGCCCAGTGACAAATAGAATGATAACTGCCGGCACCCACACCAGGGCGGCACCGATCCCGGGGATTATCGAAAGAATTGTCATGATCGTTCCCCACAACGCCGCCCCCTCGATTCCCGCACCCGAAACGCGATGCCGGCCAACGTGCCTTGAATGATTCCAATTACCAGAGTCCCTTTAACGGTCGCTCGCGTGATCGAGGCGAGCTGGGTGAGCATTCGGGTCTCATCCTCATCGCTTAACGGAGTGTAATAAAAAATGCGTTCCAGGATTTTGTGGCCGTCTCTGAAAAAGAAAAACATGGCGTACAGCATCACAAACAAATTGAGGAGGAGCGCGGCCGTGGTCGCCGTCATCCCCGCGGCGAAACTTACAAGAAACGCACCGGCCGTTTTGGCGGCAGTGCCGACCTGTTCCAGCAATTGTTCCTGGCTTGGCACGTATTTAGCCAGTACAGGAAATCTCTGCACCACCCAGTCGTGCACATTGAAGGTGGTAGCCGCGCCAAGGTGTTGATTTAGCCACGGGATGGCTTGGTCACTCATCGTCAACGCCTGTTGCAGAACGATTCCTAAAAATGCGCTGACTGGGCCAAGGCCGAGAACGAATAACACCAACAACGTGACTGCGGCGCCGAGCGATGCGCGGCCGCCGAGCAACTGAGTAATCCAGCGGTACAGTGGATGAAACAATCCAGCCAGCAACGCGCCGAGAAGAAGCGGTTTGAAGAACGGCCATGTGACGGCCAGGAACAACGCTGTCACGGCCACCACGAGCAACAAGACAAAGGCCGTGCGCAAGTTCGTGCCGCTTACGGTCGACGGTTCCATGGGTCGGCCACCGACGTGTTTATGCTGCTAAACCGCAGATCGGCTGATTAGATCATTTCCTTCAACACCGGGTCAAGCTGGTTCCAGTGACGGTTCGAGATAACTAACAACTCGCCACGTCCTTAGCATGCACAAGCGTACCCAGGCATTCAGGCGCGCAATAACTCTGGAACGATTTGGTCATTAGTTACAATTCTAGAATCGCGCCAGTCGCTAGCGGAAATGTTTCTTGAGCAACGACCAATAGTTCTCTTCCCATCCCTCAGCAAGATGGTCGTGTAAGCCCTCCGGAAAACCGATGTGATCCAACACGAGGCGCGTTCCCGATCCTTGTGGCTTTAGCTCGAATCTCACTATCGAATACGCGCCTTCGGGCCAGGTCACTACCCGCCAGGCTTGCACGATTCTTTCATTCGGAACCAGTTCCAGGTTTCGGCCGATGATATGGCCTTCGAAAAGGGAGAACGCGCCGCCGACTTCACGATTGATCTCGGCCGCTCTGCCTGAGAACTCACTGAACTGCTTACTTTCTAGCAGCGCATCATACAGTTGCTGGGGAGTGGCATTGAACTCAATTTCTTGATGAATCGTGATCGACTTGTCGGATTGCGCCGAAACGATTGGCAGGGCATTCAGACCTAGTATCGCAATAAAGATGTACGATTGAGTCATCGCTTTGCTCATTTCGCTTTCCTAGCCGCAGACACCTGGATGAAAACGAATTCTTTTTTTTTGAATCCGCAGGTTACGGAGATTCACACAGATTTTCTGAGAGGAGTGTTGTTTTCTGTAATCTGCGAAGATCCGCGCGAATCCGCGGACAATAGTCAGGCCACGACGGTCTTGGCTATCCCATATCGCTTCGCCGATCGCGTTTTCGCTTTCAACGCTTCCGTTTCGCGATCCCGCGGCGGCGCATTGGTGACCAGCGATTCAAGAAGATGATGCGCGGCATGGGCCACATCATCCACCGCGCGATTGAATGCTTCTTCGTTTGCGCGTGATGGCTTTGTAAATCCGGAAAGCTTCCGAACAAATTGGAGCGATGAAGCGCGAATCTCGTCGTTTGTCGCTGGTGGCGAAAAATTATGCAGGATCTTGATGGCTCGACACATGAAACCAATTAACCGCGGACCCCCTCTTGCACAAGCCTACGGCGAGGCAAGTTCCCCGGATGAAAACGGATTTCCTCTAAGTCCGTCGTTCCGGATACTGTGGAAGATCATCGGTGATCGTATCCCACGGCGCGCGGTCGGCGACGAACGTATGAAATTGCGGTCGAATTCCGGGATCAACATCGAACGCGCCCATTCGAATCGATATCTGCGGGCCGTCCGGCCATTCGCCGCCGAATAAACTTGAACCGCAGTTTGAGCAGAACGCTTTTACCGCGCCTTCGCCTTTTCCATAGACCTTAATCAATTCCTTGCCTTGAAGCAGACGGAACTGCTCGCGCAACACACGTGCCTGAGTGCAAACGGCCGTTCCGGAATGCTTGCGGCACCGTTCGCAATGACAGTGGCTCGCTTGAATGAATGGCGGATCAACTTCAAACCGCACCCCGCCACAGAGACAACTCCCGCGAATGCTCTTGCTCATCCATGACTCAACTCTCAACCCCTCAACTTCTCAACAACTCAGCAATGCGCTTCGGTGCAGAAACGCGATCAACGTTTTACGTGTTCATCAAGGAATCCGAACACATCGGGCTCCCACTGAGGAATCGCAAGATAAAGGACGTTGTGTCCGTCCTCTGACGTTCGACCGACGGACGGGTAAATTTTCATTAGATGAGGTTTGTGCAGGCGTTCCAACTCATCGTTCAATGCATAGCTTGGCGCGGTGCTGTAATCGTTGGCAGCCTGAATCAGCATGATCGGAGCAGTTGACTTGTCCACGGCGGTAAGGAGGCGTTTGCGCAATTCAGGCGACCGTTCCCACGAACCCGCTGCCGCGGAAACCGTGACCGCAACGCGAACGGTGTTATCGCGTTCTGCCGCGAGCAACGTTAATTGTCCACCGAAGGAGTGGCCCACAATCGCCAGCCGCTTCGGGTCGATGCCTGGAAAAGTTTTCAAGAACATCAAGCCCGCCATTACATCGTCGAGGTGATCCGTGGTGGCTAGAATGAACTGCAAATGTTGGCGAGCTTCCTTCCCTTTCGTTGCTTCTTCGCGCAGCAAGATGTCTTGCATGAACGGCCCTTGATCGGCTGAAAGGCCTTGTCCGCGGCGGAATAAATAGAGAAATGCGTAGCCATGTTTCAGAAACAGCGGCGCAAGCTTTTCGGCAGCTTCGGTGATCGGGAGCCCAGCCGTGTGATCCGCGTCGGCGCCGCCCGAGCCATGATTGAATAAAACGGCCGGAAAAGGACCCGGCCCATTTGGTTTCCAGAAGAAACCTTTTAGCTGCAGCTTCCCGCTGGGAACAACTACGGTTTCAGGAACAATGGATGCCGTCTGGCCGATGGCGAGCGCCACCGACAATGGCCCAAATAGGAATGCCATCGTTCGGACTCTCAAGAATTACCTCGCAATGCTCGACTACTTCGCGATGCAAACGTTCTTTGGTTCGGTGAAGAAACGCAGCGCTTCTTCGCCACCTTCGCGGCCAACACCGCTCTGTTTCATGCCGCCAAAGGGAACGCGCAGATCGCGAACGAGCCAGCAATTTACCCAGACTGTGCCGGTGTTGATTCGCTCGGCGACGCGATGGGCACGGCTCAAGTTTTGCGTCCAGACGCTCGATGAGAGGCCGTATTCGACATCATTGGCGTGATTGATCACTTCTTCTTCGCTGTCGAAGGGCGTTATTGTTACGACGGGGCCGAAAATCTCTTCGCGATTTGTGCGGCATGAAACCGACAGTCCGGTAATAACGGTCGGCTGAAAAAAATAACCTTCTCTGCAACGTTCGTTAGGCGCTTTCGGCGCAGAACCGCCGAGCGCAATTTTGCCACCTTCTTTCTGCGCGAGATCGACATAGAACTTTACTTTTTCAAGCTGTGTCTTGTTCACGATTGCGCCTTGCTCGGTTTTTTCGTCCAGCGGATCGCCCAAGCACAACTGGGCCGTTTTTTCGATGAAACGCTCGACGAAATCCTTGTAAGCCGATCGCTCGACAAACAGGCGCGACCCGCACAAGCAGACCTGGCCCTGGTTTGCGAATGACGAACGGACGCTGCCGGAGATTGCGGCGTCGAGGTCTGCATCGGCGAAAATGATATTTGGATTCTTGCCCCCCAGCTCGAGCGATACCTTTTTGAATAACGGCGCGCACGCTTCGGCGACTTTGCGCCCTGTGGCGGTACCGCCGGTGAATGAGATCGTGTTGACCTTCGGATGGGCGGTGATCGCCGAGCCGACATTTGGCCCTGTGCCGTGGACGACGTTGAGAACTCCATTTGGCAGACCAGCTTCACGCGCGATTTCGCAGAGCATGTAAGCCGTCATCGGCGTTAATTCACTTGGCTTTGCGATGGCGGTGTTCCCGACAGCGATGGCTGGCGCGATTTTCCAACTCAATAAGTAAAGCGGCAGGTTCCACGGCGAAATCAGTCCGGCGATGCCGCGCGGCTGACGGAGCGTGTAGTTGAACGCCACGTTGTCGGTGATGTGAGCTTCCGATTCCGTGTGCAAAATCGCCGTAGCGAAGAATCGGAAATTCGCTACCGCGCGAGGAATATCCAACGAACGCGCGAGCGAAATCGGCTTGCCCGTATCGATTGATTCGGCGCGCGCGAATTTCTCCAGGTCGCGCTCGATCAACCCGGCAATTCGCAGCAGAAAGTTCGAGCGTTCGGCTGCCGGTTTCTTTGACCAATCGCAAAAGGCCTTCTCCGCTGCAGCCACCGCAAGATCAACGTCGTGCGCGTCGCTGTCGGCCACCTGTGAATAGGGCTTACCTGTGGCCGGCTCGACGTTGTCGAGATATCGACCACTGATCGGCTCGGCGAATTCGCCGTTGATGAAGTTCTTGATTTGAGCCGGTTCCGTACGCACTGCGCAAGATTGTAAGCATCTAACGCGATCTGCTCAACGATCACTGAGAAAACTCACGCGCGCACTAAAGAATCGACATGTAATCAGGAAACGGTTCTTATGGCTGCAGAGACGAATTGCATGTAAAAACCGCCACCGAAAAACAAATCCTATGAAAAAAGCTTCGATATTGCTGCTTGTCCTGGGCCTGTCTGTTTTGACGCTCGCCACCGTTCTGGATAATGGGTTTAATGCGGTCTTTGGCCCGCTGTTCCACCCTAGCCCCAACGTCCCGCCCCTTGTGGGCCCGAGGCACGGCCTCGATTCGCTTCATCGTTGGAATGTGATCGCGATCAACGCCAGCGGTCTCGACCATACTCCAGTCGCCCCGGGAGAGAACCGGGTTTTCGGTGAACAGCTGGGACCCGGGCGGTCTAGCCGTGCGATGGCGATCGTCCATATTGCAATGTTCGACGCGCTTGACGCGGTCGTCGGCGGTTACATCAGTTACACCGGCACGCACGCCTCGCGTGGCCCAATGTCCGTAGATGCGGCGATCGCCCAGGCCGCGCGTGATACCCTGGCGGCATTGTTCCCATCGCAAACGGCGACTTTTGATGGCTACCTTGCCGAGGATTTGGCCGCAATCAGGAACGCGCAGCAAAAGGCAAATGGAATCGATTTGGGACAGCGCACAGCCACAGCCATCCTAGCCATGCGTCTCAATGATGGTTCGCAGGTCCCCGAGCCACACGTTGGCATCGATTATTTTCCAAGCAACTTGCCAGGACATTGGAGACAGGATCCGATAAGCTTGATCCCGCTCGCGCTGGGCGCGCACTGGGGCGAGTGCCTTCCGTTCGTGGTCAGCTCGACGAGTCAATTCCGCGCGCCGCCTCCGCCCGATATGACCAGCGCGGCTTACACTGCCGCGTACAACGAAGTGAAAAACCTGGGTGGCGCCACGGGGACGCAGCGGACGGAAGAACAAACGTTTATCGGCATTTTCTGGGCCTATGATGGCACGCCAAGCCTCTGCGCACCTCCGAGGCTCTACAACCAGGTCACTGTGCAAATTGCTGATCAGAGGGGAATGAGCGCCATTCAGTTCGCGCGCCTGCTCGCCTTGGTAAACGTCGGCATGGCCGATGCCGGAATGACGATTTGGGAATCGAAATACCATTATGATTTCTGGCGTCCTGTTCTTGGTATTCGCGAATCGGATCCGGGTACTGGCCCCACCGGTCTTGGCGATGGCAATCCCGACACGGTTGGCGATACTAACTTTAGCCCGTTAGGCGCGCCTGCCAGCAACCTCACTGGCCCGAACTTTACGCCGCCGTTCCCCGCATACCCGTCGGGTCATGCCGGATTTGGAGGGGCACTCTTCCAAGTCATGCGCCGTTTCTACGGTACCGATAACATCGGGTTCACCTTCGTTTCCGACGAATTCAATGGGCAGACTCGCGATAATAATGGAAACATCCGTCCGTATCGACCGCGCAGTTTTCCAAATTTGTCGCAGGCTGAAGAAGAGAATGGCCAAAGCCGGATTTATCTCGGCATTCATTGGGCTTTCGATAAGACCGAAGGCATCGCCCAGGGTCGTCGGGTAGGCGATTACGTATTCGATCACGCTTTCAGGCCGACGCATTAGAGCAGAAGCTGTCAGTTGTAGCCCTCGTAAATCGTCGGTTTTGCCGTCTGAATGTGTCGGTCAATTAGCGCGCAGAACTCGTCCGTGTACCAGTGTTTTCGCGTGGCCCACCATATTTGGAGCCGGGATACGCTACACTGTCGGCGATGGTGCGCTCATATCCCCGCCACAATCGCTTGTCGAGCGTTCCATCGAGTACGCTTAGATAAAGGCTGTCGGCAAACCGCAAGAAACGCCCCAGATGCGCGCCGAACCGCAGCTTCGACTGGGCATCCAGGTCCTCGAAACAACGATCGAAATAATCATGCCGATAGCGCCGAGCATTTGTCCGATGGCGCTGATCATCTCCCAGTTCATAGCTGTTGGTTAATGAATGATGGAACGAATCCTAAACAACAAAAGGTTCCGCTGTTCAGAGTGATCACCGAACGGAATCGGTAAAGCGGGGATTCGAACCGTCTGTAATCTGAGCAAAGGGATGAAGCGGTTACCGGATGTGACCGAATAACAATTTGGGTGGTTGCGGCGATCGATGCCTCGCATTTTCGATCGCGCGTCATGCAACGCGTTTCACCCCTGAAATCAACGTCAGCGCGGTGAGGGAGGGATTCGAACCTTTTGAAGGTCGTGTTCAAAATTGCGCGAATTCGCGTGGAACCGTCTATTGATGAGTATTTTAGAGTAAATAGGACAAAGACATATTTTTGCAAAGTTTCGCGAGGTTGGCGAAAAATTTTGTCATGTAAAACGTAATGCCCCTCAGTTCCAGAATCTGCGCACCGACCTGCGCCGTGTCATTGCTTGTTGGCGTGGTGAGTTATGGATTCATGATCGGTGAGTTTTTTGGTAGTGTCTTAATTTGGTTTTTTGAGCAGGACAATGCCGAATGAAGTTTTCAAATTGGGCTGTCTCGCTGAAGATTAAATCCTGCGAGTATTTGTTCTGTCATTGTGCTTAGTCATCCTTTAAAGGTTCTGACACTCTAATGCTCCACATCGGTAGGGCTTTGCCGTGCAAAAATTGCCCTATGCAAGGCCGGTTGGAGTTGGGGCTGTGTCGCAGCGATTGATTCCAACGGGCGAACGATCTGGATTGCTGATGCACATCGCGGCGACGGTAGGCACAAATGATGAGCCGCTTTCCGTTGTGGCGGTGCGCGTCAGCGTAGAAGCTTGCGAGCGCCTAAAATAAAGCTTGACAAATTGCCGCGATGATGGTCGGAGCCTGCTCAATTACGTCATCCGACGTTTCAACTTTTTCTTCGGCACCGCTGAATAAGCCGCAGGGGCTGGACCGGTACCCTGAATACGTGCAACGAACTCCACGTCGGCTATAGAGGCACAGGCACCCTGACAATTACTAATAGGGGGGTGATTAACACGACTTTCGGCGCGGATATCGGAGGAGGAGGAGTGGCGACTTCAAACGGCGCGGCAACTGTGGATGGTTCGTCTCAATGGAACGTGGCGGTGAGCGGCGGCAACGGGCTTGACGTGGGCGGCGACCATAACGGCGCGGGTGGGACTGGCCTTTTGACGGTCACCAACGCCGGAAAGGTAACCACAGTGAGTGCTCACCTGTGGGCGTCGGGCACAGTAACCGGCAATGCGACGGTTAGCACCACCAACGGGACCGTCGTTGACGGCACGGTTGCGCCAAATGGAGGAGGTACAACACTCACTTTTGACGGCGCCGGCGCTCTCCAGCTAAACAGCGGCGCCACAACGCAGTGCAATGTTACTCCACAAGACCCGTCAACCACACCCCAAGTCAGTGTTACAGGACAAGTCTCCCTTGGCGGCCGTCTGTCAGTAACCATGACCGGTGACTTTAGCTCAGCGCCTACGCGATTCACTCTCCTGTACGCGGGTAGCGTGGCGCCCAATCACCCCTTCTTCAACAGCCAGTCAATCACGTATCCGACCAACCAATGCTGGACCCCGCAGATCACTTACGTTAGTATGGGAGGTCATTATTATGTTTATCTTGATCGGATCGTGTGTACAAATTAATAACTGAATGTGATTGATGGGAAAGTCGCTTTGCGGGTAAAAGCGATAAATGGACTTCGAAACAGTTCACAGCGCGCCTACCTTCGTAGGCGCGCTGTGACTCTTCTCCTCCTTTGGTCGGGCGTTGCGTTTGTGGTGGAGACAGTAACACCATCCGCATATGCACTCACCCAAGCAGGGGAGAAAGCTTCCGCTAGAACGCTCACGTTTGAAGACCGCGTAACGTACCAGTACGCGATTGAAGAGGTCTATTGGCGTCATCGGATTTGCCCGAAGGACAACCCGGGACCTAAGCCTTCGTTAGACGTGGTTGTATCCCGGCGTCAAATTGAGAAGAAAGTTGAAGATTATCTTCGCAAATCGCAGTTGGTGGCAGATCAGCGCAGATTACCAATCACCGCGAGCGAACTTCAAGCTGAGATAGAGCGATTGGCGACTCACACTAGAAACCCTGATATGTTGCGCGAACTCTTTGTAGTGCTCGGAAGTGATGCATTCGTTATTGCCGAGTGCCTGGCCAGACCCGTTTTGGCAGAACGGCTCGCTAGCGAGTTGAGCGTTCGCACAAATGGTAGGGACGGCTCGCCGAGCCGCCCGTTGTCTTCGACCGAGGAAGCGGCGCGCTCGGCGATCGCACTCTACCAATTCACTTACAAGCTACCGGAAATCTCTCCGCTAGACTGCATAGACGACACGTGGACCGCCACAACCACAGTGAACGCCCCCGTGGCACGCGAGACTCGCACCGCAGTGTGGACTGGCAGCGAAATGATTATATGGGGTGGTGGAAACTCGAACCCCGGCGGCCTAAATACCGGTGGCAGATATAACCCAGCGCTAGACACTTGGACAGCGACCAGCACCACCAACGCACCCGAGGGACGAGGCAGTCAAAGCACGGTGTGGACTGGTAGCGAAATGATTATATGGGGCGGGTTCACTGGGATCGTCCTTCTGAACACAGGGGGCAGATACAATCCGATAACCGACAGTTGGACACCGACCAGCACTACTAATGCACCTGCCGCACGAGCTCTTCACTCCGCGGTCTGGACGGACAGCGAGATGATCATCTGGGGCGGAAAAGGATGTGGCGGTAACTGCAACTTCAATACTGGCGGGCGATACAATCCAGGCACGGACAGTTGGACAGCTACGAGCACCACGAACGCACCCTCCGCGCGGTGGGATCAAAAAGCAGTGTGGACCGGTAGCGAAATGATCGTCTGGGGTGGAAGTGATGATATGAACTATTTACATACCGGCGGCAGATACGATCCCAGCACGGACAGTTGGACGGCTACCGGCCTCGTCAACGTCCCGCTCGGCCGAACCGTTTACACTGCGGTATGGAGCGGTAGTGAAATGATTGTCTGGGGGGGCGTGGATGAGACGTTCAACGATTGCAACACCGGAGGCAGATACAACCCAGCCGCGGATAGTTGGACGGCTACCACCATCAACAACGCACCTTCCCCCCGAGACTCTCACACCGCGGTTTTGACCGGGACCGAAATGATTGTTTGGGGAGGAGCTTTTTGCTGCCCGGGGATGAGTCTCAACACCGGCGGGAGATACGATCTTGGGACGGACAATTGGAGACCGACTAGCACCGCGAATGCACCCTTGGCCCGACAATACCACAGCGCGGTGTGGACTGGCACCGAAATGATCGTCTGGGGCGGGCTCTACTATCCAAGCCTCTATTTGAACACCGGCGGGAGATACTGCGCGCAGGGCGGTCCCTCGCCAACACCGACGGCAACTGCTAGCCCAACGCCTACACCAACAGCCACGTTTACTCCGACCGCAACACCTCCGAGTCCCACACCGACTGCGACGGCGACAGCGACGCCAACTGCGACACCCAGCGCTACAGCCACGCCAACGGCGACGCCCACCTCGACACCTAGACCAACACCTCCACCAAGGATAACGCCGAGCCCGAGAATTCGACCCACCCCGCCGCCGCGCCCGTAACTTTTGTCGATGAAAAAGAAACGCACTGCTCGATCCGCTTTCTTCAGTGTGCGCAGTTCGATCGCACTTCTTGTTTGCGCAGCTGCGGCCTGTTCAATGGTAGCGGAGCGCTGCTGACTGTTTTCCGTCCCGAAGCATCGACGAAGGTTTTCTCAAAGAACTCTGACGCTTGCAGACCGTGTCGCCTATCAACGAGCGATCGAGGAAGTGCGCTTGCGTCATCGCATCTGGCCAAAAGAACGCCCCGATTCCAAGCCATCGCTCGATGCGGTCATGTCTCAGGCGCAACTGGAAAGCAAGGTCATAGACTACCTGCGCAAGTCACACGCGCTTGAGGATTACTCGCAACGACCGCTTACCGGCGGGCAGTTACAGGCTGAAATGGATCGCATGGCAAAGTATACGAAGCAGCCCGAAGTACTGCGCGAACTCTTTGAAGCGCTCGGGAACGATCCTTTTGTGATCGCGGAGTGTTTGGCCAGGCCGGCGTTAGCTGAGCGTCTCACTGAAAATTTTGCTGTGGTGGCCGGCGTGCCGTCTGCGCTCGGGAAACCGGCTGCAGCCGACGCGGCTGCCTCTACAGAGAACCGCCTTTGTGCGCAAACCTACTTGGGCAATGCTGCGTACAAGCTTCCGGAAATCTCAGGTCCGCTGGACTGCGCAGATGATACTTGGACTGCCACGTCTACTGTGAATGCGCCCTCGCAGCGAGACTCCCACACGGCAGTATGGACCGGTAGTGAAATGATTGTTTGGAGTGGATCCTTTGTTGACAACAACGGCGCGCACTACTTAAACACTGGCGCGAGGTACGATCCGACTACTGACAGTTGGACCACGACGAGCATGACGAACGCACCGGCTGCCCGATCGGTTCATAGCGCAGTGTGGACGGGCAGCGAAATGATCGTCTGGGGCGGATATGATGGGAGCAATGAATTGAACACTGGCGGCCGATACAACCCTGTCATGGATAGTTGGACCGCCACTAGCACCGCAAATGCGCCTTTGGCGCGGGATCATCACACAACAGTATGGACCGGCAGCGAAATGATTGTCTGGGGGGATACGGATGCGGTGCTAACTGCGACTTGAACAGCGGCGGACGATACGATCCGGGCACGGACAGTTGGGTAGCTACCAACATCACGAACGCGCCTTCCGCAAGATGGTACCACAGAGCGATGTGGACAGGCAGCGAAATGATCATCTGGGGTGGAACTGATGGTACTAATTATGTAAACACTGGCGGCAGATATAACCCTATCGACAATGGCTGGGTGGCTAGCAGCGTCGGCAACGCGCCCTCGCCGCGAGATTCTCAGGCAGCAGTGTGGCCGGGCAGCGAAATGATCGCCTGGGGCGGCATCTTTTGTTTCCCCTGCATGGATTTTAACAACGGTGGCAGATACGATCCCGGCGCTGACAGTTGGGTACCCACTAGTACGACAAATGCACCCTTTGCCCGAGACCATCACACCGCGGTATGGACTGACAGCGAGATGATTGCCTGGGGCGGATATAACTACCCCGGGAACCTATATCTGAACACGGGCGGCAGATATTGCGCACAATCCGTGGCGACGCCAACCCCTACACCAACTGCAACCGCAACGCCGACTCCCACAACCACGCCCACTGCGACACCCACCCCTCGAGTAACACCTACACCAAGAATAGCCCCAACTCCGAGGGTTCGACCGACCCCGCGACCACGCCCATAGTTCGAGCGTTGCATCTGATCGACGAAGCCAAGGCCACCGCGTAAAACTTTTCTCGACATCGATCATACACTTAGCGTAAAAAGGGTTTTCCTCGGTGGTAATCGACGAGTGAAAAGCAAATGCATTCCGCAGTGTCGGAAAGGTGGCGTTTACGTTCAAATTCCATCCAAAATCATAATCACACATGAAAAAGAAATCCGTTTCAGAATCAGCGTTCCTTAATCCACGCATCTTGATTGGCCTATTTATCGCGCTGGTTGGCGTCTTCCTGGCACTGGCTGGGCTTGGCGTGTTCTCCGCACTCGCACAGCTGCGGCAAGAGCAGCGCATCATCAGCAATTCAAAAGATCTTCTCCTCCTAAATGCATTTGACTGTTCCAAGATTCACGAACTGGGCATCGACAAGCAAGTGAACCTTCGGGCCGGAGCGATCATGGTTGCCTGCGGCCTGTCAGAGGGAGGTATACCGTTTCATAGCAGCGGCGTCTCCAAGTTTATCCAAAAACTGATGGCTCCCGTGTCATATGGCGGCCTGGACGTGGACCTGATCACCGGCCCTGAGGCCCCTCCCGACGTTACCCAGTCGACGACATTCTCCTGGGCCAATCCGGATACCAACGACATCGTCGTCGCTTACACCGACGCACGAGGCATCCACGCCACCCCTCCCAGTCTTTCCGGCGCATCGGTCTCCACCGACGGGGGCACCACCTTCACCCGCCTCACCTACAACGGTCAAAGCCCCTTTTCCAATACCGGCGGCGAGCCCGTCGTTCTATACAGCCGCCACAGCGGCACTTGGTATACGGTCTGGTTCGACGGGACCTGCGGCGGTGGGGGCTTCGGCGGTTACAGGTCCACCACTCCGTGGGACCCTACGCCGGCCAGCTGGACACATTACTGCGCGGTCAATACGTCCATGGGCGACCGCGAGTCCGGCTGGGTGGATAACAACTCAGCCTCTCCCCACTACGGAAACATCTACGTTTCCTGGAATGATTTTAATACCAACTGCGGGGCTGGCGGCTGCCTCTTTGTCGCGGTCTCCACTGACGATGGGAATACTTGGACTTCGCAACAGCTCAACAGCAGCAGCCCCTTCATCCGCAACGTGCAGATGACCGGCGACTTGGTCACTGGCGACGTATACATCGCTGGGATGGACGAAGGCGGAGGTGGCTTCCCTCATAACAACACCAATTACTTTTTCCGCTCCACCGATGGCGGCAACACCTGGACCAATACCTACGTCGGCACTCCATATCCTGGACCTGGGGTCACCGCTGCGGGGTACTTCGCGTGTATGTTTCCGGATAACGGGTGCTTCTGGCGACACGAAGGCTGGGGTGAGCCTGCCGCCCTTAACGGTGTTGTTCACTATGTCTATGACCAGCACGGAACAGGGAGCGACCCTGCCGATGTCTATTACATTCGCTCGACCGATAGGGGACAGACGTTTAGCACGCCGGTGAAGTTGAACACCGATATGACTAGCCGGCCTAACTGGCAGCCTAGCCTCTCGGTCAGTCCTAGTGGCACCCTCTTTGCCGTGTGGTATGACGCACGTGAGACCACCAGCTGCACGGAGGGTGACCCAACAGTTCCCTGCTACAGGATGTGGGCACGCAAATCCAACGACGGCGGTCTGACGTGGTTACAGGACGATGCGTTCTCAGACGTAGTCAGTCCGCTCCCTGCCCCTGACCTAGACCTCGTGGGGAGCTCTGCCAGCGACTACGACTACGCTTCTGCGGTGGCTACCAAGCATGTCGCTTCATGGATGGACGGGCGTGTGCCCATCAACGGTGTCTCCCAGCAGGATGCGTTCTTCGATCAAGAGCCATCCGCCGCGACCACGCCCACACCTACACCCACGCCAAGGCCTACACCAACTCCGCGGCCTCGCCCTACGCCGCTACCGCGGCCGCGGCCGTAGTTTCGACGTAGCCGACGCGCAGATCGCTTCAGACCGTGTTACGTGCAGCGCGAGTTTGCTCGCGGGCGGCAACGGGTGCGCTGTGCTTAACGTGTGCTGATCTGGATCATCTTGTTTTTCTGCCTCCCGGTAACGCGGCTCTGACGAGGCGAGCCCGTAAGTACTCGACCTTAGCTGCGGTGGTGCTGAAATGGAGCCGTGCGAGGAAACGTTATGAACGTCAGGGGTTACTAGTCGAGGCAGAAGGTTTGGAAAGAGCGGAAGAGGAGTGTCTAGCTGACAGCGAGGTCCGAGCCCTTCGGAAAGAGCGGGAAGCCACCCGAAGAGAGGAAATTGACAGTAGGTATGTGGGGGAATTTGCCGCGCGTGTAAGGGAACTTTTCCCCGGTTGCCCAATCGAAACAGAACGAGAAATAGCTGAGCACGCCTGCCTCAAATACAGCGGTCGGATTGGGAGGTCGGCGACGCTCAAAGCTATGGATGAGGCGGCCGTGCGTTTAGCCGTGATTGCTCATGTCCGGCATCGGGAGACAAAATACGACGAGTTGTTGGCGAATGGACGTGAGAGGTGGGAGGCGCGAGCCACGGTGGAGGACGCATTGGCGCGTGTGTTGGAGAAGTGGCAAGCGCGAAGTCTTCCTAGACGGCGCTCGGAAAACGAAATCTTTTCTCGTAATTTCGCATAGCGTTCGCCAGATCCGCTCCTCGCTCGCGATTGCAAACGCATTTTCCATGACTACCAACGATACCTAAAACGATCTCGCGAATTACGCCCTATGCGTTACGCGTTATGCATAATCGAAGCCAGGAAGCAAATGTCGCCGCATGTCAGCGTTCAGCTTTTAAAGCTTGAAATATTCTGTCGGAGTCCCAAATCGAGGCGCCGTTTGCCGATGCCCTCTCCGATCGTTTTCGGGTTGGGAGGATACCTCTTTACGTAGGTAAGGTAGGCCTGATCGGCAACGCATCTTTACCGCTAACGTTGCCATTTTTGGCGACGAATTGCGACAGTCGCCTGTCTGCTGAGAGGAATCCCTTAAAGCGAATCTGCGTCAGTTCCGCTCCCGAGGTATTTCTTAAGCTCATTTGCCAGTGCAATTGAATCAACCCCTCGCGCAAAGACATTGGGGTGACTGCTGCGCTGAGGTGCTTGATAGTGGAGTTCTTGTGCTCGCCGTCGACGTCACGATGAAGGCTGCGACGATCTCGGGATACCCGACGAAGTTCGTGACAGAGAAACTGTGTCCGCTTGACCTTTACCGTTGATGATGAGGTTGCTTTGTTTGTTCATAAGAACGGCTTCGCATCCGAGGTTGTGAGGGTCCGCGATGCGCGGATTGGCGCGTGCATGGGCGTGCTGCAGCTGGTTCACTCGAGCGGTGTCGAGGTTGTTGAGCGAGCGGTTGTCGAGGACGCGATCATCGCCGAAACGGCGACAGGTTCGCCGACGATTCACGCTCTGAACACGACCGCGTCCGCGATCGAATCGCTGACGTTGTCGTGCTGGTGTTCAAGTATGGGTGAAATTCGTGAGACAGCGGGCAATCGTTGCAGTGTTGCAGTCGTGTCTGCCATTGCGGGCGATTTGCGGATGAACCCGAATCAAGCGTCGTTCTGTCGCCGCTCCACGATGCTGTCTGTCAACGTCATCAATATGGCGATGTCGGTTCGGCGACGGTGGCGTGAATGCGCAAACAAACGTCCGTTGAATGTTGCGTGTACGCTGCGATGTCGGCTGCGTCGCGCATCAGATCGGGAGCGGGTTAGCGACAAGACAGAAATTCCTTAGTTTGGCTAAGGGGTAAGGCGTCTCATCAATCAAAGCCCACGGTTCCTTCCGTGGGCAAAACCTGTTGAAGCGGCTTTGCCATGCACTCTTTGAGCGCGCCTCTGCTCACTGCCTCGGCCATATTGTCCGAGTAAATTGGAACGCTCATTGTGCTATAAGTTGGGGAAATGTTATCGCTGGATCCGACCTCGACACTGCGAACTATCACTTTGCCGAACGTCTCGTCTGAAGTCCCAGCTTTTGCGGTCACGAACTGTTCGAAAGCGTTTGTCCTCCCCGTTCCTTTTTTGGCAGGTGCGACAATTCTTCTGCGTGAAATCGATAGCGACCGCTTCATGGGCGGAGGGAGCACAGTCAACGGTGGAGCGCAGCAAAGCGAGCAATACCTTGATGGCGCGGACCGAGCCATAAAATTGGGGAGCAGGTTCACCCGCAGTTGCCAGCGCAGGAAGATTCTGAGCACGCCGCAGTGATCGCGCGTTGTCGGAATGAAGGACGCAGCGGAGCTCGCGGAGTTGCGGTCGAAGGGAAGACAGCGCGTGATGACTGCATCGCTGGAAAAGGGGAGAGCAAAGTCTTTGAGCTTTCGGGAGAGAGGAGCCGCGCGGACTGCGCGGAAGCCCGAACGAAGAAGCTCAATGTCTTTGCGACATTGGGGTGGCCGCGATTAATCGCGCAGAAAATGTCTTCAGCGTGAGACGGCTTCGACTCGATAGGTGGCTAGAATCGCCTCAAGATCCGCCTGTTTGAAGCGCACGACGGCGTTGCGGCCTCGTCCGAGTTTGTAAAAGGGAATGCGGCGCTGACGCATGTAGCCGTCCAGCGTGCGTGTGGAAATGTGAAGGAATTTTGCCGCCTCGGTTTTGTCGAGCAGCCTGTTGTGGTCATGAGCGGGGTCGTGCATAACCCGACGATGATCAACCTGTGCGAAAAGAAAGCTCTGCAACCGGAGCTAAAGGAGAGGCTACAATTTGCGCTTTCTAAGCCACGCGCTCGGCGATAGAAACGATGTTGCCCGCGCGTCTCGGGACGATTCGGAACCATTGCTGCGCCTGCTTGTCCGTAACCACTTCCCGGTAATGCTGAAACACCATGCGCGGGGAATTGCCCATTTCCAAACTCACTTGCGCGGCGTTTTTGGTTTGCGCCAGTCGGTAAGAACCGTAGCTGTGGCGGAGACCATTCTTAGGCCAATCGATTCCTGTTTCCTTAGTCAGTCCGCGCAGCACGTTACTCATGTGCTCACATGCACAAATGCGGCCGTGATGTTGTCGATAGGGGGCCAGCCACAGCGCGAGGTTCGACTGGATTGGAACAATTCGACGCTGCGCCGTTTTCGCTTTTTCCGCCGCGACTAAAATGTGTCCTTCCTCCAAATTGATGTCTGCCCAAGTCAACCGCAGCATCTCCCAGTGGCGCAAGCCGGCAAACGCGCCGATTGAAAAGAAAGGGACCAAATCAAAATCCACCACTTCGAGCAGTCGAGACATCTGGTTCGGGGTCAGAATGCCAATCTCCGCCCGCCGTTCTTTCGCCTTTGCCAGACCGTCTGCTTCCGTCAAACGATCTTTCAGCAGGTATCCGCGCGATTTCGCGAAACGGAATAACGTCACGATCGAATTGCGGAGATTGTTGCGCGTGCGTGCGCTCACAACCAGACTGCGCAACCAGTCGTCAATTTCAGCACCGGTGATATTTCCGATGAAACCGTTAAACCGTGTGGTGAACTGCGCCAGGCGTAACCGCAAATCTTTCAAGTAAAGCTGGCTCGCGCCATCCGCACGTTTGGCTTCGATCATCTCCGACACCAAATCCGTCACGAGTTTCTGAGGAACCTTTTTCGGGTGGTGCCGGATGTAAAAGCTGACGGCATCGCCAAGTGTGCCGCTATCGCTCAACGTTTTGATCGCATCAGCGTATTCGGCTGTTGCGATCTCAAGCCTCTTGCCAGTGGATCTCAGCGATTCCAATGCAGCGAGGTAGGCTGCCTTGTCTTTGTTGGTGAGGGTCAATGCCTGCAATTGACCGGTCTGCAACATTTGCGCTTTTGCCCTTGCTTCCTCGCGCGCTGTTTTCAAATCGGCAAAAACTTTTCGAATACGCCGGCCGCCGTGGTAATACGCGACGGTGTAAAGCGAATTCCCGCGAGACTTGGCGAAATAAATTTTTACGGAAACGCTGCCTGATCTAACCGTGATGATTTTCTCCGACATGACAGCGAGTTTGTCATGTTTTTGTCATGTAAATCAAACAAATTCGCGTAAGCCTCTGAAAATCAGCGCGGTGAGGGAGGGATTCGAACCCTCGGTAGCCTTTTGGGCTACGGCGCTTTAGCAAAGCGCTGCTTTCGACCACTCAGCCACCTCACCAAAATTTGTAGCCACCGCGCACACCAAACGCGCGTGGCTACAGACGCGAGTCGAGAATATCGCGAAGAATCGGGGTTTTCCAATTTGCAATTTGCACTTGCCGACGCCGACGTCGTCGCGTGCTCACGATTTCATCGGAGTTGCCAATCGTCGATTGCCAACTGATTAGGTTTGACGTGATCAGCGAAGAAGAAGCCCGCAAACGGATCTTGGAGAAGGTTAGTGCGCTGGAGGAACGAGCAGTTCCACTCGCAGTCGCGCTCGATTGTTTTGCAGCCCGGGATTATTTCGCCCGGCTGCCCCTCCCGGCGTTCGATAATTCGGCGATGGACGGTTATGCGGTCGTGGGGAGCTCCTGCGAAAAAGGCGGGCGGCTACGCGTAATTGGCGAGCAACCTGCCGGCCCTGATCGGAAGCTGCACGTTGGTGATGGCGAAGCCGTCCGGATTTTTACCGGCGCGCCGCTTCCGCTCGGGGCAGATGCGATCGTGATGCAGGAGGATGTGACGCGTGACGGCGGCGATATCAGCCTGAACGCGAATGTCGGAGCTGGCGAATTCGTGCGTCGTCGCGGGTGCGATTTGGCGGAAGGACAGATGATTTTAGCCAGAGGCGAACGAATTGGCGCAGCGACGGTTGCTTTACTGGCGTCGCAGGGTCTTGCCAATGTGATCGTTGGCGGCAAAGCAAATGCGGCAGTCATTTCCACCGGCGACGAGTTGGTGAAACCGGGCGAAGAACTTCAGGCAGGCCAAATTTACGACAGCAATTCCGCGTTGCTCAACGCGCTCCTGCAGCGGTGCGGTGTGAGCGCGACAGCCGTGGAACATTGTCGCGACGATCGGCAATCGTTAGACGCCGCGATCAAACGCGGAATGAAAAATCACGTCCTGATCATTAGCGGTGGCGTTTCGGTTGGGGAACATGATTTAGTGAAGGAAGCGTTGCGCGAAGTCGGCGCGAAGATCGAAGTCTGGCGCGTGGCGGTTAAACCGGGAAAGCCATTTCTATTTGGATGGTTTGAGAGCGAAACAATTGATTCGGCAAGTGAGACGCCCGCCGGCCCCGCAGGCTCGCCACCGGACGATTCCGTCCAATCGGCGGACACGATGCCTGCGCCACACAAGTGCTTCGTGTTTGGGCTGCCCGGAAATCCCGTGTCGGCGTTCGTGACGTTTTTACAGTTCGTCCGGCCGGCGGTTCTAAAAATGAAGGGCGCAACAAACCTCGATCTGCCGCAGGTTCCGGCGAAGTTGGCGGTTGGCCTAACGAACGACGGCGATCGACCGCATTACATTCGCGGGAGACTGGAACACGAAACGTTCACGCCGATCGGTCGCCAGGAATCCCACGCGCTTTTTGGTTTGAGTCGGGCAAATGCGTTGCTGCGGATTAACGTGGGTGAGTCCCTGAAAGCAGATGAAATTGTGGATGTTCAAATCTGGGATTGATGAGGGGCTCGCCTCGCATTTGGAGTGCGCAGACATGTCTGCGCTTTGAAAGCAACGACGCATCGCCGCACTACAAACCCGCCGAGCGGGTTTGACAGCCGGTGCGCACGTTTCTAGTTTTATCGCCTTGAGCACGGGGCTGGTTACCGCGTTTGCACGAACACCGACGGATCAAATTCGTGCGGATGCTGAACGGCTTTCCCACATCATTCTGGAAATGCAGCGCTGTTTCGTGCTGCGCCTGTGCAAGGAACTTGCGCCGGGCAACGTTTCGTTCCCGCAATTTTTTCTTCTCGCGTATCTCGATCGCAAGGAAGTGCTCAGCATGTCAGAGATCGCGAAGAAAATGGGGCACACTACGGCTGCGGCGAGCGGTCTCGTCGCGCGTCTCGAAAATCTTCGGTACGTGGTGCGCTCGGCCGCGCGAGACGACCGCCGCAAAGTGATGGTCTGCATCACGCCGAAAGGCTCGGCTCTCGTACGCCGAATTCGTGATGAAATGGTTGGTAACGTTATGAAAATATTGAATCACCTCACGCCGGACGAGCAAAAGGCGTGGCTGCAGATTTACAGCAAAATTTACGATTACTGTCAGTCGAAATGATTTTGCTTTGGCTGGCGGGAATGCTATCAAACTGCGTTGAATCCACTCGCCGGCTTTTGTGCGTCTAATCGCTAACGCTGTATGACAAGGTTCTTTCTTTACCTGGGGATAGTCGCAACGCTCGGGATTCTTGGTCAACCGAGTTTTGCCGGCAGCAAGGGAAGGTACACCAGCGACACAGGGTCGGGAGCCAGAGTGCCGACCTTTACTCTGAACCAAGCCATTCTGACAGCGCTGCAGCGTAATCCGACTCTTCTCAACGCAGAGCAAGAGATCAAACGAACCAAAGGCGTGATTATTCAGGTGCGCGCGCAAGCGCTGCCTCAGATCAATGCAAATGCGAATTTCCAATGGACCGATCCAAACCTGACGGGCGCCCGCATTTTTGGAAATACGAGTTCCACGACCGGAGGTACTCCCACCACGCCCTCCGCGGCCGCCGCATCCCTGATGGAAGGAGTGCCGTCATCGCAGGTCGGCGATGTTCGCACGCCACTAGCTGCTGCAACACCAAACCCTGTCCGGAATGTTGAGTCGAGCGATATCTCCTACGCGATCAGTGTTACCGGGACGCAGCTCATTTTTAACGGCACAACTTTCAATCAGATCCGGGGCACTTTCTTTCAGCGCGACAGCGCCTACTTCTCCTTCCGCAATATTCTGGATCAACTGATCGCGACGGTGAAGACGCAGTTTTACCAGATCATCGTCAATCGCGACCTGGTGAAGGTGAACGAGGAAAACGTGCACCTTTTGGAAGCTCAGTTGAAAGACCAGCAGAACCGCTTTGAAGCAGGAACAGTTCCACGGTTCAACGTGCTGCAAGCGGAGGTGCAGCTCGGCAATCAAATTCCGCAACTCATTACTGCCCAGAACAACTTACGAATATCGAAGTTGCAGCTGGCCAAGACGCTCGGCCTCGACTACCAGCGACGATTTGGTGCAGGCCCGCCGCTGGACGTAATTGGTGACATGCCGTACATCCCACGCAGTATCGAACTCGTCGACGCGATTGAGTTGGGCAAACAGCGGCGAGCGTTCCTGAAGCAAGCGCGAGCAAACGTATTCAACCAGCTCCAACAAGTGCGCGCGGCAGCAGGCCAGTGGCTTCCCAATATCACCACGACCGGCGGCGGCGAATGGGTCAGCTCACCGATCAATTCGAGCTGGCATGACATCTCAAAAGGTTAGACCGCATTGGTCCAGGGTAGTCTGCCAATCTGGGACAGCGGCGCGATCGCCGGTCAGGTTATCCAGCAACGCGCACTCCTTTCCGAAACAAAGATTACTTACGATGACGACGTTCGGCAGGTCGAGTTGGAGATACAGACCGCTTATTCCACTTTGCAGCAGAACCGCGAGCTCATCCAAAGCCAGGAGAAAAACGTCGAGCTCGCTGAGGAAGCGGTGCGTCTGGCAAAGGCGCGCCTCGACGCGGGCGCGGGAGTTCAGTTGGATGTGCTGAACGCGACGGTCCAACTACTCACAGCGCAATCGACGCGTTTACAAGCGCTGTTCGGATACAACTCGTCGCTGGCTGAATTCGATCGGGCAACCGGAGCACAGAGTACCTACACGGAGATGTTCGCGAACCTCAAACCGCGCGCCACATCAACCAAAACCTACTACACTGGGAGCGACGTAGATGCCATGGGCAAGCCGAAGGAAGCCTCGGAAGAACGCGTTTCTACCACGACGCGAAGGACTAGCTCGAAGTAAGCGCGGTTCAGCCTTCCGGGAGAGCGTTTGGCAACGGCGAGGAACTCAGGATTCCTGTCATGTTGAACAGGGCGTTACGACGAAATGCGGAGCATGAGACCAGGCGTTCAAACATCTCTGATTGCTCTCTTCGCATTCAGCACGCATTCAGCACGCATTCAGCAGAAATTATCTGAGATCCTTCGCTTCGTTCAGGACGAGTAGCGAGGCGGATATTGGACCCTAGAATTGAAGTTCAAAAATGGATTTGCCCGTCGAACAATTTCCCGCGCTGAACGCGATCGAAATCGGTCGGCATGCTTTCATCCAAAGAATTCCCGGCATCGACGTCTCCCACGATAAAGCCGAAGTGCTGGAGCGGCTCGATGCCGCACATCGGGAAATTCGCAACGCAACCGGCTTTGGGGATTGGCCGCTGTTCACCGCCGAACAGATCCACGGAAACAACATTGCCCTTGTCGACCGCGCTGTAGGGTCCGCTGTCCTCAGCGGAACTGATGGCCGTGAATTCCCCGCGTGCGATGGCATCATTACCAATCAGCGCGGTGTCGCCCTCGGCATTTACGTCGCTGACTGTTGCGCGGTTTACATTGTTGATCCAAAAACACCTGCGATTGGCCTTGTGCATTCAGGACGCAAAGGCACCGAGCTTGGCGTCGTAACAAACGCGATCAGACAAATGATTGAACGCTTCGGCTCCGATCCAGCGAGCATGATTGTGCAACTCAGCCCTTGTATTCGCCCACCCCATTACGAAGTCGATTTTCCCGCCGAAATCATCCGGCAATGTCGCGCGCTCGGCGTTCAACCCATCCACGACTCCGGCGCGTGCACTGCCTGCGACCTGGGTCGCTATTACTCCTACCGCGCCGAAAAAGGAAAAACTGGGCGCATGCTGGCCGTGATCGGACTGAATCCAACGATTGCGAATTAGACGAAAAAATAATTCGGGATGTTTTACGAGTTTTCGTCTAGTCATAGTTAGGTGGACTCAAGTGGCGGCACCGGCAATGCTACGAGCCGTGGAACTCGGTGACAGGGCGAAATGATGGCAAACACTGATATTCGCGTAACGATTCACATGGCCGCGAGCCTCGATGGCTTCGTCGCTCGAAAGGACGGACGCGTCGACTGGCTCGAAACCTCAGACGAATTCCCCGACGGGGACACCCTGGACCCAGAATTCGTCGAGACCTTCCTCAAGACGATCGATTGCTACGTCATGGGGTCGCGAACTTATGAGACCGCGTTGAGTTTTGAAGCCAAAGGATTTGGGTGGTCGTACGGCGACAAACCCACCTTCGTCCTCACTAGTCGCGATCTGCCGCGAACGCGGGATACCGTCGAGTTCTACTCAGGCGACCTTGCGCAGTTTGTGAATGGGCACTTGCGGCCCAAGTTCCGTACCATCTGGTTTGTTGGAGGCGGTCTAGTTTCCGGCGAATGCCTTCGTCTCGGGCTGGCCGACGAGGTCCGTTATTCGATCCTCCCGATCTTGATTGGCGACGGCATACCGTTCTTCGAGAAGCTCGACAGAGACATTGCCGTTCATCTGGCGGAGGTCAAAGCCTATAAGAGCGGCATGGTGGAGCTGTGTTACCAAGTGCGAGGACATTGTGGTGAACCACGGAACGCCACCTAAGCAGGCCCGGCAGCCAATCGCTGAGTGTTGCGTCATTTTACCTCATCTTATGAAACAGTCGTCGATCTTATAAAGCTCGCTTTCGCCAGCGGTGGCTGAGCTTATTTTCGTTAGGCCAATGATGTAACCCTTACAAGCCGATACAAATGAAAGAAGCAATTCAATCCTCGCGCGACGTGATTATCCAGACCGACAACTGGGCCAAAGCAATCGAATTCTATGAGACGACTTTAGGATTTCCCGTCACCCACCGAAGTCCGACTCTCATGGGCTTTGAGACCGGTGCATTTTGCCTTTATGTCGAAAAAGGGGATCGACGCGGTCCGGTCTTCGACTTTCTTGTGCCGGACCTGCACGCTACAAAGAGCCGACTGATCGCCGCCGGTTGTACCGTCGTAGACGAGAATCCTGCTGTTCCGCGCTGCTATATTCAGGATCCGTTCGGTCTTGTTTTTAACATCGAGCAAAAAGGGAAATGAAGCCCAACCAGACGATGCAGCGAACCGCTGGCAGCCGTTCAGCTTCATTTCGCTATGGCTAACACCCGTTCAGTCCAAAAAGCTCGGTTCTGCCAGCGGTGGCGGATCTTGTTCTCGTCACACGTCGCCCGGGGTGTTCAATCTCTAAAATTTTTAAAGTTTGTGGCAACGCCGAAATCGCGACTGCGCACGAACTGAATTACGGCTTGCAGGTCGTCTCTCTTCTTTCCGGTCACGCGAATTTGCTGGTCCTGTAACTGGCTCTGCACTTTGAACCCCTGGGACTTGATCGCCTGAATAATTTCTTTGGCTTTGTTCCCTTCCAGGCCTTGCTTGATCTTCAATTCCTGACGGGCATGACCGACGGATGAGATTGCGGGTTCTTCCTGCTCGACATTCCGTAAATCCACGCCGCGCTTTGACATTTTGCCGATGACGATTTCTCGCAGCGCTTTCAAATGCGAACCATCATCGGCGATCAAAATAATTTTGTCCTGTTCGGAAATGATCTCAGTTTTTGCGTCTTTTAAATCGAAGCGTGTAGCAAGTTCTTTGCGCGCCTGATTGAGCGCATTGTCAATCTCCTGCGTGTCCACTTCTGAGACGATGTCGAACGATGGCATAGCGTTGAGTTTCGGATTTCAGATTCCAAATTTCAAATCTCCTGAGCAAGAAATCCCCCTCACGGATTGGCCTCCTTGATTTTGATTTCTCCTTTCTCAACTCGGACGTCAATTGTCGCTGCACCCCCGCCGTTGATTATCTGATCGATATTCATCTCCCGTGCGGAGGAATTCGCGGTCAGCGGGACATTATTGAAATCATTGGCGATTTTTCCATGCACAGCGCAGGCGAGAAGGTGGAAGCGGGCGTCGCTTGGCAAAAAAACCCATGCATTCCCCTCTCCGACGTTTACATGCGTTGAGAACTCTCCCTGTTCCCACCAATCGTACCCGACCGTGAGTGTGCCGCGGTTCATTGTAAGATCCAGGTTCGTGAAACAGTTCCGAGCGAAAATCCGGCCGTCGCCCAGCCGCGCGTGCACCTCTCGTCCGTGCATACTGTCCAGGAGAACTTCGCCCGCATTCAGGTCAAGTGCGGAGATGCTGGCTGTTGCCGGGACAACAATGGTGCAATCAACCGTGCCCGAATGATCCACGAACGCCCACTTTGGTTGGGGAGGAACTTTCGCGGTGATTGAAACAGCGCCCGGTTTTGTGGAGACATCAATCGCGATCTGGTTTAATCGTATGTGGCTGTACGCTCTTTTAAGCGATCGCACCCGTACCTCGTTGACATCTGAGCCATAAACCAGGATCGCGCCGTCACGATTGTGAATGCTTACGTTCGCGCCGGGGTCGATCGGGTAAACCTGTTCGACAACCTCTTCGAGCACGCGGTTGTCCGCACCGCCGCAGCTGTTGAGCAAGGTCAACAGCGCGGCAATGGCTGGCCAAAGCTTTTCGCATTTAGCAACCGATCGCACGGACAGATTCTATAAGGGTTACTTGCAGCCGCGAATCACACCCAGAGCGTGCGATCGAATGTGCGATATTGAATGGCTTCACTTACGTGCTCGGGCGCGATTTCGGTTTTTCCGTCAAGATCGGCGATGGTGCGCGAGACTTTCAGGATTCGATCGTAGGCGCGGGCGCTGAGGTTTAACTCGCTCATGGCCACACGAATCAATTCCTGGGAATCCTGGCTCAGCTTGCAGTGCTGTTTCAACTGCCGCGTAGCCATGCGGGCATTGCAATTTACTTTGCCATCGTTGCGAAATCGTTCCTGCTGGTGTTCCCGGGCTCGCAAGATGCGATCGCGAATTGCAGCGGAAGGTTCCTCGGCGCGTTCGCTGGCGACATCGCGGTATTCGACGGCGGGGACTTCGATATGCAAATCGATGCGATCGAGCAGTGGGCCGGAGATGCGTTGACGGTACCGCTGCACCTGGACGGGGCCGCAGCGGCATTCGCGCTTCAGATCGCCGAAGTAACCGCACGGGCAGGGATTCATTGCGGCCACGAGCATGAACTCGGAGGGAAACGTGACACTCCCAGCCGCGCGCGAAACGGTGACTTTCCCATCCTCGATCGGCTGACGCATCACTTCCAATGCCGATCGTTTAAACTCCGGTAATTCATCCAGAAAAAGCACGCCGTTGTGCGCGATGCTTACTTCACCGGGATTTGGAAACGCGCCGCCGCCAAGAAGACCGATGTCGCTGATGGTGTGATGTGGCGGCCGGAAAGGTCGCGTCGCGACAAAGGATTGTTCGGCGTCGAGCATACCAGCGATGCTATGGATCTTGGTCGTCTCGATCGCTTCATCGAGCGTAAGCGGCGGGATAATAGTCGGGATCCGCTTGGCGAGCATTGATTTGCCCGAGCCGGGCGGGCCAATCATCAGGACGTTGTGACCGCCGGCGACAGCCACCTCGATCGCGCGCTTGACGTGGCCCTGGCCTTTCACGTCGCTGAAATCAACGTCGTAACTTTGGTGCGCAGCGAAGAATTTGCTCAAATCAGCGCGAGTCGGCAGAAGCGCAATCTCGCCCCGCAAGAATGCGAACGTCTGCCGCAAATTCTGCACACCGTATATGTCGATCTTGTCCACCATCGCGGCTTCGAGCGCGTTTGCTTCGGGAACGAACAACGCGCGTTTGCCGCGGCGTCGCGCCTCCAGCGCGACTGGCAGCACGCCTTTCACTGGGCGAACGGTTCCATCGAGAGCGAGCTCACCAACGAAGCTGAAATTTTCGAATGGCGAGCTATTGAGTTCCTCGGTAACCGCGATCATTCCAAGCGCAATCGGTAAATCGAAGCTCGGCCCCTCCTTCTTAATATCTGCAGGAGCCAGATTTATTGTGGTCCGTCCGCGCGGCCAGTAGTAGCCGCTATTCGAAATTGCAGTGGTGACCCGGTCGCGGCTCTCTTTCACCGCCGCGTCCGGAAGCCCGACAATAACAATGACCGGATCGCCGCCGGCGCCGTTTACCTCGATTTCCACCTCGTAAGCGTCCACGCCGTAAACCGCGGCAGAGTAGATTTTCGCCAGCATGTAGCGGCAGAGTTGCAGAAAATCGCCGCGTCGAAAAGCGCCAAATATCCCTCGAAAGAGAGATACAACAAATGCGTTAAAGTGTTGTCAAATAACGAAGAAATGCGTCGGACAGCCTTGTATGTATAGGCCAGTAAAAACCCTACAAAAAAAATTGAACGACAGACATCCAGTCGATGTCACAAATTCGAATATTTAACCTTGTTAAATACTTTCTCGGATGCTAGAACGCGTGATCGATAAGGGGTCGACGAATACAGTATACGGGGAGTTGTCGATCCTATCCCCCCAGATGAACGATGAAAAAGAGTTATATGGCTGCTGAAGATAGCGATACAGGAATTAAGATTTACCTGCGAGAGATCGGGCAAATCCCGCTGTTGACTCCGGAACAGGAGATCGAGCTGGCCGCTAAGATCAAAAAGGGCGACCGCGAGGCGCGTGCGCTGATGATCCGGTCCAACTTGCGTCTGGTGGTCAAGATCGCCCACGACTACGCAAACCTTGGTCTGCCGCTGCTGGATTTGATTTCCGAAGGCAACATCGGGCTCATGAAGGCGGTGGAGCGGTTCGACCCGGCGAAGGGCGGGAAACTGAGCACTTACGCCGCATGGTGGATCAAACAGTCAATCAAGCGCGCGCTGGCAAACCAGAGCAAAACCATCCGGTTGCCGGTGCACCTTGTAGACAAAATCTCCAAGATGCGTCGGGTGTCGCTCCAGATGAGCGAAGAGCTCGGCCGCGAGCCGACCGATGACGAGCTCGGCGACGAGATCGGCATTGCGAGCGGGAAAGTTTCTCAGCTGAAGACGGTCTCGATTCGACCGGCTTCACTCGACGCACCGATCAGCGACGACGATTCGACCGAGTTCGGCGAAATCGTCGGCGACGAGGAGGCGCAGACGCCGTTTGAGCTGTTGCGTGACAAAAATCTCCGTAACGAAGTGGGCGGGCTGTTGGATGTTCTAGACGACCGCGAAAAGAAGATCATCTTCCAGCGGTTCGGCTTGGACGGCGGGAAGCCCAAGACGCTCGAAGAGGTAGGCAAGAAATTTGGTGTCACCAGAGAGCGCATTCGGCAATTGCAAAATATTGCGCTCTCCAAGCTGCGCCGTGCGCTCGCTAAGAAAGAACGCCCGGTGGATGTGGAATTACCCGTCGAAGCTTGATGATGTAGCCGCTTCCCTGTGGGGGGAGCGTGAAACTACCTGCTAAATGCGTACCAAAGTGCGCCGCTCACAGAACGGTGGCTACAATTGTTTCAGAACGTACGGTTGAATCGAATCGGCTATGGGCACGTAACGTCGTTGACGATTTCCCGAAACAAGAAACGTGACACGCTGCTCTGAGTGTGCCGCGTCCGCGCGTCATCGCTTCGGTTATTTCAGCTTGCCTTGGGTTTCTTTCGCAAGGTCCAGATGCTCCTGAACCATTTTTGCTGTATCATCCGCAAACTTCTTCAAGTCGGGATCGCTCCCACTGTTTGCTTCCTCTTTGAATTCAGCCAGGTCTTTTTCGTGGTCCTTGACCATCATGTCCATGTAGGCCTTGTCTGAAGTCCATTTACCGCTGTGCTCTTTGCTCGGGAGTTCGATCCCTTTTTTAGAAGCAATCGATTTGAGTTCATCGTTGGCTTTGCTGTGATCGGTGACCATCCGTTTGCCGAATGATTTTACGTCGTCACTTTGGGCGTTCTGTTCAGCCATCTTTCCCATCGTGACCTCCATCGTCCCGCCTTTCGCGGCTTTTTTCATGAAGGTCTTGTCCTTTGCGCTTAAGGACGAACCCTCACCGGTTGGCGTGGTTTCCGCTCTGGCCGCTCCGGCCAGGCTCATCGCCCCGATTACCAGGGCAAGGATACACAACTGCGAAATAATTCGGATTTTAGTTTTCATGGTTTCATTTGGTTGAACGGGCCGGGGACACCCCAGCTTCAATTAACAATCGAAAGCTCGGCGCTGGTTGGACGCGAAAGAATTACGCTTGCTGTCTGTGGTTTGCTGCCCCTGCTGCCCTATGACCCGGAGATATTCCGTTCGTACGAGCTTTCAACGCGCTGGGCAACGTCACGGTAGCCATAATCCACTTCGTAAATCTGCTTAATACAGACGAGGGCTTTTCCCGTATCACCCATTCGCTCGTAAATCTGGCCGAGATTGTACACGATCTCCTTCTTCATCGCGTCCATCGATGAGATTTCCTGCGATGCTTCCTCCAGTTGCTTCATGGCCAGATCGAGCATCCCGAGCTCGCTATAGCAGCAACCCAGTACGTTCATCGCTTTCAAACGGGCGTGCGGATTTTGTCGGGCGCGCTGCAGTTCCGGCACAGCCTCACGAAATCGCCCCGCATTAAAAAAGTTTTCGCCGAGTTCAAATCGGAGTTGTAGATCGGTCGGATTCCGTGCTACCCGCTCTTGCGCATCTGCGATGAGGATTTCTGCGCGGCTGAGTTTGACGGCGCGCAATTGCCCAGACTTTTCGGCGTACACTTCGTCTCGTGCACTGTATGTGGAGAGAAATTCCTCGAGCGCAGCGATCTCGCGTTCGAGACATTTGATTTTTAAATCGGAAATCTTTCGAGCCAATCCTGTGTCGGCGCCCTGAGAGAGATCAGTAGCATACTGATACCAGCGAATGGCTGACTCGAAGTCATCCTTTTGTTCGCTTAACACGCCTAGCCGACGTGCAAAATCCAGGTTTTCCGGTTCCGCCTGGTGACGCGCGTAAGTTTCGGCGATTTGTTGATCGAGCGCTTCGCCGGTGAGTCGGATTCGGCTCTGTTGTTCGAGTGAAACGGCTTCGTCCTTATCCTTTATCAGGTCGCGATAAGTTTCAGCCTGCGTCCAGCCACCTCTTTTCATGGATCCATCGGCCGAGGCGTCTTTGCCCATACGGAGCGCTTGAGCATCGAGCGGATTTATCGCCGTGATTTGATTATAGATCTCTACCTCCTGATCATGGTCTCCAAGCTGGCGATACAAGCGCCCAAGCTCGTGCAGCACCTTGACGTCGCGGGTGTTTTCCTCGAGCAGCGTCCGCAGCGCGAAGACGCCGATCTCCAGCCAGCCTGCGGCTACGGCCGCGTCTTTCAAAACCAGATTTGCCTGCCGATTGTAAGGCTCCTTTTCGAGAATTCTTTCCAGCATTTCGATAGCGCGCTTCGGATCTTTTTTAACTTCTCGCTGCACCCTCATGAGAGCGATCGGTGCCATTGAGATATTGAAAAAGCTTTTCTTTGCCGACTTAGTTTTTGTCACCTCCGCACGTCGCAGGAGTTGGCGGCCCGTGAGAAACTCGGGCTCCTGCTTGAGAATTTCCTGGAGGAGCGAAATCGCGTAACCGAAATTGCGCAGCTCAATGGCGGCCACCACTTTAAGCCAGAGCGCGCGCAGCGATTCGCTTAGTTCCTTCTCGGTTTTGACGGCCATGCTTGCAGCACAGCTTATCACAAAACCAGATGCGTGCGTCAGCCCCGCTCGAGATGGCAACTCGCGCCGGTTCGCGAAGGCTCTCGTTTATAACAAGTCCAGCTGCGGCTTTTGCGATTCCGGCATCGGCCTCGCTGATTTTCTTCCTCGCCGCTTTGGTTCTGCCTCAGCGCGACTGGAACTTTCCAAGTGGGCAAGAATTTCTTTCGCTCGGTCGAGGATTTCTTTGGGCAAGCCGGCGAGACGGGCCACCTGTATGCCGTAACTCTTGTCGGCGCCGCCGGGGATGATTTTGCGGAGAAAAATGATCTGCTCGTTCCATTCGCGCACAGCGACATTCAGATTGCAAACGCCTTTGCGGTCCTCGGCGAGTTTGATCAGCTCGTGATAATGCGTGGCAAACAGACTACGCGCTTTGATCTTGTCGTAAAGAAATTCGGCCACGCTCCACGCGATGGAAAGGCCGTCGAAAGTGGATGTGCCGCGGCCGATCTCGTCAAGAATGACTAACGAGCGGTCGGTGGCGTTGTTGATGATGTTAGCCGTTTCGTTCATCTCCACCATGAAGGTGGATTGTCCCCGGGTCAGATCGTCGCTGGCCCCCACCCTGGTGAAAATGCGATCGACTAAGCCGACCTCCGCGCTCTCCGCCGGGACAAAGCTGCCAATCTGAGCCATCAACACGATCAGCGCGACCTGGCGGATGTAGGTCGATTTACCGGCCATGTTTGGCCCTGTCACAATGGCCATGCGAATATTTTCGCCGTCCAGCTCTGTGTCGTTAGGCACAAATTTTTCGTCGACAAGATTTTGATCCAGCACCGGATGGCGCCCATCTCTGATGACGAGCCGGAGCGAATCGCTTAGCTCTGGCCGGCAATAGCGAAACAGTCGCGCGGTTTCGGCCAGCGCGCAGAGCACGTCGAGCACCGCGATCGCGTCCGCAGTCTGCTGGATTGGCTCGATCTCACGCAAGGTTTCGTCGCGCAATTTCTGGAACAATTGGTACTCGAGGTTCTGGGCGCGGTCGTCCGCGCCAAGAACTTTTGCTTCCATCTCCTTTAGCTCCGGCGTGATGAAGCGTTCGCCGCCTACAGTGGTTTGCTTCCGCGTGTAACGCGCGGGCACGTTCGCGAGATTCGATTTTGTAATTTCGATGAAGTAACCGAAGACGGAATTGTAACGGACCTTGAGTGATTTGATGCCTGTCGCCGCGATCTCGCGCTCCTGTAAATGGCTGATCCAACTCTTACCCTCGCGCGATGCTTGGCGCAGCGCGTCGAGGTCCGCATCGTGGCCGTCACGGAAAATGCCGCCCTCTTTCAGCGCGAGCGGCGGATCATCCAGCAGCGCGTTGGCAAGTTTCTCAGCGAGTGCCGGCATTTCGCGAATGGCGGTCTGCAGATAAGACGCTTGGGACAAATGCGACACATCTGCGGGCTCGGTTCCGAAGCTCAACCGGTCAATGAGTTTGCCAAGCTCACGCTTGAGCGTGGGAATTTGCTGCAGCGAAGTTTTCAAAGCGACAAGATCACGCGCGTTCCCCGAGGCTTGGCTCAGTCGTCCGGCGGCGCGCTCGATGTCCCGGATCGACTTTAACTCCGCACGAATTGATCCCAGTAGGTCCGACTCCTGCAAAAGCTGGCCGATCATTTGCTGGCGCTGCTGCAGTTCAGTGAGATCGCGCAACGGCTGCAAAATCCAACCACGCAATTTGCGTGCCCCCATGGACGTGATGGTGCGATCGAGCACACTCAGCAGACTCGCGTCGCCCGCGCCGCGCGATTCGACCAGCTCAAGGTTGGCTTGTGTGGCGGAGTCTAGCAGGACGTGATCCGCCGGCGCATCGCAGTGCAACGAAGTGAGATGGTCGATTTTGCGCCTGAGTTGATGCTTTAAATAATGCACGATCGCCCCGGCCGCAGCGACTGCCGCCGGCATCTGCGCGCACCCGAAGCCGTCGAGCGATTTGACCTTGAAATGTTCGCACAGCGTGAAGATTGCCTGTTCTGGTAAAAACGCGTAGCTGTCGTATTCGAGCGCGTGATCGATTTCCCCTGCCTGCGGTTTCTGTTCCGAGCTGACCAACAATTCAGCGGGCGAAACGCGCGCGATTTCATCGTGCAGCGATCGTTGGTCCTGCGCCTGGGTCAATCGGAAGTCACCCGTGCTGAGATCCGCGTATGCGAAACCGAATTCATCGCCATCGGCATAGATCGCGCCGAGATAATTCGCGCGCTTCGCATCGAGCCAGCTCAATTCGCTTACCGTTCCCGCGCTGATGATTTGCGTGACTTCCCGATCGACAATCTTGCGGCCAGGCTGCGGCTCACTCATCTGATCACAAACAGCGACGCGGCGTCCGGCGTTGATTAGCCTGCGAATGTACCCCTGCGCAGCATGATACGGCACACCGCACATCGGCACGCCGTTGCGCTTGGTCAGCGCCACGTTCAACAGGGCCGACGCCTCTTTCGCGTCATCGAAAAACATCTCGTAGAAATCGCCGAGCCGAAAAAGTAAAAGCGTGTCCGGAGGAATGCTTTTCCGCAGCCGCTGGTACTGCTGCATCATCGGAGTAAGCGCGTCCTGCATAATGAAGTTTACGCTGCCAGCCTTAATTGAACGTCAACAGACGAGCGGCGTGTGATTTTTTATTGGAAATAGGATTAAATACAATCGCGAATGCGCCGCGGAGCCCTCCTGGGACAGCGATGCTGGCCAACAGGCGAAACATTTACACGAAATCAACGTCAAAAGAGCTGATTTGGGTGGATTTGACGGGCAGGTCTCCGCCGAGTACTCTCCCGCTCACTGATTTACGGTATTTTCTAAAGCGAGGGGAGTGATTATTGATGCCAGAAGTGATTGTGCGCAAAGGTGAACCGGTCGACCGCGCATTGAAACGGCTGAAAAACAAGCTGGACTCCGAGGGCATTCTCGAGGAAGTCCGCCGTTTGCGCGCGTTCGAGACGCCTTCGCAAAAGCATCGCCGCAAGGCGAGAGCCAACGCCAAGCGCGCCCGAATGAAGTTTCGATTCAATTCCTGAGACGGTTACAAAAGTTACAACGGTTACAGAGGGTTAGATTTGGGAGAATCGTTGTAACGATGTAACCGTTTTAATGCATTCAACGAGCAAAAAGCTCTCTGATCGCTTGTACTAACCCATCGATGTCGTGTCGGCGCGCTTCCACATCGACCTCGAGTCCTTGATCGCGCACGGTCTTTGACGTGATCGGGCCGATGCTGGCGATGCGCATTCCTTTCGGCCACGGCAGGCCGAGGGCGAGAAAATTTTCGACTGTTGACGAACTCGTAAACGTGATCAGGTCGGCGCCACCGTGAGCGAGTTGCCGCTGCGCGCCGCTGGTGTCCCGCGTTTCGGGCACCGTCCGGTACGCGGATGCTTCGTCCACAATCGCTCCTGCGGCCGAGAGTTCTTTGGGCAAAACGTCGCGCGCCTTCTCAGCGCGCACCACAAGGATGCGCTCGTTTTCGATGCTTCCCTGTTTCTTGAATTCGCGTACCACCGCTTCGGCGACGAATTCTTCCGGCTGAAGATCGACGTGCAGGTGAAAATCTTTCACGCGTTGCGCCGTGGCAGGCCCAATCGCGGCGATGCGTACTCCGCCGATTTCACGGGCGTCATCGTAAAGCTTGAAGAAAATATCGAAGAACGCTTCGACGCCGTTCGCGCTCGTGAACACGATCCAATCGTAGGTGTGCGCATCCTGCACCAGTTCCGCAAACTCTCGCAAGTTGCTCGGCGGCTCGATCCGAATCGTGGGCAGTTCGATGACGTGCGCGCCAAGGGCGCGGAGTTTGTTGCTTAGCGCGCTCGCCTGCTTTCGTGTTCGGGTGACAACAATTCTCTTTCCGAGGAGCGGACGCTTCTCGAACCAGTTTAGCTTGTCGCGCAACGATACGACATCGCCAAACACCCCCACCGCGGGCGCTTCAAAATTCTTCGCTGCAACTTTTTGAGCAATATCCGAAAGCGTGCCTGTGAGCGTTTCCTGTTGGCCCGTCGTTGCCCAACGAACCAGTGCCACCGGCAAATCGCCGCGCACGCCGTGCTTCATCATTTCGCTTGTGACGGCTCCGAGGTGCTCCACGCCCATAAGCATCACTTGTGTGCCGCCAAGTTTCGCCAGCGCCGCATAATCTATCGCGCTTTCCGTTTTAGTTGGATCTTCGTGGCCGGTGAAGAATGTCACGTGCGAGTTATGTGCACGGTGCGTCATTGGGATACCTGCGTAGGCCGGTCCGGCGATAGCCGAAGTGATTCCGGGTATAATTTCAAAGGGGATTGCCGCTGTGGCGATTTCCTGCGCTTCTTCTGCGCCCCGGCCAAACACGAATGGATCGCCGCCTTTTAACCGAACGACCTGTTTTCCTTCGCGGGCTTTGTCGATCAGCAGCGAAGTGATTTCCTGCTGCGTCCTGCTTTCGCCGGGTTGTTTCCCGGCATAAATGATTTCTGCATCGTCCCGTGCCCAGCCGAGCATGTCCGGATTTGCTAAATGATCGTAAACGATCACGTCTGCGTTTTCGATGCACTCCTTTGCACGCAACGTGACCAAGCCGAGATCACCTGGCCCGGCGCCAACCAAATAGACCTTCCCGGTTTTATTGGCGCCTTTACTCATGCTCTTTCGTTTGCCTGATCCTTCGCAACAGTTCTGCCGCCAAAGTGTAGCCTTCGTCGCAACCACCCTCCACCTCGGCTTGTCGCGGCAACGGCGATTCGCCTTCGAACAGTTGCGCGCGCAGTTTCATCTTCCCATTGCTAATCGTCGCATTCACGCCGACTGGAAAATTGCAATCACCGTGCAGCCGACTCAGAAATTCTCGCTCTGCCTTCAGACAAAGCAACGTTTCGGGATCGTTTGCTGACTCGAGAAGCGCTTTTGTGCTTTGATCATCAGCACGAATTTGGAGAGCAATGATTCCCTGACCACCCGCTGGTAGAAAAATTTCGTGGGAAAGAATCTCAAGAAAGAATTGTGCGGCTTCGCAGCCGATTTCGGAGGGAGTTGGCGAAAAGCCCAGACGCTCTAGTCCCGCGCGAGCTAACACAACCCCGTCCCACTCATTCTCGGCGAGTTTGCGCAAGCGGGTTGGTACGTTCCCGCGAAGATCAACCACCTTGAGGTCTGCGCGATTCCAATGCAGTTGACGCTGCCTTCGTACGCTGCCCGTAGCCACTGTCGCGCCATAGGGAACTGAAGCGAGACCGCCCGAGTGTTTGGAAATTAGCACGTCATTGATTGGCGCCCGAGGAAGAACTGCTGCGATTTGTGCTCGGGGGCTGGTTTCACTCGGCAGGTCCTTCGCGCTGTGGACTGCAACATCCACCTCCCCGGCGAGAAGCGCTCGTTCGATTTCCGCCGTGAACAACCCTTTTCGACCGGCGTTGAGGTCGACAACTTTGGCGTTATCCCCGCGTGTCACGATGATTTTGGTCTCGATCGCGACGCTCGGATTCGCGCTTCGAATTGCCTTCTCAACCAGAAGAGTCTGTGCGCGCGCAAGCTCGCTGCCCCGCGTCCCGAGGGTGATCTTTGCAATCATCGCGGGAATGTAACGCGCGATACTTTGCGGGGGAAGCGACGAGCTTGCTCCTATAGCTCCGAAGCGCGGAGCGGATTTTCGCTGAGAGAGGAATGCTCGGTCGCCTGCGAGAGACGATTCAATCCTCTTGAGATCGAATCGAAAAATTCAGTGACATGATCGGCAATGATCGCTTCGGCGGCTGCGACCTGCTGTTGTCGAAGTGCAAGCGATTGTTCCGCGACAGAACGTATGGAATCGATGTCGTAAAGATAAACGCCTTGCATCTCATTTACCCTGGGATCGACGTCCCGCGGCACGGCGACATCGATGATGAAGAGCGAACGATCCATGCGCTGCCACAACATCGGCGCCAGTATCTCAGATGTCAGCAACGGCGTCTCCGATGCTGTTGACGTGAGCAGAATGTCGATCTCCCGACACTGCGCTACCCAATCATCGAACGGCACGGGGCGCCCGCCTACGGCTTGCGCCAGATCGCCCGCGCGATCCAGCGAGCGATTACTAACCCGAAGATCAGTGACGCCACGCGAGACAAGTGCACGTGCCGTGCGCTCACTGGTTTCACCCGCACCGAGCACAAGCACTTTGCATTCGCTTAATTTGCCAAAAATTCGTTGAGCTAATTCGACCGCGACGGAACCGACCGACACCGCGCCGCGCGCAATGTCTGTGTGCGTGCGTACCTGTTTTGCCACACGAAACGCGCGTTGAAATAAACGATGCAAATACGGACCGACTGCTCCCGATGTTCTGGCCGATTCGTATGCCTTCTTCGCCTGTCCGAATATCTCGCTCTCGCCGACGACCATCGAGTCGAGTCCCGACGCGACCCGGAAGAGATGCTGGACACATTTGGTGTCCTCGTAACGATAAAATGGAGGCGCGTAATTGTCCCCATCGCGAGTTGTTTTTCCGATAAGACAACGTCCAATTTCGTCGGTGGAAATCCATTTGTTTGAGACTCCGTAAACCTCCACCCGATTGCATGTCGTCAGCAGCAACGCTTCGGCACAACCAGCCTGGCGTGCGATCGATTCGGCTGTAGCGTTACCCGCGAACTGCTCCCGCGTTGCGACGTTCGCGGTATGATGGCTCAACCCGATACAGAACAGGTTCATGGCAGGTGATGCAGCTCCGCGGTGAATGTGATTCCCCATAGAAGCGCCAGCGCAGCGCTGAAGCCAATAATGCATAACGTGGCGACACGTTTTGGCGCGAGCCACTTCAGATGGCGGGCTTGCAAGATTGCCGCGTAAAGCAGCCACACAGCAATTGCAGCCATCACCTGAACGCGAGGTAGTGGATGACCGGTAAAAAAGCCGCTCACGATGCCTACGGTGTAAAGGGCAAAACCCCACCACAACAGGCGCGTGATCGCAGCAAATAAGTTAGTCAGCGGCGGTAGATGATAAAACATCGAATGCAACTGATGCGTCTTCAGTTGGCGCTCCTGCACCAGGTACATCACGCCCGCGATGCAAGCGAGCGCGAACACACCATAGGCCACGAGCGACATCGATGCGTGAAATTCGAGCCAGGAATTCGCCGGGACACTTACCGGATGCCGAGTGTCGATTGGCGCGATCAGGGCAAAACCTTGCAGCAACAACACCAGCGGCGCCGTGAATGCCCCCATCAGCGAAAGCCGATAGGCGGGCCCTACCAGCATGTAGACTAACGCCACCGACCAGGCGAGAAACACAAAAACCTCAAACAGGTTCGTGATGGGACAACGCCCCAACTCCCGGCCTCGAATCCACAAGAAAGCTGTCTGAAAAATAAAACCTAGTCCGATGGCCAGGAAATTGAATCGCTTCGGGCGGAACACTCCCGTACGCAACTCGATGACGGTGTGCACAACCGCCGCGAGAAAACAGAATGTCGACGCAATGAGAAAATAACGTTCCACTGGGACGCCTTATTTTAGGTTGCCGGTCCCAGTTGGCAATTCTGGAATAGTGCCCACCTACAATGAGACCGGGGATAAGTTGCGCAAATCCAAAAGGTCAGTGGCACCTCCAGCTGACGAAATCGGCACCCGAATTGGGCGCCCATCAGTTTCATGAGCAGTGAGTGGTGAGAGCGGGGAAAGTTTTTTCCGGTCTACTGCACCTTGTGCTCTTCCTCCCGGACCTCGTTTCAGTAACATCGGTTCACACGTCGACTCCCAGGCGAGACACCGCGCGCTTTCGACCCGGGCAAATAGCTGTCGGCCGCAGCCTGGCTGGCATACGGCCGGGAGCCTAACGATCGTTATCTGGTAATTGTCGCCTTATTGAATTTTATCGATGTTGACGGTCGCGTTGTCCCTCGCCGCAATTGACGTTTCACGGCAGCCCGCTAGCATTCGCGGCAATGGCCTCAATGGTTGAAAAACTCCGCGCTGCCGTCCGCGATGTGCCCGATTTTCCGAAGAAGGGCGTTGTGTTTAAAGACATCACGCCGGTGTTGAATGATCCCGTTTTGTTCCGCGCGTCTATTGATTTGTTCCTCGAGCGGTGCCGCGGGAAGAGAGTCGACAAGATCGTCGCCATTGACGCACGCGGTTTTCTGTTCGGATCGACCGTGGCATACGAACTTGGCCTTGGCTTCGTTCCGATCCGGAAACGTGGCAAACTCCCCTACAGAACTGATACCGCGAAGTACTCGCTGGAGTACGGCGAGGCGGAAATGGAAATGCACACCGACGCGGTAAGAAAAGGCGAGCGCGTTGTGCTGGTGGATGATTTGCTCGCGACTGGTGGAACTTCGGCTGCCGCAGCGGCGCTTATCCGAAACGCGGGTGCGGATCTGGTCGAGGCGCAATTTTTGATTGAGCTGGAATTTCTCGAAGGCCGAAAGCGACTCGAGCCGACGCCGGTCACGGCGTTTCTCAAGTACTGACGTAATAGATGCGGTGCAGGTCAGGGCGTGTGCCGGCTCGCGTTTCCGGCGCTACGCAGATTTTGGCTTTTGGATTTGCGATTCTAAATTGTCCCGCAAAACAAGAGGCGATGAAAGCATCTCGAGAACTGGAGAAGGTTTTGGCACATGCCGAAAGCCGTCTCGCGTCTACAGGCACGCGGCGCCCTACTGAAGTCCTCCCGTTATACAAAAAATTTCTGAAGGTTGAAGAGCACCGGTTGCGCCTGAGGCATCAGGCTGGTGGAGGCGGACGCGAGATTTGCGCGCGTCGAGCGGAATTGGTTGATGTATTACTGCGATATGTCTTTGGCGCTGCATCGTCCGCAACGGCTCGTGGAAATGGCGGGCCTGAGATGCCACTGGCGCTGATTGCTCTTGGCGGATATGGCCGGGGCGAACTCAACCCGTTCAGCGACGTTGACGTTATGCTGTTGCATCAGCAGCGCGCCGAAGTTTCGCCGCACTTGGAGGAGATGGTGAACCAGATCCTGTATCTGTTGTGGGACAGCGGGTTCAAAGTTGGACACTCCACGCGTTCGATCAAAGAAGCCATTGCACAGGCCAACAGCGACACGCGCACAAAGACTGCCATGCTGGAGGCGCGGTTTCTCGCCGGCAACGCCGAGCTGGCGACAGAATTTCGGGAACAATTTCGTTCTAAATGCGTCGTAGGACGTGAACGCAACTACGTCGCGCTGCGCATGGAGGATCAAGTCGCCCGGCACAAAAAATTCGGCGACAGCGTTTATCTGCAAGAGCCGAATTTGAAGAGCGGCTGTGGCGGACTGCGCGACTATCAAAATCTGCTTTGGATTACATACTTCAAAGACGGTTCGCTGAGCACAAACCAACTCGTCGGGAAAGACTGGCTGAGCGAAAGCGACCAGCGCCGAATTGAGCGTGCGTACGATTTTCTTCTGCGCTTGCGCACAGACTTACATTACGCGACCGGGCGCGCCACCGACATACTGCACATGAATTTGCAGGAACAAGTCGCAACGCGGCTCGGGTATTCACCGCGAAAAGGCCAGCTTCGTAGCGAGGCGCTCATGCGGGACTGCTATAACCACACGCGAAATATTCTGCGGGTGACGGAGCGAATCACGGAACAATTCGTGAGCGGACATGTTACGAGCAAAACGCGCGCTCTTTTCAGTTTTCTTCCGTTAACACGAGGCCACAAAACTCCGATTGGTGATTCCTTCTTTGTTCGAAACAAACAACTCCACACGGCGCGGCGCGATGTTTTTCGCAACGACCCCGAGCAGATGATGCGCGCATTTCAACTGGCGCAGGAGCGTGAGATCGATCTCAGCCCGGAACTGGAAGACTTGTTGAGCAGAAGCCTCCGCCATGTAACACGAACTTATCAGTATGCGCGCCGACCGCGTCTGATCTTCACATCGATTCTGTCACAGAAAGGCAGAGTTGGTCGCATCATGCGGATGATGCACCGGGCGGATTTTCTCGGCCGCTACATTCCCGAATTTGGCCAACTCACGTGCCTTGTGCAGCACGAGTTCTTGCACCGGTATACTGCCGACGAGCACACGCTGGTGTGCATCGACAAACTTGATGCATTAGCGGAGACCGATGATCCGAAGCTGATTCATTATCGCAAGTTGTTTGAACAACTCGCGGACCCACTGGTTCTGTATCTCGCGCTTCTCCTGCACGACAGCGGCAAGGCCGTAGGCCGCCCACACTCCGAAGCCAGCGCGCTGTTCGCCCAGCGCGTGGCAGCCCGTTTGCAACTGTCCTCCGAGCAGCGGAAATCGCTGATACGGCTCGTCGATCATCACCTCACGTTGTCCACAATGGCTCAGCAACGGAACCTCGATGATCCCGCAACAGTCACGGAATTTGCGCAGATTGTGAAAGACCAGAAAAACCTCGACTCGCTCATGTTGCTTACTCTCGCTGACGGCCAGGGCACGAGCGCCGACGCATGGTCGGACTGGAAGGAATCGCTGGTGTGGCAATTGTTTCACCAGACCTCGCGTTACCTCGCCGACCGAAAGTCTTATTACGAACAAACCAGAATCGCGCGAGAAAGCCTGCGCGCCTCTGTCGTCAAGAATCTTCCACCGGACTACGCGGAGGAAATTGAAGTGCATTTCGAATACATGCCCGATCATTACTTCCGCGCGACTGGCGTGCCGGAGATCATCGAACACGTGAAGTTGTTTCGCTCTTTTGTGGAGAACGTTTCCCGCACGAAAGAGTCTCCGCTCGCTCCGGCAGTGAAATGGAAGATCGTGCCCGAGCAGGGCCACACGGTAATGACGTTCTGCACATGGGAGCGCGAACGGCTCCTGGCAAAAATAGCCGGCTCAGTTTCCGTCGTGCCCCTAAACATTTTAAGCGCCGATGTTTTTCCGCGCGGCGACAACACGGTAATGGGCGTTTTCCGCGTGTGCGACACGAAAGCGCAGCCGGTTTCCAACCAGCGCGATTTTGCGCTTGTCGAGCAAACGTTACGCCAAGCATTCGAGGACGAGAACTTCGACTTCCTCCCATCAATCGAAAAAGCGAAGCGCTCGAGCCGGCGCGCCACCGTGGGAATTGAATTTCCTACTCGCATCGCGATCGACAACAAAACGCATCCGACTTACACGCTCGTTGAGTTTCAAGCCCCGGACCGGATTGGTCTGCTATATGATGTGCTGAGCTGTCTCGATCGCGAAAATGTCCTGGTGCCGCTCTATCGAATTAATACCCAGGCCGGCGCGGCGATCGACACATTGTACGTGGTGGACGGCTCCAGCCATGCCAAGATCACCGATTCGCAGCGGATCCGGATCCTTCAGCAGCATTTGAAGGATACGATCCTGCGGGGCTTGGCGAAACCGTAGAGAAAACACGAGCGTTTTCCCGCTTTGCTGCGAACTCTTTTGATCCCATGAACGTTCTGATTCTCGCTGCGGGATACGCAACCCGGCTTTACCCGCTGACGCTGAACAAAGCGAAACCGCTGCTCGCGGTCGGTGGCAAACCGATTATCGAATGGCTGGTGGACAATCTTTCTGGCATTCCCGATTTGGAAACGATTTACGTCGTGACCAACGACAAATTCGCCGCAGACTTCCATGCGTGGAGTCAGAGCTATCAAAAACGCCATCCCGAATTCAAGTTCAAGGTCGTTAATGACGGTTCCACGAGCGATGACGACAAGCTGGGCGCAATTGGAGACATCGATTTTGTTGTCACGCATGAGAACCTTTCTCAGACCAGCCTGTTAGTCGCCGCCGGCGACAATTTGTTCACCAATTCGCTGGCAGATTTCGTGGCGAACGCGAGGAACACCGAAGTGACTGTGGCGGTTTACGACGTTGGCGACTCCGAAGCAATCAAGAAGTACGGCAACGTCACCGTTGATGCCGAAGGAATCATCACCCGGTTTGAGGAAAAACCGCCAAAGCCGCAGGGAACACTCGCCGCGATCGCCCTATATTATTATTCGCCTGCGATCCTTTCGCTTTTGAGAACGTATCTGGCTGGCGGGAATAATGCGGATCAGCCCGGCCGTTTTGTACAATGGCTCTTCACCCGCAAACCGGTGAAGACCTTCCAGATCAAAGGTCAATGGCTCGACATCGGAAGCAAAGAAACCCTCAAGAACGCCGACAAAAGGCTGGCTGCCAATGTTCGTCGAATCGAAGACTCACAGTAACCGTTAACGAATTACACCGTTTAGGTTTCGTTATTTCAGCCTTCCTTCATCGAACTCAATCAGATCGAAATAAGTCCGAATATCTTTACGTCCATCGCCGCCGGCTTCTTTGAGAAAATGTAGGAAACGCGCTTTTTTTGCGGCCGTATCGGGATGGCGTGAAACCATGGCTTCGTTCCATTGATCGATCGCTTCCGGCGAATGTTGCTCTCCATTTCTCTGCACCCAAGCGAGAATTGCGTGGTCGTCATCCAGCTTGTTGGCGATTTCTTCAAACGCCTCCCCGTCGATTTTGAGAAATGCGAGTAAATGCTTGTCGAACCCGACGGTTTTGTAGTTGTAACCGTCGAGCAAGCCTTTGCGGTGCAGCCTTGCCTTGTCAATTAAACGCGGCAGATGAACATAACTGCCGAGTTTCTGGTAAGGACTGCGTGGATGCAGTCTTCGCATGAAGCTGATCGTTGCTATGTGGCCGGCAACGGCCGCGCTACGGCATCTTGAAAACTGGACTCCGTCGGGCGCGAAACTGTCGGCTCTTGTTTCGCGAGCAGTTCTCCTTGTGCCAGGCCGATCTGCCCGATTGCGAGTTGACCGGAAAACATCCCGCCTTTCTCGACGCTAATCGCCCTTGCTGTGACATCGCCCTCCAGCGAACCCTTTCTATGGACGGTCACGGATTGAGCGATGATTTCTCCAGACATCCTGCCTTTAATTTCGACGTGCTCCGCGCGCACCGTCCGAAAACAGTGAACGTCAGCTTTGCGATCAACGACTACGTGCCGGCCGCTGATGCGGCCGGGGATTTTCCCTGAATAGTTAATTGTCGCGGTATCGCAATGCAGATTGCCGCGCAGCCTGCCTTCGATCAAAGCGGATTGGCACTCCACGCTACTGCTGGCAAGATCACCTTTGCCGGAAAGATGTACATTGCCGCGCGTGCGAATGCTTCGACTGAACCCGCTGGTGATTTTGTAATCGCGCAAATCAATATGCGCGCTGCAGGACGGACAGATTGTCGACGTCGCGGCGCCAGAAACCTGCTGCTTGCGTTTACATTCGAAACACTCGACGACAGAACTGGTTTGCCGCTTCCAAAAATCCTCGAGTTTGCCAAAGATAGATGAGGAAGTCTCCGGTGCAGGCGCTTCTTCGGTCGTCCGCAGCTTCAGGGCCGGCTTCGGTGCGAACGGAGTAAAAGAGCGGCCGCACTGGCGGCAGATCGAACTCTTGGCGGCCGCGTACTCCATCTGCTTGAAGCCACAATGCGGACATTCCGCACTGACTTTTGCAGGCGATGGATTGGCCACTGTATACTTGCCGAAACCTTTCTTTTACGCTCGCGCTCCGAATGCCGCCTTGATCGGCTCGCTGGACCGCACAACTTCAGGGCGCGGCGCAGCCTTTGCAGAAATAGCTCCGGTGGTAACTTCGGATTTCCCGATAAAGGTTGCCCCTTCTTCAATCACTAGACGCGCTGCTTTGAGATCTCCCTGCAACACGCATTTGGATTTCAGTTCGCAACGCTCGCTAACGGTTATATTGCCGTGCACCTTGCCGTAGACGCTGATCGATTTGGTTTTGATCTCACCCCGAATCTCAGCGTTTTCACCGACTGTCAAAACGCCGTCTGAGTTGATGTCGCCTTCGACTTTGCCGTCAATGAGCAGTTCTTTTTGGAACTTGATCGAGCCTTTGATTTCGACATCGCTCGAGAGGATGTCTTTGCCTCCGTGGTCTGCCATAGGATTAGGTTTTGGATTAGGATTATCGATTATGGTTGGTTTTGCTGGTGCCTCTTCGCGACTCGCAAGATGACTATTCTCATCTGGAACCGGATTCCGCGGTTCTTCTCGAATCGGCGGCGCCGGCCTTTGCGGGACGAATCTTTTAAGCATCTGGTAGTAATGTGACACTCGCCGATGCCTGTCAACGGATTCTCTCTTATCAGTGAAAGGTTTTTTATCGATTTATCGTTCCACACTCACCCGGTAGAGCTTGCATGCCGGAGTTTGTGCGGAAAAAATGAGGAACGGTGGCGCTCGGCTAGGCGTTCGATCTAGAATGCGACAGAGCGGTTGCAACGGACGTGGCTCGTCCAGGATGGCGGCGGAATTTTCTGCCACGCGGTCGGAATCGTAGGCGAAAACCCATGCCACGTGGCGTTTCTCAAGAATCTCGCGTGCATTTTGCAAATTCTCCGAAAGAAAAAATCGCGCGCTCTCCTCGATCCCGTTAAGACTTTCATGCGAGCTTCCCGCGACGCCAGGCTGCCCCGACCAATAAGCAATCGACGGCGAAAGCCACCACGGTGCGAGAAACGGATGCATCTCGGGCGATCGCAAACTGAGCGCAAGATCGCGAATCTGCGCCGATTCAATCCGTCGTTCCACCCGGTTAACCAATTGCGCTTCGGTCGGCCAGAGCCGTTCATCCCAGTCTCGCAAAATCGGAAACATCGACAATACGAACGCGATCCAGACTGCGACGCCTGATTTGATCGGCGCAAGCAACGCCGGAAGCGCCAGCGCAAAAATCAAAACAAAAAAATATCCCCAGCGCGCCTGCCAGATGGTCAGGAAGTAGGTCACGATCAAGAGCACACAGATTACTACTAAGGCTTGTAGCCCCTGCGCGTCGTCTTTTCGCGTTCGAACACTCAGCCAGATGAAAATGGGCGTGATCACCAGGAGATACCCGCACCAGTTCAACCAGACTGGATTCATCGGTGAAACCTGCGCGAGTTCACCGATCGTACTGGCCCAATTTTTCAAATGACCATTGGACTGAAGGATCGCGAACGGAAGGTGCCGCTCGACTGCGAATGCAATGGCAATTATCGCCGCGAACAAAATCCATCCCGCGCGACGATCACGCGCAAAAACCGCGTGGCGATTCAACACAAGTGCCGTGGCCATCACTATCAGAAACAGCACAAGCGGCTCGTAAGCCGAAACCCAGATCGCCAGCGCCCAGGTGGCAGCGCTCGTCAGCCGCCACGCGCTCGCCACATTGGTCGGTTGCAGAGTTTGCGAACTCCAGCCTGCACAAATCGCGATCTCGACCAGCAGAATTAGCAACGATTGATGATCAGGCCTGCCAAGCTCCGTGCCGTGAACGAGGATGGGGCTGATCGCATACAAAATCAGCAGTACCCAGCGATACCGGAACTTCATTCGGCGCGACCACCACCAGAGAAACCAGCCTCCAAGTAGCGCGAGCAATGGCGAAACAAACGCACCCGCCAAATCGAGTGCATGTGCTGTGAACGGATTTAGCAAAAACGACAGTGCGACGATGAGATAATCCAGCGGAGCAGTCGTGTGCGAGGTCGTCCCATGCGGAAAATTCTCAAACGCATGATGCCGGATGATTAGCCCCGGCTTTGCGCTGATCATCTGCGCGCGTGTCATCCGCGCGTAACAATCCCCGTCGACGAAGTAAACATTCCCAGCGACAAAAACGTCCTGATAATTCACGCACCGCGTCGTCACGATTAAGACGGTGAGAAGCCCGATCTCAAAAACGATCAGCGCAAAACGTCCGATGCGTTGCACAGGATCGACAATTGCAAATCGACGATCAAAAATCGAAAATTAAAATGGGCCCGCCAGGATTCGAACCTGGGACCAAGGGATTATGAGTCCCCTGCTCTAACCGCTGAGCTACAGGCCCGTATGTACTGAAAAATAAATCATGTGAATCGCGAATGACCAAGGCCGAAAGCATTCGGGACTGACTCCCAAGGCAGATTGCGTTTCGTGAATTGAAGAGTTATCCGAAAGCTTCGCCTTAGCTAGAGTCGCCAGTTCACCCGTCCATCGAAAACAAACAGTGGACCACCGTTTGTACCGGTTGTCGTTAACAGATATCGACTCGGAGTGCGTCACCTGCGGTGACGATAGCGCCTCTTACAACAACCACCTACGAATCGGATGGCTAATCTTTAGACACCAGGCAACGATGCGGCCCCTTCTTGAAGGAGAGCGTCGAGCTTGTTCAAGTCGATCGGTTTTACCAGGTGATGCTGGAAACCTACCTCGCGGCTTTTGCGAATATCTTGTTCCATTCCGAAACCGGTAAGAGCAATTCCAAGAGGCGGTCTTGAGGCCAGCTTCTGTATCAGATCGATTCCATTCCCATCGGGTAACCCCAAGTCGCTGATGAGCACGTCAAATTTGTCTTTGGCGCTGAGTTCAAGGGCGGACTGAAAAGTGAGCGCCGATTGCACGTGGTAACCTCGCCGCCGAAGCAGACTCGTAAGTGAGCGGTTGGTGTCTTCGTGATCTTCGACCAGAAGAATCCGCATGGGCTGGCGTTCCGCAAACCTCGGCGACAGCGCCGGCGCGATTTGAGGTTCCACCTTTTCGCACGTGGCAAAAACCAACGCGAACCTCGAGCCTTTGTTTCGGCCGGCACTTTGCCCAGTAATCGTTCCTTTATGTGCTTCAACGAGAGTTTTGCTGATCGCAAGCCCAAGACCCAGCCCTCCTGATTGAGTTCGGCCGCCTTGTTCGAACGCATCAAAAATTTTTGGCAGCGCCTCCGGCTCAATTCCCATACCGGTATCTGCAATCTCCACGCGCAATTTTTCGTCTGGATCGTTGGTCGTCGTAATTGTGATTTGCCCGTTCGGCGGCGTAAATTTGACCGCGTTATTGATCAGATTCCAAAAGATCTGTTGTAGTCGCGCCGGATCTGCGCGCATATGCACCTTTTGCGCGCCGAGATTAAGGGACGGCGTTAAATGTTTTCGATCGATTTCCGGCTGACAGATTTCGAGCGCGCTTTGCAACAGTGTATGCGCATCAACCACTTCAAAGTTCAGCTGCACTTTGCCGCGATCGATACGCGTCAGATCCAGCAAATCGTCGATGAGTCGTGCTTCCAATTCCACATTGCGACGAATCATCTGTAACGATTCGCGAACGTCTTCGCGGACGTCCGGCTCATTCTCCAGCTCGAGAGCAGTAGCGAGCACGGGCGTGAGAGGCGTGCGCAACTCGTGACTCAGCATGGCCAGAAATTGATCTTTGGCGAGATTCGAGCGTGCCTTCTCTTCCAGCTCCAGATTGGTTTTTTGTAGCTCAGTGGCCAGCGATTGCGACTGCTTAAGAAGGTTTTCTGTTCGCGTGCTTGCTTCGATCGTGTTGAGCACGATGCCGATGCTCTCGGTCAGTTGATCCAGAAATGCCTGGTGTGCGGGGCTGAACCGCTCAACTGAGGAAAGTTCCATGACCGCTTTGACTTCGCCTTCGAAAACAATCGGTAACACCACGACGTTCATTGGGTGAAACTCACCGAGACCGGAGCTTATCTTTGCGTGATTGCCTGGCACTTCAGTTAAAAGGATGCGCCGCTTTTCTAAAGCCGCTTGTCCGACTAATCCTTCTCCCATTTTGAAACGGTTTTTTGCGCCATTCCCGTCGTGTTGAGCATAGGTTGCAAGTAGGTTGAGTTCAGACTCTCCGTTCGAAGCGTCGATCATGTAGAACGCACCTTGCTGCGCCGAAACCAGCGGCGCCAGCTCCGACAAAATCAGTTTTCCAACGGTAAGAAAATCGCGTTGCCCCTGGAGCATCCGGGTGAATCTCGTGAGGTTGGTCTTTAGCCAATCCTGCTCCTCGTTGCGCAGCGTTGTGTCCCTGAGATTGCGGATCATTTCGTTTATGTTGTCCTTGACGAACGCAACCTCACCTTGCGCGTCCACCTGAATTGAGCGCGTCAAATCGCCCTTGGTGACTGCGGTAGCAACATCGGCAATGGCGCGAAGCTGGGTCGTGAGATTTGCCGCGAGTCGGTTGACGTTGTCGGTCAAATCGCGCCATGTCCCCGCGGCACCCGGCACGTTTCCCTGGCCGCCGAGTTTTCCTTCTACGCCCACCTCGCGCGCGACAGTTGTGACCTGATCGGCAAACGTCGCGAGCGTATCGATCATGTTGTTGATCGTCTCGGCAAGCTTGGCGATTTCGCCTTTGGCTTCGAGGAAAAGTTTGCGCTTCAAATCGCCGTTTGCTACTGCGGTGACGACTTTGGCGATGCCGCGGACCTGATCCGTCAGGTTCGACGCCATGAAGTTAACGTTGTCGGTAAGGTCTTTCCACGTCCCAGATACGCCTTTCACTACGGCCTGCCCACCTAGCTTTCCTTCCATGCCCACCTCGCGCGCTACGCGGGTGACTTCATCGGCGAATGACGACAGTTGATCGACCATCGTGTTAACGGTGTCTTTTAATTCCAGGATTTCGCCTTTGACGTCCACGGTAATCTTCTTACCCAGATCGCCGGTGGCGACCGCAGTTGTCACAGCGGCGATATTGCGGACCTGCGCCGTTAGATTGGACGCCATGAAATTCACCGAGTCAGTCAAATCCTTCCATGTGCCGGCAACGCCCTTCACGTCGGCCTGACCGCCGAGCTTGCCTTCGGTGCCGACCTCGCGAGCGACACGCGTAACTTCCGCGGCAAACGAGCGGAGTTGATCGACCATCGTATTGATGGTGTCCTTGAGTTCGAGGATTTCACCGCGCACATCAACGGTGATCTTTTTGGACAAGTCACCCTTAGCCACAGCAGTAGTGACATTGGCAATATTGCGGACCTGGGCGGTTAGATTGGACGCCATTGAATTCACCGAATCAGTCAGGTCCTTCCATGTTCCCGCGACGCCCTCGACGGCAGCCTGGCCGCCAAGTTTTCCTTCCGTGCCGACTTCCCGCGCGACGCGCGTCACCTCCGACGCGAAGGACGAAAGCTGATCGACCATCGTGTTGATCACGTTCTTCAGTTCCAAAATTTCGCCTTTAACTTTGACCGTGATCTTCTTCGATAGATCCCCGTTGGCCACGGCCGTGGTCACGGCCGCGATATTGCGGACTTGGGAGGTGAGATTAGATGCCATCGAATTCACCGATTCGGTCAGGTCTTTCCACGTGCCTGAAACACCTTCGACTTTTGCCTGGCCACCAAGCTTTCCTTCCGTGCCGACCTCGCGCGCCACGCGCGTGACCTCTGAAGCAAACGAACGCAACTGGTCCACCATCTTGTTGATCGTGTCCTTCAACTCCAGAAGTTCGCCGCGAACATCGACAGTAATTTTTTTGGCAAGATCGCCGTTTGCCACCGCTGTGGTTACGGCGGCGATGTTTCGCACCTGCGAAGTGAGATTCGACGCCATGAGGTTCACGTTCTCGGTCAAGTCCTTCCAGGTCCCAGCAACGCCTTTGACTTTGGCCTGACCGCCGAGTTTGCCTTCGGTGCCGACTTCGCGAGCGACGCGCGTCACTTCCGAGGCGAAAGCGCCGAGCTGCCCGACCATCGCGTTTACCGTTTTGGCAGTATGTAGAAATTCACCCTTTAACGGACGGCCTTCGATTTCGGTAGCCATTGTTTGGGACAGATCTCCCTTGGCAACCGCCCCGATGACCCGCGCCATCTCGCTCGTGGGCTGAACGAGATCCCCGATCAGGTTATTGATCGATCCAATTGCGTCGGCCCAGGAATTGGTCACCTCTCCGATCGAGGCGCGCTGGGCAATCCGCCCTTCTTTGCCAACCACCCGCCCGATGCGTTCCAGTTCGCGCGTCATGCGCTCGTTCGCCTCGATCACCGCATTGAATGTGTCGGCGATCTTGCCCGGGACGCCCGTCCAATTCTCGGGCAGTCGCGCGGAAAAATCGCCGCGCTTGAACGCCATCAATGCTGAGAGCAGTTGGTCAGTGTCGAAATTATTTCCGTTAGTTTGCCCACGATTTTGTGTTCGCGTCTTTTTAGTAAGGGGAGCTCTTTTCATACTGTGGTCATTGCAAAAATGGTCTTCTAGTCGCCATTACGAAATCGAGGGGTGCTATGGAGGCGTATATTGCAACGTTCATATTCCAGTGCCTTACGGTAATCGGCCAACTAATCGCTCCAGGCCGCATTTTTTTCAGTAAACCCGCCACCATTAGGTGTAGTCGCGGAAAAAGTTCGCGGACCGGACTATGCCGCTTCCACGAAACGCAGAACAGTCTGCTCTCTTCGGATGGTAGGACTGAAGAGGTTTGGCGCTGATCAACGGGTCGCCAGTGTCCTTAAACTGCGCAAGCGAAAGCCAAAAGTGATCGCCAAAACGCCCATTATCACTGCGTACCAGGCGATAATCCAGATTAACGCCGCCGCACCAGCGAGCGGGTTCCACAAGAGAAGACTTGCGAAAATGATCGAAGCGAGGCCCATCAGAATGAGAAACCACTCGCCTTGGATCTCCCGCCGCATTTTGATTGCCAGCGCAATTTCAGTTGCACCAATCATCAAGGCCCAAGCGGCGATGTAAACGACCAACGCAAGCGCGGTTATTGCCGGAGCGTGGAAAGTAAGCAAGCCGACGATGATTCCGAGAATTCCGATGATCAGATTGAATCCCCAATCCGAATCCGAAGCATGATGCCCAATCGCGCCTACGACGCGAAAAATACCATCAATCAACACCCACGCTCCAAAGAGCAGCACAAGCGTCGCGGCAGCCATAACTGGATGAGTAAACGCGATTACTCCGAAGATAATTGCAGCGACACCCCGTAAAACTGGAATCCACCAATGACGTTTTAAGGTTTCGAGAAGCATGTAACCACTTTAGAGACAAGCCTTTCGAAAGGCAAGCGCATTCCGCGGCCGAACTGTTGCGCGCCTACCACCACTTCTACGCCGGACGACGCATTGAGTAACAGGCCACTATAGCCCGCACTTCGCGCCAGCCTCTGAAACACTGGAGCGACTTCGGAGAAGAGAGGCCAAATACGTGTCAACAGAAGGCGCGCTGGTGATTCGCGCCAGATTGGTCGGCGTTTCGAGACGCGAAAAAAGTGCGTACGCGATTTTGCTTCGCGGCACGCTCTTCTCACCGTAACCGGAGGGAACATTGCTCGACCAATACCGAACGTACTGACCGTCTGGGCGATTCTCCGTTCCCAGGAAAATCGTGGAATGTCCGTGCTCGTTTCTTCCCACCTGGCGCGACCAGAAAATTTTCATGAAATCGCCGGGCTTGGCTTGATCGATATTGTCGAAGTTGCGACCGAGCCGCAGTTCGTGAAAGAGACGCGCCGTACCTGGGCCATTTGCGTTCCAGCGGCCCCAGACGCCTTCTCCATCGCGCTGGTCGCGAATGATCAAGCGCTCAAGCGTGCCGTAGTCGAGATTAAGTTGACCACGTTCGCGCAAAGCTTCGATCGTTCGGATAAACACCAAATACGTTGCGCCCGAACAGAAACTCGGCCCCGCGGGAATGACAAAGAATTTCCCCGACTCAAAATGTGCCGAGGATTGCAGGCGAATCTTTGCAAAATGCGAAACAGAGTAACTACCGCCTTTCGGCATCTGCCTGACCTGCTCTAGAACCAGATCATTGCAATCGCCGGCGAACGAGAACTGCGACGTGACAGCAATAAATGCCGTGAGGAAACATACACAGAGCTTGTTCACCGGCGGATAAGTAAACACCGAAACGCGATCCCGCAACGGACGCGCGAAACAACACGCACCGTGTTGGCGTTGCCGCCGGACGTGTGCTAAACGAAGTGCATGCTGCGCTTCACGAAAATGAACGGCGCCGGGAACGATTTTATCCTGTTTGATAACAGGACTCGAGGCATTGATTTGGATCGCAGCCAAATCGCGCAATTGTGTGATCGGCACCGCGGCATCGGCGCCGACGGCATCCTGTTACTCGAAAGGCCAACAAACCGCGCAGATTTTCGAATGCGTTATTTCAATGCTGACGGCGGAGAAGCGGAGATGTGCGGTAACGGCGCGCGTTGCTTCGCGCGCTTTGCAAATAAAGTCGGTGGACAGAAGGGAAGAATTTCCTTTGAAACACCAGCCGGCGTGATTTCCGCAGAATTGAAAGACGATTTGGTGACCCTTCGAATGACCGAGCCCACTGCTCTGCGACTCAACGTCGACTTACCCATTGCAGCTGAAAACAAGACGGTTCACTTCATCAACAGCGGTGTCCCGCATGTCGTGATCCCCGTTTCTAAAATCGATGATGCTGATGTGCGACGCGATGGCGCAGCAATTCGCCATCACAAAATGTTTTCGCCGAATGGCGCAAACGTGAACTTCATCGAAAAGCGCGGACCCAACAAAATCGCCATCCGCACCTATGAACGCGGCGTGGAAGACGAAACGCTCGCGTGCGGGACAGGAATCGTCGCCAGCGCGCTCATTTTCGCCGCCAATGAGAAAAGCAGCAGTCCCATCACGGTACTAGCGCGGGGCGGTGACGAACTTCAGGTAGGTTTTGAGAAAGTCGAGGGAGGTTTCCGCAACGTCACGCTCACCGGTCCGGCGGAATTTGTTTTCGAGGGAACGATAGAGATTTGAACCTGACTCCTTTCTGATCTGTGTTTTATCCGTGTAAGTTTGTGGCCTAGAAAAATATGTTTCGTGGCACATTCACGGCCTTGGTCACGCCGTTTCGCGATGGCGGCATTGACGTTTCTGCATTCGAACAACTGATCGAAACACAAATCGCGGCAGGTGTCACTGGGATCGTCGCGATCGGCACGACCGGCGAATCACCAACGCTCTCTCATGGAGAACGGGAACAATTGATCGGCGTTGCAGTCGCAAAGGCGAACAAACGTTGCCTCGTGCTCGCAGGAACAGGTTCAAATTCCACACAGCATGCCATCGCCGATACGAAGCGAGCGGAGAAGCTCGGAGTGGACGCAGCGCTGCTCGTTGGACCGTATTACAACAAGCCGAGCCAGGAAGGACTCTTCCGCCATTTCAAAGCAATCGCCGACGCCACGTCGTTGCCGATCATGCTCTACAACATCCCCGGACGCTCCGGCGTGGATATCCTGCCCGAGACCGTAGCTCGTCTGGCCAAGGATTGCCGCAACATCGTGTCGATCAAAGAAGCAAGCGGTAGCGTGGAGCGCGTTGGTGAGTTGCGCCCGCATTTGCCCGATGCATTTACGATTTTGAGCGGCGACGATTCGCTCACCCTTCCGTTTATGGCCGTCGGGGCTGTCGGTGTCGTGAGCGTGGCCTCGAATTTGTTTCCATCTGAAGTGTGCGGCCTCGTGCGCGCCTGCGAATCAGGCGATTTGAAATCGGCGGAGAAATCACACAGGAAACTGCTGCTGCTGTTCAAAGATTTATTCATCGAGCCTAACCCGGTTCCTGTGAAGACAGCGCTTGGCTGGCGCGGTGCTATGTCGCCTGAAGTTCGTTTGCCGTTGTGTGAAATGAGCGAAGCGAACCAGGCGCGCCTGCGTAAAACGCTGGAAGACTTCGAATCGAAGCGATAGCTGGCTGCGCGGTGACCATGAAGAATTCTCCCGTGCGCGTGTTGCTCATCGGCGCGGCCGGACGCATGGGAAAAACTGTGCTCGATTTGGCGCAAAGCGACGGGGAAATCGAGATCGCCGCGCAATGCGATCTGGGCAATTCAATCGAACCGGCGATGAAAAATTGCGACGTAGCAATCGACTTTAGTCAGGCAGACAGCATCGATGAAATCTGCGGCGCCGCTTCACAGCATGGCAAGTCGCTCGTCATTGGAACGACCGGCCACTCTCAGCAGCAACGCAAAACGATTGAAGAGACAGCGCACTCGGTACCGATCGTTTTGGCATCGAATTTCAGCGTGGGAGTCAACGTGCTCTTTTGGCTGACGAAAAAAGCTGCCGAGTTCCTCGGCTCGGATTTCAATCCGGAAATTGTCGAAACGCATCACAAAATGAAAAAAGATGCGCCGAGCGGGACAGCCAAGACACTGGCTGAGATTTTGAAAGGCGTGCGAAGCAGCGAAATACCGATTCAATCAATTCGCGAGGGTGAAGTTGTCGGCGAGCATAGCGTAATTTTCAAAGGACCCGGCGAAACCTTGGAGCTAACGCATCACGCAGCAGATCGTGGAATTTTTGCGCGAGGCGCATTACGCGCAGCGAAATGGATCGTGGATAAACGGCCGGGAGTGTACTCGATGCAGGATGTGCTGGGGCTGTAGTTGGTTTGTCATTCTGAGCGCAGTCGAGGTTGCAACGCATCGGACGAAGTCCGCGAGGCCAGGCTTTCAATCCCGTTGCGTCGCCTTTAGATTTGAACACGGGATGTCTCGACTTCGCTCGACATGACAGAAGGAAAATGAGAACCGGAGTCGCACTCGGATCGAATATTGGCGATCGCCTCGAGAATCTGCGCGCAGCGCGAAAGGCAATTTTCGATCTCACAAATGTAAAGCCGCCGATTCTTTCCTCGGAGATTTATGAGACTGAACCAGTCGGTTGCGAACCGGGCGCCGGAAAATTTTTGAATGCTGTCGTTGAATTTGAGTATGAAGGCGATCCCCCGCGTTTGCTTGAGCAACTGATTCAGATCGAGCTAGTGCTGGGCCGCAAACGGGATCATCCACAGAATGTTTCGCGAACCATTGATATCGATCTGCTTTACTGCGGAAACCAACGGATCAACGACGAACGATTGCAACTGCCGCATCCGAGGCTGCACTTAAGAACCTTCGTGCTTCGACCGCTGGCCGATATCCGGCCGGAGTTGCTTTTATTGGGCGAGAAGAAAACTGTCAGCGACTTGCTGGCTGATTTTAAGGATTCTGGTTCAGTCGTTCGCTTTGCGGAGAGCTGGTAGATAGAGACATGCAAAACCGGCGGAGCGGCGCCGCTTTCTGCTAAGCTTGCGTTCTGAAATGGGCAGTTGATCTTGCGAGCAAGCGCAATGAAAGATTTTCGCCAGATGAAGCATCGCGGTGAGAAGATTGCCGCGCTCACGGCGTACGATTATCCCACTGCGCGTTTGCTCGATGAGAGTGGCATCGACATCATCCTCGTGGGCGACTCCGTTGGCATGGTAGTTCTGGGTTATCCGGACACTACGAATGTAACTCTGGACGAGATGCTGCATCACACGCGCGCGGCGGCGCGGGGGGTCAAACAAGCGTTGCTCGTCGCGGATATGCCAATTCACACTTACGACACCCCGGCGCAAGCCGCGGAGACCGCCAGGAAATTTGTCGAGGCCGGCGCGCAAGCGGTGAAGCTCGAAGGCGGTGTAAGTCATGTTGCACAGATCGAGGCGATCACCCAGGCGGAAATACCGTTTATGGCACACATCGGCATGCTGCCGCAAAGTGTGCGCGAGCAAGGCGGCTACCGAATCAAAGGCCGCACGCAATCGGAAGTCGAAGCATTGCTGGCGGACGCTCGTGCGGTGGAAGACGCCGGAGCATTTTCCGTGGTGCTCGAAATTGTCCTAGCCGATGTCGCTAAGCAGATCACTAATGCGATCGGCATCCCCACGATCGGGATCGGCTCGGGCGAGCATTGCGACGGACAAATTCTGGTCACGCACGATTTGATTGGATTGTTTCCCTGGTTCACCCCGAAATTTGTGTCGCCCGAAGCGCGTGTGGCCGAGGAAATACGCCACGCCGCCCGTGCTTTTATTGAGCGAACACGTAGAACTGCGGATGAAATCAAGGCTGTCTCGACTTCGCTCGACATCACACACGAGTGACGAACGCTGAGTGGCCGCCGATTTAGATTCGTGATTCCTTCGTCGTTCGGCATTCGTGCTTCGTCATCGAACTGTGGTATCTTTCCAACCGCATGAGGGCTTCCGATTTCGACGAACTCGGCCGCTTCGAGACCGAAGGTTTGCTGACGGGTAGCAAGGAACGCAACTGGCTCTGGCTCGGCTTAATTGTGTCACTGGCGATACATTTCGCGCTGTGCACTTATTTTTATCGCACACGTTTCGCTTCTGCTGACGCGGTGTTCGCCCAAAACGAGCAGACGCCGACGTTTAAGGTGAAGCGCGTTTTTGATTCGAACCTGGATAAGAGCAGTGCCGACCAAATCGATCCGGCCGCGAAACCGAACCCTGACAATACCGACGTACAATTGCCGGATGAGAAGAAATCGTTCGACAAATTGCTGCAGGAAGTTCAAGCGAGCACGGCGCTTCCAGACGACATGCGCGACGTTTTGCCCGACCAACCGAAGGTGGACCAACCGGACGTTAATTCTGTGCTGACCGAGATTGAGCGTTCCACGGCGCAAACTCTTTCCAGCGATCCAAACGCGGTGCATGAGCAATCGTTGCTGAACAATAGCTCCGTGTCCGGCCGTCCACAGCCTGCCCTGAGCGGAACCGAGCTGGCCACCAGCACGGCGATCAAGCGGCCAAACACGTTCACAAGTAAGCTGCCTGGAGATAGTGCCGGTCCGAACAAAGGACACGCACCGGGCTTCAGCGATTTGGACCAGTTGCTTGCGCAAAAAGGTCCTCTCGGGTCAGGCACGAAATTGCGTCTGCCGGACGATCAACTTTTTGAGTACGACAGCGACGTGCTACAATCGAGCGCCATCGGTCAGCTGCAAAAGCTGGGCACGCTCATCCAGCGCAATTCGAAAGCGACCTTTTCCGTCGAAGGCTACACGGATTCATTCGGCACATTCGAATACAATCTCAATCTGAGCCAGCGCCGGGCCGACAGCGTAAAGCGCTATCTGGTGGAGGCGATGCAGATCAATCCTGCGCAAATCCAAACGCGCGGATACGGTGCGACGAAATTCCGTTCGTCCCCGAGCGGCTCAATCGAAGAGCAAAGTCCCAATCGCCGCGTCGAAGTCGTGGTGCGCACAACCGAAGGGTGACGGGGAATCCTAAATTGTGGATTGTCAGATGCGAATTGAAGATCGCCAACAATTTGTAGCCACGGCCCTTTGAGCCGTCAGAGTTAAAACGGTTTGAACGGGACCGCCCACAGGCCAGTGAGATTACCAGTTTTTGATCCACTGATTTCTGTCAGCTATGCTCCCGCTAGTTGTGCCAGCGGTGCTCCAGAGATCGAATGTTGAATTATATCCGGGGGAACTTGGTCGCGGGCAACTTGGTGGCTGGCAGCTGCCTCCGCCGCTTACGCAGGCATCATAGTTTTGCCAGTCAAGGTAGTTAGCAGATAAGGTGGAATAGCCGTAGCTGTTGCGGAACGGATCACAAATGAAATTGACTGTGTAACTGACATTGTTTCCGTTCGTGGTGCGAGTGATCGAAAGCATTCCATTAGAAGAGGTTCCGTCAGTGGAAGGTGGAATCGATTTGAACATAAAGTAACTCTTCGCGCCCGCAGGTGGCTGTAGATTCGCATTAGTGTCTCCACTCAGTTGCTTATAAAGGTAGAGACTCGAGTTTTGATAGTTAGTTGGATCCCCTGAAGAACTTGCAACTAGTGCATCTGTCGTCGTGCAATCACGAACATAAATTGCATTATCCGCCTTGTAGTTTTCCAACGCCGCAGACATCGCGGCGATTTCGGTTTCTGCCCGGGCCCGAGCGCCTTTCTTCCGCGCGTAGCCAGCCGTGCTTAAAACCAATGCGCTAAGAACAACGATGATGCTGACGACGACTATTAGCTCAATTAGGGTGAAGGCGTTGTAGCGGCGATCGCAGCGATCGCGGGAGCAATTCGCTAGGCGTTCGCCACGGCGAACGCCTCTACACGTTTTGGGGGAAACTTTTTTAGTCATTCGTTATTTTGCCTTTGCCATTTCGATGAGCCGATCACTGGTTTTGCAAGCCGGTCATGATGCTGATTAGCGGCGTAAAGAGAGCCAGCACGATCGTGCCGACGACCACCGCCAGGAAGATAATCATGATTGGTTCCAGCATCGACGTGAGCGCAGCCACAGCATTGTCGACCTCATCATCATAGACGTCCGCGACCTTCAGAAGCATTTCCGGAAGTTTGCCGGTCTCTTCTCCCACGTCGACCATGCTGACCACCATCGGGGGAAACATTTTACTGGCTTCCAGCGGTTGTACGATCGATTCGCCTTCTTTCACGCTGTCGTGCACTCGTGCGATTGCCCGCGCGAGGGCGGAGTTACCCGCGGTCTCGCGAGTGATGTTTAATGCCTGCAATATCGGAACACCGCTCGTGACCAATGTTCCCAGTGTGCGCGCGAAACGGGAGATTGCCGTCTTTCGGTTCAAATTGCCGAAGAGCGGCATGCGCAGTTTGAAAGCGTCAATCGCGAGGCGCCCACCACGCGTGCGGCCGATCAATTTGTAAATGACCCCAAGCGCGACGACGACTCCGAGCAAAACCAGACCATGGTCCGTCATGGCCCCGCTAACAGCGAGAACGAACCGCGTCACGGGCGGCAGGGGTTTGTCGCCGAGCAGGTCGTGAAAAATTGCTTCGAACCGCGGCACAATGAACACGAGGAGGAAACACAGGATTCCCATCGCCATCACCATCACGATGATTGGGTACACCATCGCCGAGATCACCTTGTTCTTAATCTTCGTGGCTTTCTCCTGAAATTCGGAAAGCCGGTTGAGCACCAACTCAAGCACGCCCCCGACCTCGCCCGCTTTGATCATATTGACGTACAGATCGTTGAAGATCCTCGGATGCATGGCCAGTGAGTCGGAGAACGTGCTGCCGCTCTGCACAGAGTCGGCAACCTGTTCGGTTGTCTTTTTCATCACCTTGTCGCGTTCCTGCTTTGCTAGAACGTTTAAGCTTCTCAGTAGCGGCAAGCCGGAATCGATCAGCGTCGCCAGTTGACGGGTAAAGACCATTAGGATCTTCGACTTAACCTTTTTGCGCTGGAAAAGAACGATGCCCTTTTTCACGCGCGGTTTCGTCGTCCGCTCGACCGTTGCTGCCCGTCGGCGAGCTTCCTTTCCGTCGGAGCTGCTTATGGCCTCCTCGATGACGCTGGTTGGAAAATAACCTGCCTGACGCAGTTGACTGATTGCTGCGTTGCTTGAGACGGCTTCGAGTAATCCGGACGCTTCCTGTCCCCGGGCGTCAAGAGCTACATAGTTGAAGCGTGGCATGGGGGCGTATTCTAATTACATCAGCGGTTTATGTCGAGCATCACTGCCTCGTCATGGTTTATGTGTATTTCAGCACTTCTTCTATCGTCGTGTCGCCTGCAAAGATGCTGCGTAAGCCGTCCTGGCGCAGGGTAGTCATTCCAAGCTCGATCGCCTTTTGTTTGATCGTCACGGTCGGCGCGCGTTCGTTGATCAATTCACGAATTGGATCAGTGATCTTCAAGAGCTCGTAAATTCCTTTCCGTCCTTTGTAGCCGGTGTTGTTACACGCCTCGCAACCTTTGCCATAGAAGAATTGCTTGTCACCGATGTCGCCGCGAGAAACGCCGAGCTCCGCCAATAGAGCGTCGTTCGGCCGGTACGGCGCGCGGCAATGAGCACAGATGCTGCGCAACAATCGCTGACCAAGGACCGCCTCAAGCGTGGACGAAATGAGGAACGGTTCCACGCCCATGTCGATCAAACGCGTAATCGTACCCGGCGCATCATTGGTGTGCAGTGTCGTAAAGACCAGATGTCCGGTGAGTGACGCCTGAATTGCAATTTGCGCCGTCTCGAGATCGCGTGTCTCGCCAACCATAATGCGGTCGGGGTCCTGCCGTAGGAAGTGCCGCAACACGCGCGCAAAGGTTAAGCCGATCGCTTCGTTCACCGGTACCTGAACGATGCCTTCGAGATCGTATTCGACTGGTTCCTCCGCAGTGATGAGCTTCGAATCGATTGTGTTGATCTTGCGCAAACAGGAGTAAAGCGTCGTCGTTTTTCCCGAGCCGGTCGGTCCGGTGGCAATGAAAATTCCGTTCGGTCGCTCGATCATTTCGAGCAGGAAATTGTAGATGTAATCCGGCATCCCGAGCGCTTCGAGATCCAGGTTAACGATGCTGCGATCCAGCACGCGTAGCACGAGGCTTTCGCCAAATTGCGTCGGCAAGGTTGAAACTCGCAGATCAACGCTGCGCCCCGCGATTTGCTTTTGAATCCGGCCATCCTGCGGCAGCCGTCTCTCGGCTATGTTCATGTTCGCCATGACTTTCACGCGCGAAATCACCGGCAGCGCCAGATGCCGCGGCGGCGGCGACATCTCGTAAAGCGCACCATCGACGCGATAGCGGATTTTGAATTCGTTTTCGAATGGCTCGAAGTGAATGTCGCTCGCGCGGTCCTGGATGGCCTGATAAAGAATTAAATCCACAAAACGGATAATCGGCGTCGCGTTCGCCTCCGCTTCCACCGCAGCGTCGCCGTCGGTCTCGCGCAATTGCAGCGCTTCACCGGCTTCGCCGAGCTGCTTGAGCACTTCCTCCATGCTCGTCGTGTCGGTGCCGTAATACTGCTTGATCAGCTCCTCGATTTGCTCAGGCGGCGACACGACTACCTGAACGTCTTTGCCAAGTGCGAAGCGCAGGTCCTCAGCGATATGCAAATCAAACGGATCGACCAGCGCCACCCGCAGCGCAGTTTCGTTCATGTCAATCGGCAGCGCGCCGTGCAACCGCGCCAGGCCGCTGGGAACGAAACGCAAAATCTCCGGCGCGATCTCGCGTTCGCTCAGATCGACGAATTCCGTGCCCAGGCCGTTGGCAATCGTTTCATAAAAGCTCGGCTCATCGATAAAGCCGCCGTCGATCATCGCTTGCGCAACCGATTTTCCATTCAATTCCACCTCGCTCAACACGTCATCCGCCTGTGACGGTTGCAGTACGCGCTGCTCGACAAAAAATTCGGCGAGTTGTTTTTCAGTCATTTAAACGATGTAACAATTCACGATTTAACAATGCCGGCCTCAGCTCAGGTCGCCGACAGTGACGGAGATGACCTCGTCGGCAGAAGTCAGGCCGGCCAGGACTTTGCGCACGCCGTCTTCGCGTAACGTTCGCATCCCGAGTTCGCGTGCTCGTTGTCGAAGAACAAAGGTCGAGGTGCGCTTATTGATCATGTGTCGCACTTCGTCGTCGATCACAAAAATTTCGAATATGCCCATTCGTCCTTTGTAGCCGATCTGACGGCACAGCTCGCAGCCGACTGGCCTCATGACCTGAGCTTCTGAGAGCTGAGCAGCCTCGACCCCAAGCGCGCGCAACTCAGTGTCCGTAAGTTCACCCGGTTGTTTACAGTTGCTACACAAACGACGAATCAGCCTTTGCGCCATCACCGCGCGGACAGAGGAAGCGACGAGAAACGGTTGCACGCCCAGATCAATCAAACGCGGGACGGCAGAAGGCGCGTCATTCGTGTGCAGCGTGCTAAAAACTAGATGGCCGGTGAGACTCGCGTTGGTGGCGATGCTTGCAGTCTCGAGATCGCGAATTTCACCGATCATGATGATGTTCGGCGCCTGGCGCAGGATGGAACGTAACGCGGCTGGAAACGTCATCCCGATCTCCGTGTTCACCTGCACCTGATTGATGCCGGTCATCTGATATTCGATTGGTTCTTCGACGGTGATGATTTTGCGGTCCGGTTTGTTGATGTAATTGAGGCAGGCGTAAAGCGTGGTCGTTTTTCCCGAGCCGGTCGGTCCGGTCACCAAGACAATTCCATCCGCGAGCCGCATCAGACGCTCGAACGTTTCCTGGTCGTCAGAGAAAAATCCAAGCTCCGGCAGACCAAGCTTTAAGCTCGATTTATCGAGGATGCGTAAAACCATGCTCTCCCCATGATTACTGGGCATCGTCGAGACGCGAAGATCGATAGGTTTCTTTTTAATCCTTACCTGGATCCGGCCATCCTGCGGCAGACGTTTCTCCGCAATGCTCATCGATCCAGTCATGATCTTGAGCCGGCTGATAATGGCTGATTGCAGACGCTTCGGCGGCGATTGCATTTCCTGCAGAACCCCGTCGACGCGAAATCGGACGCGAAACTTTTTGTCCATCGGTTCCAGGTGAATGTCGCTCGAACCGGCTCGGTGCGCCTCGATCAGTAACATCGACACGAGCCGGACAATCGGCGCGTCCGCTTCATCGATTGCGCTCGCTTCCGTACCATCGCCAAGCTCCAGACCAAGGTCGATGTCCTCGCCAAGTTCCTTTTGCAGGACGTCCGCCGCTTCATCGGCGGTGCCGTAATATTTGATCAGCGCTTCCCGAATTTTTTTCGGGCTCGTGCAAACCAGCTCCAGCTCGCGTTGGAGGAGAAAACCCAAACTGTCGATCGTATCGATGTCCAACGGGTTGCCGACTGCGACTACGAGCCCGCTCTCGCCAAAAGCGACCGGGATCACTTTGAACCGCCGCGCATCTTCGCCCCGGATCTCGCCGATAACCTGTGGCGGAATGATCATCGTGGAGATATCGATCCAATCCATGTGCGCCTGCGCAGCGAGCGTGCGCGAGACGTCCACCTCCGACAGGGCGCCGTCGTTAATCAAAACCTCGAGCACGCCAGGCTCGCCGTTCAGACGCGAGCGTGCGCCATCGACTTGTTTGCGGGTGAGGAGTCCTCCGTCCTGGAGAACTCCGAGCACATAATCTTCGTTGTGTTGCACCTGGGGAAAAACGCTGCGCCCAGTCTAGCGCAAACCGGCTTTAATTCCAGCAGCGGCGGCAGAGAAATCGCGTTGAGAAACCGGAGCCTACGGGGCTCGAACCCGCAACCTCCGCCGTGACAGGGCGGCGCTCTAACCAATTGAGCTAAGGCTCCCGACGAGAAGCGAACGTTAGCGGCCTGGCGGTTTACTGCAACTCACGCGAGCAGTCCAGCCTCGCGGAATTTGCAAATTCGCCGGGAAATTCCAAGTTCCAAAATCTAAATTCCAAAGAATCTCCAATGCGCCAACAGGGTGTTTCGCGGGTTTGGATGTTGAATCTTTTCAGATCGGGTTTTCCCGGATGTTCGGAGCTTGGAAATTGCACTTTTCCGCGACGTTTAACGTCGCGGTTGGTTGAACATTTGGAGATGCGTAGCGTCGAACATTGCGAACACGCCTGATGACGGTATACTTAACTCGGTTCGGCGGATTGACCCAAACCAAATGAGCGACGAGCGCAGTGAGGGATTGCAGGGAGGGGAAGGAAACCCAGGTCCGGAAACTCTTCTCGATTCATTCGATCAATTGATCGGATCACTGCCGCCAGGCGATCCACTTCGGCGCGAATTGTTGCAGTTGCGCCCGCAGATTCTCGATCAGCAGGAAACGATGGTCGAAGCGCGCCGGATGATTGAGAAGCTTGAGGAAGTCGTCAAAAAAGTGACTTCCCCCGCGAACCGGATCGGCACGTTTCTCGGCGCCACTTCGAAGGAGACTGCGCATATCGTGGTTGGCGGCGCAGATTATTATTGCAATGTCGATCCGCGCATACCGCTCGCGAGATTGAAAAAAGGCACACGCGTGTTGGTCAACGAAGCATTCGTCATTGTCGGTGATTTGGGATTCGAGACAGCAGGCCCGGTGACAAAAATCACCGAGATCATGGGCAAAGACAGATTGCGCGTAGGCTCGGAGCACGGGTTGCATTCCATGGTGCTGCAGCGCTCCTCAGAACTTGTCCACTCCAGCTTGAAATCAGGCGACGAAGTCCGCGTTGACTCCAATTACCGCATGGCGTTGGAGATGCTCTCGAGCCCTAAATCGGACGAATATTACCTCGACACCGTGCCGGCTCTGCCGTGGGAAAAAGTCGGCGGCCAGGAAACGGCGCTGCAAGCAATCAAGGACGCGATCGAGTTGCCACTCCTGCATCCTGACCTTTTCAGTAGATTTCAACACGCTACGCCGAAAGGTTTTCTGCTTTACGGCCCGCCGGGCTGCGGCAAGACGCTCATCGGCAAGGCGACTGCATTCAATTTGACGAAGCAACTCGGCGCGAAAACCGGGACTGAGATGCGCGAATATTTCATGCACGTGAAGGGTCCCGAGATCCTCAACATGTGGGTAGGCGAATCGGAACGAATGGTGCGCGAAATCTTTGCCACCGCGCGCGAGAAACGAAAAGAGGATTTCATGCCATTCCTTTTTATCGACGAAGCCGAATCGATCCTCGGCACACGACGCGCATCGCGACACTCGAACATTCTTTCCACGCTGGTACCGATGTTCTGTTCGGAGATGGACGGAATCGATTCGCTCAATGACGTCGTGATCATTCTCGCTTCGAACCGCGCGGATCTGATTGATCCAGCAATTTTGCGTCCGGGCCGGATCGACCGAAAAATTAAAATCAATCGTCCTGACAAGGAAGGCACGCGCGAAATTTACCGCATCTATCTCACTGACAGTTTGCCATACGATGGCGTGCTCGCGAAGGAGGCTGATGGAATCGGCGCCTCCATCGAACGATTGGTCGAGCGGTTTGTTGACTGGCAATTTGCGCGCCGTGATGAAAATAAATTTTTGGAAGTGACCCTGCGCAGCGGTCGCAAAGAAACGCTTTACCGCAGCGATCTCATCAGCGGCGCGATCATCGCCTCGATCGTGGAACGCGCGAAAGCGATCGCCATCAAACGGGCCATCGGAACTCAACAGGATGAAGGAATTCGGGAAACCGACCTCCAACTCGCCTTCAACGCGGAGTACGCGGAGAACGACATTTTCCCGGCCACCGACATTACCGAGGATTGGCTCAAACTGATCGATTACGATCCGGAAAACGTCGTGAAGATTTCACCGGTTAGGCCAGTGGCGGACGGCGTGCGCACAACGTCGGTGATCTAATGCGCGTGGAAACGGTGATTCCAGACTGTAGGGGAAGCTGACGGCTTCCCGCGTATATGGCGTAACCCCCGCGGTTATCAGCAATCCGCCTGCCTTGGGAAAACTCGATTAATTATTTTGTGACGATGTGCGTGAAGGATAGACGGCAAGCTCAGCACGACAGCAGAGTAGACTAACAATGAGACGCGTCTTTGGGCTGGAGACGGAGTACGGCATCACGCTGTCTGGTGCGGAGACGGTGGATGTCGTGGCCGAATCGATCGAGTTGGTGCGCCGTTACACCGATCACGGCGCGTTGATGAAATGGGATTATGACCTCGAAGATCCGCACCTCGATGCACGCGGATTTCGCGCCCGGGAATTACTTCAGGACACCGACGAATCGGCTTACTACGAGATCGACAAACGTCGCCCACTCAGCTTCGAGGAAATAAAAAGCGACCTCGTGCTTTCAAACGGCGCGCGGTTCTACAACGATCACGCGCACCCGGAATATTCGACGCCAGAGTGCACAACTCTCCAGCAGATCGCCGCCCAGGATAAAGCTGGCGAGCGAATCCTCGCCGAATGCGCACGCCGCCGAAATCAAAAATTACCGCATGGCTACGAGGTTCGCCTTTACAAGAACAACACCGATTTTGCCGGCCACAGCTACGGTTGCCATGACAATTACCTGATGACCCGCGATATCCCGTGGGATCGGATCGTCACTGGCATCCTGCCGTTTCTTGTCACTCGCCAGATTTTCTCCGGCGCGGGGAAAATGGGGATTGAGGGCGAGAGCAGCCAGGGGGATCCGGGAATCTATCAAATTTCGCAACGCGCCGATTTTTTCAGCGTGGTGGTGAGCATCGACACGATGAATCGTCGTCCGCTGATCAACACGCGCGATGAGCCGCATGTGGATGCGAGCCGCTACCGCCGATTTCACGTGATCCTGGGCGATTCCAACATGAGCGAATGGGCCACAGCGATGAAGATTGGGACCACCGCGCTTGTGCTGGATCTGATCGAGCGTGGGGAAGCGCCACAGTTGGAAATTGCGCAACCGGTTGACACCAACAAATCGATTAGTCGCGATCAAACTTACGATTGGATCATCGAATTGAAGGACGGCCGCAAAATTTCTGCCATTGATGTGCAACGAATTTATTTGCGCGCCGCCAGCAAGCTGTGGCGCAATCCACCTGACGACGAGCATGCATGGATTTTGTGCGAATGGGAAAATGTGCTGAACGATCTCGAACGCGACCCGATGTCAACGCGAGACCGCGTCGATTGGTCCGCCAAAAAATTCCTGCTCGATGCGTTGCAGCAGGACGAGAAACTTTCCTGGAGCGATCCCTGGCTGCAATCGATCGACCTCGAGTATCACAATCTCGATCTCGACCACGGGTTGTACTACGAATTGGTCCGCAAAGGTCTGATGCGCCGCGTCACGACTGAGGACGAAATCAAGGCTGCAATCTTTAATCCGCCGGAAACCACGCGCGCGTTTTTCCGTGGCCGCGCGGTGGCGCGTTTCAACGACGAGATCTCGTCCATTCAATGGGATGAAGTCGTCTTTTCAAAGGGCGCCTACTCACACCGCGTCGCCCTGCCCGAAGCCGCGATGGACGCTCGCCTCGACGCGCTCAATCACGCAGCGCGCAACGGCAAAGATTTTTCCCAATTCATGCACGAGATCGCGCAGATTGATTGATTCAAGCTTTTCTAAATCGAAAATCGGCAATCGAAAATAGGATTACTCCCACTCAATGGTGCTCGGCGGTTTACTCGAGATATCGTAAACCACGCGATTAACGCCTTTGACTTCGTTGCAGATGCGGTTGGAAATGCGCGCGAGCAATTCGTAAGGGATACGCACCCAGTCCGCGGTCATGCCGTCCTGGCTCTCCACGATCCGCAGGGCGATCGTGTTTTCATAGGTGCGCTGATCACCCATAACGCCGACCGATTGCACCGGGAGCAAAACGGCAAATGATTGCCAGACTTTGTAATACCAGTCGGCGGCTTCCATTTCGCTTTGCACGATCGTGTCCGCCTCGCGGAGGATCGACAATCGCTCGGGCGTGACTTCTCCCAGAATCCGAACGGCGAGGCCCGGCCCAGGGAACGGCTGCCGATAAACGACTTCTTTCGGCAAACCAAGTTGCAGGCCCGCCTGGCGCACTTCGTCTTTGAACAATTGCCGCACCGGTTCAACCAGTTTGAAATGCATTTTCTCTGGCAACCCGCCGACGTTGTGATGCGATTTAATGACCTGCGCGGGGTTCCCCTCGATGGACACGCTCTCTATCACATCCGGATACAGCGTTCCTTGTGCGAGAAAGCGGAACTTGTGATCGGAAACCGGCGATCCGCCGTCAGTTTTTGCAAGATCGGCGATTGCGTCTTCGAACACGCGGATGAACTCGTTGCCGATGATTTTGCGTTTCGCCTCCGGATCGGTGACACCGCGCAGTTTCGAAAGAAATCGCTCTGACGCGTCGACGTACTTAAGTTTAATGTGAAAATTTTCGCCGAATACGCGCTGCACGATTTCTTCCTCGCGCGCGCGCAGCAGACCGTTGTTCACGAAAATGCACGTGAGCTGATCGCCGATAGCTTTGTGCAGAAGCGCGGCCGTCACTGACGAATCGACGCCGCCGCTCAAACCGAGCACGACCTTGTCGTCGCCGACTTGCTTCCGAACGCGCGCGCAAGCTTCTTCGATGAAGGAGCCCATCGTCCAGTCCATCGCGCAGTGGCAAATGTGATAGACGAAATTTTGCAGGATTTCTTTGCCTCTAGGTGTGTGCGCAACTTCGGGATGAAATTGGAGGCCGTAAAGTTTGCGTTGCGGATCCTCGACGGCTGCGAAATCGCAACCATCGGTTGTTCCGATAACGCGAAATCCTTGCGGCAACGCCGTTACTTCGTCGCCGTGGCTGTTCCAAACATCGAGGTGATTGCCTAATCCATCGAAGAGTTCCGATCGTTCCGCCATGGCCAGCACGCCGGCGCCATATTCACGTCGCCCGGTGAAAACGACGCGGCCGTCAAGATGATGCGCCATCAGCATCAGTCCGTAACAAATTCCTAATATTGGAACACCTAACGAAAAGATTCCGGGATCGACTTGAGGCGCGCCTTTGTCGTAAACGCTGGCAGGCCCCCCCGAAAGGATCAGCCCTTTGGGTTGCATTGCCGCAATTTCAGCTGCTGGTGTATCGAAGCCAATGATCTCTGAATACACCTGACATTCCCGGATCCGGCGCGCGATGACCTGCGTGTACTGTGAGCCGAAATCGAGGATGAGAATTTTCGAGTGCGTTCGGCGTTCTGAGGTCTTCACATTCTACGGATGCGTTTGCGGCACGCTATGCTCGGCCGCTGGATCGTCGGCTCCCCGGTCCATCGGGCCAAGCGTTCCCTGACCGGTGACGCCGCGCCCGAACTGCTCTTGCACTTCCTGCCCGGAGCGTTGTTCGAGCGGGTCCGCGCAGCCGCTCAACGCCAGCAATGCAATTGCCAGCGCAACTGAAACGGGCCTCATCCATTCATTTTATGAAGCGCCGATTTCATTGCAAGAAGGTTGAAGAATTGACGCAGGAAGTGGTCATTCAGAGCGGAGCGCAGCGGAGTCGAAGGGATTCCGACGCGCCACCGAAAGTAATGCAACGGGATCGAAAGCGTGGCCTCGCGGACTTCGTCCGCTGCGTTGCAGCCTCGACTTCGCTCGGAATGACAGTTTAGCGTTTCAGGGCTTTAACGACCATGATCGATCCCGAACTTTTACTCCAGGGCTACCGGCTCGGTGTTTTTCCGATGGCCATGAACGACGATTCGATTGAGTGGTTTTCGCCCGACCCGCGCGCCGTTCTGCCACTGGAAGATTTTCATGTGCCACACGCATTACGCCGTCTCGCGCGCAAAGAACCCTTTAAACTTACTATCAACAAGGCATTTTCGGCAGTAATCCAGGCGTGCGCTGAACGCGAAAATACGTGGATCAATCGCGATATCATCGACAGCTACACGCGATTGCATGAGCTTGGTCACGCTCATTCCGTCGAGGCTTGGAAAGAAAACACGCTCGCCGGTGGACTTTATGGCGTCGCAGTCGGCGGCGCGTTTTTTGGCGAATCAATGTTTCATCGCGTGACCGATGCATCCAAGATTGCGCTCCTGGCGCTCGTAGAACATTTGCGCGCCTGCGAGTTCGTCCTCCTCGACACGCAATGGCTCACGCCCCATCTCCAACAGTTTGGCGGGATCCAAATTTCGCGGAGCCATTATTTGCGCCTGTTACGGAGCGCAGTCGATTTGCCGAGGAGATTTCTGTAGCGCGTTTCGGTGTTTCCTGTAGCCACCGGCCTGGGGCCGGTCCAGTTCCGAAGTTTTTTAAAGCCCGACGGCCTTGAGGGGCATGGCTACGGATTGATAGTGCCGGAATCTCACCGATATTGCGGGTTCAAATGGTTGCTTGGATTTTAAAGAAAATTTTAGGGTCGAAAAATCAGCGCGAGCTCAAGCGTCTGATGCCGACTGTTCGCCGGATCAACGAGTTCGATGAGCAGTTCAAGAGCTTGTCGGACGACGAGTTGCGGGCAAAAACTGCGAGCTGGAAGGAAGAGTTCTCGAAGATTCCGGACCTGCAAGAGCAGTGGATGAAGCTGGATGAAATTTTGCCGGAAGCATTTGCGGTGGTGAAAAACGCCGCGCGCCGGCTCAAGGACCGGGGACACAGCTTCACGGTGTGCGATCAGCCGATGGTCTGGGACATGGTGCACTTCGACATGCAATTACTCGGCGGTATCGTTTTGCACAGGGGCCGAATCGCGGAGATGGCGACCGGCGAAGGTAAAACTTTGGTCGCAACGTTGCCGCTTTACCTGAACGCGCTCACCGGCCGCGGCGCGCATCTGGTAACGGTAAACGATTACCTGGCCCGGCGCGACGCGGAATGGATGGGGCAACTTTACAGTTTCCTCGGGCTAACGGTTGGCTGCATTCAACACGATGAGGAACCCGATCGGCGTCGCGAGCAGTACGCGATGGACATTACGTACGGCACGAACAGCGAGTTTGGCTTCGATTACCTACGCGACAACGGCATGGCCACGACGCGCGAACAACAGGTGCAGCGCGGCTATTACTACGCGATCGTCGATGAAGTCGATTCCATTCTCATCGACGAAGCGCGGACGCCACTCATCATCAGCGGCCCGGCGACAATTTCCACTCATCAATACGACAAATGGAAACCGCTGATCGAGCAGTTGGTGCGGAAGCAAAACATGCTTTGCAACCGCGTAGCGAGCGAAGCGATCGAGTTATTCGACCGATTCGATCAAGAAAAAACTCCAACTTTTACGCCGAGAGAACCGGTAGGGGAAAAGATTTCGCCGGAGGTTAAAAGACTAGCAGCGGACCTTCGTGTTCATCTCACGGAGGTAATGGGAACCGGTAAGGATGGAAAGATCACCGAAGGCGATGTTCGCAACGCCGCTTCGAGATTCAATCCTGGCATTCTCATGTTCAAGGTAAAGCTCGGTCAACCGCGCAATAAACAGCTTTTGCGGATGATGGAAGATCCGGATAAACGCCGCGCTGTCGATAAAGCTGAGCTTTCCTTTTACCAGGACACGCGCAAAGAAGAACTGTTTGCGCTTAAGGAAGAATTGTTCTTCACCATAGACGAGAAGTCGAACGAATCTGATCTCTCGGAGCAAGGCCGTAGCTTTCTCAATCCCGATGATCCGAACTCATTTGTTTTGCCGGATCTAATTAACGAATTCACCGAGATCGATCTCGACGAGACGCTTTCGCCCGAGGAGAAGGACAAGAGAAAAGCCGAGCGCCAACAACACTGCGACGCGCAGGCCGAGCGCATTCACAACATCTCGCAGCTACTTCGCGCCTACTGCCTCTTCGAGAAAGATGTCCAGTACGTCATCGAAGATAATAAGGTCGTGATTGTCGACGAATTCACTGGCCGCAAAATGCCGGGCCGACGTTGGAGCGATGGATTGCATCAGGCCGTTGAAGCGAAGGAAGGCGTCCAGATCGATCGTGAGACCCAAACATTGGCGACGATCACGATCCAAAATTATTTCCGGCTTTATCAGAAACTCGCAGGCATGACCGGCACGGCCGAGACGGAAGCGGCAGAGTTCCACGACATTTACAAACTCGACGTGAACATGATCCCGACGAATCGGCCGGTGCGGCGGACGGATAACAACGACCGCATCTACAAAACGCGCCGGGAAAAATACAACGCCGTAATTAAGGAAATCAAAGACGCTCACGCGAGGAGTCAGCCGGTGCTGGTCGGTACAGTGAGTGTGGAAGCCTCCGAGCTGCTCAGCCGAATGCTGAAACGGGAGAAAATTCCGCACAACGTGTTGAACGCAAAGTTCCACATGCAGGAAGCCGAGATCGTGGCGCGCGCCGGACAACCAGGCACGGTCACGATTTCGACCAACATGGCGGGACGCGGCACCGACATTAAGCTTGGGTCGGGCGTCATAGAAGTCGGTGGACTGATGGTCGTCGGCACCGAGCGGCATGAAGCGCGCCGAATCGATCGGCAATTACGGGGACGCTGCGCACGCCAGGGCGACCCGGGCGCATCACGGTTTTACGTGAGTTTTGAAGACGATCTGATGCGGAACTTCGGCGCTGCCGATCGCATGACAAGAATCATGGAGCGCTTCGGGCTTGAGGAAGGTCAGGAGCTTGAGCATCGCTGGCTGAACAAATCCGTTGAGACAGCGCAAAAACGGGTCGAGCAACGCAACTATCTCGTCCGAAAACGGACACTTGATTTCGACGACGTCATGAACATGCAGCGCGAAGTCGTTTACACCTGGCGCAACGAAGTCATCGATTCCGAGGAACCGCGCACGCACATTTACGAAGTGATCCATGAAGCCGTGCCGGTAAGAGTGAAAGAATATTTCGACGGCGATGAACCGAATTACACGGGACTCATCCACTGGGTAAACACGACGTTTCCACTAGGGCTGACCAAGGAGAAAGCGCAATTCGAAACCCGGACCGCCGAAGAGAACACGCAGTTTCTGATCGAAAGGATAAAGAACGCTTACGAGCGCAAATCGAGTCACGAAGAACCGACTGCCGTAAAAAGCCTGGAGCGTTACATCATTCTGAATGCGATCGATCGCCTGTGGCAGGAGCACCTTTACGGCATGGACGCGTTGCGCGAGGGCGTTTACCTCCGCGGCTACGCGCAAAAGGATCCGCTCATCGAATACAAGACCGAAGCATACGACATGTTCGTCGAATTGATGGCGAACATTAAGAATGAAGTTCTGAACAATCTGTTCCGCAGCACCTCCAATCTCCAAGCGTTCGAGAATTTCCTCGCAACGCTGCCGCAGTTCCTGCTCCGCGAAGAAGGGCCAATCGCGCCAACAGCAACTGCCGACGCGCGCATCCGCCACCCAGTTGGCGCGATGGCTGCAGTCGGTGGAGACGGCGACGGCGATGGCGACGGCGGAGTATCGATCGATCTGCCGATCCGCCGTTCATTGCCGAAGGTCGGTCGCAACGAACTTTGTCCCTGCGGCAGCGGGAAAAAATATAAGAACTGCTGCGGCCGCATCGCCTAACGAAGCGCCCGGCCAAGGCCTACAGCTTCAGTGGAGTCGCTGAGTCGTTTTACGTCGGTCACCGGCGCTTTGCAGGTGAAATTCTCGCACACGTACGCGGCTGGTTTTCCTTCAACCAGCGACATCGCACGGAGGGCTTCATTTCTTTCGCCGAGATACTTCTGCCCTTCATTCGCGTCGGCCAGAATTACAACTGTGTTTGGGAGAAAATGGCGATGCACTTCTTTGAGTAATGCTTTGGTTTCCGGCGAATTCCTCTTCCCCGCGATCACGATCTGGCGCGGCTTGCCTAACGAGTTCTCGACGGCGACGAGCATCTGCGGCATACCGCTTGGGAACTGCGAAAGTATCGTCGCGAACGCATCGATCGTTTTTTTCGCACGTTCAGCTAACTTCGGATCGTCATAGATCTGCGATAACCGCAGCAGATTCGACGCTGCGATAGAACTAGCGGCAGGCTCGGCACCGTCGTTATCGTCTTTCATCCGGACGAACACACTTTTATCCCGGCCGCTACTGCTGAAATAACCGCCGCTCTTCTCGTCGAAGAACAGACGGTCCTGTATCTCCTGCAACTGAATCGCGAACTTCAGCCATTCGACATCGAATGATGCCTCGTAAAGGTCCAGAAGGCCTTGGATCACCGTCGCGTAGTCGTCAGCGAACCCTTCGATATTGCTTCGGCCCTCCCGGTAACTGCGATACAAAATCTTGCGTGATGGATCGTACAACTTTGTCCGCACAAAACTCGCGGAACGCGTTGCGATCTCGAGATAACGCGGCTCATCGATTACTTGTGCAGCCCGAGCGTAAGCGGAGATCATCAAACCATTCCAAGCGGAAATAATTTTGTCGTCCCGATGGGGGCGCGGCCGTAGCAGTCGGATCCCAAACAACTTCTCGCGCGATTGCGTGAGCACATTCGCAATCTCCCCTTCACTTTTCTTAAAATGCCGAGCGGTCTCGGCGATCGTGTGCCGCTCGATTAAAATGTTTTTCCCGCGGAATTCATCGTGTGGATCGCTTCCTTCCGGCGCGTTGCCGTGCGCTTGGACGCCGTAATGGAAATCGAAAACCTCGGCCGAAGCACCGAGCGCATCGTCGATCTCTTTTTTCGTCCAAACATAGAATGCGCCTTCGGAGGTCTTATGTAGCGGCGCTCTGTGAGCGCCGACATCCGATTCTTGCGTAGAATCCCCTCGGCGGTCATAGACCGCCGCTACAGGAATGGGGCTGTCGGCGTCCTCGGCTGAGAAAAAGCCGCCTTCTTTCGACGTCATGTCCCGAGCGACGTAATCGAGGATGTCGCGCGCAACTGCTTCGAACTCGACGCTCACCGGCGCTTTCGCGTCCGCCTCTCCCTGGCCAGGGAGAGGATTAAGGTGAGGGTCGACTAAAATTTGGTACGCGTCGAGATAGGCGATGGCGAGCTGCGCCTGGTCGTAAAGCATTTTCTCGAAGTGCGGCACGTGCCAGTAACGATCAACCGAGTAACGATGAAACCCGCCACCGATGTGATCGTGCATTCCGCCCGCAGCCATTTTGCGCAGCGTGAATAGCGCCATGTCGAGAGCGTGTTTACCGGATTCGCTCTCGGGATCGCGTGCGTAGAATCGCGTGAGGAAATTAAGCGTGACTGGCCGTGGAAATTTCGGCGCAGTACCGAATCCGCCTTCCTTCGGATCATAACTGCGATCGATTTGACGATAGGCAGCATCTGCAACTGAGCCGTCGATTTTCCCCTCACCCGGTGCGGCTGATTGAGACTCGCGGAGCGCCTCAACGATCTTACTCCCCTGCTCCACAATTTTGTCGTGATCTTCCTTCCAGGCTGTTGCGATCCGCTCCAGCACTTTTTTGAAAGCTGGCTGACCATATCGCTCCTCCGGCGGAAAGTACGTACCGCCAACAAACGGCTTCAGGTCCGGCGTCAGCCAAACACTCATTGGCCAGCCGCCGCTGCCTGTCGTCGCTTGAACAAAGGTCATGTAAACGCGGTCAACGTCGGGACGTTCTTCGCGGTCGACCTTGATGTTGACGAATTCGCGATTCATGATCGCCGCTACTTCTTCATTCTCGAATGATTCATGCGCCATGACGTGGCACCAGTGACACGTGGAATAACCGACTGAGAGAAAGATCGGCTTGTTTTCCCTGCGCGCCTTAGCGAACGCGTCCTCGCCCCACGGATACCAATCGACGGGATTATGTGCGTGCTGAAGAAGGTAAGGCGACTTCTCCTGCGCTAGCCGGTTCGTGTGCTCGCTCATTTTTGTAGCGGGGCTCTCTGCGCGGCGGGCATCCACCGGTGTCGGGCCAGCATCGTTATGATTTGCTGTCACCAACCAAACTAACGCCAGAATGCCAAACCGGAAGCGAGTTATCATGCTGCGCCACCTTGAATCGCGGAACGATTACACCGCAAATCCGATCCAACAGTGTAACGATCTAACGAATCACGCCGTTTCGTCATTTGTCGTTGATTTGTTTTTGGGCATTCGTCATTCGTCATTTGGTGGACACGACACATCTCGTTCTTCTTTTCCTCGCGATCGGAGTAATCGCATTACTTTACTCGTCCGTCGGTCATGCGGGCGCATCGGGTTACATCGCAACGATGACGTTGTTTGGAATCGCGCCCATCGTCATTCGTCCAACTGCGCTTGTGCTTAACATTTTGGTTGCGTCCATCGGCACGTTCCAGTTTTGGCGCGCCGGGTACTTCTCGTGGAAACTGTTTTGGCCGTTCGCGCTGCTCTCCATTCCGGCAGCGTATCTCGGTGGTTATTTGCAGCCATCCGCTTCGGTCCTAAAGATTCTCATCGGTGTTGTGCTGCTGTTCTCCGCGGCGCGACTACTGGTTCACCGTAGCGATCCGCCGCAAACATCTCCTCCGTCGCAACCGGTCGCGATAAGCGTGGGCGCAGCGCTCGGATTTCTCGCAGGATTAACCGGAACGGGAGGCGGAATTTTTCTCACTCCCGTTCTGCTTTTTTGTCGCTGGGCTCACATCCGACAAGCCGCCGCAGTTTCGGCGCTGTTCATCTGGGTGAACTCGATCGCCGGGTTGGTTGGCTACTTCACAAAAGTCCGCACCATCCCTTCGCTCGGATTCATCCTCGCAGCGGCGGCAATTATTGGCGGCATTATCGGCTCGCATCTGGGGAGCAGGCGTTTTGCGGTCCGCGCAATTTCCCTTTGTCTCGCGACAGTGCTGGTTATTGCGGGAATCAAATTGGTCTTCACGCGGTAGGGCGATTGCCTTCAATCGCCCAGGCGGTTCGGGCGAACCACCCTTACCTGACGTCCAACTTCAACCTCGGTGCGGTTTCCGGTGACCACGGATTGATTGTATAATCGGACGCGAAGATGTCATCGGCGTACCGGCTCAAAAGCTTGCAAAGCGCGGCAACATCGAGCGCGTGATGCCACGGCGCGAAGTTCGCCAGATTTTTCTGCGCTAGCCGAAACAAACGCACCGCAGGAGACAAGCGCCTGCTGTGCTTCGCATGCAACGGATGCTCGAATTGCTTCTGAAGATGAACGAAGGCCCCGGCGGCTTGAATCAATCCTTTGAAATAATCCGCATCCGGCGACTTGGTGTTGAGCCAAAGCTGTTCCAGAACATCGTGCGCTTCGTAGTACCGCTGTTCGTTCCAGCAACGAAAAAACGCGCGGTAGTATGGGTGTCTTTCCACCTCTGCCAGGTCCGGGTTCACCTCTTCCCCAGTCGCTTCGGCTAACCCCTGTGAAATCCTCTCGCGTTTGTTCATCGGGAGCTTTAACTTGCTTGCGGCTCAGAGGATGAGCAAACCACGAACCACCAACTCTCCGGAGGGACTTCGTCCGCCCTCCCCTGTCCCTCGCGCCGGAAAGGCCACGCAAGGTGCGCGGGGTTTGGTATCGCGAAGATGAGTCGTCCTACTCTGGCCGTTGTGCTGGGTGCAATCGCTATTCTGATCTTCTGTTCCGCGCTTTTTTCAAGAGTGCAGACGGCACTCTCTTTGCTGAAGCCGCACCAACTGCGCCGCCTCGAAGAGAATCACGCGGGTCTGACGAATTTCATACAGCGCTTCCGCGAAAATCCGCGCCGCGTTTTGAATGTGCTGCTGCTGGGAGACGGATTAGTCAACGTGCTTTTGGTCATATTATGTCTTTTCTTTCTGTGGGAAGGCCCCCTGGCTGGGCGCGTTCCGCAATGGTTGGCCGGCATCCTGATCTTCGCCATCGTGGTGTTGCTCTGCGACCTGGTGCCGAAACTGGTGGCGCTCGCTGCGCCCTCGAAGCTTTCGGCAATCGGCGCCTTCACCTTGCAAATCGCGATGCCATTTCTCGATCGCATCGGCCGCGGACTTGAGACCATGAGCGATTATGTGATCGATCGTTTCACGCCAGCGCAGCTGCGCGGTCGATCGCGCTTGAGCGACGAGGAACTGGGAACGCTGCTTCAGATCGGTGAAGAGGAAGGCACGTTGTACCAAGGCGAAGCCGAGATGATCCAGGAAATCATCAAATTGGGCGATAAAACGGCGAAGGATTGCATAACGCCGCGTGTGGACAGTTTCATGCTGCCGGATGATTTAACTAACGAGGAAGCAATCGCGCGTCTAAAGGAGAAGCGACATCGGCGCGTCCCCGTTTATGCCGATACGCCTGATCAAATCCTCGGCATCATCGACGTAAAACTTTTCCTGCTCGATCCGTCGGAACATTACACCGAGAAACTGATCGCGCCGTCGTTTATCCCGGAAACGATGCGCGCGGTGGAATTGCTAAAGCTTTTTCTGACGCATCCCCAGGGCATGGGTCTCGTGATTGACGAATTCGGCGGCATTGAGGGAATCATCACGATGGAGGATATCGTCGAGGAAATTCTCAGTGGCACCGAGCCGCGCGATGGCTCGGAGTTTTACATCGAGCCGCTCGGCAACGGCAAATTTCTCGTGAGCGGCAACGCGCGCCTGGACGATCTGGCCGAACATCTTGGCTTTCAAATTGACGCTGAAGGAATCGACACCATCGGCGGTTTTGTTTTTACGCGACTGGGTTACGTGCCGTCTTCCGGAACGAAACTCGAGATCCCGGGCCTTGCGATCACAGTCCGCCGCGCCGCACGCAAGAGAATCGAAGAAGTCCTGCTGGAGAAAACCACCAACGCATTCGAGGAGGCGGCATGACCGCCGCAATCATCATCATCATTGTTTGTTGCTGGATCATTTCGTTTTTCTTCAACGGAATCGAGAGCGGCCTGCTGTCGATCGATCCAGTGCGATTACGACAAAACGTGAAGCGCCGCGTGCCGGCGGCTTTGCGGTTGAATCGCCTGCTCAAGCGCCCCGAACGGTTATTGGCGACCGTTCTGCTCGTCACGAATGCGGCAGACATCGTTGCTCTGCTCTTGCTGACAAGCCAGCTGTTTTCGTCGTGCGGCTATGCCGGGTTCTTGTTAGCATTGGTCATTGCGCTTCCGGTTTATTTATTTCTGTTGTCCGTTCTCCCTAAGTCGCTGTTCCGGCGATTTCCGTTTCGTGCGCTGGCGCGGCTTGCCGGTGTGCTCGAATTCACGTCGATCTTATTTTCGCCGCTCCTCGAACTCGGCTCGCGAATAGGCAAGCTACTCCTGCCAGGTCACGCCGGGAAACGGGGCCGCCTTTTTGCCGCGCGCGAGGAACTGAAACAGATCACAAACGAAAGCGAGCGTGAGGGCGGTCTTACCGCGACCGAGCGCGCGATGATTCACAGCGTCGTTGACTTTCGCGGCTCCAAAGTCCGGGACGTCATGTTGCCGTCGGTGAAAGTTGTAGCGCTACACTCCGGCGCGTCAACGCAGGAAGCGCTCGAGCTGAGCACTTCTACCGGTCTTGATCGTTTGCCCGTGCTTGCGCCCGACGGCCAACCGGCTGGACTGGTCAATATTCTCGACATCCTGCTCGAACGAAACGGAAACAAACCACTGGGCGAATATGTGCGGCGCATTGTAACAACTACCGATGATGAGCCCGCCTATCGGGTCATGCAGCAACTGCGCGGAGCGCGGCTCGGTCTGGCGGCTGTCGTCGATCGAAAGAACAACTTTCACGGGATCGTTGCCATCGAGGATTTAGTTCGTCACCTCGTTTCTGCGGGTAGCCCTTAAGCGCAACAAGATCTATTGCCGCGCTCTAGCCACCGCCCTGTGGGCCGTCGCGGTAGGGCGCGTCACGTCGTGCGCGCCAAATCATGTGAATCCAGCACGGCGGGTAGAGGACTGACCGCCGCCCTGCCAATTCGAACCGGCCTCAATCGCCTCCAGCCAGAAGCATGTCTTCATCGCCCAGAATCCGAGCGCAAGTCACTAAGGCGACGTGCGAGAAGGCCTGAGGAAAATTTCCCAGCTGACGCTTCGCGCGCGGATCGTACTCTTCCGAGAGCAGTCCAAGATCGTTGCGCACATCGAGCAGCCGCTCGAACAATTCGCGTGCTTCTTTCTTTCGGCCGAGTAGATGCCAGCAATCCGCCAGCCAAAAGGAGCAGGGAAGAAATACTCCTTCGTTGCCAGGCAATCCATCCACGCCCGTTTCCTGCGGCCGATAGCGCAGCACGAAACCGTCCTGCATCAGTTCGCGTTCAATTGCCTCAATCGTCCCGCGAACACGTTCGTCAGTGACTGGCAGAAAACCGGCGAGCGGCATTGTAAGGAGGCTCGCGTCCAGAGCATCAGACCCATAAACCTGCGTGAAAGCTTTCTTATTCGGGTTAAAGCCGCGCTCGCAAACTTCCGTGTGAATTTGATCACGAATTTTTTTCCAGCGACCGAAATGCTCATAAGCGGCGCAACCGCACTCCTCAACCAGTTTGATCGCGCGATCGAATGCCAGCCACGCCATCATTTTTGAATGGGTAAACTGCTGGCGGCCGCCCCGGACTTCCCAGATTCCTTCGTCCGGCTCCTGCCAATGCGACTCCAGGAACTTCATTATCGCGACCATGAGCGACCAGTCAGGCTCGGTCATTTTAATTCCGGCACGATGGCCCTGCCATGCCGCGGCTAATACTTCGCCATAAACGTCGAGCTGAAACTGGTTCGAAGCCGCATTGCCTACCCGCACCGGCCGCGAATCTTCATATCCTGAGAGCCAAGGAATCTCATGTTCGATAAGTCTGCGTTCGCCGCTCACGCCGTAGATCGTTTGCATTTGCGCCGGGCTGCCGGCGATGGCGCGCAGAAGCCATTCCCGCCAGGATTTCGCCTCCTCGCGATACCCTGCGCGAAGTAACACGAGTAAAATCAGAGCCGCATCTCGCAACCAGCAGAAGCGATAATCCCAGTTACGTACGCCTCCTATTTGCTCTGGTAACGAAGTGGTAAGCGCCGCAACCAACCCGCCAGTTGGCGCATAGGTCAATCCTTTGAGCGTTATGAGTGAGCGCACTATCGCATCGCGCCACTTCCCTTTAGTTTTAAATCGTTTCGCCCAATCTCCCCAAAATACTTCCGTGTCATGCAAGGCGTGCTCGGGATTGATCTTTCTAGGCGGATCTGTGTGGGAGGCGAACCATGTAAGCACAAACGGAATGCGATCGCCTTTTGCCACAGTGAATTCGGCCCTCGTGGTTAGATCTTTCCCGTGCGTTTCAACCGGCGTTCGTAAGATCAAGGCATCAGGACCGGCGACTGCTTCGAGTCCGTCGGAACGCTTACGCAGCCGGACCCACGGGACAATGTGCCCGTAATCGAACCGGATGATCAGTTCCATCTGCATTGAGACTTTTCCGCGCAAGCCTTCGACGATGCGGATGATGTCCGGATTCTCGCCTCGCGGCGGCATGAAATCGATCAGGCGCACCGCGCCATTTTTGGTTTCCAGTTCTGTTTCCAAGATAAGTGTTTCGCCACGGTAACGGCGATGCACCGCTGTTACCTCTTCGTCAGGAAAGAACCGCCAGTGCCCATTTTCCTTTTTCCCGAGCAGCGAAGCAAAACATGCCGGCGAATCGAACCTGGGAAAGCAAAGCCAATCGACACAGCCGTCGCGACTCACCAGCGCGCCGGTCTGCGTGTCGCTGAGAAAGCCGTAATCCTCAATTTTTGTAAGTTCCTTCGCCACTTATTCTTCCTCTTCCTCTGAATCTTCCTCTTGCTCTTCCTCCTCGTTACAGCGTGCGCTTTCTCAGCGCATAACCTTCACCAATCAGAAATCCGCTGAGGACACCGGACGCTACCGCAACATCCTCATTCTTTCTCTGAATCTGTAGTGGCAGCCGTGTCGGCTGCATCGGCCAATTTCGCGATCTCATCGCGCGTTAATCGAAACACGGTCCATTCATCCATCGGCTTTGCGTCGAGCGAGCGATAAAATTTAATCGCCGGTTCGTTCCAATTGAGCACCGCCCATTCCATCCGGCCGCAGCCGCGATCACGCGCGATCTTCGCAAGCTCAATGAGCAATGCGCGACCATATCCTTTCCCGCGATTCTCCGGCTTCACAAACAAATCTTCGAGATAAAGGCCGGGACGTCCGAGCCACGTGGAAAAATTGTAAAAGTAAACTGCAAACCCGACTGGTGATTCCCCTTCAAAAGCGACAAGCACTTCCGCCGCCGGCCGTTCGCCGAACAGCACATCAACAAGCTGTTCCTCGGTTGCTGTGACTTCGTCCGGTGCGCGCTCGTATGTCGCCAAGTCGCGAATGAGGTCCAAAATGATCGGCACGTCTTGCACCCGCGCCGGACGAATCTGGAAATTTTCAGACGCCTTCATGTTACTCCTGATTGTCCATGACACACGAACGGACGCAACTGCTACCAGTTTTTCTAGACACGGCGCTGTGCGCTGTTTGGGACGCGACGATCCAAGTGAGGTATAACGTCCCACAGGGGCGTGGCTACAACGTTTGTCACCCGTGCTTTCTCACAGAAGAAGGAAAAAAGTCTCGACATTCGTTGCGACGCCGCTCACACTCGGCGCGCCACTCGCAAGTGAGGATTCTATGAAAAGACAAATTAACTCCTCGACGAGAGCTCATCTTCTTCGAGGTGTTTTTTACCTACTTCTACTACTCGCCGTCGGTGTGATTCCATTGGGATTCGGACAGTGGCAGGCCCGTGCGCCATCGGTAAAAGAGAATCCAACGATAGTTTGCGGCTACCCCGGCAGCTGGCACCAGGGTGCGAATATGCCAAGCACCGGGGTTCGCATGGTTGGCATCTATTTCCCGTCTGACCCGTCAAACAGAAAGTTTTACGCTGTAGGCGGACGGAGTTCAGACCTTGCTGGTAGTGAGTTCACGCATCCGTTCGAGTACGACTCAGGCAGCGACACATGGACTATCAAAGCGGCCACGGTTCCTGACAACCAAGTGAACAACATGGCTTGTGGGGTGCTCACCGTCAGTGGGACGCCGTATATCTACTGCGTTGGCGGCTCCGCAGCTGGACAGACGACTGCCACGGCGCGCGTGTTCTTCTACGATCCGGTTGCGGATACGATAACGAGTCTCACTGCTGGGGACAACTGGCCTGGTGATGCGGTAGGCACAATCCTGCCGGGCGGTTTTGCAGTAGCTGGCAACAAGCTGTACATCCTTGGCGGCTTCAACATCAACGTAAGCTCGACCAACCAGATTTGGCAGTTTGATCCGACTGCTGCAGTAGGTGCCAAGTGGACAGAGATGACGAACACGCCCGAGGGGATCATGTATGCGCCTACATGCGCCATTAATGGCATCATCTATGTGGGAGGAGCTTCGGACTACTCTGGCGGCACGGTAATTGACACCACGAATTCGTTTAGCTTCAATCCTGCCACTAATAGTATCGGCACGATTGCACCGATACCGAGGGCAACAGGCGAGACACGTGCGCTTGCCTTTAACGGCCAAATGTTGGTAATGGGCGGCGGTAGAGTTGCTCCCAACCCGTCCAACGAAGTGGACGTGTATTTTCCGGGTACTAACACCTGGACGGTTAATTCGTTTGTTGCCGCGTTCATGACCGCGCGGCGCAATTTCCCGACCGACACCGACGATTTTAATTTTGTTTTTGGTACGAGCCACATTTGGCTGGCAGGCGGCTACGGCAGCGAAGGCACGCCTCTGAGCTCGATGGAAATCTGGTGCCACGCAGTGCCCACACCGAGCGAGCCGCCGTGTCCGCCCTGTGGTACACCGACCGGAACCGCTACTAGCACTCCCACCGTTCCACCATCCAGCCCAACACCCACTGCTACAATGCCGCCACCGCCCACACCGACAGTAACGCCGACAGCTTCACCGACAGGGCGATTTACGCCGCTTCCGCGGCCTCGCCCCACTCCAGCACCACGCCCATAACTTAACCATATGAAAACGAAACATACTACTCAATCCGCATTTTGTAACCTGCGCAGTTTAACTGGATTATTTTCCGTCGCTGCGCTTACCTTCCTGGCTTTCTTTGCCGTCGCGAATCCATCTCCACGTGTCGAGGCGGTTCGTGCTGGCGGAGTAACCCGCCAAGCATTCATGACAGTTACGCCGCAAGGCATAATCCAGAGTACGCACTTCGGTAACTCGAAAGCACCGCCAGCGGCGCCTAGAATAGCTGAGAGCCGCGTATTAGCACCCTTTGGCAATACGCTTTGGCAGTACGACGACCTGACAGCGATTGCCGGTGGCGTATCGATCGACGCCAACAATGTTTGGGGCGCCTGGCTTCTTAGTGGTGCGCGCCTGACCATACATGCGATTACGGGCAACGGCACGCCGGCATGGAGCTTCTCGTCCTTCGGCAGCGGCAACTCGGGCGTCGCTGCCGCCAAAGGTGCCGATCGCAGCGGCTTTATGGAGTCGAATGCAGCGGGCGACGACTTTCGGCAACATGGTTTCAGGTCCAGCAGCAACGGCACACCGGACTGGTCGTTCCCATATCCCGTCAGTGATCCGAATCTGCCGGCCAGTTCCCAGAAGGTCGCCACATCGCGTGACGGCTCGACGATTGCGGCTGTTGTTAGCGATTCTGTAACTCAGAATTCGACGTTGTATATCTTTGACGCTAACACTGGCACAGTCACACGCACGTGGACGGATCCACTTCGGATGGATGGCGTGGCTTTGACCGATAACGGCTCGATGGCCATGGTGACACAGGACAATCGCGCCACTCTCATCGACACCAGCAGCGGCAACATCATATTCGCCGTAGCAGGCTCTGGCGCCGGGAACATCTTTTATCCGATTTCCGGCGACGGCAGCGTATTCGCAGTGGGCGGGTTCAATTTCGACGTGTACGCATCCAACGGCACAACCTATAACCAGGTAATCCATTTAACCCGGGCGAACTTCTGGTTTGGCGGCGCCTCTACTGTTTCGCATGACGGTTCGACTGCCGGCACGTTTGGAGGCAATTACGCGAACGGCTGGCTCAGTGGCGAGGTGTACTTGTTCGATGTCGCAAGCGGCAACATGCTCGGTTCCTATCCTGTTAGCGGCACAGGTATGTACCAGGGAACGCCAATCGGCGCCGGCTCGAACGACAACGGCACGGTCATGGCTTTTGCTTCTTGGGGGACACAATTCCACGACTGGCCAGAAGTCATGGTATTTAACCGCAGCGTCCAGTTGATCGGCCAGATCAACTTTCCTGGCTCAGCGTTTTCGGTGGACGTCACAACGGACGGGCAGTACGTGGTGGGTGGCGCCAAGGCGGTCCACGCTAATCAGTTTGGCAATGGTGGACGCATCGAGTTAATTCAGCTTCAGCCTAGCCCTACCCCAACACCAACAGCAACACCAACAGCAACTCCTACCGCAACCGTGACCCCTACGCCGACGCCGACGGCAATGCCGCGAGCTACTCCCACGCCACGGCCTCGTCCTAGCCCAGTCCCGCGCCCGTAGATTTCTCTATGAAGAGGGAGCGCACAGCTCGATCCGCTCCTGCCCGCCGTAGCCTCGGCGAAGGCGGGTTCTCCAAGCTGTGCGGTTCAATTGGCTTGCTAACCTTCATCGTTGGGTTTCTTGTGGCGATGTTCGCCACCGCAAATCCGCAAACGTCGAGTGGCACGCGTAATCCAGACGCACGGGCTTACTCCGCCGGCGTCACGCCCACCCCGACCGCGACGCCTTGCGCTTCTATCGGCTCGTGGACAGAGCAGGCGCCTTATCCCATCGCCGTTTTCGGCAATGCCGTAGCCTCACAGGGTGGCAACGTTTATAGCTTTGGCGGCATCGTTAACAATGCCGCTATCGCGAACGCGTATAAGTACACGCCTGCTACGAATACTTGGACGCCGATTGCCTCTCTTCCGGCACCGCGTGGCTGGTTCAGCGGCACAACAGACGGCACCTACATCTACCTGCTTGGCGGCGTGGACCAAAACTTCGCGACCACGGCCACGCTGTGGCGCTACGACCCGACGAGCAACACCTATAACACGAGCCTGCCGTCTTACACCATCCCTACCTATTTCCATGCCTCTGCTTATCTCAACGGCAAGATCTACCGCATCGCCGGACGCGCTATCGGCACCGATTTTCACGTCGAGGTTTACGACATCGCCGCAAACACCTGGTCGATGGCGGCAAATTACCCGGTTGCCAATCATAGCCTGATGGCAGCTTCCCTGGGCGGCTACGTTTACGCCGCCGGTGGTAATGCCTTTCCTACCAACGCTTATCGCTACGATCCAAATGCCAACACCTGGACTACAGTCGCCGATCTGCCTGCGGGCCGATCAGCTGCTGCCTCGGGAGCTTACAACGGCAGGTGGCTACTAGCAGGAGGCGACGTCAACTTCGCCATTAGCACCAGCGCGATCGCCTGGGACCCTGTCACGAATACGTGGAGTGACCTGCCAAATATGGTGCAGGCCCGTGATTATCTCGGAGGCGCAACTGCGGGCCAATCCTTCTTTGGTGTCGCCGGCAACTCCGCCCCCGGCACTCCGACCAATGACAACCAGCAGTACACCGAAACCTGCACTACAACGACACCAACACCGACCCCAACCCCTACACCCACGCCTACGGCGACCGCGACTCCAACAGCTACACCTACTTCGACACCGAGACCTTCACCGACGCCGAGAGTTGCGCCAACGCCTAGGCCACGTCCCACGCCGCCACCGCGCCCATAGCGCCTACCCTAGCGCGCGGTTGATCCGGTTCAGGCCTTCGGCGAACATTTCGGTGTTCGCTCCCATCCCGATGCGAAAGTGATCACGCATTTCGAAGAAGCGGCCTGGGACTGCTGAGGTGTCGAACTCGGATCGCAAGCGCTCCAGAAAAGCGTCCGTCTTTCTGTTGACTAATCGGGGGAATGATGTGGTCCCCCACTCTGTCGGAACGGCAGAAACACTTGATTGTTGCTTTAGAAAATCGCGAAGCAATTTGCGATCGGCCTCAACAACTCGGCGCGCTCTTGCTCGCAGAAGATCGAGATGTTGAAACGCGGCTACGGCAATAAGTTCACCAGGATGAACCGGTGTCGCGCTGTAAAGGTCGTTCAAACGGCGCATCTTCCACGCGAGATCAGGTTGCGCCAGAATCCAGCCGCAGCGCAGACCGCTGACACCATAAACTTTCGTCAAGCTGCTGGTCACCACGAATTCCGGCCCGATGTGAAATGACGTTCGCGGCGTGTTTTCGTAAACCGCATCGAGATAAACTTCATCGACGAGCACGAGCGCGCCGACGCTCCGAGCGGTATCGCCGATTTCGCGCAGAACCGATTCCGGCGTAAGCACACTCGTCGGATTGTGAAGGTTCGTGATCACAATGAGACGCGTCTTCGGCGTGATGCAACGCCGGACCTCCGCTGGATCGATCGCCCACCCGTTTTCTTCAGGGCGCCGGAAGCGTTTCACGTTTGCTTCCAAATAGAACGCGACATCGAGAATCGGACCGTACGCGGGATGCTCGGTTAGAACTTCGTCGCCGGACTCGATAATCGCGGCCATGGCGAGGTGATTTGCCATCGAAGTGCCGGCGGATTCGACAACGCACTCGGGATCGACACCGTGATGCGCAGCGATCGCTCGCTGCAACGGCGCATAGCCGTAGCTGTTGTCACAGTTGATTTCGAGCTCCTTCAGATCAATCGGCAACTCGATCAGAGGAAATGGAGCCACGCCGCTGGTTGCGAGATTGAACTGCGCACGGCTCTGCGTCTTGGACCAATGCATGTAATCGGAGTGCTTGTGTCTCATGAGTTGCGGCGGTTGGTGATAATCAGTCTTGCTGTTGAATCGGGACGCCTCGCCCTTCCATGGAGAGGGGGCAGGTGAGCGTCGCCTTAAAGGTCCCCAAACCCCTCACCTCAGTCCTCTCCCCTTGGGTTAAGGGGAAAGGCGACAAAGGCCAGTGCTTTGGATCGAAGTTTGTTGAAGTTGACGCAATTATCATGTCTGCGCTGTTTTGAACTTGCTATGAGCTCGTCTGAATCTGCTCCAAAAATAATAAACCGGCAGCCCGGCCAGCATAATGCACAGCGCGATGGCGCTATTTCGAGGTGAGGCGATGATGGCGCTCAGCACAATGCCCGCGCACGATAACACGAACAACATCGTCGTGATCGGATGACCAGGCACGCGGTAGGTGACTGTGTCGGATCCGATCTGCCGCTGGCGTAAAATGAACAGTGATGCGGCTGTCATCCCGAAAAAAATGAAATCGACAGTGACCTCAAAATTCAGAATCTCGCCATAGGTGCCGGAACACGCGATCGCGATCGCGGCGACGCCCTGAAGAATAATTGCAACTACCGGCGCCTCGGATCTTCCGAATAGTTTGCCAACGCTGGCAAAGAAAAGTCCGTCGCGGGCCATCGCATAATACACGCGCGGAGCGGTAAGCATGCTCTGACTGAGGAAACCGAGAGCGGAAATCGTGACCGCGAGCGCGATCCAGCGGGCGCCGCTTTCGCCTAGTGCGACGCGCATAAGATCGGAGGCAGGCGTTGTGGTTGCATCGAGGCCAGCCGGACCGAGCACGCGCAGACACGCGAGATTCACTGCAAGATAAAGGGTTACAACGCCAGCGACACCGAGCAACAATCCGCGCGACAGGTCGCGGCGCGGATCTCGAATTTCAGCGGCGACAAAAGTGGCCGTCTGCCAGCCGCCGTACGCGAAAGCGATCGGGACCATCGCCGCGCCGATGCTTTTGATAAGATCCAATGAGAACGGTTTTTCGACGAACGCTTTCGATGCCTCCGGTGCATGACCGCCAACAGCAAATCCAATGATCACCAGCGCCCCGATCGCGCCAATCTTTAGCAACATGAGAGCGCTTTGCACGTTGCTGCCGGCGCGCGCGCCAAAACAGTTGATGCCAGTCAATGTCAGCAGCGCCGCGGCTGCGATGGCGCTTTCGTTCCAAGCTACGCCTGTAAGCGCGCGAAAGTACGAGGCAAAAATCACCGCGACTGCGGCCATGCCGCCAGTCTGCGTGATCAGAAGCAGTCCCCATCCATACACGAACGCGATCGCAGGATGATACGCCTCGCGAAGGTAAACGTATTGACCGCCGGCCGCGCCGGCCAGACGCGTCGCGAGTTCAGCCCAAATGAATGCGCCGCACATCGCGAGCAACCCGCCAAGCATCCAGACGCCGAGAATTAAAAACGGCGTATGCACGCGGTGCGCGACCTCGGAAGGGTTGGCAAAAATTCCCGCGCCCACGATGCCACCCATCACGATCATCGTCGCGTCAAACAATCCAAGCTGACGGCGCGGTTTCGACACTGTTGTCATTCCGGGCGGAGCATAGCGAAGCCGAGGAATCTCTGACGAGCACAGAGAGCGGCCTGAGGGCAGGCCGTCTCCAACATTCGTCGAAGAACGCGTCGCGACGGAGCCAGGCCGCCCTCGTTAGGGTATCAGCTTGTAAATCCTAAATTCAGGCGTCGCTTCGATCAGCGTCGAGTGTTTGCTCACATCGCCGACGAATTCTGGATACGACTGCGTCCACCAAAAAGTATTTCTGGTGAACACAAAATGCGTTGCTCCGCGGCGACGCAACCGCTCGAGATTCTCGATTGCCTGCTCGCTGTCGTCCGGGTTGCCGTTGTACGTCGCGTCGTTCTCTAGAAAATGCCACCCCCGGCGCTCGGCATAATAAAAAATGGTCGGATCGCCCATGTCCGCGGCCACGATCAACGCATCGGGCGGGGTCGTTTTTTTCAACTCCAAACCGGCATCGCAAAGTTGCGCCGCAGAAGATTGGTAGAGCGGTTGAACGTACCAAAACGCGAGGGTTGTGAACGAACTCACGAGCAGGATCGACAATGTCACCGCGATGGCACGCGAAGAAATTTTCGAGGCGACAAAGGCGCAGGCGGTCCCTGCAAACGCGGCGGCGATCGGCACGAGAGGGAGTTGATACCACAGGTGGCGATTGCCGTAGCCGAGGACTATCACGAAAAGAACCATCGCAACCAGCCACCAATGAAAAAGGCGCGAGTATTTCGATCGCGGCGCAACGAGCAAGCCGATCAGCGCCATGATTGAGAGGAGCGGCGTGAGACTGAATACCAAAGTCTGTTGCGCAATCTGCCAATACCACAAGAAAGATTCAATGCGAATCCCGCCAGCGCCGAAGAAGTGATGGGGATAAAATTTCTGTGCAATTTCATGCGCGTGCCAGTACCAGATCGCAGAGGGTAGGATCGCGATCGCGGCGAACAAAAGCAGCTTTGGAATGCGGCGACATGTCGCCGCTTTTGAAAGCGCGGACCTGTCCGCGCACACCAAATACACCAGCGGCGCGACGATAACGATGCTCGTGATCTTGATGAGCAACGACAGCGAAATCGCGATGGCTGCGACGAAGAATGACGTGGATTCACCATGCTCGACCCACCGCAGAAACAAATACAACCCGACAATCGCCAGGCTAAGCGACGGAACATCCGGCATGAATGAACGACCAGCGAAAACATTTAGGGGAGTAAAACAAAAGAAGAACGTCGCCCAAACAGCTGCTGTCCTTCCGAAGATCTTTCGGACGAGCAAAAAGAAAAACGGCAGCGAAACCGCAAACAAAATGACCGCCTGAGTTCGCCCGATCCATTCGTGCACACCCGCAAACCTGTAGGAAACCGCCGCGATGAAGGGCAAAATTGGAAATTCCGTTCCGACATAACCGGGCGCGTTGCCTGCCCAATCAATTTGCGGATAACCGAAACGAAATCCGTTTTGCAAAAAATTCCGCGCGATCGCCGCCACATCGCTTTGCCGCCAGCTCCAATGATCGACGTAAGGCTGGTTAATGAAAATCAGACGCGCCGCCACAGCGAGAACGCAAATTACGAATACAACCCTCGGCGCTGCATCTGGAGCCGTCGTCCTGCGGGCGACGTCCGTTGGGCTTGTCAGGGTAGCGCTTTCCACAGAAAAGTGGCTACAGCAGACGCGCTCCGATGTGCGCATCCCGCAAGCGTCTTGACAGCCGAGGTAAAGTCAATCGGGTACAATATCGCGCAGGACGCGCTCACATGAAATCAATGGCTCGTGTTTATTTTCGGGGGCGCGCCGGATTTTTCGCGCTGGCGTTGTTGGCCGCATTTGGCCTCTGCTCGGCACGCGCGCAGAACGAGCCATTGCTCGTGCCTGACGCTGTCGATTATAAGAAGTTACTGCCGATTTTGCCGGAGCCTCCGCCCGGTTGGACTGGCGATAAGCCGGAGGGTTCAACCGAAGACGTGGGCGGATTCAGAATCACAAACGTGCACCGCGACTACCGCAAGGGCGAAGGTGAGAAGGCGCCAAGTGCCGCGATTAGCATCCTCGATTCAGTTGCGAACCCTGATTATGTCAGCGCTACGACCGAAGCGTGGAAAACCAACAGCGACACCAGCGAAGGCTATGCGAAATCGGTGAACATCGATGGCAAGCCCGGTTTCGAAACATTCGAAAAAGACACCAAGCACGCTGCTCTGTGGGTGATGATCGCGGATCGTTATTTCGTCCAGATAGAGTTGCAAAACCAGGAGCCCGGCGAATTACAAGAGTGGATCAAGCGTGTTGATCTCAAGAAGCTGGCCGTGATCAAGTGACAAGCGCAGCTTGTCATCCTGAGCGGAGCGAAGGATCTCGGGAATCCGAAAATTGCTGATCAATTCTTTTCCGCTTCGCGCTTCATCGGCACGAAGCGAACCGGCAGGGTAACGCTTTCCTTTAACTGCCCGTTTTTCTTTTCGAATAGATAAAGCTGCTGGGCGAATCGTTCGCCGACGGGAATGACCATGCGCCCGCCGTCTTTGAGTTGTTCGACAAGCGGTTGCGGAACCTTCTCCGGCGCGCAGGTCACGATGACCGCATCGAACGGCGACTCTTCAGGCCAACCTTTGTAACCGTCGCCCACCTTGATATGCACGTTGCTGTAGCCCAGGCGTTGCAGTGTCGCTTCGGCAGTTTTAGCCAGCGGCTCGACGATGTCGATCGTGTAAACGTCCGACACTAGCTCAGCTAAAATCGCCGCCTGATAACCCGAACCGCTCCCGATTTCTAAGACCCGGTCGCTTCGTTTCGGTCGCAGTTGTTCCGTCATAAAAGCAACGATGTATGGCTGCGATATCGTCTGGTCGTAACCGATGGGCAATGGCCCGTCCTGGTACGCGCCGCCTCGCACATCCACAGGGAGAAACTCCTCGCGCGGCACCTTCCCCATTGCTGCGAGCACGCGTTCATCCTTGATGCCGCGTGGCTTCAACTGTTCCTCGACCATCCGGCCGCGCTGCGCAGCAAAATCCGCGGGGGTTGGGGTCTGTTGTCCGCAGCCCGTGGTAGCGATCGCAGCAAGAAACAGATACTGCGCGACGATTCGCATTCACCGAAAGATAACGCCGCCTGCGCGGCTGCGAAAGGAACGCTGCGTTTGTTCGAGACTCGCTAACGCACGGCCGTGACGGCGTTCATGTGACGCAGCCGATTGGCCAGAATTTTCATCACATGTGTCGCAAAATGCGGTGTCTGCTGAACGAGAAAGTGAAACCGGCGCCGGTCGATTTGCGCCAGGCGCGACGGGCTCTTCGCCACGGCATTGGCTGTTCGGGGACTGTCATCAATCAACGCCATCTCGCCAAGGAGCGCGCCCGGGCCGGCAGTCTCCAGCACAAAATCGCCGAGGAAAATGTCCACTTCTCCTTCCAATAACACGTACATCTTCTCGCCTTTCTCGCCTTCCCGGAATAAGAAATCGCCCGGCGCGAGTTGCAGCGTGTCAGTTTCTTTACGAAACAGTTCCGCAGGATTCATGCGTATCAGCTCCGACTCGCAGCTATAGAGAGAAGCGCCGCCACTGCCAAGTTACAATTGTGTGACAGCCGATTGCGGCCATAGCTCGCACAAATTCTTCGTGTCGTTCGTGTCCTTCGTGTTTAATTCCCTTTGTCATTCCGAGCGAAGTCGAGAATCGAGCGGCCAGGGAAGCCGCGAGATGGACGGAAAGGCCGAAGGCTGAGCGATCGGGAGTGAGCGAATCAAATCTCTAAATTCCATGTCTGACGACCGAAAAACTCTGGAGGAACGCGCACAGATGACGGACCTTGAGCGGCTTCGGCACTCGGCCTCACACGTCCTGGCCACAGCCATTCTGAAAATCTGGCCGGAGGCGCAGTTCGCTGCGGGCCCGCCGGTGGAGAACGGCTTTTATTACGATGTAGATCTTCCACACCGCATATCACCGGATGATTTCGAAAAGATCGAGGCCGAGATGAAAAAGGAAATTAAGGCGAATCATCCGTTCGAAAAAACCGAAGTTTCACGAGACGAAGCGCTCGAACTCGGAAAGCAAGGCCGGCTCGCGGCTCTGGGCGAACGATCCGAGCCCAGCAAGTTTAAACTCGACATCATCGAAAACATTCCGGCAGACGAAAGGATTTCGCTCTACCGCAACGGCGAGTTCATCGATCTCTGTGCCGGCCCTCATGTGATGCGCACCGGAAACATCGGCGCATTCAAGCTGACCACCGTGGCGAGCGCGTACTACAAGGGCGACGAAAAGAATCCGCAATTGCAACGTGTTTACGGCACGGCGTTCAAAACCAAAAAGGAACTCGACGACTACTTCGCGATGCTCGAGGAAGCGAAGAAGCGCGATCACCGGAAGCTCGGCAAAGAATTGGAGCTATTCGTCTTTGACGACGACGTCGGCCCCGGCTTGCCAATGTTTCTCCCGCGCGGCGCAGTCATCGCCGAAGAACTGGAAAAGCTGGCGAAAGAGACCGAGTTCGCTGCCGGTTATCAACGAGTCCGCACGCCGCACATAGCACGCGAAAGCTTGTACCGGAAGAGCGGTCACATTCCCTACTACGCCGAATCGATGTTTCCACCGATGAGTGTAGACGAAGGCGCCGATGAGCGACGTAAACTCACGACCGAATCGATACGATATGAGCTACAAATCCAGAATTTCGTTGAGTCGATGTCTAAGCCGAAAACGGCGCCAGACCTCTACGTACGTGCAGTTACAAAGCACAAGCCAGAGTGGTCACTCAGTTTGGCTCGTTCGCTTCGTGACAAAGGTGACGCGGCACCGGAGCTCGTGCAGCTCCTCGATGAATACGACTCCGTACGGGGCGAGCTAAACAAGCTTCCTCGACCGGACAATTACTACCTCAAAGCAATGAACTGTCCGCATCATCACAAATTGTTTGCGGCGATTCCGCGCAGTTATCGGGACCTCCCGCTGCGTCTGGCGGAATACGGGACGGATTATCGGTACGAGAAGAGCGGCGAGTTGTTCGGGCTCATGCGGGTGCGCTCGCTGCAGATGAATGATGCTCATCTGTACATGACGCCGGAGCAATTCGAAGCCGAGTTCAACGCGGTCAACGAGATGTATCTGAATTATTTCAAACTATTCGGGATCGACAAATATCTCATGCGTTTCTCGACGCACGATCCCGCAAAACTTGGCCAGAAGTTTGTCGATGAACCAGAGCTCTGGAAAAAGACCGAGGAAATGACGCGAAATGTTCTGAAGAATTCTGGGATCAACTATGTCGAAGTGCCGAACGAAGCAGCCTTTTACGGCCCGAAGATCGATGTGCAAGCCTGGAGCGTAATCGGACGCGAGTTTTCGATCGCGACCAACCAGGTCGACTTCGCGCAGCCTCGCAGCTTCGATCTTCGCTACAAAGACCGCGACAATCTCGATAAGATTCCAATCTGTATTCATCGCGCGCCGCTTGGCACGCACGAACGTTTTATCGGATTTTTGATCGAACATTATGCCGGCAATTTCCCGCTCTGGCTTTCGCCTGAACAGCTGCGCGTCGTCACCATCGGCGACGACCCGAAGTTACTCGATTACGCGCGATCGATTCTGAAGGAATTGCGCGCTCATCAAGTGCGCGCGGAAATCGACGAAAGCTCCGATAAGATCAACGGCAAAATCCTGCGCGCGGAGCAAATGAAAGTGCACACCATGTTCGTAATCGGCAAACGCGACATGGAAGCGAATGCGGTGAGCGTGCGGGTCCATGGTAAAGGCAATCTCGGTGCCAGACCGCGTACCGAAGCCATCGCCGAAATTCTGGCGGCAATTAAAGAGCGACGCTCCTAGACATCGGGCCTAATAAGTTTGCTGGAGGAAAAGGTTGGTCACATGGAAAAGCGGCACAGAAGTGCCGCACTCCAAAACGTGGCCGAGAATCCAACCGCCGTTTGTCGCTTGCGTTTTGGAGTGCGGCGGTGCTCCGCCGCTTTATTTCCAGGTTTTCGGTAAGTTTGAGCCAATCGGCGGACGTGCTTTGTGCCAGTCTGTGCTGTGCTCGTAGGCGTGCGCGATTTGCAAAATCCGCGCTTCATCCAGCGGTTTGCCTAACAACTGCAAACCGATTGGCAGACGATGTCCGTCCAGTTCGGCGAAACCGCAAGGGATGCTGATTCCGCAAATGCCAGCCGGGTTGGCTGCGATGGTGAAAATGTCAGCGAGATACATTTGCAGGGGATCTGCGACGCGTTCGCCCAACTTGAATGCTGCTACGGGGGATGTCGGCGAGATTAAAGCATCGACCTTCTCAAAAACGCTGGCGAAATCGCGGCGAATCAGCTCGCGCACTTTTTGCGCCTGCAAATAGTAGGCGTCGTAGTAACCGGAGCTCAAGACGTAAGTGCCAAGAATGATCCGCCGTTTCACTTCCGGTCCGAAACCTTCCGCACGCGTGCGGCCATAAAGATCGAGCACGTCTTTAGGATTTTCAGCGCGATACCCGTAACGCACGCCATCGAAGCGGGCGAGGTTCGCGGAAGCTTCCGCGGTAGCAATAATGTAATAAACCGCGACCGCGTAATCGGTGCTGGGCAGTGAGACCTCAACAATTTCCGCGCCAAGGGAATTGAGCTGTTTCACCGCGGCATCGATTGCACCTCGCACCTGCGGATCGATTCCTTCGATCATGTATTCCCTGGGCACGCCCAACCGGACGCCGCGCAAGTCATTCCCGAAGCTCGCCACGTAGTCCGGCACCGGCTCGATGAGCGATGTAGAATCTTGCGGATCATGACCTGCGATAGCGTTCATGATTAGCGCAGCGTCCTGGACGGTCTTCGTTACGGGCCCAATTTGGTCGAGTGACGACGCGAACGCGACAAGACCGAAACGAGAAACTCGCCCGTAAGTTGGCTTGAGCCCGACGACGCCGCATAGCGCAGCCGGTTGCCGAATCGAACCGCCAGTGTCGGACCCGAGCGCGCCGAAGGCTTCATCTGCAGCAACGGCCGCCGCCGAACCTCCACTGGATCCTCCCGGCACACGCGACAGGTCCCACGGATTGCGCGTCGATTTCACGGCGGAATTTTCTGTGGATGAGCCCATCGCGAACTCGTCGAGGTTGGTCTTGCCGAATGGAATCGCACCCGCTGCGCGCAATTTTTGAATCACTGTCGCATCGTACGGAGCGCGATATCCGTTCAAGATTTTCGCCGCGCACGTGCACGGCTGATCCATCACGTTGATGATGTCTTTGATCGCAATCGGAACGCCGCCGAGAGGAAGATCGACGTTCGCGTGTTCCGCCTCTTTAACTGCAGCATCAAAATTGAGCGAAAGATACGCGCCCACATCCGGGTCGATCGATTCAATGCGTTGTCGCAACGCGTCGATCACTTCGCGGGGCGACACTTCGCGGCGACGCAACAGCGATTGCAGATCGGCGATGCTTACCGCCAGCAACTCGTTCCCAGTCATTCCACCACTTTAGGGACGACAAAAAGGCCGTTTGCCTGCCGGGGCGCGTTGCTTAACGCTTCCTTCGCTGTGAACCAGTCGCGCGGCGCGTCGGCGCGGAACGCATTAAAAACCGAAAGCCCGTGCGCGGCTTCGTCAACGCCAGTCACGTCCACCTGGCGAAGTTTTTCGACGTACTTCAGCACGTCATCGAGTTGCTTCTGGAAGATCTTCGCCTCGTCTTCTGACAGATTGATCCGCGCCAGCCTTGCGACGTACGCGACATCGAGATCCGAATTTCCACCCATGTCAGACGCTCAGGGATGCAAATGGCTGATGAGCAACATGACCACGACTCCTAAAGCGGCTAAAAGAATCAGAAAGACGATACGCCCCTGCCGACGCTCTTTGCGCATTGCACGAGGCCGCCGGGCCCTTCGATCATCGTCAAGCACCTGCGGGGCACCCATTGCGATTGAGATGTGAAATCGCTTTTCGACAACATTGTTGGTTGCGCTGCGGTCCGGCTCTCGCACTGAAGATTTTTTCGGCGCGGGCGCCTGCGATTGTGTGACGATGCGCTCCAGGCTTTCGACCTGCTCGCGCAACTGCGCCTCTTGTTGCGCTATTTCTTGTTGCTTGCGGTGAAGCGGCGGGGCCGGTTTGCGCGAACGCCGAAACATCGCCATCACCGACTGGCCAGCCAGGCAAAAACGACAATGGCTATGGCGCCAAAGATGATCAGCGGCAAACTGAGCGCGAGGCCGATCTGTAACCACTCGGAAAATGAGCGCCCTTCGGTGTTTTCGTATCCGCCCGAGGCTGTATCCGGCAACGACTGCTCGCCATTACCACCGCTGGCTGCCTGCAACCGGCTGCGGTGTTCGTTGTACTCCGTGCGGGCGTCGTCTACCGTGCTTAGCGCGCGGCTCAGTTCCTTGTGCAAATCCGATGGATCCCAGTTCCTCGGATCGATCGCTTCGACCACTTCCAAATGTTGGGCGAAACTTTCGCGTGCCACGCGGATTTGCTCCAGCCTGCTTTGCGCGTTGTACGCTTCGCGTTCGAGCACAACCAGTGCGCGCGTGAGTTTATCGGTCATCTCGCCCCGGCCCTGTTCCAATTCGTCCTGACGCCGGCTCAGCTCTTCCAGTTCGCGTTTTTGCTTTTCGATCTGCTCTTGCTGGCGCTTGAGTTGGAGCAGTTGCTCCTGCGCTTTTTGCACCTGATTATCCAGATGCTCGGCGGACGGCGCTTCCTCGGTCAGTTCGAGCATTTGTTCAATCGGTCGAGGTTTTTCTGCCATGACAATCGCGTCGCCGTCCAGGGTTCTCGTAGCGGATATTAGGTGGGTCCTTCGAGAATTCCAGAGATTTCCACCGATGGCGCAAAATTTTTGGAGGAAAAATTTCCTGCAACTTGGATCTCGGCGCTGCTGTGGCTCTGTCATGTTGAGCGGAGCGCTGCAACGAAATGCGAAGCATGAGGCCAGGCTTTCAAATACCTCTGACTGTTCTTTTGCGGCTTGCTGCAAAGCTAATCAGAGGTTGAAAGCCCGGCCTCGCGGACTTGGTCCGCTACGTTGCAGCTTCGCTACGCTCCGAATGACATCCGACGCAGTCCGCGGCGCAAAGCCCTACTTCATTCCCGCCGCGCGACGATCGTAAAAAGCGTGTGCGCTTTTCCTCGGTGATACTGCTCATGCGTTGAGGTTTCTGTTGCCGGTGAATCCCATCACCGCTAGGAATTGCGTGCTGAAATGCCACCATGTGTGCCAGACGAAATTCTGCGGCTTCGCGACGCCCAAGGGTCGGGTCACGCGACTTGCGACGCAGGCGAGATATTTGTGGAATTCTTCTGGTTTTCCCTGTCAGCGGCAAAGTCGAAAAAGAAAACTTGGCAGTGACACCTCAGAACTCATCGACCAGAGCCGGCGAAATAGGATGGAATGACCTGGACCGTAGCTGCCGCTTGGTAGGCTAAAGTTGCTCGCCAAGAAAATTCCTTGACAACCCTGGTTACAGGTACGGAGCATCATTCCATGTCCACCTGCGGTTTGACAGCCGCTGTCAATTCCAACTGTGCGCCAAGCCACTTCGCTTGGCTCATGCCACACAAAATTCTCAAGCACTATGCCTACTAATCTTGTTGATCTTCTGAAACAAATATTTCGCGGAAATTTCCCAATGCTAGTGTTCCGTTTCTTCGGCAACTGTTGGTCCAGCACAAAGTCTGCAGTGTCGATTGTTCTAGCGCAGCTGGGCGCCGTGATGCGAAGACGCTCTATGCTGCAAAGCGCCACCACTTTTGCCTACGCGATCGCTGCGTCTGTGGCACTCGCGGCGTTGACTACGTCCGACGCGGCTAGTGACCTAACCAGCAAAATTCCCACTGCCACTCCGACGCCTTGCGGGATTATTTTCCCCTGGAACTGCAGTCCGAGTCCCTTCCCGAGCCGCACTCCCAACTTCACTGTCAACGTGTGCGCTCACGACGGCTATCCGCTTGTGACGGACGTTTACCTGAAGGATGGCAGCCCGAGGCCGGTGATCGTCATCCGCGGAAATGAAGTTAGGTGTGATGGTAAAATCACGTACCCGGCCAATGCGGATTACCACCTGGTCGTCCAAGATATCCGGACGATATCCGGAATCGTGGGCGACCCAAATTACCTCCACAGTGCCGACCAAGACGACGGCCAAACCACCCTCGAGCAAATTGCTAATCCACGTAAGTTCCCGTGGTGCGACGGGCACATTGCGATGCAAGGGGCCAGCAACGCGGGGATTGTGAGCTACCTCGCGGCACCTAGCGCTACCCCGAACCTGCGCGGCATCGAGCCGAGTTTCTCGACGGGCGATCTCCTCAACTACGGGTTCTTCAACGGCGGCGTCCTGCATCACGAGACTGCCGACCTGTACGTGCAACCACCGTATTACCCCAGCGGCCCCCCGTGGGAAGGCTACGCCGACTTGCCGATCTGGGGCCGCTATCTCATCACGGACAACGACGCGGCCGCGACGCAGGTTGCCGGCTTTCACCACGGCGGCTGGTTCGACGTATTCGGTCAAGGCATGCTCGACTCGTTCTCGCGGCTATTAAACGCGGGCAACCCCACCTGGCGAAACCGCCAGAAGGTCGTGATTGGCCCTTGGATTCACACCGGCGTCGTTCCCACCACTAGCCCCATCCAGATCGTGTTTCCGTCGTCGACGCCCTCTAACCCATCCTTGTCGGATTACGACACCAAGTGGAAACAATGCGTGTATGGCGTGGGCCTGACCCCCTGCAGCGCTTGGGAGGCACTCCCAGCTGTGCAGGTCTACCACATGGGGGCGCCCCCTGGGACAGAGTGGAGGACCTACACAACGTGGCCGCCCGCCGCAACCCCCTATCCCCTCTACCTCGCATCCCAAAACGCTCTCGTCTCCGCCAGTCCTATCCCGACTCCTGGGTCGAAAACGTTCACGTCAGACCCGAACAATCCATGCCCGACGCTTGGCGGCACCAACAATCTTATAAGCCTTGACCCTGTCCTGCGCCCGGGCGGAACCTCTGGCCCCTACGACCAGCGCGCCATCGAAGCTCGCCAGGACGTGGCCGTGTTTACGTCGGGTGCGAGCGGGCCAAGCGGGACATGGATCGTGGGGCGTATTTATGCGGACGTATGGATCCAAACCAGTCTTCCCGACGTCGACGTGTTCGTGCGGATGACCGATGTTCATCCCTTTCCTGACGGTCGCTCGATCCTAATGGCGCAGGGCATCCAGCGTGCGCGTTATCGCAATGGGGTATGTCCCGCGTCGCTCAACTTGAACTTGCCAACGCGGGTCCGCGTTGATCTAGGGTCGACGGCGCTAGTGCTGCCCCAAGGGCACAGTTTGCGGATGATCGTTAGTGCGGCGGCTGGTCCGTCCCTAAATACAACGAATCCTCCGCTCTACGACGTCAACCCGCAGAACGGCGACGAATTCAGCAGCCCCAATAATCCGAACACAAGCGGATCGATCACGATCCTCTTCGGGACCAATAACCCATCGGCCCTCGTCATACCCGTGCCCACTGGCCAGACTCTGCCGCCCGACTTGCGCCCCAACACCACGCCTTGCCCACCCTGACGAGAACATTCGCGTGCCGCGGCGGTCGAGGTGCTCGAGCGGGCATTGCGCGAGCCCCGTGGCTACGATCCTCACACGGCCCGGCGATGGTACTACGCCGGTTTCTCGCCCTTGGCTGAACGTCATGAAATGATCGTCGCCGCTCGAGACAAAAAACTTGAAGCGGTCAGAGAAAACCGCAAACTCAAAGGCTCAACAACAACTCGCCTTTGTAGCGTAATCCCAAAGGCAAGCAAGGTCATCCACGCTGAACGAAGGCAATAGCGAGTTAGATTGCTTAAAAACTTCATGTTAGATTCTGTACCTAGCGCAAGCAGTACACATCAACGTAGAACGTGGTTGGATGTCGTTTACTCAAACCTGAGTTCGCAGCATCTGTCACGGGGCGAACGTCTCGTTTTGGGAGTGATATGTCTCTGTTCGTTGATCCTGTTTGTTGCTCTTCAACACGGCCGAGTATTTCTCGGAGACGAAATCGGGACGCTCAGGTATTTGAAAGAAACGCCAACCTACATCCTAACGCATTTTCGCCCCTGGCTGACGATGAATTATTTCATCTTATTCGAGAAAGGAGTCGCTTCGCTTTGTGGGGTAACAGATTGGCGATTGACTCTCTTACCAATAGGAGCAGCCATCGCAGTAATTCCGCTAACTGCCTCGCTGGCGCTTAAGTTGACCGGTTCAACGCGCACCGCCTTGCTCGCTGCCAGCCTGGCGGCATTCAACCCTTACCTGGTCACGCTTGCTCCGATGATTCGCGCCTACTCACTTCTGGCGGCATTCAGTCTCCTGGCACTCAATGAATTTTTTTATTGGAATCAGTGGCCAGGTTGGTGGAGCGGGGTGCGATGTGCTGCTGCAGTGCTCTTCTTGCTACTCGCACATATGAACGGCATTTACCTAGTCGCGTTCCTGGTCTTATTGCTAATCGTTCAAAGCCTTTTGGGTATCAGAAGGTTTCTCTGGGAGTCCAGGACGCTTTTGATTCCCTTGGGCGGAGCGGCGATAATCGTCGGTTTAGCGTACTGGCGCCTGCTGCCCGAAATGGCCCAGGATACCAGAAAATGGGCGTTCGATACCCCGCCAACGAGCATGGGATATGTTCCGCCGGTATTTATGACATATGTGGGGATGGGTTACACGGTCTGGTTGTGCGTACCGCTATTGCTTGCCGGCTGTTGGTCGGCAGCGCGAGAGAAGCGGCCGCTTCTTCTGTTATGCGGAGCCATCGTTCTGGGCCCCATTCTCATGTCTTTGCAGGGCGTCTCGGTTGATTCTGGAGCGGCCGCCCGCTATCTAATTTTTTCGCTCCCTTTGCTTCTAATCTTCATGGCAGAGGGAATCGATTGGCTTGCGAGACATGTTCGGATACGAGCAGGCAGCGCTATAACAGCCTGGGGCCTGATGGCGCTTGTTGTTGTATGTTGGACACCCTACATCCGAGCGCAATTTCTCGCTAAGGAGCGGTTGCCGTATAGCCAGGTGTCCGAGTTTCTGCACGGACAAATGCAAAAAAACGACGTCATAGTAGCCGGCTGGAGTATCGGCTTCACATTGTCGCAGTTCTTCGACGACTCGAAAGATCGCATCATGCCTCCGGATAAGTACGTTGGTACGGTCTCCAAGCAGCTCGATGCCTCTTTACCGGGACGCGTCTTTTATGTTACGGGGCCAAGTGTTCTAGATCGCCGGAAGGTATCCGTCCGACGTTTCGAGCGATTGGAAGTTACAACCTATAGCGGCGGTACCGCCCAGGAATTGCTCCAGCAGTGGCGAGAGGATCTGTTACTTCGAACGGAGGAGCCCGTGGTTGCCCAGGAATTGCTTGAGCAGTGGCGAGAGGGTTGGTTGCGACGAACTGAAGGGCGCCTGGCCCCGCCTTGTCAGAATGATTATCAGCTGCTCGCGCTCCTCGAAGAGTCGCTCCCTTCTGGTCAGTCCGCCGATCACTGGCGTTCGCTCGCCGAGCGTTGCAGCGCTCAGCCGCTATCCGATTATGTTCCGGAACACGAATTAAAGGCGATCCGATCGATCAGATTTCCATGAGCGGCTTGTAGGCGATCCCTGTTCGCACATTGGAACAAGATGATGTTGGCAAGAAGGAGCCGCGCAACGTCGCATGCTTGCGTCCGGTCGGTAATTGAGTCGATTGGGAAACTCAACCGTCTTAGAGCATGTTGGAATTACTGTGCACGCAGTTCGCGAAAAACCGGGGCACAAAACCGCTCTTTCGCCAAACTGGCCACGTTAGCTAAATCTTGGCGTGAATGATCCAGTCAAACTGACGATTGTGATGCCTTGCTTGAACGAGGAGGAGACGCTCGCGCAGTGTGTTGAGAAGGCACGCGTGGGCATCCAGCGGTCTGGCGTGAGCGGCGAGATTCTTGTGGCCGACAACGGCAGCAGGGATGGTTCAGTCGTAGTCGCCGAAAAACTTGGAGTGCGCGTTGTTCATGTGAAGAAAAAAGGATACGGCAACGCGCTGCGGGGCGGAATTCAAGCCGCATCTGGAAGATGGATCGTTATGGGCGACGCCGACGAGAGCTACGATTTTTCAGAAATGGACCGCTTCGTAAAAAAATTCCAGGAAGGCTTCGAATTAGTGATCGGTTGTCGCCTGCCGAAGGGCGGCGGGAGAGTTATGCCTGGTGCGATGCCGTTTTCACACCGGTGGCTGGGGAACCCGGTGTTTTCGCAAATGGCACGGCATATGTTCTCAGCGCCCATTCACGATGTTAATTGTGGCCTTCGTGGATTCACCCGTGAACTGTACGATCGATTGGAACTTCAATGCGAAGGGATGGAATTCGCCCCGGAAATGATTATTAAGGCGAGTTTGCACGGGGCGCGGATTGCCGAAATCCCCATTACTCTCCATCCTGATGGACGCAGGACGAACGCACCGCATCTGCGGACTGTTCGTGATGGCTGGCGAACCCTGCGCTTTTTTCTCTTATTCAGCCCGCGGTGGCTCTTCCTCGTCCCTGGCTTTATTTTGGCTTTTCTTGGACTGGTCGGATACGCCGTGGCGTTGCCGAGGTTGCAAATCGCCGGTGTGACATTCGATGTGCATACGCTTTTGTTTTCGAGTCTCGCCATTCTGATGGGTTACCAGTCTGTTCTATTCGCCATCTTCGCCAAAACCTTCGCCATCAACGAAGGCTTGCTGCCTAAGGACCCGCGGGTTGACCGCTTTTTCAATGTGATTTATTTGGAGCGCGGTTTGGCCATTGGCGCGATGGGGTTTTTGATCGGTTTGATTTTGTTAGCCGCTGCTGTGTTGCAGTGGAAATCTGTCCATTTCGGTAATCTCGATTACTCGGTCACGATGCGTTGGGTCATTCCGGGCGCGACGCTGACGGCGTTGGGGTTTCAAACGATACTCTCAAGTTTCTTCGTGAGCACTCTAGGAATGAAACGTCGCACGTGAGTCAGGCCGCGACAGCGGTTAGTATCTGAATCCGATGCTCTGTGTAGTTCGGTTAGGCATGCATCAAAAATCGATCCAAGATCCTTCGCTTCGCTCAGGATGACATTTCAAGCGTTAGCGCCCTGGCATCATCTCAAGAAGGAAACCTCTTAAATATTCGGTTTCAGGAATGGTCGACAGAACCGGATGATCCGGCGCCTGCTCGAACCGGCGCAAACGGCGCGCGGAGCGGCGCGCGTCCACCAGCGCATCGGAGATTGTTTCCAAAAGCGCCGCTTCATTCACGTGATGCGAGCAGGAGAACGTCGTCAGCAAACCATCTTTCGATAAGATCTTGAACGCGCACATGTGCAGTTCCCGATAGCCGCGTAATGCGTCGCGCACGCCGCTCTTCGTCCTCGTGAACGAGGGCGGATCGAGAACGATCAGATCATACTGTGCGCCTGCTTTTTCGGCTCCGCGCAGGAATTGAAATACATCCTGCTGCATCCATTCGACCTTTAGCTCATTGCGCGCAGCGTTTCGCTTCGCAGCGGCGATGTTCTCCGAATTTTCTTCAACTGCCGTTACTTCCGCTGCGCCTGCGCGTGCACAGGCCAATGCAAATGCGCCCTGATTTGTGAAGCAATCCAGCACGCGCCGGTCGCGAGCAAAGTCCGCAACAATTCCGTAATTGTGCTTTTGATCGAGATACAAACCCGTCTTGTGTCCGCGCAAAAAATCGACTTCGAGCTTCGTACCCTCGATTTCGATCGTGATTTGCGATGGAGTTCCGCGCAGAAGGCCGCTACGTAATTCCAATCCCTCGGCCTTGCGCACCGGCGCGTCGTTTCGTTCGACAATAGTGATGTCGCCGAAGAGATCGACCATTGCGGCCGTTATGAAATCCTTTCGCATGTCCATCGCAAGCGTGAGCGTTTGCAGGACAAAATTGTCGCCGTAACGATCGATGATCACGCCCGGAAGACCGTCGCTTTCGCTCCACACCACGCGCCGCAGCTTTGCATCGATGTTTCGCCGGTCGCGGTATTCGAAAGCTTGCGCGATACGGCGCAGAAAAAAATCCTGATCAAGGTCCTGTCGTCGCCGCGAAAAACGGCGTGCAACAATTTGCGATTTCGAATTGTAAATGGCGGTCCCAATCAAATGGTCTTTCCCGTCCTTGAGCGAAATCACGTCGCCATCCGCTGGATTTCCGAAAACCTTCAGCACTTCGCTGGAAAACACCCAGTCGTGTCCATGCAAAATTCGCGCACGCGGTTTGATGACGATGCCTGCCATGAAAAAGGGATGCTCGCGCAATCTAGTGCGCGATCACACTAATGGGTTTGGGAAAGTGTTTCGCTTACGCGCTGTCGGTCAACCTTGAAGATGGCAAACTCGGTATTTTCAAACACGTTTGAGATAAACGCGGGAACCGTCGCAGGAAGAACCTCCGGTCTTGTTCTTACGACGATGTATCGAACGTCGGCGTCTCGCAACAAGTCCGGTTGAACCTTTCTGAGCTGCCAGTCTTTCCAGAATAGTTTTACCGCAGACTCCCTGTGTATGTAGTCGCTCCGTGCTACAGCAGCCTGGGCGAATAAACCGAACGGCACTCGGCAATTTGTAAGCGACAGGATAGGTGCAAGCAGCTCATCTCCACACATCACGACATCTCCGGGTTGTGCGTCCTTAGTCAGAAAATCGGTGACGGCCAGGGTTTGGGCGTCATAGCTTTGCAGCTGCTTCCCAAACGGTTTCCCGTTCCCGAAGAGGTGATTAGGGTTCCGCCAATAGATGAAGTGCTGCAGCGTCGAAGGTACGCTTAGGCCGATGGCAACGGCCATCGTCGCTGCGGCGGCAACCGAGCAATATACTCCTCGGCCAACAGCCCACCGATACAAGGTTTGAAGAACTTCGACTGCAAAGAGCCAGGCGACGTACTTGCTTTGCACAAAAAATGTTCCGCTAACGGGGTTATATCGAAATGTCCATCCTGCTGGCGTAAAGCTGAACATTAGTGCGATCAACAGACCGAGGACCACGAAAAGCGCGAGAATAAACCGGAGAGCGGATTTTGGATTCGGACGAAATATGCCATTGAGGATCGCTGGCACGCCGATCACGCGCAGACCAAGAGTACCAACGAGATAGATTGGCAATGCCAACGTGGCGAAAGCGAGCCACCCGCTCAAGCGATCCTTGATTCCAATTGCCTCCATTGCCTGCGATACGTACAGCCCCGGCTCGATTTTCATTACAACGTTCGCTTCACTTTTGTTCTTGAGAAGAACTGGTAAAAGCAGGGGCGTTGCCAGAGCGGCGGTCCACGCGGCGACTTTGAACAAATTTGAACTCCGATAGGCAACAAGGTAGAGCACGGCTGTCACTCCCAGGCTGCACATGATCTGGGCCGCAGTGAAAATCTTCACCTCAATCAACGCGACAAACAGCAGCGCAGTAAGAAAAAGCCACGCTCCGCTGCGCTCCTCCAGGTAGCGCTGGAGACAAGACAACCCCGCAAAAAGGAGACCCAGTGCAGGAAGGATTGGATTCGTATAGAAGAGAGGCAAAACCGCGGGCGGCACACTGAAGTAACGAAGGGACCAGTCAATGTTTTCACCCATTAGCAAACCGGGAAGGAAGGAGAAGTCTTCGCCAAAAAACACCAGGAACGCGACGAGAGCGCCGAAATATCCTGACCGAAGCCAACTCCTCGCAAAGCAAAAAACACTGAGCATCGACAGCGCGAGAAACAAGGTGGGCATAAAACGCAGCGTGAGGTCGCGCGTGTTCAGGCGAGTCGCATTGGCAAACATCGCGACCGCAACATCCATTCCATAGTGGTAAGAAAGCGGGTGCCCTGAAAAGTGCGGAGCCTGCGGCGGTATTGTATGCGTCAATTCGTTTGCGATCGCGATGTGCAAGATGACGTCAGGCACCGGATAGGCGCGCATCGTGCCGTCCGCCCGCGGCGTGAGATTCGTGTAGTAAAAAGGAAGAAACGCCAGTACGACAATCCCGAGCGCAATAACTCCAGCCAGGGCGACACCGGATCTGTCACACACCACCTCGGCGTTCTCCAGGAGGGACGCTTGCTTCGGGGAATGACGCCACAGTGTTTTTGTTTTCCTAACATAAAGCCAAACAAACACCGTGGCAGTCATCATCGGCCAAATGAGAAAGAAGCGGGCCTGGTGAGCATACGTAATCAACCAATAGGCCAGACCGCTGACGACCAAACCGAGAAAACAAGCCAGCGTTATATCTTCCAGCGGGCTCAACGTCCGGTTAAGCGCGATTAACAGCAGTTTGCCTGGCACGTATGCCAGTAAAATGACGGCGATAACAAACAGGCACGCGCCGGAAACAATTTGCATGTCTGAATTAAACCTGCCCGCAGCTGGACAGGAAGAGACTAGGTCATTTCGCAAACTCAGACGCAAGATTAAATTCCAAGTCAGCGCCGCTTTGACGAAATCCGCCTTGTCTCATAGCTTCGGGGGCCTTTCTGAACATGAACTCTCCGTTGCAGGGTCCCGCGCGGCATTCCATTTCAGTCGTCACGCCAGTTTACAATGGCGAGGCTTCCATCGCTGAACTGTGCCGGCGCCTTAGCGAAGTATTACCGCGGATCGCGACAGAGTATGAGATCATTCTCGTCAACGACGGCAGCCGGGACCGAAGCTGGGAGACTATCTCAGAGTTATCGTCGCGTTTTGCGGCGGTGCGCGGTTTGAATCTCATGCGCAACTACGGCCAGCATAACGCTCTGCTCTGCGGCATCCGCGCGGCGAAATACGACGTGATCGTCACGATGGATGACGATCTGCAGCATCCGCCCGAAGACATCCCGCGACTGCTCGAGCAACTGGAACAGGGATTCGACGTTGTTTATGGCGCGCCGAAGGAAGAACGGCATGGGTTCATGCGCGCGCTTGCTTCCCGCATTACGCGGCTCGCCCTTGGGAGCGCCATCGGAATGAATCTCGCCAGGAACGTGAGTGCGTTCCGCGTTTTCCGTACACAATTGCGGGACGCATTTTCAGGCTATCAAACACCGTTTGTTTCCATCGACGTGTTGCTGACGTGGGCGACCACACACTTCACCGCGATACCGGTCGTTTTCCAGCCGCGCTATTCGGGCACTTCAACTTACACTTTCACAAAGCTGGTTCGCCACGCACTTGATATGATGACGGGCTTCAGCACTGCGCCATTGCAGCTCGCCAGTCTGATTGGATTTGGCTGTACGTTATTCGGGCTCGCAGTGTTCCTTTACGTCTTCACCCGCTATTGCGTGGAAGGCAGCGTGCCGGGATTTCCATTTTTGGCCTCCATAATTGCGATCTTTTCAGGGGCACAGCTTTTCGCTCTCGGCGTGATAGGCGAATATCTGGCCCGCATCCATTTTCGGACGATGAATCGTCCAGTTTACGTTGTTCGAAGCGTTAGCGGCGAACCGAAAGAGTTGCGATAATCGCCCGATGATCGCGCGATTCGATCTGTCGGCCATTGATGCATTGAAGGAGGCGCTGCCGCGCTTCACGCATAAGCCGCTGCCTCATTTATCGTATCTCAAGCCCAATCAGATCGAGGGCTACTGGCTGGACGACATCGCTCAGGAACTGAAGAACGAAGGCTCGACGGGATTTGCGTCGTATGCCGAGGACGGCATCAACGGTCTTGCGCTTTACGGCGATTCCCCATGGGACACGAAAGTGGTTGGAGAACCAGTAGCCGTCATAAAATACTTCATGGGGACAGGCGAGGACGATTCGCTTGTGCTCGACCAACTGCTTAACGAACTGCTACAGCATGTCGCCAGTCGTGGCATTCATCTCCTGACGTGCAAAGTTCAGCCCCTTCAATTTGCGGCAATTCATGCGCTGGAGCGGCATGGGTTTCTGCTCATGGACACGCTCCTCGATTTTTTCTTCGATTTTTCGCGCACGCCATTCGAAAAAATCAGTCCGCCGCAACGGCTTGATGGATTGCAGGTTCGCGTGGCGACTCCGGAAGATTTGCCAGAATTGCTTAAGCTGACTGAAACAGCCTTTGCCAAACATTTTGGCAGATACAACTCAGATCCAAAAATGCCCGCTGGCACTGGCACAAAGGTATATCAGGAGTGGGTGCGCTCGTCGTTTAGCGGGGCGGCAGATTGGATTCTTATCGCTGAAGTTAAAGACAAGATCGCTGGTTATTCGGTCTGGAAAAAGGCGTCCGCACTGGAAGTAAAGCATTCGTTCGACATCGCGCGTTGCACCCTCGCAGGCATCCACCCGGAATTTTTCGGGCGAGGCCTCTATACCACGCTCACTTTCGAAGGAATGCGAATCGCGCAACAGTTTGCCAAGCACCTCGACGGACCCGCGCACGTCAGCCACTATCCCGTCCACCGGGCAATGCTAAAACTCGGTTGGAAACTCGCCGGCGTAAGACATTCCTTTCACAAATGGCTTCCGAAGTAGTTCACCATGCAAAGTGACTCTGGATTGTTGCGGTGGTTGAACGTCCCGTTCGTGTACAACGCTTTCTCTGCTGCCGTTGGAGCGAACACACTGCGTCGCAAGCTCATTCAGAACCATGTTCGGGCCAAACCCGGTGATAAGGTGATCGATATCGGGTGCGGTTCGGCACTAGCCCTGCAATGGCTTCCCCAAGTCCAGTACATCGGACTCGACATCAACCCAGATTGTATCGCGTTTGCCGCGCGAACATACGGCACCAAAGGGACTTTCGTAGTCGGTGACGTGCGGTCGCTTCAAGCTGACTCGCGGTTTCGGGACGCAGACATTGTGATGGCGCTTGGCGTTCTGCATCATCTGGATGATCAAGAGGCGGAAGATTGTATTCAATTCGCCTACAACGCCCTTAAGCCCAATGGTCGATTTGTATGCCATGAGGCGTGTTGGGTCCCGAACCAGGGAGCGGTTTCCAAGTATATCATGGGAAGTGACCGCGGACGGAACATTCGAACCGAGCAACAATATCGTGAGCTTGCCTCAACGGTTTTCAGGAAGGTCAATTCATCAGTAGATACGAAACCAATGCGCATCCCCTACGTGACCATCGTTCTCGAATGCGAAAAATGAGGCTTTGCGCGTAAGCGAAGGATGAAGCGGTGTCTCGCGTGTGAAGGTCGCTTCGATAGCGATGATTGGACATGTCCCAGCTGCGGTCATCGTCCAGCCTTGCGCAACGAGGTATTCCAGTTCGCCCAGGATCCAGCCAGCCAGGGCGGATTCAAACCAGAATATTTCGCGCGCTTAGCTGCGATCGAGCCAGTGCATTTCTGGTTTCGCGCGAGGAATGCCCTCATTCAGTGGGCGCTCGGCAAATATTTTCCGAATGCTGAAAGCTTTTTCGAGATTGGCTGCGGAACCGGTTATGTGCTTGCCGGCATTCGCGAAGATTTTCCACGGATGCGCCTCGTTGGCAGCGACATTTTCACGGATGGCCTGGTCTTTGCCAAAGCACGTTTGCCGGAGGTGGAGTTGTATCAGATGGATGCCCGATCGATTCCGTTTGAGGGCGAGTTTGATGTCGTTGGAGCGTTTGATGTGCTGGAGCACCTCGTCGAAGATAACAAGGCACTGGCGCAAATGTTCAATGCCACACGGCCGGGCGGTGGATTGCTGGTTACTGTGCCGCAACAGCGTTATTTGTGGAGCGCGAGCGACGAACACGCAATGCATCAACGGCGCTACAGCTATGCGGAATTGCGCCGAAAAGTCGAGACCACTGGGTTCCAAATCGAGCGAATCACTTCTTTCAATTCTTTGTTGTTTCCGCTTATGGTTTGGTCGCGTATGCAACAAAAGCGTGATCAGGATTTCCAACCCTGGCGCGAACTTGAAATTAGCTCCGCGCTTAACAAAATTTTGGAGAGTATTTTAAAACTCGAGCGGTCGCTGATAGAAAAAGGTGTTTCTTTCCCCGTGGGAGGATCGCTTTTGTTGATCGGTCGAAGACCCTTGAGCCCGTCGTGATCAGCATTCCTTTTAATCGTCCGTTCGCGACCGGCAATGAACTTGATTACGTCCGGACCGCGATCGCGACGCCGAAGTTTTCCGGTGATGGCCCCTTCACTGCAGAATGCCACCGTCTTCTAGAACGTTCGCTTGGCGTTCAAAAGACGCTTCTTACGACGTCCTGCACGCACGCTTTGGAAATGGCTGCGCTGCTCCTGAACCTCGGGCCTGGAGACGAAGTCATTGTTCCCGCCTTCACTTTTCCTTCTGCGCTAAATGCGTTTGTCTTGCGTGGCGCGAAACCTGTGTTTGTGGATGTTCGCGCGGACACGCTTAACATTGACGAGGCACAAATCGACCAACGCATTACTGAACGCACGAAGGCGATTTTTTTGGTGCATTACGCGGGCGTCGGATGTGAAATGGAAACCATAATGCCGATCGCGAGCCGGCATGCACTCGCAGTGATCGAAGATAACGCACATGGCCTTTATGGAAAATACCGGGGCCGGTACCTTGGTACCTTCGGGGAGCTGGCTACCCTAAGCTTCCACGAGACCAAAAATTTCTCATGCGGAGAAGGCGGCGCACTTCTGATCAATGATGCGCACTTTAATGAGCGCGCCGAAATTCTCCGAGAAAAGGGAACAGATCGAAGCCGGTTTTTCCGCGGCGAGGTGGACAAGTACACCTGGGTAGATATCGGGTCTAGCTATCTCCCCTCGGACCTGCTGGCGGCGTTCTTGCGCGCCCAACTCGAACACCGCGATCAGATTCAGTCGAGGCGACAACAAATCTGGGAAACCTACGCTCGCGAGCTAGGTGCCTGGGCCGAAGCAAACCGCGTCCGGCTCCCGATTGTCCCACTCGAATGCGAACAGACTTACCACATGTTTTATGTGATCATGCCTTCCGTTGAGAGCAGGCAGGCATTGATCTCGCATCTTGCAGGCTACGGAATTCTCTCTGTTTTTCATTATCTGCCGCTGCATTTGTCGCCAATGGGCCTGCGTTTTGGTGGACGCAAGGGCGATTGTCCGGTCACAGAAGACTTATCCGATCGACTTTTGCGCTTTCCATTTTTCACCGGAATGAGCAGTTCGGAGCAGGGCCAGGTAATCGACGCTGTGCGCGCGTTTCGCTGCTAAACGGGCGATGCTTAAGCGGGCGCGATGAGTCATACCAAGCAGCTGCCGGAGACGGACGAGCAAAAGCAGCAAGCCGCACGCGGCTTCGACAGCTACGGGTTGGTAGCGTGCCTTGTTATATCCACGTTCTCCATTGTCTGGATAACACTTCCGTCTAAGAACTTTAACTTTGGTACCGTAGCTTTTCTGTTCGCGTTACCGTGGGTTCTGCTTAGAGCCGGTGCAATTGTCACAGCCGCTCTTCGTTTTCCCTCCTTTTTCGCACTCGATTTCCTTTTGGGAGTTACCGTTGTCTCAGTTGCGGTGATGGGGTGGAAGTTCTTCTTACCAGTCTCGCTATGGGTTCTGCTGATCGTGTTTCTGGTCGCAATTGCGAGTATTCCCAAGCTTCTTCCGCAGCACCGGCGCGATCCGCTTTCCGCTTTAGGGCTGCTAAGCGTGGTTGTCTCTCTTGTTGCAGCAACCGGGTGGTCTCAAGATCTGATTTTTCCCACAGCGCCCGTCAATGGGGCGGTCGTTTTCAAACCGTGGTCGGATTTTTTCATCCACGCAACTTTTGTGGCGCGCAGTTTGGGAGCCGAAACTTTGTCTCAAGTTGGGAATTACGAGTGGAAAGGATTTCCAGCAATCTTCTATCACTACGCGAGTTACTCTGTCCCCATATGTTTGGCGAAGGTGGGATCCCTTCCAGCTTATGCCACCGTCGTAGGCTTTTGGGCGCCGTTCGGATCGTTTCTCACAGGATTGGCCAGCTATGCCCTGGGTCGAGCCTTTTGGAGTCAAGGCGCGGGACTTGTGGCGCTCGTAGCTACGTTCCTGATACCTGATGCCGCCTTGTTAAATATCGCTCATCCTACTTATGGCTATTTCTGGCTGCAACACGCCGCTCCCGGAGGTTTGTATGGCGTAGCAGTAGCTGGAACAGCGCTAATTCTTATCACCCAGGGAGTGCACGAAGGACGCCGCACGTGGATAGCATCAGGAGTGGTGATAGGAACGCTTATTGTTTTTTTCAAGATTCAGATCTTCGCCGCGGCTTTTCCGCTGCTGGTTTCTTTTGCCATCGTCGGGTGGCCGCCGCGCAAACAGTGGCAATGGCTAATTCTTGGCGGTTGCGTGGCTGTCGGAATGGCTCTACTCCCGCTGGCGAATCGTTTTTACATTGGACCGAACGTCCGCTTCGACCTCTCGGGCAGCGTTTGGTATTGGCAGGTGCTCGCGAAGTTGGCCACCGGTACATCTGTCGAAAGTTGGTATCGAGTTTTCAACGATGTTCATCCGTTTCCTGCACATTTGCCGCAGGCGATCGGGTTACTCCTGGTTAATGCCCTGGGAATCTTCGCGGTCGTTGCTCCACTCGTTTGGCTCTTTGTCGCGTGGCGCAAAATGTGGCAGGCGTCGGAAGGGATCTCACTGGCTGCGGTGGCGATTCTGTTATTGATGACTTTTGGAATGGGTGGAACCGGCACCTCGGATAATGCGCACGAATTCATACATCGTCCTTTCGTTTGGGCTTACTGGCTGGTGGGCTCGCTTGCTGCAGGGCGTCTGTTTTCGATTCTCGCAGCCCGTCGTCCGCAGCTATGGACTCGGGTCGTTGTCGTCAGCGCTATCATCTTAACACTGGTTCCAGTGTGTTACGGCTCGGGATTACAGCGTGGCAAAGGGTTGGTCGGTAATGTCCGTTCCGGTATCCACGTGGACCGCGGCCTGATCGACTGCGCGCGCTTTATCAGAAACCAGTCTCCTGCCGATGCTGTCGTGCAGGATTCACAACTGGATAAGTTTCTCATCGTTGGCGGATTAAGCGACCGACCCTCGTTCGCAGCGAGGGTTGATGAGTGGACGAGACAAAGCAAAGTCTTTCGAGAGTCTCCTTACCGGGAGCAGCTACGGAAACTGCAAAGACTGCAGCAGGCCACAAACATTCCGGATTTGCAGCGCAGCGTCCGCGAAACCGGGATCCGCTGGTACGTGGCTCATCCAGACGATCCAAACGTCTGGCCAGCCGAGTTTCGCAATCAGCCGGCATTCGAGTCCAACGGCTATCGAGTCTACGACCTGCAGCGTTGTTTCGATCTGCACGGTTGATTTTTGCAGACCTTATCGCAGCCGCTTGTCGTTTTTACTAGACGCTCGGCAGCAAACGTTGAACGTTCGCGTTTCTCATATGCAAACATCTCCGCAATCCTCAATCGATCTTCACGGAATTAAAAAACTGCGCAGCGGCAAGGTTCGCGAAGTGTTCGATCTGGGCGAGACACTGCTCTTTGTCGTCACCGATCGGATTTCCGCCTTTGATGTGATCCTTCCCGATCCGATTCCCTACAAAGGCGCAGTACTGAATCAGATTTCCGCGTTCTGGTTTAAGCGATTCGACGACATCCAGAATCACTTTGTCACGGCTACGTTCGACGAGTTCCCTAAAGAATTGCAGCCGTTTCGCGAGCAGCTTGCCGGGCGGTCGATGATCGTAAAGAAAACCAAGCCGTTGCCGGTGGAATGCGTGGTCCGTGGTTATCTGGCCGGTTCCGGCTGGAAGGAATATCAGGAATCGCAGAGCGTTTGCGGGATTAAGCTGCCGGCAGGACTCAAATTGGCGTCGCAATTGCCGGAACCAATTTTCACCCCCGCGACGAAAGCCGAAACCGGTCACGACGAGAACATCGACATGAAACGATGCGCCGAGATTCTCGGCGACGAATTAGCCGAGCGCGTGAAAAAGCTCAGCCTCGACATCTATTCGCGCGGCCGCGCACACGCCGACCAGTGCGGGATCATCGTGGCCGACACGAAATTTGAGTTCGGCAACGTCGATGAAGATTTGCTTTTGATCGACGAATGTCTGACACCGGATTCGTCGCGCTTCTGGCCAAAGGACCAGTACGCCGTCGGGCAAAGCCCGCCAAGCTTCGACAAGCAATTTGTGCGCGATTATCTGGAAACTCTCGATTGGGACAAAACTCCCCCAGCCCCGCGTCTGCCGAAGGAAGTGATCGAAAAAAGTTCGGGCAAATACGTCGAGGCGTTTCGCCGCCTGACGGGAAGCGAGATCGCGAGAGCGTAAACAACCTCGTCATGTCGAGCGGAGTCGAGACATCCCGTTGCGGAACCTGAAAGTAACTTCACTGGATTCCTCGACTGCGCTTCGCTTTGCTCAGAATGACATTATGACCCGGCCTGACATTTTGTTCATCATGACCGACCAGCAGCGGTTCGATACGATTGCTGCGCTCGGAAACTCGCACATTTACACGCCGAACATGGACCGGCTGGTGCGAAGGGGAATCAGTTTTTCGAGTGCATACGCGACCTGCCCGGTTTGCGTTGCCGCGCGCTACACAATTCGCACCGGATGCGAGCCTGCGACGACGCGAGTATTCAGCAATGCGAAGGCGAATGCCGTGGCGGATCAAGCCGTGGAGATGGAAGCGCGTTGTGGGCCCTACCTGGCCCGAACGATGTCGCGCCTCGGCTACCGAACTTTTGGAGTCGGAAAGTTCCACACGAATCCGTGGAACGAAGACCTCGGTTTCGAAACAATGTGGCGCTGCGAAGAAACTTACCACCCACCAAATCGCGAAGGCGATGATTACGGGTCGTGGTTGGGGCGGGAGCATCCGGAGTTCGATTTCCTCGAGCAGCCCATGGGCGAACGGACCGAGATGTTTTACGTTCCGCAACGCAGCCCGCTCCCTGCGAATCTAGGCGGCGAGTGGTGGACGGCTGATCGCACAGTCGAGGAAATCGCAAAGTCAGATGAATCGCGGCCGTTCTTCGGATTTGTGTCGTTCATTGGGCCGCATCCGCCACTGGCTCCGCCGATTCCCTTCAACCGGATGTACAATCCCGATCGACTGCCAGAGGCAATCCTCGGCAACATCGAGGAAGATCACCTTGACGAAGAAATTCCGTTCATGCGCCACGCGATTTGGGCGGACGCAATTGATCCGGCACTAACTAAAATTGTGAAGGCGCGTTACTATGGCGAGGTCACTTATTTGGACTATTGCCTGGGGCGAATTCTCGATGCGGTCCAAACGCAACCAAACTCCGAGAACGTGCTCATCTGTTTTTTTTCCGACCATGGCGATCTGCTCGGCGACCATCACGGCTGGCAGAAACAAAACTTCTTTGAGGCGGCCTGCCGCGTTCCTTTGCTGCTCAGTTGGCCAACCGCGCTGCCTGCGGGGACCGAGCGAAGTGAGTTCATAAGCCTGGCAGATCTTTTCGGCATTGCGACTGGGGCTGCCGGCGCATGCGAGATGCGCGAGGGAATCGACGTTCTCAAAATGCTGCGAGGCGAATCCGCGCCGCGCCAGCATCTCATCGGGATGGTTGAAGTTCCCGGCTCACATGATTTCAAAATCATGGTCCTGACGGACGAATGGAAATACATTTTCATGGCGAACGGCGGACGGGAACAGCTCTTCAATCGCAAAAAGGATCCTAACGAGTTGTCAAACGGCGTCAGCTCATCGTCCGCGATCAGGAGCGACTTATATGCTCTGGCGGTGAAAGCGTGCCAAGTCCCGGGCGCAACGGACGCGATCGACGGCAATAAGTTCCTGGCATTTCCGTTCCGTCAACGGCCACCGACCCGCATCTATCAATTCGACCGGTCTCGCGGCGTGGTGGGATTTCCCGACAAACCTCAGGACGCGCTCAAAACCTTCGACCGCGCCACGTTAAGATCGTTGGAGTGAAAATGGAGATGGCTTCATCCGATCGAGAAGATCTTGGCCTCGGCCTTAAACCGGGCGACCCGCAGTATCGTGCTTATGTCGGTCCGCCGGAAGATTACGATCTGATCGCCGCGATGACGTTCAATCTGCTGACTACGCTCGGGCTGCGCCAGCATCATTCGCTGCTTGATATCGGTTGTGGTTCGCTGCGGATCGGACGGCTTTTAATTCCGTACTTGAACCGGGGGAAATACTTTGGCGTAGAGCCTAACGAATGGTTGATCGATGAAGGAATCAGGCGGGAGCTGGGGCAATCGCTCGTGGAAATTAAACGTCCGACGTTTTTCTTTACTGATTCACCGGCGAACATTGCGAAGGCGGAAACCGCATTCAATTTCGTACTAGCTCAATCGATCTTCAGCCATTGCGGACTCGACCTGATCAAGGGGTGGTTGTCCGCGATTTCGCGTTCACTGGCTCAAGACGGAGTGCTGGTTGCCACGTTTTTGGTTGGAGAGGAAGACTCCGCGCAAATGGGCTGGATCTATCCCGGGTGCGTAAATTATCGGCCGGCCACACTGGAACGCGCAGCCAAAGACGTGAATCTGCGATTCGAAATTCTGGATTGGAAACATCCACGCCAAACGTGGGCGCTTTTTGCCGCCCCCGGATTTAATTCTACCTGGTTCAAGGACCGCCCACTCACTTGGAACACAGGACTGGAAAAAGCCCTCAGCGAAAAGCATCAGCCGTGACCGACGAGAAGATTTTTGCGACGCCTCGCAAGGTGGAAGACGTCGCCGATTGTTATTTTTACCACACGATGGAACTCCCGGGTCGCGGAGTCATTGAGGGCCGGGATTGGGATTTGCGTGGCAAAGTAGATGAGTACCTGGGCAACGTTGATTTCGTAGGTCAACGCGTTTTGGAAATCGGTCCCGCCAGCGGTTTCTTAACGTTCGAGATGGAAAAGCGCGGCGGCGACGTGATCTCTGTCGAAGTCACAGACGAGCACGGGTGGGACTTTGTTCCGTATCCGGATGCAAGATTGGAAGAAGTGTTCGGCCCGCGTCGAATCGTGATGCAACAGTTGAAGAATTCCTACTGGTTCAGTCACGCCGCCATGCAATCCAAAGCGAGGGTTTATTATGGCGACGCTTACAATTTGCCTGCGGCGCTCGGAGAATTCGACATCGCGGTGGTGGGAGCAGTGCTGCTCCACTGCCGCGACCCGCTGCGAATTGTTGAGCAATGCGCAAAAAGAGCAAAGACGCTCATCATCGTGGACAAGTTCCATCCGGACCTGGAGGGCGCGCCGGTGTCTCGTCTGGCGCCGACGCCGGAAAATTTCCTCTGGCATACGTGGTGGCATTTCAGCACTCAGTTTTTCACCCAATTCCTCGCAGTCATGGGTTTCACGACGTCGGAATCTTTAAAGCATGAGCAGTATCACCGCGGACGAGCGCACACGCTTTTCACACTCGTCGGAAGGCGAGAATGAGGCGTTGCGCTACGCCTGAATTGACCATCCGCTCCTCGTTTGTGATAGCCGATGAGGCAGAAAGGCCGGCGTTTGACACAAACGCCCTACAACAATTCGCTCACGAGCGATTTCTCTTCTTTCAGCTCTGCCACTGACGCGTCGATTTTCGCTCGGCTGAACTCGTTTATTGGAAGGCCTTGTACGATTTCCCATTTTCTACCTCGCACACGCACCGGGAACGACGAGATCAATCCTTTTTCCACGCCATAACTTCCATCGGAACAAACGGCGACGCTGTGCCAATCGTCGCCTGGCGTGTCGGTAATAAGGGAAGAGACGCTATCCACAACCGCATTGGCCGCGGAGCCGGCTGAAGAAAGGCCGCGCGCCTTGATCACAGCGGCGCCGCGCTGTTGCACCGTCGTAATGAAATCTTCCTTCAGCCATTTCTCGTCTGCGATCACTTCGTTCGCGGGCCGACCGTCAATCCTGGCATTGTAGAAATCTGGATATTGCGTCGAGGAGTGATTTCCCCAGATGGTCATGTTCCTGACCGGGCGAATGCTTACGCCGGCCTTTTGCGCAAGCTGGGCGCGGGCGCGATTTTCATCCAGTCGCGTCATGGCAAACCAGCGGTCGCTCGGAATTTCCTTCGCATTGTTCATCGCAATCAGGCAATTGGTGTTGCACGGATTTCCAACCACAAGCACGCGCACATCGGCTGCAGCGTTCTTTTGAATGGCCTGGCCTTGTCCGATGAAAATTTTGCCATTTATCCCGAGTAGATCTTTCCGTTCCATGCCCGCCTTGCGCGGCACGCTTCCGACCAGTAGCGCCCAGTTCACGTCGCGAAAGCCCTCATCGAGATCGGCCGTCGGTACCACCGATTCAAGAAGCGGGAACGCGCAATCGTCCAATTCCATGACCACGCCTCCGAGCCCGCCGAGCATAGCAGGGATCTCGATCAGATGAAGTCTGAGCGGTTGATCGGTCCCGAACATTTGGCCGGAAGCGATGCGAAACAGGAGGGCGTAACCAATGTGCCCGGCGGCGCCAGTCACAGCGACTTTAATCGGAGTTTTCATGGCGCAATTAGCCATAAACACCTTGTTGAGAGCAAGCGATTCCTAGCCTCACCGAGAATGACAGGAACCAGATCGGCGGTAGATTTCGACCACGATGTATCCAGGTAAATTAGACAAGATCATCAATCTCTTTGAATCGCTGCCGGAAGATGAACGGCGCGAGACGCTCGTTTCATATGCGGACAATGCGAAAAGACAGGAGCCGCGTGAGGGCGAGAATTTTGATCTCGTCGATGTTCGTAAGGACGAGGAGTGCACCGACACAGTCGGCGTTTATCTGCACGTCGATGAAGAGGGCAAGGCGCACATTCGCATGACCCTCGGCCCTGAAGTGCAAACGCTCACCCGTGCGATGACGGCCATTCTTTGCAAGGGGCTCGACGGTTCGACGCCGCAGGAGATTCTGGATCTGCCGAGTGATTTTGTGACGCGCGTCGTGGGCACGGAACTGGTGCGAGTCCGCAGCCAGACTGTGTATTACGTGCTCACGCGGATAAAAAGCATCTGCAAAGTTTGGCTAGACCGGCACCGCATGGCGCAGGTGGCGTAGCACGGCCATCTTGGCTGTGGGGCCGGCGGGCATCTTGCCTGCCGAACCTCGGCACATAAACAACTCCGAGCAGGCGAGGACGCCCGCTCGCCACACAGGCAGGATGCCTGTGCTAGTGGGCCAATTACCGTTTTTGCGTGACCTTCGCGCGATTTTGTTTGCCATTCCCCGTCAATCCTGCGCAAAAATCACGAGTAAATGAAAATGCCGACAGCCGCAATTCCACTCATCGGTGTAATCACGCTCGTTTCCTGCGCCAACCCCTCGCCGCAACCGGCAAACTTCGGTTGCTCAGGAACCGATTCGCCTGATCATCAGTTGCGCGCATGCGTGGTTGAGGTTGGGAAATTCCCACCACCGCTCAACGAATCACGCGTCGATATCCGCGACACGTCAGGCAGACTGGTTTCGTCGCGCAATTTTGGATCGCCCAAAGGCGATCAGGGCCGCAGCGTTGTCCATTCCGCGTGGACCCCCGATTCCAGTTTCTTAGTGTTCAGCACACGCAGCTCTGGCGGGCATTCGCCCTGGCATTGGAACACGTATTTTTACAGCCGAAAAAAGAACACATTCGCTTTGCTCGACGACACGATCGGGGCGGTGATTAAACCCAACTTCACAGTTAAAGCGCCCGATATCGTAGAGGCGACGGTGCAGGGCACGGCGTCCGATCCGAGCAACATCCAAACCGGTCACGTCGTCACCAGGCATCTCGGCTCCCTTTAGCGCCGGCAATTGGTTGAAGCCCGCTCGACTTGTCAAGCAGGATGCCTAAGTTACTTTCGGCGCGCAGATGCCGCGAAACAACGAGCTAAAGAAAATCCTCTTGATCGGTTCCGGTCCAATCGTGATCGGGCAGGGCTGCGAATTTGATTATTCCGGCGTCCAGGCGTGCAAGGCACTGCGCGAAGAAGGCTACGAGGTGGTGCTGGTGAATTCGAATCCAGCAACCATCATGACGGATCCGGAATTTGCCGATCGCACTTATGTCGAGCCGATCACGCCCGAAGTGATCGAGGCAATTATGGAGCGCGAAAAACCGGACGCGATTTTGCCCACGCTCGGGGGACAGACCGCGCTCAATGCGGCAATGGAATTGACTCGCAACGGCGCGCTGGCGCGGCACAGCGTCAAATTGATCGGCGCGAACGCGCAGGCGATCGCAAAAGGCGAAGATCGCCAATTGTTCAAGGAAGCGATGTTGCGTATTGGGCTCGAGGTGCCGCGCTCTGGCGTAGCACGTTCACTTGCAGATCTCGATCGCATCGTTGCCGAGATCGGAACATTTCCGCTGATCGTTCGCCCGGCGTTTACTTTGGGCGGTGCTGGCGGCGGGATCGCTTACAAACGCGAAGAACTTGATGAGATCGCTGCGCGCGGCCTGGATCTTTCGCCAGTGCGCGAAGTGTTAATTGAAGAATCGCTGGTCGGCTGGAAAGAGTTCGAGATGGAAGTCATGCGCGACCGGATGGACAACTGCGTCGTCGTTTGTTCGATTGAGAATTTCGATCCCATGGGCGTGCACACCGGCGATTCCATCACCGTTGCGCCTGTGCAAACGCTGACCGACAAGGAATATCAAATGATGCGCGACGCCGCGTTTGCAGTGATCCGTGAAATTGGCGTCGAGACCGGCGGGTCCAACATTCAGTTTGCTGTGCATCCCGAGACCGGTCGCATGGTCGTGATCGAAATGAATCCGCGCGTGTCGCGCTCCAGTGCGCTGGCATCGAAAGCGACCGGTTTTCCGATTGCAAAAATCGCGGCCAAACTCGCAGTCGGCTACACACTCGACGAGATTAGAAACGATATCACACGCGAAACGCCGGCCTGCTTTGAGCCGACGATTGATTACTGCGTGGTCAAGGTGCCGCGGTTCACGTTTGAAAAATTCCCGCAAGCAGACGCGACGCTCACCACGCGGATGAAAAGCGTCGGAGAAGCGATGGCGATCGGGCGCACGTTTAAAGAAGCATTGCAAAAAGCGCTGCGCAGCCTGGACATCAAACGCTTTGGCTTGTTAGGCGACGGCGCGGACAAGGATGTCGATCTTGAAACACTGCGATTGAAACTGGCGATCCCGAATGCCGAACGAATTTTCTACATCGCGCAAGCGTTCCAAAAAGGCGCGTCGATCGATGAAGTTTACGAGCTGACGAAAATCGATCGGTGGTTTTTGCGAAATGTGCAGCAGATCGTGGAGGAAGAGTGCGCACTCCATCGTGGCACAGGCATCTTGCCTGTGGGGCCGGCGGGCGTCTCGCCTGCCGAAGCGGACAAAGTATCGAGGAAAAATGAGCCGCGATTTCATCCGATGGATCGCCACGGTGCAATCGGAAAGACACGTCGCAATCTTCCACATTGGGGACAGAAAGACGCTGCGTACTTCGTGACCTTCCGGTTGGCCGATGCCGTGCCGGAAAACATTCTTCGACAATGGAGAGAAGAATTAGAAGCGTGGAGGAAATTTCACCCTGAACCCTGGAATAGCTATACCAAATATGAATACCAGAAGCGATTTCAAGAGAGTCGTGAACATTGGCTCGACCAAGGACACGGCGAGTGCATTCTTAAAAACTCAGATGCCACTGAAATCGTAGCAAACGCTTTGCGGCATTTCGATCATGACCGGTATGTTCTGGATGCGTTCGTCGTGATGCCCAATCACGTGCATGTGCTGGTGCGGTTGGCAAAGGAGCAGTCGCTCGCTGACATTCTTCACTCGTGGAAATCGTTTTCAGCCAAAGCCATCAACCAACTGCTTGGAAGAACTGGGCGAGTCTGGCAGGACGAGAGCTATGATCGAATCGTGCCCGATTGGAAAGAATTGGTTCGGTACCGCGATTACATCGCCCGCAATCCAGAAAAAGCGAAGCTGCGCGAACGCGAATTTGTGTTGCACGCCGACAACGTGTTGGGACACAACTTTGATTCGGCAGGCGAGACGCCCGCCGGCCCCACAGGCAAGATGCCTGTGCTCCAACTACTCCGTGCAAAGAAATTTGGTTTTTCCGATCGGCAACTCGCAGTGGCAAACGATGCGACGGTAACCGAAATCCGCGCAATACGAAAGTCGTTAGGCATTACCCCCACGTACCGCCTCGTAGATACGTGCGCGGCAGAGTTTGAAGCGTACACGCCTTACTACTATTCGACGTACGGCGACGAGAACGAGCGACGCGAGAGCGACAAACGCAAGATCATGATCCTGGGTGGCGGACCGAACCGGATCGGACAGGGCATTGAATTCGATTACTGCTGCGTGCACGCCGCATTTGCCCTGCGCGAGCTCGGATTCGAGACGATCATGGTGAACTCGAACCCGGAAACGGTTTCAACCGATTACGACACGAGCGACAAACTCTATTTTGAGCCGCTCACCCTCGAAGATGTGCTCAACATTTACGACCAGGAACAACCGGAGGGCGTGTTTGTCCAGTTTGGCGGCCAAACGCCGCTGAATCTTGCCAGTGGATTGGAAGCGGCAGGCGTTCCAATTCTTGGGACGCAAACCGAAAGCATCGAGACCGCGGAAGACCGAAAACTATTCGCAGCGATGCTGGACAAACTTGGCTTGCGCCAAACGCCGAACGGTTCGGTCACAAGCGCCGAAGAGGCCGTGGCGATAGCGAAGAAAATTGGTTATCCTGTGCTCGTTAGGCCAAGCTTCGTTCTGGGCGGGCGCGCGATGGAGCTCGTGTATACAGAGACGGATCTCAGACGTTACATGACAAATGCGATTGAAATAACGCCTGATCGCCCGGTGCTCATCGATCGCTTTCTCGAGGACGCCATTGAGGTCGATGTCGATTGCATCTCCGACGGCGAGACAACCGTGATCGGTGCAATCATGGAGCACATCGAGGAAGCTGGCATCCACAGCGGCGACAGCGCATGCGTGATCCCGACGTTCTCCCTGTCGAAAAAAGTGCTAGACGAGATTTCGTCCGCGACGAAAGCAATGGCGCGCGCGCTGACCGTGCGCGGCCTGATGAACGTGCAATTCGCGGTGAAGGGCGACGAGGTTTACGTGCTGGAAGTGAATCCGCGCGCCTCGCGTACCGTGCCATTCGTCAGCAAAGCGATCGGCGTCCCGCTGGCAAAACTGGCCGCCAAAGTGATGACGGGAATATCATTGCGCGAACTCGGATTCACGAAAGAAATCGTGCCGAAACATTTCTCGGTAAAAGAAGCGGTGTTTCCGTTTCTGCGTTACGAGGGTTTGGATATTTCGCTCGGGCCGGAAATGAAATCCACGGGCGAAGTAATGGGCATCGATATTGACCTGGGCCTTGCGTACGCCAAATCTCAGATGGCTGCGCCGCCTCCGTTACCCAAACGCGGAAGAGTCTTTGTCAGCGTTAAAGACGCCGATAAGGAAGCGATCATTCCCGTCGCGCGTGAATTTCTCAAACTGGGTTTTGAAATTGTTTCCACCAGCGGAACGGCAGAGGCGCTAACCGATGCGAAAATCAAGGTGACCAAGGTTTTCAAGATTCACGAGGGACGTCCAAACGTGCTCGACCGGATCAAGAACGGTGACATCAATTTCATTATCAACACGCCGAGCGGTAAAATTCCGCGAGAACACGAAGTGGTCATTCGCAACGCCGCGCTCGCTGCGAAAATTCCGATTATGACGACGGTGCGCGCCGCGCTCGCCAGCGCGAATGGAATCCGCTCGCTGCAAAAACGAAAGGTTCAGGTGCGGAGCTTGCAAGAATATCACGCTTCGCGACGTTAAATTGTTGAAGCGGAAAACAGCATTGTCATTCTGAGCGAAGCGCAGCGGAGTCGAAGAATCCCGCGGAGTTATCTAATGGTGCCATCACGGGATGTCTCGACTTCGCTCGACATGACAATGCGTTGATGCCATTTGTCAGCATGAAATTGTCTATTGTTTTAGCTGTGTTGTTAACCTCGGCTGTTTTTGCCGCCGACGAAAAGAAAGAAGAGAAAAGTTCTATGAATTCATCCAACGAAGTGGCTGTAATAAAGACGAGCGAAGGCGATATGGTGGTGCAGTTTTGGACTGATGCCGCACCAAACACGGTCGAGAATTTTAAGAAACTGGCGCGCCAGGGATTTTACGACGGGACAATTTTCCACCGGATCGTCAAACAATTCATGATCCAGGGCGGCGATCCGAATTCGAAAGATCCGGCAAAAGAGAACAGTTACGGACAAGGGGGTCCGGGTTATCAGATCAAGGCCGAGTTCAACGATCATAGCCACGACAGCGGTGTGATTTCGATGGCGCGCAGCTCCGATCCGGATTCGGCCGGCTCGCAATTCTTCATCTGCCTCGCCCCCGTGCACAGGCTCGACCATCAATACACAACCTTTGGTAAACTGATTAAAGGCCAGGATGTACTGGAGAAAATCGGTGATATTCCGGTCACCAGAAACAGCACGGGCGAACCGAGCAAACCGACCAAACGCGTGGTGATCGAGAGCATCAAAATTGTACCGGCTGATTCGGTGAAGTAGCGACGCGGCCCCGCTGTTGTCATCCCGAGCGAAGTCGAGGAATCTCTTGCTGATTTGGGAGAATCGAGAGATGTCTCGACTTCGCTCGACATGACAAAGACTGCATTAATCCAGATGCGCTGCGGCGTGGAGCCGGAGAAGAATCTCGCGCGCGCGATCGAATTTGTTCGCGATGCGGCAAGACAAGGGGCAGAGATTGTTTGCCTGCCGGAGCTTTTTCGGTCGCAATACTTTTGCCAGACAGAAGATCACAAGAATTTCGAACTGGCCGAGGAAGTGCCGGGAAAATCAACCGCTGCGCTGGGAGAAGTCGCTCGAACAACTGGCACAGTAATCATTGCTTCGCTTTTCGAGAGGCGCAGCGCCGGCCTTTATCATAACACGGCGGCAATTATCGACACCGATGGAAAACTGCTCGGTAAATATCGCAAAATGCATATCCCCGATGATCCGCTGTATCACGAAAAGTTTTACTTCGCGCCGGGCGATCTCGGATTTCGAGCGTGGGACACAGCGCGCGGCAAGATCGGTGTCTGCATTTGCTGGGACCAATGGTATCCGGAGGCGGCGCGACTGACCGCGTTGCGCGGCGCAGAGATTATTTTTTATCCAACGGCAATCGGTTGGCATCCGCGTGAAAAAAAGGAGTTTGGAAAAGCGCAACATTCCGCGTGGGAGACAATTCAGCGCGGTCATGCGATCGCCAATGGGTGTTACGTCGCGGTGGCGAACCGCGTCGGCCACGAAGCGCCAGACGGTGGAGATGGCATTGAATTTTGGGGCCAAAGTTTTGTGTGCGGACCGGACGGCGAAATCATCGCGAAAGGTTCGATCGATCAAGAAGAGATTGTGGTGGCGGAGATCGATTGGACTCGGGTCAACGAGCAGCGAACGCACTGGCCATTCTTGCGGGATCGCAGAATCGACGCGTACGGCGGCATTGAAGAGCGGATGATCGATTAGAATCTGTAGCGCTGCGCACCAGATGCGAAGCTCGCGTGATGAGGGTGCGTGTGGTCCCCGCAAACGTGCGCTGTTCGAATTCGCCCGTTGTGTTAATACGAGGGCGATGACCGCGAGCACTGCTCAACCGAGGCGCCGGCCCTGGTATCGCCCTTCGTTGACGGTGCAAATCATGATCGGGCTGGTAGTCGGTGGTGTAATCGGATGGCTCCGGCCGGATTGGGGCAACGCGGTTTACTTTCTACGCGACATTTTCATTAGCCTGATCAAATCGATCATCGCGCCGCTTGTGTTCTCAACCATCGTGGTGGGAATCGCGGGCGCCGGTGCGCTCCGGAAGGTAGGGCGCATGGGAATTAAGGCGCTGATCTATTTCGAGATCGTCACCACAGCCGCGCTCGTGATCGGACTGGCAGTTGTCAATTTCGCAAAACCCGGTGCCGGCGTGACTCTCGCTGCCACCAACACCGACGTTCTGAAGACAATTGGCCAAACTCATCCACAGACTTTCGTCGAAACCCTCGTGCACGTTTTCCCCGCGAGCGTGATCGAGGCCATGGTGCGCGGCGATGTTTTGCAGATCGTCGCATTCAGCGTGCTCTTCGCACTGGCCGTGTCAGCCATTGGCGAAAAAGGCAAACCAATCGTCCGCGCGATGGACAGCCTTTCGCAAGTCATGTTCAAGTTCACGAATTACGTGATGCTGTTTGCACCCATCGGCGTGGGCGCGGCGATGGCACACACTATTGGTACGCAAGGTCCAGCTGTGCTGCTAAATCTCGGAAAATTGATCAGCTCGCTTTATCTCGCTCTTGTGATCTTCATCGTTTTCATTTTCGGATTGGTGATTCGGATCACGCGGATTCCGCTAAGACAATTTGTGCGAGCTGTGCGCGAGCCTGCGGCGCTCGCATTTGCGACGACAAGTAGCGAATCGGCGCTACCGAAAGCGATGGAGTCAATGGAACGTTTCGGCGTGCCGCCGCATATCGTTGGGTTCGTGATGCCAACGGGGTATTCGTTCAATCTGACAGGATCAACCTTGTATCTCGCGATGGCGTCCGTGTTCGTCGCCCAGGCAGCCGAAACGACGATAGGGTGGCACATGTCGTTAGGCCAACAAATCACCATGATGTTGACGTTGATGCTGACTTCGAAAGGAGTCGCTGGCGTGCCGCGGGCATCACTCGTCATTCTTCTGGGGGCGCTGAATTCGTTTGTGCCCTCAGGATTGGGACCAATCGGTGTCGCCATTATTTTCGGTGTCGATGAACTGATGGACATGGGCCGCACATGCGTGAACGTCATCGGCAATTGTCTGGCAACGGTCGTCGTCGCGCGCTGGGAAGGCGAATTCGATGACCGGCGTGCGCGCGTGTTTGGCACGCCCGCCGAAGCTGAACTGGATTTGAAAGCCGGCGAGGTCGCCTTCGCCGATGCCGTCGCGCACGGCGATTGACAATTATACGAGTTGGCGTTGTGACCGCTTTCAAGACGTGCGAACAATTTTCGGCTGACTTTTTACAACAAAGCTCAGCAGCCGGGTCTCGATGGCCGCTGGGCTCGACAACGCGGTCGCGCCGATTTGGTCGTCAAAGATTCGATTACTGGCATCCGCGATGTCGGTCCAACTGCACAGGGTGCCGGACGCGAAAATCTTTCGGTAGCAGCAGACACTACAACATGGATGGCTCCTTCTGCCGCGAGTTTCGGAAAAGTAACCTTTGGTCATCCGACTTCGTTTACAATCACTCTCTACAAAATGACCGGGAGCGGCCAGCCGTTCAGCGTCTCCACGACAAAGTTCACGCCGGATACCTGCAAACGGTTCGGCCACGCTGAGCGTGTCCGTCAATGCGGGCCCAGCATCAGGGACGTCCAAGGTTGGATTAACCTCGACGGTGGCAGTTCGAACGTCCTGCATTTCGCGTATGACGCGCAAGTGGGGGAGTAAAATCAAATCGCGAAAGTAGTCCTGCTGAAACAGGGACGCGGGCAACTGCGTCCCTGTTTTTTTGTCTACCACGGATTCAGTGTCATCGACAAATTAGTATCACGTCGGTTAAGGTGGGTTAATGATCGCAACTTCGCACGTACCGGAAGCGACGTATCTGATGCAGATCTTAGCGGCCTCTTTTCTGGCGATCCTGTTTCTTCAATCAGGAATCGACAAGGTTGTCGATCGCCGCGGCAACCTTGAATGGCTAAAAGGACATTTCGCAAAGAGTCCATTGGCAGGAGTTGTTCCTTCCCTGGTGACTGCGATCACAATTCTGGAGATCGCGGCCGGCGCACTGAGTGCCGTAGGCTGCGTGCTGGTAATTTTTTTGAAAGATCCGACGATCGCATTCTACGGGGCAATTCTTTCCGCCGCAGCCATTACGGCGCTGTTTTTTGGGCAGCGAATCGCGAAAGAGTATGCTGGCGCGGCAGTGCTTGTTCCCTACTTTCTGCTCACGCTGGTCGCAATTTACCTGCTCGCGCAGGGATAAGTTAGTGGGACGACGAGCTACTATTTTTACATAGGAATTGCCGCTGGCGAAAAAGGCGTGCTGTGCTTAGCTGGCAATTCAGCTCATATCCTGCCGCAGTGTTATGCAGATCACGAATGACGTCGTCTCGCCACCATCTGCTGATCAATCGATTGGCCCTGCTCCGCCGGACTCGCACCGGTTTTCAACGCCGCCTCATTACGTGGCGACCGCGACTGAAGCCGTTAACAATTACCGGGAGAACCCTGCGGCGACGTGGTACAAGGACAACACTGATCCCAATGATCGAGTTGGCAGATACGCATACCAGCGGCTGCGTCAGACTTATTTCACTCCTCACGTAGTCCCAAAATTCAAGCTCTGCAAAGAGGACAAGTTCTACGCGATCGGCTCCTGTTTTGCGCGAGGTATCGAAAGCGCCCTGGCAGCGCAGAACGTGATCGTAGAAAGCGCAGCGCCGGAATTCGCCAAACTTCAGCCAGCTAACAAAGAGGCCTCAGGACTAGGATTTCTGAATAAGTACAACACGTACTCGATTCTGAACGAACTGCGCTGGGCGCTTGATCCAGACGCAGGATTCCCGCGCGACTCCATTGTTCAATTGACAAAAACAACCTGGGATGACCCACACACAAATCCGACGTTGGCGTTTGTCGACTTCGAACAAACGCTAGAGCGTCGGGCGCTGGTCCAGGCAGTCACAAAGCGCATAAAAGAATGCCGGACGGTAATCGTCACGCTCGGCCTGGCAGAGGTATGGCGCGACATAAAGGCAGATGTCTTCATTAACCGCACTCCCATTCCATCTCTAATTAAAACCGAGCCTGATCGCTATGAGTTTCACTTGAGCAGTTTCGCTGAAAACTGGGCTAATCTGGAAATGATTCATAGCTTGCTTACCACATATGGCCACCCGGACGTGCATATCATTGTTACTGTTTCTCCAGTGCCTTTGATGAACACGTTTTCCACTATGGACATTGTTGTAGCCAATAGCTGGGCTAAGTGTTTGTTAAGAGCAGTCAGCCAGGAGTGGGCTGCCGTTCACTCAAATGTGGATTATTTTCCAAGTTACGAAGTCGTTCAAAACTCGGATCGCGCAGAGACTTGGGAAGACGATTTGAGGCATGTAAGAGGAGAATCCGTTCACCACATCATGGAATTGTTCCTCCGGAAGTATATCGAGTGAACGCCGATCAACCGAGGCTCGCACGCGGCTCCTTTCATACCTTGGAATCGGAAGTCCTTACCGGTCCAACAATTCGACAGCGCACAGTACAAAAAAACTCCATCGGGGCTTGGTCGGTCGCTGAGAGGCGGTTCTGGGGTATGGGCAACGTCAATAACAAGGCGAGTGTTACGCTCACGCCGCGACGGGTTCGTTGCTACATTGAACTGTTGTTTGCCTCCTTTTAGCAGCTCCAATCGGGCTCGGAGGTTTCGGTGATGAATTTGCGCTTCAAACGACGCACTTTGTTTTTTGGCTCGACCAACTAGTGAGAAGACTCCCCGCTGAGGAGTTCCTACGCGTAGCGCTTTACTGGCTCTCCAGCGCGACGCAAATGGCTGCCAGTCTCCAGGCGTGCGTGTCGGCGGATTTGTTTTCAGCGGGCCGGCAACCTTCGCTTTCGCCTATGCTAAACGAATAGCACCTCGTGCGATCGACGACGTAATTCCGGTGGAGAAAAAGGCTGTCTGTGGTTAACTGATAGGTTCGACATCTTCTGGCAGAATGCCTGCGCAAACAATCAAGATTAGTGGTGCCCGCCAGCACAATCTCAAGAACCTACACGTCGAGATTCCGCGGGAAAAGCTGGTGGTCATCACCGGTTTAAGCGGCTCGGGGAAATCCTCGCTCGCTTTCGACACGCTTTATGCGGAAGGGCAACGCCGTTACGTCGAGAGCCTTTCCGCTTATGCGCGGCAGTTCCTCGATCAAATGGAAAAGCCGGATGTCGATTTCATTGAAGGCTTGTCGCCTGCCATCGCCATCGAACAACGCAGCGCTGGCGCGAACCCACGATCGACAATCGCAACCACGACTGAGATCTACGATTACCTGCGCGTCCTCTTTTCCGCGGTGGGTCAACCGCACGATCCCCTCACGGGCCGGCCGCTCAACCGCCAAACGCCTCAGCAAATCGTTGATCAGGTCCTGGCGTTCGAATCGGGCGCCAAAATCGTTGTGTTGGCTCCGTTAATTGAGAATCAGCGCGGTGAATTCCGGGACGTCCTCGAAAAACTCAGGCGTGAAGGATTCGTTCGTGCCCGCATCGACGGACAGATGGTCGAACTGGATCGCACTGAGCCGATCCGACTGAAGAAAGGCGAGCGGCACACGATTGAAGCGGTGGTCGATCGGTTGGTCGTACGTGATGGCATTCGTGTGCGACTGACGGACTCAATTGAGACGGCTCTCAAATGGGGCGGCAACCGCATTGTCGTTTTGTGCCTGACACCCACTGCAGGTGACCATTGGGCAGAATGCCGATACTCCACGGATTACGGGAATGCTGAAACCGGCTTCAACTTAGGCGAGCTGACGCCGAGACATTTTTCTTTCAACAGCCACCTCGGCGCTTGCCCGGCTTGCCACGGTTTGGGAACACAATTGGTGGTCGATCCGGAGTTGATGATCTCAGACCAAACCAAAACGTTGGCCGAAGGAGCTATCATACCCTGGCGCCGCGGCACAAAACGCATGCGAGTTTACTATCGGCATCTACAGGATGCGCTGATCAAACACTTCAACGTCAATGAAGACGTGCCCTTCGCCGATTTGCCTGAAGCATTCAAAACCGCGCTTTACTTCGGCACGAATGGCGAGCCGATTGAAATGGAGTTTGGCGGCAAGGGCGAAAAGAAAATCACAAAACCGTTCGAGGGACTCGTGCCCCAAATGCAGCGGCTTTATGAGCAAACCGAGAGCGAGTTCACGCGGAACCGCATTCGAGCATTCATGACCCGTGAGACATGCAAGGTCTGCGGCGGCGCAAGACTCAAACCGGAAATCCTTGCCGTCACAATCAAGGTCCGACACGGCGGCGAATTGAATATCCATCAGTTCAGCCAGCAAAACGTGGAAGACGCGCTGCGATTCATCGGGGATCTCGACCTGACCGAGCAGCAGCAGACCGTCGTGACAGATGTGGTCCGCGAGATTCGCTCGCGGCTGCAATTTCTCGTGGAAGTCGGGCTTGGCTACCTGACATTGAATCGCGAGAGCGGCACGCTTTCGGGCGGTGAAGCGCAACGGATACGACTCGCCACACAGATCGGCTCCGGTCTGGCTGGTGTTCTCTACATTCTCGACGAACCGAGCATCGGTCTGCATCAACGCGACAACTCGCGTTTGCTGGGAACATTACGAAAACTGCGCGATCTTGGGAACTCCGTCATCGTAGTGGAACACGATGAAGAAACGATTCGGGCTGCCGACCACATTCTTGATCTTGGTCCGGGTGCAGGGCCGCGCGGCGGCGAGATTGTGGCAGAGGGATCCCTCGACGACATCGCGCGCGCGAAAAAATCTTTGACTGGCAATTATCTTTCCGGCCGCGCCCGCATAGCGGTTCCCAAACAACGCGTCCAGCCGCGGCCCGACGGCTGGCTTACAGTCGTGCGCGCAAGCGAAAACAATCTAAAAACAATCGATGCCTCATTTCCTCTCGGCTGCCTAACGTGTGTGACTGGTGTTTCCGGCAGCGGCAAATCGACTTTGGTCGATGACATTTTGCGGCGCGCGCTTTTCCGGCATTTCTATAACTCGAAAGATAAGCCCGGCGCTCACAAAGCGATTCGCGGATTGGAACAGATCGACAAAGCAGTAGTGATCGACCAAAGCCCGATCGGCCGGACGCCGCGGTCGAACCCGGTCACATACACGGGCGCGTTCACCCCGATACGCGAACTGTTCGCGCAATTACCCGCGGCGCGGGTTCGCGGTTACGATGCAGGTCGATTCAGCTTCAATGTCAAAGGCGGTCGTTGTGAGAATTGCGAGGGCGGAGGCCTCATCAAAATCGAGATGCACTTCTTGCCTGACGTTTACGTCGAATGCGAGGTTTGCCGAGGCAAACGCTACAACCGCGAGACTCTCGAGATCACCTACAAAGGCAAGAACATTGCAGACGTGCTCGATCTAACCGTGGACGAAGCTGCGCGATTCTTCCGCAATGTCCCAACGATCGCCGAAAAGCTCAATTCACTGCTCGACGTAGGCTTGGGCTATCTGCGACTTGGCCAGGCCGGGACGACTCTTTCCGGTGGCGAAGCGCAGCGCGTGAAACTCGCCACAGAACTTGCCAAAAAAGCGACGGGTCGCACTGTTTATATTCTCGATGAACCGACGACCGGGTTGCATTTCGCCGATATTGAAAAATTACTGGAGGTGTTGATGAAACTCCGCAACGCGGGCAACACCATCGTGGTAATCGAACATAACCTTGAGATGATTAAGTGCGCCGATTGGATCATCGATTTGGGTCCTGAAGGCGGCGAACATGGCGGCGCGGTGGTCGGATCGGGTCCGCCTGAAAGGGTCGCCACTATTCCGGCCAGCCATACCGGGCAATACTTACGGGCGATGCTGGAGCGAAGATGAGACATATCGGACGCTTAGCCCTCACATGCCTGATCGGGGTACTCAGCCCAGTCGCCCGCGCGGGTATCTCCGCTGAAATCGCCCAGGCCAGCACGCCGCTTTCAGAAGGCGTGCCGGAAGTAGCGGTCGTGCGTTTGCAATCGCTGCTAAACAAAGATCTGCCAGAACCACAATGGCGCGCAGTCGCGGAAAAACTTGCGGAAGCGCAGGTAGCCGCAAACGAACCGGAGGCCACACTGGTTCTCTTAACCGACCCCAGGTTACGCGACTTGGCATGGGCGAAATTCTGGCGCGCTCAGGCGTTAGCCAGTCTGTACCGGTGGTCCGACGCGCTGCCGCTTTACGAGGAATTGAGTAACGACATGTCACCGTTTCAGAGAGCAGCTGTTTTTGGAGCGGGCGACACGTTGCGCGCGTTAGGAAAACGCGAGGAGGCTTTGAAAAAATTCATGTCCCTGATGCATGACAAAGAATGGAGTACGCGAGCGCAGTTGCGAGCGGCTGAGCTGTACATTGAATTGGGCAACGCTCCCGAGGCACGGCGGCTTTTGGAGCAGTTACAACCAGTTTCTGTTGCAGAACGGCGCGAACGGCGTGCATTACGCGGGCGCCTCGAACTGATTTCTCACCGGCCTGCCCGAGCGATCGGAATGTTTGAGGCGATTCTGAAAAGGCCGGAGGGAACGCCCCATCCGGTTCTGCTCGCTGCGCTGTTCGGCATCGCTGAAGCGCATTTGCAGCTCAAAACTCCGGAGACGGGAGACGACGTACTTGAGCGTTTCATCGATGGTAACTACGCAGACCCTGATCTCGATCTGATATTCGCAAAGCTCGATGAGCTGTATCGCGCCGAACACAAACCGTCGCGCAACGAACTGGAAAAATGGGTGCGCAGACCGGAACAGCCGCGACGAACATTCGCACGCTGGTATCTTGCACTCCTGGAAATTCGCGCAGGCCGCAGGGAGCGGGCACGCCAATTGTTCACAGATCTGCGACACACAGAAATCAAGTCGCCGGCCATTGCCCCTGCTCTCTTGGATTTTGCCGAATTTGAAATTGCCGACGGCCGCTTTGATGAGGCGGTAGCCATTCTCGACGATGCGCGCCTGTTGCGGCCCGGCCCGACCCTGTTGACCCGGATCAATTTTTTATCTGCGCAGGCGCAGTATTTGGCAAACCAATTCAATACCGCAACGGCTGCCTTCGAACAAATCGCGCAACGCGATTCGCGTTGGGCGAAAGCCGCGTTGTTTAACGCATCCAGCGGCTGGTTGCAGGTCGGCAATCACACTCGTTTCATTGCTGATTACAACCAACTGGAAAAACAGGGCGGCGACGAACAATCGCGTGCCGATTTGCAATTGGAAGAAGGTTTAATGCAAGCTGCCAAGGGCGACAAAAAAGCTGCGGCATCGTTGCAGCGATTCATTCACGATTTTCCAAAGAATCCACGCGTGTCGGAGGCCTGGGTGGGTTTGGCCGAGTTGGCGTTTCATTCCTCACCGCCACGTCTGGATGAAGCGCGAAAAGATCTGGACCACGCGGTTGAGTCCAGACCAACCGCTGCTGCCGCCGAACGCGGCGATTATCTCCGCATCTGGGTAGAAGAAGCAGGCGGCGGAAACGAATCGAAAGTCATTGAGCTCGGAAAGCGATTTCTCGAGCAGCATAGCCAGTCGCAATTTGCTCGGGAAGTTCGAATGAAATTGGCGGAGCTTTATTATCGTCGGCAAGATTTCGCAAATGCACAGACGCAGTTTGAAATTATCGCTCAACAGACTCCCAATGACCCGCTCGGTGAAAAAGCGCTCTTTTTCGCGGCAGAATCAGCCATGTCGAGCATGAGCGAGCATACCTTGGATCGGGCACTCGTTTTATTCAATCAAGTCGTGCAGACGAACGGCGCGATGCGCTGGGCCGCGCGCAACGAACAGGCGGTGATCGAGCGTAAGCTTGGGAAACCCAAAGACGCTCTCACCTTGTATGATGAGGTGTTGAAGAGTGACGCTGGCACATCCGAAAAACGCGAGGCGCTTTGCGGGAAAGGCGACATTTTCTTCGAGGCTGGCGCGACGGACCCAAGTAGTTATCAACGTGCCATTGAGGCCTACGACCAATTGGCTGCCGATAAGGAGGGGTCGATTCATTGGCGTAACCAGGCGCTGTTTAAAAAGGGATTATGCCTCGAGAAAAAAGGCGATCGAGCCGGCGCGCTGGCGACGTTCTATAAGATCCTGGAGGATGAGTCGCCGGCCGGTGAGCGCCGCGAGTTGTTCTGGTATTACAAAGCCGGATTTAACGCAGCGCGATTGTTGGAGGAAGATTCGAAGTGGGAATCTGCCGTCGCGATCTATGACAAGCTCGTGGCGGCCGGAGGCAGCCGTAGCGAAGAAGCAAAAGCGCGTGTGAACAATATTCGCCTCGAACATTTCCTCTGGACCGACTAAAGCATCCCTCACAGAGGCTGGTGGAAGTGGGCTGGCCCGAAAATACGAAGTGGGTCGGGGAATAAGCTTGCTTAAATTCGCAACGGGATCAAAATCCTGGCATGGGAAAAGGAACCAGGCTGAGTCGCGTGTGCGGCTGGTCGGTCCGATATGCAATAGGGATCTTCGCCCTTGCGTTCTGCGCATCAGCATTCGCTGATGATCGAAGCAAGAACGTGGTAGCGCTGCCATCGCAGCCACTGTCTGCTAACACGACAAAGAAAATTTGTTACGTGGTAGCGGGTGGCTCGCGCATTCCACAGCGATGCGATCGTCTCTCTGCAATTCCGACCACCGGAACCGCGATGGACATTTACGGTCGTCGTCCGGGCAGATAACAGAGTCCGACGATGCTCGTGGGTGATTGCGTGCTGCCAGCACGGCAGCACGGAGGGAAGATTTTATTTTTGCCACCAGCCGTCACCACAGGTTTCGCCTGAACCGGCCAGCGAAATCTAAAGCGCGTCAGCGAAAACGTTTACGCGGCCGTCCTGGCGCACCCGCTCGTTAGGCAAGATTTTGCCGCCGCGATCACTGCCTTGTCGTCATTATCTGTGAGCCCCGCCAGGAAACCGCGAATCCGACGGAACGATTGACGCAAAAACAAATCTGCTGCCGAGTGGTCCGGCGATACTGTGTTGCCATTTCGGCCTGCGAACTGAATCTCGCCGTCGATGCGGCTCAGCACACACGTCGAAGCAAAAAGATCCATGGCCGCGTTCGCGATCCGCTCCTGGACAAGTTGCATGTCCAGAATTGGCTCACGATACGTGATCAATGCGCGATTAACGGCAAAGTTAAAATGCCGGATCAACCGGCCGAGTTGCCGCGCGTGCGCGCGAAGCTGTTCGCTTTGCACGGGTACGTCAGGTACAAGAACCGTCGCGCTTAGGCGGTTCTTTCCGGCCGCCCACGCTTTGCCCATTCCATCGCGCGACGGCTTCATCATCGTGTCGTAAATTTCTTTGAACTCCATTCCCGGTCCGCGCATCCCGACTAGAGCGATGAATGAAGTGAGCACTTCATTGGCCCCCTCGCCGATTTGATTGATCCGCGCGTCGCGCAACATTCTCTCCAACGGCAGATCGGTGAAGTACGCCGATCCGCCGTAAATTTGGAACACGTCGTTGATGCACTCCCAGAGCCGTTCTGTCGTGAACACTTTCAACATCGCGGTCTCAAGCATGTAATCCTCAAGGCCGCGGTCGATGAATGCCGCCGTGACTGTCGTCATCGCTTCCATGGCATAAGCGTCAGCCGCGATCCGGGCGATTTTCTTTTTCACCAGCTCGAATTCGCCCAGCGTCTTGTTGAATTGCCTGCGCGTGCTCGCGTGCGCGACAGCTAACTCCAAACAGGTTTTGGCTGCGCCGGTGCAGCACGCACCGAATGTGGTGCGTCCAAAATCGAGCACCGTCAGAGCGACCTTCAGACCTTTGCCTATGGGGCCGAGAACGTTTTCTTTTGGCACTTTGACGTCGCGCAAGGCGAACCGTCCCGTGGCAGTGCCTTTGATTCCCGTTTTCGGCATCCGCGCTTCGAGCATTTCGAAACCGGGCATGTCGGGCGTCACCAGAAACGCAGTGACAGCGGTTTTATCCGAGCCGGGCATAGGAGTGCGCGCCATCACCGTGAGCTCGTGCGCAATCGCAGCATTCGTGATGTACCGCTTTTCGCCGTTCAAAATGAAATGCGAGCCGTCCCCGCTGGGACGCGCTTGCATCTGCACGTTTGCCGCATCCGATCCGGCTTCCCTTTCGGTGAGCGCGAACGCGCCGAGCTGCTCACCAGTTACCAATTTAGGAAGCCATTTCTGTTTTTGTTCGTGCGTACCAAACAACAGCAACGCGCGGATCCCGATAGAATGATGCGCGTTAACAAAAACCGATGTCGACGCACAACGTCGCCCGATCTCTTCCAGCACCTTGCAGTTGGCCATCTGCGAGAAACCGTGGCCGCCATATTCCTTCGGCGCTGTCAGGCCGAGCACGCCAACGCGTCCCAATCCATCGATCACGCTGCGCGGAATGTCCGCCTGCCGATCGATCTCCGCAGGATCGAGATCTGCATTCAAAAATTTGCGAAGTTCAGTAAGAACTTGGTCCAGCTCGCCCTGTTGCGCCTCCGGGATGCGCGGATACGGCATCACCCAATCCGACACGAAATGCCCTTGGAAAAGTCCTTTCGCAAACCCCAGAGCCTGGGGTCCTGCAAAGAGCAGTTCCTCGGCCTGTTGAATCTCTTTTTGTCGCTGCTCGTCGAGTTTGTTCATTCAATTGAAAAGCGGGCGACGAATTCTAGCCGTGCGCGCTCGCATGTCCAATCACGTGCATCTACGCTTTGCAGGCCAAAGCGGCAGGACTCCGAGATTCGATGTTGCAGCTAAGTACCCGAGGTTCGTCCTCAGCTACATCCCTGACTTGTCCCGCATTCGGTGCAGACGCCGCAGGCCCCGGCACGGATGACTTTGTCGCTGCCGCACACGGAACAGGTGATGCCCATGAAGATGCTGCCAAGCGCTACTGTTACGCGGTCAGATGAAGTGCCGGACCCGTTACCGTTTCCTGCGGCAGACGTGCCACCGTTTCCATGATTGGACGGATGACCCGTGATGACGTCGATCACTTCCTTGTCACCTGTGCGCGCGAGATCGGTGACCGGTCGATTGAGTGATTTCTTCTCGATGTCGGGAATTTCTTTGAGCGGTAGATCGGGCTGTGCGCGATTCGGCGCGGTCGCTTCCTTATAACCTTTGATGAACTGGCACGCGAGCCAACGGAACACGTAATCGGTGATGCTGGTCGCATGGCGAATGTCCGGATTTTTTGTGAACCCGCTCGGTTCGAACCGCTGATACGCGAATTTTTTCACCAAACTCTCGAGCGGTACGCCGTACTGAAGTGCAATCGAGGTGAGCGTGCCGACGGTGTCCATCAAACCGCCGATAGTACTGCCCTCCTTCGACATCGTGATGAAAAGCTCGCCCGGTTGGCCATCTTCATACAAGCCGACGGTGATGTAGCCTTCGTGTCCGGCGATCTCAAACTTGTGTGTCAGCGAGGTGCGCGTGTCCGGCATACGATGCCGCACGGGTTGATCGAGCTGTCTTCGTAGCATCGCGAGTTCCTGTTCCAGTTCGAGAATGCGGCTTTCAACTCCAGTTGTCCCGCCGCCGTGAGCGCCAGCTGCTGCAGTCCCCATGTCTTTTGTCTTGCGCGTGTTCAACGGCGCGGAGCGCTTCGAGCCTTCTCGATAGATTGCGACCGATTTCAGGCCGAGCCGCCAGCCTTCGATGTACGTGTTCATGATGTCGTCCACGCTGGCTGACTCCGGCAGATTGACGGTCTTGGAAATCGCGCCGCTTAGGAATGGCTGCGCAGCCGCCATCATTTTCAGGTGTGCGAGGTAATGCAGTGAGCGCTCGCCTTTGAACGGCTTGAACGCACAATCGAACATCGACAAATGCTCGGGCTTCAGTCCGGATGAAATCCTGGTGCCGTCGGAATCGATCACGTCTTCGATCGTGTCGAACGCGTCGATATGCGCGACGATGCGCTCGATCTCATCGGAGGTGTAAGCGAGTTTCTCCAGCGCGGGCTTGATCGTTTGATTGACAATCTTCAGCATGCCGCCGCCGGCGAGCAGCTTGTATTTTACGAGTGCAATGTCCGGTTCGATCCCGGTGGTATCGCAATCCATCAGGAAGCTGATCGTGCCCGTTGGCGCGAGCACGGTGACCTGTGCGTTGCGATAACCATGGCGGTTTCCTACGTCTGCCGCTTCGTCCCAAGTCTTTGCGGCTTCCTGTTTCAAATGCGCGAACTCTTTTGCGTCCGGGATTTGGTGCACCGCACAGCGATGCAGTTCGATCACTTCCTGCATCGGCGCGACGTTGTCCTTTGCGACCGGCTTCGCCACGCCGCTGGCACGTGAATCGCGATATCCGGGAAATGGCCCCATTGTCCGCGCCATGCGCGCGCTCTGCGCGTAGGCTTCCCCAGTCATGATCGCCGTAATCGCGCCGCAGAGCGCCCGGCCTTCGACGCTGTCGTACCCGTAGCCGTAGCTCATGATCAGGGAGCCGAGATTTGCGTAACCGAGTCCCAGCGTCCGGAAAATGTGCGAGTTCTCCGCTATTTCCCTGATGGGGTAACTGGCGTTATCGACGATGATCTCCTGCGCGGTGATGAAGATCCGCACCGCGGCCTTGAATCGATCGACATCGAAGTCGCCGTCCGCGGTTTTGAACTTCATCAAGTTCAGCGAAGCGAGGTTGCAGGCCGTGTTATCTAGGAACAGATACTCACTGCACGGGTTCGTGGAATTTTGCCGGTCGGTGCCTTTGCAAGTGTGCCACTTGTGAATGGTCGTATCGAATTGCATGCCCGGATCGCCGCAGATCCACGTGCCCTCGGCAATTTTCCGCATTAACCCGCGCGCATCTTTTTTCTCGCACGGTTTGCCGTCGGTTACGCGACGCGTCCACCATTCGCGACCCTCCAGCGCCGCGTCCATGAATTCGTCGCTTACCCGGACGCTGACGTTTTCATTCTGATACATCACCGAGCCGTAGGCGTCGCCGTTGTAACTGCCGTCGTAACCGTGCTCGATCAGCGCCCACGCTTTTTTCTCTTCCTTCTGTTTCGCGTCTATGAATTCTTCAATGTCCGGGTGCCAATCCTTGAGTGTGTTCATCTTGGCGGCGCGCCGCGTTTTGCCGCCGCTCTTCACCACGTTCGCAATCTGGTCGTAAACTTTCAGAAACGAGAGCGGCCCGCTCGGTTTGCCGCCGCCGCTCAATTTTTCCCGTGTCGATCGCAGCGACGAAAGATCTGTGCCAGTCCCGCTGCCGTACTTGAACAGCATCGCTTCGCTGGTCGCCAGGCGCATGATGTCCTCCATCGTGTCACCCACGTTCTGGATGAAGCAGGCGCTGCCCTGCGGGTACTCATATTGCGAAGCTGCGCGTTCCGCTTTCCCCGTCTCGCGATTGTAGAAATAATTCCCCTCACCCGCGCCCTTGCCGATGCCGTATTGATGATACAACCCAACGTTGAACCAAACCGGCGAATTGAACGCGCCGTGCTGGTTCAAGCACAGCCACGTCAGCTCGTCATAGAAAGTTTCCGCAGCTTCGGCATCTGCGAAGTAACTGTCCGCGATTCCACAGTCGGTGAGCGTGCGCGTGACGCGATGAATCAACTGCCGGACCGAAGTTTCTCTTCCGCCTTTGAAAGGATCGGTGCCATTGGCAATGTCGCCATAGAAATACTTCGAAACGGCGATTTTCGTGGCGAGAGGGCTCCAATTCTTCGGGACCTCAATGTCTTCCTGCTTGAAAATGACCTTGCCACCGTCGTCGGTGATCTCCGCGGTGCGTCGTTCCCACTCGATCTGATCGAACGGCGCGACGGCAGCATCGCTGAACACACGCTTGAAACGCAGGCCGCCATTTTTCTTTCTTTCCATCCTGTTTTTTCGACGTGCGGCTGAGTGTGTCGGTTTATTTAGTGACGCGGGCGGAATTCCGGGTTTGAGTTGAATCATGGCGGTAAGGGAGGGGTTGAGGTTCGAATAAGTTGGGAATACTGGTGAACAGCGCCGCCAAGAACCTGTGAATACCGGTCAACAACAAGTAATAGCGTGGCTGTCCGTGTGGACACACAAGATGCAGTAAACTTGCCAGACATGGCAAGCCGAAAATTGTAACATTTTTTGGCCTCGTGAGGCGAAAAGTCCTGTCTGCCAGGGCCGGCACGGCTCATGAAAGAACTCGCCCCGCGAGGTCCAGCCGTACTGGTAGCTGCTAGCAAGCACGGCCTCCTCGCAGATAGGATATCTGCGTGATACTTGCGTTGGACGTTTGATGTTGGACGTTCAGCGTTTGCCACGCCGAAGCTTTTGGCGTAGGCGGGTTCGACGTTCTTTTTCGTAACGGAAGGGTGGCTGAGTCCGGTTTAAGGCACTCGACTCGAAATCGAGCGTGGGGAAACCCACCGTGGGTTCGAATCCCACCCCTTCCGCCATTCCTGCGCTTCCGCGCAGCGACAAGCGCGGCGTCAATCTGATTTCCGATGCTTTGCCTTTCGGTGGCCCGTGGACGTCAACCATTGCATTCGCTTCTGCGCGGCAACGCCAGTTTTTTATGCTCGCCTGTGCGCCGCGAATCGCTTTGCCCGCCGCCCGATGGATGTCGATTCGAGAAGCGCATTCGCGATCTTGAGTGCAGTCTCGGCGAGGAACGTCGCGCCTTGAGAGAACCGGATGCGCTTAATCGGCGGCTCGCTTTCCGGCGTTTCGAGCAAACTTTGTTCGGACAACCGCGCGTATTTCCCACCAAGCGCAAGCAGTTGCTCGTGCGTTCCGCGCTCGACGATACGGCCATGATCAAGCACCAGAATCTGGTCTGCGCGCACGACAGTGGAAAGGCGGTGCGCGATTACGATGGAAGTACGGTCGAACATCAGAGTCTCCAGCGCTTCCTGGATGAGTCGTTCCGTCGTGGTGTCCACACTCGCCGTCGCTTCATCCAAAATCAGAATTGGCGGATCCTTCAAAAGTGCTCGCGCAATCGAAAGCCGCTGCTTTTCGCCCACACTCAGCTTTACTCCACGCTCCCCTACAACGCTGCTCAATCCGTGCGGCAGGCGATCGATGAAGGGACGCGCGTTTGCCACCGCCGCTGCCTCCAGCAGTTCTTCATCCGTCGCATCAGGCTTCCCGATTTGCAGGTTCTCGCGGATGGTGCCGTTAAACAAAAAGCATTCCTGCGTCACCATTCCGATCTGTTGCCGTAATGCGCGAATGTTGAAATCACGAATCGGACTTCCGTCGACTAAAATCTCGCCGCTATCTAACTCGTAGAAGCGCGTGAGTAGATTGATGACAGTGGATTTTCCCGCGCCGGTCGTGCCGACAAGCGCGACCGTCTCACCCGGGCGTGCGTGAAATGAAATGTCGCTCAGCGTCGGCAGCTCGCCGGAATAGCTGAAACTGACGCCCCGAAACTCAATCTCGCCACGCACTGTATCAACAATCTCTTCTCCGCCCTCCGGCTCGCCTTCTGAATCGAGAATTTCGAAGACGCGTTCGCCCGCGGCGCGTCCTGCCTGCACCAGTTGATTGAGTTCATGCAGTTTCCCCACTGGCTCGTAGAGAAAACTCGCGAGCACAAGAAAGGCCCCAAAATCCCCCAACTGGAAAGCGCCTGATAAAATATCGCGCGCCCCCACGGCCACCACCAGCAGCACCCCGAGCGACCCGAATAAATACATTGCAGAATGGTAAAGTGCCCACACGCGCGTGACGACGAAGGTGGCGCGCCGCAACTCGTCACTCTCCTTATTGAAGCGACGATCTTCCTCAGGCTCGCGTACAAAACTTTTGATCTGACGGATGCCGGAAAGATTGTCGTGCAGGAGCGAATTCATCGACGAAGCGGCCCGGCGGTGCAGCCGATATCGCCGGTGCGCCGTGAGCGTATACCAAAGCGCGCCGCCAGCTAGCAACGGCACCGGCGCGAGCGCGACCAACGCCAGTTTTGTGCTGAGGTAAAACATTCCCGCCACCACCACCACGATTTGCAATATCGCCACCGTGCCTTTCTCAATGCCGTCGATGAGGACGCGCTCGACCGAGCTCACGTCCTCCAGGATCCGCGTCATTAGATCTCCGGTGGGGCGATTATCGAACCAACGGAGTGGCAGAGTTTGAATGTGCGAATACAGATCGCGGCGCAGATCGAAAATGACTCTTTGCTCGAAGGTGTTGTTGAGCAACAGGCGAAGATAATCCAAGCCTCGTTGAACCAACATGGCGAAAGCCACGAGAATAAGCAGTGGAAGCAAACGTTCGGGGTGGTGACCGTTGATGACGTCATCGAGAATATATTTCGTCGCCGCAGGTGGAACGATCATCATGAGCGTGCCCACGATCGCGCAAGCCAATGTCGCGATCGCAAGCATCGGATAGCGTTTTAGATAAACAAAGACGCGCCAGACCGTTTTCATTTCCCTTGAAACTCAGTGACGTAGATAAGATCGAATTATTCACTCATGCGCGATCACAAGTAAAGAAGCCGAGCAGTTGGTTTCCACGCGATGGCCCCGATCGATCTAAACATGAGTTCGAATCTCACCCTTTCCGTCAATTTCCAGTGAATCATAGTAGTTGGTCGCTAAAAAAGATTGGAAACCAACACGACCACTTCGAATGATCGCGAACAAGAACCATTCACCATGAGCCGCTGGAAGAGTTGGCTACCTGGGCTCCAGGTCCTGAGCGAGTACCGAGCCGCTTGGTTTCCGCGCGATCTGATGGCTGGTCTGGTGCTGGCTACGATGCTGGTGCCGGTCGGTATTGCGTATGCCCTTGCTTCGGGCGTTCCCGGAATCTATGGGCTGTATGCCACGATCGTGCCCTTGCTCGCGTACGCGCTCTTTGGTCCCAGCCGCATCCTGGTGCTCGGGCCGGATTCGTCTCTCGCGCCTGTGATTCTTGCCATCGTGCTCCCTCTCTCGGGTGGGGACGCCATGCGCGCGGTAGCCCTCGCGAGTATGATGGCGGTGGTCTCTGGTCTGGTATGCGTGCTGATAGGCATTCTGCGTCTCGGGTTCGTCACGGAGCTCCTCTCCAAGCCGATCCGCTACGGCTATATGAATGGCATCGCACTGACAGTGTTGATCAGCCAGTTGCCGAAGCTGTTTGGATTCTCGATCGATGACGCCGGTCCATTGCGCGACCTCGTGCGCATCACCGAAGGCGTCCTCGGCGGACAGATGAACTGGACGTCATTCGCAGTGGGTGCCGGGACGCTCGCGGCGATTCTTTTGCTCAAGCCCTACAAGCGCATCCCGGGTCTTCTGCTTGCAGTCGTCGGTGCGACTATCGTGGTCGGTATACTTAACCTCGATTTTACCGCTGGCGTGAAGGTTCTCGGGCCGCTGCCCCAAGGGCTGCCATCATTTGCATTGCCGAGGATTACTTTTGCTCACCTCGACGACGTCATAATCGGTGGCTGCGCTGTCGCGATGGTGGCGTTCGCGGACACGAGCGTCTTGTCGCGGACGTACGCCGCGAAGATACGTACGCCCGTTAACCCGAATCAGGAGATGATCGGCCTCGGCGCGGCCAATCTCGCCGCCGGCCTTTTTCAAGGATTCCCTATCAGCAGCAGCTCATCACGCACTCCGGTCGCAGAAGCGGCCGGGGCGAAGACGCAGCTCACCGGAGTGGTGGGTGCGGTCGCAGTCGCGCTCCTTTTGCTCTGCGCACCCAACCTCCTGAAGGATTTGCCCAGTAGCGCGCTCGCCGCGGTCGTGATTGCCGCGGCCATCGGGTTGTTCGAATTCGCGGACCTGCGGCGCATTTACCGTATTCAGCAATGGGAATTCTGGCTGTCGATTGTCTGTTTTGTGGGCGTTGCCGTGTTCGGAGTGATTCCCGGCATCGGAATCGCGATAGTCATCGCGGTCATCGAGTTCCTGTGGGATGGCTGGCGGCCACACTTCGCAGTGCTCGGCCGAGTCGATGGTGTTCGCGGCTACCACGACATCGCACGCTATCCTGCTGCCCGTCGCATTCCCGGCCTCGTGCTGTTTCGTTGGGACGCGCCTCTCTTCTTTGCCAACGCCGAGCTCTTTCACCAGCGAGTCCTCGACGCCATTGCAGAATCGCCAACTTCGGTGCGGCGAATTATCGTCACAGCCGAGCCTGTCACCAGCATCGACGTGACTTCGGCTGACATGCTGGCGGAGCTCGAGCACACCCTGACCGAATCCCAAATCGAGCTGCGCTTCGCCGAGATGAAAGATCCAGTCAAGGACAAGCTGAGACGCTTCGAGCTATTCGATCGCTTCGGTGCCGCAAGTTTCTATCCGACCATAGGTAGTGCGGTGGACGCCTACCTCGAAGAGCACGCTGTCGACTGGAAGCCTTAAAGCTCTGGCACAATCTCGTTAACAATCCGATGTATACATTCGGATCACTGAGCCATTCCATGAACGATCGTTCGGTCAACTGCCGCTTTTTCCCAGTTCACTTTGAATCCAATTCACCACGGCACTGCATCCAATCTGGGAATGAAATCACTGTTGCATCCGATGCGTTCAACGGCACTTTGCTCACTTCGCTCTTGTTACTCTATGAACATGCTTTGTCGCTTCTTCTATTTCTCGCTCGCGATCGTCCTCACCGCATTGATAACCGCCTCGGCGCAAAACCTGCCGAACACGACGCGGCTACTGCGTTTTCCGACCACGAATGATCGGGACATCGTCTTCTGTTACGCAGGCCAGTTGTACACGGTCGGCAAAGAGGGCGGGACAGCCCGACGCCTGACCAGCGGCCCGGGTTACACTTCGTTTTCACGGTTTTCGCCGGATGGCACTCAAATCGCGTTCACTTCGGAATATGATGGCAACAGAGAAGTTTATGTGATGCCCGCCGAGGGCGGCACACCGAAACGACTCACGACTTCAGCGACGCTCGGGCGCGACGATGTTTCCGATCGCATGGGTCCTAACAACATTGTGATGGCATGGGAGAACACCAAGCCGCTCATCGTTTTCCGCTCGCGCATGAAATCGTTCGACGATTTCGTCGGTTCGCTTTTCGCCGTAGGTATGGACTCAGAATTGCCGCAGCAATTGCCGGTACCGCGCGGCGGATTCGTTTCGTTTTCGCCGGACGATTCGAAGATGGCGTTCAACCGCATCTTCCGTGAATTCCGCACATGGAAGCATTATCGCGGCGGCATGGCGGATGACATTTGGCTTTACGATTTTAAAACCGGCGCCACGGAAAACCTAACGAACAATCCGGCGCAGGACATCTGCCCGATGTGGGGAGCGGACAACAAGATCTATTTCCTTTCTGACCGGGACAACCGGATGAATCTCTTCGTTATGGATCTTGCAACGAAGGAAACAAAGCAGCTGACGCACTTCACGGATTTCGACATCAAGTTCCCATCGATGGGCAAACAATCGATCGTGTTTGAGCAGGCTGGTCACATCTGGCGTTATGATCTGGCCACGGGCCAGGCCACGCCCGTGCCCATCGACGTCAAAGAAGATTTCGACAGCGGGCGCGGCGGATTAGTCGATGCAGCTAAGCATATTGAATCTGTAAACCTCGCGCCCGACGGCGAGCGAACGATTGTCGTTGCGCGCGGCGATCTCTTTTCGGTCCCGGCGAAGAACGGGACGCCTCGCAATCTGAGCAAAACTTCAGGAGCGCACGAACGCGATGCAGTTTGGTCGCCCGACGGAAAATGGATTGCGTACAATTCGGATGCGACCGGCGAGAACGAACTCTTTGTGCGTTCGCAGGACGGCAAAGGCGAGCCGCAACAGATCACGAATGGCGGAGACACTTATTACTACGCGCCGAAATGGTCGCCTGACAGCAAGAGACTGCTCTGGAGTGATCGCTTGCAGCGGTTGCGCTACGTCGATGTTGCGTCCAAGGCGGTGACCCTGGTGGACCAGGACAAATTCGGCGAGATCCAGGGTTATAACTGGTCGCCCGACAGTCAGTGGATCACTTGGGCCCGCCCCGAAGAAAACGACATGCCGCGCGTTTACCTGTACTCACTCGCGAACAAACAGCAGACCGCCGTCACCGATGGTTGGTACGGCTCGGGCGAACCGGTCTTCAGCGATGACGGAAAATATCTGTTGCTCGCTTCTGCGCGCGATTTCAAACCAACTTTTGGCGATCAGGAATTCGCGAATGTCTATCGCGACATGCAACGCGTTTATCTCGTTACTCTGGCGAAAGACACCGCAAATCCGCTCGCGCCGAAGAGCGACGAAGTCGGCAAGGCCGCGGAAAAGCGAGAAAAAGAAAAAGCGAAGCAAGCTGAAGAGAAGAAACCGGAGGCAAGTCCGGGCGAGAAAAAACCGGAAGAGAAATCGAAAAAGCCGGTTGTAGTGAAAGTTGATACCGATGGAATCCAGAATCGGATCGTTGGTCTGGAAATCACGCCGGGAAACTATCGCAACATCCGGATGCTTGATGATAATCGCATCTTTTACCTGCGCCGCACAGCCGGCGATGAAGTGGGCGAGGATGACGAAGGGTTATTCTCGGACAGGGACAAAAGATCGCATCTCTGCGCTTACAATCTCGACGACCGCAAGGAGACCGTGATCGGCGACGCCAACAATTATCAGATTACGTCCGACGGAAAAAAGATGTTGGTGAAGATCAAAAAGGACTACGCCATCATCGACATCCCCAAAGATAAGATCGAAACCAAGGATCATGAGCACAAGATCCAGGGACTCGACATGCAACTGGATCGCCGCGCTGAGTGGCGCCAGATCTATTTCGAGTGCTGGCGGCAAATGCGGGACTTCTTCTTCTCGCCGACGATGAACGGCATTGAGTGGAAGGCGATGCGCGACAAGTACGCGGCGCTGTTGCCGTTCGTGAATAATCGCAACGATCTCACCTACTTGTTAGGCGAACTGATCGGCGAATTGAACATCGGCCACGCGTATGTTGGCGGTGGCGAGCGGCCGGACACTCCGCGCATCAAGTTGGGCTTGCTTGGCGCGGAGCTTTCCCGCGATCCGGCCACACGCGCCTACCGGATCGACCGCATTTTACCAGGCGAAAACTGGGACAAGAAAACACGCTCACCGCTTACAGATATCGGCGTGAATGTGAAACCCGGCGATTACATTCTGGCAGTCAACAACACCCCGGTATCGAGTTTGCCGAACCTTTACGACGCGCTCATCGGCACCGCTGACAAACAAGTGATCCTTCGCGTGAATTCCAAACCGACCGACGCCGGCGCGCGTGACGTCACCGTTGTGCCCATTGATGACGAAGCGCCACTTTATTACATCGATTGGGTGCAAAAGAACATCGATTATGTGACGAAGAAAACAGGCGGCGAGGTTGGTTACATTCACATTCCCGACATGGGTCAGCCCGGCCTCAACGAGTTCACGAAACTTTACTTTCCGCAAATCCGTAAACACGCGCTCATTGTTGACGTTCGCGGCAACGGCGGCGGCTTTGTCTCGCCGCTTGTGATCGAGCGATTGCGGCGCGCGCTGACGATGATCGGCATTGCGCGCAACGGCATGCCGCAAACCGACCCGTCACAAACGTTCACCGGCCCGATGGTAACATTGATCAACGAATTCTCCGCCTCCGATGGCGACATTTTTCCCTACCGGTTTAAATCGCTTGGACTCGGCAAACTCATCGGCAAACGGACTTGGGGCGGCGTCACTGGTATTCGCGAATCGTTGCCGCTTGCCGACGGCGGACAATTCTTCAAACCGGAGTTCGCGCTTTACTCCAAAGACGGCAAACAATGGATCGTCGAAGGACACGGAGTCGATCCTGATATCGTGGTGGACAACGATCCCGGAAAAGAATTCAAAGGCGAAGATCAACAGCTTGATCGCGCCATTCAGGAAATGCAGGACGAGTTGAAGACAAAACGGTTCGATTTCCCATCGCCCCCGCCCTGGCCAAATCGCAATCCTACGGGCCAAAGCTAGCGGCGGGTTCAAACGCTTGTCGTTACACCCCGGATTTTCGAAATACCTTGAGGGGTCCCCAATCGCGGAGTCATGTCGAATCGGCGAAATGATGCGCGGTAAATCCTAATTGACCGCACGCGTGATCCAGGCAGCGTAACGGATACAGTTCAAAACTGCCACCCTTCGCAACGCGCGGGGCTGCACCGAAACGCGTAATCCTAAGAAAGGGGATTTGCCCCAACTGCCAGCTATCAAATCGCAACGGAAAGGATTAAGCGGTCAGCCGCATGGAACCAGCCTTTGCAAACCGAACTGATGCCGGACGGTTGCTGGCGGAGAAGCTCGAAAAGTACGCGGAGCGCGACGACGTAATCGTGCTCGGTCTGCCGCGGGGTGGCGTGCCTGTTGCTTTTGAAGTGGCGAAGCGCCTGCGCGCACTACTCGACGTTTTTATCGTGCGCAAACTCGGCGTGCCTGGATTTGAAGAACTGGCTGCTGGCGCGATCGCATCTGGCGGTGTGCGCGTTTTGAACGAAGACGTTGTGCGCGCAATACCATACGCAACCGAGGCGATTGAAGCAGTGACCGCAAAGGAAACAGCCGAACTTCAACGGCGCGAACAAATTTATCGTGAAGGACGGCGCGCACCGGAGTTACGCGACAAGATCGGGATCTTGGTAGATGATGGATTGGCCACTGGCGCGACCATGCGCGCGGCGGTAAAGGCACTGCGACAGCAGGGTGCGGCGAAAATCGTCGTGGCAGTGCCGGTGGGGCCGCCAGATACTTGCGAAGAGCTTGCACAGGAAGCGGATGAAGCCATCTGCCTAAGCACGCCTCCATTCTTTCAAGCAGTCGGCCAGTATTACGAAGACTTTTCACAGACTAGCGACGACGACGTGCGCGAGCTGCTGACCAGAGCTGCGCAAGAAGATTTCCCGAGAGGAGTCACGTAACCAACAATGACAGACGCTGAATTTGTTCGCGAGATCGCCCAGCCGTCTGCTCGTGAAGCGCGCGATTAGATTTCGTACGGCGCGCGGTCGTTAGGCGCGGCGAAACAGATCACGATTCTGTTTAGTTATGACTGAGGAAAAAATTCCCGCCGGGCGCGCAGTCCTATCGGGTAACCTCACGATTCCAGAGAACGCGATGGCGCTGGTGCTGTTTGCGCACGGCAGCGGTAGCAGCCGGCACAGCCCGCGTAATCGATTTGTCGCGCGCACACTCAATCGTGCTGGCCTCGGAACCCTACTTTTTGACTTGCTGACGCCTGAAGAGGAAGCGCGCGACATCTACACTCGTGAACACCGATTCAACATCAGTTTGCTGGCCGAGCGACTTGTGCACGCTACCGAGTGGGCCCGGCAACAAGAGGAAACGCGCGATCTGCCGATTGGATATTTCGGCGCAAGCACAGGCGGCGCTGCGGCACTGGTCGCAGCTGCAGAACTTCCACAAGACATCGGTGCGGTCGTTTCCCGAGGTGGACGTCCCGATCTGGCGGGCGATGGCTTGCCAAGAGTCCAAGCGCCAACATTGCTCATCGTCGGCGGCAACGACGACATCGTCATCGAGCTAAACGAAAGGGCGCGCGACCAAATGCGCTGCGAAGTGAACCTGGAGATTATTCCCGGCGCAACGCACTTGTTTGAGGAGCCCAGTGCACTGGAGCAAGTGGCCGAACTGGCTAGCGATTGGTTTTCGCTTCAACTCACTCGCAAATGACGAATTTATAGGGCGTCTGTGTCAGTCGCCGCGGCGTTTCGCAGAACGGAGTTGGCGGACGCCGAGCGACATAGACGGGCAGGCCGGAGATCAAGTGACCGGGAGCAGGCGAGTCAAACGCCCTACAATTATCGTCATTCGTCATTGGTGCTTCGTCATTCCTTGTACGTCACCACCCTGCCCCACAAACTCTTGGTTCCCCAGATGCCCGCGCGCAAACACTCCAGTTCGACGATCTGACTGTGGTCGACAAAGAGATTCACGTCTGCTCCATAGTTTTTGATATACCATGCGAATACATCGGGATCGGCGGCTTCGAACATCAGCTTACCAGTTGCGACTAAGTTTCCGTTTGTGTCATAGACCTGGATGGTTGCGGAACCCGTGTTTGCGTCTCCTGTGTCATCCACGTTTAGTTCCGCCGCAATGATCGTCCACCCACCCTGTAAAGACATTCTGAGCATCAAACGTGAACTATTTGAAGTGAGCCGCATAGTTATTGTCTGTGGTATGGCACCCCTCTGCAGGCGTCTTTTGAGCCTGTGGTCTCGGCGCTTGTGACATTTATTTTATTGACGCGGAATAGAAGATGCGTCTCATCTCATCCCTTATGTTCACTCCTTCGCTTGCAAAAATCGGGACATGTTATCTGAAATTTGGTTGTGCGGTCGCCGCGATCGCTGCTCTGATCACCGTCGCTACGACGCCATATGCCGACGGCGCAGACGTAAAGGTAAAAAGGGTCAACGGTTTCCCGACTTTCCAGATTACGCTCAACGGAGAACCGTTTGTCATAAAGGGGATGAACTATTCACCGGTACCAATCGGCGTTGCTCCGGGCGATGGTCTACCCTACGGCGACTACTTTGTTCCCGCTTACGCCAACGTCTGGAAGCCCGACATCGACAAGATGCGCCAGGCGGGCATCAATGTTATCAAACTTTATGCCGGTGACCCTGATCGCAATGCTGGCAATCCGGGAAGTGGCGGCAACTGGAAGAATTTTCTCGATTACTGTTACAACGGCGGAACGAAACCCATCTACGTGGTGATGTTCTCTTACACGCAAGGCGGCAACATCGCGGCTGGGGGAAACGTCCTGAACGATTACATCAGGCATTACGACAAATTGGTGAAGAGCACCATCAGGCATCCGGCTGTTTTCGGGTACATGGTCGGGAATGAAATCTTCGGCGGCGTAACTGGAAACCCTCGGTTCTGGACAAACTTTGGGAAATTGATCGATGCCGCCCACGGCGCCGGCCTCAGCCGCGGCCAGAATCCGTTTCTGATGACCGCCACTAATGACAACTTCACACCTGCGGACACTTGGCCGGCGATTAAGCTCGGCGAACAATCGGGCAAACTCAGCCACCTCGACGCGTGGTCCATCAATGTTTATCGCGGCCCCGAGTTCGGCGGAGCTGGCAATTCAGTCTTTACGCAATACCTGGATCTGCTGAACACACTTGCAGTCACGAAACCACTGATTTTCGGTGAATGGGGCACGCCTCACACGACCCGGCCGGCACCCGGTCCTTACGGCACCGAGTGCATCACGCCATTAAAAAATCTCGATGAGGTATCCGTGAGCGACATGGGACCGGGTCAGCCTTATTACGACGCCCAGCCTGTCGCCAGGTTTCTCAATACACAATGGAACACGATCAAAACCAATCTTATGGCCGGAGACAACCAGGTGTGTGTAGGCGGATTCATTTTCGATTGGTGCGACGAGTATTGGAAGGGCAATAACAAGTCGGTGCAAATCGGCGGTCCGAACGATAAGTTCTTCGACACCGGCTTCGCAGGTAACTATTGGGACGAGGCCGGGTTCGGCGTGTCCAGCGCAGTCCCTGAATCGGCCTATGGCCCTAACAAGCCGAATATTTCGCGCAATTTGTTCAAAGGCTATACCGACGGGGTGAAGGTATTCTATAACGCCTCGTCCTGGAATGCCGGCGAGCTTTACAATCCCTGAGGACCATATGGGAAATGAGCGAAGGGCGGAATTTCCCGCCAGGCGCTCCGCAACGTCCTGTGGTCAGCCGAATTGATTCGCGCCTTCAGCGCTTGTTTTGGAAACCGATTGTCCCGCGGCGTTGCCTCAGGCTGAAATGAGGAGAGCGCCTTTGGCACTAAATACACACGTGCGCGCATGGTACTCAATTATGCTGGCAGCACGGTCGAGAGTGTCACTTCGCTATCGATGGTTTGCTTAAGAACCTTCTCAACGGTCGCTCCGACTTTTGATCGGTCACGATCAACGATCCAGACCTGCTGCCCTTGCTCGAATGAGCCGCGCGTCATGACCTTGAGCAAAACTCCTTCTTCGGTAGCCGGATTATCGAGCACCTCGATGACGATTGCTTCAGTTTTGCCGAAGTCCGTCAACAAAGTCAGGTCGTCATCAACTTTCGGCCTTTGCATGGAGCATGCCCGTGTTCCTCGCTAACAGTATTCGACGCTCGTTGCCGTGCCGAGTGTGTCGGCGGTCGCAACAAATCAATCCACCTAAATGGTCTCGACCAGTTCGCGCTCAGGCGCGATTTCGGCGTGGGGTTTCTCGGGTTTGAGCACCCGATATAAGAACCAGACAATGAAACAGTTCGCCAGCAATATCAGGGCGCCGACCAAACCCGGCCGATGCCAGAGATGCCGGAGCTCAATTGGAATTAAACTCGCGGTCGCGAAAATCATAAGCAGCTCCGCCCAGCGTTGCTGCATGTAAACACCGATCCCTTCCGTGAAAAGAACCGCCGCATAAAATAACGCCAGAAAACCTGTCGCCCGCACCGCACCATCTGCGAGGATGGCTTGTAGTTTGTGAAGCAGCCAGACGACGGTGCGGCTGTGCTCGAGCAGGATTTCATCCGCCGTCCAGTTCGACAACGCATCCATCCAGCGAGCCCGCGTGTTCAGAAAAAGCAGTGAAGCACCTGCCACCAGCAACAGCGCGCCTTTGCTGATTTTGAAAAGCGCGATCAACTTGAGATAGCGAACACGGCGTGCACCCTGCAAAATAGCAGGTTCGTGATGTGCCGGGTTGTTCGTTCTTAAGTCGGCCACTTGCCAAGTGTAGTGGCAACCGTGTCGCCACGCAAAATCACGATGCTAGCGGCCGGCTCGCCACGGGACGAGTCCGTCCGAATGGCAGACACGGCTGCCTTTACAGGTTAACCGGCAAACACCGGCTTCTCGCGGCAGCAAATTTCGAGTTTGTTGCCATCCGGGTCTTCGAAAAAGAAGGCGTAGTAACCCGGACTATAGCCCCTGCAAACTTCCGGCCCCTCAAGTTTTTTCCCGCCAGCGTCGCGCACAACTTTCGCAATCCGATCCACTTCCTCCCGCGTATCGGCCCAAAACGCGATTCGTGTGCGATTCGGTTTGTGGTTTTTGTCTGGACTAAGGCCAAAGAATTCCGACGGTCTGTCGCCGCCGCCAGCGGAAAAAAAAGTATGGAAGTGTTGGCCGGGTCTTTCGTGAACAAATCCAAGTCGTGGCAAAAATTCCCTGTAGAACTTTTTCGCCACTTCCATGTCTTTCACCCGCAAATCGATGTGATCGAAGCAACGCGTTTTCATGTTCTGATTTTCAATCTCATCGTCTCGCAATTCAATTGCGCGTGAGCGCGAAGGTAGGGCGCGAAGTCCTCTGCACGCCGATCGCGATTCGCAGAGATCGGCGCCCACGGAGTGGCGCGCCCTACCAAGACAGCAACACGATCTATTCCGGTACAAACCGGCCTAAAATCGGTCTAAGCTTTTCTTTCGTCGCGTCCGGCCACAACTTCCGGTCGGTCACTAACGCCGTGTCTAGCGCGGAATGTTCCGGCCAGTCCGGCTCATTGGGAATTCGCGGGATGACGTTTGCAATGATTCTGCGGGCTGTCTCCGCATTCGCGAATAAGTGACTTAGAACGATCTCAGCCGACACCGGTTCCTCGTCGATTTTCCAAGAATCGTAGTCAGTAATCATGGCCATGGTAGCGAGTGCAATCTCCGCTTCGCGAGCCAGTTTTGCCTCCGGAAGATTCGTCATGGCGATCACGTCGAACCCGTTGCGATGGTTGAATTCAGATTCCGCACGCGTCGAGAATGCCGGGCCGTCCATGTTCACGTAAGTGCCGCCGTTGTGAACGGTGTATCCCAGTGACCTGCCCGAATCAGCCAACAGGTTGCGCAGATTCGCGCTGATCGGTTCGGCGAATCCAACGTGCGCGGCAATGCCTTCGCCGAAAAATGTATGCACCGTCCGTTGACTGGTGCGATCGTAAAACTGCGACGGCAAGACCAGATCTCGCGGCGCATATTTTTCCTGCAAGCTGCCGACTGCCGCGACTGAAATAATCCAGCGAACGTTTAACGAGCGAAGCGCGTAAATGTTGGCGCGGTAATTTATTTCGTGCGGCAGAATCCGATGACCGCGGCCATGTCGGGGCAGAAAGTAAACCTGACGCTCGCCTAATTTTCCACCGACGAGAACGTCCGACGGCGGTCCAAACGGTGTGTCGATTTTGTGTTCAGTCGTATCGCGCAGCTCCTCCATCTGGTAGAGACCGCTGCCACCGATGACACCGATCGCCGGGACGTCTTCATTCATGCGCGCCGCGACTTAATCTCAAATGGACACGATGAAAAGCCGATAATGTGCTCGTGGCGCACGTGGCGTCGCTATGTATTGTTTCCATCCTCCATGCCCAAATTCTTCATCAAGACTTATGGCTGCCAGATGAACGAGCGCGACTCCGAACAGGTCGCGCATTCGCTCGCGGCGCTCGGCTACGAGCGGGTCGGGCACGAATCGGAGGCCGACGTTGTGCTCCTGAACACATGTAGCGTGCGTGACATGGCTGACCAAAAAGCGCTTGGCAAGATGGGCATGCTCGGACAGCTGGCGAAAGAAAGGCCGCACATGGTTTTCGGTTTCCTCGGCTGCATGGCCCAGGCACGGGGCGCGTCGGTGCTAAAGAATTTGCCGCACGTCGATCTTGTCGTTGGGACACAAAAGTTTCACCGCGTGGCCGATTACGTGGAGGAGTTAATCAAGAAAAAGAATGGTAGGGCGCGACCGCCGGGCGCGACGCACCGCGCGATGGATGATCTGCGATTTTCCGTCGTTGACGTCGACGAAGAAGCCGGTTCGCAATCGACCATTCGCGACCAGCAACTGAGGCCCAGGCAGGCGACGGCTTTTGTCTCGATCATGCAAGGATGCAACATGCACTGCACTTTCTGCATCGTGCCGCAGACGCGTGGAGCGGAACGCAGCCGGTCCATCGATGAGATCGTGGCCGAAGTGCGCGATCTGGTTTCGCGCGGAGTCAAAGAAGTCACGCTACTGGGGCAAATCGTGAATCTTTACGGCCGCCATGAATTTCCGAAGATCGACAAGAAGTCCCCGTTCGTGCAGTTGCTCGAATCCATTCACGGGGTAGAAGGCCTTGAGCGACTTCGTTTCACGTCGCCTCACCCGATTGGTTTCCGCGACGACTTGGTCGACGCAATCTCCCGACTGCCGAAACTTGCCGAGCACGTTCATCTGCCGTTGCAATCCGGCTCGAACAAAATCTTGAAAGCAATGCACCGCGCGTACACCGCGGAAAAGTATTTAGATCTCGTCGAGCACATCCGGCGGGCGCGCATTGGCGTTGCGATTACCACCGACATCATCGTCGGGTTCCCCGGCGAAACGGATGACGACTACCGACAGACACGCGATTTGGTCGAGGAAATCCAATTTGATAATGCATTCGTGTTTCGCTATTCACCGCGGCGTGATACTCCGGCCGCGGAAATGCCAGATCAAATTGACGAACAGGTCAAAGAAGAGCGCAATCAAGATTTACTCGAGGTGGTAAACAAATCGAATCGCCGGATTCTCGATCGCCTGGTCGGAGGCCAGGTGGAGGTGCTTTGCGAAGGCCCCAGCAAAACAAACCATGCGCGACTAATGGGGCGAACCCGCACAAACAAGATTGTCGTATTTCCGCCTTCGCCAAAGCGACGGCCAACAGGCGAAAGCGAGGAACTCATTGGCGAGCTTGTTAATGTGCGAATTGAGCGCGCCAACGGATTCAGCCTCTACGGGATGCCCTTGCTAGAGTAGCGCATCTTCAATCGCAGGTTGAAAACTTGCCTCACCGTATCCAAACTCACACGCCATCAGTGTAGTTCGACGCATGATTTACCATCTTTCTTTGCACACAGCAGGAGTGATCGCCGGCGCGTTTCTCGTAGTAGTCGGTGTACTCGGGTTGATAAAACCGGACTTCTCGCAAGTCGCGAAGCAGTTTCCGCGCTCTCGCGTTGCCGGAGTGGTGCTGCTCACTATTTGCGTGGCTTGGACCATGTGGTTGCTCGCCACCATCCAGATGGGCGAATTCGCCGGGTTTCGTCGTCCTCTCCTGATTGCCTTACCAATCGGTTACGTGCTCACGATGTTTTTCGTCGATGAATTCCTCGCGGTGCGCGCTCTCGGGATTCTCTGTTTGCTCACCGCCGAACCGCTGCTTGATGCGGCCTTTTTGCGCTACGAAACGAGCCGCTTGTTCGTGACGGTCTTTGCTTACTTGCTGATTATCGCGGGCTTGTTCTGGGTGGCGATTCCGTACGTCCTCCGCGATCAAATTAATTGGAGCGCTCGCAGTGTTTTTCGCTGGCGCTGTCTGCATGCTATCGCGTTAGTTTACGGCTGCGTGATTCTAAAGTTCACGTTTACGCAATACTAAAAGGAACTTTGCTGTAGCCGCTGGGCTGTGGCCGGCCTACCTGATTGTTTCGATTTCATCATGAAGACGGCCCGCAGGGCCGTGGCTACACAAGATAGATGGACCGCATTCTGGTGATCCGCGGCGGCGCAATCGGCGATTTCATTCTCACTTTGCCCGCACTCAAAGCGCTTCGTGACGCGCGGCCGCAGGCGCACGTGGAGATTCTCGGCTACAAGCACATTGCAGTGCTTGCGGAGAAGCGGTTCTATGCGCAAGCGGTGCATTCGATTGAATACGGGCCGCTCGCCAGATTTTTCGCGCGCAACACGGAATTGCCCACGGAACTGGCCGATCATTTCGCCAGCTTCGATTTAATCGTCAGTTATCTTTATGACCCCCGACCGGATCTTCGAAACAAATCTTCGTCGGTGTGGCGTCCAAAATCTGATTTGCGGACCCGGACGCATCGTCGAAAACGCCGGCCACGCGGCCCGGCAGCTTGCGCGACCAATCGAGGAACTGGGAATCAACGTTGTCGATTTTGCCGCGAGAATTTTTCCTTCACTAGAAGATCGGGAATTTGCTCGCGAATTTCTCGTGTCGGTGCCGCAACCGATTGTTGCGATACACCCGGGAAGCGGCAGCCACGAAAAGAACTGGCCACTGGAAAACTGGATTAGCTTGTTTTCGCGTGGCAGTCGTTTCGCAGACCTGGAACGCCTGCTGGTGATCTCAGGCGAGGCAGACGAAGCGCAGACCGACCAATTGGAACGCGAATGGAAGAACCGCGGTCTCCGTTTCGCCAGGAACCTGCCGCTGCCTCGCCTCGCCGCCGTCCTTGAGCGCTCAATTTTCATCGGGCACGACAGTGGAATTTCGCATCTGGCCGCGGCCATCGGCGCAAATTGCATTCTCCTCTTCGGCCCGACGGATCCAGACGTTTGGGCGCCTAGAAACGACAATGTGCAAATTCTTCGCGCACCAAACGCGAGGGTAGGCGATCTGAGAATCGAACAGGTCGAAGCAGCTTTTGCTGGCGTTTGTATGCCTAATTCCATCAAACGCTAGCTTCGGCTGTAGTGTGCGCTGTCCTCAGCGCATAATCTTACTGTGCCGCGACTGCGAACCTCCGCTGAGGACAGCGAACTCTACAACAGCACGGCTGCTGGCCTTAACTTTCGTAACCGCGAGGAAACTTCTGATGCCATTTCCAAGCGCTCTCGACAATCGCGTCGAGCGATTGGAATTGCGGTTTCCAGCCAAGTTCCTTCTTGATTCTCTTTGAGGAAGCGATGAGCCGCGGCGGGTCGCCTGGTCTGCGTGGTTTTTCAATCGTCTCGATTTTTCGATCAGTGATTTTGCGGCACGATTCGATCACTTCTCGTACACTCGAACCGCCACCTGTGCCGAGGTTGTAACAGCCAGTGGCGGCTTCGCCGAGAGCCAGAATATGCGCGTTGGCGAGATCGAGGATATGAATGTAATCGCGAATACAGGTTCCATCCGGCGTGTCGTAGTCGGTTCCGTAAATTTCGACGTTTGGTTTTTCACCGAGCGCCACCTGCAGCACAGCGGGAATGAGATGCGTCTCCGGTCGATGGTCTTCGCCAAATCTCTCGGAAGCGCCGGAGGCATTGAAGTAGCGGAGGCAAACAAATTTGACCCCATGAATCTCGTCGTACCAGCGCAGAATTTTCTCAAACGCGAGTTTGGATTCGCCGTAGGGACTGATGGGACGCGGCTGCGCGGTTTCGTCGATTGGCAGTCGATCGGGCGGACCAAAAAGGGCGCATGTCGACGAAAAGATAATCCGCCGGACGCCAGCCGCAACCATGGCATCGAGCAGGTTCAATCCATTGCAAATGTTGTTGCGAAAATATTTGGACGGGTTCTGCATTGACTCGCCAACCAGCGCGTTGGCAGCGAAATGCATCACGGCATCCGGCCGATGAGTGGAAAGGGCAGCCTGGATCTGCTGGCGATCCGCAAGTTCGCCTTCAATGAAATGCGTTCGGGAGTCAACCGCGCCCAGATGGCCTTCACTCAAATTGTCGAAGATGGCAACTTCATGCCCCTCATTCAGTAAGAGCTCGGAGCAAACGCTCCCGATATAACCCGCGCCGCCAACGACAAAGATTTTCATTGGCGGGAAAAATGCAGCGTGATTCGCCCTAAATCAAAGCAACTCGCGAGATGACCGCCGTGCATCGCACACGGCTGACGGTGGCGTGCCGCTAGTTTGAAGGCGAAGTGCGCCGGGGAGTATTTTGCGCGACGGTTTTGCCCCTCTTCTTTTCGAGGGCTGCGACCATTTTCCGAACGCAATTGTGTTTGCAACGAGGCGCGAGGACTTTCAAACTTTCTTCCTCCGAACCCCATTGCAATATGTCGATGTCCACGTAGCGGACACCCCATTTTCTGACGTCTGACCGGGTGGTCTTATAAAGATCAATAGTGTCGGTGCCGACCAAGGCGTTTCCGTAATCGTCGATGATGTATTCTTCGCTAGTATCAACGAGGCGAAAGCGCGTCCCGAGCGGGTATCGCGACCAGTCTGACGCTGCACTTAACACGTGCCGGCCGGAAAGATAAGTGCCGACCGCGTTCTGAGCCCCGCTTCCTCCCTCGTGATCCGAGTACGCGGTGGTGCGTACCTTTGGAAGGCGCTGTCCAGTGGTAAGCGTCGGTTTCGATTGCGTCGCGCAGCCTGCGACAAAGCAAGCCAAAGCTCCCGCGAGCGCTAGGTTAAGGCATCTAGGCATCTGCGTTCGCGCCTTCAATAGCAGCCGAGGCAGCCAGCGGCAAGCGATTTTTACGGAAATTCCCTAGGTCTTGGACGACTCACCAGAAAAAATCTGACACCGATCTTCCGGCTCGCGTCAGTGTCGATTTAGCAGCTTACCTCGGGGCTGCTTGCGTCAATTCGCTAGTGCAATGTGGGCACCGTGTCGCCTTGATCGGGATAGTCATCGCACACGCCGGACAATCTTTTGACACCGGCGCGGCGTTTGGGGCGGGGCGCTTCATCTGGTTGACTGCTTTTACGACAAGGAAGATGCAGAACGCAACAATTAAGAAGTTAATCACAAAAGCGATAAAATTACCGTAATTCCAGGTAATCGCCTTGTGAGCGACTGCGTCAACCGGAGTCGCGAAATTAGTCATGCCATCTGCGCCCGCCTTCAGAACAAGAAACTTGTTTGAAAAATCGAGCCCGCCTGTGACCAAACCTATCGGAGGCATCAGAATATCCTTCACGAGCGACGTCACGATACTTCCGAAGGCCGCGCCGATGATGACGCCGACAGCGAGATCAATGGCGTTACCCTTGACTGCGAATTCTTTGAATTCCTTCCACATGTCGCTCACCTAATCAGGTGACGACGATATTGACGAGCTTTTTTGGAACGACGATCACCTTGCGAACGGCCTTACCGGCGATCCGGTCTTGAACTTTCGGGTTCGACAACGCGACCGCCTTTAGTTCCTCCCCGGTGGCCACAATCGGCATTTTCACACGATCGCGAAGCTTGCCGTTTATTTGAATGGCGATTTCAACTTCGTCTTCAATAAGCAAACGCTCGTCATAAGCCGGCCATGATTGTTGGGTAATATCTCCGCGCACGTCGCCGAATTCAGCTAATCTCTCCCACAGCTCGGACGAAATGTGCGGAGCGAATGGATTGAGTAGGATCAGGAACGTCCGCATCGCCGACAACGGGATCGTCTCGACGTTCGTGAACGCGTTCACGAAAATCATCATCTGCGAAATCGCGGTGTTAAAGGAGAACGATTCGATGTCTTCCGTCACTTTCTTGATAGTGGCATGCAGTAACTTTTGCTGCGGTTTGGTGGTATCGACGGCTTCGATCCTTTTTGATAAGTCCCACTCACCTGCCTGGTTCTCTGTCATGAGTAGGCGCCAAACGCGCGCAAGAAAGCGCGCGACGCCTTCGACGCCGCGCGTGCTCCACGGTTTCATTTGCTCGAGCGGTCCCATAAACATTTCGTAGCAACGAAATGCGTCCGCGCCGTGCTGATCGATCACGTCGTCGGGACTAACGATGTTCCCGCGCGATTTCGACATTTTCTGGTTGTCCTCGCCGAGGATGATTCCCTGGTTCACCAACCGCTGGAACGGTTCGAGCTTCGAGACGTAACCCAGGTCGAATAACACTTTTTGCCAGAAGCGCGCGTAAAGCAGGTGCAACACCGCGTGCTCAGTTCCTCCGACATACAAATCTACGCCGCCGGGTTTATCGCCGCCCATCCAGTAACCTTCCGCCTCTTTGCCAACGAATCGTTTGTCATTGTGTGGATCGGAGAATCGCAGGTAGTACCAGCACGAGCCTGCCCACTGCGGCATGGTATTTGTCTCGCGCATCGCCTTGTCGGAATAACGGACCCACGCTTTTGATTTTGCCAGAGGCGGTTCTCCGGTGCCGGTCGGTTTGTAATCGTCGAGCACTGGCGGAACGACTGGCAATTCTTCTTCCTGCAATGCGCGATGTTTCCCGTTTTCCCAAACAATCGGAAAGGGCTCGCCCCAGTATCGTTGACGCGAGAATAACCAGTCGCGCAGTTTGTAATTGATTGCCCGTTTGCCGGACCCGCGTTCTTCCAGCCAGGCGGTGATTTTCTTTTTCGCCTCAGCGCTCGTTAGGCCATTGATGATCGGGGAGTTAATGGCGATGCCTTCGCCGGTGAATCCAAATGCCGGCTCATCTTTTGTTGGTTGAACGACGACGACAATCGGCAAATCGAATTTCTTCGCGAACTCCAGATCGCGTTCATCGTGCGCCGGCACGCCACCTATCGCGCCAGTCCCGTAGCCAAGCAGCACATAATCAGCGATCCAGATGGGAATCTTTTCGTTGGTGGCCGGATTAATCGCGTACGCGCCAGTGAACACGCCGGTTTTTTCTTTCGATAGATCGGCACGCTCCAGTTCGCTTTTACGCGCGGCGCGCTCGCGGTATTCGCGGACTGGCGGCCACTGCTCCTCGGTAACGATCAAATCAACCAATGAATGTTCCGGCGCGAGCACCAGGAATGTACCGCCGTAAACCGTGTCGGGTCGCGTAGTGAAAACGCGAATCTGCTGATCTACATTCTCAATCTTGAAATCGATCTCCGCGCCCTGGCTTCGGCCAATCCAGTTGCGCTGGAGCAGTTTGATTCCTTCGGGCCAATCCAGGTCGTCAAGTCCCTCGAGCAACCGGTCCGCAAAAGCAGTGATACGCAACATCCATTGCCGCATCGGTCTTCGCACAACTGGAAATCCGCCAACCTCGCTTTTTCCGTCTACAACCTCCTCGTTGGCCAAAACTGTGCCAAGTTCCGGACACCAGTTCACCGGGACATCAGCGACGTAAGCGAGGCGTACGCTGTCGGGGTCGTCGCCACGGTAGGTTGAAATTGGTTCAGCCTTGTTCGTTTCCGGGTTGAACCAGGAGTTGTAAATCTGGAGAAAGATCCACTGCGTCCATTTGTAGTAGCGCGGGTCAGTCGTGTTGATCTCCCGTTCCCAATCGTAAGAAAAACCGATCCGCTTCAATTGGCTTTTGAACTTCGCCACGTTTTCACGCGTGGTGACCGCCGGATGCTGACCGGTTTTGATCGCGTATTGCTCCGCGGGCAAACCGAAGGCGTCCCAGCCCATCGGGTGCAAAACGTTGAAGCCGTGCAGGCGTTTATAGCGAGCAACGATGTCGGTGGCGGTGTAGCCTTCCGGATGACCAACGTGAAGCCCGCTCCCGCTCGGGTACGGAAACATATCGAGCACGTAGAATTTTGGCTTCGCAGGGTCGAAACCCTTCTCACCTGGGTTGGGCGCGTGAAAAAGCTGGCGCTCGTCCCAGATGGCCTGCCATTTCGGCTCGATTTGGTCGAACGGATATGGTTTACGGCGGTCGCTACTCATTGCAGGTAAATCAAGAAACCAGAAGCCGGGAAAAGAAACTAGAATTTACTCTTGTTTTCTGGTTTCCACATTTCAATTGAATGGTCATCGAGCTTGTAGTCGCAACGCGCAACAGACATAAGACGCGCGAGATCCAGCATGTGCTCGGACCGGAGTTTAGGGTGCGCGATCTCGGAGCGCATCCCGAAGTTTCGGAGATTCGCGAGAGCGGAACATCATTCGAGGAAAACGCGAAACTCAAAGCTCTCGCCGCATCAAGACAATTGCCAGCCCTGGTGATTGCCGACGATTCGGGATTGGCGGTTGACGCTCTCGGTGGTGCGCCGGGAATTTATTCGGCGCGTTATGCTGGCGCGAACGCGACGGACACGAACAAGATCGATAAATTACTCCGCGAGCTTGAGCGAGTTCGCGCCATTGATGATCGGCGTCGCGCTCGATTTCGTTGTGTCGTGGCGCTCGCGCGTAACAGCGATCTGCTCGGAATCTTCGAAGGAACAGTGGAAGGAAGAATCACCGATACAGCCCGAGGCGATTCCGGATTCGGCTACGACCCGATTTTCGTTCCTGATGGATTCGAGCAGACTTTCGGTGAACTGCCCACCGAAGTGAAGAACACAATTAGTCATCGCGCCCAAGCGATTCGCGCGCTTGCCGATAGACTTCGACGCCTTGAGTTCGGCGACTAAGGACTAGGAGGAGGAGGAGGAGCCGCAGCAGGAGCTGGCGCCGTTTGGGTGACGCCCCCAGCTGCCCTGATCTGATACCCAACTTTTGTGATGCCAACCGATCGAACTTTGTCGAGCACGCCAATCACGTCGCCATACATCGCCATGGGCGTGGCGCTGATTGAAATTTTGATGTCCTTGTTTGCCCTGTGAAGCTGGAATAATCGCGGCAGCACTTGATCATCCGATACGTACTGGTTGTCGAAGAACACCGAGTTTCCTTCCAGCACTTTGATCGACACAAAGTCTTTTACGCCGCTTGGCGGCGGGCCAACCGCAGCGGGCAAATTGACGCGAATGCCTTTCATGTGAGTCTGGCTCAGACTCACCATCATGAAACTGGCAAGCAGAAAGAACATGATGTCGATCAATGGGATGATCTCGATCCGTGCGTGTTTCTTCGGAACTGGCGAGGCTACTCTCATATCTAGTAGGAAGCACCTGTCATGGTGAAGGTAATGGGAATGTTAACCTTGGAAAGTGTTCCAGGTCTAAATCGCCACTGCTTAAACGCGCTAGTAGCGGCACCATCCAGGATCGGACTCCCAGTGCTTGACGAAACACTACATCCAGTCACGCTGCCGCTACCTGAGTCCACTGAGCAGACGATCGTTCCACTGCCGGTGACGTGCCGTGAACGGGCCTCATAAGGGTACTGTGGACGCGGCGCGTACAACGCGAGGGCTTTTGCTCGTGACATCGACATCGGGCCCGGGCTCTTGACTGGGACGAATTTTGCCGCGTTTTGCGGTTGTCGCGGTGGCGGTGTTCTCTCCTCGACAAACTCCGGTTGAATCTCCGGCGGAGGAGGAGGCTCTGGAATCGGGATGTCTTCCGGGGGCGGAGTGGCCTCAGGCGGCGCCAGCACCGCTTCCACCACTTGCGGAGGCTGAGGCGGTAAGTCTGCTGCAGGAGCTTCGTGGCGCTGAGAAACCGCTACAGCAGTCAAGTGGATTCCTAACGCAACTCCAAGTGCCGTCCAGAAATACCATGGCGGGGGTGGCCGGTAAATGAGCTGGCTGCCTTGCGTTTGCGTTTGTCTTGGCTGTTCTGCCATACCAAAATCAATGTGTCCCGGGAACGGCCTTGAGGGATTCGCTCTTAATTTCGAAGGAAATCTTGTAGTAACCAGCCGCGCGAACAAGGTCCAGCAGGTGAGCAACGTTCAGGTGGACTGAATCCTTGTCGCCCCGAACAAAGACCTTCGCGTCAGGAGCTGATTGATGCGCCATTTTCAGAAGGTTCAGCAATTGCTCATCTTTGACTTCGTCCTTGTCGAAGAAATAATGGCCATCTTTATCGACCGACACGCTGATGTATTCGCGTTTTGTTTGCACCTCACCCGAAACACCCGAGGGCAGATTCACTTTGATTCCCTTCATGTGCACCTGGCTCAGGCTCACCATCATAAAACTGGCGAGCAGAAAGAACATGATGTCGATCAGCGGAATGATCTCGATCCGCGCTTTCTTATGAGGAATGGGTGACGCTACGCGCATACTAAATTGCTAGATGGAAGACCGCGTCGCCGATGAGGGCGTACCACTCTCGATCGCCACGTGTCGCTCTGCGCCGTGGGCTTGGAGCATAACTTCCAAATTGGTGGCTGCCGTTTGCAATTCGAACTCCAAGTTAGACACGCGAGAGGTGAAAAAGTTAAACGGAATCAATGCAAAAATGGCGATACCCAGACCGCAGGCTGTGGCGATCAGCGCTTCAGCGATACCGCCTGTCACCGCTTGCACCGCCAGCTCTTCGTTTCCGAGGAAGCTGAACGAACGGATCAGCCCGGTAATTGTGCCCAACAGACCGAGCAAAGGTGCGAGCGTCACAAGCGTATCCATTACTACCAGGAAGCGTCCGGCTCGTTTGATTTCGATGCCTGCGGCAACTTGCAACGCGGCCTCGAGCGAGCTGTGCTGATGGTTGAGACCGTTCCAAAGCATTCGTAGCACCGGATCACGGGAACCGCGCGAAAGCCTTGAAGCCTCGGCAGTGTCACCATTTTCAATTGCGGTAAAAACTTTCTCGATGCGTTTCGGATCCCGCCGAAACCACCGGCCACCCCACCAAATGCATCGCTCGAGCACAACGGTGAGCGCTACGATCGAGACGATCAGAATCGGCCACATCACCGGACCGCCTTTGTGAAACTTGTCGATCAACCAGTTACCGGCTAAAAAACCAGCAGGCTGTTCCGGAGTGGCTGCAACAGCTGGGGCAGCACTCGTCGCAGCGGCTGCAGCAGGACTTGTTGCGCCAGCTGCTGCCGGACTGGTCACTGCGCCCGGCGCTCCAGGTTGGCCTACTGCTGGAGGTTGTCCTACCGCTCCGGGTTCTCCCGGCGGTGGCGGTTGCTGGCCCGGCGCCAAATTTGTGGCAGGGGGCTGCTGCGCCGCGGCTGCCGGATTCGTCGGCGCCTGAGCAGCCGGACTCGTACCACCGGTTGCCGGCGGCGCTTGTGCCGGAGGCGGAACTTGTGCGAGCGAAACCAACGCGAACGCGACTGCAGAGAGACAGATGGTGAGTAGTGTTTTCATAGTTGAAGCACGAGTTTGGTGACCGATTAGATTCGGTACAGGTTTTCCGAGATTTTCCGTTATCGCAGAGGACTGGTTTGAGAGTCCAGCAAAACTTTTCATTTTTTTTTCCGCGATGCTCCCTTTTCCTAGGGTCCCATCTTTAAATCGAAATATCTACACCGCAAGGACGTAGGCAAGCGTTTCAAATTGTATTCCCTAAGGACGTTTAGCCTTGCCGGTCGGAGAATCTTGCGCAATCGCGACCGTGTTGCGCAAGCGCGGCCAATCATCGATCTCTGCTTCCAATTCATCGCCGGCATGAATCGGGCCCACGCCAGCGGGTGTTCCGGTTAGAATCGCATCGCCCGGCAACAGTGTGAGCGATTGACTAACGAATGAAATAATCTGCGCAACTGAATGGATCATTCGACTCGTGCGCGTGCTCTGGCGCAGCTCGCCGTTCTGCCACAACTTTATCGAGGCGTCGCGTACATCGGTATCGGCATACACGAAGGGTCCTATCGGCGTATACGAGTCGAACGATTTGCAGCGACCAAATTGTTTTTCCTGTTTTTGCAAATCGCGATCGGTGATATCGAGGCCGATCGTGTAACCGAAAACGTGATCGTGTGCAGCGTCCGCGCTGACATTTTTTGTGCGCGAGCCGATCACGACAGCCAGTTCAGTTTCAAAGTCGGTTTGGTGGTTAGGAAACGCTACTTCGATCACGCCGTGATGTGCCAGCAGAGAACTCGGCGCCTTGAACCAAATTAACGGCGCACCGATTTCAGTACGTTTCATCTCCGCGATGTGATCCGCGTAATTCAATCCGACTGCGATCAATTTCGACGGCGCGACTGGAACATCGATTTGCAGAGTCGCGAGCGGCAGTATTTCGCCCGTGGGTTGAACTTGAAGCCAGTACGGCTCTGACAGCCGATGCACTTCGTCGCCGCGCAACTCGCCGTAAAAGAATTCGTCGCCCGATCTGAATCCGCCAAACGTTTTCATGCGCGGAATTGTAGAGCAACCGCTTCGGTTGCCGAATCAAAATTGGCCGGTGATACGCCTGCCCTGCAATTTCATTTCGGAACGACGGCCACAAAATCGCGCACTGGTTTTCGCCCGGAGATTGAGAATGCGCTGCTGTCGCCGCGTGCAAACCAGAACGCACTCGAGGAACCACCGTCGAGATTCATTGCACGGCGGGTTTTCGAATCCGCAACGATGGGCGTCGTGGCCAGGATGTTTGCCAGCTCGGCAAGCGAAACGTCGGAGCAAACACCGAGAAAAGCGCGATCGTTCGTGGCTATTCCGGCAAAGGTTCGCCGCGCCAGCTGTGAGTCATTCAACCCGCGAATTCGCTTGCTTCCTTCGACGAGAAATGGTCCGGATTGAATTGCGGCGACGATTTTCTTCGTGCGAGAAAATTCACTGACACGCACGACGTCGATGCCTCGGTCCGACTGAAGCAAGATTCCCGTGATCAGACGGGCGCGGCGTGACGGCGAGAAAATCGTACCATCGGCAACTCGCAAGCCGATCGGCTTGAATTCCGTGTCGAAATAACCGCCGTTCACGCCGCACACGCATTTTTCTCGTTTCATCACCGCGCCCAAACTTTGAGCGTCAGGATTATCGATAACACGCAACGCAGTCGATTTAACGGAGAAAACTGCAACATCGACAGCCACGCGCTGACCCGCGGCGTCTTCCACAAGCACATGTCGATGCTCAATTCCTGCGCGGCCAGATTCCGATTCGGCTAAGAGGACTTTCCACTCTGCGTGCGCCGACGTGGCAAGCGCTACCGGCAGGACCAAAAGCGATCCATAAAAGGATCGCGCGGCAGAAGCGTAGCGAAATCGCACGACTGGTGCCGGTACTTACGCTTTTCCCGCGTACTTGGCGAAGAGCGCCTCAAACCCCGGATCGTTCCGAAGGGGGTCCCATGCCGGATTAACTTTCAGCGTCTGCAACGTCACTTCGCTGGGCCGACTCAATAGTCCATCCAACAACTCGATCGCACGAGCGTTGTCACCGAGGATCGCATAAACTTGTGCGACCTGCTCAGTGATTTGCGGACCTTCAAATGCATCTTTGCTTTCCGGCCGCAAATCCATAGCTCGTTGCGCTTGTGCGATGGCAGCATCCTTCTCACCAAGCCACGCCAGCAGTTTCGCCAGTTGAACGTGTAAATCCGCATCATCCGGTTTTTGCTTCCCCTGCTCTTCAAGAATGTCTTTCGCTTTGAGGAGGGCCGTGCGCGACGCTGCATCATCGCCCAAACCTTTTTGCGCAATACCGATGGCGAAATACTTTATGGCCAGCGAACCCGGAACGGCCGCGAATGAATCGTCTGTGAACCGTTGACCCAGTTGCAAAAGCTGCTGGTACTTGCGTTGCAACAGAAGAAGATTGGCCTCTCCCTCGACAGTCTTCAGGCGCTCTTCGTCACTCATCGGAAATGATTTTAGTTTCTCCACCGCTCGCTCATACACGCCGAAATCACCTTTCTCGGCGATGCCAAGTTTGACCTTGAGCTCCCAGAGTCCCATCGCTTGAGGATTAATCTGGAGGGCGCGATCGACTGTTCTGTTGGCGGCGTCGAACTTTCGCAGCATCTGATAATTCATAACGAGATTTTGCAGCGGCCAGGTGTCTTTTGGATTCAAACTGGCTGACTTCTCAAGATTTGCAGTAGATTCCAACCATTTTCCCTGCCGGCGCTGGATGGCGCCGATGGCGAGATACGCATCCGATTCGTTAGGCAATCCGCGCTGCGCGATTTCAAATTCTCTTAACGCCGCGTCGTAATTGTTGTCGCCATAGTAGTACGAGAACCCCAGCGCGAGGTGAGCTTCCGGTAAGTCAGGTTGGAGCTGCAGAGCCCGCTCGGCCAGGCTGCGCGCTTTTTCGCGGTGTTCCGGTGTCGCCTCGTGTGTGCGCAGCATCCAGCTTTCCAATTGCGAATAGCGCGCGAGGGCCAGAGCGAAGTTTGGATCCAGGTCGATGGCGCGCTGATAAAGCTGCTCGCTCTGTTTCAACTTGGTCGTATCCTCCATGGCGCACGACAGATTATGTGCATCCACGAACGCCTGGTAAGCCTCGCTGTTTTCGGTCGGCTTGCGTTCCATCCGCTCCTTTTCGCTTGGCGACAATTTTGCCCGCAGCTCATTCGCGATCTTTTGCGCAAGATCCGTTTGAATCGCAAAAACATCAGTCACATCGCCGTCGTAATCGTTGGCCCAGACGTGCTCATCCGTGCTGGCGTCGATCAACTGAACGTTGACACGCACCTTGTTGCCCGAGCGGCGCACGCTTCCCTCGAGAATATTGGACACACCGAGCGCCTTGCCGATTTCACGTAGATTGGTTGGCCGGCCCCGGTATTGCATTACTGAGGTGCGCGAAATCACCCTGAGGTCGCCTATCTTCGAAAGATTCGTGAGCACATCGTCTTGGATGCCGTCGGCGAAATAAGCGTTTTCTTTTTCATCGCTCAGATTTTCAAATGGCAGGACGGCAATTGACTTATCGACCTTGTGCGCGGCGACGCGAGGCAAGAGAAAAAAGCCTGTAGCCGCGGAAATAACCACGCCGGTAGCGATCAGCATGATGACGTTCCGCCGACGACGGGTCATGGGCGCGGGAGGGTCAGGCGTGGCCTGAATACCTTGCGGCGTAATGTCGAACGCCCACGCAAGAATCAGGGCGATTGGAAATCCGACGAGCAGCAACAGAATCACCAGGCGCAGCGACCAGTTTGGCAATTCCCATGCTGGAAACGTGGCCGACGCCAGCTGGATGATGCCGCCGGCAGCAATGATGTAGGCAGCCGCGACCCGATAAACTTTGCGCCGTTTTACTTCCTCGAAGAAGCCGGTCATAAGAAGAGTTTTGATTCGGAACTATACTGCAGCCGTGAGTATAGACACAAATTGACGCCCGACATTCATTTTACCCAGTCGATTGCGCCGTATAAAGGGTGAACCGTTCGTCACCTGCAATTCATCGACAACTCGACGTCAGGCTTTTGGGAGATTTCGATTAAGGCCTGAAAACGGCCATCAGATCGCAGCGGATCCCAGATCGGATCCAGTTTCAGTGAAGACACCGTGACTCCGGCTGGAGTAATCAGTGATCGTTCAAGAAGTTCAAGAGCTGCGTCGTTTTCGCCCGTCCAGGCGTAAATTTGTGCCAACGCGAGAGTCATCTTTGGCCCATCCAGGGCGTCCCGAGATTCGGGAAGGAGCATCATGGCGCGTTTGCCCTCGGCGATGGCGGCATTCTTTTCACCCAGACCGGCAAATACCATCCCGAGCATCATGTGACGCGACGCATCATCGGAGCCTTCTTGTATCGCTTTTTCCAGAATCGAACGAGCACGTTGAAACGCCGAACGCGCGTGCTCTTTATCATTCACGAAAGTGTAAAGAGCGCCCTCGAGATACTCTTTCGGTTTGTCATCGCTGCGAGCGTCCCCGGGCAACTGTTTAAGAATGGCCACGGCGTCGTGATATTTCCGTTGCAGCATCAAGAGATATGCCCGGCCAACCATACCCTCTGCATCAGAGGCAGCACCTGGCTGGATTTGTGCCAACTGTTTGTCGATCTCAGACAGATCGCCTTTTAAATCTGCGGCGAGCATCGCCTTGCCTGTACGCGCGCTAACTGAATTCGGCGCAGCTTCGATCGCGCGATCGAAAAGTCTGTCCGCATGCTCGAAGTCATCAGTAGCGCGATAATTGTCAGCGAGATTGATGAGGAGAAACGCATCCTTTGGACTCAGCGAAGCCGCTTTCTCCATATTCGCAGTGGATTCGGCCCATTTGCTCTGGCGACGCTGAATCGCTCCAATAGCTAGATAAACATCGGCGGAGTTTGGCAAACTTTTCCGGGCGATGGCGAATTCGTCCAAAGCGCGCTGGTAATCGCGCTCGCAGTAATAATGGTAAAAGCCCAAGGCCAGGTGTGCCTCGGGCAGGTCCGCCTCTAATCGAAGCGCTGCTTCAGCCGCTGCGTACGCTTTTGCTTTACGCGCGGGTGTGGGATCGAAGGTGTGATACATCCAGTCTTGGACCCACGCCAATGCTGCAAAGGCCCTAGCAAAATTTGGATCGAGCCTGGTCGCTCTCTCAAAAAGTTGCTCAGCCTTTTCGGTGTCGGCGCGCATTCGATCTGGCCTCGTAAGCAGATCGTGCCCCTCCACAAAAGCCAGGTAGGCCTCGCTGTTCTCAGTCGGCTTGCGTTCAATCTGCGCCTTTTCAGTGGGCGACAATTGAGCGCGTAGTTCACCGGCGATTTTTTGAGCGAGATCACTTTGAATGGCGAACACGTCCGTCAGTTCCCGATCGTAGTCTTCCGCCCAGATATGCTGGTCGTTGTCGACATTGATTAATTGCACATTTACGCGCACCCGATTCCCGACCCGGCGAACACTCCCTTCAAGAATAGTGCCGACGCCAAGGGCCTTTCCAATCTCGCGAGCATTAGACTGCGTGGCGCGATAAGGCATAACCGACGTGCGCGAAATCACCTTTAGATCGCCGATCTTCGACAGGTTCGTGAGCAGATCATCCTGAATGCCGTCCGCGAAGTAGGCGTTTTCCTTCTCATCACTGAGATTTTGGAACGGCAACACTGCAATAGACCTGTCGACTTTATGCGCGGCGACCCTTGGCAGCAGAAAGAACCCCGCAGCGGCGGAAAGAATCAGCCCACCGCCGATGAGCAGGAGCATGTTACGACGAGTGTGGGTGCTGGACGCCGCCGTATCAGGGGTGACCTGAATCCCATCAGGGGTAATGTCGAACGCCCACGCAAGCATGAGGGCTAGCGGAAATCCCATCAGCAAACACACGATTAGCATGCGCAAGGTCCAGCTCGGTAATTCCCATGCTGGAAACGCCGCCGAAGCCAATTGAATGATGCCGCCCGCTGCGACGACGTAAGCCGCAGCCACCCGATACACCTTGCGCCGCCTCACTTCTTCAAAGAACCCGGGCAAGGCTACAGATTTCTCGGTGGAGACCATAAAACCAAGGGCCGCAGTTATTGACAGCCCAGGCACCCGTGGCGTTCACTTAAGGCCGCCGGCAAAGACAGTCTGAAAATGCGGGCTCTGCTTTTCCCGGGAAACGACGCTGACCTCGATATCTCGGAAGCCGCTTTTCTCGAGGAGTTGGTGCAACTGTACTTCACTGAATCCGAGCCAGTGGTCCGCGTAAAGTTCACGCGCTTTTTCGAATCGATGGCTCAATAGATCGAGAAGCACCAGTCGCCCGCCGCGTTTCAAAATCCGGTAAGCAGCGCCAATGGCGCGCTCGGGATGAATAGCGTGGTGCAACGCCTGGCTGAGGATTGCAAGATCAACGCTGTCTTTAGCGATCGGCGGGTCCTCAATGTCGCCCAGCCGGTACTCAAGATTCTTGAATCCATGTTTCTTTGCCAGTCGCGACCCGAACTCGACCATCTTCGGCGAATTATCGATGGCAATAACTTTGCGCGCTCGTTTCGCCAGCAATTGCGAGAGTGTCCCCTCGCCTGCTCCCAGATCGGCGACGGTCAACGGCGGGAGCAACGTGATCAGCGTGTGCGCAAGCGCCTGCCACGATCGCCCCGGCACATATCCTCGACCGAATTTGCCAGCGAGTTCGTCGAAGTATTTCCGCGCCTTATCCTGCCGTTTCTGGAGCACGAGCTTCAGACTTGTGCGATCACGCGAGCCTTCACGCAGTTCGTGCGCCAGGAGTCGAGTGATGTCCGCCACACGTTCACGCTGCGCGTTCTTCCCATTGTGGTTCGCGCCGTAATAAACATTCTTTCCGACGCGGCGATCGGCTACGACGCCGGCCCGCTTCAACTGAGCGAGATGACTTGAAATGCGAGACTGGCCCATGCCCAGAATTTGTTGCAATTCAGCGACCGAAAGTTCCTCCTGTTCGAGAAGCAGCAGTAGCCGAAGACGTGTCGGATCGGCAAGCAATCGCAACAAATTAATGGTTGACGCCATGATTGGAGCCTACGATATATCGACGCATCATGATTGGTCAATATGTCGCTGGCGACGACGGCGCATCGTTAAAACGTTAAACGTTACAACGGTTGAACTCCCGTCCCTCGGCTAATCCCATTTAACGTTATAACAATCACATTCTTTTGAGCCATGTCCCGACGTTACATCTTCTCTTCCGAATCTGTCAGTGAAGGTCATCCCGACAAAGTTTGCGATGCCATTTCAGACGCCATGCTCGACGCGTGCATCGAGCAGGACCGGCGTAGTCGCGTGGCTTGCGAAACCTTCGCCAAAAGCAACATCGTCATCGTAGGTGGCGAGATCACTATTCCAAGCTTGGCTGAAGATAAGCCGCTGGCGAGTGTGCTGCCTGTCGAAGAGCTCGTGCGCGATACCGTTCGCAACATCGGTTACGTGAACGACGACGACGTATTTCACGCCGACAAAATTTTCATCACCAATATCATTACTAAACAATCGCCCGATATTGCGCAGGGCGTGGACGCCCGCGCGGTTGAAGGTAAGGACACCGCAGAACAAGGCGCGGGCGATCAAGGACTGATGTTCGGCTACGCGTGTGATGAGACGCCGGAACTCATGCCAGCACCCATCATGTTTGCGCATCGGCTCGGACGCGAACTCACCCGTATTCGCAAGAACGGCAAAGTCGGCTGGTTGCGGCCAGACGCGAAGTCGCAGGTTTCAGTGATCTACGAAAACGGCAAACCTATCGGCATTTCTTGCGTCGTTGTCTCAACCCAGCACACGCGCGACGTGAAGCATTCGGAACTCCGCAGTTTCGTGATCGAGGAGGTGATCAAGAAAGTGCTGCCGGAGGACATGCTAACTGAGAAGACGCAATTCCTCGTCAATCCTACTGGCAACTTCGTAGTCGGCGGCCCCCAGGGAGACGCCGGTTTAACCGGACGCAAAATCATCGTCGATTCCTATGGCGGAATGGGCCGGCACGGCGGAGGCGCGTTCTCGGGAAAAGACCCGAGCAAAGTCGATCGCAGCGCTGCTTACATGGGACGCTGGGTTGCGAAAAATGTGGTAGCGTCAGGTCTGGCGAAAAAATGCGAAGTGCAATTCGCCTATGCCATCGGCCATCCGGAGCCGCTCAGTGTTCACATCGACACGTTCGATACACACGCAGTTAATGAAGAAGCAATCGAACGGGCCGTGCTTGCCACGTTCAGCTTCAAACCAGCCGACATCGTCAAACAGCTTAACCTTCTTCGGCCGATTTATTCCAAGACCACGAATTATGGTCACTTCGGCAAAATCGACGATCCCGATATCACGTGGGAGAAAACTGACAAAGCCACAGAGCTAAAGAAGGCCGCAACGTAATCCGCAGATTTCGCAGATTTACGCAGATTAGAATGCAAAAGGATCAACAGAGCCATGCGATCATCGGAGCCGCAATGGAAGTGCATCGCCAGCTGGGATTCGGATTTCTAGAAGCGGTTTATCAATGTGCTTTAGCCTTGGAATTCGACGAGCGAGAAATCCCATTCCGAGCTGAGGTCCCCCTTCGGGTGCGATATAAAGGCAAACTGCTTACGTGCGGTTACCGAGCTGATTTCATCTGCTATGAAGATTTTCTTGTTGAGACGAAGGCAATTGCCGAACTCACTCGTGCAAATGACGCCCAGTTGATCAATGAGCTCAAGGCGACTGGTCTGCAACGCGGTTTGCTGCTGAATTTTGGTGCACCGAGCTTGCAGTTTAAGCGTCTTGTCCGAACCACCTCTGAGAATCTGCGAAAATCTGCGAAATCTGCGGATAACCTCGAAGAAATCGTTTTATGAAAACATCGACAATCGAACGAACTGAAACCGATTACAAAGTCGCCGATATTTCGTTGGCTGACTTTGGTCGCAAAGAAATTTCCATCGCGGAGAAGGAAATGCCCGGGCTAATGGCGATCCGCGAAAAATATGCTCCGCAGAAACCGCTGGCAGACGTGCGCATCACTGGATCGTTACACATGACGATCCAGACCGCCGTGTTGATCGAAACACTTACCGATCTCGGAGCGAGTGTGCGCTGGGCAAGCTGCAATATTTTTTCCACGCAAGACCATGCTGCCGCGGCGATTGCCAAACGCCACATCGCTGTGTTCGCGTGGAAAGGCGAATCGCTTGAGGATTACTGGCGGTGTACGTATCGCGCGATCTCGCACCCCGAAGGCAAAGGCCCGCAGCTCATCGTCGATGATGGCGGCGACGCAACATTGCTCATTCATAAAGGCTACGAGCTGGAAGAAGGCAGCGATTGGGCGAAGACGAAATCGGCAAACAAGGAAGAGCAAGTCATCAAGGATCTGCTGCTCGAAATTCAGCGCGAGAATCCCTATCGGTGGCACGAGATCATGAAAGATTGGCGCGGTGTGTCTGAGGAGACGACCACCGGCGTGCATCGCCTTTACAAGATGCACGAGGAAGGACGGCTGCTCGTTCCCGCAATCAACGTCAACGATTCTGTCACCAAATCGAAGTTCGACAATCTCTACGGCTGCCGCCATTCCCTCGTCGACGGATTAAATCGCGCACTCGACGTCATGCTTTCCGGAAAGATCGCCGTCATTTGCGGCTACGGTGATGTCGGCAAAGGCTGCGCGCAATCGTTGCGCGGCCAGGGTGCGCGCATTGTCATTACGGAGGTCGATCCTATCAACGCTTTACAAGCAGCGATGGAAGGCTACGAGGTCACGACGATCGAAGATACGCTCGGCCGCGCCGACATTTACATCACAGCGAGCGGCAACCTTGACGTGATCACACTCGAACACATGCAGCGCATGAAAGATCAGGCAATCGTCGCGAACATCGGCCACTTCGATAATGAGATTCAGGTCGACGCTCTCAACGAAGCCAAAGGCGTGAAGAGAACCAACATCAAACCGCAGGTGGACAAGTACACGTTCCCGAACGGGCGCGAAATTTTCCTACTCGCCGAAGGGCGCCTCGTGAATCTCGGGTGCGCCACAGGTCACCCGAGCTTCGTCATGTCCAATTCATTTTCCAATCAGGTCCTCGCACAATTGGATCTGTGGAAAAACCGCGACACCTATAAAGTCGGTGTTTACGTTTTGCCAAAAAAACTCGACGAAGAAGTTGCGCGCCTGCATCTGGAGAAAATCGGCGCCAAACTTACGAAGCTCTCCACGAAGCAAGCCGAATATCTGGGTGTTCCAATCGACGGCCCGTTCAAATCAGAGCATTATCGCTACTGATTCGGTGTGACGATTGAGTCCGTCACGTGCAAACGCGTTACTCTTAGCTCACCGATTTCCAGTCGCTTGATTTTTGCGTGGCCGATAACCAGTCTGCCAATCGCTATGAATCCGATCGCGACCGCGCTCAGTGCTACAGCGCCTACTGCGATCGCCCCGACTGATTGCGCGCCTACGGCCAGTGCGCGAATTGCAATTGGTCCGATTGTTCCTCGTGTTTCCTCGATTTCGTTTGATTTCATCTCGTTAACTCCGCACTCGTGACTTCAACGTAGCTGCAGTTCGATTGTCCGCCACGTCGCCATTTTCCAGAAATATGGACGCGCCGGTTATTCTTTGCCGCTTCAGTGAGTATTTTCGTTTCTTGCTTCGGCGCACCGAGCGAGACCGTCGACCCCGCGCTCCGAAAATTAAACATGATCTGCGGCGTGCACGGCTCGCCGGGATACAGCGTGACCGAGCCGACTTGGTCGAAACGCACACCGGTCGGCACCGCCCTCACTTGCGCCGCTGGCTTTTTTATCTGCGCGCAACCAGCCATTCCGGCCAGAGCGGCCGCTGCCATGAATGAGATTAACAAAAACTTTTTCATACCAAACGAATCAGAACTACTCGTGAAAAGCTTCAGGAAATTTTCATTGTTCGCGCTCCTCTGCATGAACGCGATGTAGCAGGCGATGAACAAATGGTGCAAGCAACACCGACACTATGCCGATAAACGCCAGCCCTGAAAACAGCGCGTAACACGACGCAAAGATTTTCGCGCCATTCGTCCGCAACGGATCGACGGGGCCCATTCCTCCTAGGATCATCGACGCGTTTAACAGCGAGTCGATCCAGCTCAACCCGGCGATGGAATGATAGCCGATAATGCCGGCTCCAAGTCCAAAAGCCAAGACTCCAAATCCCGCTAGCCAGTGTCGCGCAACACGCTTAACAAATTTAGCCGTGCTGAGAAGAGGTTGTTTTCGATTCTCGTACATTTGTGCAGCGGACTAACGCTACCATCTACTACCGCGCTCCAAGCAGGGCGATCTTGCGCGCAAGATAGGCTGAAAAATAGCCGGCGTAACGGGCCTGCAAATCCGGGCGTTGCCAATCTTTGCCGGTCAAAGTTTTCCGGCAATCGGGCGCGCCACAGTTGCATTCGATGGAATAATCGTCGTCATCGGTCATCGCCCAATCGTGCGTGAGCTCTACGCCAGCGCAAATATCGCGCATCGCGACGAAGGTGATCTCGCCGCGCATCCCGAGATTCGGGTCGCATGAGTGATTTGTATACAGCATCGATAACTCGCGTTCTTCCTCGGTCACCGGCGCGATGAACAGATCGTCGTCGATCTGAATTTCCACAGGGCCCAGCCGAGGCGTAATTTTTTCACGCAAAGTTTTTCGATCAACAATGTGACCGCCTTTCACGGCGACGATTTCGTTTTTGGCAATGTCCGCTATCGCAAATAGACCGCGTCCATGGATTTTGCTCTCACGCACTTTTGTTTTTGGGGAGCGGTAGGAGAGCTGAATCACCGCAACAGATTAGTTGTAGAGGCGCTTGTGCCAAGCGCCTAACTCTGGCGTTGATTCGGAACCGCGTCGGCGGTTGACACAACCGCCCCTACAACGTTGCGTTCATGCTCCACTCAGCATGAAGTCTCGCCAAGCTGCGGTTATTTTCATTCTCGTCACGGTGACTCTCGACATCCTGGCGATGGGTTTGATCATCCCCGTTCTACCGAAGTTAATTCTAGATTTTCTCGGCGGTGAGATGACGGATGCGGCGAAGTGGAGCGCGCGGTTCGCGGTGGTCTTTGCGCTGATGCAGTTTTTCTTTTCACCCTTGCTCGGAGTTTTGTCAGATCGATTTGGAAGACGGCCAATCATCCTGCTCTCAAATCTCGGTCTCGGATTGGATTACATCGTGATGGCGATGGCGCCGACGTTGAGTTGGCTTTTCCTCGGTCGAATTATTTCAGGAATCACGACTTCAAGCATTCCCACCGCGATGGCTTACATCGCCGACGTGACGCCGAAAGAAAAACGAGCTGGAGCGTTCGGGCTGATCGGCGTGGCATTCGGCGTCGGATTCACGTTCGGACCAGCAATTGGTGGATTGGCTGGCGACGTCAATCCGCGTCTCGCGTTTTGGATTGCAGCCGCGCTTAGTCTGGCAAATTGGCTCTGGGGTTACTTTTTCGTTCCCGAATCTTTGCCGAAAAATCAGCGAAAAGAATTCAAATTGCAGCGCGCGAACCCAGTCGGCTCACTTAAGCTTTTGCGTTCTCATCACGAACTTTGGCGGCTGACCACGATCCAATTCCTAGCCTATCTCGCCCACAATGTGTTTAGCGTCTGGGCACTTTACGCGATCTATCGCTACAGCTGGAGCCAGGGAATGATCGGACTGTCGCTCATGATTGTCGGAATCGTTACCGCGGTGATTTCCGGCGGGTTAACTGGCAGAATGGTGAAACGTTTCGGCGAGAAACGGACGCTTTATATTGGCCAGTTTTTTGGATCGAGCGGAATGCTTCTCGCCGGGTTGGCCAAAACAGGGGCATGGTTAATGGCTTCGATCCCGATCATTTCACTTTGGAATATTTCCATGCCAGCTGCGCAAAGCATGATGACTCATCGCGTCAGCGAGCGCGAGCAAGGTGAATTACAAGGCGCTCTCCAGAGCATGCGTTCGATCACGTTCATTATTGGCCCATGGTTATTCCTTCGAATTTTTGGATGGTTCATCGATCCGAAAAGTCGCATTCACCTTCCAGGCGCACCGTATTATCTGGCGGCCGCTTTTCTTTTTACTGCGATGCTGATGTCGACACGCATCAGGCAAACACCGCTCCAATCGCAGGTGGCCATCCCGCCAAGCGTTCCGTTGGTGCCACCAGAGGTCACCGCCACTGGTGCTGCGCCGATTAACGAAGCGGAAGAAAATATTTGAGCATTCAGGTCGCCTCAGCGATTGAGTGGGTGTGACAGCAGGTGCGCGTTCATTGATCGCCGCAATCACGATCTGTTCCTGGATCGCGGTCTCGAATCATTGCGCGTTCGCGGCGGTCGCAACGGAAATCAACAGGGCGCAAACCGAGTGCCCATTCCATTCCAAGCCTGCGAAACAAAAAGAACAATCCTCGCAGGTGCAGTGCTGCAAAATCCTGCGCGCTGTCGTATTTGCGAAAACAAAAGATTGGGCACGCAATGACGCGAAATTCTGCGATGCGAATTTTCCCGTTCTGCCGGGCGCGTTCGTTGTGTATTCGTCGCGAGCTGTTGCACCGCTGTTACTCGACACTGGTCCGCCCCGCGCATTTTCGTTCGCTGAATTGATTTTGCAGCAGAGCCTTCTCGCTCACGCTCCGCCTTTCGTCGCGTAGAGCAGTCGCAATCGCGTGCTGTTTGTAGGGCAACCGCTGAGGTTGCCGTCTTTCCCCGCTGGCAGGCGAGGCGCCTGCCCTACAACCAGACGAAATGCTAAAACCAATTTCAATTTTAATCGCCAGCACACTTGCGGTGTCGCTCACTCACACGGTGAACGCACAGCACTCCCATCGCGAGCACGAGCAGGAGCAAGAAAAGATACAGAAGTACACCTGCCTCATGCATCCGGAAGTCATAACCGATCATCCGGGCAACTGTCCGAAATGCGGAATGAAACTCGTGCCAGTCAAGGAAGACAAACACTCAACTCCCAGTTCTCAACTCTCAACGTCCAATCATCAATCGCATACGTCGCATCGGACTCATGAAACGCACCAGCACGAGATGGAAATGCATTCGTCGATCGATCTCGCAGAGCCTATGAGCCGCGAAGGCTCAGGCACAAGCTGGCTGCCGGATTCGTCGCCGACGTATGCCCGCATGTTCATGTTCGATGACAACATGCTCATGTTGCACGGCGCGATTTTCCCGCGCTACACAAACGTGAGCACCCGACGCGGCGACGACCGGATCGACGCGCCGAACTGGTTCATGGCGATGTTTTCCCATCCGCTCGGCGACTCGACTCAGTTTGGCTCTCGCTTAATGATGAGCCTGGATCCGCTCACTGAAGGCGGGCGCGGTTATCCCCTTCTGTTTCAAAGCGGCGAAACGTGGAACGGAGAACCATTGCATGACCGGCAACATCCGCACGATCTCTTCGACGAACTTTCGTTCAGCCTCTCTCAGAAATTCGATCACGATCTGAGCGCCTATGTTTATTTCGGTTATCCCGGCGAACCGGCGCTCGGCCCGCCGACGTTCATGCATCGCCCTTCTGCAATGGACGATCCAGATGCGCCAATCGGTCATCACTGGCAGGATTCAACGCACGTCACTTTCGGGGTCGCCACGGCGGGTCTTGTTTGGAGGAATGTGAAAGTTGAAGGCAGTATTTTCACCGGACGCGAACCGGATGAAGACCGCTACAACTTCGATCATCCGGAGTTCGACTCGTACAGCGGCCGACTCTCCTGGAACCCGACACGAAATCTCGCGCTACAAGTTTCTTTCGGTTACATCAAAAGCCCGGAAGCCATCGATCCTGGACTCAACCGGCATCGCACCACCGCGTCGGCAATTTACAACCTCCCGCTCGGAAACGACAGCAACTGGGCGAATAGTTTCGTCTGGGGCCAGAACAACGACACCGGCGAAGGCAAAACGCAATCCTTCCTGGTCGAGTCAAATTACCAGCGCGGCCGCGACACCGTTTACTTCCGCTGGGAACGCGTCGAGAAATCCGGACACGAACTCGTTCTCAATCAGGCGGCTGATACACGCATCTTTCCCGTGGGCGCCTACACCCTCGGTTATGTCCGTGACCTAACGCATGGCAAAGGCATCGACATCGGTCTCGGCACACAATTCACAATCAACAATCGGCCTGACACTCTCGATCGCTATTATGGCGACGGTCTCGGTTACGCCTTCGAATTTTTCCTGCGCATCCGCCCATCCCTGCACAGTCACGGCGGTCATGAGCAAACGGAGCACGTCGCTGGCATGATAAAGTGAAGGTCGGGATAAGAACGAAGTCGCCTCCTATCGAGAATATTCAAATCGCTCCCGCTTCAGCGGGTAAACTCGCGAGGTATTCTCACGAGTTCCCAGCCACTTCACATTAGTTAGTAGTCGCTTTTCCGCTATGGGCGAGGTCTTGGTGTTGTACCCCGCACGAAACCGTGATTGACATCGCTGGCGTCAATGTACCATCCCGTGATCGCGTCCGAGGAATTGTTGCAACCGGGGAAGGTGCCGAAGCCTGGACCAGTGCCCGCACCGGGAACGTCGAACGTGGTGACAGTACCGTCCGCGGTGCGCAGGAATCCGCGATACATATTGCTCGCGTCAAAGTACTCCCCAGCGATCGTCCCCACTGGGTTGATGTCGTCGCCCAAGGTGCCATGGAAGGGACCTGTGCCCGCACCTGGAGCATCAACAGTTGTGATGTTGCCCTCCGGGGTGCGAAGAAAGCCGTGGAATACATTATTCGCGTCGCGATAGTTCCCTGTGATCGCCCCTGCCGGGTCGATGGCGAAAGCATCGGTGCCCTAACCGGGGCCTGTACCGGCGCCCGGAGCATCGAATGTGACGACGCGGGGCTGCGTGGGGGAACTAAGGGCGTGTTGCTGAAATTCAGGGCGCGTTTGTTCATGCCGGCATCCAGCAACTGCGCTAACGCGAAGAACACGCCAACGCTAAGAACTAGGTTTCGGAGAATTTTTGTTTTCATAAGATGTCTTTCCTTTCATCGTTTTGGCCTTCCGTGATTTCTCGTCGTTGAGGACTCATTTCTGGCCATTCAGCGGTGTACTCCGCAAAATTTGGCGAGACGTTACGCAGAAAGTTTGGAAGACCGCGGCTTAGACACCGTTCCTAGGTAGTGTCTAACACAGGCGCCATACGAACGGGTTTCGGGAGGAAATTGAGCCAGTCGGAGTTGAAACACCAACCAGGAAGGCTTGCGATGCGAGTTTTTTCTCAGTGTCCGATGGAAAAAAAATCGGTCCGCTCGCGATCAGCGATGTTGATTCTACGCGAAGCAGCCAAATCGCCGCGGCGTCTGTTCGATCGAAGCTTGGTCCCGCGATTACGAACGTGCGGTCACAGGCAAATCTTGTCGTTTACCTCGTGCACTGGGGAATCGAAAACAGCGAGAAAATCACTGACAAACAACGCGAAGTCGCCCGCTGGCTGATTGATCGCGGCGTTGATCTCGTCGTTGGCTCGCACCCACATTGTGTGCAGCTGCTCGATTTTTATCACGGCCGTCCAATTGCGTATTCACTCGGGAATCTGGTGTTCGATGGCGCGCCAACCGTCGCATCATGGAATCGCGGCGCGTTAATCGATGTCGGTTTAAATGAAGGCGCGGAAATTTCATCGGTATCTTTGGTCCCGGTGGTTCTTGAAGACGGCCTTCCGCGCGTGGAAGTCACTGAGAGCAATCGTTTCGGCAGCCGTTGAATTAGCGTGACGGCTGGGAAGCTGTCATTCCTGATGCCTTGTCATCGCGCGCGACCTGCGTGAAGATCAACGATCCATGGCTCTGCGGCTGCCGAAACAGGATTATCAGGACATTGAGCGCGTCATCGAGCTGGATTTTGTGCGTGCAACTGAAGCAGCAGCGTTGAACTCGTTGCGCTGGCTCGGGCGCGGCGACAAGGAAGCAGCCGACGCGGCAGCCAGCGACGCCATCCGCGGCATGTTCGATCTAATGAACATCTGCGGCGAAGTGGTGATCGGCGAGGGAATCAAGGACAATGCGCCGGGCATTTTCAAAGGCGAACAACTCGGCACGTGGTATCCCGGTTCGCCGGAATTTCACATTGCCCTCGATCCAATCGACGGCACAACAAACATTTCGAAGGGCGCGCCCAACTCGATCAGTTGCATCGCGGCAGCGAGTCCTGAGGAAGGGGTGAAGGTGGCGCTACGCGACATTCCTTCGTTTTACATGTCGAAGCTGGCGTATGGGCCGCGCGTGATCGCATATATGAAGAAACGCGGCGATTCGCTCCACCTGGACATGCCAATCGCCGAAATGCTGGCAATTGTTGCGCATGCGGTGAACAAGCGCGTGCAGGATGTGGCGGTAATGATGCTGGACCGCCCGCGTCACAAAGAAATCGTGGAACAGATTCGCGCGGCAGGCGCATCGTTGCGGATGATCGGCGACGGCGACATCGCCGCAGCAATCGCGCCGTCGTTGCCCGAGCCGGACGTCGATCTTTATATGGGCATCGGTGGTTCGCCCGAAGCAGTACTGGCGGCGGCTGCAATCAAATGCCTCGGTGGCGACATGCAATGCAGAATGTGGCCGCGCGACGAAAAGGAGCGAAAAAGCCTCGTCGCCGATGGACATGAACAAGATCTCGACCGCGTCTTTTCAGCCGACGATCTCGCCCATGGGCAGAACATCATTTTCTGCGCAACCGGGATCAGTGACAGCGCGCTTCTCCCCGGCGTGCGAGCGCGCGGCGGCGTCACGGCCATCACCCACTCGATCCTCATGCGAGCGAAGAGCAAAACCGTACGTTTTGTTCGAGCCCGACACGACTTGCAGATAAAGACGATCCGGCTTCGGTCGGATAATCGCGAACACATCCTTTGACGTACTTCTCGTTAGGCAGCGGCATCCTTGCGCTGGGAATTGTTGATGCGAAACGGGGTTAGCCTTGCAATTCCAATTTTGCTGCTGGTGGTGGCAGTGGGGCTGCCTCCTCGCTTAGACCGATGGCCTAACGAATCGGTAACCGCTACGTTGAATACCGCTGGTTCGTGCCAACCATTTACGCCTGCTTTTGCGTCTTGAGCAGCTTGATTGCGTCGCGCAACTCGGCAGCCCGCTCGTAAAGTTCCTTCGCGATCGCCGTTTCCATTTCGCGCTGCATGATCTCCAGCTTCGAGAGCGGGCGTTTCGCTTTTACTTCCTCAATCCATTCGTCGAGAAACGCGATCTCAGCGCTTTTCGACACCAGCTCTGGAAAGTTTGACTGCTGCAAAAAATCCACAATCGCTTCGCGGCCGCGCTCAATTTCCGCTATGGCGTCGGCAAATTTCCCCTGAGCAAGGAAGATGGAGGCCTTGGCGCGCGTATTCATCATGAGCACGTAAGGCCGGAACTGTTGCATGCCCCAGGAAAAATCCTCGCGATCGGTGTGCTCGTTGACGAAACTAAAAAGGTCGAGATTTCGCTGCGTATCGCGCACCACGCCTTCGAAATCGTTAATCTGAAACAGGCTCAGATACCGATGATAATATTGGATGCCTTCCTGTTGCAGCTCCGCGCATTGCTCGGGAGCAAGCTCGTAAGCCTCGCCTTTCTGTTCGGCCCGGGTAGCGCGTTTGCGATGGTACTCCAGGAGGGATTCGCAATTGTGCGGCCGCCGGCCGTCGGGTCGTCCGGTGATTTCCATTTGCAAGACGCCGAGATCGACGCGGAGTTGCAATTTTTCGCGACCGTCGAGCCCGGTGATTTTGCGTACTTTCACCGTGCCGCTCTCATAGGGCCAATCCTTCAGAATGGTGTTGAGATCCAAGCTCATCGTACCGAACATCGAACATTTAATGATCGCTTGTCAATAAATTCACGGTTGGGCGCGACGCGGCGCGAGGACGGGAACGAACTGTTGCGACAAATTTCCACTAGTCACTATACACTGGTGATTTAGCATTGCCTCGATGGAAGATTCGATCGACGCGTTTATTCGGTTTCTCGCAGTCGAGCGGGGTCTTTCCGAAAATTATCAGCTTTCCACTTACCGATCGCTGAGCGAATTCTCGCAATGGTGCAGTGTGAAGAAAAAAATCACTCACCCGCGCGGCGCGACTCTGCCGGTGATGAGTGAGTATCTTGGCGAGCGCAAACGGACCGGCCTTTCGGCCTCTTCGATTAAGCTAATCGTCGTCGCGCTCAAGATTTTTTTTCGGTTTCTCGCAGCCAAGGGAATCATAGAGCGTGATCCCACCGAGGCATTGGCGCTGCCGCGGATAGAGCGGTATCTCCCGGAAACGCTGAACGAATTGCAAGTGGAGCAGTTCCTGGAAAAAATCGACACCAAGGCTGTTCATGGATTACGCGACCGAGCGATGATCGAGCTGCTTTACGCAAGCGGGCTGCGCATTTCGGAGCTGGCAAGTGCGCGACTAGAGAATTTCAATTTCGAGGAGCGCATGGTGCGCGTGACCGGCAAAGGAAACAAGACTCGTCTGGTGCCCGTCGGCCGAAAAGCATGCGAAGCCTTGGCAGCATACCTTTCGACTGAGCGACCAAAACTGGTGAAGCCGCGCAGTAGCAGCGAAATTTTTCTATCCGAACGAGGCACGAAATTAACCACAACGCGGATCTGGCAGATCGTGAAAAAGCACGCGCAGCGGGCCGGACTGGAAAAGAACATCTATCCTCACCTTCTGCGGCACAGCTTCGCAACGCATCTGCTCAGCAATGGCGCGGATCTGCGAATTATCCAGGAGATGCTGGGCCACGCGGACATATCGACCACACAGGTTTACACCCATGTCGATCAACAACGGCTGAAGGCTGTGCATCGCCAATTTCATCCGCGCGCGTAACGGGTGAAATGAACCTGACCGCTGGATTTCGGGCAGGGAATTTGTGTTGAACGCCTATCGACCATCGAGTATCGAGCATCCACTTGTTGTGAGGCAGCTCTCTTTATGAAGCGAATTTTGTTCCTTTTAATCGCACTGGCGGTCGCTGCATTTGCCGGTTGGTACTACTGGCAATTTTCGCAACGACTCTCAAGCGCTACCGTGGCCGCGCTTCTGCCGCGCGAAACAATTTTCGTGGCGCATATGCCGGACTTCAACCGCGCTCGCGATGAATGGCAGCGCTGCGATATTTATCAACTGTACCGGGAGCCTGCAGTGCAGGATTTTTTGCGCAAGCCGCTGGGCAACGCTCCAAAAACGGATGCGGTATCTCAAACGCTGCGGGAAATCGAACAGCTCGCACCCAAGAACGCCTTCGTCGCGCTGATCTCTATCGAAAATAACAATCCAAGAATTGTGGGCGGCTTTCGTTTTCCCGGCAGCCAGGAAGAAGCGGAGCGAATCATTGGCAAATGGCGTTCGATATTGGTGGGGCAAAATTCAAGCATCAAGCGAGAGAAAGTGCAGTATCAAGGCCACGAAATCGAGGCGACCAAAACGGGTTCGTTCAGTATCGCGACCGCCTATGATCCTCCGTGGTTTTTCGCGGCGACAGATGCGGCGGACATGCAGGCGTTGCTCGATCGTGCCGATCGCCGTGCGTCAAATCCAAACAACAGCCTCGACAAGGACGAGACGTATCGTGCAGCCATTTCGCGTCGGCCCTCCAACGACGTGGTATTCTTTTATCTGCAGCCAAAGACGTTTTCGCAACGACTCGCGGCGTTGCGCGCCGCTGTCGGATCAACCCCGGCTCCAGGTGAGGGCACGATGCTTGAGAAAATGCGCTGCATTGGCGGCTCGATGCGATTCGAGAACGGAAAAATACACGACGTGCTTTTCGTGGGGATGCCGAAACTGGAACAGAACGCGACGCTCACTCGCTCGTCGCTGTCTCTCGGAACGAAGGAGACGTTCTTATACCTCGCGATGCTACTCAATCTCGGGGAAAGAATGGACACTCTCAACCAGGCAGCGGCCTTTGCAGGCACGAAGATGTTTCAGGCGCTTAGCGATAGCGGCATCACCGCCGCTGATTGGAAAGCGGCATTCGGCATTGAGCTCGGATCGTTGGCTGATTGGCCTTCGAGCGCGCATTGGCCGTCGCTGCTTGTGACCCTGCCGGTGACTGACGCTTCCAAAGCAGGAAAGATCGTGGAGACGCTCTTACGGGCCGAAGAAGATGGTTCGTGGACAGCCACCGAGAAAGATGGTGTCCGCTATTTTTCAAAACAATCGGCTGCTAGCTTTATCGCGATCACTCCTACGATCGCTTTGTCTGATCGGATTCTAATCGTCGGTTTGGATCCCGCGTCCGTGGAAGAGGCAATTAAGCGCGCACGTGGCAGCTCGTCTGAACTTGCAGACTCTCAAACTTACAAGGGAGCCGCGCGCCTGCTACCAGCACCCACGAACTTTTTTACCTACATCGATACGGTGCAGTTATATTCTCGGCTCGACGCTTCGCTGCGGCCAATGTTGTTAATGGCTGCGGCGTTTGTCCCGGCGGTTGCTGGCTCGATCGACCCCACCAAACTTCCGGCGCCGGAAGTTATCACAAAACATCTGAGCCCTATTGTCTCTTCGCAGCGATACGACGGCGACGGTTACATGGCTGAGTCAATCGGACCCATTACGTTGGACCAATTAGGAATAGGCGTTGCCATTTTTAGCAGTTTCGGTGCAACGGCTGCGCGGCAGACTGGTTTGGGCGGCCCTGCCTCAGTGCTTCCCCAGGCACCGAGTCCATCTCCGACGCCGTGAAATAGCGGAATTTCGCGGTCCCCCAGTTCGGAACCTGCTAAACTGGCGGGCTTTAGCCGCCCTGCTGTGACATTCCGGCACGGCTTAAGTTTCCCTAACGAAAGCGAAGAAAACTGCTGCAATTTCTCAAAAATCTGCTATCGTTCGGCCCCTATGGCTATTCTAAAGAAAAATGCATTCTCTCGTCGGGTTCCCGATCTGGTAACTGAGGAGCTGGTTGCTGTCCTCTCTAGGCGTTCTTCGTTCGAGTTCAAGCAGCTCTTCGATATCGTGCACGAGAATCTTCGGGCGCGAAATGCTGCCAGCGGCGGCGAGGAAATGCTGCGGCTGCGTGCCTATGAGAAGCTGCAAAACCTCGTGGCGCGGGGTGCGGTCAAAAAGAATGGCAAGAAATACAAGGGCTTGCCGGCGGCTCTGGCTCAGGCAATTGCGCAGCAGAATGGCCATCTGGCCGGCGTAAAGTAAAGCTGGTTTTTCAGGACGAACTGGCTTCACGCCAAATTCCCGGATGCTGCGCGACTATTTGGCGGTGCTCCTGCAAATCGTCGTTGTCGCTCTGTTTGCTGTTTCCGCGCTGCTTGTCAGCATCCTTGTAGGCAAACGCGGAAGACGCACGCGAGCGAAAGACACCGCATATGAATGCGGGATGATTCCGCAAGGCGGACCGCAGCCGCGTTTCAGCGTCAAGTTCTATGTCGTGGCAATGCTCTTCATCCTATTCGACCTCGAGATCGTGTTTATTTATCCCTGGGCGGTCGTTTACCGAGACGCGATCAAGGAAGGCAGCTCGATCTTTTGGAGCATGCTGAGTTTTATTACGATCCTGATGGTTGGCTACGTGTACGCCCTTAAAAAAGGCGCGCTCGACTTCAGAAAATAACGCCCCGAGCCTTGCCCCGGCGGCCTCCGATTCGTTAGATCCTACCGTGATGCACGTACTCCAGCGACCCGCCCAAAACAACGCTGGACCCGTCGAGCACGTTCTACCGCACGGCACGACGCCCGACAACGTGGAATTGAGCATCGTCATCCCCGCGATGAACGAGGAAATCACGGTGGGGGAATTCATGGAGTGGTGCAAGGAAGGCATCGAGTGCGCCGGCGTGACCGCACAAATCCTCATCGTCGACAGCTCGACTGACAACACGCCGAAGATTGTGCTTGAACACGGCGGCGAGGTTTTACGCGTCCCTAAGCGGGGCGTCGGTAGCGCATACCTGGACTCACTCCCGTACATTCGCGGAAAATGGATTTTGATGGGCGACGCCGACTTGACCTACGATTTTCGCGAAATCGCTCCGTTCGTGGATGAATTCCGGAAAGGCGCGGAGTTCATCATGGGCAGCCGGTTTCGAGGCAGCATTGAAAAAGGCGCGATGCCGAAATTGCACCGTTACTTCGGCACGCCCCTCACGAACTGGATTCTGAACCGGATTTATCGCAGCAACTTTTCCGACATCCATTGCGGCATACGCGGCGTGACTCGTGAAGCACTGGACAGAATCAACATCACGTCGCGTGGCTGGGAATACGCAAGCGAAATGGTGCTAAAGGCGGCGCGGTTGAAGCTCGCGAGCGCGGAAGTGCCGATCAAGTTTTACAAGGATCGCGAAGGACGACTGAGCCATCACTTGCGCGTGGGCTGGAGATCGCCGTGGCTCGCGGGTTGGGTCAACCTGAAAGTGATGCTGGTTTACGCGGCAGATTCATTCCTGCTTCAGGCCGGCGCTGTGCTTCTGGTAATTGGATTAGTGCTTTCTCTCGGCCTTGCAGCCGGGCCTGTAAGGATTGGGAGAATTGGGTTTAGCCTGTACTGGATGCTGCTCGGAGTGACGTGCGCAACTTTGGGTTATAGCTCAATTCAAATTGGAGTTCTTGCGCGCGTCATGCACGGATTAAAACATCGGTTCGTGGACCGGCTACAAAAAATGATGACTTTCGATCGTGGGATGATCGTGTCGGCTGGTCTAAGCGTCGCGGGCCTCGTGCTTCTCGGGAATCTGACCTATCACTATTTGAAACACGGACTGCAACTCGAAACGATTTCGCATCCCGCTATTCTCGGTCTACTGCTCGTTATCCTCGGATTCCAAACGTTCGGCTTTGCGCTGCTGATGGAAGTGGCAAAACGCGTCATCTCAAGGTCCCGGCAGTGACTTTGCGCGCGCATGAAAGTTATGGGCAGCACGGACTGACTCCGGTCGATCGGCTGGGAGTGTGGCTATCTCAGCGCGCGATACGACGGCATCTCCCCAGCCGCAACGATCTGGAGGTGTTGGAACTCGGTTGCGGCTATCGCGCCATGCAGTTGATCGCCTTGGAACCAAAACTAAAGCGAGGCATCGGAGTGGATTTTCAGATCGCGCCGGAGTTGCAAGCCCTTGAGAAATTCAGCTTCCATCAAGGGACAATCGAGCAAACGTTGCCAAACCTCGAAGGCGAAACCGTGGACGTCGTCATGCTCATCTCGGTGTTGGAACACCTGGCTGAGCCGCAGTTTGTCATCCAATCTGCGTGGCGCTTGCTCAGAGGCTCTGGGTTACTGTTGGTGAATGTCCCCACGTGGAGCGGGAAGCGATTCCTCGAGTTGTCTGCATTCCGGCTCGGATTCAGCCCAAAAGTGGAGATCGACGATCACAAAATGTATTACGACAAACGCGATCTTTGGCCGATGCTGGTCCGCGCCGGGTTCAAGCCAAGTCAGATCCAATTGCGGTATCACAAGTTCGGTTTAAATCTCTTTGCAGTTGCCAGGAAGGACGCCGCCGACCAGCGTAACTAGGGAAACTGTCAGGTCCTCGACTGATCGCATTTCAGTCGGCATATATTACTTCCTGTGGACATCATTGACGCCAACCGGGCGCCGAATCTGCTGCCCGCCACTCTCGTTCTCAGCGTGGTCCTTTGGTTATTCACCATGACGGGGGGGCGAGACATTTTTGTCAGGGAAATGCTCGGTGGCGCCTACGATTCGCAGGCGGAACATTTTCTGCGCGGGGACGTGGATGTCGATGCGGAGGCGATCGGGCATGAAGCGACAATCGTGAACGATCACGTGCGCATGTATTTTGGGCCGTTCCCAGCGTTGCTCCGTATTCCGCTAAATTTCCTTTACCCAGCGGGATATGAAAAGTGGTCGCGAATTTCAGGATTTTGCGCGGGCGCCATCTCGCTGTTTGCCTTTGCAGCCCTGGTGCGCATGGCCCTGAGTTCGTCCCCGCTTTCATCGCGCGCGCGCAACTGGCTCGGCAATGCGTGCGTAATCGGGTTCGCGTTTGGCTCACCGTTACTCTTGCTGCTTGGGAATCTTTCTATCTACGATGAGGCTATAATTTGGGGACTTGCCTTATCCCTCGGCGCGATTTTTTTCGCTTTTCGCTCACGACAGACCGAAGGTAGCGCCCTGACGCGCGCGTTGCTGGGATTCTCGCTGTGCGCTGCTGGTGCTTTACTGTCACGGGTCACGTTCGGAGCGCCTTTGATCCTGATCGTGCCATTTCTTGCTCTAGGACTACCGTGGGGGAATCGAATAATTAATCTCACGGCGCTGGTTCTGCCGCTCGCCGCCGCGCTCATTTTTTACATTTGGCTAAGCTACGCCAGATTCGGCAACGTCACCGGAGTACACTTCGATTACTACATCAACCCGCTTCATAGCGAGTTTGCCCACAAATTTGGCGTGTTTAGTCCGCGCCGGCTCCCTTACAGTTTCGCTGACTACTTCAGCCTGCATTTTCCGTCCCTTCAGCGCGAACCACCGTACTTAGCGGTGAATCGCCACTCTTATGATTACCCGTCTCTTTTTTCGAATGACTTCAGCGAAGTATACCTCCCTCTCCCGTGGTGTTCGGGCTGGCTTGTTTTCGGTGCGATTATGGGAATTACCTGCCTGGTTCGACGCCACGGTGCCGCCGCATTCGAGCGGTGTGCGGCTGTGGCCCTCTTTGCCCAATTTCTCTGCATCCTATCATATTTTTTGCTTGCCCAACGTTATGCCGCCGATCTTTATCCTTTCCTGATTTTCTGTCTCATCATTTTTCTCGGGTCTGGCGGCATAGCCTTACTCAGGTCGCGTCATGTGATGATGGTACTCATCGCTCTCTCGGTCGCGGTGAACTCGCTTGCGACCGTTTCCTGGCTAGTCGACCACGACATGAACGTCCCAACGGAAACGCGAGCGAAGTGGGAGCAGCTTCTCGGGAGAGGGCCACGTCTGCGATCACCTGAATCGAACTTTTGATCACCGGAGTGTGCGGTTCACAGTACCAATTTCGGCGCAAAGGTTCTAAGGGTTTCATTCTACAGTCGAGCCTTTGGTGCTGATAACTCGTACGACCTGAAATTATTGAAAGCAGCCAAAACCCGAGTTCGGTCGGCAGCAGTAATAGACTTAGCGATGTCGGCTCGTTCGACCGGTGATATTTTGTGAGCTGGACTTAAGATTAGCCGCTGCTTCTATGGCTGAAAGAGACCAAGCGCCGAATCTACTGCCAGTTACTCTCGTGCTCAGCGTGGTCCTGTGGATATTCACCATGACTGGCGGGCAACAGATTTTTGTTAAGGAAGTTCTTGGCGGTGCGTTCGACTCCCAGGCAGAACACTTTCTGCGAGGCGATGTCGGCGTCGATGCAACTGCGATCGTACATGAAACAATGATCGTGAACGGCAAAGTGCGGATGTACTTTGGGCCGTTCCCCGCTCTGCTCCGCGTTCCGCTGAATTTCGTCTATCCAGCGGGACACGGGAAGTGGTCGCGGATTTCAGGATTTTGCGCGGGAGTCATCGCATTGTTTGCGTTTGCCGGTCTGGTGAGAACTGCATTGCGTTCATCCCCGCTTTCGTCGCGCGCGCGTAACTGGATCGGTAACGCTTGCATGATCGGGTTCGCGCTCGGTTCACCGTTGCTGTTGTTGCTGGGCAATCTATCCATCTACGACGAAGCAATCATTTGGGGGTTCGCGTGGTCCATCGCTGCGCTCTATTTTGCGTGCCAATCTCGAACAACTGAGGGCGCCTCGTTAACTCGGTCACTGCTCGGGTTTTCGTTTTGCGCCGGCGCGGCGCTACTTTCACGGGCGACGTTCGGCGCGCCTTTCGTCCTGATTGCGCCACTACTTGCCATTCGCTTGTTCAACCGACAGCCCATCCGGAACATTCTCGCGCTGGTTCTGCCGCTCGGCACTGCATTGGTTTTTTACCTGTTTCTTAGCTACGCGCGGTTCGGTGACTTCACCGGCATGAACATGAGGTACAACATCAATCCGGTTCAACGCAATTTCGCGGTAAAACACGGACTTTTTCGAATCGAACGTGTGCCTTACAGCTTCGCGGACTATTTCGTCTTGCGAAGTCCCAAACTGCAACGTGAGGCCCCGTTTTTAAACGCGAACCGAAAAGATTATCACCATGAGAATCTTTATGTGATGCCTTTCACGGAGACGTACTCTTCGCTCTTATGGTCTTCATCCTGGATTCTGCTCGGGGCTGTGATCGGCGTGACGATGTTGCTGCGACCCGGAGGTGCTGACGGCGTGGACCGCGCCATCGCCGCGATTTTCCTGCTGCAAGTTATCGTAATTCTATCCTTTATGGGATTGGCCCAACGTTACCTTTCGGAGCTTTTTCCATTTCTAATCTTCGCTTTTCTGATCTTCCTGCGGCAGGGCAAAATTGCATTTCAGTTGCGCTATTTGCTTATCGGACTGGCTGTCGTCTCGGTGGTGATCAACTCATTGACGACTGTCTCATGGCTCGTGGAAGCAGACAGGAACGTGCCGGCGGAAACCCGGGCCAAATGGAATCAGTTTCTCGGAAAAACGTCACGAGGCTGACCGACGAACGGGAACACTGGACAAGCCGCCCCGGTTTTTCCATGTTGCCGTTCCCGAAATGATCATCACGCGTTCTCCATTGCGAATCTCGCTCGGTGGCGGGGGGACTGATCTGCCTTCGTATTATCGCAAGCACGGCGGATTCCTAATAGCCGCGGCAATCGATAAGTACATTTACATCACTGTTCATCGCCGGTTTGTGGATGGTTTTTTGCTGAAGTACTCCCATATCGAGGAGGTAGCCAGCGTCGACGAAATTAAACACCCGATCATCAGGGAGGCACTCAAACTAGCCGGCGTACAGGAACGAAACCTTGAGATCGCAAGCATGGCCGATATCCCCGCTGGGACGGGGCTCGGCTCGTCGGGCAGTTTTACAACGGCGCTGCTCAAAGCCCTGCACGCGTTGCGCAAAAATCTGGTGCACCCGTCTGAGTTGGCCGAGCAGGCTTGTTGTATCGAGATGGAAAAAATGCGCGAACCAATAGGTAAGCAGGACCAATACATTTCGGCATATGGCGGGATCACTTGTTTTGAGTTTCTGCCGGATGGCCGCGTGCAGGCATCACCGCTCAACGTTTCTGAAGAAACTTTGTTGGAGCTGGAGGATAATTTGTTGCTGTTCTTTACAGGCTACGCGCGCTCAGCCTCAAAAATCTTGCAGGAACAACATGATAAAAGCACGCAGTCTGACGAAGCGATGCTGGAGAACCTGGATTTTGTAAAGGAACTCGGTCGCCAAAGTCAGCGCGCATTGGAAGGCGATAATCTTCGCGAATTCGCGCGCTTGATGGACGTTCACTGGCAGCGGAAAAAGGAACGCTCGGCGATCATGAGCAACGAGTTTATCAACGACTCCTACGATGTCGCGATGGCAAACGGCGCCCTGGGTGGAAAGTTAATCGGCGCCGGCGGCGGCGGTTTTCTTATGTTCTACGCCGAAGATAAGGCTCGCCTGCGTGATGCGATGCGCGAGAGACGATTGACGGAAGTGCGTTTCCGATTTGAGCCCGAGGGCACAAAGATTCTCAGTCAATGACGGCGCGAAGGCGAGACATCGATTTGGCGAATTGGCCCGTGGCCATCCTCGCTGGCGGCCTTGCCACACGACTCCGACCGGCAACCAACAACATTCCGAAGGCGCTGTTGAGCGTGGCTGGCGAACCATTCCTCGTCCACCAGTTGCGGCTGCTGCGTTCCGAAGGCTTTCGTAAGATCGTAATATGTGTGGGCTATCTGGGTGAGTTGATCGAGGCGAAGATTGGCGGCGGAAAACCACTTGGCTTGCAAATTGATTATTCGTTCGATGGACCAGCGCTTCTCGGAACCGGCGGTGCGCTGCAGCGCGCCATTTCCAAGCTCGGCGAGCATTTTCTGGTAATTTACGGAGACTCATACATGCCGGTCGATTACGCCGCGGTCGTGGAAACTTTCGTTCGGAGTGAGAAACCGGCTTTGATGACAGTGTTCGAGAACGAAGGCCGCTGGGATGCGAGCAATGTTTGGTTCGAAGCGGGGGAAATTCATCGATATGACAAGAAACAGCGCACACCGCAAATGCGGTACATCGATTACGGCATAAGTGTTCTTACCGCAGGAGTATTCGCTGGTTTTCCCGACAATGCGCCATTTGATGTGGCCGATCTGTACTCGCGTCTCGTATCCCAGAAACAAATGGCTGCGTATGAAGTGAAACAACGGTTCTATGAGATCGGCTCGGCGGAGGGTCTTGCGGAACTTGATGCCCTGTTGCGCAAAAAAACCGTTTCAGCTCCAGCATGAGCTATTCAAAACAACATTTGCACGAGGTGAGCGAAATCGTCGCGAAGCTCGACCCGGAACTTTGCGAAAAAGCCGTGGAGTTACTCGCTGCAATACGCGGGCGCGGCGGGCGGCTTTTCATTCTCGGCGTGGGAGGCAGCGCGGCGAATGCTTCCCATGCGGTGAACGATTTCCGCAAGCTCGCAGGGATCGAGGCGTACGCGCCTACCGATAACGTCTCGGAGTTGACGGCTCGCACCAACGATGACGGATGGCCCTCAGTTTTCGCCGAATGGCTTAAAGGAAGCCGACTCAACGAGAAAGACGCGATTCTTGTTTTGTCGGTGGGCGGCGGCAGCCTGGAAAAAAATGTCAGTCCGAATTTGGTGAGCGCGTTAAAACTCGCGAAGGAACGAGGTAGCGCGATCCTAGGGATCGTGGGCCGCGACGGAGGATACACCGCGCAGGTTGCCGACGTGGTGATTGTCATCCCGACGGTCAATCCGGCAAGCATCACGCCCCACACCGAGGCGTTCCAAGCCGTGGTCTGGCATTTGTGGATTTCGCATCCCACTCTCAAAATCGGCGAAACGAAATGGGAAAGCATGAAGTAGCGCGTCCCGCAGTTTTCCTCGATCGCGATGGAGTAATCAACCGGGTTGTGGTGCGGAACGGAATGCCACATCCTCCATCTCACGTCGAGGAGTTCGAGCTTTACGAGGATGTTCCCGACGGATGTGCGCGGCTTAAGGCAGCAAACTTCCTCCTGGTTGTCATCACGAATCAGCCCGACGTTGGCCGCGGCACCCAGAGTCGCGAAGCCGTTGAAGCGATGAATCTGAAAATGCAATCAGCGCTTCCATTACTTGATCGCATTGAGATCTGCTATCACGCCGGCGAGCGTTACGCCCAACCGTGCGATTGCCGTAAGCCGCGACCGGGCCTGATCCTCCGCGCAGTTGCTGAGCTGAAGATTGACCCTAAAAGGAGTTATGTCATAGGCGATCGTTGGCGCGATGTCGATTGCGCGCGCGCCGCAGGTTGCCGCGCGATTCTTATCCAGCGCGGTTACAAAGAAACCTTGCGCGAAGCGCCCGATTTTACCGTCGCGAATTTCAACGATGCCGTGAGCGCGGTTCTCCGCGACGCGGGTCTCTGAGAACCGCTTGCATTTGGCGGTGGCCGTTGAGTAGGCTGGAAGGGATGACTGAACGCTTGCTGGACCTGCCGGTGAAAATTTTCGCGGACGGCGCCGATCTTCAGGGGATCGCGGAGCTTTCGCGCCAGCCGTACATCCACGGCTTGACGACAAATCCGACTCTGATGCGAAAAGTCGGCCTGACCGATTACGAAAGCTTTGCCAAAGCAGTCTTGAAAGAAGTAAAATCTAAACCGATCTCGTTTGAAGTTTTCTCCGACGATTTTGCAGAGATGCATCGGCAAGCGCTCAAAATCCACGAGTGGCAGGACAACGTTTACGTTAAGATCCCAATCACAAACACCAGTGGTGAATCCTCTATTCCGTTGATCGAGGGGTTAGCTGGTGAAGGCGTGAAGCTAAATATAACGGCCATGCTAACGCCGCGGCAGGTCACAGCCGTCGTTACCGTGCTGGACCCGAGCATTCCATCGATCTTGTCGGTCTTCGCTGGACGAATTGCAGACACGGGAGTCGATCCTTCGCCAATAATGAAAGAGTCGCTCGAGATCGTGGGGGCTTTGCCGAACGCTGAACTCCTCTGGGCGAGCGTTCGTGAGGTGCTTAACGTTTTCCAAGCTGCCGCCTGCGGTTGTCATATCGTTACTGTGCCACACGACATTCTGAAAAAACTCCTCGAACTGGGAGGCAAAGACCTCGACGAACTTTCGCTCGATACCGTCCGTATGTTTCACCGCGACGCAGTAGCCGCCGGTTTCAAGCTCTGATAGCAGACAAGTTGATCGTTAACGACTTCCCTTAATGGAGGCCGAGACACCGAAAAAGCCGAGCAACCACCAGCATTGGGTGGCGATCGGACTCTCACTCGCCGCGACGCTCGCCTTTTACTTCTCAACCAACCCGACGTTAAAGGATCTGGATTACACCGCCGAGATCGCCTCGGCATTTCTGCGCGGCAACCTGGGCCTCCGCGAAAAGCCCCCCGAGTGGCTCAACGAGATGATTCCTTATGGGAATAAATATTATTCCGCGTTTCCGCTGGGCGCCGTGATTAGCATGGTGCCGGTTGCCCTTCTCCAAAAAGCATCGCTGATCCACGATTTCCCCGCGCGCATTCTGGCCGCGTTGATTGCCGGAGCCTGCGTTTATTTCTTCTTTCAGCTCGCGAAAGCATTCGGACCCGACTACTCGAGACTCAAACCGAAACCACTCGTCCGGAGAATTTTGTTGGCGCTTTTTCCAGTTTTTGCAACTTGGACCTGGTGCAACCTGGGAATGGGCGGTGCGTGGCAAATCGCTCTTGGTCTCGCGTTATTGGGAGAAACCGCAGCTCTCTATTTCACGTTGGTGCGACCGTCGCCGTTCATCGCCGGGGCCTTTTTCGCGCTTGCTGTTGGAAACCGGACAGAGCTGCTCATGACAGCACCTTTCTACCTTTATCTTTTCTGGCGCCCCTCAAACGAAAATGCTGCCGGCCAGTCGCGCACCCCTCGAATGAAACAAGGGCTTCGTGTGAACGCACCAATGGCTATCGACTTTTTAACTCTGCCGGTAGCATTGGTACTGCTGACTGCCGCTTATAATTTCGCCCGGTTTCATTCAATCTCCGATTTCGGCTACTTTCATATCCCTGAAGTGCGCGACGAACCTTGGTACGCACACGGGCTGTTTTCGTTCCACTCGATTCCCTGGAACGTAAACACAATGTTGTTTGAAGGGTTCCTGGATGACCCGAACTTTCCGTTCCTTAGTTTTCCTCCGTTTGGGTGCTCGATCCTGCTCAGCAGTCCGTTCCTTGTCCTCCTTTTTAGAAACGGCGGAAGATACAGAGTGATATGCTGGGTTGCGATCGGACTTTTGACGTTCATTCTGTGGTGCCACGGAAATCCTGGTGGATGGCAATTCTCATATCGTTACGCCATGATTCTTCTACCGTGGATGTTTCTCTTGCTCACAGGAAACGGACCGCCCACGATAACTGTCACCGAGATTTCGCTTTTCGCCGTTTCGGTCGCGATTAACGCAACTGCTGTCTGGCTATTTTTGTGGACCGACAAAATCCAGCCGTAGCAAAACATGTCAGGTTATAGGGTCGCATCATTTAAGGGTCTCATCTGCGGAGAAATGCGGACGTGTTTGACGAAAAAAACCGAGCGTTTACGATTTGCGCCTATGATTGCCGGGCCAATGCCTCCTACGAGCACGCGTGCGGGCGGTAAATCAGCGAGGACTTGGGAATGCTGGCTCTGATTTATTTTGTACTGGTCGCTTGTGTCGGTGACTTTCTTTGCCGGCGTTTTTACCAGTTCGAGTCCGTTGCACACAGGTGTGCGGCAGCAATCCTCGTGGGCATACTGGTAAGCTCATGGTTCACATACCTGGCTGGCCTGGCTTTCTTCTGGACATCACAACCTCTTTTGTGGGCGAATTTATTATTTTTTGTAGCAGCGGTTGCACTTCTGTCCTGGCCTAAATGGAAAGGCAGAATTGTTAAAAGCTCTTCGGGCGAAGCTTATTTGAAGCGATCGAATTTGTTTCTCCCACGGCCTCGCGGATCGAGCATAGCCGATTGGCTACTCATAGCAGGATACGTGGCCCTGGTCTCGTGGATGATGTTTGCCTCGTTCAATACCAAGGCGGGTAAACTTCAGATCGCCAACCCTGAGTACAGCGATTTCGGTCCAAACACAGCTTTGATACAGAGCTTTGCCGTAGGACACAATTTTCCCACGGAATATCCGCATTTCTCTGGCGACCGGATCCGTTACCACTTCTTGTTTTATTTTCAGGCGGGCAATCTGGAATTCCTCGGACTCGATCCAGCGTGGAGCTTGAATCTACTTAGTATAACCACCCTGGTGGCGATGCTCGTGATCGTGATGACACTCGGAGAGGTGCTTTTCAATTCGCGCGCAGTCGGCCGCATTGGGTCCCTGCTCTTTTTCTTTTTCGGGTCGCTCTCTTACGTCCCGTTTCTTCAAAAGCAAGGTTCAGTTCGGGCGGCGATTCAGGCGATTACACATCAACGGGACTATCTTCAGACGATCTTTCCGTATCGCGGTGAAGCCTGGGGTACGTGGTCTCAGGTGACTTATCTCAATCAGCGACACTTCGCCAGCGCGATCGGGATACTACTCCTCGTCCTCGTTTTTCTCGTGATCCGCTACCGCGCGGCGGCGGCTAGGCGAGCCAAAGTACATCGTTCCAGAACTCATCTCGTAAGTAATTTGATTCGGTTATTCGCGGGCCGAGGGCGGCCCGGCTCCATTGACACGCATCAAAAGTTGGAGACAGCCTGCCCTCAGGCTGTTTCGCTCTCTGAGACGGGCTTTGGTGATGCGATCGCCCCAGAGCCGAACGCGGTGGAAACCGCAACGAACACAGTCTCTGACGATGCCTCGCGGCGCGAAGCTTTTCCAGAGTCACGAAAGGAGACGGCTGCAGTCTCGGAAGGCGAGGACGCTTCGCACAGCGAAGCGGCTACAGCAGTATCCGCGGAAGCGAAGCAAGAAACTGTCCTTACATCCGAGACTTTCATTGCTACTCTGGCAGGCTTCATCTTTTCAGGGGTTCTGCTTGGTCTTTTGCCGATGTGGAACAGCGCGGTGTTTATCGCCGCTGCCGCGATTCTCGGATTGTTATTCATCCTGTGTCCGCAGCGGCTTCAAATGCTGGCGCTAGCCGTTACAGCAGGATTGATCGCATTGCCACAGATGCTCTTTCTGGCCACGGGCAGCGGAAGAGCGCAAATGCCAAAGCTTCTTCATTGGGGCTACACGATAGATCATCCTACCGTCGCGAATGTGACGAAGTACCTTGGGTTCACCTTTGGCTTCAAGTGGTTGTTAATTGCGCTGGCTCTGGTTTTCGCGACAAATCTGCAAAGGCGATTTTTCCTGGCATTTTTGAGTCTCATTGCCGTTGCCTTTTGCTTCCAGTTCACCATTGAGACTCTTGGTAACCAAAAGTTCATCCACATTTGGGTCATTATCGCCAATCTCTTTGTCGCTTTTGCGCTGTGGCGTTTGTGGCACCTTTCGCTGGGCGGGACCACGTTGCCTGGAAAATTCGCTGCGGTTGTTACCACCCTATTAATCATTCCGGGCGGCGTCATCGATTTCTTTCCGATACACAACAACGGTTGGAGTGAGGTAACCTACAAGAACGATCCATTAATCGACTGGCTTAACAAGAACACTACGCCGCGCGATATTTTTCTATCGGACCGATTTGTTAACCATCCTATCCTGATGGCCGGCCGGCGAGTGTTTTACGGCTGGCCCTACTACGCCTGGTCGGCAGGATTTGACGCAAGCAAGCGCGACAGAGTTTACACGGAATTGTTCGAGAACAGGGACCCGTGGAAAGTGTATCGCCTTTTGAAAGAGAACGGCATCAACTATGTGGCATACGATAACGCGATTCGGCAGGCTCAATTCATCAAGCGCCCGAATCAAGAGCTTTATGCCACTTATTTCCCGAAGGTGTACGAAGCAAGCAGTTACAACGGGCTAATCATTTACAAGATACCCGATACGCCGCCTCCCAAGCTCACCTCATTGCCCGAAGGCGTGACTAACATGTTTGAGGGAGGCAGAGGGGCCGGCAAAGGCGAGTTTGATTCGCCGACGGCAATTGCTGTTGATCGCAACGGAAACCTTCTGATCGCAGACACCGGCAATGGGCGCATCGAAAAATTCTCGCCAACCGGCAGTTTCGTTACGAGCATAGGCCTGTTTGAAGCGCCCAATGGAATCGCCATTGATCGCGCCGGCAACATTTACGTCGCGGAGATAGGCTCCAAGCACAGCGTGCAAAAACTCGATCCCGAGGGCAAATTCATCGCCGAGTGGAAAGGCCCTGGCTTCTATGGGCCGCGCCGGATTGCCATTGGCCCTGATGCTTCGGTATATGTTGTCGATTCAGGTCGTAATCGAATCGTGAAGTTCAGTCCCGATGGTCAGGTTGTTGCGACTTGGGGCAGCGAGGGAAGTGGCGATGGACAGTTCAAAGGCTTTAGCTCGGTCGCGGTCGATCCTATCAATAACAAAGTATACGTTGCCGATTCGCTAAACAGCCGCATACAGGTGTTTGATTCAGACGGGAAGTTTCTCACCAAATGGCTAGTTCCGGAATGGGGACGAGCCTACGGTTTCGAAGACTTGGCCATAGATTCACAAAGAAGCCGCCTGTATGCATCCAGCGCGAACATGGGCGCAGTGCTCGTTTTTGATTTGAATGGAACCAGAGTTGGCAATCTAACGCCAAAGCCGCCAGATAAACTCGACGGGCCTTCAGCTCTGGCTTTGTCAAACCGGAAACTCTACATCCTAAATATGCACGGCAATCGCGTAAGCGTGATCGATCTGTAAAAAACCGGGCGTGCCTGGTAACTATCGATAAGCCGGTCTCGAATTTGCACCAATAGACCCGCAGCGCTGTGGATTTCTCGTCTCCAAAATCCCGATTTTTTAAGCCGAGGATTCTTTTTCTCGGCTTGTCTGTGATTGCCATTTTTCTCTGCGCCTGGGCTGGCGCCGCGCACTATCGGAAAATGGCTTGGGGAGACGTGTGGCAACCGATCGGTTGGTTGCTTAGCATATTCTTTTTGGTCCTGGCCTTTCTGCCACGCCCACCCGAATTAGCTGCGGGTTTGAAGACGCTAGTAAAGCCGAAAACAGCGTTCTTTCTATTCTGGATTTTGTTGTTTGTGGTCTCGCACCTCTGGAATTTCCGAACTGCGCCGTGGAACGGCGACGCGCTCTTTGACGAGTCCGGCTGGGATCTCTGGTTCTTGAAGAACTCTGTTATTGGTCATCCCTATCAGCCGGCCTGGTATCATATTGTTATTTCGCGAGAGACCCTGTTTCATTATTACGTCTGGGGCTTTCTGAAGCTATTCGGCTTTAACATCCAGTCCTATGGAGCAGCGCTACTTTGCCTTTGGTTAACGACCTATGTATTCACCCTCCTTCTAGTTGATCTTTTTTTTGACTCTTACGTCGTCACCTCTGTCACCGCGCTGATCCTGAATTTCCTGCCATTTGCTTTCATCTATACTTTCGCAGGATACCGCTACCCTATGGCGACGACATTAGCAGTCGTCTCTTTGTATTTTCTACACTTGGGGTTTAGAACCGGTTCTCGTTTTTGCCTTTCGCTGGGAGGGATTGCGGCAGGACTTTGTTTGGCGAGCTCGATATCCGGCAAACAATATCTGTTAGCTCTTGTGACTGCCGCACCGCTGTACGCTGTGTTTTATTGGAGGACATCAAAGCAACATGTTACTTGGGGCTCGCTCGCCTTGGTTATTTATGGCTTTGTGGCGGCTGCCGCGCCGATTTTGCTTTACATCGTTTTCAATCACGAAGCCTACACTTTATACGAATCCGGCTTTGTTCACGATTTCTGGCACGCAATGCGATCGGCGCCGTTTCCGACTGGTATCAAGCCGTACACCAAGCAGCTTTGGGATTGCTTTTTCACAGTGCCGGGTCCTCGCTTTTTTATCCCAGATATCTTACCAATCCCGCTTCCATATTATTGGTTGTTGATACCGGGCGCAGTACTCGCGCTCTGGCAAAAGTACTTTGAGATTCCACTGTTAGCGACAATTCCGGTTATCGGTGCTTTTATCGCCAAGGCCATAGAGAACCGCCTGCTTCTGCCGATCCCGTTCTGGATTATCCTGATGAGCTTCACATTTGCTGGGATCTTAAAGCTGCGGCGATGGCCAGCCACGCAAATCATTCTTGGCGCTCTCGCGGCGTTGATACTCCTGGATGGATTGGTCCCCTCAGTTCGATACATCTACGCGAAGACGAAAAGTCCGTTTTCGATCCGCCACTACGCACAACATGAGGTGGCTGTCTCGCGCTTCTTAAAACATGTTGTAGCTGGCGAGGAGCACCCCGGTCCTCCCCGTCTTGAACGCGACGAGTTCAATCGAGTTAAAGACAGTCTCAATCCTCCGTACGAAACCTTCATCTGTCCGCGGGAAGCCTATTCAATCATTCATCTATTTTTACACGATTACGATGATGCGAAGGTGTTAGCATTCTGCGGAGGAACTCCTTTCTTCGTCATGAGCGAGCAAGATGTATGGAATGCCAATAAGCGCGCGATTCTCAATTACACTCCTAGTCGGAAAGATTTGAAGCTGATTTGGGAAAGAGATCCAAAGACAGAGCGGATAATCACGATGTTCCAAACGGTCCGCGATCTTGGAGCCGAAGATTCTCTTTCATTTTCGCTTGGCGGAACAATGGCGCGCTTTTATGTACTGAATATCCCCAACAAAAATATCCGCGAGTTTCAGGACCGTGTTTCGGCATTCCCTGCTACTCCAGAGTTGAAGTCAATCGCTACGGGACCTCCCACCATGTTCGAAGGCGGTAAGGGACGCGGTAAAGGGCAATTTGAGTCGCCGACCGCAATTGCTGTTGATCGAAACGAAAACGTTCTGATCGCCGACACCGGCAATGGACGCATCGAAAAATTCTCGCCCACCGGCACTTTCCTTACGAGCATAGGAGAGTTTGAATCGCCCAATGGAATCGCCGTTGATCGCGGCGGCAACATTTATGTCGCAGAGATCGGCTCCAAACACCGGGTGCAAAGACTGGCTCCCGACGGCAAATTCATCGCCGAGTGGAAAGGTCCTCCTCCCGGATTTTACGGACCACGACGCATCGCCATCGGCCCTGATGACTCAATTTATGTCGTCGATTCGGGTCGCAATCGAATCGTCAAGTTCAGTTCCGACGGTCAGGTGCTTGCGACTTGGGGCAACGAGGGAAGTGGGGATGGACAGTTCAAAGGTGTTAGTTCGGTCGCGGTCGATCCTATCAACAGCAAAGTGTACGTTGCCGATCCTATTAACAGTCGCATACAAGTATTTGATTCCAATGGTAGGTTTCTAACAAAATGGCCGGTCCCTGAGTGGGGAAAGCCGCTGGGCTTGGAAGATTTGGCCATAGATCCGAAGGTGGGTCGGTTATACGCATCCAGTGCAAACATGGATTCAGTCCTCGTGTTTGATTCGAACGGTAAGAGGGTTGGCAGTTTGACGCCAAAACCCCCGGACCGACTTGAGCGGCCGTCCGCGCTCGCTTTGGCCAACGGAAAAATCTACGTTCTGAACATGGAGGGGAACCGAGTCAGCATAATTGATCTGTAAGTAGGTCCCAGAAATGAAAGCATCGGAGAACCACAACATTTTAACGAGTCCAATTCTGCAGGACAGATGCTTAGCGCGGTGGAATTATCTCACGAACAATCGTGACGTTCTAGACCGTGTATTCTATCTAAGGTCTCCTTTCCGGACGAGATCTGGTTAGATTCGATCGATTCGCGCACCAAATATCGTGGGCGACCTTTTACCTCCTCGTAAATACGAGCCAGGTATTCGCCGATAATGCCTAGACTAATCATTAGCAGGCTTCCGACGATCAGTTGCAATAGAATGACTGTAGCGAAACCACTGACAGCACGGCCCGCCAGCTTCAGATATAATGTTTGCAGTCCCAAGAGAACTGATATTCCAAGAAAAACGACGCCAGCAAAGGTGACAAGGTGTAACGGGAACGACGAGAAAGCAGTAATTCCGACCAGAGCTAGCTTTAGGCGTTTCAAGACTGACCAGGTGGATTGACCTGCTGAACGTGGCGCCACTTCAAATGGAATCTGTACAGTAGTGAACCCCATCCAGACGGTCATTCCGCGAAAGAACACGTTGCGCTCATGCATTCTTAACCATGCATCGACAGCTTTGCGATTTATCAGCTTGAAATCGGATGCGCCTTTAAAATGAAATCCTGAGAGTTTGTTTAAGATAAAGTAGAATAACTGGGCGCCCAATTTGCTTGATAGCGACTCCCGCCCACGTCTCTGCTTAACTGCTTCGACGACATCAGCTCCAGAACTCTGCCAAAGGCTAACCATGTTCGGTATCAGAGACGGTGGGTGTTGGCCGTCGGCATCCATAACGATCACTGCGTCGCCCTGCGCGTGCTCTAGTCCTGCACATAACGCCGATTCTTTGCCAAAATTCCGGGTCAAGCGCAGGGCGCGCAACAGCCGACCGCTTGTAACCTCCCCTTCTATCACCCGCCAGGTGTCGTCCGGTGACCCATCGTCGACAAGGAGAAGCTCGTACGGGAGGTTACACTGTTGCGCAGCGCTACGAACTGACGAAAGAAAGCCGGCCAGTTGAGCGCCTTCGCGAAAAACCGGCATAACAATTGAAAGGAGCGGGAGCCTTGGGCCCGTCCTAATCTCTCGAGACTCGTCCATAAACGGCAACAGTGGTAGCAGGCACCCATATCTTAAGGCACCCAAACGCAGAAGGTATATTCAAACCAAACTTAGCCGTTATCAGACCCAATGGAAAGGCATGAGGGTAAGGCAGCTGGCGAACATCACTCAATCCAGCCTTTTCCATTAGCCGGCTTAAAGTCCTAAAATCGAAGTAACCGACGTGCTCAGGCACCTTAAATGATGGCCAATGTCGGCCCATGGCCTTCCGCAATACGCCTCCTATATCGGGCGTCGCGATGATAATATGCCCCCCTGGTTGCGTGTGATTTATCAATTGCTTAACAAACGCCAACGGCTGATAGACGTGTTCGATTACCTGGACAGCAAGGACGGTGTCGAACTTACGTTCTGCCGAAATCTGTTCGACGCCTCCAACAAGTACTTCTGCACCTGTCGCGCGGGCGATTTCTGCACCATCTAGTGAAAATTCCGTGCCAACGCGACGATCAAAATACGGCCGGGCCTCGTCAAGCAGGTAACCATAACCGCAACCGATCTCTAAAAGAGTGCCACCGGTCAATTGGAGGTTGGCAAGATTATGCAGCAGGCGTTTGAACGTTGCGCGTAATGAAGATTCCTGCGCCGTGTAGCTCGTGTCGGCGTAACCACAAGCACCGCCTTCGTAATATGACGGCTGGCGATACGCTTCTTGCATAGCGCCCTCGATAAGCCGCGGGTAAAGATAATAAAATCCACAGGTGGAACAGCGCACCACACTGTAGGGGGCGTGCAAACGAAACGGAAACTCGCGCCGGTCGCTGCCGCATACCAGGCACGCTGGATACTCAAGTTTGGCAGAGACGTTTCCGGTGCTTTCTTGTGAAATCATCTCTACCGGCGATGTGACTTTTCCGTGTCGAGTGGCAAAACGACAAAACTCGTCGACTCGCCTGCAGAACCGTTGTCCATGCCGAAGATTAGCGTCATTCTCTCTTGCGGCAATAACACCAGATTCATGCGCGGACGCCATCGTTCTCGGAGGCATGGATTCGCACTTGCACGCGGCGGTGGAAACGCCTATTAGCTTTACCCTCATGGTTCACCATATCGTTCTCTACAGATTGAAGTCTGAGGTCACCCCTGCCCGCGTGGAGGAGATGATGATGAACACACGGATGCAGCTCCTGAAGATCCCCGAGGTCTTGAGCATCAAATGCGGCAAGCGAATCGATCCGGAAACAGATTGGCCATTTTTCATCGCCATCGATTTTGAGTCGATGGATAAGTTCGCCATGTTCCGAGAAGACTCGATCTACGTGAAGTTTGTGGAGGAGGTGATCAAGCCCAACACAGAAGATTCACTGGTGCTCGATTTCGAGATGGATCCGGGGAAAGACGTGCGGTTTTCGTGATTATAGCCCCGAATGCTTTCGGGGTGTCGGCTGCGGTGTTGAAGCAGCAGGCGGCGCGCCCGTCACTACAGGCCATTGCTATTCGACGCGCTACGCGTAATCATCGATCTCAATGCGGCTCGGTTATTTGTATTCCCGCTACCCCGTAATCTCCCAAACGTTTTGCGACGCGGAGATGCTCGCACTGGAACGGCACGGGATCGAACTCGTGATCGGCTCAGTGTATCCGCCGCTGACCAGTTTGCGCCACGAATACATCTCAAGGTTAGGCGCGCCGATTCATTACGCGCCGCCGCAGGAGATTTTAAGGATTCTTGAGCGGAACGCGAAAAATACCCGCAAATGGCCCCGCGATCTCGTCGAGCAACATGAGAGTAGATACGGGCCGGTGGCCAAGGCAGAACAGCGCGCGCGCAATGCTTTGTACTTTGCCGAGTTCTTTGTCCGTAGCCGCGTGGATCATGTGCACGTGCATTTCGCAAATCGTGCAGCGCATACCGCGGTTTTCTTGAAGGAGATTTCAGGGATTCCGTTCAGCGTCACGGCGCACGGGCAAGATTTTATGAAAGATCTCGGCAGCGACGATTTGCTACGCGAGATCTGCGCCGCAGCGGAATTCGTCGTAGCAGAAACCGATTACAGCCGCGACTTGCTCCGCCAGCGTTGTCCCAGTTCCACGGCGAAGATTCACAGGGTCTACAATGGCATCGATCTCGAACGTTTTCCGGCGCCTCGCTCCCGCAATGGTGATGGCACCTCGCGGATCGTGAGCGTCGGCCGGCTGGTTCCATTCAAAGGTTTCGACGATCTCATCGACGCTTGCGCCGAACTCGCGCGCCGCCGAATCGATTTTGTCTGCGACATCATTGGCGACGGTCCGTTGCGCGAGACGCTCCAGACGAAGATCGAGCAGCTGGACCTCTCGTCACGAGTGAATTTACTCGGTTCACTATCACAAGGCGCGGTCTTGGAAAAACTTCAGGCCGCTGACATTTTTGCGTTGGCTTCAACTACCGACGCACAGGGAGCCACCGATGTTTTTCCTACTGTAATTCTCGAAGCCATGGCTTCGGCGCGGCCGGTCGTTTCAACTCGTCTGGCCGGAATTCCCGAATTAGTCGTTGACGGCCAGACCGGAATGTTAACCCCGCCCAGCGATTCTACTGCGCTTGCTCATGCTCTTGAACAGTTGCTGCGCCATCCTGAGCTTCGATTGCGCTTTGGGGATGCTGGGCGTGCCCGGATCGAACAGCATTTCCAAATTGAGCAGACGGTCGCGCCGCTGATCGAGATGCTCGAGCAAAGTTGTCGGCGTCGCCCTGCGGGCGACGCAAGCGATTCGCGATCGTCATTATTGGCAGGGACTGAATCCAATCGTCGTCGCGGTTCGCATAGCGAAGCGGCTACAGAAATCGCGTATCTTATAGACCGGTGGCCTGACCACGAATTGCCACTCTTGGAACGCGAGATTGAGGAAATGAAACGCCGGAACGTGCCGATTCTCCCGTTCGTCTGCGAATTGAATTCCAGTGAGAGCCTCAATGGCGCCGTGGAAGGGATCGCGCCTCTACTCGAATTTCTGCCGGATGCGATGGTGTTGGAAGCCGAATGGCGGACAAACCCGGCTCTGGCGCAACAGTTGGAGGAAGACCGCGCGCAGCAGAGCAGCCGCGCCCCAGGCACAATTTTCCTCCGTCAGGGGCGGTTTGCGCTCACGCTACGGAAATTAATTCAAGAAAAAAACGTATCGCATGTTCACGCTACGAGCTCCCGTGCGCTGGTTTGCGCGCTCATATTAAAGAAGCTCCTCGGTGTGACAGTAAGCGCCACGATCGAGCCGCGGTCGGAGTTATCGCGCGAGTGGATCCAGAACGCGTTGTCCGAATGTGAGGGCGGGCGACTGAGCAATCGGAAATTGGTCGAGCAACTCGGTAACGCGTTCTTCCTGGACAAAACAACATTCCGTTCTGCTCCGCAGAAAACGCTCGGGAAAATCACTCAAAAGACTCATATCGATTTGACGACAGGCTCGCGTTTTTGGCAGCAATGGGCGGAACTGCTTTTGCGCTGGAGCGGTAACGACCGAAAATCGAAAATCGAAAATCCAAAATGAAAAAAGCCATTCTGCTCGCCGGCGGTGCGGGGACACGTCTTTATCCGTTGACCAAAATTGTCTGCAAACAGCTACTCCCGATCTATGACAAGCCGATGATTTGCTATCCGCTGGCGACGCTGATGCTCGGTGGTCTGCGCGAAGTGCTGATCATTTCCACGCCAAAAGACTTGCCGATGCTCCAACATTATCTGGGCGATGGCAGACAGCTCGGAATTCGAATCGATTACGCCGAGCAAGCGAAGCCGGAAGGAATCGCCCAGGCATTCCTGATCGGGGCGAAATTTGTTGGCGATTCCGGCGCGTCGCTGATTCTAGGCGACAACATTTTCTACGGAAAACTCGACTTCTATCGCGAGGCGCTCGCCATGGAGCGTGGCGCGTGCATTTTTGGTTATCAAGTTCGCGACCCTGAACGGTACGGCGTGGTCGAGTTCGATAGTAACGCCAGAGCCATCAGCCTCGAAGAAAAGCCGAAACAACCGAAAAGCTCCTTCGCTGTCCCTGGACTTTATGTTTACGATAATCAAGTCGTTAACCTTTGCCGAAGTTTGCGACCGTCAGCGCGTAACGAATTGGAAATTACCGATCTGAACTTGCTGTATCTGAAGCAGAACCAATTGCACGTGAAACTGCTCAGTCGCGGAATGGCCTGGCTTGATACCGGAACCACGACGGCGCTACTGGAGGCTAGCAATTACATCGCCACCATCGAGCATCGGCAGGGCCTGAAGATCGCTTGCCTGGAAGAAATCGCACTGCGAATGGATTTCATTAGCCAATCCGACCTCGCAAAGATTATCGATGGATTACCGAAAAATGAGTATCGGGATTATCTCCGCACGGTTTGTGACGAAGGGCCTGGCCCCGAACCAGTGGGATGAACTGTAGCCTCTTCGTTGCGCACAGCGCGACGGCTACAAACTATTTGGGTTGCTCGCGCAGCAGATGATGCGTGTCAGCAATCAGTTTCGTTATCGCTTCGGGTTCCGTAGCGTCGTAATAGCCGCGGATTTGACCATGTCGATCCACGAGCACCATCCGCGTGCTGTGCACAGGAAGTCCCTGCGCATCGCTTCCGTCTGACACCGCGAGTTTGAAACCGTCATGGGAAAGTTTGTAGATCGTGGATTTTGGTCCGGTCAGAAAATCCCAGCGTCCCGGTTCGGCTTGTAATTTCCCCGCGTAGCCACGCAAAACCGCTGGCGTGTCCTTTTCCGGATCGACACTGAACGAGACCAAATGCACGTCGCTTTTTTCCAGTGGCTTTTGCAATTCGCTCATCCGGCCGCTGATCATCGGACACGGCCCCGGGCACGTTGTGTAGACAAAATCCGCGATCCAAATTTTACCGGCCAATTGCCCTGATCCAAACGGTTGTCCGTTTTGATTCGTAAGCTGAAAAGTGGGTACCGTGCCGTAAGAAGAAACTGTCCGCTGACGCAGCGCTGACACCTCTAGATTTCGCAACCATAACAGCATGCCTAGCGTGATAAGCGGGATCAGGATCAGCGTCACTTTCCAAGCGATACCGCTGCGTGATGGCGCACGATTCATTGTTGCAGAAGTCGTGTTCATAATTTCGTTAGAACCAAAGCCGTCAGTAACAGCGGAAGATACGCTATCGAGGCGAAGAAAAGTAGGCGCGCAGCGCTCGGCGTTCGCAGTCGCAGAAAACGCATCGCGACCGCGATGAATAGTCCACCGAGCAGAAGCTCGATTGGCTGATAGACGTAACTGGCAACTCCCACAAATGCGGGCAGACCAGCGAGGACCAGGAGGAGAATGCAGAAGAACACACTCTGACTGGCGCTGCGTTCGCCGCTGGAATCGTCGCCTGAAATCATGCGAAACCCTGCGCGCGAATAATCTTCGCGGCACATCCATGCGATGGCAAAGAAGTGCGGCATCTGCCACAAAAACACGATAATGAAGAGACTCCACGCCCCCGGACCGATGTCTCCGCGCGCAGCCGCCCAGCCGATCATCGGCGGGATCGCGCCCGGAATCGCGCCGACAGCCGTGTTGGCCGTGCTGGTGCGCTTCAGCGGTGTGTAAGCAAAAATATAAATTACGATGGTGATTGCCGTCAGCACTGCACTGAGTGCGTTGCAAACGATCGCCAGGTAAACGACGCCGAACACCGACAACGCAGCGCCGAGCACGAGCGCCAGAAGAGGCGCCATGCGCCCCGCCGGAATCGGTCGCGTCTTTGTTCGCCGCATGAGCGCGTCGGCTCGGCGTTCCCACCATTGATTGAGCGCGGCTGCGCCTGCTGCTGCCGCCGCCGTTCCAAAAACCATGTGAATGAGAGCCCTGTAGTTGATCGGCGGTTCAGCTCCGAGATAAAAGCCCACTGCGGTCGTTAGCAGAACAAGCAGCGTCAGTCTCGCTTTGACGAGTTCAGCGAGATCGCTTACGAAGTTGGGGCGCGAGGAAGCGACTGTCGGGTTGTCGACTATCGCCGTTTTCATGCCGGCATCGGTTGCGCCGCGCTCGGCGGCCGCGACCGATCAGTTTCCCTTTGTGAAATTCGCCAGCAAATCGCGCTGATGCTCACACCAAAGGATAGCATTACCGCGCCGAGCGCGACATGCGCGGTGGCGATGTCGGCGGCTTTATTGCTCCAGATCACCCAGGCACCGAGCATAATCTGGCCAAAGATCAAAACGACCCAAAGGAGTGATAATCGTTTGAGAGCGGCGAAATCGCGCATTTCTCTCCAGACCCGGGCGCAAAACGCGACAATTGCAATCGCGATGATTAACGCGAGAAACCGGTGCACCATTTGCAGCCAGATTTGAAATGCGCTCACGTCCGACAACGCACGCGCGTCGCGCCACGCATTGATCTTTGCCAGGGCCGCCGCGCTGGTATCTGGAATCCATGCGCCGTTTGCGGTCGGGAAATCCAGAATCGCCAAATCGCGATGCTGATGCCGCATCGTTGCCCCGAGCGCCAACTGCACGTAAATCGCTACCGTGATTGCAATCGCGAGCGACTTAATTAGCGAAAACTTTTGTGAATCAAAATGCCGGTGTGCGAGCGACGGCCAGAATTTCGCCGTCACCAGCGCAATGAAAACAAGCAACCCCAGGAAAGCTTGAGCGACACAGGCGTGAAAGACGCCGATTTGATCTTTCATCATCGTGACTCGAAGACCGCCCAGAATTCCTTGCAGAATCACACCGACAACCGCAATCACGCCCAAGCTGCGGACCCATCGCCGGTCTTCGCGCAACCAAAGCCACACGGCCAGGATGATCGTGAGAAATCCGACCAGCGACCCCATCAATCGATGCGTGTGCTCGAACAAAATTCCGCCGACCCATTTTGAAATAGGAAACAAAAACATGTTGTAGCCGAACGTGGTCGGCCAATCGGGCACAGCCAGCCCGACATTTTTGCTGGTCACCATGCCGCCACTGCAAATCAGCAATAGCGTTGCGACGCATGTAAGCCATGCGAACCGGTTAAACCATTTTGTCGACGTGCGCACGAGAGAGCATACGACGGAAGGCTTAGACCCACGAGCACAACGGCGATTTCAGAAAACCGTGAGCGGGCGTTGTTGGGAAAGCTTTACTGATTGTTCAAAACGGTTTGCGGTGCCGATTTAGTCAATTCGATTTGTGTGCTGACCTTGTTTAAACCAGCCGCAAGCGCGTCAATTTGCTTTTGCTGGCGCGCGATCGTCGCGTCTTGTTGCTCCATCCGCCGGTAGGCTTTGAGAAACTCATTAAGCAACATCGCGTTCACCTGATCGTAACGCACACTATAGGGCTTTCCTGCCTGATCGTGCACCACCAGGTCAGGATTAATTTTTTCCACATCCTCTGCCACGAGGCCGAACTGCGCAGTGCGATCGGGATCGATATTTTTCTTGTAGTGGAAGGTGACGGGCTTAAGAGCCAGAATTGCTTCGCTCGCTTTTTCCATCGGCGTGATGTCATCTTTGAATTGCCGCGAAGATGCTGCCACACCAAGCTGACCGCCAGCAGCAACCACGACTGGTGAGCCGGCCACTGCCACCCCGCTAATGCCAGCAATGAAAGTCCTTTGCTGAGTGAGGTCGCCGATACGAATGGTGCCTGTCTCGCCAGCCACACCGTTACTGCCAATATCGATATTTTGACTTCCCGTGGTGAGAGACGAGCCAGCAGCAAAGCCTAAGGCGATATTGTCACTGCCCCTTGTGTTACTAGAGAGGGCGCTATAACCGCAGGCGGTGTTCTGGCCCCCGGTCTCAATGCGCTCAAGGGCACCAGCACCGGTGGCCGTGTTTTGGATTCCCGATGTATTGTCATTTAACGCTTCAAAACCAGTGGCCGTGTTTGCACGGCCGGTTTGGTTGGAAAACAGGGCGTGGTACCCAGCGGCCGCATTTTTGCTTCCGGTTGTGTTGAAATTTAGCGCAGAAAAACCGACGGCAACGTTGTCGTCGCCGGTTGTGGTGTTAAAGAGCGCATGAGAGCCGATGGCCGTGTTAGCGGCGCCGTTGCCCGTGAGGCTGAAGAGAGCGTCCTCTCCTTCAGCGGTATTCCCCAGGGGATAACCTCCGTCCGGAGGCGGATTGACCCCACGCATGCTTTGCAGCGATCCAAACCAGACACTTAGAACCAGGATGAGAAATTGCGGAATTGCTGTTTTCATGGACACAATTCTACTGTTTTTGTGGTCTCCACGACAATCACAAAATGATATGTGAACGCTCGCAATGACGGGAGCGATCACGTTGCGTGATAAATAGAAGCGCCGCTACAGAACAGAGACTATCCGCCGGGAGTCGGCGAAGCGGCGGGTGCGGGCGCGTTGTGCAGCTGTTGTGCGGGATGCGGCGAAGCACCGGCGCCTTGCGCGTCGGCATTTGGAGGCTTGGGTGCACCTGGCGGCGGAATTGTGCCGGGCGCGGCACCACCAATCGGTTCGCCCGGCGGGCGCTGCGCGGGCGCGGGCGGAGTTGTTTGCGTGCCGGCAAGCTCGGCGCGTTCCTTCAGCCACGCCTGGTAATCCTGCGGCGTATCGACGACCAGTGTGCCTTTCATTCCATAATGTCCAAGCCCACACAACTGGGCGCAGACCACTTCATACGTTCCAGTCTTAACAGGCGTGAACCAGATTGGAATTAGCGAGCCGGGAATCGCATCGCCAGCGATGCGCATGTCCGGTATAAAGTAATCGTGGATCACATCTTTCGAGGAAAGCTCTACAATCACCGGGCGATCCACTGGCACATGGAGTTCGCCAGTCGTAACGATGTCGTCTTTACCAGCCGGATCATTTGGATCAAGGCCAAGCGGGTTTGAGTTCGAAACAAGATTGACGTCGCGCCGGCCAAACTGTCCATCCGCCCCCGGCAGGTGGTAGTTGAAGCTGAACTGCTGCGCGACTACGTGCACAAGTAGCGCCTCTTTTCCTGGGGGAAACTGATTCACGCGTCTTGCCCATAGCGGGATCGCGAAGCCCAACAGCAGTACCGCTTCAATCAGGACAACTGAAAATTCCAAGTGCGTCGAAATTCCGCTGCGCACACCGGCATGATCGGCAGCTGGCTGGCGACTCTTCCGAAACCGAATCAGGACGTAAATAAAAAAAGCCGACCACCCGACGAACAAGGCGGCCATGAACCAGTGACAAAACTCAATGATATGATCGATCTGATAGCCGTGGGAGGAAGCGTTGGGCGGCTGGCCCAGAAACTCGTTGATGAGCGCAAGGCTATTCATACTTGCTCAAGTCCTCCTCGGTCAGCTCCTGATGAGGCTCAACCGGCATGCGGCCATGGCGCCACAAATGAAAGCTAAACGCACCGATTCCGCCGATAACCGACATCACAGCACCAAAAAGAAACCAAATCGCGACAGCCATGTGCTCGGTCGATTTGCCGTCCTTAGCACCGTAGCAAAACGGGCATGCCAACGCTTGTTGTGTGGCAAACAGAACCGATACCAACAATAACGAGGCGACTCTTTTCACGTGATAATGCGCAGCCGTTTCATTTTCCTGTAAAACCAGACGCCATATACCATCAGCACAATTGCGACGACGAACGAGGCGGTCGCGCCGGCAACATAAATCGGGGCTCCTGCTACAAAGTTGATCCAGAGACACCACACCCCGGTTCCCAACGCAAGCAGCGTGGAAAAGATAATGAACACAATATGGAAAGCTTTAAGCGACATTTAGCGAAAGACCGGGTAGTCGTACCACGCCAAAAATGTAAGCCAGAAGAGGCCAAGCACAAAAAACCCGGTGAAAACCAAGATCCGATAGATCAGCCGTCTCTCTGCGGCGAGATGCATAAAAATTGCCGCCACCAGCCCGGCTTTGAATGTAGCGACCAGCATTGCTACGGCGATGTTCGCTTTTTGCGTGCCGAAATGAACGTAAGACAACGCGACCGTGACGCCGGTGAATACCAGCAGAGTGGCGCCGACCATCAAGTACCCGCGAACGTGCTTGCGAATACCGTGCGCGTATTCTTCGTATTCCTTCGGGTCTTGGGAAATGTCAGGCGGATTATTCATGGCTACAGCAGGTAGAACAGCGGAAAGACAAAAATCCAGATGAGATCGACAAAGTGCCAGAAAAGTCCGCTGACTTCGACACGATTGGCCAGGTGCTCGGGATTCTGCTGGTAAAGCCGCTTGCTCACCGGCAACCACATATAAATGAACACCAGAACGCCGCCAAGCACGTGCAAACCGTGTAAGCCGGTGATGGTAAAATAGCTGGCAAAATAAGCGCTGTGCCTTGGCTCAAACATCGTCGCGTATTGGACGTCCTCTTTTTCAATCGTGGCGATCTTTTCCGTCGCAGGGCGCGGCCAGAAGTGCGGCCGATCCATGTCGGCGTTCGTTGGGTCTGCGTTGAGCGGATCTAGCGCGACTTCGTACTCCTTGATGTTCGGATCCTTTAACGCCGCACGATTGTGTAAGTGACCCGTAATCTCGAGCCGCGGCGCCAGGCCTTTCTCCGCAGCGTACTCGTTGCCCAGATATTGTTCATATTTCCCCAGCGCTTCGGTTTTTATGTAAATGCCGAAGTGATCAAACTTCTGCGGCCATTCGTAAGCCAGTTTCACAGTCAAGAAAATCAACCCGCAGATAATGGTGGCCAGCATGTACCACCAATAAGCGTTATACTTTCGCATCTTCAGCGATGCCCACGCCAGAACGACTGTCACTGACGACATGATCAGGATCGCGGTGTTCATCGTGCCGACCGGGACATTGAGCAAGCCGTGCGGCCACATCCCCGGCGGTGAGTCGATCCGCAGAAAAATATAGGCGGAGAAAAGCCCGCCAAAGAGCATCACTTCAGACGCGAGAAAAAGCCAGATCCCGATCTTTGCGTTCCAAAGACCGGTGTCGGGGCGATTGGAGATTGTGTACGGAATTTCCATGACTCAGAAGACCGGCATTGCAAATCCATCCGCCTCTCCCCTCGCTGAAGGGGGGAGGATTGACGTGAGGGGTTCAGGCCACACGATTACACGATGTTCAACCCTCACCCTACCCTCTCCCTTGAAAAGGGAGAGGCGAAGACGTTGGGTGCAAACTGTGTACGGGATTTCCATGTTCAGTAGATCACAAAGCAGCTATGCGTGGATAAGCTCTGCGGGAGGTTTGCGACGCGTTCGCTCATCAGGTTCCACGGGCTCATTTTGCATGGTGTAATCGCGTTCGCGACCGGGCAGGCTGTATTCGTACGGGCCGCGATATGCAACTGGCGTGGTGAGGAAATTTCCGTGCGGTGGCGGCGAAGGCGCAGTCCATTCGAGCGTCGTCGCTTCCCACGGATTGTCGTTCACTTTTTCGCCGTGCTTGATGCTCCAAAAGAAATTGATGATGAAAGGAATCTGAGCGAGCCCCATGATCCACGCAGCCCACGAGATAGGCTTGTTCCATTCGAAGCCGGTCAATCCCCAAACAGTGTGCGCATTTGCGAGGGTCCATCCCTGCCCGCCGTCATACCAGCGTCGATGCATCCCGGCCATGCCCTGCAAGAACATCGGAAGAAAGATCGCGTTCATGCAGATCAGCGTCGGCCAGAAATGCACCTTCCCCCAGAAGTCGCTCATCTTTCGGCCGGTCGCTTTAGGAAACCAGTAATAAACGCCGGCGAAAAGCCCGAAGATTGTGCCGGGCGCCACGATGTAATGGAAATGCGCGATGATGTAGTAAGTGTCGTGCAGATAAAGGTCGGCTGAATTAAACGCCAACGGAATCCCGGTGAGTCCTCCGATTCCAAACATCGGGAGAAATGCAACGGTGAAAAGCATGGGCACCGTGAAGCGAATGGAGCCACCCCAAAGCGAAATGAAAAACGCGCTCAAGATGATCACCGATGGAATGGAGATCAGAAGCGTGGTGGTTTGGAAAAATGCGCTGACCGCACTGCCCATGCCCGTCATCCACATGTGATGGGCCCACACGATGAACGACAGGAATCCGATCACCAAAACGGAAAAGACCAGCGATTTATATCCCCAAAGCGGCTTGCGCGAATTGTTGGCCAGAATTTCGGCAACAATCCCAAACGCAGGCAAAATCAGCACGTAAACCTCGGGATGGCCAAGGAACCAGAACAGATGCTGCCACAAAAGTGGGCTACCGCCGCCACTGATGTATGCCGGCGCGCCATTCACGACCAGGCCGACTGGGAGGAAGAAGCTGGTGTGCGCGACCCGATCCATTAACTGCATGACGATTGCCGCTTCGAGGGGAGGAAACGCCAGCAGCAACAGAAATGCGGTAACAAACTGGGCCCAGACGAAAAACGGCAGCCGCATCCAGGTCAGTCCCTTGGCGCGCAGTTGAATGATGGTCGTGATGAAATTGACGGCGCCAAGCAGCGATGACGAGATCAGAAAAATAAATCCGATCAACCACAGCGTCTGCCCATTGAATACGGGATTGTGGCCGGGACCCGTATCGGAGATGTCGGCCAACGGCGTATAGGACGTCCAGCCGCTCTTGGCTGGTCCACCCGGCACGAAGAAACTGATCATCATAATCATGCCGCCTACTCCAAAGGCCCAAAAACTCGCCGCATTGACCTTGGGAAATGTCATGTCAGGTGCGCCGATTTGCAGCGGCACGACGAAATTACCAAACGCCGCAAAGGCGAGCGGCACGACGCCGGCGAAAATCATGATCGTGCCATGCATCGCGCCTAACGAATTGTAGAAGTCGGGCGTCATTTTCCCATCTGCGATCCCCGGGCCGAAGATATATGGCAGCCATTTGCCAATCACCGGCAGCGCCTGGCCGGGATAAGCCAGTTGCCAGCGCATCAACATCATCAGGCAGAATCCAAAGAAGAGGAACACCAGCCCGCACAGGCCATATTGAATTCCGATCACTTTGTGGTCGGTGGAAAAAATGTATTTTCGCCACCATCCGAGCTCGTGATGCTCGTGCGCCGCGTCGTGCGCGTGCGGTTCGTGATGGGTGTCAACCGAAGTAGAAGTATCCATTTCAGGAGAAAGTTATCATTTCAATATCTGGAGGGAAGCATGGTTTGCAAAGTCGAAAAAGTTTCGAGCGGAAGAAAACGGCGCCGACAGGCGATCGGGCGTGTTTTTCCCCGCACTCCATTCCACTTTCAGGGTGACTGGTCGCGCAAGTTAGAACTGTATTCCGTTTCTCAGAGTAACCTTCAGCGGCCACCGTGACTCCACGCCGCCTCGCTTTGCGGTCTGCAGTCGTCCCTCCTTTAAAAGCGGGATCTGCTACTCTACTTCTCGTTAGGCTGTGCGCCTAAATGACGTCATTGTCGGTGGCTGTGCTGTCGCGATGATGGCGTTCCGCTCGAAGTCGACCCCACCGTCTGCTAGAGTGTGGCACGACGCGGTACCATCTCGCCGACCACAGTTATTCAGCGATTGGCTGGCGCGGATCCGCTTCGTACGGATCTTCCTTTGCCACGCGCAGCCGCGTCTTGCGGCGGACTTATCCTCTTGCGACCACTGTAAATTTCGACGCCGTCTCCGTCGATAAGACCTTGGTCTAATACGTCGACGGCGGAAGGCACGACATTCTAAACAGGCAGTCCAAATTACTTAACAATCCACTCCGGCTTGGGCGAAGGGTTCGTTCAAAGCGGTCTTATTGGTAAAGCCCAGTGAGCCGATGGTTCTGGTCGCAAGTCGGGTGGCGCTACGCCCAAGCAGCCTATCAGAGCCTACATCGGTAGAGATTCAAAGTTAGGAAAATTAATGAATCTGGACGCACCGGGTTGGAGAACGCCGATCGATTCAAAATTGACATTGCCTTGCCTATCGCTGAAAATCGTTTTTGGGTCGGTGCGGTATGAAGATTCTCGCCTATTCCAAGTGGGACGCGGCCGCTGTGCTCTGTGGTGTGCTTCACTTCGGATACGTACTAACATTTTTCTTCGTGTTTCCGTATGCGCCGTGGTGGCTGTTGGTGTGTATGGGACTCCTCTACTCCGTGAGCGTCTCGTGGAACATCAATGGCGTTTCACATAATCTTATCCATAATCCATTCTTTAAATCGAGAATGTTGAATCGGCTGTTTGGTATTATGGAATCGGTGACCCTCGGAATCTCTCAAACCTTCTACAAATACGTCCATCACCGGCACCACCTCGGTAATAGCGATAGGCCGGACGAACACGGGAACACTTATGACTGGATTTCAATTTACCGCCATGGGCATAACGGCGAGCCAGAAAACCCGTGGCGATACATTTTCTTGAGTTACTTACGAGACGATCCCAGGGCCATTTACAAGGAAATCAAGAGAAAGAACCGGGTCGATGCACGGTGGGGAATCGCCGAGATTGTTATTCTTGGGGGGACTATTGCTATCGGCTTCGTTCTGAATTGGAAGTTCTGGATCTTTTTTCTTCCTTTTTATTATCTGGGACACTGTTGTACTTTTCTGAATGGCTTTTTTCTTCATTATGGTGGTAATCCCGACAAGCCGATTGCTTGGGGGGTAAGCTCGTACGCCAAATGGTACAACTTGCTATGGTTTAATAACGGGTACCATGCCGAACACCATTTCCGGCCGAAGATGCACTGGACCAAAATGAAGCAGCTACATAAGGAGATTGCCGAGGCACAGTTGCGGGAAGGAGTTCGAGTTATCAGGCCTCCCCACGGGCTCGGATTCCTCGATCCCGATCTTCCCCCCTTGAAGCCTCTGATGCGAAGGGATCTGTCTAAGAAACGCCGAGGTGTTCGAGACGCTCTGCCGGTGGCCGCCAAAACACGCCTTGTCGCATCTCCCGCCAGTAGGCCTTCTCCGCAGAACGCCCCCATTTCGTAACGGAAAGCCGGATCCATTGCGGAGTCGCTTAGTATTAAGAGTTCTGGCTGCGCAGTCCTCTTCGGCCGCCCAATGAGACAAGTCGCTATCACCGGCGTTTCGACTGGCATTGGGCACGCCTGCGTCAAAGTGCTAATCGCACACGAGATCCGCGTGTTTGGCAGCGTACGTAAGCAAACAGATGCCGATCGCTTGCAAAGAGAGTTCGGCGATATGTTCGTTCCATTGCTATTTGATGTAACTGACGAAACCGCGGTGCAATTGGCGGCGGAAAAAGTTGATCAGCATTTGAACTCGGCCACGTTGGACGGCTTAGTCAACAACGCAGGAATCGAGATTACCGGTCCCTTGCCTTACCTCTCGACCGATCAGTTTCGGCACCAACTGGAAGTAAATTTGATCGGTCCATCGATTGTGACTAAGGCGTTTTTGCCGTTTCTTGGCGCCGATCCAACGAGGAAAGGAGACCCCGGTAGAATAGTCAACATCAGCTCGACGAGTGCGAGAATCGCTGGTCCGTTCACTGGTGCGTACGCGGCATCGAAGTTTGGTCTGGAAGGTTTCTCGGAAAGCCTGCGCCGCGAACTGATCTTGTTTGGGATCGACGTAATTATCATTCGCCCCGGCGCGGTGGTGACACCGATCTGGCAAAAGGCCGAGGCAGGAGTGACCGAGCGATTTGGTAATACTCCGTTTAGGGAAGCGCTCGCAAAATTTGAGCGCTATTCAGCGCAAGAGGCTAAGAGCGGGCTTGCGCCTGAAGTGATCGGAAAGGCTGTCTGGCGTGCCCTCACAGTTACACGGCCCAGAGTGCGATCCGCCATTGTACCGAAACGCTTTGTGAACTGGACCATTCCGCGGCTGATTCCGATGCGCATACTCGACAAGCTAGTGGCGCAGTTCTTTGGTATTAAAAGGCGAAAGCAGGGATAAGCCTGGGGATCAGAAAATTTAGGTACGCTGAGTCACAGTATCCACGAATTCTTCCGGTCACCTGCGTTCCAGCTCTCAACACCGTCGCTCCATTGACGACGACGTTCTGGCCGATCTGCGCTGTGAATGTTCTACCGACCGGATCTCTTTCTGAGATTTGACTCGTCGTCCGGACGGTTAGCACCGTTCCAGCGGCGATCGTAGCCGCATCCGAAGATGAAGCTGCAAAGCAAGCTAAGATTATACCGATAACTGCCATGAATTTTTTCATGCCATAGATTGTTTCAATTCCAGATTAGAACACAATTACCACATGCTATGTGCGGGATTCGCCTAACTTCGCCCGCTCCTCCTCTTGAGCACCGACTGGGCTCAACATGGCGAAGCAATATTTAGCGCTACATATTGGCACGTGGAAAAGGCGTCGCGCTCCATCATTCATCTCGACATGGACTGTTTCTACGCAGCGATCGAAGTGCGGGACCGGCCTTCGCTGCGGGGCAAGCCTGTCGGCGTGGGAGGCGCACGCGAGAGACGCGGGGTTTTGACCACTTGCAATTACGAGGCTCGCAAGTTCGGTGTCCGCTCAGCCATGCCGACGTTCATGGCGCTGCAACGCTGCCCGAATTTGATTGTGCTGCCGACGCGGTTCGATGTTTATCGGCGTGAAGCGGCGATCATCCGCGGAATTCTTTACCAATTCACTTCGATCATCGAACCGCTGTCACTCGACGAAGCTTATCTTGATGTCAGTGTGCACGCGACCGCGCCGGCAGCACTCGCGCAAGAAATCCGCAGTGCAATTTTTCGCACGACGAAACTCACATCTTCCGCGGGGATTGGTCCAAACAAGCTCATCGCGAAAATCGCGAGCGAGATTAACAAGCCGAACGGCCAGTTCGAAGTGAGGCCGGAACAAGTCGCGGATTTCATGAAAGACCTGCCCGTGCGCAAAATCTGGGGAATCGGCGAGAAGAGCGAACGAAAACTCGAAGAACTCGGCGTCAAAACCTGTGGCGAGGTCCAGCGATTCTCGCGGCCTGAGCTCGTTAACGTTTTCGGCAAATTTGGCCTTGAGCTCTACGAGCTTTGCCGCGGCATCGATGACCGGCCGGTCGAACCCGATCGTCCGCGCAAATCGCTGAGCACGGAGGAAACGTTCGCTGTCGATCTTGCCACGCTCGAACAATGCGAAGAAAAACTCGAAGAACTCTTCCAGGATGTGATGGCTGATCTGGCGCAAAAAGAATCAACGCGCGAGGTCACAAAGATTTTCGTGAAACTGAAGTTCAACGATTTCACGCGCACCACAGCCGAGCGCACGGGAGTTGCGCCGACGCTGCAAGGGTTTCGGTCGCTATTAGAGGAAGCATTCGGGCGAACTGGCAAACCTGTGCGCCTGATCGGCGTCGGCGTTCGTTTCGCCGAACCGATGCCTGAAGACACCCAAATGGATTTGCTTTAGGTGTAGCGGCGGCTGTGTCAGCCGCAATTGCTGGTGCTTGCGATCAGTGGTGTAGTAGCCACCATCTCTACGGCTCGTTACACATTAGAAGACGGCCCACAGGGACCGTGGCTACAGTTTATTTTGGTCGCGCTGACAGTAATTTGAGAGCTACAAATGACTTCTGCGCAGGAAAGGAAAATCAGACAGACGGGTTGCGATGCGCGCTTTGACAACCTGACGCGTCAACTCTACTCGACTGACGCATCGATTTACCAAATACACCCAGTCGGTGCGGCGTTTCCGAAAACCGCAGAGCAGGCGAGCCTTGTCATTCACGCAACAGCGGATGCAGGTCTTTCCATCACGCCTCGCGGCGCCGGCACGAGTCTCGTGGGCAATGCGATTGGCGATGGATTAATCGTCGACTTTTCGCGCCATAACCGGCAGATCACCGATCTCGATCTTGAAAAACGCAGCGTCCGCGTCGGCGCCGGAGTTGTACTGGACCAACTCAACGAATTTCTAAAGCCGCACGGTTTTTGTTTCGGGCCCGACGTAGCAACGAGCTCGCGTGCCACGCTCGGCGGAATGATCGCGAACAATTCGTCCGGCGCGCGTTGCCCGATTTACGGCACAACATCCGATCACGTGCTTTCACTGGAAATCGTGTTGGCTGATGGTCGCGTTGAAGAAATCGGAGCAGGCCATGAGTCTTTGGTCTGCGAGCAGGCAAAGATTGAGAAGCTCGTTCGCTCGGCGAGCACCGAAATGGCCGAACGCTGGCCCCGCGGTTTGATCAAACGATGGCCGGGCTACGGCATCGAACGATTCCTGCGCGTGCCAAATGATCTGACCCATATTCTCGCCGGCAGCGAAGGAACGCTGGCGGCCATCTTCTCCGCTGAGCTCATGATTTCTCCGCTGCCCCACCAGAAAGGTTTGGGTTTGATCTTTTTCGCGTCGGTGGCGGAAGCAATGCAGGCGACAGTTGAGCTTCTCGATCTCAAGCCTGCAGCGATCGAACACATCGATCGGCCGTTGCTCGATCAAACCAAAGGTCAACTTCAGTTTCAGGCCGCGCGCGATCTGCTCGAATTGGAATCGAAACCGTGCGAATCGATTTTGATCGTCGAGTTCTACGAAGACGTCGCGGAGCGTTTGTCGGTTCTGCAATCCAAAAAAATCGGGCTGCGCACAAAGATTCTCACCGACCCGGCGCAAATGAACATGGTCTGGTCCGTGCGCAAATCCGGTTTGTCGCTTTTGACGGGATGCATCGGTTCGGCGAAGCCGGTCGCGTTCATCGAAGACGCCGCTGTTCGTCCCGCGCAATTGCCCGATTACGTACGCGGTTTGCAATCAATTATGAAACCGCTGGGGCTGATGGCGAGCTATTACGGCCATGCCGCGAGCGGACTTTTGCATGTGCGGCCTGTGCTCGATATGCACCGCGCCGGCGATCTGAAAAAATTCCGGCAAGTCGCAGACGAAACTTCCGCGCTGGTGCGTCAGTTCAAAGGTTCGCTCTCCGCCGAGCACGGAGTCGGCATCGCGCGCACCGAATACATGCGCGACCAACTTGGCAATCAGTTGCTCGATGTGATGCGCGAAATCAAACGCGCGTTCGATCCCAAGAATGTTTTCAACCCTGGAAAAATTTTAGCCGATGGGTCCGAGCCGGACGGGCATCAAAACAAAATCGACAATCATTTGCGCGAGAATTTTACTCGTCCACTCGAACTTCCGTTTCAGCCAGTGCTCGCGTTTGCGTTCAAGGACCGATCGTTCATAGGCAACCTCGAGCAATGCAACGGCTGCGGGGGCTGCCTTAAACAGAGTGGCATCATGTGTCCGACGTTCATCGCGACACACGATGAAGTGATGTCCACACGCGGCCGCGCCAACATCATTCGGGCAGCGCTCGAACGTGGATTTGGAGTGCGCGGACATGTCCGCGCTTTCGAAAGCGGCGACATGTCGCCGCAGTCCAAAGACCCGATGAAATCCGCCGAGCTCGACGCCGCGCTGAGCAACTGCCTCTCCTGCAAAGGTTGCACGCCGGAATGTCCGTCGAACGTGAACCTGGCACTGCTTAAGGCGGAAATGCTTCACGCGCGATGGCGCCGCGATGGCCTGCCGCTGCGCGAACGTATTCTGAGCAATGTCGACTTGTTAGGCAAACTTGGCTGTCTCATACCGAGGCTGACGAATCGGCTTCTCGGTTCCAAGGCGGCGCGCATCGCAATGGAGAAGACAATTGGAATCTCCAGACGACGCTCGCTGCCCCGTTATGCAAGTGAACGCTTCGATCGTTGGTTTGTGAAACACTGCAGGGCGTCCGCCGCGGCGGACGCCACCAACAAAGAAGGGCGATCTCTAGATCGCTCCGGCGGTTACAAACCACCGCTCCTTGAGAACCGCGGCCCAGTCATTCTTTGGGACGATACCTTCGTGCGTTATCACGAGCCGCACATCGGCATTGCAGCGGTGAAAGTGCTGGAAGCGTTCGGCTTTGAAGTGTCGCTCGTAAAAAATCGCCGCTGCTGCGGTCGCCCCGCATTTAGCCAGGGAAACCTCGATGCCGCGGCGAAACTCGCCAAAATCAACCTCGATTCTCTTTCATCAATCCAAGACTCCAACACTCCAATTCTCTTCCTCGAACCCTCCTGCTGGTCGATGTTTGTCGACGATTACCGCGAGCTGAAAATCGAAAACGCCGAAAAGATTGCGGGGCGCTGTTTCTTGTTCGAACAATTCGTGGACGATTTGCTGGCGAAAGAACCAGAGGCACTTCGTTTGAATGAGCGCTCGGCAAACGTAGTGATCCACCCGCATTGCCATGCCAAGTCGATTCTCAATCCGGCGTTCATGACCACGCTAGCCGAACGTTTGCCTGGAAGAAAAGCCACGGTAACGGACACAGCCTGCTGCGGAATGGCAGGCGCATTCGGCGCACTCGCAGGAAAATACGATCTATCGCTCCAAGTCGCGCAACGATTGCTCGATCAAATCGAAAATCAGCCCCCGGGAACAGAAGTAATCGCGTCAGGCACAAGTTGCCGCCATCAAATTACCGACCTAACGAGTCTCCGGCCAAAACACATGGCCGAGCTTCTCGCAGAAGCGTTGCCATAACGCCTTTTTCTGGTTTCCTCGCCAAGCCGTGGTTTGATTTCACGAAGGCTGGTCACATACCTGCAACTTCTGCTATTCTCCAGGAAGTTGGAAGGTTGAAGGACGAAGTGCCAACCTCTAAAGCGGGGATTCACTCAAAATCGCTGCTGATTTCATTCCCCAAACGTCTTACGCTCCGATCGTGAGGCGGACGCTCGAGATTCTAAGTGAACTGGAGAGGGAAGGCGTTTTCTCTCGCTATGCTATTAGGGGCGCAATGGGCGCGACCTTTTATACTGAGCCGGTTCTGACCTTTGATCTGGATGTCTTTGTCCTGATTTCAGCGAGCACGGGTAAGCTGGTTTCGCTAACGCCGATCTACGAAGCGCTTCGCCAAGCGACCCGGTGGCCGGCGCTACGTGCTGGCCACCCTCCCCGGAAGTCACGTCTGCCAGCAATTACTGTACTAATTATTAGGACCGCAAGGGAATGACATCTCTGAAGCATCTTTAGCGATTCTCGCGCAAATATCGGTCCCTGCTTAGATCGGTTACGTGAAGTCGGAACTGACCTCCCGGCGTGTGAGAACATAGATCGTGAGTCCGCCTAAAATCGTGCCGATAGGAATTGAGATACACGAAATGCAGGCAAGCACCAGCGCGCCGCGTCGCCAACGCCGTGCTGAAAGGCACAATGTGAGGCAAAGACATATGCCAATAAAGGCAAAGGCGAAAAATGAGGTCATAGCGAGCGGCATGCACTTGATGCCTGACAATTGTAGCTGGCCAGCGGACTGTGCCCGGTAAACACGGATCAGAAGCCGACAGATGAACCACGCGATCAAGAACGCATAAATGACGTAACCGACTGAAAGAAATGGAAGGATGCGTCTCACGATCACTGGTGGCCGCTTCCCAATGTCTCGGACGACTTCGACGGAGAAAGGGCGCGTTGATATCGAGCCGTCAAAGCGACGGCGGTTAAGAATCGATCGAACTATGAAGATAATTGCTGCAACAACTGAGAATCCGACACCGGCGAATATCCACTCCTTATTTACGGCGAGATAGTCAAGCATGAGTGGTTATGTCTAACGAGAAAGAGGTGAGCTACCGCTACCGAGAGCGAACCTTTCTCGAAATGGAAGCGATCTAGCCATCTGAAATGTGAACATGCGCCACGTAGCGGTTAGTAACTGTCTTGATTTCAAGCATAGGTTGGATTCGGTTTGAGAGCACTATTGAGAACGATCTAGAGTTTCGCATGGTTGCAGTCAGAGCGAGTTTGGCCGGTTTACCGGCAGCACGCAACCGCAGATAGAAGGCGCGCAGGATTGGATTGTGTCGCGCGGCGACTAGTACGGCCATGTACAAGCCGTGACGTACTGAGCGTCGCACGTTTGCTGCGCATCCGTCCGTTGTCGTGATTAAATGGCCCTACTCGAACCGGCGCCGCGACGAGTCGAATCCTTTTTCCAGCTTCTCAGAATCGCGTTGTGCGCGTCTTGGAGCAGCGGATTGGCAAACGAATCGCGGCAGCAAATAATGGCCCAATAAGGCTTGATTGTGCGGCATTCGATCGCAAAGATAAACATGAACATAAGCTAGAAAGCTGATAAACGCGTTTTCGATGCAAACGATGAGGAATGATTGTCCAGATCGAAAAATGCCACGAGACAATCCGTCAAATAATTGCGCGAAGTTGAAACTCGTGCTGTGCCCATCGTCGGTATTGGCATTACTGTTAATCGCGCTTTGCCAGGTGAGCCTGGGGCAAGACTATGACATAGAAGTGCCGGGCCAGCCTCCAAGCATTCCGATCCCAAAAGGGGTAACGCTTTTTCAGAATGTGCGGATCTTCGACGGTACGGGTCCCACGCTGTCGGCTCCTTCTAATGTGTTGATTAGAGGTAACACTATCGAGCGAATATCTGCGAGCCCGATCACAGTCGACGCGAATGCGAATGTCCAAGTCGTTGCGGGAAACGGGCGGGTCTTAATGCCGGGCCTCATTGACGCGCATTGGCATTCGTTCATGGCAGCGACACCCCAGCTAGTCCTCATGACTTCGGAGCCATCCTACCTCCATCTTCTGGCTGCGCGACAAGCTGAAGCGACGCTGATGAGTGGTTTCACGACTGTGCGCGATTTGGGCGGACCCGTATTCGGCCTCAAACGCGCCATTGACGAAGGTGTGATGGTTGGTCCACGCATCTATCCGTCGGGGGCGATGATCTCGCAAACTTCGGGTCATGGAGATTTTCGGTTTCTCTTCGAGCTTCCGCGAAAGCTAGGTGGGCCATTGAGCAACTCCGAGGTCGAAGGCATCGCAGCCATTGCCGACAGCCCCGATGAGGTCCGCCTGCGAGCCAGAGAACAGTTGAGAGCAGGAGCGAGTCAGATCAAACTCATGGGCGGTGGCGGCGTCAGCTCGCCTCTCAATCCGATCGAATCAATTCAGTTCACTGAACCGGAGATTCGTGCGGCGGTTGAGGCTGCCGAAAATTGGGGCACTTACGTGACCGTCCACGCTTATATGCCCCGTTCGATCCGACAAGCGATCGCTGCGGGCGTAAAGTGCATTGAACACGGCCACTTAATCGACGAGCCGACGGCCAAGTTGATGGCAGATAAGGGCATCTGGTGGAGCTTGCAGCCGTTGCGGTATGATGAAGGCGCATTTCAGCGAATGAGCCCAGTTTCGCAGAAGAAGGCCCTGCAGGTGTGGGCCGGAACGGACAACGCCTATAAACTGGCGAAGAAGTACAAGATCAAGACGGCTTGGGGCGCAGATATTTTGTTCGACCCCAGTGCGGCCAGGAGACACGGAACCGATCTCTCCGTGATGGTGCAGTGGTACACACCAGCGGAAGTGCTCAAGATGGCCACGGCCGACAATGGCGAGTTAATGGCACTCTCCGGATTTATCAATCCCTATCCGGGCAAGCTTGGTGTTGTGGAAGAAGGCGCACTTGCTGATCTGCTGTTGGTCGGTGGAAATCCCTTGGAAAATATCAAGCTGGTCGAAGACCCCGACAAAAACTTTCTGATCATTATGAAGGATGGCAGGATCTACAAGAATGCAGTGTCCAAGTGAGGACTCAAGGTCAGGGTCGCGGAGGTGCTCGTTGCAGCGAGACGGGGACTGGTAGCAGGAGTGACGGGCAAATGTTTCTTTGTGTACTATCTCCGGCGCGTGATCGCCATACACTGGCACGCCATGTTCGTGCGACGCACGACCACAACCGCGATTCCCAGACGATGTCGGCTGGTTGCTTGTTAGTGGGCGCAGTGCTACTGACGCCGCACTCGACAAACGCAAGGAGAGCAATCTCCGGTTCGCCATGAGTGAGGTGTCCAAGCTGAAGCCGATTGCAGCGCGTCGGATGGACACAGGACAAGCCCAGCATCCGTTCGCCATCAGTGTCAATCTGGTCAACGACCATGCGTTTGACACGCAATTATGACGGACCAAATGAAACCAATGCTTGGGTTGCACCATTGTTTACTGATCCTGTTATCGCTAATCTAAGTCTACAATGCTAAGCCATCCACGGTCGCATTTTCTGTATGTGGTAGCGTGGCTCGGTGTATGGTCCTCCGGCTGGTTCGCTTTGTTACTCATGGGTATTCTTCTGGTCTTCTGTTTCCATTGGGCGATTCTTTTCGCAGTTGCGCTGTGCATCGTTTTTATCAACATGTACGTGTTCCTTCCGCTTGTTTTCTCCTTCCGTTGCCTGCACTGCGACGGGTTCGTGCTAGGGCCGGACTGGCGGACGCAGCAACCGGCTCGAAACGGGTTCTAGCCGTGCTCGGGCTCGCTTCTTGGGTCGCCGTTGTGTTCGACATGGTTCTTCATCACCAATTCACTTGTATGCACTGCGCAGAGCGATGCCTCGTCAAGGTCAACACAGACACTCCCAATAGCTCGGCTCGGCACGATGACTAACTCACAACACGTTTAATGAAATTGGACTGCAAGAGATCGACGTGGATTCGTCCGCCAGTATAGGAATGTGCATTACGGGTTGGGTTGTCTCTCAACCGCCCAGCGTTTTCGCTTGGCGCCTTGAAGCTTGGTTCGTCCCATCGCGTAAAAGAAGCCTGCACCGCGGCCCATGATATTGGCTGGAGAACGCGCGAGCCTAAAGGCCCGCGCGGAACGAATTCTAGTCGCGCCTCAGCCGGTTGTCGAGATTCCCTAGGTTTAGAGAAGGGCGAAGCCACTCCGATCACTCAATTGACAACTCGCAAATTCATCGCAGTTCGACTTCTTCGAGTTGGCGCTTGGGCCATGGGATCGTCCGCCATTGTTGCTGTAGAAGAAAATGATCGTGTTGGCATGCTCAAGGTCCCGGAAAAGGTAGGGAGGCACGAATACGCTGGGAGAAATCCGGAGCGTCGCCGGCAGCCAACGCGGCGTCATTGATCCGAGAATGCCGGCGAAGTTCGTCAAAAGGCAAAGTGTTGTCGACCAGTCCTGCGCTATAGACGTACCGGTCGATGAAACCGTTGAGGAGATGACGGATATCAAATCTGCCGATCCTGCCAGCTGCGTTTGCGTAGCGCACGATGTTGATCGTGCAACTGTTGCTCAGCAGATGGTAAAACTCCGCGTGATCAGCGAGTTTATTAATCCGATCCATGTACACTAGAAAAAGCCGACGCGCATTTTCGGGCGATGCCAGGATGTGGTAAAGATACACCTCCTCCTTCCGGTAATTGGTGCGAACACCTACAATGTCGCGCTCATCACCGACGACGTAGATCAGCTCGAATTGCTTGAAGAGCGACGCTATTGGGTTGAAGCCTTCGCCGATCTCCGGCCTTGTTTCGATGGAGATGCAGAGAGGAAGGGCGTTGTCGAAGTTAAAACTCACGAAGGTGTGTCCCACTGGCCCCTGCTTCCAGTAGGACACGAAGAAATCGAGCGAGGTCAGATGCGAGATGAGAAACTCGCGTTCTTCATATCGCACCGTGAAATCATCCGTGCTGCGGTATTCAAAATTGCGAAAACCGGTGATGCGAACTCGATCGCCGTCAATGATCGCCCGAGGCATGACCGCGACTTCGGGTCGCCAATCACGATCATGCGAAGGGCGGATGCAGAGCCACCAGACAAGCACGCTCAGAAACACTCCCGCGAAGGCGAGAAACATTCGTGGTCTCCGCGTCACCCATAAGGCCCAGAAACCGAATGCCAAAAAAGCCACCGCCAGCGACAGTCGCAGCCAGGCCCATGGCAGATTTGAATAGTAAAGCGCGAGAGTGGCCCACCCGATGAGCACGACTCGACAAAGAAATCCAATCCCAGCGGACAGCCACCGGAGACATTTGAATATCCAGGCTGCAAGAGTTTTGATGGGGCGCGATTCAGTGAACGTCATGGATCGGTGCCGGCCATGCTTCTAATAAAGTAATATTTTGAAGTCATCGCTTCGGGCACAAGTTGCCGTCATCAAATTCCCGACCTAACGAATCTCCGGCCAAAACACATGGCCGAGCTTCTCGCAGAAGCGTTGTAGCGGGAAAGCTGGCTACGGCTTTGGCGGCGCGGCGGGTTTCGCAGCTTCGCCGGGTTTCGGCGGCTCGCCGCCAGCCGATGCTGCGCCGCCGGGAATATCTTCGTCAGGGGCTGCGAGGATATCGTGTTCATTAAATGATTCGGCATGACTGGCCAGTTCTTTGCGTAACGCGGCGATTTGTTCAGGTGTAACGGGACTGGCGTTGTTTCCCCACTCGCTTCGTTCGTAGGTCATGACGTCGGCGATTTGTTTATCCGTCAAGGTTTTGTCCCACGGTTGCATGACCGCAGTGCCGTACTGTTGGCCTTTAACCGTGACCGGGCCTTGTAAACCTTTCAGCACGATCATGCCCATCCGCCGCGAGCCCCCATTCGTAAATTCCGAACCGGCCAGTGGCGGATATTGCCCGGCCACGCCGAGCCCAGTCGCTTGGTGACACGTCTGACAATTTGCAGAAAAAACTTTCTTGCCGCGATCGTGCGGCGAAAGTTCAGCCTGCTCGCCGCCACCCGGTCCGCCTGCCACTGCCTTCTTGGGCGCCGGCGGCGAACCCATCGGATCGAGTCCGCCGTCGGTGAAATTTCCCGAGTAACGGCCGAGGTACGCGCCGCCAAAGAAAATCGCCAGTCCGTAAATCGCAATGAGCCAGATTGAGAGCGGCTCGGCGCCCACGCGCGGTTCGCGTTTCTCGCGCTGCACAGCCGCGTGCACCTGTTGCACGTCGGCCTGTTCGCCGTAATCCATTCCCTGCCCTGTGCGTGGCGGCGTTTTCGGTTCGTCATTCATTGCATCGTCATTTAGGAGCAGCAGGCGATCCTCCTGCTGCAGGTGCGGGTGAAGCACCCTGGACCGCTGGTGGGGAAGCTCCCCCGGTCGCAGGTGCCCCTCCCGCTGATCTGACATCTTTTAACGGATGGGATTGATTGAGCCCCATCAAATAAGCCACAACACATTTTGCATCGTACGTGGGAACAACCTCCCAGCCTTGCGGGGGCGCATCGGAACCCGAAAGTTGTAACGCTTCTGCAGAACGCTCGCCGGCGATGCGTCGTTTTTCGTAGAGGAAACGGTATGCCGGCATGTTTGAATCAGGGTTGATGCTGCGCGGCGCATAAAGATGCACATGATGCCACGCGGCAGAATACATCGGCGGCAGTCCGGCTGTCTGGATGGGCCATGGCGCGCTGGGAGTCTGCGCGCTCGGCGCGGCAGGACTGCTTCCTCCGGGAGTAGCGTTCGCCATTTGTCCGGGTGATGGCGAAGCAATGCCAGTCCGCTGTCCCGGCGGCGGTGATGCATTTGGCGAACCCGCGCTGGCAGGCGAAGTCCCGGGCGCTGTTGCCGGCGGAGTCCCGGACGAAGGTGATGCTGCTTGTGCAGGAGCCGGCAAAGCCGCTGCGCTTGCAGGCGCCGGAGATTCCTCGGGCGCTGGTGCGCGCGCGCCAATGTTCGCGAGGTCCTGGCCCATTCGCATTTTTCCGAGAAATACCGGGCGCTCAAAAATGTAATCGCGCGGCGCGCTGCGGCGATTGCCCCACTTTCGCTCGATATCGTCGGCGATGTAGTCGGCGCGGACTTGTTGGCTGTGGCAATAGACGCAGCCGTTTGCTGCGTAAACGTGCCCGCCCCGCGCGAACATTCCCGATTGCGGGCGCGGATAAATTTCCGTCCCCTCCTCGTCGGATTGCGGATTGAGAGATCCGATTTGCCAGTTCGGGATGACAGTGAGCCCCACCCACGAAAACGCAAATGTGCCGAAGATTCCTAGGAAGAGAGGAGCAAGGCCTTTCATTAATGACCTCCAGATGTCTCGGCTTCGACCGGGTTGAGAAATGTCGGGACAGTCGATGTGCGGCCCAATCCTAAAAGCATCAAGCCGAAGTGATACGCGAAAATAAAATGCGACACGGTCAGCAAGATGCCGGCGAGACTGCGTCCGCGAAGATATGGCAACACAGATTCAATGCTTTCGCTGAATGGTAGCCCCGGGTTTTCCAAGTTCGCGCCTTGCAGAAAGCCGCCAGCGAGCAGCATGAGCGTCATCAGTCCGATGCCGTAGGCCGATGCCCAGAAATGCAGTTTAATCAGCGATCCGTAACGCCATTCACGACCAACCAATCGCGGGACGATGTAGTACATCGAACCGAAAATCGTCATCGTAAAAAACGCATACAGGCCAAGATGCGTATATGCGATGCTCACCTGGGTGAAATTCACGTAGCTCGCAACCGACCGGAGCGAGATCAATACGCCGATGATACTAAAGACCGTGTAAGACATGGCGCCGAAGACCGTAAAGCGCAGGGTTGGGCTGTAACGCATCAGCGGGAAATATCCCTGCATGGTCAAATGATGATTCAGTCCCACAGTGGCTACAGGAATCATCGTTAAAATCGTCGCGGCGATGCTCGCTGTAATCATCCACGCCGGAAACGGACCGTCCACCAATCGCGTCATTCCGGTCCAGCTTGAAAAAAGCGCATACGTCCAAAAACCGATGGTTGCCAGGTGATAACTGTAAACCGGACGGCCGATTACCTTCGGGATCATGTAGTACGCCGTGCCGAGAGCGATGGCGCCGAACCAGAGAAACAGCAGATTATTGGCGTACCACCACGTCACTGCCGATTGCAGGACTCCCTGTACGGGGACAACAAAAAGCATCAATTGTCCGGCCGCATAAAGCCATGGGAACCAGAGGAACGCGCCGAGTAAATACCACTGCGTGATGTAAATTTGGTCGCCGCGCCGATACCGAAACATGAGCACCGCCCAGGAAGCCATAAGCGTGTAGGCGACAAACAGAATGACGGCCACGTAACGCGGAAACTCGAGCCATTGAAACCCGGTGCTATCACCGAGCAGGATTGCGCCCACGCCTATCAGCACGCCCACGTTCCAGAACACGGCGCCGGCAGCGAGCAACAGTGGAAATCGCAATGTCACTCGGCACAATCTTGCCATCAACCAAACGGCGGTGCCCATTCCGGCCATTGACGCCCAACCGTAAACCATCACGTTCATGTGAGCCGGGCGGAGCCTTCCCCACGTGATAAAACTAATGCCACTGAGCAGATCCGGTGAGTGCAACTTGAAGGAGACGACCATCGCCAAAACGGTGCCCACGATCAGCCATGCGATCGCCGAGGTATAAAACATCAGCACGGGCACGCGCGTCGATGCGTCGATATACGCGCGCTCCAACTGCTCCGTGTCGCCGGCAGCAGCAGAGACCGCCGGGTCTTTCAGTGGAATTCCGGTAGTGTTCATTCAGCTTGCACAGTAGAAGACCTCAGTGTTCATGGCGTGGTGGCTGGTGCGGGAGAAGCGGCCGGTGGTGATTGTTGAGTTGCAGGAGGAGGCGACGCGGCGCGTTGTCCGGCGGGAGAACCGCCAGACGCGCCGGGCTGAGCCGGCTGGGCCGTGCCTGGCTGTTGAGAAGCCGCCGGCGCGGATGGTGCTCCGGCAGGCGCTGTTTGCGCGACCGGCGTTGCGATCGGGCCGGCGGGCGCGGGCTTTTTCTGCGCCAGGTCGGCAACTGTGACTTCCATCGCGCGATCGATCGGGATTCGGGCAACGCCTTTGTTCTTATCGACCCATGCGTACGTCGTGAGCTCCTTCTGGCTTTCTTCGCGCAACGTCTTCAACTTTTCCATGCGCTTCTTTGCGCGCGTTTCTTCGTAATCACTTGTGCGCGGCGACGGCCCGATCACCGCGAGCACGATTAGACCGAACAAACCGAAGAGACACACAATACCGAGCCATGTGGAGAACGGCGCGCGCGAGTAGGCAATCCTGAGAGCTGATTGGGTGTCGGCCATTTCAGTTGACGGTCGTGAGAGATTCAATCAGACGCGGATCTCGAACAGGGAACAGCGAACTTCTGGGCACCACTCGCAGATAAACAAAACTGAGCGTGGCACCGATCGCGATCAGGCAAATGAAATCCCAGATGCTCACGTGCACGCCTGTTCCGTGTAACGCAGGTAAAACGATCAGATACATGTCCAGCATTTGCATGAGGAGCATCCAGCCGGCAAGGATACTAAGCTGGTGCGGATTTTTCTTAATCGATTGCAATAGCAAAATCCCGAACGGCACAAAGAACCGACCGATCACCAGAATCATGCTGAGTGCCCACCACGATTGCGTATTTCGTATCAGGAAAAATTGCGTCTCCTCCGGGATGTTTGCGTACCAGATCAGCATGTACTGGCCAAAACCGATGTAGGCCCAGAAAACGCAGAACGCGAGCATCCATTTCCCCATGATGTAATAGTGCTGGAGCGTGACGATTCCGTTCAGGTAACCGGCTTGCCGCAAAGCGGTGATCACAATGACGAGCAATGCCATCGAGCTGCCCGCCGTTCCGGCAAAGATGTACACGCCGAACATGGTTGAATACCAGCGGTAGTTGAGACTCATCATCCAATCGACGGCGCCAAACGTGAGACAAAGGGCGAACAGCGGCAGACTGATGAACGACACCCGGCGCATCCAAATCGTGAACAGCGGATTTCCGTCTTTGTCCTGGCGCGCGGAAAATCTCCGCAGCAATTGTGACGCGATGATCCAAAAACAAAAAAAGATAATCGCGCGGATGAGAAACCAGTTGACGTTGAGATACGCGCGCTTGGAATCCAGATTCGCCTCATGCCCCGGCGGAATGTCCATCCACGAGTAGAGATGGCGGCGCAGCAGCAGGATTGGAATAAAAAGGACTGCCAGCACCCCTAACAACACAGCAATATTTTCCAATTGACGCCGCACAACCACAGACCAGTCCGCGTCGGTGGCGTGGTGCACAATCGTCCAGAAGAAACAGCCGGCGCAGAGCGTGAAGAAAAACACAAACGCAAACAACCAGGAATAGCTGAATTGATGCGGGTTCACCAACGCGCCGATGAGACAAAGCACCAGGCTCACAACGGCAATCACGCCGAGGAGAGTTGAAAGCCCTGTAAATCGACGGCTGTCGAAATATTCGCCTTCCGGCATCGGTACCGTGTGTAAACGCTCGCTCATTTTGCAGGAGTCGCCGCAGGTGGCGGCGGTGACGCCGGTTTGTCCAGTTCCGCGCGTTGATCTTCGGGAACATCGGCAATCGTCGCGTGCTGGCTGCGTTGCAACGCACGGAGGTAAGCAATAATAGCCCAGCGATCCGCGACGACGATGTTCGGCCCGTAAGCCATCATCGTGTTTTTTCCGTTTGTAATGGTGTTGAAAATCTCACCGTCGGACATTTTGCGAAGGCGATCGTCCTGAAGCGAAACCACGGTCGCAAGCCCGTACTGCTTCGTGATCCCATTGCCGCCAGCCGCCGGGCCGTGGCACATTGCGCACGTGATGTTGAACCGCTGCTGCCCGCGCTCCATCAACTCGCGCGTTACCGGCAACGGAATCCCGGTTCCCCATTGATCGTCCATTTTGCCGGTGTTGAAGTAATCAGTTCCAGCACTGAAGGCGATCCGCATGTGCGCTTCCTCCAGCGCGTCTCCTGTCATGCCGGGCGGCGAGCCCTCAGACTTTGGTTTCGGCATTTCGTAGCCGACGGGGACCGTGCCAGCTACTGGCAAACGCGGACCGCGTCCATCAGCAAAAAAATCGAGCGGCGCCTGTGCGCGCACTTTGGGTTGTCGCACCATGTCAGGGAAAACTTCCGTCGGCGGCTGTGTGCCTTTCTGCCCGCGAAAGCCGAGAACGGCGACCATCGCGATCATGCACAGCACAAAAATCACAAAGAATCCGCGGAGCATATTTAGTCCTCGTGCACGATGGTGATATGCTCGCCGCCAGTTTGCTCCAGCAGCTCGTACACGCCGTTTTCCGTAAACCGCGGGTCACGAGCTTCGATTGCGAGGAAAAATCCGTCATTGGTCACGCGGCTGAAACGTTCCCAGTTGAACATCGGATGGTTCCAGCGCGGCAAGCGATTCATGATTTGCCACGCAAAGAACGCCGAAAATGCAGCGAACAGCACCGTGAGTTCGAACATGATGGGGAAAAAGGCAGGAACAGTGAAAAAGCCTGTCGGCTTACCGTGAACATCGAGCGGGTAGAGAAACGACGACGGGCCAAATTCGACCAGCACCGCGGTAAGGAATCCCGAGATTCCGCCAAACAGAACCCAGCCGCTCAGCCACGATTTGCCGAGTCCCATGGCATCGTCCATCCCGTGAATCGGAAATGGCGAATACACGTCCCATCGCCGGAAACCAGCATCGCGCACGCGCTTCGCGGCTTCGTAAAGCGCGGCGGCGCTCGGATACTCCGCTGCCATGGCATAAACTTTGTGACCATACGGAGTCGTTATCATCGCGCGCGCTCCTTTCCGCCCGGAGAGACCGGTTCGACTCCCGGCAACTCCCCATAATGCGGATCCGCCTCGGGCACGGCGGTCTTGACTTCCGACATCGCGATCATCGGGAGAAATCGAATGAATAGAAGGAACAGCGAAGTGAAAATTCCGATCGTGCCGATGTACGTCCAGATATCGACCCAGGTAGGGTGATAAACTCTCCATGACGATGGCAGAAAATCCCGGACCAAACCGCCCGCGATAATGATAAATCGCTCGAACCACATGCCGGCGTTAACGCACATGCAGACGAAGAAGACGACCAGCACGTTATGCCGGCACCAGCGGAACCAAAACAGTTGCGGCGAAACCACGTTGCAAAAGAGCATGCCGAACCACCAGTACCACCAGTACGGACCGAAAATGCGGTTCCAAAACGCGAATCGCTCGTAATGGTCGCCGCTATACCAGGCAATAAAGAACTCCATCGCGTAGGCGTAACCGACGAATGAACCCGTCAGCAAAATAATCTTCGCCATTTTGTCGATGTGCTGCGGCGTAATCACATCCTGTAATTTGAAAATCGCGCGTGCCGGCAACAGCAGCGTCAGCACCATTGCGAACCCGCCGAAGATTGCGCCTGCGACGAAGTAAGGCGGAAAAATAGTCGTGTGCCACGTCGGCACGAGAGTCGAGGCGAAGTCGAATGATACGACGCTGTGCACGGAGAGAACCAGCGGCGTTGATAGACCGGCCAACAGCAGATACGCCATTTCGTAATGGCGCCAGTTCCGATTCGAGCCGCGCCAGCCAAGAGCGAAAATTCCAAATAGAAATTTCCTGATCCGCGTGGTCGCGCGATCGCGTAACGTCGCCAGGTCCGGAACCAGGCCCGTGTACCAAAATAGGACCGAGACGGTGAAATAGGTTGATACCGCGAACACGTCCCACATGAGCGCGCTGCGAAAGTTTTGCCAGATGCCCCAGTTGTTCGGTATCGGTGCCATATACCACGCCATCCAGAACCGGCCGACGTGGATGCCTGGGAAAATCGCCGCGCAGATAACTGCAAAAAGCGTCATCGCCTCTGCGGAGCGATTGATCGACGTACGCCACTTTTGGCGAAGCAAAAACAAGATCGCTGAGATCAGTGTGCCGGCGTGTCCGATACCGATCCAGAAAACGAAGTTAGTGATGTCCCAGGCCCAGCCGACCGGGATCTGATTTCCCCATGTGCCGACGCCGGTGGAAATCTGATAGCCAATGCAAAAAAGCCCGAAGGTCGCGGCGCTTGCAGTAATGGCAAAACACACCCACCACCACCGCGGGGCGGGCTGTTCGATTACGCCGGAAATGCGCTCGGTCAGCCAGTTGAAATTGCGCCGGTTGAGGACCAGCGGAACATGCTCAATTCGCCGCTCTGCCTCCTGTACTTCCGGTGCTGCTGCTGTTGCTCCGTCCATAAATCGAGCTACTCCGGTATTTTCTCGACCAGGCTCGCGATCCCGACATCTTTCGCGTCAGGCATTTTCGGGTTTGGATTGCGAAGGCGCGCGAGATAACTCGTTCGCGGAATAACATTCAAATAGTCGAGGATCCGGTAATTGCGGTCCTGTTGTTTCATCTTCGAGACGCTGCTCTCCGGGTCCTTGATATCGCCGAAAACGATCGCTTCGGTTGGACAAGCTTGCGCGCACGCAGTGGTGAATGAATCGTGAGGGATCCGCTTGTCCGGCGAAGCGCCTGCACGCGCTAGCGCGACGATCTTTGCTTCTTCGATGCGTTGCACGCAGTAGGTGCATTTCTCCATCACGCCGCGCATGCGCACAGTCACGTTAGGATTTTTCTGCATCTTCATCGTGTCAGGCGCGCCCTTGGTGGTGAGCGGCGCAAAATACTCTTCATAGATGTTCAATGCACCGACGAGCTTTCTCTTTCCGACGGGACGCTGGTTGTAATCGAAATAATTAAAGCGCCGCACTTTGTAGGGGCAGTTGTTCGAGCAAAATCGCGTGCCGATGCAGCGGTTGTAAGCCATCACATTGAGCCCGTCCTCGCTGTGAACGGTCGCGTTGACCGGGCAAACCGTTTCACACGGCGCGTTCTCACAATGCTGGCAGGGCATGGGCTGGAACACCATCTCGGGATGCTCCGGCCAGTGGCCGCGATCTTGATTGAACGGCTCGCGACTGGCGTAGTAACGATCAATACGAAGCCAATGCATGATGCGGCCATGCGAGACTTGTAGTTTTCCGACAACCGGAATGTTGTTTTCCGCCTGGCAGGCGATCACGCAAGCGTTGCAGCCGGTGCACACATTCAAGTCGATGCTCATTCCCCACTGCTGCGGCGCGTCCAACGGCGGATGGGTGTAAAGACTCGGCGGCGGATGCGGCAATTCTTCTGCGCCCGGAACCTCTTTTGCGAAATCGTTATTTTTGCGATAGCCCTCGAGCGTTCCTTCACGAATCAGGCCGCGGCCTTCGATGCTGAAATGTTCCTGTGTGATCGAGAACGGGTAACTGCGGCCGACTTTGGTCACCTGCACCGCCTCAATGCCTTTCGCGCCGGCAACAGCAACATGCGGATTCGCTGCTGTTCGCAAAAAATAGCCATTAAACCCAGCCTGCTCTGTAAGCCCCGATTTTTCTTTCAAATCGCGGCCTGCGTACGGAAGCTCGACAAACTGCGGCATTTTGCGCGCCCAACCGAGCGTAACGGTAACGGAGTTGTCGGCATGCCCAGGGGATACGAGCGCTGCAATGACAAGCTCCCGTTTCATCACGGTCCCGCCGGCGCCCTTCTCATTGACGGCGATCTGCAACAAATCGCCCGTTTCGACACCGAGCGTTTTTGCGTATTCGGGGCTGATCAACGCCGCATTATCCCAACTCAACTTCGTGACTGGATCAGGTAGTTCCTGGAGCCAACCGTTGTTTGCGTAGCGGCCGTCGTCCATGCCGTAGCTGCCGGTCAACACAATCTCCGGCGATTCCTGTGTAGGGGGCGCCGGAAGCGACGCGGAATCGCGCGGCAGAGTTGCGACTGCGCCGGCGTTGAATGCCGCTTGCTGATCAGCGCTTTGAACGTGCGCAGCAAAACCGTCGTGCAAAAAGCGCGACCACACTGTTTGAAAATCGCCCGGCGGATTCGTTAGGCGAAAGGTTTCCTGTACCAGCTCCGGGCCTTGAAGCTTCGGGCCGCCAAGCAGCATGTTCATCAGCTCAATTTCGCTCAGGCCACCGAAGAGCGGCAGGATCATCGGCTGAACTGACAAATAATCGCCACCGGCTGTGAGCACGTCGCCCCACGATTCGAGATAATGGGCAAGCGGAATGTGCCACTGGCTCAGCGCGGATGTAGCGTCCTCGTGGTAACCAAGCCGGACAATATTCCGGACTTTCTTTTGCAGCTCCGCCCAATCGAGAGGCGCCTTTGTTTGTAAATCTTCTACCAATCCGCGCGGCGCGTTATAGACGGGATCGCCGCCGAAAATGAACAGCTGTTTGACGCGACCTTCATTTATTTCCGTTGCGAGCTGAGCGATGTCGATTGCCTTAGGGTTGCGCGGGATCTGACGCACGACCAACGTTTGGCCAACATTTTTCAGCGCAGCATTGATTGCATAAACCAGCATTTGCACAGCAACCGGCTGTGTCGGGCCGGCGAGCACCAGGCTCGCTCCCGGTTTTGCCATCAAATCAGCGGCAGCCTCATCAATCCATTGCTCGTCGAAAGTGTTTGACGCGCCTTGGAAATTTCCAAGCAAAGAGCCCAGACCGGAATCATTCGTTCCCGCGAGAATTTTCGTCGCGAGCGCATGTGCGAATGCGGGAATCTGACTGGCTGGACAACGCAACCGATGATCCGCCATCGCGCCTGTCAGGGTAAATCGATGTTCGACCACATACAGCCGATTCATGCTGTCCTTCGATGCATTCACGCGGCGGCGCGAAGTGAAACCACGCACTGTTTCTAGATCACCCTGACCGCATTCGAGAAAATCGCTGTCCAGCGCAAGAATCACGTCGGCGCGATCTAATTTCGGCAACACCCGCGCGTTGGCGCCGAAAGCGGCTTGCATCGCCATGTTTGCTTCCTGCCCAAGGCGCGGCTCGTAAACGCACCACCGCATTCCCGGGAATTTTTTCTCTAATTCTGTGCGAAGGCGTTCTCGCGTCGGCGAATTCGTCTCCTCGACGAGAAACGCAAGACCGTTGCCCTGATCGTTCACGATAGTTTTGCCAAATTCTCCGAGGAACTTCTCAAATTCTTCGCGCGTGCTCGCCTTCCCTTTCTGGACAAAACGTTTCGAGCGGGTCGGATCGTAAAGATCGAGAATTGACGCCTGGACAAACGTGTCTGTGGTGCCGCCGCTTGCAGGGTGCAGCGGATTGCCTTCAAGCTTGATCGGCCGGCCATCAACCGTCGTGGCAATCAGCGGAATGCCACCGCTGCGGCGAGGCATCGAAGTCGCGTAGTAGAGGAATTTTCCGGGGATGGTCCACTCCACATTTTTCGTGAAGGGGACGAGATGCAATTCGGGGCGACGACAACTCGTTAGGCCAACTCCTGCGAGCGCCATTGATGCGCCCATCAATTTTACAAAATCGCGCCGCGACCACTCGTCGCCATTCAGTTCCGCCGTGCCTTCGGGAAATTCGTGTTCCAACCACTGCCGAAACTCGGGCGTATCGCTCAGCTCGCCGATGCTACGCCAATATTTTGTGCCGTTGGATGGCTCAGGCGGATGATGGAAAACGCGTTTCATGGGCTTCGCCTTGTGATCATCTGTGGCACCCCTGGCAATTTGTTGGCGGAGTAATCTTCCAGCGCTCTTTCAACGTCTGGCCGATCTCGGATTGGGTGAGCTGCTTCTTCTTCGAAAAATCTTCGCGCGTGTCGCTAGGCTGACCGTACTTCGTAACAAACTCCGCCGGCTTAACGTCTTCCGGTTTCCAATCGAGATTGAAAACCTGATCGTCCGGCCGCAGATAATTCTCGGGGTGCCGATGGCAATCCAGGCACCACGCCATGCTGTGTGGTTGGGCGATGTGAACCACCGACATGTGATTGACGGCTCCGTGGCAACTGAAACAGCTGATGCCCCGGTTCACGTGCGCTGAGTGGTTGTAATAAACGTAATCGACCGTGCGATACAGCCACACCCATTCGACTGGCTCACCGCTTTTCCAGCTGTCCTGCACCGGCTGCAGCTTGGGATTGTCTTTCGCCACTTGCGTATGGCAATTCATGCATGTCGCAGTGTTGGGCACGTTCGATTGCGCAGCCACTTCCACGAAACTGTGACAATACCGGCAATCCATCCCCAGTTGGGTTACGTGAATATCGTGCGGAAACGGCACCGGCTGGATCGGCTGGTAGCCGACTTTTGTGTACTTCGGCGTGGCGTAATACCATGTGGCCCCCGTCAAGCCACAAACGATCACAATCACGCAGACGATCACCTTGAGGGGTAACCAATTCGTCCAGCGTGGAAAGAAATTGGCCATGGCGCTAGGCGGCCTCCGCGCCGACACTGCGCAGCCGCCACGCTACCGATGAAATAAAACTGTGCTCAGGGTGTGCTTCGTTCAGACGCTGCAAATGGTTAAGGTTAATTGCTTGCGCGAGGCAACTTGGATTCTATAAATGCACAGCCGGAGGGCAAAACAAAAATTTCTTTTTCCAATTTCGCTGCCGTCTCGCTCGTAGAAATCGCGAGAGGAATTCTGAAGCTGCGAAATTCTTCAGAGAAACGGAAGCGAAACAACTTCTACCGGAATCGCTCCAACCGAATCCAGTGAAAGTGCCTCCAGATTCGTGGCAGGATTGTTAAAGCCCCGTTTCACGTACCCGAGCGCGATTTCTTTTCCAAGTCGTTGGCTGCGCGTGGCGCTCGTGATCCAGCCGGCTTCTTTTCCAGATGCTGAAGGAGCGACGAGTTTCATCCCGGGCTGGAGCGGCGTGTTGTTCAGCGAGATCAATCCGCACAATCGTTTGTTGGTTTGTCCGGACATTTTGATTCGGGAGATTACTTCCTGGCCGATGTAGCAACCCTTTTCGTAATCGACCGTGCGTTGTTCCAGATTTGCTTCGATCGGGATAATCTCATCCGTAAGTTCGCGTCCCCAGCGCGGCAGTCCTTGTTCGATTCGTAGCAAATCCGCGGCTGCAAAATCGATAAACAAATATGCTGAGGCCAATTCATCTCGCACGGCATCGTGGCGTGCTGGATCGCTCCAGATGTCCCAACCCGTCGCGGCAAAACGGCGCGCCGATACGATCCGGCCAGAGTCGAGTGCTGGCGGCTCCTCGGTGAAAACGTGAAACAGCGAGAATTTGTCCGTGACATCCTCAATCTGAACATCGTCGGCAATGACGTAACGCTCCAGGCGTGCGCGCAGCGTTTCGCGAAGCTCCGGCTCGGCATCGATCAGCAAGCTTTCTCCGAGTGCGGCGATAAAGATGTACGCATTCAGCTTGCCTTTCGCATTGAGCACGCAGGCTTCCGCCGCCACGGTTTCACTCGCCTTGCGCAAATCGTTTGTGATTTGCCCGTTGAGAAATCGGAACCTGTCAGCCCCAGTCACGCGAAGCTTGGTGCGCGCGGAGAGGTCGAGAAAGAAGTCTCGCTCCGTCTCTGAGCGCCGCGTCATTCCTCTCCGGATGAAAAACGGCTTAGCAGTTGTTTGAGAAACCCACGCCGCAACGGCGTTGCAGCAGGAGCCGTCGCGTTCATCGTTGCGTTGAAGCTAAGCACAGGCTCCGGCGACGCAACGAGGTCCGCTTCTTGAGGTTCGCCGTTTTGCGTCTCCGCTCCGGCTGAAGCGGCAATCGATTCTTCGGCGTGGGATTGTTCGAGCGGTTCCTGGATTTGTGGCTCTTCGGAAAATCCCGGACCTGGCTCATGCAAATACTTGCGCAGCACGGCGGAATAATCGTCGTCGCCGCGGCCCCACTGCATTTGCTCGAACAACTGATCGCGCGCCGCGGCAGTGACTCCGAGATCCAGATAATGCGACAAAGCGATTTGGCTGGCGATCTGCATGTCTTTCAACATGTGTTTGACGGAAAAGTGCGGCGCGAAATCGCGTTCGAGCATTTTTGGCAGCTTCATCGCCAACGTGGCGGAATAACTCGCGTTGACGCGCATGGCTTCGACAAATTTTTCTAGCGGTAAACCCTGCGCTTGCACGAGCGCCAGCGCTTCGGCAGCGGCCTGAATGCTTCCGGCGGTGACCATATTAGTTGCAACCTTTATAGCGCTGGCCTGGCCAACTGGTCCGATATGCATGATCTCTTTGCTGCTGGCCTCAAGGATTGGACGGCCTTCACGCACCGCTTCATCTGTTCCGCCAACGTAGTAAACAAGTTCGCCTTTTTCAGCGGCGCCTTTGCTGCCGGTGAAGCACGCTTCGACGAACCGCGCGCCCCTGCGTTCGACACTGTCCGCCGCTGCACGCATCGAATCCGGAGCGACCGTTGAATGCGCAAAGATGACGTGACGTGGCGTGAGCTTTTCGCTTAGCTGCTCGACGGTCTGCAGGAGCGCGTCGTCATCAGACACAAAAATCTGAATGTAAGTGCACAAGCTCGCCAGTTCCTCTGGCGAACCGACAAAATTTGGAACAGGCCGCGGCGATCGATTCCAAACGAAGACTGAAAATCCTTTGCGGCGGAGATGGCCAGCGATTCCGCGACCGATGATCCCAAGCCCCACCACGCCAATGTTCGTGTGCTTTGGCTGGATCGCAGACGCGGGACGCTCCATGAGGTCGGCAGTTCAGCGATCAGCCTGCCGAGAAAAATGCTTCCACGCAATGCCGAAATTTCGCCGCCTCACCGCTTCAGCCCAAACTCCGAGAGATAATACAACGCGACCGAGCCGACGATTTGAAGACTCTGTGCGCTAATTTTGTCCATCGTATCATCTGCGGTGTGCCACCACGGGTAATCGAAATCTATGATGTCGATCGTCGGAATCCCGATCGCGTTCAGAGGCGCGTGATCATCAATCAGATCCCGGTCGAGATAGCTGAAGTATTTTCGCAGCTTCAGCGCTTCAGCCGCGGCAAAGACATCGCGCGCCATCGCGGCCGGTGAATCTGCGGGAAGCGTAATGTCAAGCGAACGGTCACCAACCATGTCGAACAAGATTCCCCCGCCAAATTGTTTTGCGCCCTCGCCTTGGAATCGCCTGGCAAAGTAGCGGCTCCCGTACAGGCCATCCTTATCAGAAAAATTTTCGTACGCCTCTTCGCCATCGAAAAACGCCAGTTCAAGTTTTCGGACAAGACTCGGGTGTTGCCCAATCACGCGGGCCAACTCCAACAGCAGACCCGTGCTTGAGCCGCCGTCGTTCGCTCCAACAAAGCGAATGGTGTCGAATAATTTCGTGTCGTAATGCGAGCACAACAAGAAGGATGGGGATGCTGCATTGGCGTCGCCCGAGAACCGCGCAATCAGATTTACAAAATGAATTTTGCCTCGTGGCGTGTCGTCCGTGAATGCCTGGCGGGTTACCTGCCAGCCCGAATGCCGCAGTTGCTCCTCGATATAATCTCTGGCTTTCTCGATTGCCGCCGAGCCGCCGGGGTGCGGCCCCAGATCAACAAGCCGTTGAACGTGAGCCAGAGCTTTCTCTCCCGAGAACTCCTCCCAGACCTTTGTGTCGCCGGCGAGTGATGGGTCAACTTGAAGAAATGACATGAGAAGCAAAATCGCTGCAAGCTGCACCGGCTTTGCCTTAATCGCTGTCGCTCGGTCGCTCGTTTGCCCCACCCATTCGTCTTGTTCGGCTCTCGCCTTCTCGATTTTCTGAAACGCCTTGATCAACTGATGCACGTGGATTGGCGTCTCACGCAGACGCCCTAGAATTTTATGACTGACGTCACTCCCCGTCTGGCAGGCCAAGAACACTAAGAATCCGCTGGAGATCGTCGGTTCCGTAGTACTCGATCTCGATTCGTCCGCGTTTTTCCGCATGGTGAATAGTGACGTGGGTGGCCAGATGTTGTTGCAGGCGATTTTGCAAATCCTCTACTGCCGGTGCCGTAACGTTCGAATCGCCAGCAGCGCCCCGCGGTTTGCGTCGTCCGCGACCAATGCCAAGCAAGCGGGCAACCATCCGCTCCGTAGAACGCACCGTGGCATTGCGGCGCAAAACTGTTTCCGCAGCGAGCAACTGTTCTTCTGGCGCTTTTAACGCCAGCAACACTTTCGCGTGTCCGACTGAAACCAAATTCTGAGCTAACCAGATCTGCACTTGTGGATGCAGATCCAAAAGCCGCAGCGCGTTGGCCACAGCCGCCCGGCTACGCCCAACTTTGAGTGCAATATCTTCCTGCCGCATCCCAAATTCGTTAGCTAATCTCGCGTAGCCCTGGGCTTCTTCGATTGAGTTGAGATCGGCGCGTTGCAGATTTTCGATCAACGAGAGCTCGAGAACTTCCAAGTCGTTAGCTGTTCGTACAATGGCTGGCACCGTGGCAAGTCCCAGTTCCTGCGCGGCGCGCCACCGGCGCTCGCCGGCGATCAATTCAAATCGCGTGCCGACCTGGCGGACGATCAGCGGCTGAATAATGCCGTGTTGCCGAATCGACTCGATTAGTTCCAGCAGAGCGTCGCGCGCAAAATCCTTCCGCGGCTGCAATGTGCTCGGGACAATGCTCGTCAGTTCGATCTGGTGCACTTTCTCGCCCATATCCGATCCGTCTCTGGGCGTGGGGACTGAGGGCGTGCCGATCAGCGCACCGAGACCTTTACCCAAACCTGAACGTGCCATTGCGCCTGAGGCTACCGGAACACACTTCTCAACGCAAACAGCAAAGCGCCGGGCCGTACCCGAATCGCTGCACGGCCCCGAGCCTTGGCAGGAGCTTGTCCGATCATTGGGAGCGAGCGTCATGGGTTTCGTTCCTGAAAAACAGTTAAAAAAAGTATTGACACTCGGAACCAAAATTGAGTATCACGGCGGAAGGTTCCAAAAGAGACAAAAGACTTTTGCCCGGTAGAGCTCTTTGTCTGTTGGGATCCCAGTAAAGACAAAAAACAATCGAAACACGACCGGGAAAGAGAAAGAACACATCCATGCATTCATTGAATCAAGTTAACAAGTTAGTCTCATGCGGACGAGATCCGGCTCGCTCGCTGCCGTTTTGGCGCGGGTTCCTTCTCATCCCGCTCATTCTGGTATGCTTTGCATTTGCGCAGCAAACGCGAGCAGCTGTAGACGTCGTTCCGCCCCCAGACGGAGGATACCCCGGCTTCAACACGGCAGAGGGAGACCAGGCACTGAAGTTACACACCACCGGCTCCGGAGAGACGGGGCTTGGTTGGCGTGCCCTCTTCAGCGCCACTAGCGGCAGCTTCAACACTGGCGTTGGCGCTGGAGCGCTGGTCCTCGACCACGCGGATTCGAACACGGCTGTTGGTACTGCTTCCCTGCTACTCAATGTCGACGGCACCCGAAACACAGCTGTTGGAACGGCCGCGATGGTCAATAACGCAGGCGATACTATCGGCAACGGATCATTCAACGACGCCGTCGGCGCCTTTGCGCTCAACGGAAACGTGACCGGATTCAGTAACCAGGCCGTGGGCGATTCCGCGCTCGAATTAAATACCAATGCCGCTGCGAATACCGCCGTTGGCGATCTCGCGCTCAGGAATAATGACGCGACTGGAAGCAGCGCTGCCAATAACAACGTGGCAGTTGGCGCTTCGACGATGTTTAATAACGTTACTGGTAGTGAGAATACCGCCGTGGGTACAGGGGCAGGACCAAACATAACCGCTGGCTTCAATAACACTTACGTCGGCGACTTCGTTGGTACCCTTGCCGGAGACGAAAGTAGTACGATTCGTATCGGCGACCTCTCGAACGGGAACGGAGCCGGCTCTGAGGAATGCTACATCGGCGGTATCTTCAACAACGCCCAGCCTGTTGGCGGCAACGTTGTTGTAGTTACTTTGGACCTTACTAACGACCACCTTGGCTTTGCCCCGAATGCGGGTGGTGCACCTACTGTGCCTCGTCGTAACGCACCTCAACCTCGCTCGCGTCCTCAGCCTCAGCACCAAGCCATGCTCAATGACAAAGTTGAGAAGTTGCAAGCAACGGTCGCACAGCAACAAGTAACGGTCGCGCAGCAACAGAAACAAATAGACACTCTCACAGCCCAGCTCAAAGAGCAGGCCGCACAAATCCAAAGCGTGAGCGCCCAGCTTGAGATGGTCCGCCCCGCGCCGCGAGTTGTGGAGAATCGATAAGACTGTTGTCAAGGAGCGCTGTTAGAGAAGTCAGCGTTTCCTCGATACAAATTCAGCCGCCGCGCGAACACGCGCGGCGGCTGTTTTGTTTGTACTGTAGCCGCTTCGCTGTGCGAAGCGCCGATCCTAACGCGTGCATGGCGCCCTTCAGCAGCGCATCTCATAGAGAGGCGGCTACCGCTAAATTCGTTTGGCTCGCTCGCGGGTGCGTAAGTTGAGTTACACAGCCTTTTGTATAGCTACCAAACGCGAATACGGTCTGAATGACGAATTCCAAATGACAAAGAATCCCACTGAAACCTTTACGCTAGGCCACTCGCCCGATCCGGACGATGCGTTCATGTTCTACGCAATGGCGAAGGATAAGATCGATCTGCGCGGTTATCGGTTTGAACATCGGCTGGAAGACATTCAGACGTTGAATGAGCGGGCGCAGCGCGGCGAGCTGCACATTTCAGCCATTTCCATTCATGCGTACGCCTACGTCGCAGGCAAATACGCGCTATTGCCGTGCGGCGCGAGCATGGGCGATGGATACGGACCAGTGGTGGTCAGAAAACGCTCGATGCTCAATGCGGAAAGTCCAACGTCCATCGAGGACTCAATCGACGATTCGGGAGCACGTGAATTTTTAGATGGAAAAAAAATCGCCGTGCCCGGTAAGATGACGAGCGCCTTTCTTGGGCTTCAGCTTTTTCTCGGCGAATTCAAATTCATAGTCGTGCCGTTCGACAAAATTTTCGATGCGGTACAAAGCGGACACGCGGATGCTGGTTTGATCATTCACGAGGGGCAACTCACATACGCGCGGTCGGGTTTTGAGAAGATCGTCGATCTGGGTGAATGGTGGAAGCGTAAGACCGGACTGCCATTGCCGCTAGGCGGAAATGTGGTGCGCAAAGATATCCCGCCGTCAGTGCGACGTGACATCAACGAGATCATTCGCGAAAGCATCGATTACGGTCTCACTCATCGGGACGAAGCCGTAGCTTACTCGCTCGCATACGCGCGCGACATGAACGCGCGGCTCGCCAGCGAGTTCATCGGCATGTACGTGAATGAATTTACCCGCGATTATGGCGAGACTGGACGCGCAGCAATCCGCAAGTTTCTGACTAACGCTCGCGACAAGGGTTACATCGACGTTCCAATCGAAGTGGAGTTCGTGGAATAACTCCAAAACCTACGGCTGGGAACCCCTCGTTCGTTGGCGAAAATTGTCTTGCCACAGAATTCGCAACAAACGTATCAATGATGGCTCGGTGAGGCATTGGTGCCGTCCGGAGACGAGCATTTGTCCGTTTGAATCGGAACGAGCCACTCGAGAAAACACAATTTTGCTCATGTAGATATAGCGAATCACCCGTGGGTTGCATACGCCGCTAAGCTGCCATGGCAGACAACGACAAACGAAAGTTTGATCTACCCTGGGCGACCTTACTGCCTGTCGCGGCAGTGTTGGCCGGAATCGTCGTCCAGTACAAGCCACTTGTGAGCGAACGCCCATCGGTTCCGATCGAAAAGACCGCTCCAATAATCGCAGCGCAGGACGTCGATGCGCGATTGTGGCAGGACCCAATCGGTGTTGCGCAAAAACAAAAAACGTTGCTGGACGAAAAAATCGAGAAAGGCGTAGCCAAGAAAGGCGTTGCCGAATCCCACAGCATCGCCGCGCTGTCTGCGCTGCTTGATCAGGACGCCAGTACATTTCCTGGAAATGTTTTGCTACTGGCAGTGATGCTCGACGCCGGGCCCTACAGCGAACAAGCCGAGTCACGGCTACGCGCGCGACAAGCAGTATTGGAGGGACTAAGCGAGAGCGGCTTTGTACCAGTCGATGGCGAGCACATAGGATTCGTAACGCGGGATTGGCCGCCCGATTCGCTGTTCGCCAGTGAAGGTGCCCTGCTGCTTCCGTGGGAACAATGTGAAGCGGTCGGCGACCCCTCGCGCGTTTCGCCCCCCGGCACGCGACGCGTCCTTGTTCTCTGGTTGCCGTCAGTGAGCTTTAGCCCGTATCCACTAACATATTTCGCGAGCCTGATTAATCAGCTGACTTCGGACATTCGCGACAAGGTCCAAGTCAAACTTATTGGCCCCGCAACTTCCACCGGTTTGCAGAACATGGTGCGTGAAGTGCGCTGGTATCGGTTGGGTCCCGCGACGCAAGAGGCGCTTCGCGGCGTCCAGATCATTTCGCCTCGGGCGACTTCCTCTGACGTGTTGCTGCTCTCATCGCCCGATTTAGGAACTAGCGGACCCGCCGGGAAATCGGTGCGCGAACTATTGGAAAACTCGGTTCCGAAGGATCCAAACAATCCCAGGAGCGGACTGCGTTTTGTTCGCACGATTCCACCTGACGACTTTGTATTGGGAAAGTTAATCGCTGAACTCGAGCGCCGCAGAATTAACGTTACGCCACAAACAGCACCCGATGGTCACATCGTTACCCCTTCCCACATCGTAATCTTAAGCGAGTGGGACACTCCCTACGGCCGGTCGTTGGACGCGACCATCACTGCAGAGGCTTCGGGGCAAACGATCAACGATGTTGTCGAGCAAACAAAAAAGCCGCCGGCTTGGATACATTCCTATCATTATCTTCGTGGAATCGATGGACGGCTGCCAGGCGACAGCGGTAAAGACAATCAGCGCGAGCAAGAGCAGCAGTCTCAGCCGGGTCAGAACACCGTCGCGGTAGAGGCGACGGAAGGATTGAATCAATCCGATTATCTTCGGCGGTTGGCGCGCCAGATGAGAGAGGACAATGCGCGATGGAAACGCCAGGACGGGTACGGTATTCGTGCGGTCGGTCTGCTCGGAGCTGATGTTTACGACAAAATGATGATCCTACGCGCATTGCGTCCGGAGTTTCCCGGCGCTGTTTTTTTCACCAACAACTACGATGCACATTTTGAGCGGCACGACAATTGGGCCGACACGCATAACCTGCTGATCGTTTCGCCATTCGGCAGCACGTTGCCGGAAATTTATCTTCAGCAGCGCATCGCTCCGTTTCGCGACAACAATCAGACGTCGATGTACGTCGGCACACTGGTCGCCACCGAGCGCATGAGCAAGGAAGAAGTCGAATCGCTCCTATGGCAAACGCGCATTTTCGAAATTGGGCGCCACGGCGCGTACGATCTGAGTCCACCCTGGTATCTCTGGCGGCCCAGTGATTCAAAGTTTGTGTTGGAAAAGAATTACAAGAAAGACCAGCACGAAAAGACGTGGTTTCGGGAGTGGTTATTTGCGCCTGGTGTAATCAGCGGACTTATAATCATTGCATTGTCGATTTTGGCGATGGCAGCATGGACCAGCGTCAGCATCGCCCGCCGCAGATTACCCGGCGGCGGCACTGCCACTCAGCGGCTGAAGCGCGCGCTCGTCAGCACAACGTTCTGGCTGGTCTGTGGCGTGCCGCTCATTGTTTTTCTGGTTGCACTGGTGGCGCAATACTGGGGATCCGAAGAACCGCTGACCTTTTTCTCAGGTATCAGTGTTTGGCCAACTGAAATGGTGCGTCTGATCGCGTTGATGCTCGCTATCTTCTTCATGTTCAAAGCGAGCTTCGACCTTCGTGCGAACGCCAGGCGCATCGAGACTGAGTTCTCGTTTGCTCCGTTGCCATTGATGCCTTTTCGATGGCGGGATCTCGGGATCGGCTCCGAACGTTGGCGGCTGAAAGAATCTCCACGCACCTCACGCTTTTCCGCCGAAGAAGCCTGGCACTCTTACCTCTGCCGGCACAAATTCTGGCCCCGGCTGATTCGAATCGGAATTCTGTTTACGCTGTATTGGATTTTCGCGTTGACCGTTTTGCAATTGTCTCCGCAACCGCTCCCGCCCGCGCGCGGCATTCCGGTTTTCGAAATTGACGCTGTTGTGTTTTATCTCACCGGTGTTGGTTTGCTGCTTCTGTCGTTCTACGTGGTCGATGCGATTCAGTTAAACAGCAATTTCATTCGCATGTTTGGCCGGGAAGTAACCAAATGGGGTGACCGCGTGGTCGACCGATCTCACCGAAGCCCGCCGCTGACCGAAGAGGAGCTTTCGGCATATCACGAAATCTTTTTTGTCGCACAGCGGACGAAAGTCGTGGCACCTCTGATCTGGTATCCGCTTCTCGTCCTCACCTTGCTCGTTGTGGCGCGCTCTTCATTATTCGATAACTGGACCTGGCCTCCTGGTCTGATGTTGATCATTGGCATCACTGCGGCATGGGCATTAGGCAGCGCCATTTTGCTCAGGCGCGCCGCCGAGCATTTGCGCGAAACTGCGCTCAACGATTTGCGGCGATTTCGCTTGTTAGGTCAGGAAAGCGACGTAAAACGGCGAACGTTCGACGAACTGATCGCAGAGATTCGCGACCTCAAGACTGGTGCATTTGCGCCATTGACTGACCAGCCATTTGTTCAAGCTGTGCTATTTCCCGGGGCTGGCCTCGGCCTTCTCGCGGTCGCGCAGCGTTTGCTCGGTATTTTCTAACTAACGTGAATTAGAATTTTCTTGCCACACGTTTCGCTCGGAGCGTATCAATGCTGACTCGGTGAAGGCACTGCTGGAAGCGAGCGCCCATCTTCTCCGTCTCAGTCGAGTCGGATCTTGCGTCGGTATGTGCGCATGCGCGTTACTCGCGTTTGCCAGCTGCAAAAAAAACGGGCCCATCGACGAAGCTAAAGCAGCAGGAAAAAGCACGGCCGACTTTCCGCAAATCACCGCAGACATTTTCAAGCCGATGGATGGCGGCATTGATCTTTCGCCGGAGGAAATCATGGGCCGCAATACCTGGAACCTCTGGAGCGGAGGCAATGAGCATTTTTGGAATCACACCGCGCAGGACAGTTTTGGTCTGATGGATCTGCTGAAGATGCTCGATAACCGTAAATTTCCGCGCGGCGAACGCTTTAAAGTTCTCGGCCTGGTGAACGAGCCGGGATTCCGCGCGGCGAGTAAGCCGGACGAATTTGGTTTATGGCTCGACGAAGAAGCGGAGCCCGAACCGGCAGGCATCAATCCAACAGTTTACGGCAAACCTTCAGGCGTGCTCGGTTTTCGACTTTTCCCGAATCCGGATTTCAACGAGGAAGCGCGCAAGAAATGGAATGGCGATCGTTTCATGAACGATCCCATTTACTACAACGACAACAAGCTTATCCGTCCGTATCGGGTCGGTGTAGCGTGCGGCTCCTGCCACATCGCGCCCAATCCGAGTAATCCGCCGCTCGATCCGGAAAATCCGCGCTGGGAAAATCTGGCCTCAGCGATCGGCAATCAATACATCAACGAAGGAAAGGTGTTTGCCTGCAACGTCGAGAAAGGCGGCTTCTTTTACGAAATGCTTCTCGCGCAGCCTCGCGGCACTTCCGATACCTCGCGTATCGCGACCGATCACATTAACAACCCAAATGCAATCAACCCGATTTTTTTGCTTGCTGAGCGGGAACGCATCGCGGTGCCGGAAAAGATGGCGGGCGGAACACTCGCGTTACCCGGAGAAAAAGAGGAGATGCCGGTGCCGCACATTCTAAAGGACGGTGCCGATTCGATCGGTGTTCCAGGCGCTACGATTCGCGTTTACGTGAACATCGGAATGTTTTCTGAATATTGGCTGACGCGCCACCAACGGTTGATCGGTCTCACGAAGCAAGAACCATTCGAGATCCCTTATGCGCGCGAGCATTCCATTTTCTGGCGCGCGACCGAAGAGCGTCTGGCAAACATCGCCGCCTTTTTCCGCAGGCTTCAACCATTTCATCTCGCTGACGCGCCAGGCGGACAGGCTTACATCACGACGGATGCCGCCGTAATGACGCGCGGAAAAGAAGTTTTTGCCGAAAGTTGTGCAGCGTGTCACTCGAGCAAACAACCGCCGCCGAACGTCGATCCGCGCTCGGGCGAAGGGAAAGCCTGGTTCCACGCCGCGGTGATAGACTCCGATTTTCTAAAGGACAATTTTTTATCAAACGAAAAGCGATATCCATTGACGAAGATCGAGACCAACTCGGCGCGCGCGTGCGCGACAAACGCAAAAGCCAATCACGTCTGGGACAACTTCTCTTCGGTCACGTACAAGGAATTATCGCCCGTTGACGAGCTTGAATTTTTCAACCCGTTTGATGAGACGCATCCGATCAAATTCAAGCCAAAAGAAAGGGACGTCGCCCCGGGATATTATCGTACGCCTTCCCTGGTCAGTGTTTGGAGTTCGGCGCCATTTTTGCATAACAACATGCTCGGAAAATTTACGGGCGATCCCTCTGTGGCGGGGAGAATGGACGCGTTTAATGATGCGGTCGAAAAATTGCTCTGGCCGGAGAAACGGCTGAATAAGGATTCCATCTGGCGAACGCAAAACGATTGCTCGCTGCATTTGCGCAAGGAATTTGTGCCACCCGTGCTGAAACCGCTTCGAGCGCTGGCAGATCGTGACGGGTACATCAAAACCGGGATGATTCCAAAAGGCACGCCCGTGAACCTGGTTGCCAATTTGGACCCGGACACTGAACACAAGGTTGTCTTTGTTAAAGCCGCGGAAAAGTTGATCAAGCTTAAAACCACGAACCTTTCGCGCGACGAAGCCGCTGCCGAATTTAATCAACTCATTCCGGATCTGCTCGCAGCGAATAAATGTCCCGACTTCGTCGAAGACAAAGGACATTATTTCGGCACAGACCTGCCGGATTCAGACAAGCGCGCTCTCATCGAATACTTGAAAACGTTTTAGCGCGCTGAAAGAAAGGAAACAAATGGCAGTCACCGTCCCGGAAATGTTAAAGATGTCGCAGGCTCAGCTCGACGATCTGTTCACGGAGAGTCCGGTTGGGGAAATTCCCAAGGGTGAGGCCAAGGGAACGGCGATCGTGGCACCGGGGACGACTTACACCCAGGATATTGCGAATTTCATAAACCATTTTGCGTGGCAGGGAAAAGTTTTTGATCCCGGCAAAGGCGTGTTGCGAAACAAAATCTTGCCCTTCGGATTGAACGCCATCATCGCCAAGGTCTACAAGGGTCCGAGCTGGATGGACCAGAAGGAGTGCATCGTCCTCGATTACTCGGAGACTTCGCTGCTGGCGCATTGGGTCCGCGATGAGATTCGCGAAGTCGCGCCATGCACTTACCTCGGCAAAGTTTACCTGGGCAAAAAGCGATTGATTGATTTCGCCCTGGAGTTTCCGGCTGCCACGTAATCAAGATCATGCGGCCATTGGAGATGCCGTGAATTCGAACGTCAGCCGCCCAATACCGCGAGCCAATACTGGTTCGCGATTTCTGAATTGGATGAGCGGCGCGACGATGTTTCTCCTGCAGATGGAACGCCGAATCGATCCCTGGCTGCGGCCAATATTCGACGCAACCCTCCGTGACCTCGTTGCTCGCCTGGTGACCGCGTTGATGAACAAGCAGCGCAAAGACGAAGGCTTGAAAATCGCCGAGGAAAAGCCGCTACCTAACGAGGAGGAATTTCTCGACTCCGTCATCGAGAGTTTTACGACCCAGATGCGGGGACTCTGGAAACCCGGCGGATTTGAGCGCGGCGGCAACACCAAAACTCAAGGCATCGTCCGCGGGGAGTTCATCGTTCATGACAATCTTCCGCCGCAATTTCGCCACGGCATCTATGCCAAACCGCAAACGTTCCGTTGCTGGGTCCGCTTTTCGGGGCCCGGTCCTTACATCACACCAGACATCGACGACGTCGGTTTCATGAGCATCAGCATCAAGCTCATGGGTGTGCCCGGGCCGAAATTGATGGATGAGGAGAAATTTACCGTAGACATGTTCGGTGTCTCCACGCCCACATTTGTCACGCAAGACATAAAGTCGAACGCCCACCTGCAAAAGTGGAGCGTCAAAAATGCGCAGATTTTTCATTTCGTTAATTTCGAGCAACCCCACATAGCGGACATGATCATGCAGGGGTTGTGGGTGAAGACGCAGAGCAGCCCGTTCGAAGCTCCGTACTTTAGCTGCGTGCCGTATTTGCTGGGCGAGGGCCAGGCGATGCAATATTCGGTCTGGCCGAAGACGAACAAGAAAACACCGATCCCGCGGCTACCGTTGCGTCCTCCGGATGATTATCTGCGCAACGCGATGGTCAAGGCGTTGAGCGAAGGGGACGTTGAACTCGACTTTCGGTTGCAATTGCAGACCAATCCTTTCCTGATGCCGATTGAAAACATCGGCGTGCTCTGGCCGGAGAAACTTTCGCCAAGGGTATCAGTAGCGACACTTCGGCTGCCAAAGCAGACATTCGATTCGCCGGCACAAATGGCATTTGCCAGGGAGCTCTCTTACAACCCATGGCATACCATCGCCGAGCATCGGCCACTGGGTAATCAAAGCCGCGCCCGGCAGCGGATGTATTTCGAGTTATCACAGCTACGCCATAACATGAATAACGTGCCTCATTACGAACCCACAGGTGATGAGGTGTTCGAGCAGGCGCCATGACTCCTCAGTCGAACTTTATGTTCCTGACGCCGATCATTCCGGAGCGGGACACCGAGCTTCGGCAGTTGCTCGATTCGATGAACCAAGGGCCGGGACAGGTGGATCCGAATAACACTCTGTTACCATTCGCGGAATTCGAGACGCTCCACTTCGCGCGATTCGTTATTCTTGACGACAAAACGACTGAAGATATCCGCGTGTACGGATTAATGCCGCGCACTTATCCGCTGTATCTGGCGTTCCTGGGCGATGTCGATGGCGATGCGAATGCCTTTCTGGGCAAGTTGATCAAGCGCGCGGGCAAGGGGTTGGGAAAAATTTTCTCATGCTGTCAGGGATTCGGCCCTGACACAGACCTTCTCGATTGGATGAAACAACACGACGCCCCGGCTATTGCTGCCTACGTGAATTGGCGGGGGCGAACAGTGCGCCAGATTCGCGAAGAAGCCGCGCTTTACGATGCGCTTGAGAATTATATCGACCAAAACCATGGAACCTTGCACGGCCTGCGACCGCGCGAGCTTCATGAGAAATTGCGGACCTTCGTCAACGCGGAACAATCGGGAGGACGCGTAACGTTATCGAAAGAAAGTCCAACACCGATCGGATGGCAGATCAAAAATCTCCTGCACATGATCGGATTTCCTTTGCTGGGTTTGCTGTTATCGCCACTGCTTCTTGTTGCCGCGCCGTTTTACATCTTTGCGCTTCGCCGCTTGGAGAAAACCGATCCCGAAGTTTGTCCCACCGCAGATCAGAAACATTCTGACGACCTCTCGAGCTTCGAGAACCACGACGTCACGAATCAATTCAGCGCCATGGGGAGTTTGAAGCCCGGTCTCGTTCGACTGTTGACGACCAGCGTCGTACTTAAAACCGTCAACTACGGCGCCCGCCATATTACGCGCCCTGGCCGGCTCGGTCGGATACGCTCGATTCACTTCGCACGCTGGGTCTTTGTAGCTGGCAAAGAGCGAATGATTTTTTGCAGCAACTACGACGGCAGCGTCGAGAGCTACATGGATGACTTCATTAACAAAACAGGTTTTGGGCTGAATGCGTCCTTTAGCAATGGGATTGGTTATCCAAGAACGAATTGGCTCGTGCGCGATGGTTGCATCGACGAGCGAAACTATAAGGAATACCTCCGGCGTCATACGTTACCAAGCCAGGTTTGGTACAAAGCTTATCCAGGATTTAGTGCGGTCGACTTGGAGAGAAACACTCGGATTCGTCAGGGATTGGAGATGTCGTCGATGACTGACGAGCAAGCCCGCGACTGGGTCACACTGCTATGAGCCAAATCGATTATGCCGACGTGCAAGGTCTCGTACGGTTTGGATACGGTCAGATGACGAGCGCGTCGTATGTGCTCGTCCGCGTGAAGAACGGAGATGCGGCAAAAGCGTGGATCCGCTCGGCTCCGGTAACCACGGCTGTTGCGCAAAAGCCGCCTCCGAAGACTGCAATGAACATCGCGTTCACAGCACCTGGTCTCGGAGCGCTCGGAGTTCCGGAGTCAATCATTGCCGGTTTTTCGCATGAGTTTCGTGGAGGCATGGGGCAAGAAAGCCGCGCGCGACAATTGGGCGACGTTGGAAAAAACGCGCCATCAAATTGGACTTGGGGTAGCTATCGACGTGAGCCCGACGCGCTCGTGATGTTTTTTGCGGAGCCGGACCAGTTCGATTCGTTTGTCCAAAGGTCCCGCGATCACAACTGGAGTGAAGCATTCGAGGAGATCACGTCGCTTGGCACCAGCAATCTCGACGGGGACGAACCGTTCGGATTTGCAGATGGCATCAGCCAGCCGCAGATCGATTGGGAGCAACAGCTGGAGAGGCCATGCATTCAGTTGGAATACGCCAACGCTATCGCGTTGGGTGAGTTCCTGCTCGGTTATCGTAACGAGTACGGAAAGATAACCGATCGGCCATTGCTCGAGCCCGATGCTGCCACCACAGGTTTGCTAAACGCGGAAGATGCGCCCGCAAAAAAAGATCTGGCACGAAACGGAACTTATCTGGTCATGCGCCAACTGGAACAGGACGTCCGAGGCCTCTGGAAGTTTCTTTATGACCAAGCTGGCGGAAATGTTGCGGACGCCAACCAATTGGGCGCGAAAATGGTTGGCCGTACGCGAGCAGGCGATCCTTTGGTGCCGATCCAGGCCGAACCGATTCCCGGCACGGATCCGAACACCGTTACGCAGAATCAATTTACTTATGAGAGCGATCCAGTTGGCGCGCGGTGTCCTTTCGGCGCACATGTTCGCCGAACGAATCCACGCAACAACGACTTTCCCGGGCGGCGTGTCAGCGCACTTCAAAAGCTTGTCATTATGCTGGGTTTCGGCCCGAAGGGCTTCTACGATGACCTGACGTCATCGGTTCGGTTTCATCGTATTCTGCGGCGAGGTCGTGAGTACGGTCCGGAGTTATTGCCCGAAGAAGCAGTGCAGTCAGCTCCGCCTAACGAGTCGCCTCGCGGATTACATTTCGTCTGTCTCAATGCCAATATTTCACGGCAGTTCGAGTTCCTGCAAAATGCATGGATAGCGAACACCAAGTTTTCCGGCGTAACCGGAGAAAGCGACCCGCTTCTGGGCAATCGCGAATCAATACCGGGGTGCCCGGTTACTGGCAACTTTACCATTCCTGGCGACGGCACGCCGCGGCGGCGCGTGTCCGGCCTGCCTCAATTTGTGACGCTCCGCGGCGGCGCCTACTTCTTTTTGCCAAGCTTGCGCGCGTTACGCTATTTCGCGGGAGCTTGAACGGCCGGGCAGTAGCGGACCATCGCACGAAGCGTGAAAAGCGCTTGTGTGCGCGGCAGTTCTCCGGCAGTTTCGTTCCGGTATGGCATCCGACCGCAGACTGGGTTGTCTAAGCATCTTTTTGTTCATCGCGCTTTGCGCCAGTCTGTTCGTGAACTTTGTGTTGATGATCGCCGCGTTTCAGCGCGTCGGCGGTATCAGGGAAGCAGAACCGATCCCGCGTTTTCGTGAGATCCTGCTTCAAAGAGGCGGCCGCGCGACCACAGATAAAATCGCAGTTATCACAATGCGCGGCCTGATCAGCACCTCGATCCCGGGAAACGTCACCGACTCGATGGTGGACGACATGCGCGCAGCACTTCAACAGGCGCGCGAAGACAGCCGTGTTAAAGCCATCGTGCTGGAGATCGATTCGCCCGGCGGAGAAGTCACCGCTTCGGATGAGATCTACAGCGCGGTCGTCAAGACGCGCGCGAGGAAACCGGTTGTCGTCTACATGGATTCGTTGGCGGCCTCGGGCGGATATTATGTCTCCTGCGGCGGCAAATTTTTGATGGCCAATGAAACGACGATAACCGGGAGCATCGGCGTAATCATTCAAACTCTGAATTACGAGCAGCTGTTTAACAAAATCGGCCTGGCATCCGTCGTTTTTAAGAGCGGCAAATTCAAAGACATGTTGAACGGAGCGCGACCGATCACGCCGGAGGAACGGGAGCTCGTGCAGAACTTCATCATGAGCACGTACGACAAATTTCTCGGCATCGTCGCAAAGGAGCGAAACCTGCCGGCTGATCTTCTCCGCAACACGATCGCCGACGGCCGAATTCTCTCCGGCAAAGAAGCATTGCAGAACAAACTCATAGACGGTCTCGGCGAATTAGACGACGCCTTCACCAAAGCAAAACAACTGGCCAATGCGCCAGACGCGAAAGTCGTGAAGTACGGACCGCCGTTTAGTCTTTCCCGGTTCCTGCGCGTATTTGGAGAATCGGAGTCGAAAATCGAACTGCAACTTCCGAAACAACTCCTGCCGCAACTGGAATCGGGGCGCGCGTATTTCCTGCCGAGTTACTACGCTCCGTAGGCGCTGAGGGTAGCGCACACTTCAGCACACCCTCATGCTATTCGGAAACGTTTTTGCGACATTCGGAGCCGCCCCGAGTCTCGCCCTGGGTTTGCTTTCAGCTCTTTACTTCCTTGCCAGTCTTTGTGTGTACGTGTCGCTGATTTATCAGATCAGCACACGGATTCGTAGCGCTTCCGGGGCTGACATGCCGACGGTCGCTTTTGGACTCCCGGAAGCAGTTCTCGCCAGTGTGCTGACCTTTTTCTTTCTACTGACGATTAGCTCGACAGATCCGGACCCGGCGCTTCAATTTCACCCACGTAATCTTCTGGCCAATTTCCTCCTCAGCGCTTTCGTAGTGCTGGTCATAGTCAGTCTTTTGCAATTTCGCCGTTTTGATGTCGGCGCGTTAGCGGGATTTCTCAGAATCAGTTTTTTCCGAACTTTAGGGACGGGAGCCATTCTGCTCTTTTTTGCTTATCCATTGATCGGTTTTTCCGAGACCATTAATCAGCGGTTTTTCGGTGGCGGGTCGAGCAAGCAGAGTATCGTCGAGTTCTTCAGCGGATCGCGCACCATCGAGGAACGGATCATGATCATTGTTTTCGCGGTCGCAATCGCCCCGATCGTTGAGGAGTTTGTTTTTCGATTTTTCATCTACGGCGTGCTCAAACGCTACGTTGGCTGTCTTCCGGGGGTGATACTTAGCTCGCTGCTATTCGCCGCGGCCCACGCACATTTTCCCTCGTTCGTGCCACTGTTTGTCCTGGGGAGCTGTTTCGCGATTGCCTACGAATGGAGTGGCTCGATTCTCGTTTCGATGACCATGCATTCCCTCTTCAACTCCCTGACTCTCACTGCGCTCGCGTTTCCAGAGCTCATTTCTCAATGAAACTCGGCGCTCTGGGTGAAGACCGACTGCTCAACCAAATCTTGCTTCATCCTCCGCGTGGGAGAGGTCCGAAGGTCTTTGCGGGTGCAGGCGACGACTGCGCGATTATTGAAATACCGGAAAGCAAAAAATGTCTCGTGCTAAAAACGGACTGCGTTGTCGAAGGTGTGCATTTTGTACACGGAACGAATGCGTCAGACGTCGGATGGAAAGCAATGATGCGTCCGTTGAGCGATTTCGCCGCAGCGTCAGCTCTGCCTCAGTTCGCACTGATTACGCTTATTGTTCCGCAGCAAACCGACGTGGCGTGGGTGCGAGGACTCTATCGGGGGCTGCGCCGAGCGGCCAACCGCTTCAAAGTGAGCATTGTCGGTGGCGAAACGAGCAACACGCCGGGGCCAATAGCGATTTCGGTGAGTGTGATCGGTTTTGTTGAAAAAACCCGCGCGATCTCGCGCCGGGGCGGAAGATCGGGTGACGATCTTTTCGTGACCGGCCGGCTTGGCGGCGCGCTGAAACAAAAGCATTTGAAGTTCGTCGCGCGAATTGCGGAGTCGCGCTGGCTTACAAAAACTTTCTCGATCCACGCTATGATGGATTTAAGTGACGGACTCGGAGCTGATCTTCCTCGACTCGCGCGCGCAAGCAAAATGGGATTCGACATCGAGTTGGAAAAATTGCCGGTCACCCGTGGTGCAACCACCGACAACGCGATTTCAGAAGGAGAGGACTACGAACTGCTCTTTGCCGTGGCGCCTCGCGACAGAAACCGCTTGGAGCGCGAGTGGCGACGAAATTTTCCGGAACTACCGCTCACCCGAATTGGCTCGCTCAATCGCAAATCGCCCGTAACGGATGCGAAGCAACGGCCGGGCTTTCCAATCGCAAATCTCAAATTACCTCTTGGCTACGTTCATTTCCAACAGCCCCGCTGAAACGGGAGCAATCGCGCGGCAAATTGCGGAGGATCTTGTGGCCGGTGCCGTGTTGGCGCTCAAAGGCGAACTGGGCAGCGGCAAGACTTTGTTCACGCAGGGACTCGTCGCGGGTCTGGAAAGCGACGCCGCAGTAACGAGTCCGACCTTTACTATCGTGCACGAATATCAGGGTGGTCGATTGCCCGTTTACCATTTCGATTTCTTTCGCCTGGAAAATCGAGAATCAGCCGTGCGGCTTGGACTGGAAGATTATTTTTTTAGCGATGGCGTTTCAGTGATCGAATGGGCCGATCGATTCCCGGAATTGATTCCAGAACAGGCGCGTTGGATTTCCTTTGAAATAAAATCGGAGCGTCAGCGGATCATAACGCTATTTCATCAGGGTCATGAAAATTCTCGCGCTTGAGCTTTCCACCTCGCGCGGCAGCCTGGCGTGGCTGGATGGCGAAACCGAGTTCAAGCACGAATGGCCTAACGACCGAAAAAATTCCGCAGCGTTTTTCGAGAATCTGCAGACGGTGCGAAGAAAATTTGGCGCGCCGGAAACGATCGTTACCGGACTTGGCCCCGGCTCGTATGCCGGGACGCGCATCGCGATTTCGGCCGCGATCGGGATGCAGCTTTCCTGTGATGCGCGCTTGATCGGGTATCCCTCGATTTGCGCAATGGAATGCGAAGCGCAGGAATACTGTGCGATTGGCGACGCGCGCAGGAAATCTTTTTTCTTCGCGCACATCCTCAAGAATGAAGTGATTGAAGGCCCAACGCTCTTTTCTGACCTCGAGCTGAAATCGAAACTGGAATCGGTCGACCCGGCAACGCCGGTTTTCTCTTCAGAGTTGCTTCCGCAATTTCACCACCCCTTAGTTTCGTTTCCTTCGGCTCTCATTCTGGCCACACTTGCGAAGGAGCCCCGACGAAGCTTTTGTCTGCCACCGCTGGAACCAATTTATTTGCGCGAACCACACGTCACCATGCCGAAATGAAAGAAACTTACCGCTGCTGGGCTGAAATAGATCGCGCCGCGTTGCGGCACAATGCGAAAGTCGTGCGGGATCGAATCGGGTCCGCTGAGATGCTCGCGGTCGTGAAAGCGAATGCTTACGGCCACGGATTGGTCGGCGTCGCGGAAGCGCTGGCCGATGAAGCACAATTATTTGGCGTCGCCAATCTTCAAGAAGCTCTCACACTGCGCGAAACGCTGCCTCATCCCATTGTAATTCTTGGCCCTGCAACTCCTGAGGAACGCCCGATAATCGCCGAGCACGGATTTATCCCGACGATCTCCAGTTTGGAGGAAGCCCAGGCGTTCGATCGGTTGAAGGCGGTATCAGTTAATTTCAAGATCGACACTGGCATGGGGCGTATGGGCGTGGTGCAGAATGAGGCACGCGAGGTTTTTCAACGCGTGGCGGCCATGGCGAATGTTGAGGTCCACAGCATATCCACGCACATGCCGGTATCGAATGAAGATGCAGAATATACGCGCGACCAGCTCGTCCGATTCCAGAAAATCGTCGACCAAATTCGCGCAGAAGTTCCGGGGAACTACAAGGCGCACGTGTTGCAAAGCGCCGGCACGCTCGCGTTCAATCAGCCGACGCACGAAATCGTGCGCGCCGGTATCATGCTCTACGGCATTTCGCCGCTCCCGGAATTTCGCGAGTTGCTCAAGCCGGCGATGACGTGGAAAACACGAATTTGCCTCGTGCGCGACGTGCCGAAAGGAAGTTCAATCAGCTATGGTCGCACGTTTATTGCGCCGCAAAATATGCGCGTTGCAACGTTGTCGGCCGGCTATGCCGACGGTTACCCGTGGCATCTCTCCAATCGCGGCGCCGGCGTTTTAGTGCGCGGAAAGCGCTGCCCGCTTCTCGGTCGGGTGACAATGGATTTGATGGTGATCGATGTAAGCGGGCTGGATGACGTGCAGGTAGGCGACGATGTTGTCCTCATGGGGCGCGACGGCAGCGAAGAAATTTCCTGCTCTGAATTGGGCGAAAAGGCAGGGACGATCACGTGGGAAATTGTGACGCGAATTGGTGCCCGGGTGCGCCGAGTTTATGTTTAAGACTTGTGGTTACTCTTGTCCGAAGCGACCAAAGGGCTTTGAACTCCATGTTTCAAATCATCTTCAATGAGCTGAGCGCAGCCGAGATCTCGGCGTTACCAAAAAGGTTGCAGCTTGAGTTGCTGGCCGAGTTTCAAATTTTACCCGAAGATTTGGATCAGCTAGACTCCGAGCGCTTCGGCGTGATCGAACGCGAGGGGAAGAAGCTGTATCGCTATCGCGCGAAGAATTACCGTATTTATTTCGCCAAGACCGAAGAAGGCATCAAAGTGCATCGCGTTTTGCACAAAAACACGCTGCGCGATTTTCTGTTCCGCAGCAAGCTGCCTGTTTCCGAGGACGCGCAATTGGGCGAAACGCGCGAGTTCTGGAAGTTGATTGAGGAAGGCGAGCGGACACCGAAGGGATAAGCCGCGGTTGGCGACGCTCACATCGAATCGAGCCGTAGCGGCTTCACAGGCGCTTGGAACAAGCGCCTCTATAACTACTTCATCAACAGCACCGAACGGCTGCGCTTGATTTCGCGCGTGATTTTCCGGTGCATGTATGCGGGCATGCCGGTAACGCGACGAGGCAGAATTTTGCCGCTTTCCGTGACAAATTTTTTCAGAAGATCGGGGTTCTTGTAATCGATTGCCTCCATGGCGATATCGATCCGGCGCCGCGGCATGGGCCGATTGGCGCGGCGAAATGCTGAACGTCGTTTTGGAGTTTTCGGTTGCATGACTGATTACCTTGTCTCGCGGTGCAAGGTGTGCCGCCGCAAAAACGGATTGTATTTTTTCTTCTCTAAGCGATTCGGCGTCCGTGGACTTTTCTTATTACGGGTCGTCATGTAACGCGAAGGCGGCTTCCCAAGGGCTTTAGCTTCGGTGCATTCGAGGGTAACAATCTCCTGAGCCATAAGCGTCAATTACTCCTTCACGTCCGGCGGAGTGGTCTCCTCCTCCTCGGATTCGGCGCGTTCCTCTTCGGTCAAGCCAAACAAAGAAGTAACTGATGGTCGCATCCTTGCGGCTTTACTCTGCTTTTCCAACTGCGATTGACACTCCACGGTGAAACGGGCGAAGGGAATCGCCTCGAGACGTGCGCGCGGAATTGGTTTACCGGACATTTCGCACTTCCCGTAAGTCCCGACCTCGACGCGCTTCAGCGCCTCATCGATTTCGTAAAGCGCGTCCTGTTCTTGCGAGAGCAAACTCAGCGCGAAATCGCGATCGTATGCGTCCGATCCGGCGTCAGCCTGGTGCATTCCGAAGGCGGAAGCTTCACTGCCTTCAGCGCGCGAGCGAAGGGTGCCCTGGGCCACGCCAGCCATCGAATCCACTACCGCATCGCGAAGCTGAAGCAGGTTTTGTTTTTGTTTGCGAACGAACGGATCCAACTTTTTTTCGCGATGATTCAATCCTAGTAGCAGTGCTGCGGGCGACTCAGTGCCTTCGAAGTTGGTTTTTGGCGAACGGCGCGCGACCTTCTTTTCACGTGCGGCATTTTTCGCCTTGGGCTTCCGAACCTGAAGTTTGCTAGCTGGCCGCGGCTTTCGTACAGCCGACTTTGCAGCAGACCTGTTCTTTTTCTTTGACTTGGCCATAGTGACTGTTGTAAGCGCCATTTCCAATCGACTGGCGCAGGGAAAATGGACGCTTAATTAAGAACGTTTATCCCAGCACGCAAGCGGATTCGCCAAAAACTTTGGTCCGCTTCGCAAACGAGCTTCAGCTGCAACGTCCACCATCCCACCGGGATTTATGACCAAGCGTACCGCAATAAAATCGCCCGGCGTGTCAGTGGATCGCCAGTCGCAGACCTGCCGCTTGCTGATTGAGTCCGCAGCTTAAAACGATCGCGCGTCGCGCGCCTGGAATGGACGTCCGCGAGAATGCAAGCCGTAACCGGACGGTGTGGTCCGCGTGAAGCACCGGCGGGAGCTCTTCCGAATGCAGTGCTTGGGCCGCCAGAATGATCTGCCACAATCCTGCCGCGCCAACGCCCTCGCCCAAGGCGGGTTTGACGGTGTAGACCAGCGCATTTGGGACGATCTCCTGAAGCGCTTGGGATTCTGCTTGATCGACAAACGTCCCATTCGCGCTCGAAGCAACAAAATCGATTTCCATTTGGCCGAGATCACACAAGATGCGCTTCAAAATTTTTGCCGCTTCGGCTTGTCTCCTAAAATGCCCGCCCGGATGCGCGCGTTCGATCGTGACGAATCCGTCGCGTGCGAGAACGATCGCTCCTGCGCCTTCACTCAAAATCATTCCGCGGTTCTGCCTACTGAAGGGCTCAATCGGCGGCGCCATACGCAACAAACGCCACCGCCGGTAAGCATCGCATAACAGCCAGTCGATTTCTTCGGTCCCTACAACGAGACAATAGTCCAGCGCCTCATCCGCCATTAAGTCCTCGGCCATTGTGATCGCAGCGAGGCCGACGGCGCCGTCGCCCACGAGGGTGTAGGTAGCGCCGGTCACACCGAGGATGGCGGCAAGATGGCTTGCCGGTGCATTGAATACAGTTTCCGGAAACAGGAGCGGACTGGCTGCCTGCGCACCTGTCCCGACGATTTCATGATAAAACCGTTTCGTATAAGTGACGCCTCCATTTGAAATAGCGAAGATGAGCGCTATTCGTTCAGCATTCTGCGACTCGAGTTTTAGTCCTGCAGATTCCAACGCGCGCAACCCAGCCGCCGCGGCAAAACGCGAAATAACACTGGCGCGACGAAGGCGCGGATGGGAAATCTCCTTCAGCGCGGACTCCGGTACGCGAAAAACGTTGTAAACGCGATCGGCGAATTGTTCGGAAATCATCGTCGCAGATGCTTCCTCACCTTGAAGCAATCGCTCCCAAACGGAATCAACGTCAGTGCCCAGAGGGGTAACCCACCCCATGCCGGCAATCGCCAAACTCATGCTTCGAGCTTGCGCATTAGCAGCGAAGCATTCGTTCCACCGAATCCAAACGAGTTTGAAAGCGCCATGCTCACCGCAGCTGGTCGCGCTTCGTTCGCGACAATGTTGAGATCAACATCGTCATCTGGAGCGGTGAAATTGATGTTAGCTGGAAGAAATTGGTGTTGAAGCGCAAGCAAACAAACGACGGCCTCGATGGCGCCCGCGGCGCCCAGGGAATGACCCATCATGCTTTTGGTTGAGCTCACCTGCACACCATTGAACAATGCGCTGATTGCCTTGCCCTCAGTTGCATCGTTGAAGATCGTGGCCGTTCCATGCGCATTAATGTAATCAACGTCAGCTCCCGAGATATGCGCGCTCTCAAGAGCCCGCTCCATTGCTTGTCGCGCTCCGATCCCCGATGGCTCCGGTTGTGTGATGTGAAAGTTGTCGGTGGAAATGCCGTAACCGATGATTTCAGCGAGAACAGGCGCGCCGCGCTCGCGAGCGAGGTCGAGATTTTCCAGCGCCAGAACTGCGGCGCCTTCACCTAGGACCATACCAGACCGATGGCGATCAAACGGGCGGCATTTCTCCGGCGTTGAGGCTTGAAGCGAATCAAAGCCGACAAAAACCATTTCCGCGAGCGCGTCGTAGCCGCCCGCTAACACCCGTTGGTAACGACCGGAGCGCACGCATTCAAATGCGTGACCGATCGCATTTGTCCCCGACGCGCAGGCGTTCGCGATCACGTGACACGGCGCCGAAATTCCAAAAACGGTCTGTGCGTCGATCACTGGCTTTTGCGCGGGGTAATTAGCGATCCATGTCGGGGCACGCCGCAGATCCCCTGCTCCGTTTAACGAGCGGTAATAGCGCTCGCCGTAGGACATGCCTCCACTTGTCGTTCCCACTACTGTTAACTCCGGCTCAAAGTCAGGTTGTTGCGTCACGAGTTCTTGCAACGCCTGAATCATCATATGCGACACGCGATGCAGGCGTCCCGAGCGAGGTATTTGCCCAGGACTGGCAAGCAGACGCGAGTCGGAAACCTGGCCCGCAGTTTTGCACCGGCATTGATTAACTGAAAAGCGCATCACAGGAGTCACACAGTCCCGTGCGTTTCGCAAGGACTCGAGCGTTTCGGCCAAGCCAAATCCAAGTGGGCTGACCACGCCCGCCGCCGTAACTGCCACGCGGGCTGAATCATTCGCGCTTTCTCGCCTCTCAGCTTGAGCCATTATCTAACGCCAAAAATTGACCTTGATTTCTATTGCTTTCTTAAAAGAAGCATTTTACAAGTGACCGCAAAACGGGAAACGGAAGCCCGGAAGTTGGTGGATTGTCAGTTGAGTTTATTCAATGGCGATTTGAAATCCGATAAGCGGAAACAGTTACCTGGCTGCGTTTTTCTAGAATAAACTCAATGGGAACCAAATTATACGTAGGCAATCTCCCCTTCAACACGACGGAGAACGAACTGCAGGAGATTTTTTCGCAAGCTGGCGCTGTGCAGGAAGTGACTCTCATGCAGGACAGATTCACTGGCAAATCACGTGGGTTCGCCTTTGTGACAATGAGCTCGGATGAGGAAGCGCAGAATGCTATCTCAAAATTCAACGGCCACACCATGGAAGGCCGTCCGATGACAGTGAATGAGGCGCGTCCTCGCGAGCAGCGGCCGCCGGGCGGTGGCGGTGGCGGCGGACGTTACGGCGGTGGCGGATACGGTGGGGGTGGGCGGCGCGACGGTGGTGGCCAGCGGAGAGGCGGCTACTAACCAACCGGCGTTGCCTACGGACAGGGGCTGTAGAGTCCGCTGTCTCAGCGGATTTGCGATTGGTGCGAATTTGAATTTTCTGCGCTGAGGACAGCGCACTACAGCTCATTGGGAAAATATGGGCAGGGCTGGATTCGAACCAGCGAAGGCGTAAAGCCAGCAGATTTACAGTCTGCCCCGTTTGGCCACTTCGGTACCTACCCGTTTAGCGCGAGGGATTTCATATATCCTCGCGCCCCAAAGCTTGCAACTCGTGTCAGCATTCGCTGCTGTTGATAGGACTTACGTAACCGTTACGTTTTGACATGGCGCTTCTGCGCGGCATTTTTTGGTTCGCTCTGTTCCTGATCCTGACTTTTTGTTTCGTGGTACTGTTCGAGTACGGGCCGCGCGATTTTGCCAGCGGAGCTGAGAAAGAGTATGCCCGAGTAAAATCATTCGTCGTAAAGCGAACGGAAGAAGTCGGGCAAAATAAAAAGGACCGCTGAGGACTGGTGGCCAATCTACGTCGCAGCCAGGGCGAGAGTTTCTATCGGCAGAGGTGCGAGAAATTCTGTTGCGTTCTCGATCTGCAACACCAGCCGAGCCAGATGTGCTGCCAGAAAGCTGCTGTCTGATGTCGGAGCAATCGCGGCTTGAGCCCGAATTTCGCACTCGGCTAATTGCTCGATAACGCGACCTACCTTCTCACTCAAATTGCGGCAGTCCGTAAACTGAACTGTGCAAACACCAGGCGCAGTGTCTTCCACAAAAGGACTGAGAGTGAAGGCGTAATGAAGCAAAATTTCCTGTATCGATTTTTCCTGCGTCGCTGCATGAACTTTGATGACCACCCGCAATGATCGCGCCAACGCCTGGCTCGGGGTCATTCCTTTTCGAATACCGGCGTTTTCTGCGGCTTCGTTCAGTTGAATGACAACCGGTTTCCTTTCGTGTTCTTCGATCAACCCTACTGGTTGTTCGCAGAGTTCCGGCTGATGCCGCGTGGCTGCCTGCAAATAGAAATTCGGCAAATAAATCGTGGCGAACATGAGTTTAATTCATCACTAACTGGTGATTACTGATCTGAAATACGATCGTTTCACAACAATTCGGAGTCGTGAAAGCGCGTCCTCGTTTTCAAAAGTTTGAATGTGCCACGAATTTTCCAGCACCAGTTTCAATTGTGCGCTGCTAACCATTTCATATCGGGTGAGAACCAGACACGCCGTAGGGAGCACCTCGACCAACCGTTGCAAGCGATACCAATTCGTTTGCGGAATTTTACGCAATTCCTCCGGTGCGTTCAGTACGAGATCGACAATCACCAGCGGAAAATTACCGTCGCGCAAAAGCAGATCAGCCGCTTTGACGGCTTCAGATGCTTTGGTGCACCGGACCCAAAGCAGGTTTTGCAGCCACGCATTATGCAACCCGCAAGGATCAAACGAATCGCGTCCATCGATCAGCGCCAGGAAATAATTATCGCGATACGCGCAATGGACGAGCGCGTGAATGAGCGATGCGCTGCCTGCGCTCGTTCCAGGACTGATCAATTCAGTGATCGCGCCACGCGGCAATCCGCCGCGAATGGGTTCTTCAAGAAAAGATAAGCCTGTAATTAAGCGCCTCCCTGTCGTGCACGAAGGATGAGGAAAACGCTCCGCCAGGAGGTTGCGTAGATCGATAATGGCGCCCGCAGCCATGGGAGACAAACATGGCGCGTCTAGAGAATATGTTCAAGTGAACATTTATATCTGGCCTCCTGCCCTTGCCTCAATGTCTTTTCCGTCGCTCTTGCTTGCGGATCAGTGACACCATCACGCCTTGGATTTTAAGCTCGCGAGCCGGCACCAGATCGGGATAACGCGGGTTTTCCGCCTTCAGATATGGCCGGCCGCGCTCCACCACATAACGCTTCAACGACGTTTCGCCGTCGATCAACGCCGCAACGATATCGCCGTCATGCACTTCTTTCGTGTCTTCCAAAATCACAATATCGCCATCGACAATGTGCGCCCCGATCATTGAGTCGCCCCGCACTCGTAGCGCGAATGTGCCTCGATTCTTCAACACATTTGCCGAGCGCATGTCCAGCGACACGTGCCCTTCGATGCTCTGCTCAGTCAACGCCGACATTCCAGCCGGAATCTGACCGTAAATCGGAATGTCGGTGATCCGAACCTTCATGGCTGGCGTAATCAACGCTCGAGCCTTGCGCGCGTGCCGGTTGAGAAAACCTTTTCGCTCCAGTGCCACGATGTATTGCATCACCGATGTCTGGCTGGCGAACCTGAAATGATTTTGGATTTCGCGCGTGCTCGGTGTAATGCCTTTTTCCCGTTGCTCGCGCTGAATAAAATCAAGCACGCTCCTTTGCCTCTCGGTGAGCATTCAGGCACCCTCCTTCAAAGCGCAGGATCACGCAAGTTCAAATGAACATTCCGCTTCGTTATTCCGAGCAAAATCGAGGCTGAGACAGAACTACAAGCGCACCAGATCGACCAGGAACTGGCACCAAAGGTAAATCATCCCGCGCCAGGAGTATTTCACGTCGCCGGTAGCGGTTTGCTTGAGAACGCCTTTGTGAATGTTGTGCGCGATTTGGTCGCGCAGATCTTTCTCGATATCAGCCTGAATCTGCTCTTCATCGAGCGGTTCGATCTCCGCAGGATCAACTTTGTTTCGCCGCAAAAATTCGCGATGACTTTGATCAAGCTGCCAGAACGATCGATCCGGCCGCTGGCGATTGATCCGGAACGCGGGAGAGAGTTTCAAGCCGTAGGACAACGGATAATTCCACGTCGTCCAAACCGCGCCGTCCTTCGTGCGCGACGAAATACGCAGGTAATAAAAGGAGAAATCTCGCTGCTCATTCAGGCAGATAGCGGCCTGGGCACGATCTTCCTCTCTGTAGAACAATCGGAAAAACTGTCGGTAATCTTCCCAATCCCACCCCGCATCGCTCACGTAAACGAACCCTTCTTCTTCGATCTCGCGCGTGATTTCGCTAAGCGCCGGGAACGTGTCTGACGATGGCGGACTTTTCGGTCGAAGCTGTTTTTCTCTTGGAAGTCGCAGCGCGCGAATCCGGGTGAGAATTTCCAACCAAGGCAGAAACAGCCAGCCTAGTGCTGCGATCAAACCCCACAGCCAATTGTTGGTAGCAAAATAAAATCCAAGAAAAGTGGCCGCGAGAATCCCCAGCGCCCCCGCCTTTTGCGCATACGAATTGTGAAACGTACGGAGACCGACGCTGAGCACGGCCACGCCGAGCGTAAGAAGGAGACCGAAAAGCATCACGATACAGCCTGCCTACGGATTGATCTGGTATTCGTTCAGAAATCTTTGAAGCTGATTCGTGTCAAAATTTGCCAAAACTTTATCGCCCGCTACAAACGTGGGCACGTAGGTTTGAGCAGAAAGCTGCTTCATCTCCTCGTAGGCCGCGCGGTCTTTGCCAACATCGATCTCCTGGAAGCAATAACCTTTCTCGCTGAGATAATCCTTCGCATCAATACACCAGGAACACCACTCGCGGCTGTAGAGCTTTAACTGCATCGGCGGGCGGAAATAAACCAGTCACCGCCTCGCCGTCAACTGATACGTCACGCACGTCCGTCCCAAGCTTGCCGCTAGTATGATTTAGCCCAAACGACGCGGCGCGCGCTCGGTTCGCCGGTAAAGATGCATTGGCCCGGCTCGGACGAATCATCGAGCGGAATAACGCGGATCGTGACTTTCAGATCGTTCTTAATCTGTTCCTCGATTTCGCGCGACCCGTTCCAGTGCGCGAGCGCAAAACCGCCGTGGATTTCGGGTTTCGAAGGATTTTTCGCGGTGAAGAAATCGTAGAAATCTTTCTTCGAGTTTATCACGTGTGTGTTCGCGTCCTGAAACTCTTTTGCACGCGCATAGAGCGAATCCTGAATCGAGACGAGAATTTTCGGAGCGCGCGCAACGAATTCGTCCATCCGCATCGACTCCTTATTCTTCCCCGGTTGATCTCGCCGGCTCACTGTGACCGAATTTTGTTCGAGATCCCGCGGCCCGATCTCAACTCGCAACGGGACACCTTTCTTGATCCATTCCCAATTCTTAACTCCGCCGCCGAGATCGCGCCGATCGACTTCCGCTTCAATCGCAACATCGTCGACATATGTTTTCGCACGTAACTCCGCGGCGAGCCTGTCACAGGTTTCCAAAACTTTTGCACGCGTCTCTTCCTTGCTTGTGATCGGCAGAATAACGATATGCGTCGGCGCGATGCGCGGCGGCAAAACAACGCCGTCGTCGTCCCCGTGCGCCATGACGACTGTGCCCACCATCCGCGTCGTCATCCCCCAGCTCGTGGTCCAGCCAAATTCCTGTTTGCCCTCACGCGTTTGGAACTGAATTCCGCTTGCACGAGCAAAATTCTGCCCGAGAAAATGCGAGGTGCCGGCCTGGATTGCCTTGCGGTCCTGCACCATCGCTTCGAGGGCCATAGTTTCCACCGCGCCAGGGAACTTTTCGCTGTCCGATTTCAGCCCCGCGAATACGGGAATCGCGCAACGTTCGCGCACAAAGGTTTCGTACACGCTGAGCATCCGCTTGGTTTCTTCTCGCGCTTCTGCTTCCGTTTCGTGGACGGTGTGGCCTTCCTGCCACAGAAATTCTGTTGTGCGCAGGAACAATCGCGTCCGCATTTCCCAACGCACGATATTGCACCACTGGTTGATCAGGATCGGCAAATCACGATACGATTGCACCCATTTCGCGTAGCTCGCGCCGATAATCGTCTCGCTGGTCGGCCGAACGACAAGCGGTTCGGTCAATTTCGATTCGGGATCGGGCACCAACCCTGCTTCCTCATCCATCTTGAGCCTGTAATGAGTGACCACGGCACATTCTTTGGCGAAGCCTTCGACGTGCTCAGCTTCCCTGGCGAAATAACTCAACGGAATGAATAAGGGAAAATAGGCGTTGCGATGACCGGTGGCGCGAATCAGCGCGTCGAGCTGACGTTGCATGTTTTCCCAGATCCCGTAGCCCCACGGACGAATGACCATGCAACCGCGCACGTCTGAAGGCTCGGCCAATTCAGCGGCGCGAACCGCCTGTTGATACCATTCCGGAAAATCTTCGTCCCGCCGGGGCGAGATCGCAGTCTTTGGATTTTGTGAAGTTGCCATTGTAAGATCGGCGTTTCACAGAAACGCCTCACAATTGTAGGGCCGCCGTGTCAGCCGCCAAGCGCTGTTTTGCCACCCTACTAAGTCGGACAAGGAACTGTCTACTTAAACAGTTCGTCACTTGGGTTGACATCCCCTGGTCCCACCCATACTTTTCATGCCCTTTTTCTGAGATGAAAACGTTTTCTGCCAAAGCCACCGAAGTGCCGCGCAAGTGGTGGGTCATTGACGCCGAGGACCAGGTGCTCGGCCGCGTCGCGGTGGAGGCAGCCAATCTGCTGCGCGGGAAAGGAAAAACGATTTTCACCCCGCATGTCGATACCGGAGATTTTGTCATTGTCATCAACGCGGAAAAAGTCCGGCTCACAGGCAAGAAAGAAGAACAGAAAAGTTATATGAGCTTTTCCGGTTACGTCGGCGGACACAAATCTGAGAGTGCCCGCGCGCGCCGCGCTCGCCATCCCGAATTGCTAGTCGAACGCGCCGTCCGCGGAATGATTCCACACAATCGGCTCGGTCGGAATGCTTATCGGAAGCTGAAAGTGTATCGTGGCGAATCGCATCCGCACACCGCGCAACAGCCCGAGGCTGTCAAACTTTAGAGGTCCCGATCTATGCCACAAGCTGAGGAATTCATTGCCACAGGTCGCCGCAAAACGTCAGTCGCACGCGTTCGCATGATGCCGGGCAGCGGAAAAATTGATATCAACGGCCGGACCTTCGAAGATTATTTTCCGACCGTGCCGTTGCAGAATGTGGTGTTGCAACCTCTGCAGAATGCGAAGGCGGTTAACACTTACGACTTATTTATTCGCGCCACCGGCGGCGGCATTATGGGTCAGGCCGGCGCGGCACAGCTCGCGATCGCCCGAGCGCTTCTTCAAGTCGACGCAAATTTGCGAGGCCCACTCAAATCCGAAGGCTTGCTGCGTCGCGATCCGCGTATGAAAGAGCGGAAAAAATCCGGGCAACCCGGTGCGCGGAAACGTTTTCAGTTCTCCAAACGTTAAGCGAATCGGTGGCGTAAGCGCGTGTAGCCATCTCGCCTGGCGTAAACAGCAGCGTAGCCAAAGACCGGCCACAGGCCGGTGGCTACAGCACACATCCCTCGTCTACGGTTTCTTTGGCGGTGGCACGCCCTGCGACTGGTTCGGCGCGGGCGGAGCTTGCGGAGCCGGCGCGGCAGGAACCGCCAACATCGGCGGGGCCGTTGGCACTGCTATGGGTGGCGGCGTCGATGTGGTAATCGGCTTCAGCAAGCGCAGTTGTTGCATCGCCTCGCCTGCCCAAAAACTCGTTCGGTATTGGGTGAGGATGGTCTCGCAGATGCGCCGCGCGTCGTCGTTGCGATTTTTCGCCTTTAGAATGTATACCTGCGAAAGCATTGCGAGCGGCGCAGCGTAACCGTTGGGATAAGCCGACGCGATCTGTTGATACATCGCCAGGGCTTCATCCGTTTTGCCCATCGAGTCCAGATTACCCGCCATCGCCATCTTCGCCGTGCTCTCAAGCCCATGCTTGGGGTACTTTGCTATGAAAGTTTCGAGCGTTTTGTTTGCCTCAACGAATTTCCTTTCCTTCCGCTGCGCTTCAGCGAGCAAAATGTACGCATCGGCGCCGGCAGGCGTATTGGGGTAACTAGCAATTACCTGTTCGTACTCTTGCGCGGTGTTTGCGCTCGCCAACGCGGCTGATGCAGCGGCCGCGCGGCGATCGGAATAAAACCGATAACCGGTGAACGCACTAGCTGCAAGCAGGACAACGATCGCAGTCGCGATAATTGGCTTTTTGAAACGTTCCCAAACAAAACGCGTTTCCAGTGCGACATCGCGAGATGGAGGTGGCGCTGTTGGCATAAACGTCGTGTGGTGGATCAGTTTAAAAACCGGGTAAGCGTCGTCTTATGCCACGCGAAGGTTTCTCGCGCAAGCCGCGCTGAGTCGGCATACCCGCGCGACGGGGCCTTGTCGGGCGATAAAATCTTACCTATGAACGTATTTTGGAATTCTTTTGAAACTTACTCGGCCTCGGTGTGGAACCGAGAAATTTGACCTTCGTTCAAATTTCGCTGCCTGGGATCATCGTTTTTCCTGTCATGATCTGGACGAAGACATGTGTCTTAGCGTACACATCGACGACCTTTCCAGGATTCGAATCGCGCGCGTGGAACGCAGCGGCGACATTAGCTTCATGAAAAAATGAGTTGACCCACATGGCATATGATCTAATGAAATTCGAGGGACTCATGAGAACGAAAAAAAGGTGGATCAAACCGACGCTCAAAACAGTGCCGATCTTTTTTGAATGCACCTGTTACGCCGGCGCGGTCTGATCGAACGGGAAATTACAGCGATAAGTTCGGGTTGATTCGGATCCATATCCTCGGCAGCGCAGCCGGCGGCGGCCTGCCGCAATGGAACTGCGCCTGCGCAAACTGCGTCGCAGCGCGCGCGGGAAAAATTGACCCGCAGACGCAATCAAGCATAGCGATCAGCGTCGACTCGGAGGAATTTCAGAACTGGTGGTTAATAAACGCCTCGCCTGATTTGCCCCGGCAAGTCGAAAGCATGGTGCGATTACAGCCGCGCGCCAATGCATCGCGCAACACTCCGATCGCAGGTGTTCTTTTGACCAATGCAGATATCGATCATGCGCTGGGCTTGTTGCTCCTACGCCAACAGGAGAAGCCGCTCGTGGTTTACGCTGCGGACGAGACCCGATCTGCGCTCGCATGGCTTGACCAGGTTCTCGCGCGGTTCTGCGGAATCGAATGGCGGAAGGTCAGTTCGGACTTTCAACGTTTGAACGGCACTATCGCTTTTCGCGCGATCGAATTGCCGCACAGCGTCGCGTTTCAGTTTTTGGATGAACCGTCGGGCCGGTTGGCGTTGGTCGCGCCAGCGGTTTGTGAGCTTACCCGTGAATTGTCCGAAGCGTCTGCCGACTCGGAGGTGATTTTGTTCGATGGCACGTTCTGGAGTGACGATGAACTTGCTGCCGTGCGGCCGAGAGCCCGCAGTGCTCGCGAGATGAATCACCTGCCGGTCTGCGGCGGCAGTCTTGATTTCTTGCGCCAATCGCCCGCCCGCAGGAAGATTTACACGCATATTAACAACACAAACCCGATCCTGATGCCTGGCTCTCCGGAACGCGAAGAGCTCGAGCGTGCTGGCATCGAGGTCGCGCGCGATGGATTAGAGATCGTCTTATGATCACTGAGTTTTGGGACCGCGAAACGTTTGTCGAAAAATTGCGCGCGATCGGCGTGCGCGGTTATCACGATAAACATCCGTTCCATGTCGCGATGAACGAAGGTCGGCTTTCGCTCGAAGCGTTGCGCGGTTGGGTGGCGAATCGTTTCTATTATCAGCGAAACATTCCGATTAAAGACGCCGCGATTCTCGCCAACTGTCCAGTGCGCGAGGTGCGCAGAGCGTGGATTCATCGCATTCTCGATCACGATGGAGTTTCGTCCGGCGCTGTAGAGTCCGCTGCCCCCAGCGGAGAACCCGCGGCGCCCCATGCGCTGGGGACAGCGCACGCTGCAGCAAACGAAGGCGGCATTGAAGCGTGGCTGCGACTTGGTGAAGCATGCGGGCTATCGCGTGACGAGCTACTGGAAAATCGCCATCTGTTGCCCGGAGTGCGATTCGCTGTGGATGGATACGTGAATTTCGCGCGCAGTCAGCCGTGGCCGATCGCCATCGCGTCATCACTGACTGAGCTTTTTGCGCCCGATCTGATGATTACGCGACTTGACGCCTTCGAGAAATTCTATCGGTGGATTGATCCGAGCGGCCTTGATTATTTTCGTCGCCGGGTTACGCAGGCGCGGCGCGATTCTGACGAGGCCCTCGCGATTACCTTGGAATATTGCAACACGCCCGAGCTTCAGCGTGAAGCCGTGCGCGCTCTCGAGTTCAAATGCGATGTGCTCTGGTCCATGCTCGACGCAATTTATCACGGCTACGGCCGCTTGGAGATCGCCGCTCCTGCTTGAATGTGTGCCGCGACAATTTCCGATTTGGCTCGGCCACGCCTGGCGAAAGGCGTTCGGTTACAAATCGATTCAACCACGGGTAAAAGCGTGCTGCTTTACCCCGAAGGCATTGTCGAACTAAACGAAACCGCGCACGAAATTCTGTCCAGCTGCGACGGACGAACACTGGGCGAGATCGTTTGCCAATTAGCCGAAGAATACGAGGCGGACTCTAACGCGCTCGCCGCGGATGTACGCGATACGCTCTCGGATTTGCAGCAACGCAAGCTAATCGAATTCAAATGACAGTGCCGCGTCCATACGCGCTGCTCGCAGAGATCACGTATCGTTGTCCACTGCATTGCCCCTATTGCTCAAACCCCGTAGCTGTAGAGTCCGCTGTCCCCAGCGGAGAACAAGCCGGGCCCGCTGCGCTGAGGACAGCGCACACTACAACAAACAATCGTGAGCTCACGACGGAAGAATGGAAACGGGTCATTCGCGAAGCCGCCGCGCTTGGTGTTCTGCAAATCGGTTTTTCGGGAGGCGAACCACTTGCCCGGCGCGATCTCGTCGAACTGATTCGCGCCGCACGCGAGGCAAAGCTTTACACCAACCTCATCACCAGCGGCATCGGCTTAGATGACGATCGCGTGCGTGCGTTGCGCGATGTTGGATTAGATTCGATCCAGCTAAGTTTTCAGTCGGATGAATCAAGCCTGGCCGACGAAATCGCCGGCGCGCGTGCACATGAGCGTAAGCTCGACGTCGCTGTGAAAATACGCGCAGCCGGAATTCCGCTAAGTCTCAATTTCGTGATTCACAGGCGGAACATCGATCGACTGCCGCAAATGATTGAACTGACGGAAGCGCTTGGCGCCGAGAGAGTCGAATTGGCGAACGTGCAGTTCTACGGTTGGGCGTTTCGCAATCGTGCAGCATTGCTGCCCACGCGCGAACAGGTGAATCGCGCACGCGAAATTGCGATCGCAGCCAAGGCGCGCCTCGCTGGCAAGATCGACATCTTTTATGTCCTGCCGGATTACTACGAAGCTCGCCCCAAACCGTGTCTCAGTGGATGGGGACAACGTTATTTAACTGTAAATCCAACCGGCAACGTGCTCCCCTGCCCGACTGCGTCATCGGCAATTCCCGATTTGCATTTCGAAAATGCCCGAACACGCGATCTCGATTGGATTTGGCAGGAATCAGAAAGCTTCAACCGATTCCGCGGAACGGAGTGGATGCCTGAGCCGTGCCGGGGTTGTCCCCAGCGAGAAATCGATTTCGGCGGTTGCCGCTGTCAGGCCGCGTTGCTGACCGGAAACGCCGCGAACACTGATCCGATCTGCGAATTCTCGCCGAATCGCGCAATTGTGGACGCTGTGCTGCGCAACACGAATTCGTCGAAAGACAATGCCGGCGATTGGACGTACCGCCAAAACCCAAAGCCAGAACTTACGTCAGCATAAGCGCATCGCTGTAGCCGCAGGCGTTGTCCACGGCAAGATCGGGAACGGAACCGCGCAGCCGAGGTTCGGCGCCCCCTGGTGGTCGTGGCCCTGACCAAGCTTGTTACAACGTGGGCCTTGGCGGTGGAGTCGGCCGCGGCCTCGGCGTCAGCTGCGGCCTGGCAGTAGGCGTCGGTCTGGGCGTAGGCGTCGCACTGCCTGAAGCTGTTGCCGTTGCAGTGGGGGTCGATGTTGGAGTGGCAGTCGCGGTCGCCGTGGGTGTCACCGTTGCAGTAGCCGTGGGGGTGGCAGTAGCAGTAGCTGTCGCGGTCGCTGTAGATGTTGCCGTGGGAGTTGGGCTAGCAGTAGGTGTCGGCGTAGGAGTCCCCGTTGGCAGTCTGAACGCATAGATCTTGTTGTTCGCACCGAAGTAAATGCGGCCACGAGCGGCAATTCCGGTGTTCCATTGGCGGGTGCCCGTCATCTGCTCGTTTGTGCCGCCACCTGCATAGATGATTGCGCCTGTGTCGCCATCGTAACCATGGATGCGCTGGTCGCCTGAAACACCTGCCACCCAGACGATGAAGTTGTTCGTTCCATCAGTCGTCGTGACCCAGGGCGAACCGCGGCCGTTCTGACTCACGGTCCAACCGTTGACAATCGTCGGCGGATTTGTGGCGGTAACTTTGCGCGCGGCGATCGAGCCGGCGTCGTTATGAAAAGCAATATACGTCCCCTGGCTGGTATGGTAAGTGACAGCCGACGTTCCTCTGTTAATCCCCCCGACGTTCGCTTGGTACACCGTCCCGTTGATCCCGCCGAGATTGTTACGATTGACCAGATAGGCGTTGCCATCTTTGCCTAAGGCAAGCACGAGCTGGGAAGGCGTAGCTCCGGGTACATCGACCACCGTGGCGCTTACACCGCCCAGATCGGTGTCTGAATTGTCGAGCGAAAACCAATTATTAGGCGCCCAATAGTCGGTGGGCATTCCGGTCCAGACTGGCCCGGCTTGCAACCGGATTATAGCTTCGCCGCCCATCCAATTCCCGCCGGTGTTCATGGTGTTGCCGGTAACTACGAACATGTTAGTGCCATCGCTTGCAACGCCGCCATGTCCCCAAATCCCACCGCCGGTCGCCGTGGTAGCCCACCCACCAACATCCAAAGGATTATTAATGTCAACACCAACCACCCAGCCATGGTAAGTGTTACAGTCGCCGTCGTATCCAGAGTAAGCCACGTACACGATCCCGTTTACCAAAGCCAGTCCACCCCGTTCTTCCTGTGCGAATGAAACAAAGTTGATGCCATTGTAACTTGCGGTAGCATTCACGTCCACCGGCCAACCCGGGGTTGTAACGCCGGTGTCCACGTCCAGTGAATAAATGAAATGCTTGGTGGGGTTGCCGTTGATCAATGCGTCGAAGAAAAGTCGCCTGGAACTTAGATCGACAACCGGCGTGCCAGTAATGCCAGTGGGACTAAAACCATCGCACGGAGTGGTTGGGACGGGAGGACCAATATCTGTGCGCGACCAGATCGGGAGGCCGGTCGTGGCGTTGAGCGCATAGACATTGTTCGATTCAGAGACCGCAACGATCATCGGCCCATTCGGGCCGCCCTCGATGTAAAGCGGTTGGGCGTAAACGTTGCCGGAGATCGTGCCGTTGAAGCCAAGATCGCGTGTTAGGTTGGCGGCAGCTGCAGGCGTAAATGCCGAATCGATGTAAACGCCGTCGCGCGAAGGATTGTTGTGCTCCTGCGTAACGTTAACCTGCGCGCTCGCTGGCGGAACGAGAGTGCCCAGCGCGAAAACAAGAATTGCGACAATGAAAATTAAACGTGTCATACGCCCTCGAAGCTGCCCTCCCGCCCTCCTTCTACAACAACGCGCTCACTGGTTGTCAAGGATTTACGGCAGCACAACCGTAGCGCAAAAGTAACGCGATCGTCAGTTTTTCCGGCAAGCGATCGCCGCGAACTGCTAGACATTCCGCCGGGTTGCGAAACTGTGCGCCTCTGCTAGATACACGAGCTTGGTTTCTTATCTCACGCCCATGCCTGATTACCGCTTGCTGTTGTGTTGTGCAGCCACGCTAAGTTTCACTGTTGCGCTCGCAGCCCAATCTACGCCGGCACCTAGGCGCGCTAAACCTGTCCACTCGATCGAAGCGGCACCTAAGCCAACCGCATCTCCAAGCGTAGAAAAGGAAGCTGCGTCAAAAACTCCAGCCCCTCCCAAGGAACCGCCTATCACATTTAATTCGGTGCACGTCGACGGCCCCTATATCGCCATGACCTTTGATGATGGGCCGAGCGCGACGCTTACGCCGAAATTGCTCGATATACTCGCTGCGCATCATATGAAGGTCACATTCTTTGTGCTCGGCGAAATGGTAGCCGAGCATCCTGAGATTCTGGCGCGGGCTGCCCGGGAAGGCCACGAAATCGCGAATCACAGTTGGTCGCACCCAAATCTCGCGAAGATGTCGCAGGAAGGTGTTCGCAGCCAGTTACAGCGGACCGACGATGAAATTAAAAGCGTCACTGGGAAACGTCCCACTTTATTTCGGCCGCCGTATGGATCGATCACCGAACGCGAAAAACGATGGATCCACGATGAATTCGGATACGACATCATTCTTTGGGACGTTGATCCGCTCGACTGGAAACGACCCGGCCCGGCGGTAGTTCGCAATCGTATTCTCAAAGAGACGCGACCCGGTTCGATCGTGCTTTCCCACGACATTCACCCGGGAACAATCGAGGCGATGCCTTCCACTTTCGATCAGCTGGAGGCCAAGGGTTTCAAATTTGTCACCGTCTCAGAGTTGATTGATATGGCGACACCGGTGACTCCCCATCCGAAGACAGAGCCCGCTGAGAAGGCCGCCGCGAAAGCCGCTCCATCTGCTGTTCCAACATCTTCTCCAGGCGGCTAACAAGGAGTGACGGCCTCCCAGTCGTCATCTCTGAATAGAGGGCAAGCCGTCTCTCGTTGAAAGACGGCCGCGCTGAACTGCGCTACTTCTTCGCCGCACCGCTCCCGCCCGCGGCCACACGCTGCTCGCTTTGGCGACGCGCTATAACGAAGTGATTATTATCGCCGTAGCTTCGCCACGGGCCCGGAGGCACATCGCGGACTTCGACAAATTGCCAGTCGGTCACATCTGTCGGCGCTAGGCCCAGATAATCACGCACCGCAGGGGAAACATCCAATCCCGCGCCCTGGTTGAGATTCGGCTTCGGGCGTTCATTGCCGAAAACATACTGGAAATGGTCGGTGCGAAACGGGCCGCAATCCTCCCATTGCGCGTAGCAGAGGCGATTCCCTTTGCGAATGGCAAGCCAACGATTGCGGCAGACCGACTGCCCCGGCCCGGTGTAGGATTGCTTAAACCACGGGATTACGAGCGGCGCTTCCGGCTTGAATTGGCCATGAGTGACGTCGTTATATGGCAGCGCGACGTAGAAAGGATTCTGCTTCGGAACGAAAGCTATGGGAATGTAATTGCGGCGTGCGCTCGAGTCCGGGCTGTCCGTACCGCCGTAATTCGCTGTCCAATTAAGATCCCATGAACTCTTGTAGTTCGGCACTGGATTATTTCCGCCCGCTTCCTCGCCCACCCAGAAAACCGTCGTTACGATGCTCATTTTCCACGGGTAACGCTGGACTGCCGGGCGGGAGCTGGTCGGGATAAGAACCTGCGGCTCCACCTTGATCATCGCCTGCTCCCGCAGCTTCATCGCGTATCTGGCAAAATCCGCCGCCGTCGCATAGGGGGAAGTAGATTGCTCGTCCCCGAAGACTTTCGGGGCGCCAGCAATCGCCAGACTGAGACAAGCCGCAAGAAGTCCCCTCATCACAAACGCTCCATCTTCTATCCGATTCCCCCCTTTTAGGCAAGGTGAATCTTCCGGTGAAATGGATCCAGACCAGGCCTCAGAATCAGGATTTCCGGATTCAGATGAAAGCGGGTTTACCGGTTTTCAACCAAGATTTACGACGCTGGCGTCTGTCACCGACGCCCTACAAAGCCGCGTCACGTCACGGCAGCCGAATGTTGTCGATCAAGCGTGTCTTGCCAAACAACACAGCCACTAGGAGAACAGTGTTCGGTCCAGCCGATTGAACCGGCTGCAACGTTGCCGCATCAACAAGCTCAAGGTAATCGATTCGCGCCAGCGGAGCTTGATTGATCACCTCTCGCGCAACGGCGACGATCTTGTTGGCGGATTTCTCGCCGGAATTTGCCGCAGCTTGCAATGCTTTGTGGAGCACGGATGCCTGCTTCCGTTCGTTGGAATTCAAATACTGATTGCGCGAGCTGCATGCCAGCCCGTCTTCGTCACGCACTGTAGGTACGGCGATGATGTCGATCCTGAAATTGAGATCGCGCACCATTCGTCGAACAACCGCCAGTTGTTGAAAATCTTTCTCGCCGAACACGGCCGCATCAGGCGCGAGAATGTTGAACAACTTCGCGACGACCGTGCAAACCCCGCGGAAGTGTCCGGGACGCGACTTGCCTTCCAGCATGCTCGATAACGAAGTCTCTTCCACGAATGTCGAGCGGTCGGTTGCATAAACCTCGTCGGCTGACGGACGAAACAAAAGATCGACGCCAGCGTTCCGGCAAAATTCTTCGTCTGCTTTTTCCGGTCGGGGATATCGCTTGTAATCGCTGCCCGGCTCGAACTGGAGCGGATTGACGAAAATGCTGACGGCGATCTCGCCATGTTTGCCGGCCGCCTCACGCGCCACCCGAATCAACTCGCCGTGCGCCTTGTGCAGCGCGCCCATCGTCGGGACGAGCACGCGCGGCTTGCGCTGCGGCTCCGCGCGCAGCTCCGCGATTGTGGTCAGAATCTTCACACGCGCAGCTTTATCTAAAAGCCTCGGGAACTCATCTCAATGAATGGCTCTGTCATGTTGAGCGGAGCGAAACATCTCTGATCTATTTCCGTCGGGCGAATCAGTCCAAAACTAATCCGAGATTCTTCGCTTCGCTCAGAATGACATTATCGGACGGCTTAGTGTGCGAATCACGAAATAGTAAGGTTCAGCGACCGCAAATCAAAAAAACAGGATAAAAACACCGGTGATCATCAGCGCGAGCATCCAGACGAAATCGATGTTGAACCACGCGCGACGCAGTATGGCGACCCCAAGTTTTTCGTAAACCACAATCGCGACCAGCGCGGTGGTTAGAAGATACCCCAGGGTATGGACTACGACCGCCGTGATGAGCAGGGAAGGCGCGCTAAAGTTTGCGAATGCCCACGCGTGCATTTGATGAGCGTCGTGGTGATGCGTCTCTTCCGCAGCCGGCGATTGCAGAAAAAATGGGACGAGCATCAATCCCGCGCCGTGGGCTGACGCCATTACGAAAGACCAAAGCGTCAAATCGCCGAAGCCGACTCGCATGCCGACCCAGTTCGGATGACGCGAACGCAGTAGACGATATAAACCGAAGGCAAAGAGGATCGCGGCCGCGGCAATTTTCAGAGTACGATGCGGCAGGCCAACCCGGGCTAGGAGAACCACGGCTATGATAATCCCTATGGAAAGTGCATGGCCCAGCACCATTGGAGGCAGTGCCCGGAACACCGCCGCACGCCTCTGCTCCTGCAACCCGAGCGCAACGGCAAACAGCCATCCCATGGCAGGATTGATGCCGTGAAACACGCCGAGCCCAAAGACCGCGAGCCACGGCCAGAGCTCGCTCACGGAAAGCAGAAGGAATCGCTCGAGGAATCGCCTCCTTCGAGGCGAACTTGGTGAACCCGGTAATCGTTGCTTTCTAGAAAAAAGTTTTCGTCAAACGCAATGCCCCCATTGGGACTGGCATCCAGCTTCACCATCCAACTGCCGACGCCGTCGGGATAAAATTGTTCGTCCCACGCTGCATAAAGCGAGTTGGTAAAATAGATCCGCTTCCCGTCGCGGCTCACTTCCACCATTTGCGGACCGCCCGCGAGCGGCTGATCCGGTTTCTTCGGATGCGCCGTGCGATTGGCGATGCCGCCGATGCGCACCGAGCCGGTCTTCTTGGGCTTGAATGGATCCGAAACATCGTATTGCAAAAACTCGCCCGTTCCAAAGCACGAGACATAAAGAAATTTGTCGTCCAAGGATAAATTGATGTCCGTCACGAGCGGCGGCACCGCTTTAAAATCTTTGAGAAGCGCCGGCAGCTTTTCGGGATCAGTAGGTTCCGCCGGAATCTCGATCACCTTTTTGACGTCCCATGTCCCATTGTCCTGATGCCACAGCCAAACTGATGCGGACAAATCCTTTATCGAAACGACCACTCCGACGAACCCGTAACCTTTCCTCGGGTCATGCGCAGGCCGCATCTCAAGAACCATTTGCTGTTCGTTGCCTAAATCGAGCGTCTGAAGGTGTCGTCGCCGGCGCAGATCCCAGACATGCATTTGATGCCCGTATTTACCGCCTAACAAGAGATCAGGTTGAACTCCGTTCTCGATCATGTTTGGAGTGCCCCATTCGCTGCTGAGCAGCGTGTCGAACCCCAGGTGCCACCAAAAATCGTAATGCAAAAACTGCGCGCCGCGGTCGACTTCCCACTGGCCGAGCACTTCGAACGTCTCGCAATCGAGCATGAAAATGCCGCCTGGTCCGTCGCCGTTAGGATCTCCGAGCGCGCTAACGTAAATGGCTTCCGGACCGCAGTGAATGGTATGCGGACGCGAATAATTGGTGCGAGCAAAAACTTCCTCTGGCTCGATGACCTTAACGATCTGCGGTTTTCGCGGGTTGGGCTTCGTATCGACGATGTGAATACGCGAGGACCGGATCCCCGGCACAACCAGGTAACGCCGTTCGACGTGCGGATGCGGCGCATACGGACAGAGCGCCGAACTGCACGCGTTCCACCCGAAATGATGCAGCTCGTCACCAAACTTTGGCATCGTGACCTCCCCGACCCGTTGGCCGTACGTGCGCGACTTGGAATCAACATCAACAACCAACAGCGCATCGTTCAGTTTGCTGCCGGGAGGATTCAGCGCGGCGACGAACGCGTGTTTTTCCGGCGGAGCCTGCATCGCCAGGCGTGGCGAAGGATAAAACGTGGGATCGGGTTTCAGTAGCGGCATAAATTTCGGTGTTTGATGGTTCAGTCTATTTAACTCTCGACGACACAGAACTTTCAAGAGCAATTCGGGGCAATCACTCCAGCCAAATCGCCTGCCTCGCGAACCGAAATTTTTTGCGACCAAAATTTTTCCAGCCCGCCTGGTTCGCAAGCTCGCGCATTTCGGAAAATGAGAACGCGCGTTGGGCGGAAAGACGCGCGTCAAAGCGCGTCATCGGTTCGCGAACGATAACTGCGGTCAACATGTGAACGCCCGACCGGAGTAGAAATCCGCGCCGCAAATCCGACACCAGCACAAATCTCTTCGACAATTCGCGAAATCGCTGCAAGAGTTTTACGGCCTCATCAGCGCTGAAATGATGAAGAACTAACGAACAAAGCGCCATGTCGTAGCCTAGGGGGCAATCCCATTCCAGAATGTTTGCGGCATGGTAGGAAATTTCCGGGTAATCGGCGCTCAATCTCCGGGCGATTTCAAGCGTCGCAGCTTGCTGATCGACTGCATCGATCTCGATTTGCGCGCCAATCCTTCGCGCATGATCCACGAGCAACCGCGGAATATCGCCCGAACCCGTGGCAAGATCGACAACGCGCATTTGCGCGCCGGGCGTTATCCAGCGCCGTAAGAAAATCGAAACGAGACGGTGGCTACCGAACCAGCGATTAAGTTGCCGAAGCCGTTCAAGATCGCGCTCCAACTCGGGCGAAACCGGCTGCGGCCGATCCATCATTTCTAGAACGACCGGATCGAAGCTGCGCTTCATTCAGGAAAAGATTGAATCAGGAAAACAGGCGAGCGGGAAACGCAAAGATCAGTTCCCGTTTTTCTACTTTCCTGATTGATCCAAGAACTTCTGCCAGGATTCCGGCAACTCCGCGCTTTCGATTTCGCTCGCGATGCGTCCCTCGAATTCGGGATGGAAAATCGTGCTTGTCCCGTAAACCATGATGACGTCTTCCGACCCTTCTACGCGAATCGCGTGTGCGACGCCGGGTGGAACGACCACTCCCACATTGTTGCTACTCTGGTGATTGTCGCCATCGATGAAGAAACGCATGATCCGTTTTGAAAAGCCTGCGCGCACATCGCACAAAATCATCTCCACGCGTCCCTGGAGAAAGAACATGACGTCCCACTGTTCGTCATCGTAACGACGCAGCGAATAATTTTGCGGCCCGCGCATGAACAAACGGCGCAGCCATTTCTCGGCGGTCTTATCGGCCGGAATGCTCGGGGGGTGCACATGAAATCCTTTAGCGCTGGGCGCAAACATGCGCGCCGCCGACCATTGCTTCGGCCAAAATCCGATTTTCGCCAGAACTCCCTCGTCGCGTCGCACAAACTCGCCGAAAACGCCGCGATGACGCTGAGAATGAATTGTGCGAGAGAAAATTTCCACGCCGGGGATCCAGGCGCGCTTTATCTCAGGGCTCGACCGGTCTGCCCTTATTAGTTCGCGCACAGGAACACCCGACTGCGCGACTCGTTGCGGCAAAGAGCCCACTTTATAATCGCGCGAAGTCAATGCATTTCGTGCCGCCTCGCTCACGCCCAGCCACAAACTTGTTTCGCTTTTATTCATCAGTTCTTTCAAGAGCTACTTGCCTAGCAAGAAATCGGCGCGTTCGCGAGAGAAATTCGGTCCCATGGATACTCCCGTCGCTGGTGCACTTAGTAGCCGCCGGTGTGCAAGATTACTTTGCCGTCCCTGATTTCTCCGCCCGTGACACCATAGTGATTGGCATACTTGATCACGTAACTTCGTAGCGATCGTCCGACTCCGGGTAGTCCCCAGTCCAGCAGACCGGCGGGAATACTATGGCCGTTGAGTGTCACTTCGTTCAGTTGCACGCTGCTCGCGTTCGTTCCCGGCGGCGCCGTTATCGTGACAGTGGCATTTAAATATCGATCGCCCAGACCAAATGCACTTTGAAATGGAACGTCCAATCTTTCCAGCGGAATGGAGAACTGCGCTTGCAGGACATTGCCGTCGATGCCAACAGAGGCGGTACCACTCGATTTTCGATTGGCGGCAATCAGCGCATTGATGTCTGCGGCAGTCAATTCCACGTCGGTTTGCTCATGAGCGCGCGCCGCTTTCTTCATCGTATCCAGGCGTTCGCGGACCTCGGCGCTTTTTTCGCTCGGTGTGGCCACGCTGGTTCCTCCAGGCGTGACGGCTTCTGTTTCGCCTGGCGGAGAAGTTTGAGGGATCGGTGCGGGTTTATCCGAAAGATAGACGTGCCGCACACGCCAATATGTTCCGCCAACCCCAACCACGACGAGCAAGATCGCGAGTACGATGAGGATCAGGCAACCTTTTGCAAAACAGCCCATTCCTCGTTTTGGCGGCGGCTCACCCAGGGTGTTCATTTTCGTGACTCTACGTGGATCCTGGCCTCTGCAACAATCAGCTTCTCATACCGATTGCACAATTCTTCGGAGAGCGCCCGGCTTAGGGCTGGCATAAAGCGGTGTCACATGTTTGAACCAGCGCGTAGCGGCTGCTGTCCAACGCTACGAATCGGCAAGCGGACTTGAAATTATCAAAAAATGACAATTTGGCGCGGCCTGCAGGCTGTTTATGCCACGTTAAAAGAGCCGGCGCTGACCCTATCATGAATTCATGAGAGCGTTCGCAGGCAAGGTGGGCATTGTTTTAGAAAGCGAGAGAGCACAACCAAAAACAAGAAAGAAATGGAACAATGAAAACGATAACGAAAGTGATGACGATGGTCGCGTTGGCAGTCGGACTATTGGGAATCCATAACGCTCTGGCTGAGCCCGATTACGATGCGAAAACGGTTGAAACGGTCGGGGGCAAGGTTTTGTCCATTGAAAAAACCACGCCTGCAAAAAAACGAGGCTACTGGATTGATCTAATGCTGCAGACTCAGAAGGAAACAATCGCGGTGCAGTTGGGCCCGGATTGGTACATCGACAAGCAGACGCCACGCATCGAAGCCAATGACACAATCACGGTGGTTGGTTCTCGTGTCACGATGGATGGAAGACCGGCCATCGTTGCTGCGGACATCACGAAGGGAAACGAGCTTTTGAAACTCCGCGAGGATAACGGCATTCCCGTCTGGCCTCAGCATCATTGAGGGGCATAGCTTCATTTTTCACGGAACGGAATCTACGCTGGTCGTGCCCTGCTTCGGTCGGGAAACTGCGCCAAGCCTTTCCTGACAGGCCGGGCCTCTGCTTTCGCTACTTCGAGCCGAAGATGTTGCCGATGTAACAGCTATTGTCCACGTCGTTACCACCGGCTGCTATCAACACAGTCGTTGGCACCGGACGCTTCTCGCCAACTCGTGAAATAACAATACGGCAACGGGTGCAGCAGCGCTTCTAAATAACATTACTGGCAGCGCGAGCAATTGGTGGGCTCGCGCAAGCGACCGGAAGCTCGGGGCCTTCTACCGACAGTGCGCAGTAGTCACGGCTAACAACTAAATTCATTCGGTTTCGATATTCAATTCGCACTCTTTTGCGACTCGGCTTTAAAGCGTTAAGCTAGTTATCAAACTCATTCGCCGGGGTGTCGGGTCGTTCGCCCGTCTAGCGCGGGCATCTGTCTCTCGATTATGTTGTTCTCATGCGTCACTGTGGCGTTGGCTGTACAATCGTCCTCAGGAATTGCATCTCATCCAAGTTTTGCTGGACTCGATCGGCGTCCTCTGAAATTCTCGGGCAATCTTCTCGAGCAAAAACTATAAAACTTAATGCCTATGAAAAAATGCTCTTTAATCATCGTCGGCTATGGCCTTTACGATGGATATACTAACCTCCTGCCCCCAGGGACATATACCGCCGTTGTGCGTGGAGCCAATGGCGGTACAGGCGTTGGCTTAGCCGAAGTCTACACCCTCCATTAATCCCGTAAGCAGTCTCATGGTCAATCTCCGAAAGTCGTTTGTGCAACGCCGTCTTCAAGTCGCTTTGTTCGCAGGAGTGCTTTTGGTGGGAGCCTACCTGCGACTAACGGGATTAACCTGGGGCCTCAGGAGCGGATATGGGCACGAGCTGAACTTTCAACCCGACGAATTCGTAAGCCTTAGGGGCGTAACCCAGCTAGATCTGTTAGCAGGTCATATTAAGGCTCCTGAAGCATACTTCGAGGGTACGTTCAACTATTACCTGTGGGCTATCCCACAAGCAGTGCTTAAGCTCGCCGGTAAGGAGAACCAAGGCTTTAGTGACTCAATGGATACGAGCGATCACGCCGATCTTTTGTATATCTGCCGCTGGATGTCGGTGGTCGCCGATCTCTGTACCATTGTTGTCGTCTTTCTCGCCATCAGAGAAGCGACTCAGAAATTCTATCCCTCCGTGCTGGGCGCGCTCTGTTACGCCGTTATCCCGATGCAGGTGATCTATGCTCATTTTATGAGGACTCACCTTGTGAGTAACCTGTTGTGCGCCTTGGTCATTTGGTTGTCGCTAAAGCTCCGGCAATCGCAACGGTGGCAATTGTGTCTGCTCGTTGGTCTAATCTCTGGTTTGAGCGCAGCGACCCGGTACCCGGTTGGACTTATCGTTGTGATTCCGTGCCTGTATCTGCTGTTTCATAGCAGTGATAACTTGCCAAACTGGAAGCTCCGACTTTTGGGCCGTGCGAAAAAGCTTCTTGCGGGGCCAGTCTGGTTGATCGGCTTGGGATTTGGAATTGGATTGTTTTTAGGTCATCCGATGCTGTTTCTAGATCCTCAGAGCGTCCTAAATGAAATCACGTTCGAAGCACGAGAATACGCGTCGTTAAACCAGTTCAGTGGCAGTCATTTGCTTAATCTATGGGTCGTCTGGAGGTATGTGACATACTTAATCCCATTCGCGATGTACCCTATTTTGTGGGTCGTTCCGTACTGCGCTATTACTTACCTTCTTTTCAGGAGCAGCCTCTACAGGCTCTCTAAGCCAATTCTGATTTTTTCGTTCCTATATCTTTATCTCATGGGGAAAGCGTACGTCGGGCCGTATTTTGCCCGAGCAACGATGCTTTTGTTTCCTGGTATATGTGTACTCGTCGGTTTAGTCTTCGGCGACTTACAGGTCAGGCTGAAAAACAAACGGATAACGGCCACTGCTTTAACCGGCATAGTCCTGCTCGTATTCGTGCTCTCGTTAGTCTTCGATGTTGCATATGGCCAGGCCATGCAACACATGGACGCTCGCGAGGTTCTCCGGAAAGACCTCCAGAACCTTATCGGTGAGAAGCCGGCGAGAATTGGTGTTTTCCATTCTGGAGTTTATTTTTACACTGTGATGCCCGCCGTTAGGCCCCTGGACGGTGGAAAAGTGACGGTGTTGTTACAGAATGCCCCCGGAGAAAACGTTGATTTTTTTTTGATAGGATTCTCCGCTCAAGTTGGCCCGGCGGAACTCAAGGCAATTGTCAGGCGGGTTGAGGCGCTGGGAAATTTTAATTATGTAAAAAGCTACAACGTGCCCATACGGATTTTTGGGCACGAGTTTAGTCTCACGCGCTTTCCTGAAGATATGATATATCCCTTTCCAACGATCTTACTGTTTCGAGCAAGAAGTCCAGCATTGAGCACCAGTTGAAGCGTCTTGAAACAACAAGGCGCGCGTGCTGCGGCACGGAGAATGTCCGCTCCGCGTCGCTAAGTCTATCTCACTCCACCGAGACACAGCCCCGACCTCAACCGGCTTTGTTGAGATTGTCAGCGCTCATTTCCCAGTATTTCATGCTCGACCCTTTATTACTTTAGCGGAGAGTACCAGAATCCGACTTGCGGCGGTCTGCGAATAGGGGAGCATTTTGCATGAGCGAATCCACTGAAAAGGCGGCTGAATGGTGGAGCGATCCTGACCGCGACGTGCCAGGGACACAGTGGCTTCACGTACCTGGTGCCGTAGAAAATATGAACCGCCGCGCTACGGGAGATCCGGAAATGGATTGGATCACGCATTCGGCAGGTCTATTGGCTAAGTTTACAAAGCCAATCAAAGCGCTGTCGCTTGGATGTGGCTTCGGTATCATCGAGCGAGTTTTACGCCGTTGCGATTATTGTCAGCTTATTCATGGCGTGGACGTTGCTGAGGGCGCAATTGAAGGGGCAAGGAAAGCAGCCCAGGACGAGGGGCTAGACGGTTTGACGTACGAAGTCGCCGATCTGAACAGCGCGGAATTGCCAAAGGAGACATATGACGCCGTTTATGCGCATGCCGCGTTACATCATGTTTTTCTGCTCGAACACCTTCTTGATCAAATCAAGCAAACACTGAAACCGGGAGGAGTGTTTGTTTTGTACGAATATATCGGGCCATCGCAAATGCAGTTCCCACGACGCGATCTTGAACTGGCTGACGCTTTTCTTAACGCTATTCCGGAGCGTTACCGGAGCATGCCAAGACTCAAGAACATCAAAAAGGAAGCTCTCCGATTGTCACTCGACGCGATGAACGGTTCGGATCCTTCCGAAAGCATACGTGCCAGCGAGATTGTACCGTTAACCGCCAGCCGCTTTGAAGTGAGACATTTCAGGTACGTTGGCGGAACGCTGCTGCTTTTAATCTTCAGCGAAATTGCCGGTAACTTCAAAGAGAACGACACTGAGATTACGCCATTAGTAAAGGCACTGATTCTGCTCGACAATTTCCTGATCGATAACAAGGTCCTGCCATCTTACCACGTCTATATGGTTTGCGAGAAGACGGAGAATCCAATGCCGATGCAAGCGCACAACATCCTGCCGCCAACCGCTTCGGTATTCCCGACAAACAATTTGGAAGCACTTACTGTTAGAACCAAGCCCGTTGGGTTACTTGCTGCGGACCCAAACCCATTCAGTGCCGATTCGCAAGGCGTAGGAAGCCCTACCGTGTCCTGGATGACTTATGGGGCAAGCCGGGTTGAAATTCACGTCAACGCTCCGGACGGTCCGATTTTCGCCAGACGCGGGCCTGGTAGGTTTTCCCAAAAAATCGGTCCGCGGGGAGTCCGTGACGGAACGAAATTATATTTGCAAGACGTCTCGGGCGGCCTGCCTTTGACGCCCGAGAACACGCTTGCCGTGATCACGCTCAGGTCCGCTTGATCAAGTGTCCGTGGCTCTGCGAGCGTCATATAACGAGTGTTTCCTCTGGCTCGCTGGTAGGCGCGTTTTTCCTGCAATCACCTGTGTCTGCGTCTGCAAAACCGTCTCGTTCAACTCAGCCTTGAGTTGCTAGAATTCAAGAGTCCGATTGTGTCTCAGTAGAGTTTACCGTTGAGGCGTTGGTGCCGATTCCCTACATCGCCCAGAAAACGAGTAGCCCCCCAATCGCGCCGATTAGGGTAATCCACCACTTGGCTATTTCCAGTCGGTAAGATTGGCGCGGCGTTAGATCGTCTGGCCAAAAGAAACGTTCCTGAACGTTCAACAGCAAGAAAGTCCAAGCTGATCCACCAAAAGCATACAGAGCGGCTTGATTGATCGCGTGCATACGATTGCTTTACCAAATCCTGGTCGCGTATTGCAAGCTGCCTGATCGCGACGAAAACAACGACGCAGTCCGCACGGTCGAGAAAGCGACCGATTCTGTACCGCTTAAGGGCGAAGAACTTCTCGAATCTGAGAGGTTAAAGAAAAGCTAGCTGACGCCAAAAAGGACCTCAAATCTGAATCGCCAGGCTCCTAATTTTCCATTTCAAAGAGTAGTGAGCGTTACGCGTGAAAACAAAAAGCCGCCACGCGCAGAAGCGTGACGGCTGATTTGAAATGCTGCTGCTTTATTGCGCCCGGCGCAGCTTTAGGGATTGTTGACCAATTGCGGAGCAAGTCCGCCACCGGATGGATTCGCTGCGGCGAGCTGGGCGCTCACCTTTTGCATTTGAGACGCCTGCGCGTCGAGGCGCTTAGTGAGCTGCACAACCGTCGCTTGGAAGTCTTTCTGCTGCTGGGCCACCGTTGACCTTAGCTGGCTAATGGTCGTTTCCTGCTTCTCCACCTTGCGATGCTCTTTCAAGAACTCGTTAAGCAACATCACGTTGACCGCCTCATATCGCACGGTCTCGGCCTCGCCTTTTTCATTGCGACTGACCAGATCGGGATCCGCCTTTTCCACATCCTCAGTCCGAACATCATGGCGCCATTCGGTTCGATCTCCTTTTTATAATGGAAACTGACCGGTTTGAGCGCCAGAATGGCTTCGCTGGCCTTGTCCATGGGCTTAATCTCCTCCTTAAAACGTCGCGAGGAGACAAGCGTGCCGATCTTGTTGTCGGAATTGACGTGAACTGCTCGGCCAGATGCGACCGAGGAGTAAATGTTTTTGATCCTGGTGGTGTTGCTCTCGCCGGCAAAGCCTAAAACACCGTAGCCGATACAGACGTTGCCAGCGCCGGTGGTGAGGTTAAGTCCGGCACTGTAGCCCAATCCCACGTTATTTGACCCAGTGTTGTAATAGAGCGCCGCGTTGCAATCGCAGGCTAATTAACGTGAGATGGAGCCTGAGCACCAGCATCGCCACCATCAAGATTATGGGGATTTCTGCCTTTGTTTGCATGGATCAGCTGGTTTCCTCTCATTTACTAATCCAGATCGTACACTTCCACTAACGCAACGCCGACAATGATGTTCTTGCCACGCACAATCGCGGTGTATCTGCCCGGTGGCAGCTCCGCAATGATGGCCGACTCGCTTGGATCGGTTGGAGCGTGACCGCTGCTTTGAATATCCATGACCTGGTCCTTGGTGATAATCCCGCCGATGACCGTAGTCTGCCAGTTATCATTAGAGGCAATCAAAGCTCCAGCGGCGTTGTGCAGCTCTAAGGTCGGATCAGTCAATACGTTTCGAACGCCGTACCGAGTGAGCTCAGGGCCAATGGCACGCACGATCACCCTCTTTGTTCCGCTCCCTTGGACAATGAACCCTCCGATCATCACATCGTCCCCCGTCAGAACAACACTGCGACTGCTGATGTTGCGTAAAATCGAAGGAGAAGCAATACCAGGGTTGAGATCGTACACTTCGACGAGACCGACTCCAGTTGTGTCATTTACACCACGCACGATCGCCGTGTAGTTACCCGGCTGCAGGTCTGCGATGATCGCCGATTCCAGCCCGTTGCTCGGAGCGTACCCGCTGTTCATGATATCACGGACTTGGTTTTGGGTGATTATTCCACCGATGATCGTCGTCACCCAGTTGTCATTAGAGGCAATCAAAGCTCCCATGCCGTCGTGTAACTCCAGGGTCGGATTATGCAATGCATCGCGAACGCCATATTGAGTAAGTTCGGGGCCAAGGGCACGAATTATTACCCTTCTCGCTGTGCTGCCTTGCACAATAAACCCGCCGATCACCACGTTGTCGCCCGTCTCCACAAGGGCGCGCGTGCTGATATTAGTTAATTGGGGTAGAGGTGCGGGCGGCGATGCATCAGTCGCAGCACCAATGGCACGCGTATCGGTGTCGCCCATGAGCGAAACGACCATGAACAATAAGAGAAGAATTGTTTTCATCTTAGAAGATTACGTAGAAACGACGTTTGCTGGACTTATCCTCAATGCGAAAAGTGAACGACAAATCCGTGTAAGCCAGTGACGGATACGCTCATCAACAATCGGCTTGTGCCGACCATATTCCTCTCCTCACGACTCCCTCCAAGCAGATGGCGATACTCAAAAGCGGTAAGATAGATAGTGGTTGAAGATAACGGATCGATGGCTGCGAGGACTCGGCGCGGCGAGGCGCTCGAGGATTGACGCTTTACAATCGCAGGCTAATTAACGCGGGATGGAACCTCTGCCGGCGCGCTCCGAATACAAGAAGGTTTGGTCTGCCCTTTCAACCACAGAAGATCAGGCGAAATTGCACGTGATCGGCGTGACGGAAGAAGCCGCTCTGCAGGCGACCGGGGAGGAAACTTTGAGGTTTCTTCAGGACAGCGTCGGTATAGGAAAGGAGGATGTGGTTCTTGAAATCGGCTGCGGGGTTGGGCGTGTAGGAAAAGTTGTGGCGCCGCTTTGCCGAAAATGGATCGGCTGCGATGTCGCCTCGAACATGCTCGCGCTGACCGCAAAACGATTAAAGGATTTGTCGAATATGGAGCTAGTGGAGATATCCGGCTATAATTTGAGCGGCGTTGCGGATGCTTCGGTGGACGTTGTTTATTGCACTGTGGTGTTCATGCACCTCGAATCCTGGGACCGATACAACTACATTTCAGAGGCGTTTCGTGTTTTGCGACCCGGAGGCCGAATTTACGTGGACAACATTAATCTCTGCTCGGATGGCGGCTGGAAAGTCTTCGAAACTCACCGTGCGTTCTCGCCCGCAAATCGCCCGCCGCATATGACGCAGAACTCAACCCCGCAAGAAATCGAGACGTACCTGAAACGGGCCGGCTTCGATGAAGTGGGGATGCGTACCGATGACGACTGGATCCGGGCTTGGGGGACCAAACCAAAGGAGGATCTGTAAGTTACTATCGTGTTTGTGTGAATCAGGGGATTGCTATCCCCATCGTACTTAGGTTAATCGCCTGTTTGAGGTCGTGATGGCAGTTTTTACAGCGGGATGCATGGCTTGGGGACTTGGCACGGCCTTGCTTTCACCCTACACTCTCTCGGCAATGGGGTCGGGATTTTACGGAGCGCAAAATTTTGAGCCGAAATTTTTCACGGATGGCCCTACGCGATTCTATCTACCCCTTTTTTTTGACGTCGTCGTTCAGGAAAAACCGGCGCTGATTGTTACCCTTGGCCTGGGTGACGCACAGGCGTACCTGGCCTTTTGTCAAGCCGTGGCTGAGCAAAATCTGGCATCGCGTTGCGTTGCCGTGCGACGGGCACGAGCAAACGAGTCTGCGATTGATGATCCGGCATGGCAATACGCTGAGAAAACAACAACCAAATTTTTCGCAGACATATCGCAACTGGTAGAAGCCGATGCAGTTCAGGCGGCAGCTGATTTCGCGGATGGTTCAATAGAGGTTTTGCTGATTGATGACGTGGATTCCGGCGAAACGGTGCGGCAGGAATTGGAGATTTGGCGATCCAAATTGTCTGCCACGGCGCTGGTCTTGCTGCACGGGACCAGCCTCGAGCGACAAGATAGCCCCCGAACCGCATGGCTCAATTTCGTTATAGAAAAGGCCACAGCGTGTTTCGGCGAAGGAATCGGCCTTAGCGTTGCGACGGAACGGGCTGCGGCGAAAGCATCGCCATTTCGCACGGCACTTTTCGATGAGACAACAGCGCTGGCTCAAGGATATCGACTTATTGCCGAGTCAATAAGGGCGCGAGCGCAAACACGACAGGTCGAGCGTCGCGCCCGCTTCTTCGAAGCGCGCCAGACTTTGTTCGACACGATTGCGGAGGATCGGACCAAAGCGCAAAGCGTCATCGAGAACCAGGAACGCTGCCTCACTGACTTCAACCGGAAGTTTGATGCGATCGACGCCGACCGTGTCAAAGCAGAGGAATTACTTGGCGAACCGGTGGGATCGCTCGCCGCACTGGCGAAGCGTTTTTCAATTTTGAGCGTCGATCGGGCGGAAGCGCAACTAGTTATGAACGACCAATTCGCCCAAATCCAGAAGATGCACGCTAAGATGACGGAGCAAAAGCAGGTTCTCGCCGTGGCAAAGGCGACCTGCCGGAACAAAGGTCGATGCTTCGTAGTCCCCAAAGAACCTAAACCCCAGAGGTCGCTCAAAGAACGTGTCGCGCGTGAATTCGCGCGAATTCCGCGCAACTTAATGCGGATATTCTTCACGCCGCCTGACCCACCACAAAAAAAAATTGCGCTCAAGCCGGTTGAAAAAAATTACGCAGAGTGGGTTGCGGAACATGAACCCACCGCCGATGACCTGGAGAAGCAGCGACGCGAATCAAACGCATGGGATGGCCGCCCAAAGATTTCTTTACTGATCCCGTTGTTCGATCCGCCGGCGGAATTTCTCAACCAACTCTTCGCTTCAGTCGTCGCTCAAACTTACGAGAACTGGGAAGCGTGCGTGGTAGACGGCGGATCCAGGGATCGCGAGATGCTCGAGGCGCTGCGGCGCTGGATAAAAGCCGATGACCGAATTCGCGTGCAGCGGCTTGAGGAAAATCTAGGCATTTCCGAAAACACAAACCACGCTTTGCGGGTTGCGACTGGCGATTTCGTTGCCTTGGTTGATCATGACGATGCGCTCGCGCCCTTTGCGCTTTATGAACTAGCTAGCGCAATTCGTGGTCGGCCCGCAGCCGACATTTTTTATAGTGACGAAGATCGTCTGTGCGAATCAGGGAAACGGGCGAGACCATTCTTTAAACCGGAATGGAGCCCTGAATTGCTCTACTCTTTCATGTATATTGGCCATCTAAGCGCATATCGCCGCGAGCTTGCCCTTGCCCTGGGCGGTTTCCGCCAGGAATTCAATCTCTCCCAGGACTACGATTTCGCTTTGCGCGCCACTGACCAGGCGCGAGAAATCGTGCACATTCCGCACGTTCTCTATCACTGGCGCGAGCACGCTGCCTCTGGTGCGAGCGGCGGAAAACCCGAAGCGCGGAAAACGAATATCGCAGCTTTGGTGGATGCAATGAAACGGCGCGGATTGAATGCAGAGGTCTTGGAATATCCAACGGCCAATCGCGTACGCATGTGTTTGCCAAAAGCGATGCGCGTTTCCGTCATCATCCCGACCGACTCAGCGACACTGGCAGAGAAATGCGCACGCGATTTGCCAGCCGCGAGCGATTACGCAAACGCGGAGTTCATCATCGTGACCAGCACCGAGTTGATCGAGCAGCTGCGCAGGTTAGCCGAACCGATCAGCAGTCAAGTTCGCTTCGTCGCGTTCGATACGCCTTTCAACTTTTCCGCAAAATGCAACGCAGGCGCCCAAATGGCAGATGGCGAACGCATAATTTTTCTTAATGATGACGTCGAAGCGGGCCAACGCGATTGGATTGAGAACATCATCGAGCCCCTGCAAAATCAAGACGTTGGTGCGGTCGCGCCGAAACTGCTTTACCCGACAGGGCGAATTCAGCACGCCGGCTTGGTCACTGGTGTGCGCGGATTGGTGGGCACGGCCATGCATCAATGGCCAGGCGATTCTGTGGATTACACCAATTTTGCGCAATCGATGCGCACGGTTTCGGCGTTGTCCGCGGCCTGTCTGGCCATGCGGCGCGTGGATTTCTTTGCGTTGGGCGGATTTGATGAGGTCAATACCCCAATCGCGCATTCCGATCTCGATCTATGTTTCAAAGTCCGCGAAGCAGGCATGCGCTGCGTTTATACGCCGTTCGCGACCATGACTCATCATGGGCACGTCTCGATTGGAGCAGAGAAACGGGCGGGCGAGTTCCAAGTCGTTGATAAATCTACCATTTTTCTTCTGCAACGGTGGGCGGAGTTCACCTGTCACGATCCTTACTACACTAATAATATGCGAGATTGGTTGTACCGCGATTCGCCCGAGCCGATACGTATGTTCGCGCGCAGAAATTCCGTTAGCGGAAATTCACGGCGAAATTTTTTGCTGATTTCCCAAGATCTAAGCCTGAGCGGGGCGCCGATCATGGTGTCGCATCTGGCACAGTGGTGCAAGGCACACGGGATCTTTGTGGTGGTCATGTCACCAGTAGATGGACCACTGCAGGAAACTTTGGTTGAAGCCGACATCCCAGTGATAATCGATCCGTTGCTGGCCACCGGCTATGAAGCTTTCACCAAGTTTGGCTGCCACTTGCCAGTAAGAAGCCACCGATCATTCATCAGATTCGCGCGCGACTTTGACTGCGTCGTGGCCAGCACCATCTTTGCGGCACCGCTAATTCGCGACGCCAGTAAGGAAGCAATTCCGCATATCTGGTGGATTCAAGAAGGTCTGGTCGGCAATCATTATCTAAACAAATATTCTGTCCTTCCGGTCGTTATTGGACTGGCCGGGCTGATTATCACGCCTGATAAATGCAGCCGTCGCATCTATCAAGCTTTCGCCAGGCGTCCCATTCGCGTGCTCCCTTACGGTATCCCAGATGTCGCCAGGGGACGCAGCAGCAAAGAAGAACGGCCAGTCGGCCCACTGCGTTTTCTATTGCTTGGCACGATCGAGCACCGCAAAGGGCAGCAGACGTTATTGGAAGCGGTGCGCCGCCTTCCAGCGGATGTGGTTGATCGCAGTGAGTTTCTCATCGTCGGGCGACCCCAAGACGCGAAGCTTGCCGCGGACGTCAGAACTTCAGCTGAAGCTTCACCTCACATTCGTTTTCGCGAAGCAGTCGGGCATAACGAAGCGCTTGTGCTTATTCAGGAAACGGATGTAATGCTTTGCGCTTCGTGGGACGAAACCGGCCCGTTGACCTTGATCGAAGCGATGGCACTGGGCAAAGCTATTCTTAGCACCAAGGTAGGAGTGGTAGGTGAGAACCTCATTGCGGAAGAGGAAGCGCTGTTTGTGGAACCGGGAGACGCTGTTGGCCTTGCCGCCGCCATCCAGCGCCTCGTTCGCGATCCTAAGCTGTTACGCAAGCTGGCGACAAATGCCCGCAATGCCTATGACCAGTATTTTGGTCTCGAGCGTTTTGGAAAGGGATTCCTCGCGGTGTTGGAGGACGCGATTGTCATTGACAATCCACGGCGTGAAAGGAATGACGCCGATCTGATGACTCATGCGCGACCTGATGAGCCAGCTTTCCGGGCAGGATGAAAAACGGTAGAAGTTTCCGTTTCGTCAGCACCGAGCGCTTTTAAAAACCGAATGACAAGCGATCATTCTTACGCGGCTTGGGCGAAGCAATTCGATACGATCGGCGCACGCGAGCGCATCGTTCTTCGCCGGGATCTGCGGGCGTTGCCGCGGCATCCTATCATCTCCATTGTCATGCCGGTTTACAACCCCGATCTCGTGCACCTTTCGTCTGCGATCGATTCGGTTCGGGCGCAAATTTATGAGAATTGGGAGTTGTGTATAGCAGATGATGCGTCCACGGATGCATCAGTCGCACGCACGTTAAACCAATACGCGTCGGCTGACTCGCGGATTAAGGTAACCTTTCGTGAGCGCAATGGTCACATAGCAGCATGCTCAAATTCCGCGCTGGAACTGGCTACCGGTGAGTGGGTCGCATTGCTCGACCAAGATGATCTCCTGACCGAGCACGCCCTCGCCGTTGTCGCCGCAACAATTGGGGAACATCCCGAGGCAGGACTCATCTACTCTGACGAGGATAAGATGGACCAATCGGGACCGCGTTGCTGCCCTTTCTTTAAGCCCGACTGGAATCCGGAACTTCTACTAGGGCAAAATTATATCAGTCACTTGGGGATTTATCGGCGCGCGCTTGTCGTTGAGATCGGGGGTTTTCGTGAAGGTTATGAAGGTTCACAGGATCACGATTTGGCGCTGCGCTGTACTGAAAAACTGCGACCCACCCAGATCAGGCATATCCCGCGTGTGCTTTATCACTGGCGGATGGTCGAAGGCAGCGCGGCGGCCGTGGCCGAAGCGAAGCCGTATGCGGCGAAAGCAGCACGGCATGCGATCGCCGATCATTTGCAGCGGAGAAGCATAGCCGGCGCGGTGGTCCCCTGTCCCGAGAATCACGAATGGCATCGCGTTATCTACCATTTGCGATCGCCATTGCCCCTCGTCTCCATCATCATCCCGACGCATGATCAAGCGGCGCTCCTGCAACGATGTCTAACGAGCATTCGCGAAAAGACTGACTACGAGCCAATCGAGATTGTGATTGTTGATAATGGATCGACAGAGCCAGAAACGCACGCATTTCTCCACGACGTCGCCCAGGATGCGCGCGTTCAGATTCTGACTGATGCTGACGAATTCAATTTCAGCCGTCTGATCAATCGTGGGGTGCACATCGCACGCGGCGAAATTCTGGCGTTAGTCAATAACGACATTGAAACTGAGAACTCGGGTTGGTTACGCGAGATGGTCAGTCACGCTGCTCGACCGGAAGTAGGCGCGGTCGGAGCGCGCTTGTGGTATCCCGATGGAAGATTGCAGCACGCCGGCGTAGTGCTTGGACTCCACGGAGTGGCGGGTCACGCATTCCAACGTTCTCTGCCGCAACCAGTCGCGCTGATGAATCGGACCTTCATCTTGTCACAAAATTATTCCGCAGTTACGGCTGCATGTATGGTGCTGCGAAAAACGATCTTCGATGGTGTCGGTGGTTTTGATGAGAATCTGCCGAACAACTTTAACGATGTAGATTTTTGTCTGCGCTTGCGCGAGCGAAGCTGGCAAATTATCTCGACGCCTTACGCCAATCTGATTCATCAGGAATCCGCATCGCGCGGGCGTGATTCTGGTCCGGCAGAGCGCGCACAGTTGTTGCGTGAAATGGCTTACATGCAGGAAAAGTGGGGTGAACAGCTGCGGAACGATCCATTTTATAGCCCAAACTTGTCAGACTCGAACGCGTTCGCTCTTGCCTGGCCGCCTCGCATTCCACCGTTAAGTAATAGTTTGAAGTCGACGGGAGATGAAGTTTTTGCCGCCTCCCGTTAAAACCGCATCGCAAATTCTTCACGCAAGAGCGGATTTTTCCTTGCAACCAAACCGCCAACCTTCTAAGCCTCGGCGGCAGAAAACGCTTCAGCTCGTCGAGATTCGCAGTTTCACAACGCCTTCTAAACTTTTTTTGAGATTTCGCCCTGCATTTTCCAGAGAATTTTTGGAAAGGCACCAACCCCATATGAAAAGAAAAAGCAACATCCGCGGTTTCATCCTTCGCAACGCTGCCAACCCGCTTCTTCTCTCTTTTGCGCTTTTGGCCCTTAGCTTCTCCGGCAAAGGGGCGAGCTCTTCGAGTCAAACTAAAACACTCACTTTCGCGGAGCGCGTCGCGTATCAACGCGCGATCGAAGAAGTTTACTGGCGTCACCGGATCTGGCCGAAAGCGGGCCCTGACACCCAACCATCACTCAACGAGGTGATGCCTCAGGCGCAGCTGGAAAAGAAAGTCGCAGATTATCTGCGCAAGTCACAAGCGCTGCAGGATTATTGGCAACGGCCGCTTACTGCTGAGCAGTTGCAGGCCGAGATGGATCGCATGGCACGGCACACAAAGCAGCCGGAGGTATTGCGCGAGCTTTTCGCCGCCCTCGGCAATGATCCCTTTGTTATTGCTGAGTGCTTGGCCAGACCAGCGTTAGCCGAGCATTTGCTGACAAACTGGTATGCCTACGACCAAAGAATTCACGGCGAACTGAAGCAGCGCGCGCAGGCCGATCTGCTGGCGTACCCAACAATCGAGCAAATGAATAGTGGTACGCACAGCGAAATTGAATTGATCAAAAGCGATAGGGGCGACGTCGGTGAAGAGCGCGCTGCAAAAACCATAAGGCTCAACAGCGGCGAATGGGACGAAAATGTTCAGAATTTAGCTGGGACATTCAATAACACTGATGCCGCGCAACCAGGCGGCTTTGAGCTGCAGCGACCCCGATTTGTCGGGAGTTTTCAACGCGCCGATGCGTCCGCGCCCGACCGCGAAAGTGCTACGGAAATGTACAAAACTTTGCCGGTAGGAAAACCAAGCTCATTGCAGGAGAACGAGACGTGTTACTATGCGATAGCAGTCCTGGCCAAAACAAATGACCATTTGAAGCTGGGTACAGTTGCATGGCCGAAAGAGCCATTGGCGTCCTGGCTTGCTAGAGCAGAAAACCAGGCGGCTACTCCAATATTGCCGTCGGACATTGGGTATACGCTGCCCGCGGTAGTAGCGGGCTGCACTAACGATACATGGACAGCCACGTCTGGCCCGCCTGATGGCCGAGTCGGTCACACCGCGGTGTGGACCGGCAGTGAAATGATCGTTTGGGGCGGCTTAAGGTTAAACCTTTTCAGTCCTCTCGACACCGGCGGCAGATATAATCCCAGTACCGACAACTGGGCGACGACCAGCACTACTAACGCGCCTAGCGGCCGCTACGGACACACAGTAGTCTGGACCGGCAGCGAAATAATTGTTTGGGGCGGCATTTCCGGCGCCGGCGCGGTGAAGACTGGCGGTAGATACAACCCGGGCACGGACAGTTGGGCAGCTACCAGCGCTACCAACGCGCCGGCCGCGCGATCCGTTCACACCGCGGTCTGGACTGGCAGCCAAATGATTGTCTGGGGCGGATCGGGTAACACCAATGACTTGAACACGGGAGGTAGATACAATCCCGGCACAAACAGTTGGACAACCACAAGCACGGCCAACGCGCCTGCTGCTCGCAATTCCCATACAGCAGTGTGGACTGGCAGTGAAATGATCGTTTGGGGCGGTGTCGGCGCGTTCAACTACTTGAATACCGGTGGGAAATACAATTTCGCAACAGACAGCTGGACAGCTACTAGCATCAGTAATGCACCGACCGAACGGTATGGCCACACCGCGATTTGGAGCGGCACGGCGATGATCATCTGGGGTGGTAACAATGGCGGAACCTCCTTTAAGACTGGCGCCAAGTACTTCCCAGGCACTAACACGTGGGCAGCTACTACCATGACCAACGCTCCCCAGGCTCGATCATATCACACTGCTGTCTGGACCGGACATGAAATGATTGTCTGGGGCGGATCCGTTGTTGGCAGCGACACAGACACCGGCGGGAAATACAACCCCAACGCCAACAGTTGGACGCCTACCAGCACGGCCAACGCGCCTAACGGCCGAACCGCTCATACAGCGGTTTGGAGTGGCAGCGAAATGATCGTGTGGGGTGGACAAAACTCTGGCTACTTGAACAACGGCGGAAGATACAATCCTACCACCAACAGCTGGACACCCACCGGCAAAACGCCAACTCCGCGACGTTACCATGCAGCGGTGTGGACTGGCAGTGAGATGATCGTCTGGGGCGGAATTGTTCCATTTAATATCGACCCAGCTTTCTATACCAACACAGGCGGAAAATACGATCCGAGCACGGATAGCTGGGCGGCTACGACAACGATGAGCGCGCCGATAGGACGAGAGCTTCCCAGGGCAGTATGGACAGGGAGTGAAATGATCGTTTGGGGAGGCTATTCTTACGATACTAGCGACCACTATTGGAACACAGGCGGCAGATACAATCCAAGTACCGATAGCTGGTTACCTACCAGCACTACCAATGTCCCTGATGGCCGCGAGGGACACACCGCGGTGTGGACAGGTACCGAGATGATCGTGTGGGGCGGATATTTCTACGATGGCAACTATTTAAACACCGGCGGGAAATACAATCCGGGAACAAACCGGTGGACAACGATCGGCAGCACGAATGCACCCATCGCGCGAGGTTCACACGGGGCAGTATGGACCGGAAGCGAAATGATTGTGTGGGGAGGGGCTGGGGCTAGCGGTTACCTGAACACAGGCGGCAGATACAATGCTAACACCGACACTTGGACAGCGACGAGCACAGTCAATGCACCCTCTGCTCGAACCGTTTCTAGCCCAGTGTGGACTGGCAGCGAAATGATCGTGTGGGGAGGCTTTTCCTACGACGGAAGCGGTAATGAGATCTACCTGAACACAGGTGGCAGATATAACCCTAACACGAATGGTTGGATCGCCACCAGCACTGCCAATGCGCCAGATGGCCGAACGACTCACACGGCGGTTTGGACTGCGGCTGAAATGATCGTCTGGGGAGGCCAGGCGGGTCTCGACTTGGGATATTATTTCAACACCGGTGGTCGCTACGATCCCGGCACAGACAGCTGGACAGCCACGAGCACCGTAAACGCGCCGGATGGTCGATATCGTCACACGGCAGTATGGACCGGCAACGAAATGATCGTGTGGGGAGGAACACTTTATTCCAACACTCCTACCAGCACTGGCGGCAGATACTGTGTGCCGGGGCCTCCAGCGCAGCTAGGCAACATCAGCACGCGTGCGTTCGTCCAGACGGGCGACAATGTAATGATTGGCGGGTTCATCGTTCAAGGAACGGGACCAAAGAGAGTCATTATTCGTGCGATTGGCCCTGGGCTCACTCAGTACGGCGTTCCCGATCCACTAGCTAATCCGAGACTGGAACTGCACAATGCGGCCGGAGCGTTGATCGGCTCTAATGATGACTGGCAGCATACGATAATTGGCGGCGTTATCACACGGAACCAAGTCGGCGACATTCAGAACAGCGGCCACGCTCCAGCGAATCCATTCGAGTCGGCGATCATTGCAGACCTGGCACCGGGTAACTACACCGCGATCGTGCGCGGCGTAAACAACATGACCGGAGTTGCTCTCGTGGAGGTATACGATCTTAGCGACGACGCTAGTTCAATTCTCGGCAATATCAGTACCCGCAGCTTTGTGCAGACCGGTGACAACGTCATGATTGGCGGTTTCATCATTCAAGGAACGGACGCAAAGAGGGTGATTATTCGTGCGATTGGCCCTGAGCTCACGCAATTCGGAGTTCCCGACGCATTAGCTAATCCGCGATTGGAACTGCACAACGCGGCTGGAGCATTGATTGGGTCTAATGATGACTGGCAGCAAACGATAATCGGCGGCATCATCACACGAAACCAAGTAGCTGATATTCGAAACAGTGGCCATGCTCCAGCGGATCCAAGCGAGTCGGCGATCATTGCGGAGCTGCAACCGAGCAACTACACCGTGATTGTGCGCGGTGTAAACGACACGACCGGGGTTGGTCTCGTGGAAGTGTACGATCTGGACCGGTAGAAAACTCCAGACCTTGCGATTGTTGAGTCCGAATAGATTTCCAAGTTCCTCGCGGCTCTTTTTAGGAGCCTGTCCGAATTTTTTCACGAAAGAGCGTTATTTTTGCTTGCAACCAAACCGCCAATCTGCTTAGCCTCCGCCGCAATCCTTCTTCTCGTGGCAAGTCGCACTTTGTCGAACCGTTTCAACCTTATCTCCAGAGTTCCGCCACCTTTTTGCAAAGAAATTTGGAAAAGACATCTTCAGTATGAAAACGAAAAACAAAATCCGCGGTTTCGTCCTTGTCAGCGCTGCCGCCGCTACGCCTCTTTTCTCTCTTGCGCTTGTAGCTCTTAGCTTGTTCGGGGAAGCGGCGTGGTCACCGAGTCACAGCAAAACGCTCACCTTTGCCAAGCGCGTCAAATATCAACGAGCTATCGAAGAAGTGTACTGGCATCATCGGATCTGGCCGAAGCAAAATAGTAAACTCAAACCGTCGCTCGATGCAGTGCTGTCGCAGGCCGACATTGAAAAAAAGGTCGAAGATTATCTCCGCAATTCGCAGTTGCTCGCCGATGATTGGCACCATCCGCTGAGTGCCGCGCAGTTACAGGACGAAATGAACCGCATGGCACAACACACTGAACAACCAGAGGTATTGCGCGAAATATTTGCCGCGCTCGATAACGATCCTTTTGTCGTCGCGGAGTGCCTGGCGAGACCTACTCTGGCCGAAAGCTCGCTCATGAATTTGCATTCCTCCGATCAAATAAGTCACGGAGAGCTAGTCGAAAGCGCCAGAACTGAGACCGAATTGCCAACTGCAACGAAAACGGTAACCGGTAAATATGTTTTACCAAAGATTCCCGATGCGGCCACGTGCATCAACAATAGCTGGACTGCCACTAACGTTACGAACGCGCCCGCGAGTAGAACCGAACATACCGCAATCTGGACGGGAACTGAAATGATCGTCTGGGGTGGCTACAGCGACAATCTAGGGTTCAATACCGGCGGGAAATACAATCCTAGCACCGATAGTTGGACGGCGACGAGCACCGCCAACGCACCTTTTGCGCGATGGAGCCACTCGGCAGTTTGGACTGGCAATGAAATGATCGTCTGGGGTGGAAGCGCTTCGAACACTGGCGGGAGATACAATCCAGCGACGAACAGTTGGACAGCTACGAGCATCTCAAACGCGCCTACTGGCAGATGGGATCACACTGCGGTGTGGACCGGGAGCGAAATGATCGTCTGGGGCGGCCTTGACGCCTTTGGTTTTGTCTTGAACACCGGTGGAAAATACAATCCCAATACGAACAGTTGGACATCTACTAGTACCACGAACGCCCCGGATGCGCGGTATCACCACACCGCAATCTGGACCGGCAGCGCGATGATCATCTGGGGCGGTGGCGATGTGGGCCAGCCTGGAACCGCGCCTGCTTTTTTTAAAACTGGACGCAAGTACAATCCCAACACGGACACTTGGACGGCTACCAGCACCACTAACGCGCCCGTTGGCCGATTCCAGCACACGGCAGTTTGGACCGGCAATGAAATGATTGTCTGGGGTGGAACCAGCCAGCCAGGCGTTACTAACACTGGCGGGAGATACAATCCCACCGCGAACAGTTGGACAACGACCAGCCTAAGTAACGCCCCCTCTAGCCGAACTCTTCAAACGGCAGTCTGGACCGGCAATGAAATGATTGTCTGGGGCGGATTCACTACGCCAGGAGCTACGAACACCGGTGGAAGATACAATCCCAGTGCAAATACCTGGGTAGCTACTTCTACGATCGGCGCGCCGTCCGCTCGATACCAGCCCACCGCCGTCTGGACTGGTAGTCAATTGATCGTGTGGGGCGGGCAGGAAACCTTCCCTCTTGGTCTAAACACTGGCGGGAGATACTGCGCAGAGTCTGCTGGATCGCAGTTAGGTAACATTAGTACGCGCTCCTTTGTCCAGACGGGCGACAACGTGATGATTGGCGGCTTCATTGTTCAAGGGGCACAAACAAAAAGGCTGATTATTCGTGCTATTGGCCCTGAACTTACTCAGTATGGCGTTCCCAACGCATTGGCTAATACCACGTTGGAACTGCATGATCGCACGGGCGCTTTGATCGCCTCTAATGATGACTGGCAGCATACGATACTCGGCGGAGTTATCATACGAAATCAAGCTGGGGATATTCAGAACAGCGGCCACGCTCCAGCTGACGGAAGGGAATCTGCGATCATCGCAGACCTGGCACCGGGTAACTACACCGCGATTGTGCGCGGCATAAACAACACGAACGGGGTTGCTCTAGTCGAGGTATATGATCTTAGCAACGACGCCAGCTCAATTCTTGGCAATATCAGCACGCGCAGCTTTGTTCAGACGGATAACAACGTGATGATCGGCGGGTTCATTGTCCAAGGAACGGGGCCAAAGAGAGTCGTTATTCGTGCGATTGGCCCTGAGCTTAGCCAATTTGGAGTTCCCGATCCATTAGCTAATCCTACATTGGAACTGCGCAATGCGGCCGGAGCATTGATCGGCTCCAATGATGACTGGCAGCATACGATCATCGGCGGTGTTATCACTCATAGCCAAGTAGCTGATATCCAGAACAGCGGCCACGCTCCGGCGAATCCATTCGAGTCAGCGATCATTGCAGACCTGCCACCGGGCAACTACACGGCTATTGTACGTGGTGTGAACAACACCACAGGCGTTGCTCTTGTCGAAGTGTACGACCTGGACAGGTAGCAACTTCGTTATTTGCGCAGTGAGAAGTCTGCGCGTTCGCGTGAAAGATTTGGATTGTAGTAAGGATCACCCTCCAAAACATCAGACCAGCGTTGGCGGATGATCGCTTCGCCGCTGTTATCATGTGCCTCGGATACCGGCGCCGCTCCAATGAGCTTCGCGAGCGGAGTATAAACGATTAGGTAACCGGCGCGTCGCACTTTGAGGCAAAAATCAACGTCGGCAAATCGCCGTGGGAGCGCCTTATCAAATCCGCCGACCTTCTGGAAAACTTCGCGGCGGATCATGATACACCCGCTGGACACTGCGCTATAGTTGCGGGTCATCCGCAACTGGCGGTTCACGCCCGGGTGCTCCGCAGGAAAACCGTGAAAAGCGGACTGCGCAATTCCATTCACACCAAGAACCAGACCAGCGTGCTCAATCGTGCCATTCGGATTGATCAATCGCGCGCCCACTGCGCCAACATCGGGCCGCTGCACATGCTCACCCATGATCGTGAGCCAGTCCGGATCGATGGCTTCCACGTTGTCGTCGAGGAAAAGAAGCCACGGACTGTCGGTCTGCGCGACTGCGTAATTTTTGGCTGCGGAACCATTCGCCGCATCCGGGAAATACAGCACCCGGAAATCTGTGCCAGCCTCATGGACTTTGTCGTGCTCGCCCACTTGGACAATCACAATGTCGTAATTCGGGTAGGTTGTCTTGCTGATCAATCTTTCGACGAATCCCCTGAGCGACTCCGGACCGTGGGAACTCGGAATGATGACGGAAATTTTTCTGGGTTCGAGCAATTGGCGTCTGACACAAAAGGCGTGAGTAGGCCAATCCACAGTAACATGCGCCAGCTCGCCGCGGCGTTTCAGATGAGCTTCAATTGCGCGCCATGAAGCTTCGAGTTGCCCCGGTTTCTGACGGACGTCGCTCGCGCTAGAGCTTTCGCTGCGTCGCCAATGATAGAGCACCCGCGGGATATGATGAATTCGGTTGGTTCGCTCGCTGACACGCAGGAGAAGATCGTAATCTTGTGAGCCGTCAAACTGCGGTTGGAATCCCCCAACCTCTCGCACAAGATCGCGACGCATAAAAATCATGTGGCATAAATAATTGCAGGACAGAAAGAAGTCTGGAGACCAGTCGGGTTTTAGTATTGGCGAGTCAAAGCCTGCCTCCGTGAGTTTGTCTTCGTCAGAGTAGATCAGATCGAGGCCGGGATTTTCCTGAATCAACCTTACATTTTGGAAAAGGGCATCGGGCTCAAGCACGTCGTCATGATCGAGAAAAGTGAGCCACTGGCCTTCAGCAACATCAAGGCCCTTGTTTAAGGCGGCTGAGATGCCTTGATGCCTCTCAAGCCTAACAAGACGAATCCGCCGGTCACGCGAAGCCAGGGCAGGCAAAGCGCTCAGCAGGTCGGTTGCAGTCGATCCATCGTCGATCAACACCAGCTCCCAATTTTCATAAACCTGAGCAAGTACAGAGTCCACAGCCTCGCGAAGCCACGAAACCGGAGTGTCGAATACGGGCGTGAGTATGCTGACGAGCGGTTGAGAAACGAAAGAGCGCGCCTCAACGCGCATCCGCTGCAACTCCTGCGTACTCGCGCGATGATGATCAAACCATTGCTGGTATTCGCTCTGTGCAACAGACGTCGGCTTCTGCTGGTGAAGCTTTCTCCAAACCGTCTTTGCGGGTTTTTCCAAAACCCGGTAGGGCGCGAGCAATACCTGGCCGATCCTGCGTTCGGGGGATGTGCGCAGCGTGCGTCTCTCCTCCTTCAGCGACTTCAGCTCACGCCGGTATTGTTTCAGCTTTAGTAATTTCTCTTCCAGCACCGCGATATGTCTGTGCGCTTCGGCCAATTCACGGTTGCGGATTTCAAGCTTTCGCTCCAAAGCCTCCAGTTCCTTGTTCATTTTGCTGCACAGCGCGTTGTTAGAATGTGAGCGAAATCCGATCGGCTGGAATAACTGAATGGCAGCGACACAGGACACATTATATTGGTTGAAGGCCGTAGCAGGCAAATCTACCCTGCCCGCGCCACCCGAGGCACGGCCCGCTTCGCAATGTTCGATTTTGTCATTTACCTCCTCTATCGTGCTGGCTCAGCCGTTGTCGCCGTGCTGCCGTTGCCGTTTCTCTTCTGGTTCGGGCAATTCCTCGGCGTCTGCGCGTGGATGTTTTCAGGGAAGTATCGGCGTCTGGCAACGCGCAACCTTGAGATTGCGTTTGCGAATGAAAAGTCGCCCCGCGAATTGCGTCAGCTTGTGCGCCGCCATTTCCAGCGGCTCGGCGCCAATCTGCTTTGCAGCGCGAAGCTGACTCAGATGCCACCGGAGAAAATCCTCGAGCGCGTCGAGGTCGAAAATATCGAGTCGATGGCGCGCGAATTTCGCGCAGGCGTTCCGGTGGTGCTCATTCTGAGTCACATCGGAACGTGGGAGGTATTCGCGCAATTGATGCCGAAGTTCGTTGGGTTTGTTCGAAACGCGAGTGTGTACCAGGGGCTGGGAAACCGTTTCATTGACAAACATGTACGGCGGACCCGCAGTCAGACGGGATTAGAATTGTTCGATCGCCACGACGGATTTGAGCCGGTGATCGACCTGCTGCGCTCAGGCGGCGGCGTCGGCGTTTTGTCGGATCAACACGCCGGCGATCATGGCGTGTGGACGCCATTTTTCGGGCGGCTGGCGTCCACTTCGCCTTTGCCAGCTCTACTCGCCAAGCGTACACGCGCGGCGCTGATTGCCGCTGGAGTTTACACCACCGGACCCGCGCGTTGGCGCATGGTGTTCACCGAGCGGTTCGATCAGACCGGCGCTTCAGTTGCGGTGCTGACGTCGAAAATAAATCAAGTGATCGAGGAACAAATTCGCCGCGCGCCCGAAGACTGGTTCTGGGTGCACAATCGCTGGAAAACGCCTGAGCCCAATTTCCTTCTGGCACACTACAAACGCGGCATTTATCTGCCGCCCGGCATTTCGGCTAGTGACCTGAAGCCATTTCGAATTCTCATCCGCTCAAGCAACTGGCTGGGGGACGCCGTGATGAGCGTGCCGGCGGTCCGCGCGATCAAGAATGGGCGTCCCGACGTTCACGTGACAATCGCTGCGCCTGACAAGATCGCGCCGATGTGGAAGCTCATTCCGGAAGTGGACGCGATCATTCCTTTGTCAGAGAGTTCGATTTTTCAAGTTGTTAGGCAGTTAAGGCAACAAAAGCCTTTTGACGTAGCGGTTCTCTTCCCGAACTCGTTGCGAGTTGCGCTTGAATCCTGGTTGAGCGGAATCCTGCGAAGAGTCGGCTATCGCGGCCATTGCCGGAGTTGGCTCGTGAACCAAATCGTTCGCGAGCCACGAAAGCCCGGGCCACCCGAACATCATTCGCTTCGCTTTCTTCGGATCGCGCGCGAATGCGGGGCCGAAACATCGAACATCGAAGTTCCTAAACCAAATCAAATATCAAACCTCGAAGATCAAACACTGATCGGTCTTTGCCCTGGCGCGGAGTACGGCCCGGCCAAGCGATGGTTGCCGGAGCGATTCGCTGAGGCAGCAGCAAAGATCACTGCGCAATCATCGGCGCAATGGATTTTGCTCGGGACGAAGAACGACGCCGCAATAGGTGAACAGATCGCCGCTTCGATCGGCGATGATTGCGTGAACCGGATCGGGCAGACCACGCTCGATCAACTTATCGACGAATTGCGGCAGTGTCGTCTCCTGCTTACGAACGACACAGGCACGATGCATCTTGCCGCGTTACTCGGCGTGCCTGTTGTCGCCGTTTTCGGCTCGACCGAACCGCGCCTTACCGGACCACTCGGCAACGGGCATATTATTTTGCGACACCATGTCGAATGCAGCCCCTGTTTTCTCCGCGAATGTCCGATCGATTTCCGCTGCATGAAAGCGGTCAGCGCCGACGAAGTCGCAAGTGCCGTGCTATCGATGCTCGCCAAATGACGTTTATTCTCGGGGTCCAGGGACGCGACCTCTAGCAATTCGCCGCTTCGCTTCCGCGAGGTACGCGTGATCGATTTCAAATCCGATAAATTTTTTGACGCCACAGCGCTGCGCCGCGACCGCAGAATTACCGATCCCGAGAAAAGGATCCAGCATCGCTCGGACGCGCGGCGCTCTGTGCAATTTGATGCACCATTCGGCGAGTTGAACCGGAAATGTCGCCGGATGCGGCCGTTCTTTCTCGCGGCTTTGAATTGTTTCGTAGGGGACGAACCACGTGTTCCCGCGGCAACGCAGATCTTTTCCCCGAGTATGCGACCAACGCGCGATGTTGCTTTTATCCTGATACGGAACGCCAAGCGCCAGTCGATTCAGTTCGACGTGGCCGGACTTCGTGAAATGAAAAACATATTCGTGGCAATCGTTGAGAAATCGCGGCGAATTAATCGGCTTAAAATGGCCGAATGAGCGAATGGCGGTAGCCGCTTCCCTGTGGGAAGCGCGCGCGTCGCCCGCAGGGCGACGGCCACAATGATCGTCGATCGCGATGGATTTAACCCAGTGAATCGTGTTTTGCAGAACGAAGAACTCGCGCAACGTCATCACGATCTCATGAGGCAGCATCGGGTTCGACGGCGCGGCACCGATGTTGAGAAAAAAAGAGCCGGCCGGTCTTAACACGCGCCGGACTTGCCCCGCCCATTCGCCACACCAACCTAAATACGACCGCCGGTCCTGACGGTCCGAATACTTCCCGTAGCTGATTCCGAGATTGTACGGTGGCGATGTCACCACAAGATCAACGCTTTCTTCGACGAGGCGCGACATTCCTGTGATGCAATCCTGCCTGCGAAGATCAAATTTGGTCATCGCGCGAAACGTAGCACAGACATCTTGTCTGTGGGGGCGTCTCGCCTGCCGAACATAATCATCACGCGTGTCGCGAAAGATATCTATTACTCGACAGGCAAGATGCCTGTTGGCCACACAGGCACGGATGCCTGTGCTACGCTGCATATTCGCGCGTGTTCGTGAATTCGCTTATCCTTTTCCATGGCTGATAAGCCCTCTAAACTGAAGATCGCCGATCGCGAGTTCGCGTCGCGTCTGCTGGTTGGCACTGGAAAATTTGCGTCGAACGAGTTGATGCGGGACGCACTCATCGCCAGCGGCACCGAATTGGTCACCGTGGCGCTCCGTCGCGCCGATCTCTCAGGCAAACACGATCCGTTCGCGAACATTCTCGATTTTATCGATCCCAAACGTTTTGTGCTGCTGCCAAACACCAGTGGCGCCCGAAATGCGGAGGAGGCCGTTCGCCTCGCGCGCCTGGCGACGAGCGCAGGTTTGCCGACGTGGATCAAGCTCGAGATTCATCCAGACCCGCGCTATTTGCTGCCCGATCCTGTTGAAACACTCGCGGCGGCGGAAATTCTGGTGAAGGAAGGGTTCACTGTTCTTCCGTACATCAACGCCGATCCCGTGCTGGCGAAACGATTGCAGGACATCGGCACGGCCACGGTGATGCCACTCGGATCGCCGATCGGGAGTAACCGCGGCATCGAAACGCGCGCGCAGATCGAGATCATTATCGAACAGGCAACGGTACCGGTTGTTGTGGATGCGGGACTTGGCGCGCCCAGTCACGCCGCTGAAGCAATGGAAATGGGCGCCGACGCAGTGCTTGTGAACACCGCAATCGCAATCGCGTCCGATCCGATTCGGATGGCAAAAGCCTTCAAAAAAGCCATCGAAGCAGGACGCGAAGCGCGCGAAATCGGATTAGCCGAACAACTCAACTCAGCGTCAGCCACGAGTCCGTTGACTGGATTTCTGACGCACTAAGGTGGAACGCGTTGTCTTCAACGCGTTCGCAGAGCAAGTGCAGCTTGCGGCCTGATCACCTTGCGCCGTTGGCGACGAGCCATCGTCTTCGGCGAAG